>Ga0222681_1000001_pt1 | contig 426633 bp, 426 predicted proteins | sample AntAcemetage1006_FD_179844 | JGI IMG/M metagenome (GOLD analysis project Ga0222681, IMG submission 179844) | Saline water microbial communities from Ace Lake, Antarctica - #1006 | ecosystem: Environmental > Aquatic > Non-marine Saline and Alkaline > Saline | place: Antarctica: Ace Lake... | reverse complement strand
GATAAGCCTGGTTATCTGTCTCGCTTTCGTATTTCCCAGCTATATGTCCCCATGTGCCTAATAAATTAGGTTTCACCCACGCCTCAATCGTAATCGCGTCAGTAATACCCAAACTATCACCACTTCCACAATCAACATAATCATCATCTCCATCAAAACTCAGACATTTTCCAAACATTCCCCATTGATACCAAGTTGCGCCTGTTATTGTTCCATTGTTAGGATACGCTGAAGAATCATAAGCAATTTGAGGGTCCAAAGGGTCATTTGCCAGATTATCAAAATGCCATAAGCCCACCGGGCTGTCAGCGCCAGTTCCGTCAAGAATGCTTGAGGTAGTCTGTGTCCTGAGACGTATCTGTGTGCCCTGCGCGTCCTGCAATATCTCCTCAGCTGTTTTTGCGTAGCTATAAATTGCTACTTCGTCGATTGCGCCGTTAATAGTATCTGCTTCTGGTAGTACGTCCGGGATCGTACCGATAATAAATCCTCCCCATTCAATGGGATTAGTCATACCCGTTTTAGAAGCCAATAAGCCACCATTTTTATAAAACTTGCCTGCTCCATTATCAAATGTAAAAACAAAGTGCTGCCACTCGTCCAGTGATACAGTACCTGCTGGTAAATCGCTAATGTCCAACCTTGTCCCCACATCTGTTCCCACATATACCTCCCCTGTGCTAGTAGTATGAAAACAAAATCCGTTCCACCCATAACCTGCTGTACCTTCTACGGAACGCATTATCTGATTATAGTTAGTATGCGTTAAAGGATAAAGATACCATTCAACTGAAAATTCAGTCGGCTGGAAGGCAAAATTAGCTTGAACATAATCACTGCTTCCGTTAAAACTCAACGCGCTTTGAAAAACCGCTGAATCCTCCGACGCGTTTCCCCACTTGCAACCGATGACAATACCTGTATTGCTGTTTGTGGATTCATCATACACTGTAGAATCCTGAGCGCTTGTTCCACCTTTTAGATCCTCTCCCTCGTCAAAATGCCATAGAGCAACAAGACCCGTCTTCTCGTCTTTTCTCAGTCGTGAGTCTCCTCTTTCATATGGATTGTCTTCAGTACTTGGGTCATTCCATTTTATTGTTTTCCAAATAACTGGTGAGTCCGCGTCAAATGTGGAGGAAAGCAGCACACCTCTGGGAGAATTTTCTCCCAGTTCCTGTGATTTTGTTATTACTATTGTGGAATCTGCAAGGTCGGCTATTTCGTCAGCGGATAAGGCGCGCCCGTAAATCCTGACTTCATCTATTGCGCCGTTGAAATAAAGCGAAGAATAGGTACCGATTAAAAATGATGCGGTTGTATCTGTATTTCCAACAGCCGTATTACTCGTTGTTACTAAATTTCCATCCAAATATGTTTTCTTAGTATCACCTTCTTTTGTGAGTGTTAAAAAATACCATTGGTCTAAATTAACTAATCCTAATGCTATCCCATTATCCAAAGCCACATCTCCACCAACATTTACATAAATGCCCCCAGTACTGTCAGAATAAATAATATAACCTCTACTTGCAGGAGCACCATATTTAGCGATGATACGATTGTAATCTTTGTGTTGCTTGATTTTAATCCAGCAACTGATGCTAAAGTTACCTGTCCCAAAATCTAAACTTCCATCTGCTGGGTCTCCAGCATCAACATAATCACTAGTTCCATTAAAACTTAACCCGCCTCCAAACAGGGCAGAATCATCATTGGATGTATCGCCCCACATACATCCTTCTATTGTGCCATTATTATTATTTGAGGTCTCATCAGAAAGAGTACTGTCGTCTGCGCTTATTCCATCAAAGCCTACATCACCGCCATCATCAAATTTCCAGTATGCAGCCAAACCCAGATCTTCGGTAGAAAATGCGTTTGCCTGAGCAGCTATTTCATCTGCTGTTAAAGCCCGGCTGTAAACCCTGACTTCGTCAATTGCGCCGTTGAAATAACCACTGGCTTTACCAATATAAAAAACACTCCAATTATCAGGCGGTGGAGCATCGTCCCTAGCAAAACTGGTTGGTATATTGACAGTATCAACACTTAATGTTGCCTTACTTATATCACCCAGTTCAGAACCTTTAATATATAACACTAAAAAATGCCAATTTCCGTCCATGTAATTTTGAAATGAAGCGTTAAAGTAGTGATAACATGAACTACTTAAATATAATATTGGTCGTAAAGTTGAATGATTTATACTAAAATAGCCAAGGCTTGTTCCTCCGTTAAAATCGATAATTCCATTATTTGTTTTTTGGCTAGAAGATTTAAACCACATTGTAACAGTGGTTTCTCCCAAACTTACAACACTTCCACAATTAACATAATCACTAATTCCATTAAAACTTAACCCGCCCTTCCATATAGCGGAATCTTGATTAGATGTATCGCCCCACATACATCCGGTCATTGTGCCATTATTGCCATTTAATGTTCTATCATAAGCGCTGTCTGCATTTGCACTCTCACCCAAATAGCCCACATCGCCCCTGTCATTAAAATCCCAGAAAGCAACAAGATCTAAATCTGTCATGGAAACAGCTGTTTTATCCTGACCGGGAGGGAGAGGGTCATTATCAGTTTTTACGCTTACTCCTGTATCGTAGCGGTCTGTAGCGTACCACAAACACTGCGAGTCCCCGCTTTCCCAGTCGGTCTGAGTCCAGGCGCTTGCCTCAGTAGGCAGTAAGCAGTAAACAGTGAACAGTAATAGATTGAAGATGGTAAATCTTGAATACGTTTTAGAATTTCTAATTTTCATTTTTATCCTCTACTACATAAACAAGCAACTTTCGTGCCATCTTTCAGTATTAAGAATTAAGTAAAAAGTATTTTGCATTACAAACTTAATCCTTAGAGCGAAGCGTCTTAATCCTGTTTTAATATGCATGCTTATGAAAGCAAAACTCCAGAATCGTTCTTGCAAGTATCTTTAGGTCAAAAGCTATAGACCAGTTCTCAATATAGTACAGGTCGTATTTGGTTCTTTCCGCAATTGATGTATTGCCTCTTAGTCCATTTACCTGTGCCCATCCGGTTATGCCCGGTTTTATCCTGTGTCTTGACATATACCCTATTATGTCATTCTTAAACTTATCTACAAAGAATGGCCTTTCAGGTCTCGGCCCAATAAGGCTCATATTGCCACTGATTATATTTAAAAGCTGGGGAAGTTCATCAAAGCTCATCTTCCGTATGAATGCGCCGACTTTGGTTCGTCTCGGGTCTTTTTCCTGCGCCCATATAGGGCCGGTATGTTCTTCAGCGTCCATACGCATTGACCGGAATTTATATATAGTAAAAATTTTATTATCCTGTCCGACTCTCTCCTGCTTGTACAATACCTGCCCCTTTGAATTCAGCTTTATAGCTATTAAAAGAGCTAATAATAACGGTGAAAGTATGATTAAAAGGACAACAGCCAATATCAGGTCAAATGCTCTCTTCAGTAAAAGATTGAGACCTTGCAGAGGGGATTCCTTAAGACCTATTACAGGGATGCCGTCTATGTCAGCCACATTTACTTTGCTTGTTACAATTTCATACAGACCGGGCACAATAGTGAAATCTACGTTAAGCTCGGTGCATTTTAGTATGATGTCCAAGGTGTCCTTGTTTGACACATTAGGTGATGCAAAGATGATTTTATCAATATTTTTCTCTCTCGCTATTTCGGGGATTTCAGAAATCTCTCCCAGAACTTCCGGATTATTTTTACCCAGCACCGAACTTGTTCTGGTACTGGGTTTATCTGAGATATACCCGATTATTTTATAGCCCAGAGCAACATGTTTCTGGATTTTGGAAGCTATTGCTTTTGCGGTTTCATCTGTGCCGACAATAATTACATTTCTAATGCCAAAGCCTCTCTTTATAGCTGCTATCTGTATTTTTCTGATCACAATGCTCATAAGCGCAATGCACAGGAAATTAAGGCCGGATGCATACGTAAATGTTAATCTGGAATAAGAAAACTGGCGGTACAGGAATGTTATAGCCATTAAAACCAGAGTGGCAAACAAGACTGCTTTGAAGATAAGATATACTTTATCAATCGGAGAAATGAAAGAATTTCTCTGTTTATACAATCCGTGAGACGAAAGCGATATCAGCCAGATGGGGATTACGATTATCAGCAGTTTCAGATAAGGCAGGAAAGCAGGGATGTATTCTGTAGGAACTTGGTGTATGTAAAAACGGATATAATAGGCTAATAAAAAAGATACTACAGTCATTAGAGTATCTGAAATCACAGAGAGTATTATAAAGGGAGACTGCTTAGGGTTCTTAACCATCGCACGAATTATGTTTTGTGTATTCCTGATATTTATTCATAATCACATTCTTAATTTCCTTCTTGAATCTCTGCTTGTTAAAAGGAAGAGCGTTTTGGCGGATTTTCTCTTTGTCAAATCTCATTTTCTCAAAAGTTCTTACAGCTTCAATTAAAGAATGCGGATTTTGTGTTTTAAATAGAACTCCGTTTAAACCATGTTTAACTGTTTCCAGAACACCGCCTTCAGCGTATGCAATTACTCCTTTGCCGCATGACTGAGCCTCAAGGGGAGTTATGCCGAAATCTTCCTTGCCCGGGAATATAAAACCTTTGCACATAGCATAGTATTCGCGCAGTATATTGTCAGGCTGCCAGCCTAAGAACGTTATGTTGGATTTTGCTAAGGCTTTCAGCCTTTTTTCTTCCGGACCGCTGCCGATTATTACAAGAGGCAGTTTCAGCTCATTGAACGCTTTAATGGCTATATCAATCCTTTTGTAATAAGTTAATGCTGAGATCATAAGATAAAAGTTTTTGTCCTCTGGCATCGGCGTATAAAAATCAGTATCTACAGGCGGATATATAACGCTTGATTCTCTTCTGTAATAATGTTTAATTCTTGTTGCAACATGTTTTGAAATAGCAATGAAATCATCTACTCTGCGGGATGACGCTTCGTCCCATATCCTTATGCGGTTCATAAAAAATGGCACAGTGAACTTAGAAACAGGACCAAGCCGCTCATGGGAAAAATACTCATGGTACATATCCCATGCATATCTCATTGGCGTATAGCAATAGCATACATGATAGGTTCCCGGAGGTGTTAGGGCGCCTTTAGCAACGCAGTGGCTGCTGCTCAGGACAATGTTATATCCTCTCAGGTCAAATGACTCTACAGCAATAGGAAAGAGAGGAAGATAGTTTCTGTATTTTGTTTTTGCAAAAGGCAGGTTCTGTATAAAGGATGTTTTAATATTCATTCTATTTATAGTATCTGTTATCTTCTCGGGGATATGAACAAGCGTAAAGATGTCAGCGTCAGGAAATAGCTCGCAGAATATCTCTAGACACTTTTCTCCGCCCCGCATGCCCGTCAACCAATCATGGACTATCGCTATTTTCATAATTTATTAATAACCAGTCCGGTAAGCAACTTAGGATAGAAATATGTGGATTTTTGAGGCATAACTTCACCTTTAAGAGATATTTCTTCAATCTGGCTGAGTTTTGTCGGATTTAAGAACAAGACAACTTGATAATTTTCATTATCTAAACAACTTATTGCTTCTTCTTTGTCAGATACATATTTTATATTCTTCTGGCGCTTTACTTCCTCCTCTGTAATTCCGAGTATCTTTTCAATAATTACTTTATGCAGGATTGCAACATCAAGCTCTCTCCATGCTTCAGGTATATTTTCTTGAACAAGGGGTTTCAACCCCTTGTTTTTTAACGCGTAAAATTCTCCCTTTGAGGTATTACCTCTTCCCATATATAGACCAAATACATGTTTATCTATGTTTTTCTCCATATATTCGAATAGATCTTTTTTGTCAGTCCGGATTACGTCAAAATAAGCAGATAAATTCTGTTTGAATGCAGATTTGTCAAATTCAGGCAGATCTTTTAAAAGCCTATGAGTTGGAAAGACAACAAGTCCTGAATCATTCATTGCGCATAAGTACATCATGATAAAGTTGTAAGGCTCATCTCCAGTATGATTTTTATTTTTCCCAACCATTTGCTTTTTATAATTAAGAGCTGTTTCATATCTGTGATGCCCATCGGCAATAAAGACTTTTTCATTCTGTATGGCATTAACAATTGTGTTCATATCATCTTTGTCACTAACTGCCCATAGTTTATGCCCTTCTCCTTTTGTATCTGTAACATCTATGATAGGAGAGTCGGAAGTATGTTTTTTGAGCATTTGAAATATAGTGTGATTGGTGTCCTGATATAATCCGAATATTTGAGAGAGGTTCGCTTTGCATTCATTCATTAATTTAAATCTATCTTCTTTAGGCGCGCTCAATGTTTTCTCATGCGGTAAAACACTTCCTAAATTGAATTCCTCCAGTTTCAGCAAGCATATAAAACCTGTTCTTGTTATATTGTTTCCGGCAACATTGAATACCTGCTGGTATATGTACATTGACGGCTCTTTATCTCTGCTCAGGATATCAGAGTTTAACCACTGGTTGAGCAAATTGCCTGCAGAGCTGTATTTATCATTTTCCCTGTCGGGCTCAGGCAATATGAGTCTTGTGATATTATAGGGGCTGGAGTTAAAATAGTCTCTTTTTTCCTGCTCGGAAATTACATCATACGGTGGCGAGACAACCTTTTCTAAATTCCTGATTTTTTTATTGTTGTATTTAACACCTCTAAAGGGTTTGATGATAGCCATAGTTAGGTAAAGCGTACTGTATTTGGGAATAAAATTCAAGCATTTTTGCACTTGTAATTTAATAAGTGCTAAAGTATATTAATTCTCCGTTGTTGATATAAAACTAGAGGGCAATTCAACATGTTTGAAATATTAGATGTAAAACAGTTATCTGAAGGAATAAAGAGCATGGTGGTCTTAGCGCCGGAAATAGCCAAAAAAGCAAAACCGGGGCAATTTGTAGTGCTTAGAATAGATGAGAAAGGGGAGAGAATACCTCTTACAATAAATGATTTTGACGCAAAAACAGGCAGTGTTACCATAATATTTCAGGAGGTCGGTAAAACAACAAAAAAATTGGGAATGTTAAAAAAAGGAGATTCCCTAATTGACATTGCAGGTCCGCTTGGACATCCGGGAAAGGTGGAGAAACTTGGCACAGTTGTATGCATTGGAGGAGGAGTCGGTGTAGCGGTTATATATCCTGAAGCAAGGGCATTAAAGGAGATAGGGAATAATGTCGTCTCAATAATTGGAGCCAGAAGCAGAGACATGGTTATTCTTGAGGATAAAATTCGGAAAATAAGTGATGAATTGCATATCACAACAGACGATGGCTCATATGGAAGAAAGGGAGTTGTTACAGACCCGTTAAAAGAGATATTGACAAAAAAGAAGGTAGATTTGGTCATAGCTATCGGGCCTATAATTATGATGAAGTTTGTATGTCTTATGACAAAGCAGTTTAACATCCCGACAATTGTTAATCTTAATCCCATAATGGTGGATGCAACAGGTATGTGCGGTTCATGCAGGGTGACTGTTGGGAATGAGATAAAGTTTGCGTGTGTTGATGGTCCTGAATTTGACGGGCATCTTGTCGATTTTGACGAGCTGACAAACAGAAATGCCAGATTTATCGAAGAAGAGAAAGAGTCCTTATGTGAGTTTGAAAAGGAGCCATGCAGATGCAAAAAAGACTTCTAATGCCTGAGCAGTTACCGCAGGAGAGGATAAAAAACTTTAATGAAGTTGCTCTTGGATATACCGAAGAGCAGGCAGTTGCAGAAGCAAAGAGATGCCTGCAATGTAAAAAAGCTCCGTGTATGCCGGGATGTCCTGTAGAAATAGATATTCCGGGATTTATAAAACTTATTGCAGAACGCAAGTTTCCAGAGGCGCTGTATATATTGAGAAAGAAGAATAATCTTCCAGCTATCTGCGGCAGGGTGTGTCCCCAGGAAACACAATGCGAAATAGTATGTACTTTAAAGAAAAAAAATGAACCTATTGCAATTGGAAGGCTGGAAAGATTTGCTGCAGACTGGGGGAGAAAAAATAGACGACAGACGACAGACAACAGAGGGCAGAAGGCAGAAGGCAGATCACAGGTAGCAGTTATAGGGGCAGGTCCGTCTGGATTAACATGTGCTGGAGATCTGGCAAGAACTGGTTGGAGGGTAACTATCTTTGAGTCATTGCATGCGCCCGGTGGAGTGCTAAGATATGGTATCCCTGAATTCAGGATGCCAAGAGATGTTCTTGATTATGAGATAGAATATGTAAAAAATTTGGGAGTGGAAATCAAGACAAATATTATAGTCGGAAGGACTATTACAATTGAGGAATTATTTAGCGCAGGCTATAAAGCTGTTTTCATTGGTACAGGCGCAGGATTTCCGTATTTTCTTGGAATACCAGGTGAAAACTATAATGGTGTTTATTCTGCCAATGAATTTCTTACAAGAGCGAATCTTATGAAGGCTTACAAATTTCCTGAATACGACACCTCTCTCCGGATAGGGAAAAAAGTTGCTGTGGTTGGGGCAGGAAATGTGGCTATGGATTCAGCAAGAGTTGCGAGACGCCTTGGAGCAGAAAAGGTTTGCATAATTTATCGCCGTTCGCGTTCTGAAATGCCTGCAAGAGCTGAAGAGATTCATCATGCTGAGGAAGAAGGAATAAAACTTGATCTGCTCACATTGCCTGTTGAGATAATAGGAGACGGGAAAGGTTGGGTTAAGCAGGTCAAGTGTCTCAAAATGAAGCTTGGAGAACCTGATGATTCCGGAAGAAGAAGACCTCTTCCGATAGACGGATCAGAGTATTTAAAGGATGTAGATACAATAGTTATTGCAATTGGACAGGGACCAAATCCTCTGCTCTTATCTATGACTCCCGGGTTGAATTTAACCAGAAAGGGGAATATAGTTGCTGATAATATTACAGGAGAAACCTCTCTTGAAGGAGTATATGCCGGGGGGGACATTGTAACAGGCGCAGCCACAGTGATTGAGGCTATGGGGGCGGGCAAAAGAGTTGCTAAAATCATAAATGCGAGGCATGGATAATGGTATGACGTCAAGAGAAAGAGTATTTCGAACTTTGGAATTTAAGGTGCCAGATCGTGCTCCTCGGCAATTGTGGGCATTGCCATGGGTGAACATGTTCGCTAAGGATCAAATGGATATGATATTACAGGAGTTCCCCTCTGATTTTATTGCCCCTGGACATGTACTTGCGTCAAGTGAGAGGCGAAGCGGTCAGGAGGGTCGAAAGGGAACCTATGTTGATGACTGGGGCTGTATCTGGGTGTCCGGCGAGGACGGTATAGTCGGTGAAGTTAAACATCCACCATTGGCGGACTTTTCAGCTATGAACAACTTTAGCCCGCCGTGGGAAATTGTCAAACGGGCAGATTGGGATGAGGTAAACCGCGCCCAGGAAAAAAATCTTGCAGGCGAACAAAAATTCATGCTTTGTGGAACAAGTATCCGTCCCTTTGAACGTATGCAGTTCCTGCGTGGTACGGAAAGCCTATATCTGGACATAGGCTACGGCTCCGCGGAGTTTCGCCGTCTTCTTGAGATAGTGCATGAGTTTTATTTAAAAGAGCTTGAGGCTTGGGCTGCGACAGATTGTGATGGCATAAGTTTTATGGATGATTGGGGTTCGCAAAAGTCTTTGCTGATCTCGCCTGCAATGTGGCGCGAGCTGTTCAAGCCACTGTATAAGGATTACTGTGATATAATTCATAGTAGTGGCAAGAAGGTCTTCATGCATAGCGACGGACATATCGCGGCTATTTATGAAGACTTGATTGAAATTGGCGTTGATGCAATTAATAGCCAGCTTTTTTGCATGAATATAGAGGAACTTGGTCGTCAATTCAGTGGTCGCATAGCATTTTGGGGAGAAATAGACCGTCAGCGTATTTTGCCATTCGGTACTGTTGAAGATGTTTACAAAGCAGTAGGACGTGTTCGGCGGAGTTTAGAGGGGGATACTGGTGGTATGATTGCCCAGTGTGAGTGGGGTCCTAATAATCCACCGGAAAATATCCGCGCCGTATTTGAAGCGTGGCTGATACCAATAAATGAGCTCTCATGATATGAAAGAGAAGATAATCGGCATTATAGGCGGAATGGGTCCTGCAGCGACATCCGATGTTTTTCGTCGAATATTACAACTCACTCCTGTTGAAAAGGATCAGGAACATATTCATATAATTATTGATAACAATCCCAAGATTCCAGACAGGTCTCAGGCAATATTTGAGAAAGGAGAAAGTCCAGTTTCTTCATTAATAAAGTCAGGAAGAATGCTTGAATATGCACAGGCAGATTTTATTATAATACCTTGTAATACAGCGCATTTCTTCTATGATGAACTTAAAGGACATCTTAAAATTCCAATAGTTCATATGATAAGAGAAGTTGCAAAAAAAATTCACAAAGAATTTCCCAATGTTAGAAAAGCAGGTTTATTGTCTACGCGGGGCACAATAAAAGCAGGGTTGTACCAGAAAGAATTAGGTAATTTTGGTGTGGATGTAGTCAAACCTAATGAAAAATCGCAGGACATGGTTACTGAAGCAATATACGGCAGAGAAGGAATAAAATGCGGATGTTTGGAAGGAAAGAGCAAGAAGCTAATTTATAATGCAATTGATGATCTTATAAACAATGGCGCAGAACTTATAATAGGTGGATGTACTGAAATTCCACTTGTGGTAGATTCGGAAACAGTTCCACTGCCGTTTATTAGTTCCAGTCAGGTATTGGCAGAGTCAGCTGTAAGCATAGCTAAGGGCAATTGTGCATAAGGATATAAAAAAGAAGCTTAAGCAGATTGATCTGGACCATATCTGGCATCCCTTTACTCAGATGCAGGAGTACGGAAAAGAAGAGCAGGTTATAATAGAGAAAGCATATGATTCTTTTCTTGTTGATATTGATGGGAAAAAGTATCTTGACGGAGTTTCATCTCTCTGGGTTAACATTCACGGTCACAGAAAAAAAGAGATAGACAAAGCAATAATAAAACAGATTAAGAAGGTGTCTCACACAACACTTCTTGGGTTGTCCAATACACAGACAATATGTCTGGCAAAAAAACTTGTTGAGATTACACCTCCAAATCTTAAAAGGGTGTTTTTCTCGGATAATGGTTCTACAGGAGTAGAGATAGCCCTGAAAATAAGTTTTCAATACTGGCAGCAGAAAGGAGAATCTCAAAAAAACAAGTTTGTCTCCTTTGTCGGAGGATATCACGGGGATACTTTAGGCGCTGTTAGCGTTGGCGGTATGGACATCTTTCATAAGAAATATAAACCTCTTTTATTTAACAGCTTTAAAGTACCATATCCACATTGTTACAGATGCTCAAAAACATTTCGGCTATGTAATATGGCTTGTTTAGGAAGATTAGAAAATATATTGGAGCAAAAACACGGGAAAATCATTGGTGTGATTATAGAGCCGTTGGTGCAATGTGCAGGAGGGATTATAGTAGCTCCAAAGGGTTTTCTAAAGGCAGTAAGCAAATTGTGTAAAAAGTACGGAGTGTTATTAATAGCAGACGAAGTAGCTACGGGTTTTGGTAGAACTGGAAAGATGTTTGCTTGTGAACATGAAAAGGTGAGACCAGACATTATGGTCATGTCTAAGGGGATAACAGGTGGATATCTTCCTCTGGCAGCCACATTAACTACAGAAGAAATATATAATCAGTTTTTAGGTGAATACGATGAGCATAGGACTTTCTATCACGGGCATAGTTATAGTGGAAACTCTCTTGCCTGCGCGGCTGCGCTGGCAAATATAAGGATTTTTGAAGAAGACAGAGTTCTTGAATCTCTGGAAGAAAAGATAGAATTTTTACAAATAGGGCTTAAAGGATTTAATAAGTTGGCTCATGTAGGAGATATCAGACAAAAGGGGATGATAATAGGAATTGAGTTGGTTGAGGACAAGGATAGACGGAAACAATATCCTTCAGGAGCGCAAATAGGGCATAAAGTGATTCTGGAGGCTAGAAAAAGAGGATTGATTATTCGTCCTCTGGAAGATGTCATTGTTTTAATACCTCCATTGAGTATTAGAATTAAGGAACTTGGCCAGATTCTAAAGATAATCTATGATTCCATTCAGGCAGTTACAGAATAAGCAAATTAAAAATTTAGTTTTTGGATTTGCGTTGGCAGTGTATGTATGTTTCCTTATTACATCATGTGCCAGGAGTAAGCAACGAGTAACACTTAATAAACATCCGCAGGCTCCGGATTTTGCGTTAATGAGTATTGATGGTGATAGAGTATCTCTTTCTTCATTTATTGGCAAAGTTGTTATTCTGGAGTTCTGGTATAGTTGGGATCCTCTTTCAAAAAAACAGACAGAATACTTGCAGTATATACAGAGCGTTTATAGCAGGCGGGGTGTTGTGATTCTGGCAATTGTAATGGATGAAGGGAGTTTGTATCCTGTAAACTTGTTTAGAAAAAAATTTGGCATAACGTACAAAGTTCTCATAGGAGAGAAGTATGTATATGAGTTGTATGGAGGTATTAGAAGTTTTCCGACCATATTTATAATTGATAGGCAAGGCAGAATATATGGAAAGGGATTTGGCTTGCAAAAACTGGATATATTGGAACCTGCTATTTTAAAATTATTAGAGGAGTAGCTTAATGAACAGTGCAATTGCTGAGAGAATGTCCTTAATAGATTCTTCTGGAATAAGGAAGGTTTTTGCTTTGGCTTCTAAATTAAAGAACCCGGTAAATCTGAGTATAGGTCAGCCGCATTTTGATGTGCCGGAAGAGGTCAAAAGAGCTGCTATAGAAGCAATTCAAAGTGGATTAAATAAGTATACGCTTACTCAGGGTATACCTGAGTTGAGGGGAAAGATTAAGGCTCAGCAAAAAGAGAAAAGGAATATAAATCTTGAGGAGATAATGATCAGTTCCGGCACATCAGGACTGCTTCTACTGGCTTTTATGTGTCTTATTAATCCAGGCGATGAAGTTATTGTGTTTGACCCTTATTTTGTAATGTACAAACACCTGATCAGGATAGTTGGTGGAGTTCCTGTGTTTATAGATACATATCCGTCATTTAATATTTCTGTTGATAAGGTTGAGCAGGCTATATCTAGGAAAACTAAAATTATTGTAATAAACAGTCCATGCAACCCGACAGGTGCTGTATATAGCAAAGATCAGTTAAAAAATCTTGCTGACATAGCTAACAAACACAATATTCTTATAATTTCGGATGAAATTTATAATGAGTTTGTTTATGGGGAAGATTCTGTTTCAATTGCAGAAATCTATGAAAACACATTAGTGCTAAATGGGTTCTCAAAGACCTACGCTATGACGGGGTGGAGACTTGGCTGGGCCGGAGGGCCGAAATGGCTGCTTGATGAGATGATTAAATTGCAGCAATATACTTTTGTTTGCGCTCCTTCAATTGTTCAATATGCAGGACTTAACGCATTAGAGTATAATCCGACTCACTTAATAGATTCATATAAAGAGAAAAGGGATTTGATGTATAATGGCTTAAAGGATTATTTTGATATATTAAAGCCAGAAGGCGCATTCTATATGTTTGTAAAGACTCCGGATGGGGTGACTGACGAAGAGTTTGTTGGTAAGGCTGTGGAGAACAATTTGTTAGTAATACCAGGAAGCGTATTTTCAGAAAGAAATACCCATTTTCGCATCTGTTACGCTGCAGAAAATAAAGTGCTTTATAAAGGCATAGAAATTCTCAGAAACTTATCAAGGAAGTAAGATGTCTAATTTATCTGCCATAGTTTTGACCTATAATTCATTTGACACATTGGAGAAATGTCTCGAGAGTATTAAGTGGATAACTGACATAGTTATAGTAGATTCAGGAAGCACGGACGGAACAATTGAAATAGCTAAATCTTATACTGACAAAATATATTATAATAAGTATGTAAATTATGGAAGACAACTGAATTGGGTGCTTAAGAAGATAACGAGTAACTGGATATTGGTAGTTGACTCTGACGAAGCAGTAACAGTCGAGTTATCTAAGAACATAGAAAAGCTTATAAAAAACAAGCCTGATCTGAATGGCTATTACATAGCTCGCAGGAATTATTTTTTGGGAAAACCAGTTAACTATTGCGGTTGGTATCCTGACTATGTCTTGCGACTATTTCAGCGTGATGAAGCAGTATACAAAGATAGAGAATTAGGTTCGAGTGTTGAGTTAAAAGGGGGAAAAGGCTATTTAGTGGGAGATCTGATTCATAAGCCATATCGTAATTTGGAGCATTATTTCCAGAAGTTTAATAAATATACTGATTCGGCTGCTAAAGAAATATTAAAGAGGAAGCATAGGATAGGAATATTTCATTTAGTTCTGTGGCCCTTTGGTAAGTTCTTCAAAATGTACATTCTTAAAAGGGGTTTTTTGGACGGAGCTGTGGGAATAGTAGTGTGTGCATTAGGTGCTTTTTATGTGTTCTCTAAATATGCAAAAGCGTGGGAAAGAAAATGCCAGAGATAAATAGCATGCAAGTTAAAAAAATTGTTGTAAGAAGTGTTAACTGGATAGGTGATGCTATTATGACTACGCCGGCAATCACACAACTGGCAGAGAATTTTCCAAATGCAAAAATTACTATTGTTGTAAAAGAATGGGTTAAAGATGTGTTTGTTGGCAATCCATTTATTGACGATATTATTGTTTGCAATCCAAAGAACCTGATCGGATACATTAGATTGATTAAGAAGTTAAGAAAGGAAAAATTTGATATAGGCGTAGCATTTCCCAATTCCTTTAGTTCAGCATTATTTCTATTTTTACTTGGCACAAGGTACAGAGTTGGATATAAGACGGATTGTAGAAGTATGTTTTTAAACATAACGACTCCACGCACAGCAGATTTGGAATTTGAAAAGCTCAGAATAGATTATTTTTTAAATATAGCTAATTTAGTAGGCGAAAAGCAAGCAGATAGAGAACTAGTTCTAAATGTTTCAAAAGAGTCGGAAACCTTTGCGAAAAATTTTCTTGAGGAAAACAAGATAGATGAAACAGATACAATAATAGGCTTTAACGCCGGAGCTGCGTATGGGGAAGCGAAGTGCTGGCCTGCTAAAAAATATGCTGAATTAGGCAACAGATTGATTAGTGCTTATAATGCAAAATTAGTTTTATTTGGCAGTTCGAACGATCAATATCTTGTAAATATACTGGCAAAAAAATTAAGGAACAAATGCGCTATAGCAGCTGGAAAGACAACTCTTCAGGATAGCATAGGGCTGGTTAATAAATGCAAATTATTTGTAACAGGGGATACAGGGCCTCTGTATATTGCATTTGCGTTAAGAGTTCCAATACTGGCAATCTTTGGTCCGACAGATCCTACTACAGTTGCTATCCCATCTGAGAAACTGGTGATAGCATATAAGAAAGTTAGTTGCTCACCGTGTTTTCTTCGGGAATGTCCAAAAGATCACAGATGTATGGAAGAGGTTAGTGTGGAGGAAGTGTTTACTGGAATTTCAAAAATGATAGAGAAATTCATATAATGAAAAGCATATTCTTTGCAATAAATTTTTTGACTATTCTTCCGTTTGAGAAATTCTCAAGAGATATTGAGGAAGAGAAAATAAAAGATTCCGTACTATTCTTTCCTGTTGTTGGCATACTTATTGGCTTACTGCTTTCTATTGTCTACTTAATCTTTAGAAATATATTCTCTCCACTTGTGCTGAGTGCGTTTATTATAACACTCCTTGCAATACTGACAGGAGGATTGCATCTGGATGGATTTATGGATTCTATAGACGGCTTATTCGGAGGCAAGAATAAGGATGATATCCTAAGGATAATGAAGGATCATAATGTGGGCGCATTCGGCGTTATTGGAGTAGTATGTTTGTTAATGCTAAAGTTTGCGCTTATAGGTTCTCTATCCAAAGACATATTTGCAAAAGCAATATTCATAATGCCTGTTCTTTCCAGAAGCAGCATGAGTTTCGTTTTATTGTTAACACCAAGTTCAAAGAGTAATGGATTAGGAAGTGTTTTTGCTGTAGAGAAGAAAAATATGCATTGGTTGATTCCTGTACTTATCTCTTATCTTCTTGCAGTTTTGCTGTTCGGAGTAAAAGGTAATTTTATTATTTTTTTTGTTTTATTGTTTGCGCTTATTATGCGAGGATATTTTTTAAAGAGGATAGATGGTGTCACAGGAGATACTATGGGCATGTTGAATGAGTTAGTAGAAGTGTTTGTTCTATTTTGTGTAGAGATATTTGTATGAGCATATTAGTAGTAGGTTCTGTTGCTTTGGATTCTGTCAAGACTCCTTTTGGAGAAGCAAAGGATGTTCTGGGCGGATCAGCGTCCTATTTTTCATATGCAGCGAGCCATTTTGGAGAAGTTCGTTTAGTAGGAGCAGTAGGACAGGACTTTCCACAGCGTTATATAAATCTGTTTAGTAAAAAGGGAATAGATATCGCTGGATTGGAGAAAAAGGCGGGCAAAACATTCAGATGGTCAGGAGTTTATAAGAAAGACATTAATCAAAGAGAAACATTATCTGTGGATCTGGGTGTTTTAGGGGACTTCTATCCTGAACTTCCAGATAAACATAGGAAATCAGACTATGTTTTTCTTGCGAATATTGATCCTAAACTTCAGCTCCATATCTTAGATCAGGTTGAAAATCCGAAACTAGTTGTCTGCGACACAATGGATATTTGGATAGAGAATAAAAAGAGCGTTCTTTTGGATGTATTTAAGCGAGCAGATGTGGTTATGCTAAACGACAGTGAGGCAAGACAGCTAACTAAAGAATCTGACTTTGCGAAAGCGGCTGATAAAATATTAAAGTTAGGCGTAAGATATGTAGTAGTAAAAATGGGGGAACATGGAGTAATGTTCTTTAGCAAGGACACATGTTTTGCTTTACCAGCGTATCCAGTAAAAAATGTGCTTGATCCTACAGGCGCAGGGGATAGTTTTGGTGGTGGATTCTTAGGCTACATTTCCAAAGTGAATCCCGAAGACTTTCGGGACAATACCATTCGTAAAGCCCTGGTTTATGCAACAATAATAGCGTCTTTCACTGTGGAGGATTTTAGCCTTAACAGATTAATAACTCTTAAAGAATATGAAATAAAAAAGCGTATTGAGGAGTTCAGGAAGATACTAGAGATAGAAAATTTGACACAGTCTTTTAGCTCTGTATAATGGATTTGAAAATGCGGGTGTAGTTCAGTGGTAGAACTTTAGCCTTCCAAGCTAATAGCGTGGGTCCGATTCCCATCACCCGCTCCAAAAGCGTTTGCTTGTTCTTGACAATATAAAATGGCAATGATAGAATCCTGTTTAAATGTGTTAACTTGGCGGAAGATAGTATATGGCTAAGACTAAAAATGGTATAGGTCTGGATATTGGCAGTAATTCCATTAAGATTGTAGAGCTTGAAAGATCTTCTCAGGGAATAGAGCTTAAAAATGCAAGTGTTATCAGTGTAAAGACAAAGGATGGAAGGCCAAAAGAGGAGAATGTAGTCTCATCGCTTACAGAAGCAGTCATATCTTTCAGAAAACTTGCAAAGTCTCAGCTAGTAGTAGCTATGCCTGGACGATCTGTTATTGTCCGTCATTTTAAGGTTCCATCTGTAGGAGCGAGTAGAATAAGACAGATCATAAAGTATGAAGCCCAACAACAAGTTCCCTTCCCATTAGAAGAGGTTATTTGGGACTATCAGATTTTAAAAAGTGAGGATAAAGCAGCTCCAGATATAAATATTGCTTTAGTTGCTGTAAAATCAGGGCTGATTAATGACCTCATAGCCAAGATTTCTGGACTAGGAATAGCACCAGATTTAATTGAAGCTACTTCATTTGCAGTATTTAATTGTGCTAAATTTAATGATACGTTAGATAATGGGCCAATTGTACTAATAGATATAGGAGCAACATCAACGGATATTAGCGTTGCAAAAGAAAAGCAATTGGTTTTTACCAGATCCATACATATTGCTGGAAACGATATTACTAGAGCAATTCAAAAGGAGCAGAGCATAGGGTTTGAAGATGCTGAAAAGACGAAACATAAAAAAGGAAACATTAGCGCAGCTGTGTCTGTTTTGGAAACTTTGAGTAGTGAGATACATCGATCAATTAGTTTTTATGTGTCTCAGATGGATAGAAAATCAGAATTCAGAAAAGTTGTTTTAACTGGACAGTCTTCTAACTTGAAAGAGATTACAACGTTTCTATCTAATAGTCTTAAGATGGAAGTAGTTGAATTAAATCCTTTTTCAAATATTCTAATTAGTAATGAGAGGATGCTGGACATTGTTGATCGAAGTCCTAATGCTTGGAGTGTCGCTATTGGATCTGCCTTAACAGCGCTTAAAGAGACTGATACAAAAATAAACCTTCTTCCTTCAGAACTAATTATAGAGAAGAAACTTAAGAAGAAGAGAATGCCGTTAATTATGTCGGCGATTCTATTAATATTAATCTTTGTAACAATGCATATATTCGCGCTTCAAAATTATATAATTAAGGATTCCAAGCTGCAGAGGATAAAGGATATACTAAAGAAGTGCGACTCTTTTATTCCCAGAATAAAGGAGTTAGAGGAAGAAAGAACAAAGATAAAACAAAGATTAAATGTTTCTAAGTCTGTAATTTTTAAGAGAGATTTGTGGACTAGGACACTAATGGAAATGAGCAGGCTTACTCCTTCTGATATTATTATTTTACAATTTTCTTCAACAGTAGAAGAAAAAGATAATACTTTACTGGTAATTGGACTAGCAGACTCATATCCTGCTCTGAATAATTTTATTTTTCGGCTAAAATTTTCTCCATATTTTAAAGATGCTAAGCTGGTTTCTACAAAAGAAAATAAAACTGTATCTGAAGGTGAAAGCGAAGATTCTCAAGACGGCAATCTCAAAAGCAAGAGAGTTGAGCAGGTTAAGATCCAGTTTGAGTTAAATCTTGTATTAAAGAAGGAATAGAAGATTGAGACGTATTTCTGAGATATATGTATTGATAGGGATAGGTATTATAACGCTAGGTATTCTTAGTGTGTTATATCTCACATTAACCATGCCTGTAAGAAAAAAGAGCTCTATTGTAGACCGTCAGTACACTTCTAACTCTGCTAAACTAAGAGAGTATTTGTCTGGAACTGAAGGGCCTCCATCTAAAGGGATTATTCAGGTATTGGAGGAGGGTAACAAGAGGTTAGCAAAAGAATATGAATTGGTAAAAAAGCGGTTGACCTTTGAACAAAGCATCCAGATACCAACATCAGGAAATCCTGTGCTTTTTTTTCAACAGAGATTATTTGATGCAAGAGGAGAGATGCTTAAGCTTTCCAGTAAATCAGGTGTGGAAATCCCTCCATTATTGGGATTCTCAGATGCAATGCCTGACGTGGAACAAGTTCCTGCTTTATTGAGGCAGCTTAAAGTTGTACAGGATATTCTTAAACTGGGTATCAATAGCGGCTTACTCTCGATTAGCAACTTAATATTTGGGGAGATTTCCAATAAGTCCTATTTTGAAGAAGTTCCTATAGAACTTACTGTGAATGGTAATCTTATGGCAATCACTCAATTTTTATATAACGTGCAAAATGCTCCTGAACTATATGTTGTGGAGAAAATCTCTATAACTTCAAATGAGGCAAATATGCTCTCGCTTGAATTGTTGATAAATACAATTGTTTGGATTTAGTATATGGGAGGCAAGAATTGACAGCATTATTAATTCAAGTTTTAACAATCTTCAAGGATAATTTTGAAAGAGTAATTTTTTGGTTTATTCTTGCTATTTTTCTCTTTCTTTCTGTTAAACTTGGTACACAGTGGGGCAATAAAGGAGTAGGCATATCTATAGCAGATGAATTTAGGTTAGAGCGAGAATATAATCCGTCTTTTTTGAATAAAGATATTCCAAGAGAGGAAACTTTAGGTGCTTCTGCGGGGCTTTTTACCAAAAAGCCTATTCTATACTATCGCGATTTTTATAAACGTAACGCCTTTTCTTCTGTGCCAGGGCTTAAGAAAAAAAGAAAGCCAGTAATAGAAGAAAAAGCGGAAAAGAAAGTGGAAATACCGACAGAGTATGCGTATATTGGTGTTATTGATATTGGAGGACTGGTTGCAACAGTAAGGAACAAAGGTACAGGAGAAGAATTTTACGTGAAAAAAGGTGAAATTGTTGAAAAACACAAAGTTCTTGACATAACAAAAACTTACGTGCTACTATCCGACGAAGATAAAAAGAAAGACATAAAAATAGAAATTAAGAAATAGTTTGTCTCTGGAGGCTTAACAATGAAAAAATGCAGTCTAGGCATAGTTTTTTTAGTTCTTTCCTTTCTGACTATCCGTTTTATACCCATAAAGGCATTTGATTTTTGTCCTCAGGTTTTTTCAGTATTTTCTAATCAAGTTGTTTATGCAGATACAGATTTGTCAGAAAGAGATCAGGAGGAAATAAAAGAATATTATAAATTAGCTAGGCAGTATTATAAGAGAGGAGACTACGAAAGAGCAATTATCGAGTGTCAAAAGGTGCGCGAGATTGACCAGTATAATGCAGCTGCTCACCGTCTTCTTAAGAAGGCACAAGTTCGCATGCAAAGAAAAAGAGAGAGAGAATTGGAGAAACAGCGTGATAAAGAGGAACTGGCGAAAAAACAAGCTGAGAAACAGAAGCAGAAGAAGCTGGATAAATTGTTTGATGTGGCAAAGAGTCTGTATTCAGATGAGAAGTATGATGAGGCAATAGCTCAATGCAGAGAAATTCTTAGGATTGATTCAGATAACAGATCTGCGCAGAAATTGATTGTAAAATCGGAAGAGCGCAGTCAAATTGCCAAAGAAAAGGAATTGGCTAACAAGGAAAAACTTGCTGAGCAGGCGCGCTTGGAAGCGCAGAAGCAGACAGAGAAGGATCGTAAGTTCAAGGAAGAAGCCAGAGAGGTAAAGATAGACAGGCTGGTGAGCGAAGCCAAACAGCTATACAAAGATAAAAATTATAAAGGTGCAATATCTCTTTCTAAAGAGGTAGTCTTGATAGATTCAAAGAACAGGAAGGCTTCTAAGATTATTGAAAAAGCGACCAAAAAGATAGAAAAAATACGGAGCGATAAAGATCAGCTTATTGAGGAACAGAAAGAGTTAGCAATCGCATCTCTTTTTGAGCAGGCTGACGAGAGTTACGGGGACAAGGATTACAAACAGGCTCTTACTGTCTACCAAAAAGTTCTTGATATAGATTCTGAGAATAAAAAAGCTTTAAAGATGGCAGAGAGAATAAGAGAAAAAATTGACATCTCTGAACAGGAGGCAGCAGAGAAAGCATCAAAACTTGCAAAACAAAAAGCAGAGGAAGATACAGAGAAAGAGGCGGATTTAATGACGCTTCAGAAAAAGAAGATAGAAGAGCGCAGGCAGAAAGAAAAAGAAGAATTAGAAAACAAGATAGAAACACATTACGTGGATGGAAAAAAGTTATACCGTAATGACGAATATTCTGAGGCAATTAAAGAATTTAATGCTGTTTTGAGTCTTGATTCTGCGCATGAAGGCGCAAAAGAATACTTAAAAGCCTCAGAGGAGTCGCTTAAAGAGCAGAATGAGAGAAGATCTGTCCGGCAGGCAAAGGCTGCAAAGAAGCAGATAGCCAGAAAAGAAAGATTAAGAAAAAGGGATATACAGGATAGGATTACGGATGCTAAGATAGAGGCAGACGCAGGAGAGTATGATGAGGCAATTAAAATACTTGAAGAGATTCTCCCTGATGTTTTAGATGAAAATCTTCGCAGAAGCGTAGAGTTTTTAGTATCAAAGGTCAGAACAGAGAAGACAATTAAGGGAGAGAAGCTTACCAGAAAGCGGCTTCAGGCTATTTCTGATGAGCGAATGTTGGAAGTTACTAAAGCGCAGCTGCCTCCAGCTGAAGTGAGAAGGATAAAGGAATTAAAACGCAAGAAAGAAAAGGTGGGCGCAGCTATAGAATTAAAAGATAAGGCATCCAGCATTAAGGTCCCGCTTGTAAAGTATACAGGTACAGACTTGAGAGATGTAATACTGTTCTTGATAAAGCAGACAGGTATTAATATTGTTGTTGACGAGGCGATGTTCTCTGGGGAAGCAATAGCAGCGCTGCCAGCTGCAGAACAGGCTGAGGGCTGGGGTGGAGAGGCAGCAGCAGCAGTTGCTCAGCCGACAGGTCCTGTAAATACAAAGGTAACGTGTTTTCTGCAGAATATGACTCTCTTAAGTGTGCTTGAAGCAATACTAAGGCCTAAAGGCTTGGATTATAAGTTTACGAAAGAGTACATATATGTATCTACTAGGGCCAGGATTCTGGCTCAGCCTCTTGAGGATCTGGAAACAAGAGTCTACTCTCTGGAGTACGGGGCCTCAATGAATATAGTGCGTTTAGGAGATTCGGGTTTCAAGACTACGACTGAGGATATGGGAACAGGATTAGGTGAGGCAGGAGAAGCGGCTGAAGGAGAGGCTAGCGGAGTGAGTGGCGAAAGCATAAAAGAGCTTTTAGAAGCCCTAGTTCCTCAGCCAACAGGCGCCAGCATTACTGTGCAAAGTGAGCTCAATAAAATATTTGTTAAGAACACTCCTGAGAATCTGGATAAAACAGAAAAGGTATTAGCTGAGCTCAGGACCCCTGTTCAGGTCTCTATAGAGGCAAGGTATGTATATGTAAGATTGGTGGAAGGGGAGGAGATAGGTGTTGGATTTGTAGATATTTCAAGAACATGGAGTAAAAACGCAGGAGGGCAGCACCCCCAGAGTCATACTGTAACAGCAGATCTTCTTTCTGGTATTACAGGTCTTTCAACTAGTGGATTCTCTCTGCAGAACGTAGCTATTTTAGATAAACTACAGTTAACAGCTTATCTAAGAGCGGTCCAGTCCAGAACGGATACCAATACTCTTTCAGCTCCAAAACTGACAGTGCTTAATAATAAGCCTGGAATCGTCAAGTTTGTTACTACAATAAGTTATGTAGATACTGTATCAAGTAGCAGCACAACTACAGATGAAGTAACTACTACAACCTTTGATTACACATTCACAGAGAAGGATGTTGGCATGATACTGAATGTTACGCCGCAGGTAAATGAAGCTACGAATTGTGTTACATTATTTCTGCAACCTGTAATCAGTAATGTTGACAGCTGGACCAACTATACAATTTCAACAGTAGGAACAACAAATACCACTATTGCCAGACCTGATTTTTACAGCAAGGATATAGAGACATACGTAACTGTTCATGATGGCGATACAATTGTTCTTGGCGGGTTTATGGAGGATACCGGTGGAAAGACTGTATATAAGGTACCTTTTCTTTCGGATATTCCTCTGTTGGGTAAATTGTTTCAACACAAGACAAAGAGCGGAGACAAAAAGAAGCTTTTGATATTTGTAACAGTGAATATATTGGATGCCAGCGGAAATGCGCGGATTGTTTCACAAGACACACTATAACAAAAACTAAATTCCAAATAACAAAATCCAAATGTCCAATTTCGAGGTTTTTTCTTGAAGTCATTTGAGTTTTGACATTGATTTGACATTTGAGCTTTAGCATTTGACATTGTTTTAAATTTAGGATTTCTGATTCCCAATCATACAGAGTTTCGGTATCCAGTATTATAATGACAAGAAAGAAAACCTTATATCTTATAGATGGCAATTCATACGCTTACAGGTCTTTTTACGCTATAAGGGAACTTAAGACGAAGGAAGGACTACCGACAAACGCTGTGTATGGATTCACTGTAAGTCTTACAAAAATATTGCGCATGAAGAAACCGGATTATATTGGAGTAGCTTTTGACTTGCCGGAGCCTACTTTCAGGCACAAGGAATTTGCTTCTTATAAGGCGAATCGTCCTAAAATGCCGGATGATCTGATTGTCCAGTTTCCAATACTTAAAGAGGTTATACGCGCTTTTAGCATTTCTATCTTTGAGCTGGGAGGATATGAGGCGGATGATATTCTTGCTACCATTGCCAAAGAGGGAGAAAAGAATGGATTTGATGTATTTGTTATGAGTCCGGATAAGGATCTTCTACAGATTGTAACTGACAATATTCGGATTATACGTCCTATTAAAGGAGATACTGTTTTTGATAAAAAGATGGTTTGCAAGAAGTATGGTGTTGAGCCTGAAAAACTTGTTGATATTGCAGCTCTTGGAGGGGACAGATCAGATAATGTTCCCGGAGTTCCGGGGATTGGAGAAAAAACAGCGTCAAAACTAGTTAAGCAGTTCGGTGACTTAGAAGGGGTTTTGAAAAATATAGATAAAATACCGAACGAAAAGATTAGGAAAAATTTGAGCCAGTTCTCTCAGCAAGCAGAATTAAGCAGGAGATTGGTTTGTCTGAAGGCAGATGTTCCTGTCAAAATATGCTGGGAAGATTGCGCGACAGGGGATTTTGATAGGAGCAAAGTCAACAGGCTTTTTGCAGAGTTGGGGTTTAATAAACTGATTTTGACGTAAGGACAAGGCACAGAGGCACAAATGATAGTTGGCTTAACCGGCGGTATTGCTTCAGGGAAAGATACAGTAGCTGTAATATTTAATGATCTTGGCGCAGAGATAATAGATGCAGACAAAATTGGGAATAACTTAATAAATGCTGAGATTAGTGGAGATAATATTCCGGCAAAGATAGTTGGATACTTTGGAAAGGATATTCTTAATAACTCTGGATGGATTGATAAAAAGAGGTTAGCAGATATTGTTTTTAAGGATAGAAAGAAGCTTGAGAGTCTTAATCGCATAATGCACCCGGAAATTATCAGGATTCTAAAAGAACAAATGGCTTCGCAGATTGCTTCTGTAATTATTATTAATGCGCCTCTTATTGTAGAAGCAGAAGCTACCTCGCTTGTTGATAAGTTAATAGTAATTTCTGTAAGTATGGAGAATCAGATAGCAAGATTAAGAGCAAGATCATCTTTAACCAGAGAAGAAGCTTGCCGAAGAATAAATGCGCAATTGCCAATAAAAGAAAAGGAGAAATTTGCCGATTTTATAATTGATAACAATAATGGATTGGAAGAAACAGAAAAACAAGTCAAAAAAATATGGAAGGAGTTATGTACATGAATAAACGTTTGAATGTTATAGAACTTAAAAGGATGGGTATTGAGGAAATTCAGGGAATAGCCGGAGAACTTAAGCTTAAAGATTATACTAATCTGCCTAAACAGGAATTAGTTCTAAAAGTTATTAGAGAACATACGAAAGGAGATGGACATGCTTATGGAGAGGGGGTTCTTGAGGTATTAAATGAAGGGTTTGGGTTTCTGAGGTCATCAGACTACAATTATCTCCCATGCCCTGATGATATTTATATATCTCCCTCACAGATACGCCGTTTTAGCCTTCGCACAGGTGATATAGTCATGGGAGAGATCAGACCGCCAAAGGAGGGAGAGAGATATTTTGCTTTACTTAAGGTGGAAAAAGTAAATTCTGAAGACCCTGAGATTGCGAGAAAAAAGATTAAATTTGACCGGCTTACTCCGATTTTCCCGCAGCCAAGGATTGTGCTTGAAACAGACCCGGACGAAATATCTATGAGAGTCATGGATCTGTTAGTTCCTATAGGAAGGGGACAAAGAGGATTAATAGTGTCTCCTCCAAGAGCAGGGAAGACTGTGCTTCTTAAGAAAATAGCGAACAGCATCTCCAGAAATCATCCGGAAATGATTTTAATAGTATTATTAATAGATGAACGGCCTGAAGAGGTTACAGACATGCAGCGTTCTGTTAATGGAGAAGTAATAAGTTCAACCTTTGATGAACCTCCTGAGCGCCATGTGCAAGTGGCTGAAATGGTGATTGAAAAAGCAAAAAGATTAGTTGAGTGCAAAAAAGATGTAGTTATATTACTTGACAGCATTACAAGACTTGCTAGGGCATATAATGTGCTGATTCCACACAGCGGCAAAATTCTCTCAGGAGGCGTGGATGCTAATGCTCTTCATAAACCAAAGCGGTTTTTTGCAGCTGCCAGAAAAATAGAAGAAGGAGGAAGTCTTTCAATAATAGCAACAGCTTTGATTGATACAGGCAGCAGAATGGATGATGTGATTTTTGAGGAATTTAAAGCAACGGGGAATATGGAAATTCATCTGGACCGTCGGCTTGTGGATAAGAGGGTTTTTCCTGCTATTGATATGGAACGTTCAGGAACAAGGAAGGAGGATCTGTTAATAGATCAAAAAGACCTGCACAAGATTTGGCTATTGCGCAAGGTGTTGATTTCAATGGGTGTAACAGAAAGAATAGAATTCTTGATTGAGAAATTGAAAAAGACCAAAACAAATAGAAAATTTATGGAAACTATGAATCAAGTAGAGGTCTAAATTTAAAATCAAGAATTTAAAATCAACAATTATTCTTGCTCTGTTGCTAGTATATTTAATCTCTGTATTTATAAGATTTCAGATACTTGACCACAGAACAGAGGCTTATGGTTCTCTCCTTTTTTCTAATGAATCTGCTCCTCATTTTATCTATACCAAAATCATCGCTGATGGAGCTTCTTTACCTGTCATAGATAATAAAATACAATATCCTGAAGGTATCAATATCTGTAAAAAAATTTTTGTTTTTATGGAATACTTCTATGGGTATTTGTATAGATTTCTAAATACAGGGGCAGGTCTCAAAACTAGCCTTGCAGATTTTATAAGATATATTATTCCCTTGCTTTTTTCATTGAGTATAATTGCAGTTTTTATATTGACATATAGTATCTCTAAAAATAGAGTCGCAGCTTTAATCTCCTCAGCATATTATGGAGTAATGCTTCCTTCTGTGCTGGGAACTACAGGAGAAATTTTTCTCAAACAGACTTTTGCTTTACCATTTATATTTCTTAATTTAAGTTTACTATTTTTTATTTCAAATCAGTCCAGATTCAGAATAAGGTCATTTTTATCAATTCTGGCTGGATTATTGCTTTATGTTGCTGTTATATCCTGGGACCTTACCCAGTTCTACTTGGGGATTTTATTTTGTTCAGTAGCGTTTTTGATTATATACAGTAAAAGCAGTTCGAATTATTTAGAATTTGTTTTCATAAGTCTTTTATTTATGATGTTTGCAGGTTTTACCAACCTTAGGCTTGGGGAGATAGGATTTCTCTACAGCCATGGGATGCTTTTTGGATATTCTATAGCTACAATTGCTGTAGTGATGAAATTGAAGAGATTAAATAAATTGAAAATATTATTATTGCTTCTTGGTGTATTTGCTTCTTTAGAGGTTATTAATTCTCTTGTGCTAAAAAATCAATTTAGTACATACTCTCATATAACATCTCTATTTCTCTATAAAATCAGGTTCTTAGGAATAAAACCAGCTAATCCAGCTCTTTTGCCTTTTGATGTAAACTTTATGTGGCTGCCTGCTGATATCAGTCCTCCTTTTATAGAAACAGCGGTATTTTTTAGTTCAACCCTTCTTATTGGAATTACAGCTTTTATTTTATTTTTTAAAGGATGTTCTAAGGGAAGGGCAACAAAAGAGGATATTCTTTTTGTATGTTTGACAGTTCTCTTTCTAATCTTTTATCTTCTCTTTGCAAGGATGAGAGTGTTTCTAATTTTCTTCCTGTGTTGTTCCATTTCTCTTATATACAAGTACATACCCAAAAAATCCGAAACTCAAATGCCTGAATTTAAATCAAAAATAGTTAATCTGGTTACAGCTTTATTTCTTGTGTTCCTGCCTTTTGAATATATGAAGACAACGCATATTTGCAAAAGACTTGGATTTATTGAACATCCTTCGTCTTTAATGAATGTATGTGAATGGCTTAAAGAGAACACTCCTGAAAATAGTCCTATTGCAACAAACTTTTCAGTAGCAGGATTTATAAGGTTGTATGCAGACAGACCTGTATTAATTCATGCAAAAGTAGAGTCAGATGATATAAGAAATAAAATAAAGAATTATATGTACTCAATGTTTTCAAGAGATGAAACTGAGTTGTGGAGATTCTGTCAGGATAGGGACACAAATTATCTTGTTTATACAATGGGGACTTATATTACTAGAGGGGTGTATTCATGGAGGTATATAACTGGCAATTTAAGATTTGATGAAGCAATAACTGCTTTTAAACTTGAATTCAAACCTGAAGAGCTGAGAAAATTCGAATTGAAGTATGGAAATAGGTATTATAAAGTTTATAAGATATTCTCAAGAAAGGAGATTGAAGAGGAAGACAAAATAAGAAAAGCTATTAAAAAATTTCTTGCAACGTCTTCTAAATTATGATATAAAGTTCCTAGAAATAACCCGGCAAATAGAAAAGAGTGGGTAAAATATTTTCCCGCTCTTTGTTATTAATAGGGGATTATCATGAATAAAGAAATTTTGGGGATTATAACAGCGCTTTGTAAAGAGAAAAACATAAAGGAAGAAATTCTTGTACAGGCTGTTGAGGCAGCTTTATTATCAGCTGCACAAAAAAAATTAGGAGACGCTACAGACCTTAAGGTGTCTATTGCTGGAGATGGAAAAGAGATTTGTGTTTTTTTGAGAAAAAAAGTTGTGCGTAATGTAGTAGATCCACATAAAGAAATTGGTATTGAAGAAGCAAAGAAGATAGATAAAAGTTTGAAAGTCGGCAGCATATATGTCGAGGAAATAACGCCTCATGATTTTGGTAGAATAGCTGCTCAGACTGCAAAACAAGTAATAATGCAAAAGATAAGAGATGTAGAAAAGGAGAATCTGTATGAAAAGTTTAGAGAAAGACAAGGCACCTTAATTAATGGAATTGTGTATAGATTTGAGTATGGAGATGTGATAATAGATCTCGGAGATGCTGAGGCTCGGATGCCTTATAGGGAGCGTTTGCAGAATGAGAGATACAGGCAGGGTGATAGAATACGCGCCTATATTTTAGAAGTCACAGATTCTGGTAGTAAAGTTAAGATAATTGTTTCTAGAACACATCCGGAGTTTGTAAAACGATTGCTTGAGTTGGAAGTTCCCGAAATTGGACAAAATATAATTGAAATAAAAGCTATTGCCAGGGAACCAGGGGATAGAACAAAAATAGCTGTTTACAGCAACAAAGAGAATGTTGATTGTGTCGGGGCATGTGTTGGAATAAAAGGCACGAGGATAAAAGCAGTTATTGAGGAACTTGCTGGTGAGAGGATTGATATTATTGAATGGGATAAAGATCCTAGAGCTTTTATTAGAAAAGCATTGGCTCCAGCTGAAATAAAAAATGTAGAATTGAATGAGGAAAAAAAAGCAGCAACTATATTAGTTAAACCAGATCAACTTGCTATTGCAATTGGCAAAAAAGGGCAGAATGTAAAATTGACGTCACGGTTAGTTGATTGCAGGATTGATATAATTGCTGATGAAAAGAAAGATGAAAAAGAAAAAATTAGCATGCCTGGCATTGGTAAGGGGATAATAGGTATTTTAGAAACTCATGGATATGATACAATGAGCAAGCTTAGTAAAATACCAGTAAGGGATTTACTTAAATTGCCCGGTATTGGAATAAAAACAGCTGCAAAGATAAAGAAGCTTAAATAAAAATGAAAGCACACGAGTTAGCAAAAAAAGCGGGTTTGTCAAGTAAAGAGGTTATAAAAGAACTGAAAAAGTTGGGGGTTAATATAAAAACCCATATGAGTGATGTAGAGGATGACGCATGCAACCTCTTTATTGAGATGTTAAGAGAAGAAGGTAAGCTCAAAGAACAGAAGACTGTAAAGAAAGAGAAATCTTCGTTGGATGACTCGTTGGATGGCCTTTCAATACCTTCAGATATCACTGTTGGACAGCTCGCAACAATGATTAATATAAGCGTCTCTGCAATAATTAAGAAGTTAATTGAAAAAGGCGTTTTTGCTACTGTTAATCAGATGCTTAAGCCCGAATTTGCTGTTGAAGTTGCCATAGAGTTAGGTTACGATCCTAATCTGATTATGGTTGCTGATGAAAAAGATGTTATTGTCAGCACTAAGATAAAAACCAAAGGAGCCCTCTCAAGAGCTCCTATTGTAACAGTAATGGGTCATGTAGATCACGGTAAGACATGTCTCTTGGATGCTATTAGAAATGCAGATGTTGCCGGTAGTGAAAAAGGAAGCATTACACAGCATATAGGAGCGTACAAGATAAATATTAATAAAAGAGATGTCGTTTTTATTGACACTCCTGGGCACGAAGCATTTACATCTATGAGAGCTAGAGGAGCACATGTTACAGATATAATAGTGTTAGTTGTAGCAGCAGACGATGGTATTATGCCGCAAACAACAGAGGCCATTAATCATGCAAAGGCGGCTAATGTGCCAATTGTAGTAGCAATTAATAAGATTGATAAGTCGGATGCAGATGTAGAGCGAGTAAAACAGCAATTATCAGAGCAAGACTTGACCCCTGAAGAATGGGGAGGGAAAACTGTATGCGTTGAGGTATCAGCTATTAAGAAGCAGGGATTGGATAATTTATTGGAAATGCTTCTTCTGGAGACTGATATGCTGGAGCTGACTGTAGACATCTCTTCTCCTGCAAAGGGTACAGTCATAGAATCCAGAATAGATAAAGGCAAAGGACATGTAGCTACAGTTATTATACAAGAGGGAACTTTACGAATGGGAGATGCTTTTATTTCCGGGATATGTTGTGGTAAGGTGCGAGCTCTAATAAATGATAAAGGCAAAAGAGTATATGAAGTAGGTCCGTCTACTCCTGTAGAAATACTTGGTTTTTCAGAAGCTCCGGAAATAGGTGAAAGGTTTTTAGCAGTAGAGTCTGAAAAAGTTGCCAGAGAAATGAGTTTAAAAGCTGAAAAGCATGGTAAAAGAGACAGCACTGCTGATTTTAGTGGTTTGGCTGCAGATGTCAAAGATGGCGGGATAAAAGTAGTTTCTCTTATTGTTAAAGGGGATGTTAGAGGGTCTATCGAACCCTTATGTGATTCATTAGAGGTCCTGAGCCTAGAAAAAATCAAGGTAAATATTATTCATAGTGGTATAGGAAGTATTAATGAATCAGATGTTTTACTGGCATCTTCTTCTGGCGCAATAATACTGGGTTTTGGCGTTCATGCAGAATCTGGAGCATTAGATATTGCAGAAAAGAATAATGTATCCATAAGGTATTATAGTATTATATATGAAGTTGTTGATAATATTAAAAAACTGGTTGAGGCGTTGATTGAGCCTGAATATAAAAAAGTTTTAATAGGAAAAGCAGAAGTGCGTCAGATTTTTAATATCTCAAAAACCACATTGATTTGCGGATCGTATGTTTTAGAAGGGAAGATCAAGAGAGATTGCGTAGCTACTTTAACAAGAGAAGGCAAACCTGTTTATCAAGGTAAAATATCTTCTTTGCGTAGATTCAAGAATGATGCAAAAGAAGTTAAAGCAGAGCTTGAATGTGGTATTGGGTTAGACAACTGCAAAGATGTTCAAGAGGGCGATATTATAGAAGCACATGTCATGGAAAGGAAAGGCTGAAATAATATTGGGTTATTATGTCAAGGCGAACAGATCGGATAAATCAATCTTTAAAAAGAGAAATTAGCCAAATATTAGTTACGGAAATGGATGATGTCTGCGTAAAATTTGTTACGATAAATAGAGTTGAAGTAAGTTCTGACCTGCACTATGCTAAAGTTTACGTGAGTCCTTTGGGGAACGCGGACAAAAACAGGGCTATGAGACATATTCGGAAAGCTAGTGGATTTATCAGGATGCGCATTGCCCATAATGTAAATCTAAGGATTACTCCAGAGTTTCACTTTATATATGATAATGCTTTTGAAGAAGTGATGCATGTTCTAAAGAAGATAGATGAAATTGCTAAGCAAAAATGAAAAGATTATAAGCAGAATTATCCGAGAAATAGTCTGCCACAGAAGGTTTCTTATTACCACTCATATCTACCCTGATGGAGACGCAATTGGTTCTCAAATAGCTTTATATATTCTTTTAAAAAGAATGGGGAAAGAGGTTGAGTTAATTAACTCATTTCCTTTGCCAGCAAGATATAAGTTCCTTCCCAACAGCGAATTAATTAAACATAATGTAACCTTGCCGGATAGTGAAATCGCATTCGTGTTGGATATTGGAAGTAAAGGTAGGATGGGGAATATGAGAGACCATATAAATAGTATAAAAACAGTAATAAATATAGATCATCATCTGGGTAATGATTGTTTTGGTATTATAAATTGGGTAGATCCTCGTATGAGTTCAGTTGGGCAACAAATTTTCCATCTTTATAAATACATGGAATTGAAGATAAGGAAACCTGAGGCGATTTGCTTATATACAGCTATTGTAACTGATACAGGGTCATTTCAGTATTCTAATACCAGTGCTGAGACGCATCTGGTAGTTTCTGAACTTCTGGAAACAGGCATTGACCATACCGAAATATGCAATCAGATATATCAGAACATTCCTGTAAGTAAGCTTAAATTATTGCAGCTTGCATTGGAGACATTGAGTTTTGATGGTAAAGGAAAGATAGGTTATATGTTTATTACATCCGATATGTACGCAAAGGCATGTGCAACAGAAGAGGATAGCGAGGGAATAGTTGAGTATGCGCGCAATGCAGAGGGAGTTGAGGTAGGAATTCTCTTCAAAGAACATTCTAGGGGAAATGTAAAGATAAGCTTTCGCTCAAAAGGGAAGGTCAATGTTAATAAAATTGCATCGAAATTCGGCGGAGGCGGACACCACAATGCAGCTGCATGTATGATTAATGGGGAATTAAACACTGTATTAAAAAATGTTGTAAGAGTTGTAGCACTAGAATTGAGAGTTTAATACTATGGACGACAGACAGCAGACGACAACGGTAGATTACAGTAAAAATCATGGATAGATATTTACACGATTTTTTTTATAGAAATATAGTGACTGATAATAGAGGACATAGATTATTAAAACTATGCCTTCTATTTATTTCATTCTTAGTAACTACCGCTCAGAATATACTACTTTTTATGTATTTCAAGAATCTTCTTAAAAAAAGGAAACTTTCTTCAAAGGTTATAAGCATTGGAGGCATAACATTGGGAGGAGTTGGTAAAACTCCTGTTGTAGAGCTTGTAGTGAATATGCTTATTAAAAAAGGAAAGAGAGTTGCAGTATTGAGCAGGGGATACGGAAGAAGCAGAGAGAGTGAAATAAAACTTGTTTCCAACGGCAAAGAGATTTTATGTGATGTAAAGGAAGCAGGAGATGAGCCGTATCTTTTAGCAAAGAATCTGAAAGGCATAGTTGTTTTTGTCGGCGGGAATAGATATGAAACAGGTAAAATCGCAGAAGAGAAGCTTAATATAGATACAGTAGTTTTAGATGACGGCTTTCAGCATTGGCGCTTACATAGAGATATAAATATAGTGGTTATAAATGCTTCCAGCCCTTTTGGTAATGGATATGTTTTCCCAAGAGGGAATTTGCGTGAGCCGTATAAGTGTTTAAAAAGAGCAGATTGCTTTATATTAACAAAGATTGATATGATTAAGAATGCAGAGGAGAAGGAGAGAATTAAGAAGAAACTTATAGAAATTAATGATTCAGCACAGATTATAGAGACTATTCATAAGCCTGCATGTTTAGAGAATATTGTCGGGGAAGAGCATCTGGATATTAAGTCTATAAAAGGGGAAGAAGTAATAGCGCTTTCAAGTCTTGGAGATCCAATATCCTTTGAGAACACGTTAGAACATATTGGGGCTAAAATAGTAGAACGAATTAGATATCCTGATCATTATTGGTATACAAAAGAGGATATGAATAATATAGAGGCAAAAAGGCAGGAGCTTGATGTGAAATTTATAGTTACAACGCAAAAAGACGCAGTAAGGTTGCAAAGACTAAGGTTGGGGTATTGCAATACGTCCCTACTGGTTCTCAGAATTGAAGTAGAGGTTATTTCAGGAAGCGATAGACTGGAGAAGTTAATTAATGCAGTATAAACCTAAACTTTTAAGAATAATAACATGGTTGCCGGTCGGCGGAATAGAGAAAAGGCTGGTTAGAGTACTTTCTTTATTAAGGGATAAATATGATATAACGGTATGCTGTATTCGCGATAAACAGGGTGCTTATGAGAAAGATCTGAGAGATCTAGGAATAAGGGTGTGCAAGATACATATGAAGAGCAGATTAGATCCTGTGGGGTTGTACAGGTTATACAAGTTTATGAAGAATGAAAAATTTGATATAGTTCATACTCATATGTATCGGTCGAACACGCCTGGTCGTATTGCCGCAAAATTCGCAGGTGTACCAGTGATTATTGCCAATCTTCACAATATAGACACATGGAAAACAAGAAAACACTTTCTGATTGATAGAATGCTTTCGAGGTATACAGACAAGATAATAGCTGTTTCAGATGCTGTAAAGGAGTTTAATATTAAAAATTCAGGAATTAATCAAGATAAGTTTGTAACAATATATAATGGCATAGATGTTGAGGAGTTTAAGGGGGACTTTGACTATCAGGCTAAGAGAGAGGAGCTTGGCGTTGGGGAAGATGAGTTATTGGTTGGGATTTTTGCACGTCTTTATCCTCAAAAAGGGCACAAGTATTTTTTAGAAGCTGCATTCAAAATCAACAGAGTTATTGATAATGTAAAATTTATGGTTGTTGGAGAAGGACCGTTAGAATCTGAACTTAAAGAACAGGCGATGAAACTGGGGATAAGAGGCAAGGTAATCTTTACAGGACTTAGACATGATATCCCTGATCTGCTTCATATCATAGATGTTTCTGTGCTTTCCTCTTTTATAGAAGGGTTTTCAAACATTATATTAGAATCAATGGCAGCAGAGAAACCTGTTATAGCAACAGATGTCGGAGGAAATAAAGAAGCAGTGATTGATGGGAAAACTGGTTTTATCGTTCCTCCAGCAAACAGTGATAAACTGGCAAATGCAATTGTGAAAACTCTAAATGATAAGCAATTAAGAATTAACATGGGAAGAAAAGCCAGAGAGCGTGTAACAAAGTTCAGCGTTCAAGAAATGGCCTGCCAAACAGATGTTCTTTATACAGCTTGTTTAGCGAAAAAGAGATAAAATTTTTTCTAAGTCTGCCGAAGTGTCAACACTTATTGAGTCAAATTCTGTTTCTGCCATTTTTATTCTATAGTCATTTTCAACGGCTCTAAGCTGTTCAAGTTTTTCAATCTTTTCAAGACAAGTTCGAGGCATTTTGGCATACTTTAATAAGAAGTGTTTTCTAAAGGCATATATCCCTAGGTGTTTATAGAATATATCTGCTGTACTAAGAATTAACTTGTTTTTTAAGCTTTTCCATTTATCCCTTGCAAATGGGATAGGGGAGCGGGAAAAGTATAAGGCAAAATTATCTTTATCTACAACCACTTTAACTACATCAGGACTCATCAATTCATTAATATCAGATATTTTAGTCATTAAACTTGCTATGTAGATATCTGAGTCTTTAGATATTGTTTTTGCAAGTTTTTCAATAGCTTGCGGATTTATTAAAGGCTCATCTCCCTGCACATTGATAATAATGTCATCTTCTCTAATATCGGGCATTTTCTTGACTATCCACGCAATTCTGTCAGTGCCGGATTTGCAGCTTTTTGGGGACATCTCAGCATTAGCTCCGAATTTTTGTGCTACTTTTAATATCCGTTTATCATCTGTAGCTATTATTGTCTCCTGAATAGAGGAAACATTGGATACTCTTTCATAGACATGCTGTATCATAGGCTTTCCGCAAATATCCTTGAGTACCTTCCCTGGAAGTCTAGTAGAGTCATATCTTGCAGGAATAACAGCAATTACTTTAGACTTATGACTTTTCATTACAATATATGCTATCATCATGCATTGGTTTTGGCAAGCAGGAAAAGCATTGCAAGGAAAGAATAAGTATGCTATATTCTGCAAACAAGTTTTCAAATATCGGAGAATTTTAAGATGTCTAGGAAGTGTGAAGTTTGTGGAAAAGGACCAATGACCGGCAATAATGTTAGTCATGCAAATAATAAAACAAAGAGGAGATGGCTTCCTAATCTGCAGTCTGTAAAGGTTCTGATCAAAGGGAAACCTAGACGAATAAAGGTTTGCACACAGTGTATTCGTTCCGGTAAGATAGAAAAAGTAGCTTAGGTTCTAAACCTCAGGTCTTTCAAGTTTAATTGCAAGTTTTTTCTGCCCTGCCAAATATTTATCTGTGGAGTATATATAATATCAATGTGGTTCTGCCCTCTATAATGCTCCATATAGTCAGCCATTCTAAATCCAATAGCTTCAAATTCTCTACCTTGTTGAGACAGTGTAAGTTTGATATGATTATCGCCGACTTTTCTGGGAGAAAAGCCTAATTTAAGACCTTTTGCAATGAATACGGGTTTTGAGTTTCCCATGCCATAAGGTTCAAGATGTTCTATTTCAAGTAAAAACTTGTTTGTGATATTAGATGGAGAGAGGGCTAAATCTATGCACAGCTTTGGCTGAAGATGTTCTTTTGTTATTACTCTTGTTCCAATTTGATTGATTTTGTTTCTGAAATTTTCGATATTATCTTTATTAATTGATAAACCTGCAGCATAAGAATGTCCGCCGAATCTAATCAAACAGTCTTCACATTCCCGAAGAGCATCAACAAGATTAAAGCCTGATATGCTCCTTCCGGAGCCTTTTGCCTCTTCTTTGTTGGTACATATAAGAATTGCGGGTCTGTGAAACATATCAACAAGTCTTGAGGCTACTATTCCAATAACTCCCTCATGCCACTCATCACTTTCAAGCACAATAACATACTCGTTATCAAGGTTAACTGAGTTTTTTACCATTTCAATAGCACTGGCAAGAACCTCTTTCTCTATTTCCTGTCTGTTGATGTTTTCTGCGCAAAGAAGCTTTGCTTTATCTGACGCAACTTCCTGAGAATTTGTTGTAAGAAGCGTAACACTTTCTCGAGCGCTCTGCATTCTGCCTGCAGCATTAAGTCTTGGAGCTAGCATAAATGCCACCTGTCCGCTGGATATCTTGTCCTGTTTTAGTCCGGATTCTTTAATCAGTGTCTTAAGCCCAATGTTTTCTGAGGTTTTGAGTTTTGAGATTCCAAGTTTGACAATTATTCTATTATCCCCCAAGAGAGGCACAACATCTGCTATGGTTCCTATTGCAGCAAGATCCATGTATCTTAGGATTCCTTCAGAAGATATATCTCCAAGAAGATGCTTTGCCATCACTCTGCATAACTGAAATACAACACCCACACCGGCAAGTTCAGAAAAAGGATATTCAGAATCGCTCCTTTTTGGATTAACTATAGGGTATTTTTGAGGTAATGGTATTTCTACAGTATGATGGTCTGTAATGATAACGTCTGCCTCCATACTGATTGCAGCATTAACCTCTTCAATAGAATTTGTTCCGCAGTCAACAGTAATAATAAGCTTTGTCCCCTTTTTGCATAAATCTTTAATTGTATTGCTATTAAGCCCATAGCCTTCATTCATTCGGTTTGGAATATAAAAATCAATATCTGCGCCAAAATCCTTTAAAAATCCATATAACAGAGCAGTAGAGGTTATCCCGTCAGCATCATAGTCCCCGTAAATGGTTATTCTTTCCTTATGTTTAATTGCCTTTAGAATTCTCTTTACGCTTGTTTCTACATCGGGCAGTAGAAACGGGTCTGATAACGCGCTTATTGCAGTATATAGAAAACTCTCTGCAGCAGGAATGTCCTTTATCCCTCGATTTATAAGGATTTGAGCCGTATTTGGCATAATACCCAGCTTATCTGATAATTCTCTCTGCAGCTCCAGATTAGCCTCATATATTTCCCATATGTAATTTTTCAAACCAGTTTCCTTATTTTTGTTGTTTAATATAATTACTCAAATCCGCAAGTTCAGACATTGAGAGTTTTTCTGCGCGAATACTCGGGGATAACTTAAAATGCTTAAGGGCCTTTTCCAACTCTTCTCTAGCAATTCCTAAATTGGAATATCTTGATATTGCATTAATGAGCATTTTCCTTCTATACATGAAACCTGCTTGGATGATGTCAAAAAACAACCTTTCGTTTTTTACTTTAACAGGTGGTTTTTCTAAAAGAGTAAATTTTACCAGAGCGGAATCCACATCCGGCTGTGGATAAAAAGTAGTTTTTTTTATATATTTAATAATCTCTACTCTGCACTTATATTGCACAAAGATTGATAGAGAGCCATAAGCTTTGGATTCTGACTTAGCTGTAAGTCTTTGCGCTACTTCTTTCTGGACCATTAGTACGAAAAGTTCTGGACTTGGAGTAATGGCCAGAAGAAATAATATAACAGGCGTTGTAATGTAATAAGGTATATTCCCTGCCACTTTATAATTCTCAGAGATATTAAAACTGGTTTCCAAGATATCTTTATTGATGAATTCAACATTGTTATATGCAGAGAGCAGATTCTTTGAAATATCAAGCAGTTTTGTGTCTGTTTCCACTGCTATTACCTTTTTTGCCTCAGTAGCAATAAGGTGTGTTAGTGATCCCAGTCCTGAGCCGATCTCAACTATAACATCGCTTTTTTTGATATTGAGAGTGTTAATTATTATATCAGCTATATTCCCGTCTATAAGAAAGTTTTGTCCAAACTTTTTTTGCGGACGAAGATTGTGTTTTTTGAGTTCTTCCTTAATGCTATTTGGAGAGAAGAAATTCATTGCTTGTGAAGAGATTGTTTTATGATAGCCATCTTTGAAGCCATTTTAATTGCTTCTATTAAACTTCTCTCATTTGCAATGCCCTGCCCGGCTATATCATACGCTGTTCCGTGGTCAGGAGATGTCCTGATAATGGGAAGACCCATTGTTACATTAACGCCTTTGCCGAAAGAGAGCATCTTAAATGGTATAAGACCCTGGTCGTGGTACATTGTCAAAATGAAATCATATTTTTTATACTCACAATTTCCAAAGAATGCATCAGCAGAGAAAGGTCCTTGAACATTCATGCCATTTTCCATAGCTTTCTTAATAGCAGGGATCATTTCTTCTATTTCTTCTTTTCCAACAGCCCCACCATCTCCGCAATGAGGATTTAAACCAACGATTGCAATACTGGGCTTGTATATGTCAAACAGAAAACTATTCTGATTTATTACATCAATTGCATCAAGTATATACTGTTTTTTTATTAAGTTACTAATATCTTTTATTTTAACATGTCGTGTTAATGGAACAATGCGCATTTTCGGACTTGCAAGAACCATTGCATATTTATGTGTATCTGTGAGCGTTGCCAAGAATTCTGTCTGACCTCTAAATTTAATACCTGCGGCATTAATTGCATATTTATTTACAGGTGATGTTACAATCCCGTCAACCTCTTTCCTGAGGGCAAATGCAACTGCTTGCTCTAAGAAAGCAACGGCAGCTTTGGCTTGTATGGGGTTTGGCTTGCCAAGTATTATATTTTTTAGTTTTAAATCCTGTGGATTAATCAAGTATGCTTTTTTAGATATATTTTTAATATCTGATGGATGATTTATGACATCTACTTTATAATTGGGTTTTATCTTATAGAGACCTTCTGCAACTCCGATTATAATTGGAGTACAGTACTTATAGATTTGTTTATTAGCTAGGGCCTTTATGGTAATTTCCGGACCAATTCCTCCAAGGTCACCAAGAGTAATTACAATTACAGGCTTTTGCATAAAATCTCTCATAAAAAAATTCCCCGCCAAATGCCGTCTAAATAGGGTCATTTTGAAGCCGTTAAGGCCACGTGGGTGTTCTCTTAAATGTTCAATGCAATTGCATATCCCACCAAATACAAACTCCCATTTTCTTACTGTTGGCTCAAAATAACCAAACTTACAACAAACACAGCAGGGAATATTAAGTTATTGTAACACAGTTTATAATTATTTAAAGAGAAAATTTATATTTCCAAATTTGTTTTATTGATTTTCTCAATTATATTATCAATTTTTTGCGCATATTGTTTAGTTTCTTCTTTATATGAAAGGAATTCTTCTGTAATAAACAGGGCAGCCCAAGTAGCGATTTTAAGAGATGACGCTATATGTGTGTTGTTGGAGATTTCTCTTATTTTATTATTCAGATACTCTTCAATTTTGCGAATCTGAAATGGATCTTTATCAGTTTTAACTTTATATTCTGTGCCAAGTACATTGATTTTTATCTGTTGTTGATCTGACACCTTACTATCTCTTAGTAAATTGGAACTGTTTACGAGCGCCCTTTTGTCCGTATTTCTTTCTTTCTTTCTTTCTCGGATCACGGGTAAGAAACCCAGCTTTCTTTAAAGTATCCTTTAATCCTTCATCAGCCTTTACTAATGCTCTTGATATACCATGGCGGACTGCGCCTGCCTGACCAGAGCTTCCTCCGCCTTTAACGCTTGCAAAGATATGATATTTTTCAAGAGTATCTGTTTCATGAAATGGCTGGCATATAGTTATGCTTAATGTATCATTCCCAAAATAATCCTTATAAGGTTTTTTATTTATTATTATTTCTCCTTTTCCTGGAATTAATCTTACACGAGCAACAGAGGTTTTTCGTCTGCCAGTAGAATAGAATACTTGTTTTGCTTTCGCTGCTTTCGCCACTTTTGCCACAATAGATCTCCTTTATATTTCCATTTCTGCGGGGACAGGGACAGGTTTTTGAGCTTCCTGACCATGCTCTTTGTCTGGATAAACCTTTAATTTTGTTAGCATTTTTCTACCTAGTTTATTTTTTGGAAGCATTCCTTTAATAGCTCTTTTTATAACTTCCTCCGGGTTTTTTTTCATCAAGTCAGAAAGCGGTGTTTCTTTAAGACCTCCAGGATACCCCGAGTAGTGATAATAAACTTTTTGTTCCAGTTTTTTACCTGTTAGGCGAACTTTAGCCGCATTGATAACAATTACATAATCTCCAACATCAGCATGAGGGACATATATCGGCTTATGTTTCCCTCTGAGTATAGTTGCAACTTTAGACGCCAATCTCCCTAGAACCTTATCTTCCGCATTTACAATATACCACATTCTTTCTATATTATCTTCTTTAGGAATAAATGTCTTCACTATCTTGATCTCCTATTACTTGTTTTTCTCTAGAAACTCGTTTTCATTAAAGTCAGGGTCATATATTGTGCTTTTTAACTCATGTACTGGATGTGATTTTTGCATATGATTCAATATTTTTAGTCTCTTTAAAGCTTTATCTGTTTTAAATAGTTTCTTTCCTTGAGGTGTTTCAGCATCTATTTCAAGGAGTCCGGTCTGGATATAATTCTGGATTGCAAAGAAAGAGATTTTTGTCTCTGTTACAAGCTCTCTATCTTCAACATAACCCATTCGTTTTCTCTCAGCAACAGGCACATTTAATTCCTGAAAATCCTTGCTTTTCCTCATGTCTCTATCAGTTTTAATAGCCATAAGCTTTTCCTACTTCTTAACTGTGATTACCTCGTCAATAATACCATATTTCTTGGCTTGTTCAGCTGACATAAAAAAGTCTCTATCTGTATCAGTTTCTATTCTTTTTATTGACTGACCTGTATGCATTGCGAGAATTTTATTAACTTTATCTTTTAAATCAAGCATTTCTTTTGCGTGAATATTAATATCTGACACCTGTCCCTGCATACCTCCTGAGGGTTGGTGAATAAGGACGCGCGCATTTGGGAGAGACATTCTTTTTCCTTTTGTCCCTGCAGCGAGTAATATGGCAGCAGCGCTTGCTGCTTGCCCCATGCAAATGGTAGAAATATCTGATTTCACGAACTGCATAGTGTCGTATATTGCCAGTCCTGCAGTAGCAACTCCTCCGGGACTGTTTATATAAATCGTTATGTCTTTATCCGGAGCTTCAAATTCCAGATACAATATTTGTGCAATTACAACATTAGCCACATTATCGTCTATAGCTGTTCCAATAATTATGTTCCTGTCTTTTAATAACCTTGAATAAATATCATACGCGCGTTCTGTTCTGCCTGTCTGCTCTATTACCATTGGAATTAAACTCATAACATTCCTCCCCCCCAAGGGCTACCTCTGGCAGCAATTATTAATTTTTAATTAAAATTTGAGCGTTTTCGTATATAAAGTCAAGGATTTTCTGCCTTTTCATTTGCCTTTGTATGTATTCAATGTAGTTGTCCATATTAGCTGTTTTATTAGCGCCTGCCAGATTCTGAAGTTTCTGCTTTGCTTCTTCTGCACTAACATCCAGTTTTTCTTTTTCAGCAATCTCCTCCAAAACAAGCATTTTTTTCACGTCTTTTGTTGCTTCTTTTGAATATTTTTCTTTCCATTTGTTCTTGTCAGTGTCTTTTTCTCCACCACGTGTACCTATATAGTCTATTTGTTTATCTAGGAGTCCTGACGGGATTAACATCTTGGAGTTCTCACTAACCATGTCTAATAACTGCTCCTTAATGTCTACTTTCTGTTTGTCTTCAGCAACACTTTTAAGTTTCTTTCCAATATCGCCTTTAAGCTCGCTAAGGTTTTTAAAGTTACCCAATTCTTTTGCGAAATCGTCGTTAATTGGCAGAAGCCGTTTCTCTTTTATCTGCTTAACAGCTATTTTATAACTAGTTTTTATGTTCTTTTCTTTTGAAATTACTTCAACTTCTCTCTTGTCTTCTATTTTTGTCCCAATGAGTTCTTTTTCTACTTCTTCAGGGAATATTTTAGATCCCAATGTGTACGGATTGTTTGTCTGTTTTTTTGATGGTGTATTATTGGTAATTATCTCACAATCGATGATTATTTGATCGTTAACTTTTGCAGGTCGGTTGACCGGAAGAAATTCCGCGTTTTGCTCTTGTCTCATTTTCAATACATTGTTAGCATCGTCTTCAGAAACATTAACAGGTTTTGCAGATATCTTTAATCCTTTGTATACGGCAAGTTTTATCTCAGGCTTTATCTCTAAAGATATCTCGTATGTAAATGGCTTTCCTGCCTCAAATATGATCTTGTCTATTTTAGGCTCAGAAACAGGGGCTAGATTATTATTTTTAAGTATGTCTTGATAAGTTTGATTAATCAGTTTCTCCTTGATTTCCTCATTCAGGGATTTCCCAAAGCGTATCTTTAAAATAGAATGTGGAGTTTTGCCTGTCCTGAATCCATGTACAGATGCAGTCTTCTGGAGTGTGCTGTATGCATTTTTTGTTTCTTTCTCGACTGTTTCAAGCGGTACTTCAACCTTTAAGAGTCGACTACAATTCCCTGTATCTTGAATATCTATTTTGACATCGTTGCTACTAATAGTATCTGCCATTGTTCCCTTTCTCGCCTTGTTCTTCTAATTCAAATTCTTCTTCTATCAGAGCGGGTGATGAGATTCGAACCCACGACCACTTCGTTGGCAACGAAGAGCTCTACCACTGAGCTACACCCGCATAAAACTTGCCAGTGCGAGAGGCGGGAGTTGAACCCGCATTCCCGTAAAGGAACTAGATCCTAAATCTAGCGCGTATGCCAGTTCCGCCACCCTCGCTCTTAGTAGGCCGTGAGGGAATCGAACCCACAACCAACGGATTAAGAGTCCGCTGCTCTGCCAATTGAGCTAACGACCCCGATAATTTCGTCATTATACAGATTTTTATTATGATAGCAAATGGAAAGTTTTACTGTTTTAATATTGCCTTTGTCGGGCATTTTTTAATACATTCGCCACAATTGATGCATTTTTTGGAGTCTATTACCGCCAGATTGTTCTCTAAGGTTATTGCATCTGCCGGACATGCCTTAATGCATACGCCACATCCGATACACGCAGCTTTACACACCGCCCTTGCGTCTTTTCCCTTATCTCTGTTGTTGCATGCGACATAAACTTTTTGCTCTTTGGGAATAAGTTTAATAATATTTTTAGGGCATATTTCTATGCATTTCCCGCACATTTTACAGAGGTCTTCCTCAAATACAGGAAGGCCTTCTTTAAAGGAAATTGCTCCGAATGGGCATATTCTGAGGCAATCTCCAAGACCGATGCATCCATAATTACATGAATTATTTCCCTCATTGGTGAGCATAGCAGCTCTACAGGTCTGAACGCCAATATAAAGGAATTTTTTTTGCTGATTAGCAGTTCTCTGACATAAGAGAACTGGTTTTGTTTTTTCTTTTTGCTTTATCTCTATGCCCAGTATCTTTGAAATTTGTTCTGCCTTTTTCTCATCTACAAGAGTGCACGCAGACGGTTCTCCTTTTCCCTCAACAATTGCCCGTGCAAGTTCCATACAACCTGTAAACCCGCATGCGCCGCAGTTTGCCCCTGGAAGAGCTTCAAAAATCTCTTCTATTTTGGGATCAATCTTTACAGCGAATTTTCTTGATGCATAACCAAGCACAAGACCAAAGACCAAGCCAAGCCCTCCAAGAAGCAGAGTTGCTGTTAAAATGGTTTGCATAATTAAACCTTTTTATTATTGAGGAACTAAACCGGTAAATCCCATAAAAGCAAGTGACATTAAACCAGCTATGATAAATGCAATTGGTATGCCTTTCATACACTCAGGCACATCGGTCAAATCCAGTCTTTCCCTTATTGCAGACATAAGAAGCAATGCAATAGTAAAACCTACACCAGCGCCAAGACCATTTACAATGCTGCCTATAAAATCAAGATTGGAATCACTATTAATTGTTGCTACACCGAGAACAGCGCAGTTTGTAGTAATAAGTGGAAGATAAATTCCCAATGCCTGTTGAAGAGCAGGACTTATTTTAGCAATGACCATTTCCACAAATTGAACCAGTGTTGCAATAACAAGAATAAATGTAATTGTTTGTAAAAAACTTATATTTAATGGGATTAATAAGTAATGCTGTATCATCCATGTAGCCATTGATGCAATAGTCATGACAAAAATTACAGCCATCCCCATTCCAAACGCAGCAGAACTGTTTTTAGAAACGCCTATGAATGGGCAAATACCAAGAAATCTGTTTAACACATAGTTGTGAACTAGAGCTGCGGAAAGGAATATTATAAATAATTTAGTAAAAAGCATTGTTTACTCTTTCCTTTTTTTTGCCAGACTATTAAAGAATCCCAGAAATAGACCGAGCGCTATAAATGCTCCTGGGGGGAGTATCATTATTATTACGGGGTTAAAACCAGTTCCCAATATATGATATCCCCAGATTGTTCCGGCTCCAAGTATTTCTCTTGTGGCTCCAAGAAGAGCAAGTGCGCCTGTAAATCCTATTCCCATGCCTAATGCGTCCAGAATTGAAGGGAAAACGGGATTTTTTGATGCAAAAGCCTCTGCTCTGCCAAGTATAATACAGTTTACGACAATCAATGGAATAAATATTCCAAGAGATTTATTTAACGCAGGGAAATATGCTTGCATTATAAGCTCTACTATAGTTACAAAAGTGGCAATGATCACAATAAAAGCGGGAATGCGAATATTTGATGGTATAAATTTTCTAAATAAAGAAACAAGTATATTGGACCCTAAAAGCACAAATGTGGTAGCTGCTCCCATACCTATGGCATTTATCAATGAAGTTGAAACAGCAAGTGTGGGACACATGCCGAGAATAAGTCGAAACGTGGGATTCTCTGCAAAAATGCCTCTTGTAAAATCTTGTTTAATGCTCATTTTTTTCTTTCTTAATCTTTAAAAATTTTGTTATAGATTTTTGTACAGCTTCACTAACAGCGCGCGATGATATAGTAGCTCCAGTTAACGCGTCAATAGTTCCTTTGCTGGAGTCCTTTTTTAGCAAAACCTGTTTCAAGGTTTTCTTCATAAACTGATCTGTAAACTTCGTTTCTTCTACTCTTGTTCCAAGACCTGGAGTTTCACCCTGTTTGACAATTTTAATATCTTTTATTCTTTTGTTTAGATTTAGACCTATTTTAACTCTGATTATACTGCTGAATCCCTTTCCGGATGCATTCAGAGCATACCCTATTAACTTATTATTTACATGAACTTTATAATAAGTGTAGTTGTCTTTACCAGTAGTTAAATTAAAGCTCGTTGCTTTTGGGAAAATGGCCTTTAGCGCTTTTTCCTCTTCCAGCTTGACTTGTTTTGCAATCGGTTCTTTTGTAACAGTGTAGATTACGCCTAGCGTTACCCCCGAAATAGCGGCAATTATAAGCAGAACCGCAGATAGTTTTAACATGTTACGCATTTATTTTTCCGAATTTTCTGGGTATTGTCCACTTCCACCTGTCTATCAACGGAGTTACAGCATTCATCAATAATATGGAATAGCACACTCCTTCAGGATATCCGCCTTTTAACCTTATCAAAACTACTATTATTCCAGCTCCTAATCCAAATATAATTTTACCTTTAGGTGTTATAGGTGTTGTTACATAATCTGTTGCCATAAAGAAAGCGCCTAAAATCAATCCTCCACTCAGTATGCTAAATAATGGATCTCCTGTGAATAAACCATTATGGCCGAATATCCAGGAAAGCAGTGCTACACACCCAATGTAGGAAACAGGAGTGTGCCATGAGATTCGTTTTCTTATAAATAAATATATTGCGCCCAGCAGCAGGGCAAGAGCAGATGTCTCTCCAATAGATCCTCCTATGTTCCCAATAAACAGATTCCAATAGGAAGGAAGTTCTTGAGCCAGATTAAGCTTTACTATTGCTAATGGAGTTGCACTGGTTATGGTATCAATCCTTTTGAACAGGCCTGGTTGTGGTGCCAGCCATGTGGTCATAAAAGTAGGCCATGAAGCCATAAGTATTGCTCTGCCTATAAGAGCAGGGTTGAATATATTGCGTCCAAGACCGCCAAATACCTCTTTCCCAAGTATGACAGCGCACACAGCTCCGACCGCAGGCAGCCATAAAGGTACGCCTGGAGGTATTATCATACCTAACAAAAGTCCTGTTACAATGCCGCTGCCATTTGATATAGTTTTGCGTCCTCTTATTTTGGATATGACTGCCTCAGTTATTATAGCTGTGAAGATGCTTATTAGGGCTGGATACAATGCTTGTGTACCAAAAAAATAAATCCCCATACCAAACGCGGGCACAAGTGCTATTATAACATCCCACATTATCTTTTTAACTGATAGGTGGGAATGAATATGAGGAGATACTGAAAGAGTATACATTAAATTTTTCTTAGTTGCGTTTTTCCATATTTTATATACTGGACTATTGGTATGTGCGCAGGACATACATATGTACAAGCCCCACATTCCATACAATCCAATAATCCGTATTCTTTTGCATGTTCAAACTGGTCATTTTTTATAGAGTTAGTTATTACATTGGGCAATATTTTCATTGGGCAAACACCAGCACAGTTGCCGCATCTTATACAACATTCCTCAGGCTCGTCACAAATCTCGTCTTTCGTTTGCACAAGTATTCCGGATGTACCTTTTATTACCGGGACATCCGTTGTATATTGGGCGATCCCCATCATTGGGCCGCCCATTATTATTTTGCCTATTTCTTCTTTGACTCCTTCACATGCCTCTATTAAATTTGAAAAAGGAGTTCCTATTCTTACTCTAAGATTTTGTGGATTCCTGATGCCTCCTCCTGTTACAGTTACAATTCGCTCTACCAGAGGTTTTCTTTCTACAACAGATTCATATACTGAAAATGAGGTGCCAACATTACTAACTATTACTCCTACATCCATTGGAAGTCCGCCGCTTGGCACTTCACGTTTCAGAAGAGCTTTTATAAGCTGTTTTTCAGCTCCCTGAGGATATTTTACCTTAAGTGCCATTATGTCAACATCTGTATCTGATTCTTTATTGATTTCGTCAGTAATTTCTTTGAGTGCATCAGGTTTATTTTGTTCAATACCGATTATGCCTTTTCTTACGCCAGTTGCTTTCATTAAGATTTTGAGTCCTATGACAATTTGTTTTGCATATTGCAACATTAGGCTGTGATCAGCTGTTAGAAATGGTTCACACTCAGCACCATTTAAAATATATGTATCGACTTTTTTGTTTTCCGGCGGGCTAAGTTTTACATGTGTTGGAAACGCAGCGCCACCAAGTCCCACAATACCAGCTTCTCTTATAATATGTTTTATTTGTTCTGCTTTGAGCGTTTTCCAGTCTCTTTTTGTTTCTTCAATAGCCCATGTATCGGACTCATCAGATTCTATAATAATAGACAGAACCTTAGTTCCTAAAGGATGTAGCATAGGGGAAATGTCTACTACTTTACCTGATATTGTGGCGTGAACAGGTGCAGATATAAATGCCTGTGCATCACCAATCTTTTGCCCTACTTTAACAATGTCTCCAATATCAACCAGCGGCTTACATATTGCGCCTGTATGCTGCTGCAAAGGGATGATTGCTTTTTTAGGAGGACGAAGATTCAGAATTTTCTTTGTGTTTGTACTGGTTTTAGAATCCTCTGGATGAATACCTCCATAAAAACTAGAATTTAGCATAGGCACCAATGGGTTAAATTGACAGTTTGTAATTTACTTGTTAGAATTCTGTGCAATGATAACAACTAATTTTTGGTTTGTCAAAGTTGAGGAAAGTTAAGAAATGATTATTGTTACTGGTGGAGCGGGGTTTATTGGAAGCAACATTGTATGGAAATTGAATCAGCAGGGAGAGTTTAATATTCTTATTGTTGATGAGTTAGGAAAGAGCAGCAAATGGAAGAATCTTCGGAGTCTTAGGTTCCTGGATTATATTAACAAGGATATTTTTCTTGAGAAAGTACTTAAAGGCGATTTTAAATCAGGTGTTCGTGCATTGATTCATATGGGAGCATGTTCGGATACTACTGAGCAGGATGCAGATTATCTTTTACTGAATAATTATGAGTATACAAAGCATCTTGCTGCTTATGCTGCCAGGTGTAATGTGCGCTTTATCTATGCTTCCAGCGCTGCAACATACGGAGACGGTTCTTACGGATATTCCGATAAAAAAAAGGATTTATATAAATTTTGTCCTTTAAATATGTATGCTTATTCTAAACATCTTTTTGATGTATGGGCGGAGAAAAATGGATTACTGACACAAATTGCAGGACTTAAGTTTTTCAATGTTTTTGGACCGAATGAGTATCATAAAGGAGAAATGAGAAGCATGGTCATCAAGGCCTTTGAACAGATAAAAAAGGAGGGGAGTATTAGTCTATTTAGATCGCACAAACCAGAATATGCGCATGGTGAGCAAAAAAGGGATTTTTTATATGTGAAGGATGCTGCAAGAATGACTCTGTTTTTTTTACAGAATCCGAATATTAACGGAATATTTAATATTGGTACAGGCAGAGCAGAAACATGGAACAGGCTTGCAGAACTGGTTTTTGACGCATTGAAAATCAAGCCTAATATAAAATATATCTCGATGCCTGAAGAGATAAAGGATTCCTATCAATATTTTACTCAGGCTGATATATCCAAACTTCATCGCGCAGGGTACAGAAGTCCAATAACATCTCTTAAGAAGGCTGTTTTTGATTATGTTCAGAATTACTTGCAGCCCCAAATATCTTTTATAAGCATATAAGCAGGAAGGAAAAAAACATTTGACAAGAATATGGTAACTATGTAATAATTCGACAAATAAGTTTGAAAGCGGAGGAGGTGAGTAATAAAATGTTGAAATTTTTTAGAAAGTCCAAGGGATTTACGCTTATTGAATTGCTGGTTGTTATAGCAATTATTGCTCTTCTTGCATCTATGTTGCTGCCAGCACTGGCAAGAGCAAGAGAGATGGCAAGGAGAACAAAGTGCGTAAGCAATCTGAAACAGATTGGGCTTGGTCTGCATATGTACGCTCAGGACTGGGATGACTATTTTCCTGACATAGGTCTAACAGGGAATGAGAATTGGGGTGGAAACAGTGACGCAACGGCTCTCGTTACAAACTTTTACTCCAATTATATTTCATCTCTAAAGATATTTGAATGTCCATCCGGCTCAGATAGTGTTAGTAGTGAAAGTCACATTTATGACGAAGGGAGTTATGAGTACAATGCCGGTCTGACAGAGATGGATGATTCAGACACAGCAATTGCGTGTGACCGTGATTTTGAGACTGCTGCTGGTGCTGTTGATGATGTAACTGCGGTTGCTCATCATACAAATCCGAATGTTATTAATGTATTGTATCTTGACGGGCATGTGTCTGCTGTGAAAGATGGAACTGTAGACAACGTAATGGGCGAGCAGCCGCAGCAATAATTTCAGGTTAATTTGCTTGATAGAAAACAGTCCCGAGATTATCGGGGCTGTTTTTTGCTTTAATTCCTGATTATCAGTATAATAAACAACGATGTGTCAAAGTCCCAGTGTCAAAAAACAAGGGGTTGAAATCCCTTGTTCAAGAGTTGGAGAGGAATTTGAAAAGAAAAATATCAGAGATATGCCTGCTCATTATTATTTTTTTTGTCCCGATAGCAGTTTTTAAGTCTGCGTATAATTATGTATTTATAAAGTTTGTCATAGCTCAAGCTATGGTGTTCTGTGTAGTCCTATTATGGATATATAAGTGGCTGTTTCATCCCGAAAACTTTCGGGACAAAATTTTTCCCGAATTTCCCAGAGGTCTTATAGGTATTTTCTGTATATGGTGTTTAGTGTCATTCTTTATGGTAAGGAATAAGTTTGCCGGCGCCACAGAACTGGTAAACTTATTTACATATGTTTTGATCTATTTTGTGGTATTAGAAACATGTAAGTCCAGACCTGCGTTTTTAAGAATTTGTTTTGTGTGGTTTTTAGCTACATTCATAGCAGAAGTTCCTACACTGCTTAACCGTTTTAGCATTCCTATAATTCGTAACTTGCCGCAATTATTTGGTAATCCTACATTCTTTGCCCCATATATTGTTTTGTGTATACCTGTAATCCTATCTTTTATTCTCTATTTTTATATGGATAAAATTCCCCGAAGGACAAGCTTACGGGGCAAGCAAAATTTAAAATCGCTTTTCCCTTTTGCGCTGTGTTGTATTTTAATTGTAACCAGCATTATTTCACTTTACAAATTAGAAGCGAGAGCCGCATGGATTGGATTTTGTGTTTCCATTGTGTTTTTTGCCTGCGCATTTGTTTATTTAAGGTGGGGTCTGGCGAAAAGTTTTTACTTATTTATTGGAGTAATTCTCTTATGCGCTGCTGTATGGCAGGTAAGATCAGAGTCAATAATGCGGGTTATTAATGAGGAATTGCTCACAGGAACTATTGGAATACGGAAGTGGATTTGGCTAGGATCTATAAAGATGTTTCTAGCCAGGCCTTTTACAGGCTGGGGAATAGGTAATTTTGCCACGATTTATCCACAATTCAGATTCTCTGATTATTTTTTGAATCCACATGCTGTTAATGCAACACGGCACGTACACTGTGAGGTACTTGAAATTGGATGCGAACTGGGAGTTGTAGGACTGGTGCTTTTTGTTGGAATTGTAGGTAGTATTCTTTTTCGAGGTATAAATATAGCAAGAAATACCGATGATAGACTTAGAAAGTATTTGCTTATAGGGTTTGTGTCTGGAATAGTTGGCCTGATTTTTGAAAACATGGGAAATGTAGATTTAAGATTTCATTCTTCAGGTATATTTCTATGGTTTGCTCTGGGATGTGTGTCTGCTTTAAGCGGCGGGAAAGCTCAAAACTCAAAGCTCAAAACTCAAAGCTCAAAATCCAAAATTCAAAATTCAAAATTCAAAATTTTAATTATAACTCTATTTTCGGCCTTACTTCTGTTTGTGTTTAATTATTTTTCAGTCCATCCATTAAGAGCGGAGGTATATTTTAGAAAGGGGGTTGAATATCGCAACAAAAAGGACTGGAATAAAGCTATAAGTATGTATAAGAAAACAATCAAACTCAATAGAGGGCATCTTAAGGCATATTATCGTCTGGCATTTGCGTATGCTAAGGTAGGGAAGATAGAAGATGCTTTTAGAGTATATTATCAGCTTGCTGAGCTAGATCCTGATTATGCTGATATCCACTATAATCTGGCAAAGTTGTATATCAGTATTAAGGATTACAAAAAAGCTGTTAGAGAGCTGGAGATAGCTGTGGGACAGAATCCTTATAATGATAAGGCGTTAATGGGTTTGGGAAATGCGTGTGAAAAACTGGGGAAGCTTGACGGAGCGATTCAGCAGTATAAAAAGGCTGTTAAGTTTAATCCTAAGTTTGGAGGAGCGCACAATAATCTGGGAAATATTTATATGATGAAAAAAGAGTGGGATGAGGCGATTGAAGAGTATGAAATTGCCTTAAGACTTATGCCAAAAGCTCTTGGTGTTGCTCGTAATTTAGGAGTAGCTTATTATAAAAAAGGGGATTACAAAGAAGCCAAGAATATATTCAAAAAAATCCTGCATATACAGCCCGATAATAAACAGGCGTGTAATTATCTAGAACAGATAAATGCCAAAGGAAAGAATCCTCTATAAGTCGCTCTTCATTCGATCGTATTATAAAGTTTCAATTATCTGATTTGGAATGAGATGATGCGTCTTTCAATCATTATTGACAACAAACTTAGTTAGTGATAATATTCACAGGATTTGTGAAATTTATCACAAGGAGTAAGAATGGAAAGCTACAAGATTCCAAGAAAGTCAGTAGAAAGATTATCCATATATAAGCGGATTCTAAAGGGAATAATGGACGCGGGTTTTACAACTGTTTCTTCTAGCGAGCTTGCGGAAAGAGCAGGGTTCAACTCTGCTCAAGTAAGAAAAGATCTTGTATATTTCGGGCAATTTGGGACTCCCGGTATGGGATACCAAGTATCAATGCTTCATAGGGCAATTACGAAGATAATGGGTTTGCATAAAAAAATTCCTGTAGCTTTAACAGGAGTTGGTCATTTAGGACAGGCCTTATTAGCATATCCTGGATTTAAGGAACGCGGTTTTATAATAGAGTCTATTTTTGATAATGATCCTAAAAAAGTTGGGAATATAAAAAATAGTTTAAAAATACTGAATGAGAAGAATATCAGCAATAAAATTAAAAAGAAAAAGATCAGGGTAGGGATTATTGCAACCCCATCCTCTGCAGCACAGTCCGCTGCAAATAAGTTAATTAAAGGAGGGATTAAGGGAATATTGAATTTTGCGCCAATAGAACTTAAAGTCCCTTCAGGAATAACTGTGGTTAATGTCGCTTTGTGCGAAAAGCTTGAAATGTTGTCCTATTATTTGTCAAAAAGGAAATTATTGTGAAAATTAGAGATATTGTCCGCATTTTAGAGGCTGAAATATTATGTTGTGAAAATTGTCTTGGGAAGGAAATTTTGGATTTTGCAGCAAGTGATCTTTTAAGCGATGTTCTGGCTTATGAAAAGGAAAACTATTTACTTTTAACAGGACTGACTTCTCAACAAGTTGTCCGAACAGCTGAGATAACAAGCGCGGTTGCTATTGTCTTTGTAAGAGGGAAACTTCCTCCTCAGGAAGCGATCGGATTAGCGAAATCTCATCATATTCCTCTTATGATGACTGATAAATCGATGTTTGATTCCTGCAGAAAAATAACCGAAGAACTAGGCAAAAAAAAAGAATAAATGAATATATATAATCATTCTAAAGAAAAATTGACACTGGCTAATGAGTTAATATATGAAATTAAGGTCAAGGAAGCAATGTCAATGAACTTACTGCTTTTTAATAAAAATGCTACTTTCAGAGAAATTCAATTAGCACTCAAGAAGAAAAAAATTTCAGGGGTTCCCATAGTTGATGCAAGAAAAAATCTTATAGGCATTGTAAGTATTGACGATATTATCACAGCTTTTGATAAAAATTACGTGGACAACAAAATTGGTGATAAGATGACCAAAAATGTAATCACTATTCCGCAAAATTTTTCAGTAATTTCTGCAATTAACAGGTTAGAAAAACTTAAAGTGGGAAGACTTCCTGTTACAGAATCTTCAAAAAGCCAAAAAATTGTAGGGATAATAACTCTTAGTGATATTCTGAACAGATTGTTAGTTGTAGTTCATTCAATTGCTGAGGAAGTTGAAGAGAAAGAAGCGAAAAACACCAAGATTTCTGACAATTTAATAAGAAAAATTGCAAAAAAACCACTTCGATTTGAAGTTAAAGGAGATGATTTTGATAATGCAGGTAGAGCAGCTAGCATAACCAAGAAGTACTTTCAAAACCTAGGAATTAGTAAAGATGTTATTCGTAGAATTGCTATAGTCTGCTATGAAGCTGAAATGAATATTTGCCTTCATTCCTTAGGAGGAAATATCACTATAGAAGTAGATGGTAATAATATTGTAATTTGCGCTTATGATAAAGGTCCGGGAATTGCCGATGTGAAACTGGCGCTAAAGCCAGGATTTACCACAGCATCAGAAAAGATAAGGGCACTAGGTTTTGGTGCTGGCATGGGACTTCCAAATATAAAACGTTGTTCTGGCGATTTAGAGATTAAATCTTCTTTAAGAACAGGGACAACATTAAAAGCAAAAATTAATTTAGGAGAGGAAAAATGAGGCTATCTGAAATTATCGATAAATGTAAATTAGAGAAAATTGCCATATGTTCTGATTGTGAAATTGAGACAGGATATTGCAGCGATTTAATGTCTAATGTTATGGCTCATGCTGTTCCGAATTGCGTCTGGATTACTATACAGGCTCATAAAAACAGTATCGCAGTTGCTCTTATTAAGGATATTCGGGCAATAATATTTACCAACGACGTACCAGTTGAACGTGAGGTAATTAAAAAAGCCAAAGAAGAGAAGATTAATTTACTAAGGTCGAAAAAGGATTCCTTTACGATTTGTGGAGAAATATATGGCATGCTGGAGGTTAAAAACTGAAACGGATTGATTTGCATATTCATTCTGCTCTTTCAGCTTGTTGTGATGATGAAATGTCACCGGGGATGATTTTAGATATGGCATCAAAAAGAAATTTAGACGTTATTTCCATAACTGACCATAATGCTGTTCAGCATTCAATTGCAGCCTGTCAGTTAAGTAAAAAAGATCAGGTTGTGGTTATTCCCGGTGTTGAGCTAACAACCAGAGAAGAAGTACATCTTTTGGCATATTTCCCTGATACTGAAAGTCTATTAAAATTAAATAAGAAAATAGATGATTATTTACCAAAGGCAAGCAATAATTCGGAAATTTTTGGACATCAAGTGCTTTATGATTTGAATGGAGAGATTGTTGAACTTGATAACAAATTAAGGCAGACGGCTCTGAATATTGGATTAGATAAGCTTATTGAACTTGTTCACAATTTAGGTGGGCTGGCAGTTCCTGCACATATTGATAAAGATAGGTTCAGCATGCTCAGTCAATTGGGGCTTTTAGACCCAAAAGCAGATTTTGATGCGGTGGAAATTTCCAAATTCAAATGGCAAAAAGAAAGTTTTCACCTATCTAATACTTGGGATGGTTTCCCAGTAATAGCAGGTTCTGACAGTCATACTATTGATGAAATAGGGCTCTTTTTCATGGAAGATATTAATGAAGAAATTAATGACTTTTCATCTTTGAAAAATTTCTTTGGAAAAAATAAACAATGAAAGATTTAGCAGATCACTTATTTGATATTTTGGAAAATTCAGTTACTGCAGGGGCAACTGAAGTTAAAGTCATACTAGATTTTCACAATAATATATTTTTTTGCGAAATAAAGGATAATGGCAGAGGTGTTAAGAGTGAAGACGTGACAGATCCGTTTGTAACTTCTCGAAAAGAACGAAAGGTTGGATTAGGACTTCCACTTTTAAAGAAAACAGCGGAAAATACAGACGGATTTCTCAGGATTTCCAAATTGAAAGGAACCGGAACATCTCTCAAATTTGAGACGGATATTTCTCATATTGATGCCAAACCATTTGGTAATCTGGCAAAAGTTTTTGTTGATGCTATGCGCTCATGGCCGGAAATTAATTTTGAGGTTTTAATAAAGGGAGAAAAAGGCAAAAACGAACAAGTGCTTAATACAAAAGAAATTAGAGACACTATGGGGCTTTCTGATATACGGCATAAAGAAATACAGAATTTCGTTTATCAATCTATTGATAAAGAGCTTAAAAGAATTGGTATTAACACACAATTCGGTAATAAATATAAAGGAGAGTTATGAAAAATCTAGAAGAGCTAAAGCAGATAAGGGATAAGGTAAAGAAAAATCTTCAGATGCGATCGGGAAAACACAAAGTTAGAATTGTTGTTTGCTTGGCAACCTGTGGTATTGCTGCTGGAGCAAGGCAAACGATGAACACACTGGCAGATCTTATTGAAAAGAGCAATAGGGACGATATTGTAATCACCACCTCCGGTTGCGCTGGATTTTGTGAACAGGAACCTATGATTCAGGTTTACGTAGAAGATAAGGAGCCAGTGGTTTATGGAAAAGTTGACTTAAAAGCTGCGGAAGAAATCTTTGAGAAGCATATTTTAAATGGTCAGATTGCAGGAAAATATCTTTTTTCTAAGGGAAAATAATTATGGAATGTCTTTGCAAAAAAAAGGAACTAACAGATAAAGAGAAGTACGCTCAACTTAAGGAGTTCATTGATGTAAATAAGCACAAAAAAGGATATTTAATTCCTGTCCTTCACATGGCTCAAACAATATTTGGATATCTTCCGCCTGAAGTACAGAGTTTTGTAGCCAGAGAAATGGATATCTCTGTAAGTATAGTTGTCGGAGTGGTCACTTTTTATTCCTACTTTAAGCTTTTTCCTACGGGCAGACACACTATCACCGTATGTTTGGGTACTGCTTGTTATGTCAGAGGCGCAAAAAAAATATTAGAAGCACTTGAAAAAAAACTTGGTATCAAGATTGGCGAAACTACTGAAGATAGAAGGTTTTCTCTTGGAGCGCAAAGATGTTTAGGAGCCTGTGGATTAGCTCCGGTCATTATGATCAATAAAGATGTTCATGGCAGAATGTCTTCTAAAAAATTAAACGAAATATTAGAACAATATAAATAAGGCGGGAATATCATTATGTATAATTTAAGAACACATGTTCTTCTTTGTTATGGAGGCGCCTGTATTTCTTCCGGTGCAGAGAGCGTTAAGGGAGCAATGGAGAAAGCAATAAACAAAGTGGGTCTTCAAAATGAAGTTGATGTTATTACTACCGGATGCATGGGAACCTGTGAGTTAGGTCCGGTTATGATTGTTTATCCAGACGGAGTATTTTACCAGAAAGTTAAACCTGAAGATGCGGAAGAAATTGTCCGTGAACATTTGCTAAAGGGAAGAGTAGTTAAACGTCTCTTTTACAAAAAACCAAAAACAAAAGAAATGGTGGAAATGTTCAATGATATTGATTTCTTCAAGCTTCAGAAAAAAACAGCCCTCAGGAATTGCGGGATTATCAATCCGCTTGATATTGAGGAGTATATTGCTGCTGACGGATATATGGCTCTTGGAAAAGCATTGACAGAAATGACTCCGCCTGAAGTAATAGAAGAAATCAAAAGATCAGGGCTTAGGGGACGTGGGGGAGCAGGATTTCCAACCGGTTTGAAGTGGGGCTTTACTGCTGCATCCAAAGGTAAACAGAAATATGTGGTGTGTAATGCTGATGAAGGCGACCCCGGGGCATTTATGGATAGAAGTATTTTGGAAGGGGATCCTCACAGCGTCATGGAAGCCATGATGATATGCGGATATGCTATTGGTGCTGATCAGGGATATGTATATGTCCGCGCAGAATATCCACTGGCAGTGGAAAGACTATCACTTGCCATTGAGCAGGCAAGAGAGAATGGTCTTCTCGGTAAAAATATTCTTGGAACAGATTTTAATTTTGATATGGAAATCAGGATGGGTGCAGGTGCTTTTGTGTGCGGAGAGGAAACTGCACTCATGCGTTCAATAGAAGGCATGAGAGGAGAACCGCGTCCTAAACCCCCATTCCCTGCTCAGAAGGGACTTTTCGACTGCCCAACAGTGCTAAACAATGTCGAAACTTTTGCGAATATTCCTTATATAATTTTACAGGGAGCCGATGATTTTGCTTCTGTTGGAACCGAAAAAAGCAGAGGAACAAAAGTTTTTGCTCTAGCAGGAGATATAAACAATACAGGTCTTATTGAAGTACCTATTGGAATGCCGTTGGGAACAATCATCTATGATATCGGGGGAGGTATTCCAAATAATAAAAAATTAAAAGCAGTGCAGATCGGAGGCCCTTCCGGCGGATGTATTCCTATTCAACACTTAAACGTTCCTGTTGACTACGAATCATTACAAGAACTCGGCGCTATTATGGGTTCCGGCGGATTAATTGTTATGGATGAAGATACCTGCATGGTTGATCTGGCGCGCTATTTCATGGAATTCATTCAGGAAGAATCGTGCGGAAAATGTACTCCATGCCGTCAAGGAACACGAATTATGCTGGACATTCTTACAAGGATCTGTGACGGAAAAGGAAGAATGGATGACCTAAATATCCTTGAAGAATTATCCTATCAGATAAAACAGACTGCTCTTTGTGGTTTAGGTCAAACCGCTCCTAATCCGATTTTATCTACTTTAAGATATTTTAGAGAAGAATATATTGAACATATCCGGGATAAAAAGTGCCGCGCAGGAGTATGTTCAAAATTAGTATATGCTCCGTGCTCTAATATCTGTCCCGCATCAGTAAATGTACCGGCTTATCTCGCATATACAAAAGAGGGTGATTTTAAGCGGGCTTTAAAGGTTCATTTAAAAACTAATCCGTTTCCTGCAGTCTGCGGACGTGTATGTCCTCACCAGTGTGAATCTAAATGCAGAAGAAACGATATTGATTCAGCGGTAAGCATTCGTTCTGTAAAGCGTTTTATGGCGGATTCAATAGAAGATTACCTGGAATGTTTTCCTGAAAAGCAGAATTCTAATGGAATAAAGGTTGCCGTAGTCGGTTCAGGCCCATCGGGTCTATCCAATGCCTATTTTTTAACTATGCTTGGATATGATGTCACTGTTTTTGAATCTGAGCCCAAAGCAGGAGGAATGCTTACATACGCTATTCCTTCTTATAGACTACCTAATAATATTGTGGAGAAAGAAATTCAGGCTTTATGTGAATATGGGGTAAAAATAAAAACTGGTACGAACGTAGGCAAGGATATCAGCATTGATGAGCTTAGGAAACAGGGCTTTAAGTCCTTTTATATTGCTACCGGCGCAGGAAATTCCATTATGCCTCGCATTGAAGGAATAGATAATGGAAAAGTTATGACCGGATTGGATTTTCTGTATAAAGTAAATAACGAGGAAAAAGTAGAAGTAGGAAAGGAAACAGTAGTTATTGGCGGAGGAAACACAGCAATTGATGCTGCGAGAACAGCAAAACGACTTGGCGCAGATGTGACTATAGTATATCGCAGAACCAGAGAAGAAATGCCTGCAGAAATAGAGGAAATTAAGGAGGCGGAAAACGAGGGGATAAAAATACAGCTTCTTCAAAATATTAAATCAGTCAGGTCAATTAATAATAGGTTAGAAGTTGAGTTTGTAAAGATGAGACTTAGCGAATTTGATAAATCAGGCAGACGAAGACCTGTTGAGATAGAAGCATCTTCTTTTGCTAAGAAAATTGATTCATTAATTTTGGCTATCGGGCAGAAACCGTCTCACGGCGCTTTATTCGATAAAGAGTTAATGAAAGATATGTTTGCCGGTGGTGATGTGGTAACAGGTCCTTCTACAGTAGTAGAGGCAATTGGAGAGGCTCAGATAGCAGCAGAGGCTATTGATAAATATTTAACCGGCGGCAGAGAAGAATATCCATGGAATATTATGGATCCAATTGAAGTTGACTTTGACCCGGAAGAAGAACCTGTTAGTCATAACAGAGCAAATAACATTTTAATTTCTTTAAAAGAGAGAAAATCTTTTACTGAAGTTGAAAAAACATGGAGCAAAAAGACTGCCTGCAAAGAAGCAGAGAGATGTCTGCGTTGTGAGTATAAAAAAGAAGAGGAAGAACTATGACAACAAAAGAAATTGCTAAAAAATACGGGAATAAAAAAGAGAATTTATTGCAGATACTGCATGACATTCAGAGCAAAAATCCGAAGAACTACATTACGGAAGAAGATATTAATACGCTAAGTAGAGAAATGATTATATCTGTATCCGAAATTAAGGGGACTGCTTCTTTTTACACCATGTTTAGTTTCACTCCACGCGGTAAATATGTAATTAGAGTTTGCGAGAGTCCTCCATGTCATGTGCTAGGTGCGCAAACTATTTTCGAAGCTATAGAATCAAAATTGGGAGTTAAAGTCGGAGAAACAACTGATGATGGTCTTTTTACATTGGAGGGAACAAGCTGTCTTGGGATTTGCGGAGTTGCGCCTGCTATGATGATTAACGAGGAAGCTTACGGCAATTTAAACGAAGCAAAAATATGTGAAATCTTGAGCCAAATTCAAAAAAAAGAAAGGAAATAATCTATGTCAAAAGTAAACATTGCTCAGATTTTAGTTGGTATAGATGGCGACACCGTCGTTTTGGGGGCAAGAAAAATAAAAAGCAAATTGATTGCTGAAATAAACAAACAAGATCTTTCCTCTCAAATCCAGGTTGTAGAGACGGGAAGCATTGGACCTGTCAACAAAGGAGTTGTTCTCGGAATATATCCTACGGGTGAGATATACGGAAATGTGACTGAAGAGAATGTTGCGGAATTTATTCGGGAGAGATTTATTAAGGGCAGACCCTATAAAAAATTACTTCTGGTGGAAAAACTTAATTCGGGAATAGATATCACAGATTACGACTCCAGAAAGACACAGCATCACGGTCGAATTGTTCTTGAGAACTGCGGAAAAATTAACCCTGAAGATATTGAGGAATATATTGGAGCAGGCGGATATGAAGCGTTAGGTATGGCTCTAGAGGAAAAAACGCCCGAAGATATTATTAAGATAGTAAAGGATTCCGGACTTGTAGGAAGAGGAGGCGCAGGATTTCCAACAGGTTTGAAATGGTCATTTGCCAGAGCATCGAAAGAGACTCAAAAATATGTTATATGCAATGCAGATGAGGGAGAGCCAGGCACTTTTAAGGATCGATTGATTATGGAGGGAGACCCTCATAAGGTTCTGGAAGGTATGGCGCTTTGCGGATACGCAATAGGAGCTGATACTGCTTACATTTATATTCGCGGAGAATATCAGCTTTCTATTCAAAGATTAACAAAAGCCATAAAGGATGCTGAGAAATTAGGACTATTAGGCAAGAATATTTTCGACACGAATTTTGATTTTAATGTAAAGATTAAGATTGGAGCAGGTTCTTATGTTTGCGGAGAAGAAACAGCTCTTCTGAATTCAATGGAAGGATTAAGAGGCGAGCCAAGGCTTAAGCCACCATTCCCTGCTGAATCAGGATTTTTATCCAAGCCAACAAACGTAAATAATGTTGAAACCTTTGCTAATATAGCTCCTATTATATTAAATGGATCTGACTGGTTTAGAAAGTTTGGAACAGAAAGCACTCCAGGAACTAAAGTCTATACCATATTGGGCCATATAAAACGTCCCGGCTTGATTGAAGTTCCTATGGGAATCACTCTTCGAGAGATTATTTATGATTATGCAGGAGGTATGTCTTCCGGTAAGTTTAAAATGGCTCAAATAGGAGGAACTGCCGGGGATATTGTTTCATCAGCTCTTCTGGATGAACCGCTTGAGTATAAATCACTTCAGGCACTGGGCCATAATCTGGGTTCAGGCGCAATATTGATCATGAACGAGACAGTTTCAATTGCGGATTTATTGACTTGCTGCATGAAATTCTTTATTCATGAGTCATGCGGGAAATGTTCTGTATGCAGAATTGGTACAAAACAGATGTATAACGCTTTCAAACGTCTGGAAAAACAGGAAGCCTATTTTGACGAGCTTGAAACTATAAAAGTGCTGGCTGAGGAACTTAAGCTTACAGCTTTTTGTCCTATGGGGCAGTCTGTTGCTTCACCTGTTCTTTCTGCTCTAAAGTATTTTGGAAAGGAACTTGCCCGAGGAGTAAATCCTGATAAAAAGCATGAACCAGTAACCAGAGAAAACCCTAACATAGTATTAAACTATTCTTAAAAATGGATAAGGAGACAAAAGAAATGCTGAACGTTACAGTAAATAATACCCAAGTGAAAGTTTCAGAAGATACAACGATTCTGGATGCTGCTAAAAAGATAGGAATAAAAGTACCTACTTTATGTTATCTGGAGAATCTTCAGAGTCCCGGATCTTGCAGGATGTGTGTTGTAGAAGTAGAAGGAGCTAAAGCGCTTCAACCCTCATGTGTAACAAAGGTTTCTGAAGGCATGAAGATCCACACTAACACCAAAAAAGTGCGTGATGCCAGAAAGATAATATTGGAGCTGCTTTTAAGCGACCATCCATGGGAATGCAATACTTGCGACCGCAATCAGACTTGCGAACTTCAAAAATTAGCAGATGAATATGGTATTAAGGAAGTCAGATTTCAATCCGTAAGAGAGAGAATGCCTCTAGATGAAAGCACTCCCGGCATTGTCAGAGATCCTAATAAGTGTATTCTTTGCAGAAGATGCGTCAGTGTATGCCAGGATGTCCAGGGAGTAGATACATTAGCTCCAAGAGCGCGCGGATTTGATACGATTATAGCTCCCGGGCAGTTTGATACGCTTAAAGAGGCTGTTTGTGTTCAGTGCGGACAATGCGCCGCTGTTTGTCCTGTCGGAGCAATAAGTGAAAAGGACGATATTGACAAAGTGTGGGAAGCGATTGATGATCCGAACAAGTTTGTGGTTGTTCAGACTGCTCCTGCAATCAGGGCTGCTCTGGGAGAATGTTTTGATTTAGAACCGGGTACTTTGATAAAAGGTAAAATGACTGCAGCTCTCAAAAGGCTTGGTTTTGACAAGGTGTTTGATACTAACTTTACTGCTGATCTGACTATTCTGGAGGAAGGAACAGAGCTTCTTACAAGATTGAAGAAGGCATTGGTTGATAAAGATAAAAATGTGGCTTTGCCTATGTTTACATCATGTTCGCCCGGATGGATAAATTACATGGAGAATTTCTATCCGGAATTAATTCCAAATATATCCACCTGCAAGTCTCCTCAGCAGATGTTCGGAGCTGTTGCAAAAACATACTATGCAAATAAAATTGGCAAGAAAAAAGAGGAGATAGTTGTAGTATCTATAATGCCGTGTACTGCCAAGAAATTTGAGTGCAATCGTGAGGAGATGAACGACAGCGGAGTTAAGGACGTTGATTATGTGCTGACAACAAGAGAATTAGGTAGGTTTATCAAGCAGGCTGGCATAGACTTTGTGAATCTTCCTGATGAGGAAATGGATGCTCCTCTTGGCATATCAACAGGTGCTGCGGATATATTCGCAAATACCGGCGGAGTTATGGAAGCAGCTCTTAGGACGGCGTATGAAATTGTTACAGGGAAAGAATTGCCCTTTAATAAATTGCATGTTACTCCCATTCAGGGGCTTGACGGCCTAAAGGAAGCGTCTCTCAAGATAGAAGGCACAACACAAGATTGGAGATTTCTTGAAGGTGTTACATTAAATGTTGCTGTTGCTCATGGTCTTGGAAATGCAAAGAAACTAATAGAATCAATAAAAAGCGGCAAAAAATCCTATCACTTTATAGAAATTATGGCATGTCCCGGAGGCTGTATTGGCGGAGGCGGACAGCCGAGAATGACAACTAACGAAGTAAGACAGGCAAGAATAAAGGCAATATACAAAGAAGATGAAGGCAGAAAACTAAGAAAATCTCACGAAAGTCCTGCAGTAAAGGAGCTATATGAAGAATTTCTTATAAAGCCGCTCGGGAAAAAATCTCATCATCTTCTGCATACGACATACACAAATAAGAAAGACGCATCTCCGAAAAAATAAATAAAATGAAAGGAGTTCTAAATGAGTATTAAATCTATACTAGAGCAAAAGGGAAGTATTGTTTTCCAGATCCAGCCGGATAAACCTTTGTGTGATTGCATAAAATTGTTAAATGAGAAATGTATAGGCGCATTAATGGTTATTGACAAGGAGAACAATATTCACGGAATTGTTTCCGAGAGAGATATATTGCATGCAGCGTTTGATACAAAAGGGCAAATGTGCAACATGCTTGTAAAGGACATCATGACACCAAAAGACAAACTTATCACTGCTACAATAGAAGATAAAATCGAAGCAATTATGGAAAATATGACTAATAGCAAGATTAGGCATATTCCTATAATGGATAATGAGAAACTGCTGGGCATTGTCTCTATTGGGGATATTGTCAAGATGCTTTTAAATGATGCTGTTACAGAGAACAAACACATGAAAAACTATATATCCGGGAGTTATTCTTGAAATTAGGAAAATAGACATAAGACCCAATCAAATCTTTAAACGTCTGGATTCTCCGATTTAATCAGGGAATCCAGTGTTGTAAGGGCGAATCCTACATTCGCCCTTTTTGCTTTACAAAAGACACCATATTGGTATCATTTATAATATGAATGTTATTTTAGGAATTTTAAAAGAGGCGTATTTTTTGCTGAACAAGATGTCCGTTTATTTGTTATTCGGATTTCTTTTTGCGGGGATTATTCATATCTTCTTAAAAGAAGGAATGATCTCAAAAAGCTTAGGCAAAAATAATATAATGTCAGTAATAAAGGCATCTTTGTTTGGCATACCTCTACCATTATGTTCATGCGGAGTGGTTCCTGCTGCGTTATCATTGAAAAAAGATGGAGCGAGCAAAGGCTCTATACTGTCGTTTCTAATCTCAACTCCAACAACAGGCGTTGATTCAATTTTTGCTACATATTCATTATTGGGTGGAGTTTTTGCGTTTTACCGCGTTATTGCCGCTTTTGTAACAGGTGTATGCGCAGGAATTGTTGCAAATATATTCTTTCGTGGAGAACAACCTTCTTCTTATGTGGAGAACGAAAGCGCCTGCAAAGCATGCAGTAGCTGTAAGCATTCTACGGAAAGCCATAATTTTTATGACAAGGTCAAGGGAGTCTTTAAATATGCATTTATTGATTTGTTAAGAGACACCGGGGCATGGATTCTTATAGGGATTCTGGCAGGCGGTGCCATATCATACTTTATACCTGAAACTTTTTTCACAAAATACATGGGTTCTACGTGGCAATCTATGTTAATAATGCTTATTGTGGGAATACCTATGTATGTTTGTTCTTCGGGATCAATTCCAATAGCTGCAGCACTTATATTAAAAGGGCTGAACCCAGGGGCAGCATTTGTCTTTCTTATGGTTGGTCCTGCAACAAATTCAGCCGCATTAACTGTTATTACGAAAGAACTGGGAATAAAAGCTGTTATTATTTTCCTTGGATCTATAACAATATGCAGTATAGGGTTAGGAGTATTTTTGAACTATGCATGGCAATTCTTCAATGTTGACGTAACAGCACACATGATGCAGCATGGCAGGATGATACCTCCATGGATTGAAGTATCAGCAAGCGTTGTTTTATTATTGTGCATTTTTTACAGCAGACTTTTTAGCGGAGTTAAAAAATGAAAAATATTAAAATAGTATTTTTTGATACAAAGCCGTATGACCAGGAATTTTTTGATAAGGTAAACGATAAGTACGGTTTCTCAATCAAGTATTTTAAAGGCCATTTAAATCATGATTCTGCTAAGCTGACTCAGGGATATGAGGTAGTGTGCGCTTTTGTTAATGATATTTTGGATAAGAAGGTAATCGGTACTTTAAAGCAAAACGGCATAAAACTTATTGCTATGCGATGCGCAGGATACAATAACGTTAATTTGAATGCCGCATACAAGAACATACATGTTGTACGAGTGCCTGCATATTCACCATACGCTGTTGCTGAACATGCAACAGCGCTTATGATGGGGTTAAATAGAAAAACACATAAAGCATATTATCGTACCCGCGATGGAAACTTCGCTATTAACGGTTTGTTAGGATTTGATATGCACGGTAAGACAGCGGGTATAATCGGGACAGGAAAGATAGGAAGATGCCTTGTTCCAATTTTAAAGGGATTTGGCATGAATGTATGCGCTTACGATACAGCCCCTGATGAAGCTTATGCAAAAGCTTCCGAAATTAGCTATGTTACGCTTTCTGAACTGTATGGGTCTTCAGATATTATATCGCTTCATTGTCCGTTAACTCCTGAAACAAATTACATGATAAATGAAAAAAGCATAGGTCAAATGAAAACAGGTGTAATGATAATAAATACAGGAAGAGGAAAATTGATTAAAACACAAGCATTAATTGATGGTCTTAAAAGTGGAAAGATCGGAGCGGCAGGGCTCGATGTTTATGAAGAAGAGAGTGAATATTTCTTTGAAGACTATTCATCTACTGTGATCAGTGATGATGTATTAGCGAGACTTATGACTTTCCCAAATGTTCTCATTACCTCACATCAGGGGTTTTTCACAAGAGAGGCATTGATTAATATTGCAGAAACAACTTTGGATAATATTACTGAATTTTATAATGATGGGTATTTGCAAAACGAAATTTGTTATCACTGTGGGAAGGATGAATGCAATAAGAAATTGAGAAAGCGTTGTTTTTAAATAAAAAAGCATATAACTGGAGGGCAAAAAATGAACGTTAATACGTTATTTAAATTAAGTTACGGAATGTATATAGTGAGCTCTAAAAAAGAAGGCACATTTAACGGACAGATCGCCAATACTGTTTTTCAGGTAACTGCAGAGCCTCCTCAGATTAGCGTATGTATTAACATAGAGAATTTAACTCATCAGTTCATTCAGAAAAGCAATGTTTTTACTATATCTATTTTAGAACGCGATGTGCCTATGGAACTTATCGGTCGCTTCGGTTTTAAATCAGGCAAAGAAGTAGAGAAATTTAAAGGTATAGATTATAAGCTGGGAGTAACAGGAGCACCTGTAGTTATTCAAAACTGCCTAGGTTATTTAGAGTGTGAGGTGGCCAACAGTATTAATGTAGGGACGCACACTGTTTTTATTGGCAAAGTCGCAGAAGCTGAAGTAATAAAAGATGGAGAACCAATGACTTATGCCTATTATCATAAGATTAAAGGAGGTAGGTCGCCCAAAAATGCGCCTACCTATATAAAGGAATAATGAAGCGTATTTTTAATTGGCAAGTTTATTTAGGGCTATTATTGATATCTCTGTCTGTTTCTATCTATTTTATCCATTACTTTATTTTTCGAGATGCTCATCATATTTTTATATATCTCATTGGAGATATTGCTTTTGTATTTTTTGAGGTTTTATTGGTTACCATGATTTTACACCAGTTACTGCACTACAGAGAGAAAAAAGCATTGTTAAAAAAATTGAATATGGTAATCGGAGCTTTTTTTAACGAGGTCGGCACAGAATTACTAGGCTTCATGACTTCTTTCGATACGGACGCTTCTAAGATTACTGATAAAATAGTGGTTACAAACGATTGGTCTAAGAAAGATTTTGCTAAAACTTCAAAAGATCTTAAAGCTCATGATTACAGCGTAGATATAAAAAGAGCAAGCATGGAAGATTTAAAGACATTTTTAGTGAAAAGAAGACAGTTTTTATTGAATCTTATCGAGAATCCCAGTTTGCTAGAAAATGAATCTTTTACAAATCTTCTTTTGGCAATATTCCATTTAACCGAGGAGTTAGTTCACAGAAAAGATTTAAAATCTCTATCACAGATCGATTACCAGCATTTAGCCGGAGATATTGAAAGAGCGTATCGTTCTCTTATATTAGAATGGTTAGCTTATATGGAACATCTTAAAAATAATTATCCTTATCTTTTTTCTCTTGCAATGAGAACAAACCCGCTTGATAAAAATGCATCAGTAGAACTTAAATAAAAGTGGAAAATTTATTCTTTGAATACCAAAAGCGCAAATCTGCAATAAAAAAACGCTTAAAAGAGTTTGCTAAAATATATCATATGACTGATAGCGATATATTTGCTGAACTTGCGTTTTGCATATTCACTCCTCAGTCAAAAGCCCTTTCATGCGATGCAGCAGTTAAGAATCTTAAAAGCAAAGGACTTCTTTTTCATGCAGATGCTCAAAAAATAAGCCGCAATATAAGCGGCGTTAGGTTTCACAATAATAAAGCAATATACCTAGTCAATGCGCGAAACATTCTTACTAACAGCAAAGGAATCGACATAAAGTCCGGAATAGATAAAAAAGATATTTTCAGTACAAGGGAATGGTTTGTTAAGAACATAAAGGGTATCGGACATAAGGAGGCCAGTCATTTCTTAAGGAATATAGGGCTTGGTAAGGATTTAGCTATACTGGATGTGCATATACTGCGTAATCTTGTAGAATACAAAGTCATAAAAGAACTTCCAAAGACTATAAGCAGGAAAGCCTATATCGATATTGAAAATAAGATGAGAATGTTTTCTAAAGAGATACATATTCCAATAGATGAACTTGATCTTTTATTTTGGGCAAAACAAACAGGATACATATTCAAATAAAGAAAGTTTAAAAAACAGTTGCTAAGTAATTATAACAGGCATAGAATATTATCTAATAAAAGGGGAGGTTAGTTATGAGTAAGTCGATAAAAGGAACAAAAACTGAAAAAAATCTATTAGAGGCATTTGCAGGAGAATCACAGGCAAGAAATAAATATACCTATTTTGCGTCAAAGGCAAAAAAAGATGGGTATGAGCAGATAGCTGCGATATTTCTTGAAACTGCTGGCAATGAAAAAGAACATGCGGAACTGCACTTCAAAGAATTGGATGGCATAGGAAATACTATTGAGAATTTAAAAGCTGCTGCTGCCGGAGAGAATTATGAATGGACAAGTATGTATTCCAGAATGGCAAAAGAAGCAAAAGAAGAAGGATTTGACAGAATAGCCGAGATGTTTAAAGGTATTTTGGAGGTAGAAAAGAAACATGAAGAACGTTATAAAAAACTATTAAAGAATATTGAGGATGGGAAAGTCTTCAAAAAAGATGGTAAAGAATATTGGAAATGCAGAAACTGCGGACATATTCATGAAGGGACTACAGCGCCTGAGGAATGTCCTGTATGTAAACATCCAAAGGCATACTTTGAACTATTGAATAAGAATTATTAATAAAAACAAAAAACAGGAGGGCTAAAAAATGGCAAAACAAAATGCGATCTATAAATGCGACATTTGCGGGAACGTTGTATCTGTTCTGGAAGCGCATGCTGGAGAGCTTGTGTGTTGTGGACAGCCGATGAATCTCCTTGAAGAAAAAACCGCTGAGCAGGAAGGCAAAGAGAAACATGTTCCCATAGTAGAATACTTTGAAAAGGGGATTCGTGTAAGAGTTGGCTCTGTTCCTCATCCAATGGAAGAGAAGCATTACATAGAACTTATCCAGCTTATAAAAGGTGATGAGGTTGTTGCTGGAAAAAGGTTGAATTTTGATGATGAACCGGTTGCTGAATTCTGTCATTTACATGCTGAAGGATTAAAGGCAAGAATATTCTGTAACATCCATGGAGTGTGGGTAAGTTAGATGTAAATATAATTAAAACTTGTTTCCTGCGGGGAGGGTTTTCTTCCTGAAACCAAGGGGCTGATGATTTTTCCCGGTCTCTTGCAGGATAGAGGTCGGGAGTTTTTATTTAAGGGAGGGGATAATGGGTAAAAGACTGGGTTTTGTTGGAATCATAATTGAGGATAGAAAAAAAACTTCTTTAAAAATCAACAGTTTGCTTTCGGAATACGGAGATATTATTGCAGCACGACTTGGTGTTCCTTATAAAGAAAAATCATGTTGTGTCATTACACTTATAGTTGATGCCACCACAGATGAGCTTGGATCTTTAACAGGAAAACTAGGTGCTATTGAGGGTGTGTCAGTAAAATCGGCACTTGAAAAAGAGAGGAGTAGATGAAAACAACACCTAAATCGTTACGGCTTCATATCGGATTATTTGGAAGAACCAATGTCGGCAAATCCAGCTTTTTGAATCTAATTGCTAATCAGGATGTAGCAATAACATCTCCTATCCCGGGAACAACTACGGATGTGGTTGAAAAAGTTATGGAGCTTTTGCCGCTTGGCCCGGTTGTGTTTCTGGATACGGCGGGAATAGATGATACATCGTCAATTGCAGAGTTAAGAATCAAAAAAACAAAGAATATATTTGACAGAGCAGATATTATTTTACTGCTTATTGAAGCAGACATATGGGGAAAATACGAAGATACTGTTTTGCTGGAAGCAAAAAAAAGAAACACTCCTTTTATTATTATTGCAAATAAGATTGACCTAAAGTCGCCTTCTGTAGAATTTATAGAAAAGATAAAAGATAAAACAGAAAGGATTGTTTTTTGCTCCAGCATAGATTTTGGCAATAGAAATATCTGTGTGAACGAGCTAAAGAAATATCTTATTGAAATCTGCCCTAATGATTTTCTAAATCCTCCCCCTATTATAGGGGATCTTATTCCTTCAGGGGGGCTAGCTGTATTGATTGTTCCTATTGATCTGGAAGCTCCTAAAGGAAGAATCATTCTTCCACAAGTTCAGACAATAAGAGATGCTTTAGATAATGATTCTGCGGCATTGATCGTTAAAGAGAGAGAGTATCCTCGTGTATTAAATAATCTAAAGAAACCGCCTGACATTTCAGTATGTGATTCTCAAGTTGTATCAAAAATGGTGGCTGATACTCCCAATAACGTTAGATGTACAACGTTTTCAATCCTTTTTGCTAGATATAAAGGGGATTTAATAGAAGCAGTAAAGGGTGTATGCGCAATAGATAAACTGGTTTCAGGGGATAGAGTTCTCATTGGTGAGGCATGTACACACCATCCTGTTGAAGACGATATTGGAAGAATAAAAATCCCGAGATGGTTAAGACAATACGTAGGTGAGAAAATTAATATAGATGTATATTCGGGGCATGATTATCCTGAAAACTTGGAAGATTATAAGCTGATCATTCATTGCGGAGCATGTATGCTCAATCGCAGAGAAATGTTATCCAGAGTCCAGAAAGCGAGACGGAAAGGTATTTCTATAACCAATTACGGCGTGTGTATTTCTTTCCTGCATGGGGTATTGGAAAGAGTGCTTTCTCCGTTTCCTGCAGCTTTGGATGTATTTAGAAAAGAAATAAAAAAACTAAAGGAGTTAAAAAATGTGCGCAGAAACAGCTGATACAAAATCATGGATAGCAAGCAGAATTAAGAGAGATCAGATTGCAAAATATATGGATGAAGACAATGACTTTATAAATGATAAAGTCATTACAGAGAAACTAGAAAATAATAAATGTGTAGACTCAAAAGAGATAAGAGACATTCTTGCAAAATCAATGTCTATTGAAACACTAAAACCCGATGAGACAGCTGCATTACTCAATGTAACTGATAAAAATATGCTGGAGGAAATGGCAAGCGTAGCAGCTAAGATTAAGAAAAAAGTCTATGATAACAGGATTGTAACCTTTGCTCCTCTCTATCTGGCAAATTTGTGTGTAAATAGCTGTCTATACTGCGGATTTAGAAAAGAGAATAAAGAAGAAAAAAGAAGAGTGCTTACATTGAAAGAGATAAAAAAGGAAATAAAGGTCTTAGCAGGTAAAATCGGGCACAAGAGATTGATAGTTGTTTATGGCGAACACCCTGTTACAGATATAGATTATATGACTTCTAGTATAAAGCAGATATACGATGTTAATGTTAAAACGAAAAACGGATACGGAAGTATACGCAGAGTTAATGTGAACGCTGCTCCATTATCAATAGAGAATTTGAAAAAACTAAAGGAAGTTGGTATAGGAACGTTTCAGGTATTTCAGGAAACCTATCATCACAAAACCTATCAGAAAGTTCATCCAAAAGGCACGATAAAATCAGATTACAGGTGGAGACTATACTGCATGCACAGGTCAATGGAAGCTGGAATTGATGATGTTGGAATAGGAGTTTTATTTGGTTTGTATGACTGGAAATTTGAGGTTATGGGGCTTCTATATCATGCGATAGAATTAGAGAAAAAATTTGGGATAGGTCCTCACACTATTTCTTTCCCGCGCCTTAATCTTGCGTCAAATGCGCCGATTACGCAGAATCCAAAGTATAAAGTAAGTGACGATGATTTTAAAAAACTGATAACAGTAATACGTTTATCAGTGCCGTATACGGGAATGATTGTTACTGCAAGGGAAAACGCTCAAATGCGAAGAGAGGCTTTTTCGTTGGGATGTACGCAGACTGACGCCTCATCACGTATAGGAATTGGTGCCTACAGCGACCAATATGTCAAGCAGGAAAAGGAACGTCAGCAGTTTTTGTTAGGAGACACACGCAGTCTTGATGAGGTAATAAGAGAATTTGCCGAAATGGGATATATTACTTCATTCTGCACCGCAGGATATCGCTGCGGCAGAACAGGCAAATGTATTATGAATCTTCTGAGAACGGGAAAAGAAGGACGTTTTTGTAAATTAAACGCTGTTCTTACTTTCAGAGAATGGCTGGATGATTTTGGCAGTAAAGAAACAAAGATTTCGGGAGAAAAAATCATAAACAAGGAGATTGAAGAAGTTAAAAAACTCATACCTAAATTTTACCCAAAACTTATGAAAGATTACAAAAGAGTTGAGAATGGAGAAAGAGACATATATTTTTGAGATACTAAAAAAAGACGATTTTTCAGATATTGTTGCTCAAGCTGATCATATAAGAAAAGAAAATGTTGGTGATGAAGTTCATCTGAGAGGTATATGTGAATTTTCAAACTTTTGCAGAAGAGATTGCTTTTACTGCGGTCTTCGCAAATCAAATAAAAAGATTCTTCGTTACAGAATGTCCCCTGAAGAAATCCTCCAAACAGCTGTTCTGATAGATAAGCATGGTCTTAAAACAATAGTTCTTCAGTCAGGCGAAGATATCTGGTTTACAAAAAAGGTATTAGTTAAATTAATAGAAGATATCAAAACGCATACCGACCTGGCTGTAACTCTAAGTATCGGAGAGAGAAGTTTTGATGAGTATAAGGCATTCAAAGATGCGGGCGCAGACAGGTATCTGCTTAGATTTGAAACAAGTAATGAAAACCTGTTCAAAAAGCTGCATCCTGATGATGACTATCATGAAAGGCTAAAATGTCTCCAATGGCTGTTTGAGCTTGGTTATCAGGTTGGCAGCGGTTCTATGATAGGACTACCGGAACAAACAATAGAGGATATAGCAGACGATATTCTGTTTATTAAGAAATGGAACTTTCATATGGTAGGAGTAGGTCCTTATATTTCAAATAATGACACTCCTCTTTCTGGTAGTAAAAATGGAGATTTTTCTATCGTTCAAAAATTCATTGCATTAGTTAGAATCTTTTGTCCGAAGGTTCTTCTGCCTGCTACTACAGCTATGGATGTATTGCGCTTTGATGCCAGAGAAATAATACTGCAGTCAGGAGCTAATGTTGTAATGCCAAATATTACGCCGCAGAGATACAAACAGAACTATAGGCTTTATCCTGATAAACAGTACACGGGCGAAGATCCTATAACATGCAGATACTATATGGAAAACCGAGTAAAGAAAATCGGTAGAAAGATTGCGAAAGATCATGGACATTCTTTAATATCAATTAGAAGGAAATAATGTCTTTTACGGCTTGATTTTCCTCTTTTGTGTATTATAATGCACTCAAATTCAAACCAATGATTATTAACTACTAAAAGGAGAAACAAGATGTCACTGGTACCAATGAGACAGATTCTGGATGAAGCAGAAAAAGGGGATTACGGAGTAGGGGCTTATAATGTCAACAATATGGAGCAGCTGCAGGCAATAATGTGGGCTGCGGATGAAACTAAGTCTCCGGTTATACTTCAGGTTTCAAAAACAGCGTTGAAATATACGGATAAAAAGTTGTTGGTTGCAATGGTTAATGTGGTAGCAGACACATATAAGGATATTCCTGTTTCTCTGCATCTGGATCATGGGCCCAGTCTTGAACTAGTTAAAGAGGTTATAGATTTAGGTTTTACTTCTGTAATGATTGACGGTTCTTTGGAAGAAGACGGGAAAACACCACGAAGTTATGAGGGTAATGCTGAAATTACACAAAAAGCAGCTGAATATGCGCATCAATTTGGGGTTACAGTAGAAGGCGAGCTTGGAACTCTTGGTGGAATTGAAGACGAAATAGCTGCAAATAAAATTATTCTAACAGATCCTGAAGACGCTATAAAATTTATTCGACAGACAAAGGTTGATGCACTGGCCCTTGCCATAGGAACCTCTCACGGAGCTCACAAGTTCAAAGCAACACCGGTCTTAGCATTTGATATTGTGGAGAAGACGCACAGTAATTGTCCTGATACAACTCTTGTCATGCATGGTTCCTCAAGTGTTCCTCAGGAATTAATAGCAGAAATAAATAAATATGGCGGCAGTGTACAGAAAGCTATGGGAGTTCCTGTGGATATGATTCAGAAGGCCATAAAGCTTGGTGTTAGAAAAATAAATATAGATACCGACGGGCGGCTTGCCTGCACAGGAGCTATAAGAAAGTACTTTTCTGAGCATCCTGAAGTATTTGATCAAAGAAAGTATCTTGGGGAAGCGCGGGAAGCTATTAAAAAATGGGTAAAGAGCAAGATGATTGATTTTGGAACAGCTGGACATGCTTCCGACTATGAGCATAAGACTTTGGAGGACATGAAAAATCTCTACTAAACTTGCGATTAACGGCGGCTTGCCAACTAGAACTAAATCTTTCCCCAAATGGCCTGTTTTTGGGGAAGAAGAAAAGAAAGCTGTTTGTGATGTTATTGACAGCGGCAAGTGGTGGTATGGAGAAAAGATTGCAGAATTTGAGAAAAAATTTGCCGATTTTCAGGGGGCAAAGTATGCTGTAACGACATGTAACGGGACAATTGGTTTAGAAATTGCGCTAATTGTTTGCGGGATTGGAGCAGGAGATGAGGTTATTGTTCCCGCTTATACATTTTTTGCAACAGCAAGCTCTGTCCTCAAAGCAAATGCTGTGCCCGTTTTTGCCGATATTTCCGAAGATACTCTATGTATCAGTCCTGAAAGCATAGAGAAACTAATTACGAAAAAGACAAAAGCCATTATCCCTGTGCATATAGCAGGTCATCCTGCTGATATGGACCGGATTATGGATATTGCGTCCAAGCATAACTTAAGGGTTATAGAAGATGCTGCGCAGGCGTGGAGCGCGCAGTGGCATGATAGAGGAGTAGGCGCTATTGGAGATATAGGGGAGTTCAGTTTTCAGGCCAGCAAAAATTTAAATGCTGGAGAAGGAGGAATACTCTTAACAAATAATAGCGAACTTGCAGAAGCTGCCCGATCATACACAAATTGTGGTAGAGGAAAGGGCAAAGGGTGGTATGAGCACTATATTCTTGCAGGGAATTACCGTATGACAGAGTTTCAGGCAGCGCTCTTAATTGTTCAGCTTACTAGGTTTGAGGGACTTGAACAGAAACGTAGGAAAAATGCGGAATATTTGGATGAAAAGCTCTCACAAATAGACGGAATAAAACCCTTGAAAACAGATTCGAGAGTAACAAAAAGACCTTATCATATTTACATATTCAAATATCTTGAAAACAAGTTTTGCGGTATTTCAAGAGATATCTTCTTAAAAGCTCTTGAAGCAGAGGGGGTTCCGTGCAGACCCGGTTATCCATTTCCATTATATGAAAATCCACTATTTCAAAAAAAAGGAAAAGGGCCTGGCTTTTGTCCTTTATCCTGCCCGTATTATGGAAAGGAAATAGATTTCTCCAATAGCTACTGTCCTGTTACAGAACGGATCTCCAAAAGAGAGGCTGTATGGCTAAGACAGGAGATGCTTCTTGGAACTAAAGAGGATATGGATGATATTGTTGGAGCAATTAAAAAAATCAGAGAGAATGTTAAATATCTAAAAGGAGGATAAATGGCTAGACCTAATTATCAATATGAAAAGCGTGCGAAGGATTTAGCAAGAAAGAAAAAGCGGGAAGAAAAAAAACAACGCAAGCTGGATAAAAAAAATTTAAAGTCTAAAGAAAATCCAGTTTAGTTCCTATCTTATTGAAATAACCAGCCAAAATGCGTTATGGTGAGTAATTATACAATCCTTCTCACTTCTGTTCCTGTTCATTTTCACTCCAGCTCCATTTTGCATTGACACAATAAGAAAGTTTATTGATAATAGAGATTGGGTAACACATGAACACTAAAATAAAAATAAAATATTTTCTTTTCTGTTTTCTGGGTTGCTGTTATCTAAAGCAGAACCATTGAATGCAGATGAATTCTTCTCCCGGCGTCTGGAAATGGTCAAGACTCAGATTGAGAAAAGAGGCATTAGAGATAAAAAAACATTGCAATCTATGCTTGCCATTCCAAGGCATAAATTTGTTTCTAAAAGATATATATCTATGGCTTATGCTGATCGCCCGTTACCTATTGGAGAGGGACAAACCATATCCCAGCCTTATATCGTAGCTCTTATGACAGAAAAACTGGATTTAAAACCAACAGATAGGGTTCTGGAAATAGGAACAGGTTCAGGGTATCAAGCAGCTGTTCTTTCAAAAATATGCAAGGATGTATACACAATAGAGATAATACCATCGTTAGGGAAAAGGGCTAAACAATTGCTTGAGAATCTGGGATGTACTAATATTAAGAAAAAGGTTGCTGATGGGTATTATGGATGGGAAAAGTACGCTCCTTTTGATGCTATTATTGTTACTGCAGCAGCGACACATATTCCGCCACCCTTGATTAAGCAGTTAAAAGTTGGAGGAAGGATGGTAACTCCAATAGGCGGCGTATTTCAAGTCCAGAGATTGATGTTTATTAGAAAAAACTCAGACGGAACTCTTATAAGTGAAAGTATCTGTCCTGTACGATTTGTCCCATTAACCGGCGCTACTGAAACTCAATAGAAATGCTGTTTTCTTTTGCAACAATCTTCTTTACTGCGTGTGCCCTGCTTAGCTATGAAATCTTTCTTATGCGTCTTTTGAGCATCACAAGCTGGAGCCATTACGCGTACATGGTAGTAAGTCTGTCTATGCTGGGAGTAGCTCTTAGCGGTGTATCCTTAGTGTTATTTCCGAATTTTTTCAAACGCTGGCAGGAGAAAATAATCCTGACTGGTTGCTTTGTCTTTAGTGTTACTATCCCTCTTACTTTTTATATAAATCAGAGATTGCATTTGAATTACTTATATCTTCTCTGGGATTGGCGTCAATTTATCTATCTGGGAATACATTATTTCCTCTACAGCATTCCGTTTGTCATTGGTTCTATGGTTCTAGCGCTGTTTTTCAGGCATTACACAAAAAACTCCGGTCAGGTTTATGCAGCTAATCTTTTGGGTTCCGGCATAGGTGTTCTTTTGGCTGTAGGCGTAATGTATATTATTCCCCCAGAGCAATATCTCTTTATAAGTGCAGTCTTAGCCGCTCTAGCAGGTCTTTTCTGGGGCATGCGCTCTTCATCAAGACTTAAAAGAACATCTATACTAATACTATTCCTTGCAGTTGTTTGTACGCACTATTATTTCTCTCCGTCTTCACTTACTGGGAGTGCATCGGAATATAAGGGACTTTCATGGCTTCTTCGCCTTCAGAATACAAAAGTTGTCCACAAGCTGTATAGTCCTCTTGGGTTAATTCATGTTGTTAAGGGTAAAAGTATCAGATTAGCCCATGGGTTGAGCATAAACTTTAAAGGAGATATTCCTCCACAAAAGGCTTTGGTTATTGATGCGGATTCACCTTCTCCCCTCTACGATTTTCGCGGAGATTTCAAAGACTTTCAATTTCTAGACTGTGAGATCTATTCTGCTCCGTATAAGCTCACCAAAAATCCAAAAGTATTAATAATCGGTGCGCGTGGGGGGAATGATGTATTACTGGCAAAGTCCTATCAAAGCAGGTCCATAATCCTACTAGAAATGAATCCCAAAGTAATAAGAGCAATAAAAGATACTTCAGGCATATCTTTTAAGCACATCTATCAAACGCCTGATGTTAAAGTAATTACAAAGGAAGCGCGTGGATATCTGGAGCAAACAAAAGAAAAAGTTGATCTCATTCAGCTTAATCCTGGAGGGTCTTTTGTAGCTTCCGGATCAGGAGTATATGCCCAGAATGAAGATTACCTGAATACTGTGGAAGCTTATCAATTATTTTATCAGAGACTCTCTTCTCAAGGTATCCTTATGGCCAGTACATGGATGAAAACACCAGCTCGAGATGGTCTCAAACTATTTGCAACTGGGTTTGAAGCCCTTAAAGAATCCGGTGTAGAGCAGCCAGAAAAAAACCTGGCTCTTATTAGAACATGGGATATTGTTATGCTTCTTATGAAAAAGACGCCTTTTACCACATACGAACTTGAAACTCTGAGAGACTTCTGTTCTATACGAAATTTCGACATATGCTATGTCCCGGGCATAAGTCAAAACGAGGTAAACCAATTTAATAAATTACCTCAGCCTGTATATTATCATGCAGCAAAAAATATTATAAACCCATTAACACGCGCTAAATTTTATGCAGGATATGTTTTTAGGGTAAATCCTGCAACTGATGATAAACCGTATTTTTCTAACTTCTTCCGCTGGGCAGCATTACCTCATCTTATAAAAACTCTTGGAAGGGAATGGCTGCCATTTGCGGAGCACGGATATCTTGTACTGCTGGCCACTTTTATTCAGGCCATGATACTCGGTGCATTATTTATCTTGGTGCCCCTTGGAATATTGCTCAAAAAAAACAAAGCTTCCAGTTCCTCTTTTAGCTCCTCTGTATGGCTCTATTTTGTAGCTCTTGGATTCTCATACATGCTTTTAGAAATGGCTTTAATCCAAAAGTTCATTCTTTTCCTGCATCACCCCATTTATTCTTCATCAGTAGTAATAGCCTCATTTCTTCTACTCTCTGGTATAGGCAGTCTATTAAGCAAGAACTTTTTGCAAAAGAACATCAGATACCAAATTATCCCTTTTATTGCTGTTATATGTGTCGGAATATTCTATAGTTTTAGTCTTGATTTCATATTCAGCAAGTTTGTATGGGCTCATATTTACTTACGCCTTCTTATCTCTTTCTTTCTCATTGCACCACTCGCTTTTTTCATGGGAATGCCGTTTCCTTTTGGCATGCAAAAGATAGCAATAACCGGAGAGAGGAATACTGGTGCTGCATGGGGATATAATGGCTTCTCCTCAGTAGTTAGTACAGTTGCTGCACCTATCCTGGCTGGTATGTTAGGATTTAGACTAGTTGGAATAATAGGTTGCCTCTGCTATCTGACAGCAATGGCAATATGGATAAAAAACCGCAATAACTAATGCCTTACAGTAGCAGTTCCTATTTTGCATTGACACAACAAGAAAGTTTATTGATAATGGAGATTGGAGATTGGGTAAGACATGAACAAGAAAAATAGCAACACAAAAACTGCTCTGATTATTGGCGGAAGCCGTGGTATAGGACGGGCAATAGCATTGCGTCTTGCCCGGTCAGGATTTGATATATGGCTGACCTATAAAAGCAATCATGCTGCTGCTAAGAAGGTAAAAGAAGAGGTAGAGAAAACGGGAAGAGTATGCGATACGCTCTCTTTTGACGTTTCCAACTATCATGAGACCGAAGCTGCTCTGGAGAAAAAGGTAGATGAGCACGCTCCCTACATAGTTGTGTATAACACAGGCATTACCAGAGACAATCTTTTAGTATGGATGACAAAGGAAGAATGGGATACTGTTCTCTCTACAAACCTGGATGGATTTTATAATGTAATGCACTTTGTTTTATTTCCAATGCTGCGGGAAAAACAGGGGCGCATCGTTGTTGTATCCTCAGTTTCCGGACAAGTTGGACGCGCGGGTCAGGTAAACTATTCTGCTTCAAAAGCAGGATTAATCGGCGCTGCTAAGGCATTGGCTCTGGAGGTTGGCAAGAAAAATATTCTTGTTAATGTTGTTGCTCCGGGTGTGATTGAAACAGATATGATTGAAAATCTTCCAAAAGATAAGATACTTCCGCTTATTCCATTACAGAGGTTTGGGAATCCTGATGACGTTGCATCAGTAGTGAACTTTTTATGCACAGAAAAGCATATGTATGTTCATGGTCAGGTCATTGGTATTAACGGCGGTCTGGCTCTCTAAGGTTGTCTCTATATGAAAAAATATGACGACATAATTGTGGGAAGTGGTGTCAGCGGGTTAACACTTGCGCTTTTACTTGGCATGAATGGGCATAAAGTGCTGCTTATTGAAAAAAACGCGCATATCGGAGGATCATTGAGGCGGTTTTATTCTCAAGGCATCCCTTTTGATACCGGATTTCACTTTACGGGCGGATTCTATAAAAACGGGATTCTTCAGGATATGCTGATGGTTCTTGGGATTAAGGATGATATCCAGCCTATTTATCTGTCAGAGGAGAAAAATAACCAGTTTGTAATTGGCCAGGAAAAGACAACATATAATCTGCCGACAGGTTATCAGAGAACGAGGGAAAAGATAAAGAAATACTTCCCCGGCGAAGAAACTGCTATAGACAAATATTTTGACATGGTCAAGAGTGTCTGTAATCAAACTGCTGTCATGGATTTGCGTAAGACTTCCATGTCTGTGAGTGCGTTGGATGAAGACTTTTTAACTCTTGATGGTGTTCTAAACAAATTGACTGACAACTCTAAGTTGAAAGCACTTCTAGCTGGGTACAGCATGTGTTACGGAGTCAAACCTCAAGAGATTTCATTTGCCAATCATAGCAGAATCTGTTACAGCTTGTATGAATCCGTTGCCAGAGTAAAGGACGGTGGTGATGCATTTATCAGAGCGTTTCAGAAGCGTTTTAGGGAATTTAATGTTGAGATTATGCACGATAGATATATTACTGAATGTGTTGATATACAGAATAATTGCGTAGGACGTTTTATTCTAAATACAGGAGAAGAAATATCCTGTGGCCAGTGTATCTTTACAATACATCCCGGAGAAGTATTGAAAACACTGCCTGAGAACCATTTGAGCAAGGCTTTTGTTGATAGGGTCTCAGCATTTGAATCGTCAGCAGGCTTCTTTTCAGTGTATGGTGTTGTGGAATCTCCTGACTTAATAGATGACTTTACCCCAACAATCACCTCTCTATTTCCAACAGCGGATATAAACCAGTTGCTTGATCCAGAAAATAGCACAATGCCGGCTATGGTAATTATGCAGAATGCAGAAGAAGTAAATGGGAAATCCTATCATGTATTGAGCGCGCTTGAAGTGTCCTTCCCTGAGCATGTAGAAGCATGGAAGCTTTCAAAGACAGAGAATCGTCCTTCTGACTACCGTGAATATAAACAACAACATGTTATCAGTATCAAAGAGCGTATTATTGAAAAATTTCCGGAGTATAAGGATTCTTTTAAAGTAATAGATTCTGCATCTATCCTGACATTCAGAGATTATTTGAATTCTCCCGATGGCGCAGCGTATGGTGTGAAACAGAAGATCGGACAGTTTAATCTTTTTGGAAAGCTTCCTCTTCGCAATATATATGCTGCCGGCCAGAGCTCTATGCTGCCTGGAGTGGTAGGGGCAATGATGTCTTCATTTATTGTTGGAAGAACTGTTGTTGGAAAAGAAAAATATAATCATTTTATTGAGCAGAGATTATGCAGTTAAAACGGGTAGTAATAACTGGTGTTGGAGCTGTTTCTCCTTTAGGCAGTGACGTTCCTGCTCTTACTGCGGGAATTGAACAAAGGAAAAGCGCTGTTCGTTATATGGAGGATTGGAACCAGTACATCGGCCTGCGGAGTTTAGTTGCAGCACCTGCGGAAGTTAAAAATGAAAAATTGATACCGCGTCAGAACAGACGATCAATGGGAAGAATGAGTATTTTTGCAGCTCAGGCAGCACAGCAAGCTCTGTCAGACGCTGATATAGGCAAAGAGGCTTTATCTACAGGAAGGATTGGATGTATTATCGGGTCAACTACAGGAAGCGCTCAAAGCCTTGCCGAGACCTTTGAAATTATGATCCCGACAAAAGATTTAACCCGGCTTAATTCAACAAAATTCTTTCAGTGCATTTCCCATACAGCAGCAATGAATGTATCTCAGTATCTGGGAATAACAGGCTGCGTTATGGCAACTTCTGCTGCGTGCGCATCTGCATTACAGGCTATTGGAGCAGGCTATGATCTGATCAGGTTAGGCAAACAAGATGCACTATTATGCGGTGGTGCGGAAGAAATTCATCCAACTGTTACAGGATCCTTTGATATTCTTTTTGCAACATCAACAAATTATAATCAATCTTCTCATAAAACCCCGCGGCCTTTTGATATAAAACGGGACGGTCTTGTGTGTGGAGAAGGAAGCGGGATACTTGTTCTGGAGGAGTATGAAAGAGCTGTACGGAGAAAGGCAAAAATATACGCTGAGATTATCGGATATAATACATGCGGAAACGGAACCCATATCAGTCAGTCCAGTAGAACGGGTATGGTTTCATGCATCAGTAATGCCTTGAACAATGCGCATATTGAACCAAAAGATGTTGATTATATCAATGCTCATGCAACAGCAACGATACAGGGCGACAAAGAAGAAGCTCAGGCAATAGGAGAGATCTTCGGCGACCGTGTGCCTGTAAGCAGTTTAAAGGGATATATCGGACATACGCTCGGCGCATCAGGGGCATTGGAATTGATTGCTTCTTTGGCAATGATGGAAAAAGGGTGCATATATCCTACTCTAAACCTTGAGAAAGTAGATCCGGATTGTGAGGGCATTTATCATGTAATGAAGCCATTAAGCAAAGAAATTAAAATTATGGTAAAAAATTGCTTTGCATTTGGCGGGATTAACGCAGCATTGGTGTGCAAAAGAATAACTAATTCTAAAAAATAGGAGGAATTTGGAATGGATAAACAGGAAATTACAGATAAAATAAATCAGGTATTTAAAGAATCCTTTGAAATTGAGAAGAATAAACTTTTACCGCAAGCGAATATTTTTGAGGATCTGGGTTTAGATAGTTTAGATATTGTTGATCTGGTTGTTGCTTTACAACAGAAATTTGGCATTAAAATACGCGCTGATCAACGCCTCAGAGACATTCGGACACTCGAAGATATTTACAAATTTGTTCTCATCTTAAAAAACGAAGAAGAAAAATGAATGTTCTAAAACTGGTATATCTAAATGTAATTTTTTATACCTCATTCATACTGTTTGTCATAGTAAGTATACCTGTTCTTACATTTTATATTTGTTTTTTAGCTATATTTTCTACCTGGCGCAGGACAATGAAGCGGCTTCGTATCACAATCGGATGGTGGGCACTCGGTATTATTAAAATTATCTTATTGCCAGTAGCGAGAATTCAATATAAAAACAGAGACGAAATTAGTATCTCTGGGCCTTATATTTTTGTTTGTAATCACCGCTCATTTTCAGATGGTTTTTTACTTGCTTTACCATGTATGCCGCAGGAGTGTATTCAGATAGTTAATACCTGGCCGTTTAAAATACCTGTCATTGGTCTGATAGCCAAACTTGCAGGTTATTTAAGTATCAAAGAGATGCCGTTTGATGAGTTCTCTCGTAGAGCATGTGAGCTGCTCAGACAGGGAGTTTCTCTTGTTGCGTTTCCTGAAGGAACACGTTCCAGAAATAAAAAAGTCGGACAGTTTCACAGCTCAGTTTTTCGCGTTGCCTTGCAAGCACAATGTTCAATCATTCCTGTATGTATTTCAGGGAATGAGAATATCCCTCCACGCGGATCGCTCCTCTTACATCAGGGAATAATCAATATGCACAAATTGCCTGCTTTGCAATGGGAACAGTACAAGGATTTAGGACCGTTTAAACTTAAAAACAAAATACGTGATATTATTATTAAGGAGCTTGCTATTATGGAAGGAGAAGCATGAGAGATTTGTGTGCTTATCAAAATATAGCCTTTAGTACACCGGAAAAAACCAGGAAGATTCAGGAAATGCAATTACAGGAACACATTGCATACTGTATTGAACATTCTCCTTTTTACAGCAAGGCGTTAAAGAATATCAGAGCTGAATGCAGCAATATAACGGTTGATCAGTTATCAAAACTTCCTTTTACTGAGAAATCCGATATAGAGCAAAATAACGACGATTTTTGCGCAGTTACTTCTGATAAGATTGTTGATATTGTTTTATCTTCAGGAACAACAGGTAAGCCGATCAGGATGATGTATACTGATTACGATTTAAAGAGGCTTGCCTATAATGAGGGAGAATCGTTTGCAGGATGCGGTCTGACTTCCAATGATACTGTGTTATTAACCTGTACAATGGATCGCTGTTTCGTTGCAGGTCTGGCATATTTTCTTGGGATACGTAATGTTGGCGCAGCAGCTATCAGAAACGGCCATAACAGCCTTGAAAGTCACATGCAGATTACAAAACAAATGAATCCCACGGCTCTTATCGGAGTTCCGAGTTTCCTGAGAAAATTAGGTTTATACTTGAAAGAAAACGGAATGAATCCTGCCAAAACCGCTGTATCAAAACTGGTTTGTATTGGAGAACCGTTACGTGGAGAAAATCTCGAGCTGTTGAAAGTAGGAGCTGATCTTCAGAGCATATGGCAGGCACAGGCCTTTTCCACATACGCTTCTTCTGAGATTGTAACTACCTTCTGTGAATGTACTGCTCAGCAGGGAGGCCATCTCCTTCCTGATCTGGCAATCGTAGAGATTATTGACGAAAACGGCACAGTTCTTTCTCCTGGAAATACAGGCGAGATTGTTGTAACGCCAATGGCAGTAGAAGGAATGCCTCTGATACGGTTTAAGACAGGTGATGTAAGTTTCCTGATTGATGAACAATGCTCTTGCGGACGATTTTCTCCCAGGCTGGGACCGATTCTTGGCAGAAAGAAACAAATGATGAAGATCAAGGGAACGACTCTGTATCCACAGGCAATATATTCTACATTGGAAGAGATTGAAGCAATAAATGACTATTATGTAACAGTATCAGGAGAAAGCGAGCTTTCGGATATCATAGAGATTACTATATCAGTTAATGATGCATCATTAACTGCAGATATGATACAAGACAAACTACGAGCGCGTTTGAGGGTGAAACCTGAAATAATAATCGCAGATTCGGAAACCATTAAACAGAAGGTCTATGATCCCAAATCAAGAAAACCAATTCGTTTTATAGATAAAAGGCAGGTGAAGTAATGAGTTGCCATAGCCCAATACCAAATTTCGAATTTGCACGAGAAGAGATTGAGGATGCAGTGCTCAATAACAGGCTTCTTTCCCTTGAAATTGAACCCAGTCTGCGCTGTAATTTCCGTTGCCCATATTGTTATATACTGGATAATTCTATTCTTGAAAACGAGTTAACCGTGGAAGAAATCCGCAATGTTATTCTACAAGCGCAGGAGCTTGGAGCAAAAAAGATTATTATTCTTGGCGGAGAGCCGATGATATATCCGCATATTATGGAAATGATTAAGTTTATCAGAACGCATCATCTTAGCGTGGAGATGTTTACTAATGGTTCTAATATTACTGCTGATATAGCAAAACAGCTGTTTGATTATGGGGTAAATGTGGTTCTGAAAATGAATACGCTTGATGAGCATACTCAGGATATGCTTGCTGGAAAGAAGGGAGCGTTCAAGATCATTCAGGAAGCATTTCACAATCTAAAGCAGGCAAGACAGCCTTCAGGAGAAACATTTCTGGCGGTCAGTACCGTTATATGCTCTAAGAATATTGATAAACTGGTTGGTATGTGGCAATGGCTGCGGGACCAGAATATTATCCCTTATTTTGAGATGATCACCCCGCAGGGAAATGTCAAACAGAACGACTGGTTAAATGTCGAACCTCAAAAGGCGTATGATCTCTTTTGTAAAATTGCTGAAATTGACCGTACCCGTTATGGATACTTCTGGGAGCCTCAGCCTTCTTTGGTAGGGAACAGATGTCTGCGTCACCAGTTTTCATGTCTTGTTACTTCTCGGGGGTATGTTATGCCGTGTGTTGGGGTAACTATACCTGTTGGAAACATACGGGAGCAAAAACTTGGAGATATTATAAAAGACAGTGAGGTTATTCAGGATCTTAGAAATTATCATGAGACAATAAAGGGGCCTTGCCGTGAATGCGAAAAATCAAGCGAATGTTACGGATGCCGTGGGGCAGCATACCAGCTGACAGGCGATTATCTGGCTTCTGACCCTATGTGCTGGAAGAATATTGATAAACAGGATGAGATTACCTGTTTACCAATTGCGGTTGAAGAATTAATTCCGCAGAAATCACCAATGCGAATCATTGATAAGCTTGTGAAAGTTGGTGAGCGCTCAGCAGATATAACTGTGAAATTATCAAAAGATATGCCGTTTATTGATGAAACAGGTTTTCTTGATGAAACTGCGTATCTTGAAATGATTGCGCAGGCAGCAGCAGCGCTAAACGGATTTAAATACATGGATACATCCAAACCGACGCCGGAAGGATTCCTGCTCGGGGCAAAAAAACTCGAGATATTAGGAAGTGCGCACGTCGGAAACACATTGAAAATATCAGTTTATAAATACGCAAAATATGGCGGCTTTGGCATCATTAAAGGAACCGTATCACGGGACAACCATGTGCTTGCCAAAGGAGAAGTAAAGATCTGGCATGAGATAGCGCACTAGCTTTCTTAACTAAATGCATCCCGCATAATTTTTACAACATTGCCGGATTTTATATATACACGAGGCACTCTTGCACTAATGCCGCAAAGCATTTCATGTCCAATTGTTTTTGCTGAGCAAGCTATATCATCTATCGAAATTTTCTTATCGTGATCCTGCCCAATAATTGTGGCAATATCGCCAACACATATATCAGAATTATAACCAACATCAATCATTGTTTGGTCCATTGTTATATATCCAACAATTGGATATTTTTCTCCTCTAACAATAACGGTGCCTGTATTAAAAAGAAGTCTTTTTACTCCATCTGCGTATCCTGCCTGGATTGTAGCAATAGTAGTACGGTTTTTAGTAGTGTACATATGTCCATAACTAATACCTGTCCCTTTTTTTACTTTATTTACATGAGAAACAACTGCTCTAAAATTTACCACCTGTTTGATTCCCAGACTTGTTAATACACCCTGCATTCCTTTAATGCCATAGATTGCTGCTCCTGGTCTTACTAAGTCAAACAGAGATTCAGGAACATCCACGGTCGCATAACTATTTGCTGCATGGAACAGTATTCCTTTAAAACCAAGATTAAGAATCTTTTTTTTGATATGCTGAAACTGTTTAATCTGCTCATATACAAATGATTTCTCAGGACTGGAAGCGGTAGCAAAATGCGTAAAAATTCCTTCAAGCTTAAGATTAGAGAGTGTTTTTAATTTCTTAAAAAACTGTACGGTTTTCTGTATTGGTAATCCGTTTCTGCACATACCTGTATCTATATTAACATGAATTTTAATAATTTTGCTCTGAGATTTAGCAAAATTATTAAGAACTTTTGCGAAATCCTGGCGATGTACGGTTTGTATTATGTTATGCTTGGTTATCATTGATAATTCTCTATCTGTGCAAAAGCCAAAATTAAGAATGGGTGCTTTAATTTCGTGCTGTCTAAGATAGACAGCCTCAGAAATCCTGGCAACTGCCAGATATTCTGCTCCGCTATTAAGAGCTGTCTCTGCAGTCATTAGGGAGCCTATACCATATCCATTAGCTTTAACAACAGCCATCAACTTGATACGAGGACCAATATGATCTTTCAACGCTTTTATGTTGTAAGCCATAGCATCCAGATTTACTTCCAGCCAGGCAGGTTCTGTAACGCCATCAGGAATATTCATATTTTAACCATTATTTCTCTTTATTTTTAGAAGTATGCTTCCAGTCAAGTTCTTATTGTGTATATTATATTGGCAAGCGGCTTCTAGTACAACAGTTCTTTTCCCTGTAAAATATACAAAATTCTAGTATAATCATAAATTAGGTTTCAGAATTTATGATTGGAGCAAATATGAATAAAATCACAATGATACTAATCGCATTATGTATGTCTCTATTATCGCTCAATGGATATGCTGAGCAGGGCGTGGAGGATGTGCTCAGTAGACTTGAAGAAAAAATGGCAGATATAAAAACTTTGGAAACCAGTTTTGTTCAGGAGAAAGAGCTGGCGATTTTTGATAGGAAAATTATTTTGAAGGGTAAAATATTTCTTCAAAAACCAAATCTTTTTGCATGGCATACTGAAGAACCGACTCGGTATTATATGATTATAAGGGATGATATTATTTCCCAGTGGGATGAGGATATAGATCAAGTCCAGAAGATAAGCATGAAGGATAATCCTGCATTTCAGAGCGTTGTCGGACAAATGAGAAAGTGGCTTTCAGGCATATACACGTCACTATTGGTAGAATACAATATAACAGTACTCAAGCAAAATCCGGTTTCTCTTAAGTTTACGCCGCGCGAAAACACGGCGGCTTATAATATTATCAGCTATGTAAGGATTGTTTTCAGAGAAGACGAACGCTATCTCCGCGAGATATACATAAAAGAGAAGGGTGGAGACACTACGCTTCTCAGGTTTACTAATACTCTGCTAAATATCCCGATTAACGTTGCAGCATGGGAGGTCAAACCGCGTGGTTAGTAGGCGGAAATGTATTATATGCGTAATTGCCGCTGCCATAATCTTTATTTCTGTAATTGGTCTCAAGTTTATTTCTTTTCATAATAACATTGAACTAATGCTTCCTGCGAATCCTGAGATTCTTCGCAGTATACGTTTTCTCAGAGAATCAAATCTTTCGGATAAGGTTATTCTTTCTCTAAGACTGAAATCTTCGAAATATACGACTAATGACCTTATTCAAGCTGTTGATCAGTTGAAAAATTCTTTAAATCCGCCCTTAATCACAGACGTAGTAAGCGGTGTTTCCAAAGCAGATATAATGCAGGAGATGCATTCCTTTATGAGGTATGTTCCGCAGATGCTCAGTGAACATGACCTTTCCAAGATTGATGGGCAGATAACCCATGAAGGAGTAAGGACAAGTTTAAGCAAAGACTACCAGCAATTACTGACTCCCGGCAGTGGATTTGTAACACCGTTTATTCGCTCTGATCCGCTGGGGGTAAAATCCGGATTTCTTAATAATATACAAAAGCTTTCCAGTTCACTAGGGTACAGGGTTAGAATTGAGGATGGACATTTTGTCAGCCACGACGGCAGAAATGCCATGCTTATACTTAAAACGCCTGTGCGTCTTACTGATGGATTTGGCTCCAAAAAGCTGATAGCGTATCTGCACAAACAGCTGGGGTCTCTACCTGAATTTATTTCGGCTGACATTATTGCAGGACATATTCACACAATTAGCAATGAAGATGTAATGAAAAAGGATATTCGCCTAACGTTGACTATTGTCTCAGTCGTTTTTCTCTTATTATTTCTGTTTGTCTTCAGGGATATAAGAGCAGTTCTGATATTCATCATACCGCTGATATCTGTTCTTGTTTCCATAAATTTATCAGCTATTATTCTTGGAAAATTGTCATATTTCATTATTGGTATGGGGGCCGTTGTTGCCGGCATTGCTATAGATTACGGAATCCATGTGTATCTGGCTGTACGAACAGGAGCCGGTAAACCTGATGCAGTTAAGAAAATAACAAAACCTGTAATAATTGCTGCATTGACCACGATAAGTGTTTTTATTGCGTTTTTCTTTTCCAGCGTTCAGGGATATCATCAGCTTGCTCTTTTTTCAATCATCAGTATTGTTCTCTGTCTTGTCTCGGCCTTATTTGTTTTGCCTCATCTTTTAACAGGAAAGAGTTATAAAAAGCTTCCTGTTATGTTCAATCAAACCCGTTCTGAACATCCGCAAATGCTTGACCGAATATACATTGCGTGTTGGGGAGTGATTATAATTATTGCAATAGTTTTATCACGACAGGTAGAATTTAATAGCGATATCAGTCAATTGGATGGAAGTAGTCCTGAGGTCATACAGACTGAGCAGGAGTTTCATAATGTGTGGGGAGGAGTGGACAAACCGGCGATACTTGTTGCCTCAGGAAAAAATCTGGAAGAGGCGCTTCAGTGTAATGAGCGTATTTATACCGAAATAGTAAATGAAGTTGGAGAGAAAAATTTTGCTCCAATGGGATTTGCGAGTTTTTCAAAATTGTGGCTGTCAAATCAAACACGAACAGCCAACTCTGCGCGCTGGAACAGGTTCTGGAAACAGGGAAGAGAATTAAAACTAAGAGAGTTTCTCGAGGAGCATGGACAAGACTATAATTTTTCAGATGATGCGTTTTCTCCGTTTTTCAAGCATCTATATATTGATAAAGTTATTGAAAATACGCCTAAAGGATTTACTTTTTTTAACAGGTTGAAAGAACGATTTATACTGAAAAAAACGGATGGATATCAGGTATTGTCATTTTTCCCTGATAAAGATCAATATATTAAAGCGGTAAGTGTAATAAGCAGCCGTTATCCAAAAACATTTGTAGTATCCGTGAATACTTTTTCTCGCATGCTTTCTCAGTCAATCTCCTCAGAAGTTATCTTTTTATCAGGAATTACGGCTCTGTTAATTCTAGTATTAACATGTTTATTGTTAAGGAACATACGGCTGACTTTGCTTGCTCTGATTCCGGTTATCACAGGAATTATATTGATCTTGGGGGTCATGCCTGTGCTTGGGTTATCTCTAAATGCTCCCTGTGTCATTGCAGGTATAATTGTTATCGGTCTCTGCATTGACTACGGGATATTCATGGTTTATACTTGTGCGTATAATTTAAAAACGGGAACGCGTATGGCAGTCTCATTGTCAGCGATTACAACAGTTGTCGGAGCAGGTGCGCTTCTGTTTGCTTTGCATCCTGTACTGTTTTCTATTGGGATAACACTTGTAATAGGAGTATTAGGAGGGTATATTTCAGCGCTATTAGTTATTCCCTCTTTGTATAGATTAACAGCAAAAAGTCCCCCTTTGAAGGGGGTTCAGGGGGGATGTTGAGCAGACAAATCAAAAATTTAGTTTTTGGATTGGCTGTGTTGTGCATTTCCGGATGTAGCAGTATCCCGTTTGAAAAAGCTCAATATGTTTCTGTAAACACAGTGCAGCCTACAGCAATTCGGGAACAGTTTGCCAATAGCCTTTCGAAAAAATTTAAGGTAGTCAGCACAATTGTTTTTCAGTATAGAGGGCACAAGTTCTCTGCTATCGGGTACACTGACGTTGATTCTCTCCAAAAAACATTCACAATTGTCTGTCTTAATCATGCAGGTATCAAGCTGTTTGAATTAACCGGAAATAATAACAGTGTTGAATGCAAGTTCGCTTTAGAAGGAGCGTCCTTCCCCGGTAATTTTACCAAAGCAGTAGCAAATGATATTAGGAGAATTTATTTTGACTGTATTCCTAATCCTGAAGCTAAAATATATAAAAAGAAAAACAAGATAGTTTTTAGACAGCCCGTAGAAACAGGTGTAATGAAATACATATTCGCCGGCACTGATAACCTATTAGTTGAAAAACGATATTATAAAGGGTGGCGAAAGATATGGAGTGTTTTTTATTATGAGTATCGTGAGAAGAACGGAAAATTATATCCATCAGGTATTATACTCAAACATCACAAATATAACTATCAGCTGACTGTGCGGTTGAAGAAGATTCAAACATGAATAGGCTCATGCAGGAGATCAAACAATGTATGTCTGATTTAGCCGAAACTAAGAAAGGCGAAGTAACTGCGCGCTTTCTTTTTCCTGCAGATTTCATTGGATTTCAGGGGCATTTTCCAGGCAAACCTATTTTGCCGGGTGTTTGTAAGATACAGGCAGTTATGGTAATGCTTCAGGCATGGGAAAAGAGAGATATTAGATTGAAGGAAATTGTTTCGGCAAAATTCCTTTCACCTGTTTCCTCTGAAGAAGAAATTGTTTTTAATTACAAGAAGCAAATGCAGAACAAGAGCGAAGTGCTCGTAAAAACATCAGTAATCAGTAAGAATAAGAAAGTTGCCGAACTGCAACTGATGGTGAGTTTTAAAAATGAAACACGGAAGAGCTAATATGCATGCGCCAGAGGTAGTTGTTGTTGCCTGTGATATCATCACTCCTTACGGTTTGGGTGTTGATGCGTGCTGGAATGGGCTTTTAAGCGGAAAGACCGCAATAAATCCGTTAGATCGTTTTGATACAGCATGCTTTCAAACAAAAAAAGCGGCTGTAATCGCTGAGCTTAAAACAGGTCAAAATGATTCTCTGGTAATACAGATGCTAAAGCCATTATTAAAGAAGACGTCTGCCGTTATTCCAAAGAATGCACTTTTAATTTTAGCAACTACAACAGGCGAAATAGATATTCTGGAGAAACATGTTCTTAACGGTAAAGATAATGTATCTGAAAGCGCACCGGGCTGTTTGTTAAGCAAGGTGCAAGACTTGAGCGGAATAAGGTCGTCCGGAATTATCATTTCTGCCGCATGTACTTCTTCAAGCAGCGCAATTGCCCATGCATCAGCAATGATCCGTAGTAAAGAGCGCGATTGCGTGCTGATAGTTGCCTGTGACATTGTAAGTGAATTTGTTTTTGCCGGATTTTCTTCTCTGATGGCATTGGATAAAGATACAGCTCAGCCATTTGATAAAGACAGAAGCGGATTAAGTCTTGGCGAAGCGGCGGGATTTGTTTTGGTTATGAGTAAAGAAAGAGCTATTCAGGGAAAAAGAGATATAATCGGAGAAATAGCAGGATGGGGACTGACAAACGATGCCAATCACATGACAGGTCCCTCAAGAGATGGCAGCGGACTAGCAATGGCTATGCGTAAAGCTATGCAGTCAGCAGATATCTCTGAAGATGCTGTAGGATGCATAGCAGCACACGGCACAGGAACTGTGTATAATGATGCTATGGAAATGAAAGCATTTAAATCTGTTTTTTCATCAGGAGCTCTTCCAACCTATTCCATTAAGGGAGGAATAGGGCATACAATGGGAGCAGCAGGTCTGGTAGAGACAATCATAGCATTACGCTCACTGGAAGAAAAACTTGTTCCGCCTACAGTTAATATGCATACTGCTGATGATGAAGCTGATGGCTGGGTCTCCAATGAACAGTGCGCATTTGACAGTCCTGTAACTATTTCTATTAATGCCGGATTTGGCGGAGTGAATTCTGCATTGGTATTAAAAAAAGGGGATAATTAGCAGTTATGATTATTATTTCAGGTATCGGCTGGATTAATAAACAAAAATACGGCTGTGTAAAAAGAAAAATACGCAAAGATTATACTGATATAAAATCACTGCATTCGAAATTACAGAATGAATCAATATTTTTGTATCCGGTAAAGAATTTCGGCAGATTTGACACGACATCAAAAATGGCTTGCTGCGCAGGGGCTCTTGCACTACATGACGCAGGAATAAAGTATTCGGAAAACTATGAACAGGATATAGGTATCATCGGCACAAATACTAATGGATGTCTAAAATCCAATCTGAATTATTTTAAAGATTATGTGCAGACCGGCAGAAAACTTGCGCGAGGCAATCTTTTTATCTATACACTGCCTTCAAGTCCTTTATCAGAGGCAGCAATTCACTTTGGGTTTCAGGGACCGTTATTGTATATCGGGTTTCCACAAAAACAAATTCCGTCCTTACTGCAATATGCAGAAGGCATAGTATCCCGCAAAGAAGCATCAGCAGTACTGGCTATGAAGGTAGATGAAGAGAAAGCTGTATGTTTTGTGATAAAAAGAGAAAGGAAAAAGATTATTTAATATGAAAATAAAATTGATATACCCAACATGGCCGAAACTGATGGATCAGACGGAATTTAATCTACCTCCTCATGGTCCGGTGTGTTTTGCTGCAGCGGTAAGTGATGATATTGAAATCTCTTTTTGTGATGAGAATGTTGAGAAACTTGATTTTTCTGAAGATGCAGACTTAATTGTGCTCTCTGTTATGCTGACATGTCAGATGCCGCGCGCATGGGAGATTAGCGATTGGTATCGAGCTCATGGGAAAAAAGTGGTATTTGGCGGCATTGCGACAATGCTTCATGCAGAAGAAACAATGGAGCATGCTGATGCTGTTTTTTTAGGAGAGGCCGAAGGTAAGTTTGATAAGGTTATTGACGATTTTAAAAAGGGTCATCTTGAAAAAACGTATGACTTTTTTCACGATTTTCCCGATATGAATCTGATTGGCACTGCAAGGCGCAGTATACTCAAGCGAGAACTATATAATTTTCGCGGCGTGCAGATGGTTGATCTGATACATGCATCGAGAGGATGCCGATTCGATTGTTTTCCATGCTGTACGCCATATTTGGGAGGACGCAAATTCAGACCTCGTCCTATTGATGCGGTAATGAAAGAGCTGGAAAGCATAGATAATAACAGGTTGTTTTTTGTTGATAATTCTATGGCTCAGAACGACGAATGGGAAAAGGAGTTGTTTAAGGCAATTGCCCCATTGAAAAAGAAATGGATATCTCATCCCATAAAGGATGATGACGAAATATTGGATCTGGCCGCCAAGGCAGGGTGCTGGTATGTGTATCAAGCAATAATAGATACCTCGGATCATATTCGCAGAAGAGTGAAACGACTGCAGGAACGCGGTATTGGAGTTGAAGGGACAATTCTTCTCGGATTAGACTATCACGATGAAGATTATATAAAGCGATTGGTTGATTTTCTTCTGGAAATAAATCTTGATCTTGCTGAATTCACTATCCTTACTCCGTTTCTTCATACGCCGATCAGAAATCAGCTGGAAAAAGAAAATAGAATTCTTCATAACAACTGGATTCAATACACAACAGGCGAAGTTGTGTTCAAGCCGGCTAAAATGACTGCAAAATCCCTGCAAAAGATGTATCACTATGCATGGGAAACATTTTATTCTGAATGCGGCAAAGAAATGAAAATGGCAAAGCTGTTTTTAAAAACTATTGAAAAAGAAAAGAAAGACGGGACTTATAAAAGAGCCAGATTAAATACCAACCGAACATGGTCATGAGAATTCTGCTGATCGCTTCCAATATTGCCAGTACTCCGTATCCTGTATATCCATTAGGATTAAGCATGCTTGCAGCAGCTCTGCGTAACGGAGGACATAAGGTATCTCAGTTTGATTTCCTTCAGAATAATAAATCTATGGATGCGCTTTGCAATGCAATAGGGGAGAGTACTCCTGATATTATTGGCGTGTCAATTCGCAATATTGATAATGTAAACCTTCTAAACGAACAAAGATATATTAATGTTGTTAAGGATATTGTGCAAACAATTCGCACGCAAACAAGTGTGCCGGTAGTGCTTGGCGGTGCGGCATTTTCCATTATGCCTGAATCAATACTGCGTGAAGTTGGCGCTGATTATGGAATTGTCGGAGAGGGAGAGACACTGATGCTTAAATTTGTTGCAGATGCCGAGAAAGGGAAGTATCCAAAAGAACGCTGTATACGGACTGCATCCAAATTAAGCGGGAAGGAAATTTCCTCCGCATATTATGATCCTGATATCATGAGTTTTTATCTAAAAATGGGAAATATCGGATCTATACAAACAAAGCGTGGCTGTACACATAAGTGTGTGTACTGCTCATATCCTGTTTTAGAAGGCGCTAGTATTCGCTGTAGAGATCCGCAGACTGTAGTTGATGATATTCAAATGTTGATCGATACGCACAAAGCAAAATATATCTTCTTTACCGATTCGGTTTTTAATGATGATCAAAAACATTATCTGGACGTAGTTCGGGAAATGGCAAAAAGAGGAATATCTACTCCATGGACTGCGTTTTTCAAGCCGGAAAAGCTGGATGATGAGATTATAGCGCTAATGAAACAAACAGGTTTGAAGGCAGCAGAGCTTGGGTCTGATGCATCCACTGATACAACACTTCGTAGACTTGGGAAATCATTTTTGTTTAAGGATATTATTGAGTGCAATGATACCTTTGTACGCTCCGGTATTGCCACAGCGCATTATTATATGTTTGGTTGTCCTGGCGAGACGCGGGAAACAGTGCTTGAGGGAATAGAAAATATCAAAAATCTAAAAAAAACAGTATCTTTTATTTTTATGGGAATACGAATTCTTCCCGGTACCGGTCTTGAGAGTATAGCGCAGAAGCAGGGAATCCTTTCCAGCGGTCAGGATTTACTGGAACCTGTTTACTATATTTCTCCAAATATTGATAAGAAGTGGCTAGAAAAGACATTAACTGAAGCATTTTCCGGTATCAGGCATTGTATTTTTCCGCCTGATGTTATGGATACCAGTTTGCAATTTCTTCATAAACTCGGATATTCAGGCTCCATGTGGGATATGCTTCTTTCCGAAAATAGAAATAAAAGAAAAAAGTCACGTGAAACATAATAATCCTTTATCCACAGAGCATATCTGGTGCGTTCTTCCTGTATTTAATAACAAGGATACTGTGAAAGATGTTGCTTTATCATGCCGTTCATATTTACAGCATATACTTGTTGTTGATGACGGCAGCACTGATACTGATGTGTCTTCCTTGTTTGCTGACACTGATGTTATTGTACTTGGGCATGAAAAAAATCTTGGCAAAGGCAAAGCAATTCTTACTGCCCTGAAGTACATTAAAGCTCAAGGCGGGCGCTTTATGATTACGATTGATGCAGACGGACAACACTATCCACAGGACTTGAAGAAATTCATACCTTTACTCCAAGAAGATGAGACGAATATTATTATTGGATGCAGAAGACTTCAGGGGAAACATGTTCCGCGTAAGAGTCATTTTGGGAAAAAGGTTGCTAATTTTTGGCTGCATGTAGAAACAGGAGTTTCGATTGAAGACTGCCAGAGTGGGTTTCGCGCATATCCTGTGCAGTATCTTTCACAGATGAAGCTAACAGGCTCTCATTATGATTTTGAAACTGAAGTTCTGGCGAGGGCAGTATGGGCGGGGCTACATTTGAAGACGATTGAGGTTGATGCATGGTATCCTGAACCTCAATCTCGTATTTCGCATTTTAAGCCATTTATAGACAATATGCGCATTTCCTGTATGCATACCCGATTAGTAGGCAGATGTCTTTTGCCGTTTCCGCACCGAAAACTGGTTCATGAAGCCTCAGAAAAAATTGACCTGAGTGTGCTGCGCAGTCCCCTAAAATTACTGAAGATGCTGTTAAAGGAGAATGCAAGCCCCTCCGGATTAGCTATATCAGCAAGCGTGGGAATCCTTCTTGCTGTACTACCGCTTATCTCAATTCATACACTGGTGATTATTTATGTGACAGCGCGTTTGCATTTGAACAAGGTGATGGCTGTGACCATACAGAATTTATGTATACCGCCTTTTGTTCCTGCAGCCTGCATTGAACTTGGGTATTATATGCGTCATGGCCGCTGGTTAACCGATGTTTCAATGGATGTTATTTTTAAGCAATTCCCCGACAGATTGTGGGAATGGCTGCTCGGCTCTCTTATCATTGCGCCTGTATTGGCAATCATTGTAGGAATAAGTGTGTTTTTTACTGCGAAGGCATTACAAAATAGAATTGATAATTAAAAATAAGCGAACTACATATTTATGCTTTTTACTTTTCGTCCACTTGTGGACGGCCGGGATAGCCCAGTGCTTCACGGGCACGCCACGCGGATTGATACAATCCCTCCTTCATTTCCACAATGAAGTTTTTTTTGGTCGTCAGATCCACAAAGGTAAGGTAGGCAATCACCGAAACGTCCTGCTTTGGATCATACATCATAATCGAAAGGTATCCCACCCGGCAGCCGTTATGACCATAACCCAGATTGGACATATAGAAACAGCCCAACGCATAGTTTTTGCTTCCCGGACTGATCGAGTTCTGCATCATGGCCACACTTTGTTTATTCAGGGGACCTTGACCTTTCATAAGGTTACGAAGCCATGTATTGAGTGCTACCGGTGTACCCCACCCGTTGCCCTCTGCTACTTGTGCTGACAGGTTGGCCCCAACAATGATTTCCGGCTTCGACCCATTTCCTGTATAAACAAGTGCTTTGACAAACGGTGGTTTCATTCGGGTATCGTCAGCCCGTTCAGGAAAATAAAGAGGAAGTATGCCAATCAGCTGTTCTTTTAGATAGTCACCATAGGTTTTTTGTGTATCTGCATGTTTCGAATAGACCCGAGCGATAATTTCGCTCAGTATGGAATATCCGGTGTTACTGTAATGGTGATTCTCTCCCGGCTTAAAATAGGAAAGTTTGTTACGGGTCGCCTGGGTGACTAATTCGGTAGCGCTAAACTGATGATCTGGATCGTTTTTCATAATCCAGGCGGTATAGGACTGCCCATCACAGCCAGGAACTGCATCATTATCAACGTCGTACACTCCGGCGGAATGTTGCAGTAATTGACGAATGGTTATTTGATCTTTGTAGGGAATCTCCCATTCAGGGGTATTCGGAACAAGCGGCGTTTTTGTGCCGGGAATGTTCTCAACAATATGCTGGTCAATATTAAGCCATTTGTCCTGTTGCATTTTGAGAATAGCTGCGGCTGAAAAATTCTTAGTATTACTTGCAAAACGGAAATTTGTTTCCGGTGTGGTTTTAAATTCTTCCTGGCCCACGCTGGTATAATACACTCCTTCGGGTGCGTTAATCAGGACATTTATGCTGGGAATTGTTTTGCCCAGTTTTTCCGAAAGTCTTTGCCGTACCTCTTCGATTGCGGCGGTTAAGTTCTTCTGCTTATCAGCAGTAGCTTTGTCAACGGCTGATACAGTAGGAACGCAAAACACGAAAATAAGCATCATAAACGACAATATTCTATACATGATAGTCTCCTTTCTCATAATCTTTTAGATGGCCAACGCTCACATTCTACATCAAGTTATCGTCAAGCCAGTTAAGAATTCGCTCATTGGAGATCATTATTGCTCCCATCTGGCAGTGTTCTCCGGCTCCTTCTTCTTTTGTAAAAAGCATGTATTTTTTGGGACATTTTAGAGCGTTAAATAATTGCTTAGCTTGACCGGGAAGATCCTTATCTCCCTCCGAATCGATCACCAGCATGTTACAATTTATCTTTTCTGCGCAGTTTTTCATATTGTACGGTTTGAGCATTAGAAGGAATTTACTTGGGTTTTTTGCTCTGAATGTGAACATACTGTTCGCGAAAAACCAACCGGTATCCACATCCGTTTTCATGCTCCCCATGATCTCCTTGTCAAACTCTAACGATGCCTCTTTATTTCTGAGGATATCCTCCATATTGGGCGGAAATTTTTTAATGGTATTTTCATAGAAGTCGTAGACTCCACCGTTGGCAATGCATAATTTGATGCGGTGTTCGAAAGCAGCAGCGCGAGGAGCGAGATATCCACCAAAGCTGAATCCTATGAGCCCAATCCTCTCTGGGTTCACCTCCGGAAGCTTCAGGGCAAAATCCACAACCGGAGTTACTACGCTCTCCCAGTTCGGTCGAAACGGGATTTTCTGCTTGCGTATAACTTCGCCCTGCCCGGGCCCCTCGAACAGAAGGCAGTTATAACCACGTTTTACTGCGAGAAATCCGATTTCGAAATAAAGCTCCTCAGCTGTACCGTCGAGACCGCTATGGATGATCAGCAGCGGTCTTTTCTTCCCGGAATTGTCCACAAGACACAAATAACCGGGCAATGCTGTCTTCTCAAAAGGGATCCTGACGAATTTCACAGGTCGTTCAGAAAGTTTTGCGGCTTTCAGGAAACATTCGCGGCTTTTTCCCCAAGTTTCCAGGATCCGGGGATCCTCAGGATTGGTGTGAAGGAAGAACTCTGCGGTTCTGTAGTAATTGGAGGCACGGAAATAGGCTTCCCTTGCGCTTTTGTTGTGTCCTTCTGCAAGGAACCTGTTTGCCGTTTCTTCAAGCCGTTTTGACGTTTTGGACCATTCCTTATACCAGCTTTCATTGTTCCCTTCTTTTATCCGGGATGCAGTGCTGAGGCACTCGCCAATGTCTGCGCCGTCAGTGCTGGTGTAACCCATGGTTCTGAGGCATTGAAAGGAATATTGAGGGTCTTTGAAAACGCATTCCACAGCCTCCAAAAGAACGGTCGAAAAAAGAATGCTCATGGTAAAAAAAAGAATGCTTGTGCAAATCCTAACATATATCATTGAACCGTTACTCTCATTTTTCATGGCAAGTGTAACGTGTCGATTGAAATACATCCCCCAACACCATGAGTTTGGGATGATAATGCTTTCCCGATTAAGGTGGAAAACTTTTTGAAATCTATGCCAATAAGAATTGCATTTCCAGGGAAGGCTGCTGCAATCTTTGCAAACTCATCTGCATCATGCGCGAACGGATTCAACATAAAATTTGCTACACCAATCACTACGTCTTGCTCAAAATTATCTCTAATTAGAAAAACAGGTCCACCAGAATTGCCTTTATTCATTGTTACATCGAGCCAGGCAACATCTCTATCGCCACCTTGTCCAAGGTAGCCACTGGTCTTCCATTTTGTAGAGAGAATACCTGATGCAATTACAGGTTGTTCTATTCCAAGGGGGAAGCCTATAAGATATATGGCGTCTCCTTCTTCGATTTCATTAAAACGCCCCAATTTTACAGGTCGCAGATCTTTAAATGGTATCGTCAATAATGTGATATCTTTTCCAACAGCTTCTATAGTCCCCGGGCCTACAACAGATTGATGAGGAATTGCGATAAATTCCCTTTTGTCTGACAATTGAACTTTAATATTTTGCGCATATCCGATCTGAGTTTGACCTTCATTGCCTACTGAAAATTGCTGCACAACATGGAAATTTGTTGCAATTATCCCAGGTGCTACGGAAAAACCCGTTCCAGCAGGAATATTGTTAACAAGAATTAGTACTATACTTTCTTTTGCCTGTTTAAATCTTTTTCGAAAGTGGTTCTCAGAATTGACAGGGCTTATACAACTTATCGTTAAAGCAAATGAAATGATCAGAATCACGATAATTTTTCGCATTTTCTAATTTCCTTATTGTCTAACGCCTAAGCTCAGCCGCGGCGGTACGCCGTCGGCTGGAGCGCCTTGTTATGTTCTGGTTTCAATAGATTCTGTCCGAAATAACTTTCCTTGTTGTGCTGTATCTATCACATTTAAGGACAGATCTCCTATCAATTTAATTTTCCCCAAATCTAGTTTCCCAAAAGTATCACTCGGCAAATGAGGGTGAGGATAGGGTTTCATGTTACGGGCGCAAACAAAAACAGTTGGAATATCATGCTCATTGAATGGTATTGCATCGCCACTTGTTGAGTTAGATTCGTGAACCGGAATACTTTGTGCTAAGCTGGCGATCAAACTTTTTACATTTGTTATCAATTCTGTTTTACCTGTAACGGTGACATAGGGAACCCCATGCTCAATACTGAATCCAGTATCCACATTGACGTACAGACGAAAAGTATCTTTTTTATGCAAATGTGTCTTCAAGTATGAATGGCTTCCTCGAAGGCCTAATTCTTCACCTGTGAACCAAACAAAACGAATTGTACACACGGGTGGATATTTGACAAAGTATTTTATAAACTCTACTAATATTGCACTACCGCAAGCGTTATCAGATGCACCAACAGTACCCGGGAAGCTATCAATATGAGCTCCGACAATAATAACGTCGTTGGGAAATGTAGCCCCTTTTATCTCTGCAACTAAGTTTTTAAGAGCTTTTTCGCACTCTATACTATGCCAATAGAACCGACATATATCCCCAAGGGATTTTACTAAAAAAGCCTCATGTTCAACTTTGCAATATGCAGTTGGAGTAGGTTTTTCACAAGCTAAGTAGTAAGCAACAAAGGTATCATTTGGAGGAGCAACAAATAATTGTGCTGCGTTTTTTGCCAAACAAGGCTGTTTCTTTTCATAAGATTTTCTAAAGACTATATGCGGCTGGGTATTATTCTTCGGGGTTGAAGAATCCACCAATATCCCCTCGATTTCTACTGTCTTGGGAATAGGCTGCCACTCCGTGCTGTATAATGGACTAACCAATGGTTTTATTGGGATTTGTTGTTCATTTATCTCGACAAACGAATCATTGAATTCAAGCCAAGAAGAAGCAAATTTTTCATAATCTGCGCGAATATCCAATGATTCTAGTTCCTTTTTTATAATCTCAAAAGCCCTGTTTTCTCCTTCGCTTCCTAATACACGGATGAAATCAAGTTTTTTTGCTAAGCGCAATACATTTGATGAACTAACTGTACATGAGTCCATGTTTATTGTCCTTTTTTTGGACATAACAATTAATATATGGAATCCATATTTTCTCGATTTCTCGTTATAAAACTGTCTGAAATATAGCAAATCTTTATTGATTTAGCAAGATAATGTGCTCAGCCAGCCAGCACTGATAATTGATAATAAGGAAATAATCTGTTAAGATTTCTACGTGAAAAAAGCTGAAGCATCTCGAAAAATTGAAGCGAAGAGAAGGGGGAATGCCCTCGGATTTTGGTTTTTTGAGGTTTCTCTGCGCCTCTTTGGGTTAAGAGGAGCGTATGGATTATTGTATATTGTCTGTATCTATTATGTGCTGTTTGACCGAACAGCTGTTTCCGGAGCAGCTGCGTATATCAAGAGAAGGTTCCCATCGCATGGTTTTTTAAAAAGGCTGAGACATATATATTTGTTGTTTGTAAGTCAGGGGAAACAACTTATTGACCGCTATGCTATTGTTTCAGGATGTGAAATGTTTGATATTCAAATATGTGGATATGAACAAATTGAATCTTTGGTTCAGAGTTCACAGCATGGAATAATTTTATTGACCGCCCACGTCGGTAATTGGCAGGTCGCTATGACAGCATTAAAAAAACTGGAAAAAACGGTGTATCTTGTTATGCGTCCGGAAGATAATCCTGCAGTGCAAAGTTCACTGCGTATTAGCAGAGAACAGAACCATGTCAAGATCATTTCTCCTGAGCAGGATCTTGGTGGAATTGTTGAAATCATGAATAAATTAAAGGAAAAACATATTGTGTCCATTATGGGTGACCGCAGATATGGATTTAGGGCTGTAGAAGTTTCATTTCTCGGAGAGAAAGCATGGTTCCCATACGGCGGTTTTACAATTGCAGCAGCAGCAAAATGTCCAGTGATCGTTCTATTGTCAGAGAAAGTATCTGCTTATAAGTACATTGTTGACGTATCTAATGTGCTGTATCCATGCTATGTGAGTGGAAAGAATAAAAATCAGCAGCTTCAGCAATGGGTTCAAGAATTTGCTGCGTTGCTTGAAGTATATACTCACAAACACCCTTACCAGTATTTTTTGTTTTCTAATGTATGGAAAGAAGAAACAGAAGGCACAGGTAAAATGAAGACATGAGATTAATCTGTCTAATACTGTTGTTCACAGTTGTTACAATTAACGTTGCCTTTGCCGATGCGGATAATACTGATGACTCATGGATGATGTTGAGCGGCTATAGCACTACGCATCCGGGTCTCGGTAAAACTCGTGAACATATTGAGACAGTTGATACAATTCTGAGATATAGACAAAAACTCAAAGATACCGGACATGATTGGTATCGCGGAAGTCATGATTTCCTGATAGAACTGCCTGTGTCTTATCTTATTAAGCCTGATAATGGCCAGATTTTTGGCTTGAACTTTCTTTCATCCTGGACGCTGAAGATATCGCAAAGATACATGCCATATTTCTTTGTGGGCGGCGGTCCTGTCTATACGAAAGCGAATATACCAGGTATGGGAGCCAATCTCTGCGGAAATTACCAAGCAGGACTAGGACTTAATTACAAGATCAAAGAAGGTCGTTCATTTGTATTAGAATATAGATTTCATCACATATCTAATGCTGGCATGAAACAACCAAATATACCGCTTAATTCGAGCAAAGTTCTTATCGGGATCAGTTTCTCATTCTAATTGTTTCTTGAAAAAAGGGTAAGAAGAATATATGATATTGCTTATTGAATACTGCTTAATATAGGAGAAGATTAAATGACGGAACAGAAGCAAAAAAAATTGAAATAAATACGAGACAAGTTAAAGATGAAAATGAAGGAGGCAATGTATGGCAATTTCAAAACTATCTTCTAAAGAGCTTGAAAAAATGCACTCGTTTATTTCGAAGTGCTGTCTTAGATGCAAAAACCACTCGGAAGAATGCTTGGTTCATTTCGCGCTTTCAGGCATTAAGCAGGCATCTGAAACAGGACACGCGATAAGCCACGATCCGTCATTAGCGGACTTACCAAAAGATCTTAAAAAATACGATTATATCGGACTTGATTTGGCGCTTCAGGCCATTGAAAATATGTGCCAGAAATGTGAAACCCATGAAAGGGATTGCATTATTAATAAGGCGAGAAAATGTTTACAGCTTCTTCTTTACGGAAAGATACTTCCTTTTAAAGATGAGACCATGTTCGACGAGATTCAAATGAGGGGGAAAAGTTATGTGCCTAGCGAGGCAATTAGGGCAGCTGCGGATCAAAAACCAAAAAAAGACTTTGCCGGAGAAGATAAAAAAGAAATACTAGTGGACTCATCTCCTGCTGTAAAAACGGTAGAGTATGTACTTAATGAGGCTCTTCAAATGAACGTCAGCGATATACATATCGAACCAAAAGAAGATAGAGTCCGCTGTCGCTACAGAATAGACGGGTTTTTAAAGGAACAGGCGCCGATTCCGATAGACATCATGCTGAACGTAATATCACGCATAAAACTTATGTCGGGTATGAACATAGCTCAAAATCGCTTGCCGCAGGATGGCAGGTTCAGTATTTTGTCCAATGAGAAGACGATAGATTTTCGTGTTTCAGCCTTCCCATCGGTCATGGGTGAAAAGATAGTGATAAGAATTCTTGAGAAGACTCCCAAGGTTTCAAGTTTGGACGGGATCGGGTTTATGGAAAAAGACCTTAATATTGTCCGTAAAACCATAAAAGCTAGCTATGGAATGTTTATGATAACAGGTCCTACGGGTTCGGGCAAAAGCTCAACTCTTTACGCGGCCTTAAAAGAAATAGCATCCTCTGAAAAAAACATTGTTACGCTTGAGGATCCTGTAGAGGCCATATTGCCAAATATTACCCAAGGTCAGATTAATCCGAAGATAGACTTTACTTTTGCTTCAGGATTAAAGTCTATATTAAGGCAGGACCCGGACGTAATAATGGTGGGGGAGATAAGAGATAAGGAAACAGCCGAGATGTCTATAAGGGCTTCTATTACGGGACACCTTGTATTCAGTACCCTTCACACCAACACTGCGTGTGGGGCGTTCATGCGGCTTATTGATATGGGGGTAGAATCTTTTATGGTCGCGACAAGCGTGAAATTGGTAATGGCCCAGCGCCTTGTACGCACTCTCTGTCAGACCTGTAAAAAGAAATATAATCCTGATGAGAAAATATTAAAAGAATTGGGGTTTTCTCCGAAGGATAAGAATAATTTGTATGAAGCAGGTGGGTGCAAAGAATGTTCCGGTGTGGGATATAAAGGGCGAGTCGGTATTTTTGAGGTCATGCCTATTGATGAAGAAATAAGAGCTCTTGTAATAAAAGGCGCGTCTGCGGATGAGATCCAAAAGAAAGCCATTGAAAAAGGTATGACCACGATGAGAATGGACGGACTTGAAAAAGTGAAAAGCGGAATTACTTCTATGGAGGAAGTTTTAAGAGTAATAGGTGAAGAATAATAACTAAAAAACCTGAAACCAACTTATTGTGGTATTCACATTAAAAACCACTATCCCCTGTGTGCTGTAGTTTACATAAGATACATTAAAAGTTCTTATCGGGATCAGTTTTTCATTCTAATTGTTCCTTGAAAAAAGGGTAAGAAGAATATATGATATCGCTTATTGAATACTGCTTAATATAGGAGAAGATTAAATGGCAGAGCAGAAACAAAAAGAATTGAGAGTAATACGAAACAAGTTAAAGAAACTGCTTGTAAGCAGCCTATCACTGGAGAACATAAAACCTGAAGATATTAAGGATGACGAGGTACTGTTTGGCGAAGGGCTTGGACTGGATTCTTTAGATGCAGTAGAGATTGTTGTGCTTTTGCAGCGGAACTTTGGGCTAGAAATTAAAGATATGGACCATGGCAAAAAAATATTTTATTCAATTGATACTCTGACGCAATACATATACGAGAACACAGAAGTATAAATCCGCATTTTCTCTCAACGGAGTTTCATGGGAAAAACAAATATAGCAATAACAGGCATGGGTGCAATTTCCGCTGCAGGTGCAAATCTCACAGAAACACTAAATACATTTCGACTCGGACAAACAAATAAAGAGACGGTCTTTGAACACAGAATGAGTACTTTAAGCCTTGCTTTGTGCGCAGTGGAAGAAGCCTTAAATGATGCAGAGCTAAAAAAAGATATTGAAGATTTTCGTGTAGGAGTAAGTCTCGGAACTACCGTGGCAAGTCAGTTGAATGATGTTGATTTCTATCGTTTATACAGGAGCTCGGGAAAGGCATCAATGAAACCTGTTAATCGTTTTTTAAAAGGAAATCTTGCCCAATCCGTTGCAGATATCACAAAAGTAAAAGGTCCGTGTGTAACTGTGGTTAACGCATGTTCTTCAGGCGCAGATGCAATCGGAGTAGCGTTATCCTGGTTAAGGAATGGAGAGTGTGATATCGCTATTGCCGGCGGAGCAGACGAACTAAATCGTATTCCTGTATGTGGATTTGGGGCGCTTGGTATTGTTAGTGAATCATTATGCGCTCCGTTTGACAGAGACCGTAATGGATTAAACTTGGGAGAAGGAGCTGGAATACTTGTGCTGGAAAGAGAAACATGCGCTCATAAGAGAGGTAAAAAACCTATATTGTATCTTGCTGGATACGGTTCGTCGGCAGACGCGTATCATCTTACCGCTCCAAGACCTGATGGAACAGGTTTGGAAACGGCAATAAACAGAGCGCTTTCTGAAGCGAACATTAGTTCTCAAGATATTTGTTTTGTTAATGCTCACGGCACTGCAACCCGAAATAATGATAAAGTTGAGGGCATGGTACTGGCAAGAGTTTTTGGCAAGGATGTCAAGGTTCTTTCCACAAAAGGATTTACAGGCCATACGCTTGGCGGCGCAGGGGGACTGGAAGCTGTTTTTATGGGTACTGCACTTCTGGAAGGATGGATACCGGCAAGTGTTGGCTTTGAGCATCAGGATGAAGAAATACCTATAACTCCGGTCAGGGAAAAAACGTGTATACAAGGATCTTTTGCTGTCTCTACGTCCCTGGCTTTTGGCGGCAACAATGCCGCAATTGTTATTGGCAAGGTATAGAAAAGTGAATATGAATATTGCAGGAATAGGCATTGTTTTTAGCGGAGGACGTGGAATTAACTGTTATGACAATGCGTTGAAGCATGGGTGGATAGAACCTGAAGACTCCTGTTATCATGTGAAGAAAGAATCAATAATAGATAAAAAGATTCTGGGCGGGATACGCAGAGCGGATAAATTTAGCAAAATGGCAGTATTAGCATCTGTAGACGCTGTAGCGGATAGTAATGTTAATTTTGATAAAAAGAAATCTTCTCTTGGCATTATTGTTTCAACAGCATTTGGCCCTCATGTAACAACGTTTCGCTTTTTGGATGATATGCTTGAATATGGCGATAATAATGCTTCCCCAACCATATTTTCCCACTCTGTTCACAATGCTGCAGCATCCTACATTACATCTGTATTGGGAAGCCGTGGTCCATCCATAACACTTACCCAGTTCGCATTCTCGTTTCATCAAGCTCTTATTCTTGCCCGAGCTTGGCTTTATGAGGAACGGTGTGAATATGTTCTTGTCGGAAGCGTTGATGAATGTGGAATAGTTATGGAATACATCTGCAGTCAAAAATTAAGAATTGCTGAAGACGGCAGGATCAAACCGTTTAACTTTTCAGAAACACCTGTAGCAGTGCCGGGGGAGGGAAGTGCTTTTTTTCTGATGACACGTAAAAAATCTCATAAGAAATATTGTGAAATAACAGATATCTCTTTAGCTGATAAAAGTGTTAAAAAAAATAAACCTGATATGTGTATTCTTGATGCCGACGGTATGGCAGGAGACGAGAGAGAATATCAAAAGGTTGAAGAATCAGGTGTTTGCATCTCAGGGTATTCGCCAATATTCGGAAGTATGATGACGGGAACCAGTTTTAATTGTGCCAGCGGCGCGCTCATGCTAAAGAATCAGATGCGTTATATCAGTCCCGTTCAGGATAATCCGCATAGCGCAAATATATGCACAAAAACTGAAAAAATCGATATGGAAAGAATTCATTGTATCAAGTATAATTGTAAGAAAGGGAAGGCTGTTATTGAATTGAGTCTATGAGTAAAATGACTATAGTAGATATTGAAAAAACATTAATCCAAGAGGTTGCTGCGATTTTGGCCGTAGATTCTTCAACGATCTTATCAAATGCACCTCTTCATACTCTTGGAATTGATTCATTTGGATTTGTGGAGCTTCTGGTGTTTATCGAAAAAACATTTAATTTAAAGTTAATTGAATCAGGTTTAACAAAAGAAGATTTTCAAACTCTACATTTGCTGGCATCATATATCAGTAGAATGAGTTAGGATGAAGCGTTATTTGACTGGTATTGACTGGATTATTCATACGATTGATTATGCTAGCAAAAAGAAGACCGGCGTCGGGAACATGTTTCAGATTGTTCTTCAACTGGAAGGCGTACTTGATGAGACAACATTACGAGAATGTCTAAATAAGTTCATCAAAAAATTTCCAGTTGTGAATGGCAGATCGACACGAGATTACAATCTTGCCCCATATTGGAAGATTTATTCCAAAGAAAAAATACTTCCTTCAAACATTAAGACTTATCGTCTTGATGATAACGCTGTATTCAGTGAGGTTCTCTCCACGCTTGAGCAAGCAATAAACACGTCCTTTAACAGTGTTCAAGATCATCTTGTATTTCATCTTATCCATGTAGGAAAAACAAGTTTTCTTGCTGTAGTATTTGACCATTGCTTATTTGATGCCAGAGGAGCTGAAGTTTTTTTGGATATGCTGCAGCAGGAACAGAAAAAGAAAACAGATTATTCCAATAAGATTTCTCTCGTAGAATCAGCCCACCTATGCAAGTGGAAAGAGAAGTTTGAGGCAGGTAAATGGGTAAACAGAAAACGATTACAATTATCAGAAAACAAATCTCGCTTTTTGCCTTTACATTCAGTGTCCGGGAAGAAATTCAGATTTAAAATAATCTCACTTGATGAGCGCCAGACCTCAGCGATTATCGACACTGCGTATAATGAAGCAGGTTATTTAATGTTTATGCCGTATACATTAGCGATTTCCATACAGGTCTTACACAGCATTTTTCTCAAAAGAGGCATACACACAGGTGATTATATAATTCCTGTGTCTATTGATACGCGTTCAGCAGAAAAGGTACATCAAGAGGTATTCTTTAATCATATGTCTTTTTTTCTGCTTCGAGTGAAAGCAAACGAGGCTGATAATTTCCCCGTTCTTTTGCAATCAATTAAACAACAGGTCTATGACCAGATAAAGTTAGATCTACCCGCAAATATTGAGAAAGCAAGTCTTTTGATGCGAATCGCACCTTTATCTGTTTTAAATTATCTGATGAGGCTGCCATTAAAAGGACAGATCGCTTCTTTCTGTTTTTCATATATTGGCGAATCTGCGTATGCTTCTCCTGTTTTTATGGAAAAGAAAGTACATAATATCTTTCATATGCCCAGAGTTCCAACCCCCCCTGGACTTGGAATATTCTTTGGACAATTTCAAGGTAAGCTGAATGTTGTCCTTTCCTATTTAGATGGGATGTTGGAAGAGGATGAGATAGATTCAATTGTACATACTTTACAGTCAAGACTTGGAGTATGATGAGAAATATGAAGAAAGAATGTCAGGTGCTTGTCGTTGGCAGCGGTGTTGCAGGAACAATTGCTGCTGTTGCATCTGCGCGCAAAGGAGCGAATACAATCCTAATAGAAAAAAATGATTTCCCGGGAGGAACAGCAGTAACTGGTCTGCACTGTTTTATTTGTGGATTGTATGTCAATGATACCAATATGCCAAAACATACCATTAATAAAGGAATTGTCAGGGAAGTTTGTTCTCAACTGAAGGCTCTGGCACCAGAGAAGAAGGTAATGCGTATGGGCAAGGTATATGTTCTTCCATATTCAAGGAAGGATATTGTATCTGTTTTTAGTTCTCTGATCAAAAAAGAGAAACAACATCTTGAGGTTTTATACAATACACAGGCAGTTTCAGTAAGAACAGAACAGAATACCATAACATCTGTCACAGTACGTGGCTCAGAGGGTATTCTTAATATTATCCCACGTGTTGTTATCGACTGCAGCGGCGACGGAGTTATTATTCAACAGAGCGGTGCAAAGTATCAGCCATCATCTCCAAAACAGCGACAGCTTGCAGGATATACATTTCGAGTTAAAGGATTAAAAGACAAAGATAATATGGCGGTAGTGAAAGTGCCTTACTATCTGGAACAAGCATATGCAGAAGAAAAGATACCTCTTCATCTTAAATTCACAACATTTGTTTCTGAGGATAACGCAGATGAGGGATTGCTCAAAATCAGCATTCCTCCAGCGCGAAATAGTATCCAGCTTGCAAAAAAGGATGCGGTTGCAGTACATAGGTATCTATGTAAAGTTATGCCTTTATTCAAAAATTCCTATATTTCGGATGCATCGTCTGAGATTCTTAAGCGGGAAGGGACGAGAATCTGCGGTAAGTATACTTTAAGCGCAGACGATATAATAAATGTGCGAAAATTTCCTGATGGAGTTATAAAAAATTCATGGCCAATTGAACTATGGGATCAAAAAAAAGGTCCGCAATATCGTTACCTTAATTCTGGAGATTACTACGAGATTCCTGTGCGCTGTCTTAGATCAGCGGAGATTTCTAATCTGTTTTGCGCCGGACGCTGTATATCGGTATCTCAGGAAGCGTTAGGCTCTACCAGAGTTATGGGAACATGTATGTCTTTGGGGGAACATGCGGGTTGTGAGGCTGTAGGCAGCTTATGAATATTGTAGATGTAATAAAGATCGAAACTAAAAAGCTTCAGAAGAAAACTGCTGTCATTGACGGAAACAAACAGATTTCTTATTGCGAATTGTTTGCTACTGTAGAGAAACTTGCAGATGAATTAAAGGCATGCGGAGTTCAGCCGGCTCAACGTGTGGCGTTACTATGTGAAGATAGTATTGATTATATAATTGTTAGTTTGGCTGTACTGTCTTTACCTGCGGTCATTGTTCCAGTGTCTTCAACACTTTCCGAAAATGAGATTGATGCAGTGATGGAAAGAATTGAGATAAATTTTTTAATCTTTGATAAATCTATATATTCCAGAACAGGTACTCATCATATTTTCTCTGATTGTGTATGTGAAAAAGAGTTTTTTCTGTATCAGCGCGCAACACAGAAACAGATTCCAGTAGATTATTATGCGTTAAATCCTGCTTTTATTCGGTTTTCATCGGGAACAACTGGGAAAAGCAAAGGGGTAGTAATTTCCCATAAAGCTATTATTCAAAGAACCAATGCTGCAGATAAAGGATTGAATATCACTTCCAATGACACGGTGATATGGGTTCTTTCCATGAGTTTTCATTTTGTAGTAACAATTCTTCTTTTCCTGCGGCGCGGGGCAACAATTATTCTCTGCAGTCGTACGTTCCCTGAATTACTGGTTAAGGAATTGAAAAGCAACAGAGGAACATTTATATATGCTTCGCCCTTTCACTATCATATGCTGACAAAATCAAATATGCTTTCTTCCCACATGTTAAGTTGTATCCGCATGGCTGTGTGTACAGCAATAAAGCTGCCGGTGGATATAACGAATGATTTCTATGGAAAATTCGGTTTTGCATTGACTGAAGCGTACGGAATTATTGAAGTAGGCCTGCCGTTCCTCAACTGTTCCGGAGATAAAACGAAGCAGGGATCAGTAGGCAAAATTTTGCCGGATTATAAAGTAAAAATAGTAAATGCTGACACTAGAGGAGTAGGTGAAATTTATCTTAAAGGAAAAGGAATGTTTGATGCATACTTTTCTCCATGGCAAAGCAAAAAACAGGTGTTCTATAACGGTTGGTTTAAGACAGGGGATATAGGCAGACTTGATAAAGAAGGCTTTCTGTTTCTTGTTGGCAGGGAAAAGAATATCATTAATTTTGCAGGCATGAAAGTCTTTCCCTACGAAGTGGAATCAGTTCTCAATCAGCATTCGGATATCAAAGAGTCTCTTGTGTATGGTGTTAGCCATCCTCAGTATGGGCAGCTTCCCTGTGCAAGAATCGTTCTTCAGGATAAAGTAAAAATAGGTTTTGATACCAGTAAGGTTCGAAAATTCTGCTATCAGAGATTAGCTTCGTATAAGGTACCAAAAGAATTTCATTGTGTATCCCGATTACATAGGACAGCAAGCGGCAAGCTTAAGAGGTAGGTTTGGTTATAATATCTTTTAAGGTTAATTTATCAAGAATCTCTGTTTCGGTTTTCCTCGCATCAGAAAGGATGTCTCTTATATACCTGGTACTGTTATCCTCTGGAAATTCGGGGATATCTTCTCCATATTCTCTAAATGTTTCAACAACTTTTCTGGCAGTAATTGCTTCTATAGAGAATGAGGGTTGATAGGAAGTCTCTCTGCCGCTAACCTCATTAATCAATCCGCTTTCTGTAAGCTGGGAAAGGATATGGTTTATGAGTCTTATTGATACGTCAAGCTTTTTAGAGAGTTGTGCACTTGTTAGCGGTTGGTTCCCTTTATAAAAGTTGCCGGCTATACTTATCATAATTCTTAGTCCAAGAAGTTCTCTACATTTTTGGCTTATAGATAAGGGCTTTCCTTCTCTCGTGTATGTTCTCACATTCTGATGGGCAAAGGATATTTCTGCCCCGAGCAGGACTATTAACCAGCTGATATAAAGCCAGATAAGAAAGACAGGAATAGAAGCAAATGTTCCATAGATTGCGCTATATCTTGAAACACCTATCTGAAGGTGAATGTGTATCCATTGAGTCAACTGCCACAAAGTCCCCCCAATAGTTCCTGCTATTATGGCAGATGAGAACTTCACTTTTGTATTAGGCATAAACATATAGATAAAAGTGAACACAAGCCACATGGATAAATATGGAGCCATTCTCAACAGTTGATGCATGAGAACTCCGATAAATTCCATACCAAGTATTTTATTGACCAGACTACTATTTGATAGAAAGGCATTTACGCCTGTTGTACAAAGCGCTAGAATCGGACAGATTAAAATTACGCCCAGGTAGTCAGTGAATTTCCTAAATATATTTCTGGATTTTTTAATTCCCCATATATCGTTAAATGATCTCTCAACGGTTCCCAATACAATGATCAATGTCCATATTAAAAAGCCGAGGCCTACTATACCCAGTGTTTTTAAGTTTGTTTTACTGGCAAGATCAATAATTTTCGTTACAATCTCTTGTGTTACTGCAGCCTTCTCAAGCACTAAACTTTTCACTGTATCAAATGCACCAAAAGCTTTTGACATAGAAAAGACGGAAGCTAGAAAAGGAACTATAGCCAGAAGCGTTACATAAGTTAGCGCAAAAGCCCTGAGCTGACATTTATCTATGATAAATCCTCTTACAACCATGTATGCCATTTTTAGAATATTGTATGTCCATTTTTTAAGATAGGAGAGACCTGATAACTCTATCTCCCATAGATCCTCTAAAACAAAGTTTTTTACTCTTTTTATTATGTTCATAACTCTACCATCTGATTATTAATATATGTTATTATAACAAGTTGTGCAATAATTTGTTATAATATAATAGCTTTTTTAAAAATTGAATAGGAGAAGCAAATATGAGGCCCCTTTATCCTATGAAGAAGGAAAAGGAATTAGTTGCCAGGATTAAACTGGACGATAGAATTGGGGCAAAAACCATTCTTAATAAACTGGTTGGAGAGATATTGTTTGAGAATTTAGAGAATGGGGATGTGCGTAAGGCGCGTATTCTGGAGCTTATTGTTGTAATTTCAAGAGCAGCTGTAGAAGCTGGAGCCGATATGGAAAAACTATTGGGGCTCAATTATACGTATATATGTGAATTATCTGAAATAAATGAAGATGAAACATTGTATAAGTGGATGATAAAGGTGTTTTCCTCCTTCATGGAGGAAGTATCCAACTCAAGCAACAAAAAAAATATGGCGATTGTAGAACGCGCAATGAAATGCATGAGAACTAATTACAATAAGAATCTAACATTAGGTAAAATAGCAAAGGCAGCGTGTGTCAATACGTATTATCTAAGTCATCTTTTTAAGAAAGAGTTGGGTATGACTGTTGTTGACTACCTTACTAAGGTTAGAATTGAAGAAGCAAAGAGACTTTTGCAAAATGACAGGATGAGTATTATTGAAATTGCCTTAGAAGTGGGATATGAAGACCAAAGTTATTTTAGTAAGGTATTTAAAAAAAGCGAACATACAACTCCAATGGTCTATCGTAAGAAGAATTTGATGTAAAGCAATATATTCCCAAAAAAGACAATATATATCAAGACTTAATCAGCGGCTTATGTATAATTCCCAGAATATAATAAAAATTCCTAAAAGGAGAACTGGTTATGGCGGATTTACAAGGAATAGCGGATGGGCTGATTAAAGGGCAGGCGCAGGTAGTTTCAGATTTGGTTCAAAAGGCTGTGGATGAAGGTATTGGCCCCGAAGAAATTCTGACCAATGGTCTCATTGCAGGTATGAATATAATAGGAGCAAGATTTAAGAAGAACGAAGTATATGTTCCTGAGGTTCTTATAGCTGCCAGGGCAATGCATGCAGGGATGAATATTTTGGAGCCACTACTTGCAGAAGCTGGAGTAAAACCTCTTGGTAAAGTAGCAGTAGGAACTGTTAAGGGAGATCTTCATGACATTGGCAAGAATCTGGTAGTTATGATGCTTAAAGGGGCCGGGTTCCATGTGGAAGACCTTGGAGTTGATTGCGATGCTCAAAAATTTATCGATGCTGCAAAAGGCGGAGCGCAGATAATAGCTATGTCAGCGCTGTTAACAACAACAATGCCTGGAATGAAGGATGTAATAGATAATTTGCAGTCTGCAGGAGTTGGTGTTAAAACAATGATCGGAGGAGCGCCTATTACGCAGGGATATGCTGATGAGATTAAAGCAGACGGTTACGCTCCGGACGCTGCCTCAGCAGTTGATACAGCAAAAGAGCTTTTAGCGGCTAGTTAATAAATGTTTTAAAATGCAGATTTTTTGATGCGCACTGGATTTCATCTGGTGCGCATTTTTTATAAAAACTCCTTGCAGTATAGCAAAATTTGGTTATCATACAAAATCTTATGGAAATTCGAAATATTGCTATTATCGCTCATGTTGATCATGGAAAAACAACTTTAGTAGATTTTTTACTGAAGGCAGGAGGGGCATTCAGCTCTCACGAAACAATTGGTGAGCGCGTAATGGACAGCAATGATCAGGAAAGGGAGCGGGGAATTACGATTTATGCTAAAAACGCAGCAATCCATTATAAGGGAACGAAGATTAACATTGTGGACACACCAGGTCATGCGGATTTTGGTTCAGAGGTAGAGCGTGTTTTGCGAACAGTGGATGCAACCGTTCTTCTGGTTGATGCCTGTGAGGGCCCTATGCCACAGACTAAGTTTGTTCTTTCTAAGTCATTAGCTCTTAGTTTGCCTGTTCTTGTTGTGATCAATAAAATCGATAGGCCTTCTGCAAGGCCGGATAAGGTGGTTGATCTAACCTTTGATTTATTTAGTAGTCTTGGGGCGTCTGATAAACAAATGGATTTTCCTTATATCTATACAATTGCTCGTGAGGGAATTGCGATTCGAAATTTAGAAGATGAACGTAAAGATATCATTCCTCTTCTGGATTTTATTTTGGAGAATGTCCCAGCTGCGAAGTCAGATACCAAAAAAGATTTTAGAATGCAGCCAGCCACCTTGGCTTATGATAACTTTTTAGGCAGAATGGCGGTTGGTCGTGTTTATGAGGGGAAGGTTACATCAGGGCAAACTGTGACTGTGCTAAATTCTGATGGCGAAAGTCGTTCCGCACGATTAACCAAGCTTTTTACATTTCAGGGGCTGAAGAAAGTTGAGGTTTCAAAAGTAGAAGCGGGGGATATTGTTGCTATCGCAGGTATTTCAGATATTTATGTAGGCGAAACTATCACAGATAATCCTGATGTTGAGCCGCTTCCTGCTATTAGGGTTGATCCACCTGCGCTTGCAATGGATTTTATGGTTAATACTTCTCCTTTTGCAGGGCGGGAGGGAAGCATATTAACAAGCCGCAATATTCGGGAACGTCTTTTAAAAGAACTGGAGACCAATGTTGGATTGTCTGTTGAAATGACTAATAATACGGATACGTTTAAGGTTTATGGTCGTGGAGAAATGCACCTTTCTGTTGTAATTGAAAATATGCGTCGGGAAGGTTTTGAACTTCAGGTTTCTCAACCGCAGGTGGTTTTGCAGGAAATTGACGGTGTTTCTTCTGAGCCGATTGAGTCGGTGGTAGTAAATGTACCAAAAAATATGGCTGGAAAAATCATTGAGATATTGTCCTCTCGAAAAGGGATAATGAAAAACATATCTAATGAAAATGGTAATACGATCATGGAATTTGAAATTACGACACGAGGACTGCTCGGCTTTCGTTCAACCTTTGTCACTTTAACAAAAGGGGAGGGGACTTTATACCATTCTTTTAGCCATTTTGCTCCTCATTGCGGAAAGATTGAAAAGCGTACCGTTGGATCATTAATTTCTGGTATGACCGGGACAGCAACTGCTTATGCATTATGGAACCTTCAGGAGCGTGGCCCTATCTTTATCCATCCTGTAACGGAGGTGTACGAAGGTATGATTATTGGAGAGCATAATCAGGGGACTGATTTGACGGTCAATCCCATTAAGGGTAAAAACCTTACTAATATTCGCTCTGCCGGTGCTGATGATGCAATTAACCTGACTCCACCAGTGGAAGTTGTGCTTGAAAAAGCTCTTGAATATATTGCTAATGATGAATATGTGGAGATAACCCCTAAGAATATTCGCTTGCGTAAAAAGCATTTAACAGAGAATGACAGAAGACGTCACAAAAGAGCATCCTCATCTCTCCACTCTCTCTAATTCTTTTTGTTTCTTTCGGGTTAAATCCGTCTTATAAAACTCGTCACTTTTCAGCAGTGCCATATAAAACTCAGAAGTATAATCTATATCAACCCTTGCGTTTTGCAGATGGCACTCAAGTAAGTGTCCTCCTGCCTTTCTATCTTCGGTAATAAAATGGAGATGATAGCCCGGAACATTTACCCCTTCCACATAACCTGGGCACCAAAAACCCGCTATAGTACCTTTTACATTATGGAACTCAAATATTGATTGGTTTTTTACCACTTCAACAAGCAGCGGATATGGTTTGCTTTGCCCGGGGACACTTCTGGTCTTGACATACTTAAAAACACCCTCTATTTTAATTGCATAAAAAATATTTTTCGTGGGCAATAATTTGTCTAAACATTTTTTTAATTGATCATAATTCTCTATCTTCTCTAACAATGCTGATTTATCAGATTCAAAGAAAGTTACCGTAGCAAATGATGTCTTCATTGAATCATCAACAAGATAGGCTATTCCATCTGTTTTTATCTGATAGAATTTACCTTCCAATCCAATCATTTCCCCATCAAGGCCGTTAAAAGTACCGATTCCAAAGTCACCATGTCTCTTCAACTTTCCATATGTTGTCTCTCCGTCGTAGACCCCTTCTAAAAGAGCACCAATCGTTGATATTTGAAACAGAACATCCTTGTTTTTCTGACAATGCAAACATCCGGTCGTAGTTACGACCAAAAATACTGCCATCAATAAATAACGAATAACTCTCATTGTTTTTCCCTCCTAATTTCAACAACCTTTTCTCTTGATTTTGCGCCCTTGATTATTCTAACATCATTTTTCTTTATTCCAAAATATTTTGCTAAAACTTTAACCAATGCCTTATTTGCCTTATCGTCTACAGCCGGAGCGCTTACATGCACTTTAAGCTTCCCCTCTTCTTCTGAAACATTATTTTTCTTCGCGTTTGGAATTACTCTTACATTTATCAGTTTCATTTTAAAATGCCCCCACTTTGGTTAACCTATGTTAACCATATGTATGCTGGTTAACATGGTTTATTATCCTCATTTATAATAATCGTCTTCTGCCCATTTTTGAGGATTATAGAAAATATAATTTCTCATATTTTCTAATTCTTTTTCATTTCTGATTATGTGATCATAAAATCTTGGTTGCCATTTAAAAGAGATATTGTTATTTGTCGCATATTTTGTGACACCAATTTTAAAACCACGAATTATTGATGCAATGTTTTTGGATTGACGACCAAATTTTGCGCATGGTGAAGACGGCATTTGTAGAGACGCAAGATTTTGCGTCTCTACGATTGTGGCATCCTCAAAGGTTGCGTTGTCAATTATCACAATCCCATGCACATGATTCGGCATAATAACGAATTCATCCAATCGCACAAATGGGAAATGATTTGGAATTTCCTGCCAATATTTATATGCCATATTGCCAATTTTGGATAAAATCATTTCGTCATTAATAATATTGCCAAAATAATGAATACGGTCTTTTGTGCAAATCGTAATATAATAATACCCATTGGCCGAATAATCCCAATTCTTGAGACGGGCTGATTCAACACGATATCTATTTTTATACAAATTGTTTTCGCTAAAACGTTCTCTTCTTACATTTATCAGTTTCATTTAGTTCTTTCTGTGAAACTCTGGTTATCTAATATTTTGCGTGAATTATATCTCTATTTTTTACTCCCAAAATATCTCTTATAACTTGATTTGCTAAGTTTTGAAATATACGATTAGCAATATGTCCTAATGTAAAATCAGCTAGCTTATCAGGAATCCAATACTGATGAGCAACAGCATGATGTCCAACGTCTTCAGAAAAATACTCCTTTGGGCTTTTTGAATTATTGAGGTTTAATAAATGTTTTTGTTCGTTTCTGGCCGCTTGATCAAAATTATCGAAAATCCATTTTTTGCGTTTTTTCTTCTCTGGAAAAGCAACTTCAATTACTTTGAAAAATGAATTAGTTTTATGAAAAGCTGAATTTGCTGAAAAAGCTTCTCTATAATAGGCTAAGGCTTTCCATGCTTTATCATTCAGGACAACAGGTAGTGAAAAAACTGAACAAAGATGATTGCGCATAAATCTGGCTTTTGAACACACTGTCGGCTTACGTATTTTAATATATTCTTTAATATCGGAGTAACTACATCCGCAACCACCGTGTAAATCAGAAAATATAGGGAGTTCTAAAGTCCAACACAAACCGCTTAAAACTCGACTCATACTTTGAAAGGCTCTATCTTCATCATCTTGGGTACTAGTAGAACAAGTTCTGAGTATAGATGCTAATTTTTTCGATTGTTGAATATATCTAAAAGGTCTGCTTTCAAATTCAAAATCAATTCTTCTCCATGGAAATTGGACTGAGGTTTGTACAGTCCAGTCAATAAGTGCTGCCGATTTCATATTTGTTTGTTTTTATACGACACAAAAATCACAATCTTGGCAATATAACAAGGACAGCAAAAAGCAGCAATGATATCCCATAAATAAAAAGGACATACTTAGGCATCAATAGAGTTAGTCCTTTTTCTTTTCTTTGTTTTGGTGATAGTTTCAGGCTGTATATACAGAAGAAAATAACAGGGATTATACCAAATATTGCAATTGTGAAAACTATCTCTATGAGAAATAGCATCCATGCAGGCCACAATGGGCGTTTAAGCGCTATTTCCTTTATGCCGAATAATGCTGAATAGATTCCATAACCTATTGTGCCCCCAAATAACCATTTACCAATAAAGTAATAATCTCTTTTTTTAATTACTTGTTTTAACTTCTTATCTCCAAATATATCTTCATCTCTCTCTCGTAATTCCTTTGTTTGAATTTGAGAGTTTTTAACCTGTTGCAAAATTTCACTTGATGGATGATTTAGTCCTCTTTCATTCAAAATTAGTTTGGCAACCTCAATAGCTTCACTTGTATAATCGGAACTTTCAAAATATACCATAATCAAGAGTTCATTATCGCTAAGTTTTGAGTACTGTGGTTTTAATTTATTCATTATTTCCCCTATTTATATTTTATTCCATAGTCTAATGTTATCAATGTGTTCGCTAAAATGTTCCTGCATATTATAGTTCTATTTCCCACTTTGGTATAAAGGTTTTGTTTGATATAGATGCGGAATCTATTTCACTAGTTATGAAACTTTTATGCTTATTTGATGGCATTCCATTCTTCTCGATTTCCTGAACATGTAATATTTTATTTCCCGTTGCTGGATAGCGCAATGAGTATGGTTCTACTAATCGCATTGAACCATGATATGAGACTAGAGCACATAGCTTGTTTTGGGCGGCATGGCGTATCTGATCCATTACTGATGGTCCAGTTCGCCAATTAACAGTTGGGAAAAATGTACGTGGTACTACCTGACCAATTGCTTGAGGCATAGGCTGTAAATTTGGTTTGGCATTTTCTGGCTCTAGCCACCATGTAATCGCGTCTTCCAAGTCATCGAGAAATGTTTCCATTGGTGGAAGATCGCTTATTTGATGAGCTAGCTGATGCTCCCAGTTAGCTCTTAACATATCTCGATCAATCGCACTCATTATTTGTTGCACGGTTGGAGTTGAAAGTTCTTTAAAATCGAATTTGGCATTGGCGATATCTTTTGTGAGCTGTGGTTTAATCTCTTTTCTAAAATTACGACTGATATTCACAACATCATAAACGTCACGTGCCCTTCCATTTCTTTCAAAAAGAGCACGTGCTTTTTCAGCAAGAAGCTCATTTATAGAGTAACAAAGAATTTGAGGATTTGGGTTAAATTCATCTGAAAAACTATGGTGCAAATTACGAAGCTCGGAATTATCTACTATTAATTCATCTTGAGTAAGATCAAATTTTACCCTAGGAAGCGACTTTGTTGGACCGCCGATAGGGCCATTGAAAGAAATTTTTGCTTGGAATGATATATTTCCACGAGGGTTTTTGTATTCTTCGATTTTCCAGTCTTGCCGAGGGAAGGTTAGTCCTGAATTGTTCTCGATCCAAGTGGTTATTTCCTCAAGATATGTCTTAATTAGGTTGCTACTGATTGGTTGATCAGATGGAATTGTGAAATCAATATCTTCAGAGAATCTATAAGTTTCAAAATAGCACTTTTTTAAACAGGTACCACCTTTAAACATCCATTGTGAAAGATATGGATGTTTTGATAATGCTCTGAGAATCCAGCCAATTACGTAATCTTTTTGAATAGTTGTCGGTTGGAGCGAATAGTGCTTTGCAAGTTCTAATATTTCAGCTTTTAGTATCATTATAATTTATATTGGTAAATTAATTCGTAAATTCCACTTGCTAATTATATTTCCTGATTTTGGACCATCAGGATCAAGATAGGAGATGCCTTTTGATATGTGGTCTTGGCAAGTATGAAGCCACTTTTCAGATACAGGAGCGTTTAATTTTTCTGCAAGAAAGCCAAGACGTTTGAACACTGAGCCGCGCTTATATCGCAAAGCATAATCCAATAATAAATCTGGATCACGCATATCGGAATGCCAATATTGACTGACAATATCTATCATATGACGACCACCTCCTCCAAAGCGTGGTAAATCTAAAATATCGATTAATGTTCGGCTAGGATCAGCAATTTTAACAGCATTGCTCCCAAACCACACTTTTTTTGCACCAAAAAATTGTTCTTTTCCTAATGTTCTAGTGCGAAATTTAATATTACCTATTACTTGATTGCTTTCTCGTTGAGGTGACGATGTAGCAACAGAAACACTATTGAATATTTGTTCGGTCAGATCCCAATGTTCTGCAGCTGACCATCCGGATATGAATGCTGGTCGAAAAAGCTCCATAGCCAACGGCCATACATTTTCAATAACAGGGGTTGCTGTTGTTGATGATAGTGGAACAATTGTATATACGCCGTGTTTTAATCGTTGGAGCCAGCCCTTTTGGGCTAACCGGCTTAAGATTTGATTAGCAGTTGCTCGCCTACAAGGATGCAATTTAATCAAATCGTCTGCATTAATAGTATCTTGTTCTAATGCAGAAAAATGACTGATTATTTTTCGCTCTTGTGCACTTAAGCCAGCAAATTCTCGTTTTTTCATATATTATTATTGTAATAAATGCTAGATATTGTCTTTTTTAGCACTTGCAATATATCATATATCAAATTTAGTTACAATATAAATTCAAATAATTACGTTTATTGTAATTATTTGCAACTATAATGTCTATAATAAAAATGGGTCTTTTAATTTTCTATAACTTCTTTCTATACGAAACCGTTTCACTAAAATATTCTTTTCCTGCATATTACAAAAGCATTTTACCACCTATTTTGTAGAGACGCAAAATTTTGCGTCTCTACGCTTTATAATATAGCAAAATTGGGTTATCATACAACAAATGGATAAGAAATTTGCAAATGTGGTGTTTCCAATAGCGGTTGATAAGGAATTTCAGTATGAAATACCTGAAAGCATCAGGTATAGGATTGAGGTTGGTATGCGTGTGTCTGTGCCCTTCGGCAGACGTAAGAGCATTGGATATGTTGTAGGCATTACTGATAAAGCCGTCTATAAGAAACTAAAAGCTATAAGCAGATTGCTGGATAATTTTGCAGTTTTTGATGAAAAGATGCTTGAGCTGACGAGGTGGATAAGTAGGTATTATTTCTGCAGTTGGGGAATGGTGCTTGAGACAGCTTTACCGCCGGGTATGAAAAAAGAAGTCGTTTCGCGTAAGAAACAGAGAATTATATCTATCGCAAAACCTCAAGAGGAAATCTGTTCTGACATTGATTCCAAAAAGATAAGGTCTGCGAAACAGGTAAAAGTTCTAAAGATATTATTATCTGCTAAAGGGCTTTGTATGGAATGCAAGGCATTGTGTAGTCTTGCAGGTGTGACAGAAGCTGTTGTGAAATCATTGAAGAAGAATGGATATGTTGTTCTAAATCATAAGATTTCTTACAGAGACCCGTTTGCTAAAGAGAATGTTATTAACACTAAACATCTTTCTCTAACCAGTGAGCAGGATAGAGTTTTTAACAAGGTGATAAGTTCTATTAAAAAAGGGGGATTCAATACCTTTTTGCTTCATGGTATTACAGGCAGTGGGAAAACGGAGATTTACCTTCAGGCAATTGATTTCTGCATAAAAAAGAAAAAACAGGCAATTGTTCTTGTTCCTGAAATATCTTTAGCTTCACAAATTATTCAAATATTTAAATCGCGATTTGGAGACAGAGTTGCCATATTGCATAGTCGCTTATCCAAAGGGGAGAGATACGACGAATGGGAAAAAATCAAAAAGGGCAAAGTAGATATTGTTGTTGGCGCAAGGTCGGCCATATTTGCGCCGTTTGCTAATTCCGGGCTGATAATAGTGGATGAATCACATGAGCCCGCATATAAGCAGGGAGAGACACCCAGATATAATGGCAGGGATGTGGCTATAATGCGCGGAAAGCTTGCTAATATAACTGTTCTGCTTGGAACAGCTACTCCTTCCCTTGAAACATATTATAATATAGAAATAGGGAAGTATGAACTTATTGAGTTAAAAGAGCGGATAGATAAAAGAAAGCTGCCTGATGTTAGGATTGTTGATATGCAGGATCGCAGTGTTCAGATTCCTGAGTCTCAGGTTTTTTCAAAGCCATTACTGAAGGCTATTAATGATAAACTTTTAAAGAAAGAGCAAATAATATTATTCTTAAACAGGCGTGGGTTTTCAACGTTCATTATGTGCTATAAGTGTGGTTATGTTGCAAGATGTCCTGAGTGTAATGTTGCATTGGTTTATCATTCAAAACAGGATAAGGTACGATGTCATTATTGCAATTTTGAAGATAAACCTCCGAATATATGTCCTGAGTGTCAGGCTTTCTATATGAAATACAGCGGTCATGGAACAGAGAAGATAGAGGAAGAAATATCAAACCTGTTTCCAGATGCGAAGTATCAAAGAATGGATACGGATACTACAACCCGAAAGAATTCTCATCAGGGAATATTAAAGGCATTCAGACATCATGAATTTGATATACTTATAGGAACGCAGATGATAGCAAAAGGACTGGATTTTCCAAGGGTTACGCTGGTAGGAGTTATTTCTGCAGATACAAGTCTTTTTTTTCCGGACTTCCGCTCGGGAGAGAGGACATTCCAGCTTTTAACACAGATTGCAGGTCGTTCAGGCAGAGGAACTGTTCCCGGAGAGGTTATTATTCAAACTCATAATCCAAATCATTACAGTATTATTACTTCGAGCACCTATAATTATAATGGTTTCTACAAAAAGGAAATGCTTTTCAGAAAAAGTCTTAACTATCCTCCTTTTAGGCACATAGTTCTTATAACCGTCAAGGGACACGACAATGCAAAAGTTATAAGAGCGTCTAACGGGCTTGCTTTCCTGCTGCGGAAAGAATTGAAAGTACAGGATTGTCAACTTCTTGGACCGGCTCCGGCTCCTATGGCAAAAATAAAGAATCAGTATCGCTGGCATATTCTCATAAAGCATAAGATGCCTGGGAAGATAAATATGTTTATTGAAAGATGTATGAAGGGATTAAAAGACAGCAAATTGCAAATGGGCAAAACCAATATAATAGTAGATATTGATCCGATGAATACGCTATAATGCTTTTTATGAAAACCCCCTTATATGACTGGCATGTTGCTAATAAAGCAAGAATGGTTGAATTCGGCGGATGGGAAATGCCTGTTTATTATACTACTGTTTCCGATGAACATAATTGTGTCAGAGAAAACGCGGGACTTTTTGACCTGTGTCATATGGGTCAGATTAATGTTTCAGGAGACAGCGCATTAGAATTCCTGCAACGGATAACAACTAACAATATTTCCAAGATTGCTATCGGACAGGTTCAGTATTCTTTGGTTTGCAACGATTCTGGCGGAGTTGTTGATGATATTCTTGTTTATAGGAAGAGTAATAGTTATCTCCTAATAGTAAACGCGTCTAATACTCGGAAGGATTTTGAATGGTTTAATACGCATAAAATACATGGTGTAGAGATTAGCAATATATCTAATAGTATTTTGATGTTAGCAATACAGGGACCGAATGCCGAAAAATGTCTTCAGAAGATTGCGAATATAGATTTGAGAGAGATAAAGTACTATTGTTTTAGAATGGGGGAGATAAGTGGGACGAAGTCCCTGATATCACGAACAGGTTATACAGGAGAAGATGGGTTTGAAATATATGCAGAATGCGACACAAAGATCTGGGAAGCTATACTTGACGGGGGAAGAGAATACGCAATTAAACCAATAGGACTTGGAGCGCGGGATACTCTGCGTTTGGAAGCAGCAATGTCTCTTTATGGACATGAATTAGATATAAATACTAATCCGTTGGAAGCTGGATTAGGACATTTTGTAGACCTTGATAAAAAAGAGTTCATAGGCAAAGATGCGATTGAAAGGATAAAGAAGGAGGGAATAAAGAGAAAACTAGTTGCGTTTCATATGCTGGAGAGAGGAATACCAAGACATGGATATAAGATATCTAAGAACGGGGAAGTAGTTGGGAAGGTAACAAGCGGCACAATGTCTCCGACTTTGAAAGAGTCAATAGGGCTGGGATATATAGAGAAAGAGTACTCGGATTTAAACACAAAGATAGATATTGTTATAAGAGATAAATATTGTGAAGCAATCATTATAAAAAAACCATTTTATAAAAGAAGGGGATAGTAATGGAAATAGAAGAGAAGGAATTTAAATTCACAGAAACACACGAATGGATCAATGTCTCGGGGAACACTGGCAAAGTAGGTCTCTCGGAGCATGCAGTAAAAGAATTAAATGAGGTGGTTTTTATTGAACTTCCTGAAGTTGGAGCGCAAGTTAGCAGAGGCAAACCATTTGGAACAGTTGAGTCTGTTAAAGCGGTTTTTGATTTGAATTCGCCTGTAACTGGAAAGATTATAACTGTAAACCAATTAGTGAAAGACAGCCCTGAAAATATTACTTCATCTCCATATAAAGAAGGCTGGATGATAGAAGTAGAATTGTCCGATATTTCTGAGCTCAGTTCATTAATGGACTATAAAGAATACAAACAATTTCTTGAAAGCAAAGGAGAATGAAATAAATTGGTGTATATACCAAATACTTCCATGGATAAAAAAGAAATGTTAGAGACTATAGGATGTAGATCTATAGATGATTTATTTAGTGGAATAGATCAGAAAGTTAAGGTAAATGGCAAATTAAAGTTGCCGAAATCCCTGTCCGAAATGGAAGTTGCAGCCCTTATAAAAGAGATAGGAGAGAAAAATACTAATTTGAAAGATTATACATCGTTTCTTGGCGGAGGAGCGTATGAACATTTTATTCCGAGTGTTGTAAAGCATATTACAGGCAGGTCAGAGTTTTATACTGCCTATACTCCATATCAGGCTGAAGCGAGTCAGGGGACATTGCAGGCAATATATGAATATCAGTCTCTTATATGTGAACTTACTGGAATGGATGTTTCAAATGCATCCATGTATGATGGAGCATCAGCAGTGTCTGAAGCAGCTTTCATGGCATCAAGAATTACAGGACTAAAGAAGATTATTGTCTCAGAAACGGTTCATCCTAATTATCGTCAGGTTTTAAAGACATATACTGAAGCTGCTGATTTGGAATTGCAAGATATTGCATCCAAAGATGGAGTGACGGATATAGATATGTTGAAAGAATCGGTAGATGATAATACAGCATGTGTAATAATTCAGAATCCAAACTTTTTTGGATGTATTGAAAATATGGATACTATTGAGCATATTGTCCATTCTAAGAAATCGCTGTTTATTGTGTGCGTTGATCCGATATCTCTCGGCATTTTAGCTCCACCTGAAGAATATAACGCAGATATTGTTGTTGGTGAGGGGCAGTCTCTTGGTAATAACCTTGCTTTTGGAGGTCCTTATTTAGGGATTTTTGCCTGCAAGAAGGATTTTCTTCGGCAACTGCCCGGAAGAATCGCAGGAAAAACAAAGGATAAAAATGGAAAGACAGGATATGTTCTAACTCTACAAACACGTGAACAGCATATAAGAAGAGCAAGAGCAACTTCGAATATCTGTTCTAATCAGGCTTTAAACGCTCTTGCTTGTACTGTATATCTTTCATGTATGGGAAAACAGGGTATTCCCAGTGTAGGTAATTTATGTTTGCAGAAAGCGCATTATGCTCAAAATCAGATTGAAAAGATAGATGGATATACTTTGAAATTTAAGCAGCCGTTCTTTAAGGAATTTCTTATACAATGCACTGGGAATCCTGAAGAAATTAATAAGAGATTATTAGAGCATAAGATAATTGGCGGGCTCTCAGTTGATAAATTTTATCCTGAGTTAAAAGATTGTATGCTTGTGTGTGTAACTGAGATGAGAACAAAAGAACAAATTGACAGATTCATTGATGTACTTGCCAATATCTGAATTACCAATAAAGAAGTGCAAGAAGTATTATCATAGCAACTGTTGCCAGAATAGCAAAGATATCCCATCCTTTAATTTTGTACTTTGCCTTCGTATACTTCCAACCGTCTTTTATATCTTTAAACATTCCTTCTCCATATTAAGTTAAGATTCAAAAAGAAATAAATGCCTTAATTACACCGTCTTTGTAATTGGAAACAAGTTCAAATGCTTTAGTGGCCTCTTCTGCTTTGAATCTATGAGTTATGAAAGGGTCTAATTTTATTCTGCCTTGAACAATATTTTCTACAACTTCAGGAAGCTCTCTACGCTGACGGCGAATATTTATAAGCGTTAATTCTTTTCTGCGCATTTTATCAGGCACAAACGACACGGTTTTTGCTTGGGGAATTCCTATCATTATTAGTTTACCGCCAGGCCTTAAAATATCCACTGCATGGTCAAGTGTCTCCTGTTTCCCTGCACATTCAAAAACGATATCAATACCGTTTTGGCAGACGCTGTTTATTTTTTCAATAATATTTTCTTTACTTGGATTAAATCCATAGTTTATGCCAAGTTTTTTTACAACACCTAATCTTTCATTAATAAGATCAGTTCCAAATATATTTTCCGGATTTTTTAATTTTGAAAATACCAATACAGATAGTCCTATTGGTCCCAGACCAAGTATTGCGATATTCTGATGAGCTTCCTGTTTACTAATCTTTACAGCATACGAACCAATACATAATGGTTCTGTTAAGACTGCTTGTTCAAAGCTCATAGTATCAGGAACGTTACATAAGCTGTTCTCAGGCATTACGATATATTCCGAAAAAGAGCCTTCTATTTGTCCCGGGCATCCGAGAAATTTAAGACTTCTGCAGGTATTTTCTCTGCCTGTAAGACACTGGTCACACTCCCCACAGGTAATTGCCGGGTCTATAGCTACCTTATCTCCAATTTTTATCTTTTTAACCTCAGCACCTATATCTTCAACTATCCCCGAACATTCATGTCCTAAGGTAAAGGGATATTCAACGACCTGTGAGCCAATTTTCCCAGTCTTATAATAGTGAACATCCGAGCCGCAGATACCAACGGATTTTATTTTAATTAATACATCATCTGAATTGACTATCTTTGGCTTGGCAACCTCCAACATCTCAAGTTTTTTGAGTGCTGCAAGTTTGATTGCTTTCATTTTACGTTAATATTCTTTTTACAACATCTATTGTTTTTCCTGCATCACCTGTTGCCTGTGCTTTCTTTAGCTCGTCTCGTTTAGCATATATCATCAGAGCTTTTTTCATTACATTAGCAAACAGTTCTCTAGAGAGAGACATTGCTTTTACAGGGTCCATTCTGTAAGTGAACTGATCTTCTCCAAACCATCCCTGATATCCTGTATCAATTGCTGCGTAACAGAAGTCAGCCAATCTCCAATTATCTCCTGTTCCAGCAACTCTGTCCTCATCATTGGAGTGCAATTTTGCATTATTGACATGAAAGTTAGCTACAGGGACGCCGAACTTCTGCACTGCATAAAGAGTAAAGGCAGGTTCTACCGCATACATCTGCTCATGACCATAGTCAACACAAACACCCATATTCCTACCTCCACATTCTTCATTAATCTTTTTGGCAACCAAAGCTGCACAATGAGTGGTAGGAATAATCATATTGCCTTCTCTTGGCTCGTGGAGTTTTGCTTCAACTCCAAATTTCAATCCAAACTTTTTAGCTTTTTTATTTATCTCGATACATCCTTGTATGAATCTGTCAAGAAGCACGCCATAGTTAGCTTGAAAGTTATAATCCCACCCATCCGAACCAGGCCAGAGAGCAACGCTTGCGCATCCAACCTCTTTTGCTATCTCAATCCCCTGAAGCACTATCTCAAGCGCATCTTTTCTTACTGTGGGATTTGCATTTGTTATTCCCCCAAGTTTCCATTTTGGATCAGTCCAGAGGTTTGTATTCATATTTGTTGGTGTAACTTTATATTTCTTAAGAGCTTTTTTTACTTCATCTATGAGCTTTTTGTTCTTCCTGTAATTTTTGTCTATAAAAACAGCCTCGTGAAACTCTATTCCCTTTATTCCTGCTTCTGCCACTTTTTGTATTTGAGAAACTATATCACTTTTGAAGTTCGTATTATCGCTGTTATACCCGACAGGTGCGAATCTATCGCAGAAGTCCCCTGCGCACCAATGTCCCGCAGCAAACTTTATCTCGTATGTTTCAAAGAACTCATCAAGTTTTCCCCCTTCAAGATATCCTGAAAATTTTGGTAGTTGACCTAAGGTGTTTTTGTTTGCTTTCATCCTTTAATATCCAGATTTTAAAATTACGCTTCTCATAACTGAATTAATGATAGCTTTGGAGAGATTGTTCGTCAAGCTAAATCTGCGGACTCAATAACTTCTACTTTACCAAATATTCCATAGGGTGCAAACTTATAGTTATCTGTCCATTTTTCTTCATTGCAAAATTCTCCTGGTCCTGTCCATTGCAGTTTCCCTTTATAGTGAAGCGGACCAAGCATATTTCTCAGGCTTCCTACAAGCTCAAGACTGATTTTGTTAGTGCCTTTTTTTAGAAGATTTGTAATATCCAGTCCATAAGGCTCCCAGCACAAAAGACCAGCTTGTCTATTGTTTATCTTTATATTTATTACCGTTGCCTTATGCTTATTAATCTTGAGTATATATTTCCTGCTTTTTCTCTTATCAACAGATATATCCTGCTTATATGTTATTGCCCCAGGATAAAATGGAAAGCCTTGTTCTACCCAATCACCTGTTTTGATTGTATCTTTTTGTTTCTCAAGAACAAGATTATTCTTATTAACGCTGAAGTCACCGAGTATATAACAATTTTCTAGCTCAACATCCTGTCTATATTTCTTTGTCACAACTAGCAGTTCATTTTTGCCTTTTTTTGCATATTTAGCTATTGGGATTAGTTTGAAACTTATATCAATGTACCATTCAGGGTTTTTATACGTAACCTTTTTGTTATTAACGAAAATATCGAAGTTTTGCGGCTCTTCGATCAACAAATTAATATTATTGACAGAAGCTAGATTTGATAAGAATTCGAATCTTAGAGAGACCTTTGCATTGTCTAAGTCTTTCATATTCTTGTATGCTTTCCAGAATTGAACACCACTGTTACTCTTTATCTCAGGCAATCCAAAACGTTCCCTGATCTGTTCATGGGCTTTCCATACAGGGAGCATTCTGCTCCATTTATTATTATTTATCCTGTATCTACAGAAATCAAGTGTCAGAGCATTCATATGAGACAACTCGATATCCCACTTGTCCTCTGAAATCGCTACTTTTTGTGTTTCCATTTCCTTTATTTCCACAGCTTTTGGGTTCTTCTTTGGATTTAATAATAGAAGCAATGAACCTGTTGGATATATACGTTCTTTTGTTTCAGCATATTCTGCAGTATTTGTAGTTCCAACTTCACAGACATCTCCTGTTTCAGTGTTCCATTTTTCGAAAACTCCTTTCCCTTTCATTCTTATCGTAAGATTAAACCCTTTTCCCCTGTTTGTGTTAACCAAAAAGAGAAATCTCTTTTTGCCTATTTCTCTGAGCTGATAGATAATGTCTTTTGCGTCGTCCTTATTCTCGCCTGAAATTTGGACTTCCTTTTTCGAGACTTTATCGAGTGTTTTCTCTATTTTGTGCTTATCGTTATTTATTATCAGGGCATTTTTCTTTAAAAATTCCGTTATCTCATTATCCAGACTTCCGTCCACTCTATCCGGCAGATTTCCTATGGTTATAATTTTCCCACCTTGTATAGTAAAATCTTTTAACAGTTTAAATGTATTGCTATTCCATGTGATAGAGCAGGGGATAATTACTGCTTTATATCCAGCTTCTCCAATTACAAATTTCCCATCTTTTACTTTTCCATATTTCTCGATTATCATCTCATCCCCGTAATCATAATCTCTGTGAATCTCAAGAAGATTTTTTGAGAGCTTCAAGAATTCCTTGTCTAATTCGTTCAACGCTTCGGTTCCTTTTGGATGATACACACTCCATGCGCTTCCTATTGGGTGAAGAACTAGAATATCTCTTATAGCTTTTCCCTGAGACAGGATAAAGCTTAGTCTGCCATAATAATCTTCTACTTTCTTGTAATACTTCCACCATGGAGATTGATAATGGATTGAAGCAGGATAATCTCTCTTTCTGCATCCTTTTAAAGAATACAAAGATAGGTGCTGGCATCTGAAGTTTACCCCAAGCGCATACTGCCAATCACCAATCCATTTCTGTCCCTCAAAACTAAAATCCCAGCCTGTGCATCCGTAAAGTTCTGATAAAACTCTTTCCCGTCCAAGCTGATTTGCAACAGAAGAACACTGTTTTACTGTTAGAATTTCCGATATGCTTTCTGTGAGAATATCTATCCCCGGCTGATGCATATACATATAATGTGGCATTGCTGCGCCAATGGCATCGGTTTGAGACTTCAGACTTAGTTCGGAAAGGTAATGCCCTGTTTGCTGAAGATTGTGCTTTTCGCACCAGTTATAAATATTCTCAGAAAAGCTCTTGAGGAATAGTTCCGTTGCACATTTCCAATAATTATATCTATGTTTTTTAAAATCTCCAGTTTCATATATTAAAGAAGGCAAATTATCAATAATACTGTAATTACATCTTGACTTAAAATATTCAGGAAGTTTGTCTGTCCATGGAAGTACAGCTTTTACTTTCTTTGGTTTGATCTCATCAAAACCAGGCCAATGATGATAATTCGGCTCATCAGTAAAAATACCTGATATTACTTCCCCAAATTTTTCGCCTGCTTCTTTTAAATAAGCTTCATGAGTGCTTTTTATAAACTCCCGAACTGCTTCCTTACTCATTGTGTCAAGGTATGATGCTCCGTTATACCTTGGGCTGTCAGGAGCGTACTCAAAGGTTACAACTAATAATTTCTTTTTGGCATTTGGTATGGCCTTTACCAATATCTTTCCTTTAACGTTCTTAACATCTTTTGAAGAAATTTCCCTAAAAACAATTCCTTTATTTCTATATTTTTTGTTTTTTGATGTAACAATCCCACCTGCTGCCCCGCTCGGGTACCCGTCCTCATCATAAAGCCATGCGTTCATTCCTGTCTTTTTAGCCTCATCCACACATACTTTTATCATCTTCATCCATTCTTTAGACAAATATTCTGTAATAAGCCCAACTCTTGAATGCATGAAAAATCCGCCCATGCCGGACTTTTTCATCTCTCTTATCTGTCTTCTTAATTCATTCTCTTCCAGCTTATCATTCCAGCTCCAGAACGGCGCTCCCCGCCAATCCTTGCCTGGATCTTTGAATGTTTTTTGTGTCTGACTCATAAATTTTCCCCTTTTCAGTGTTTTATTATTTCTTTGTGTCTTTACCGTACTGATTATAATTCATGTTGAAAAAACAAGCTATAAGGATTTTAAGAAAAACTAGGAGGGTTTTAGAATTTTCTGTATTCTCTGGGGGAGGTTTTTGTGGATTCTTTAAATATCTTTGTCATAATTTTCTTCAACGTATCTTATAACTCTGAAACAAGTTTTTCTTTTAACAGCATTTTTCTATACGATTCAGCTTCCATATTGTTGATCTGTTCAGATTGGTTTTTTGTAAAGAATTTCATTTTACCAAGCGATTTTGCTGCTACGAATGTCTTGCAGGCATCTTCAATGAGAAGAGTTCTATAATAAGCCTCCTTTAAATTTGATCCAACAGTCAAAAGACCGTGATTGCACATTAGAACAGCGTTGTGTTTTTTTATAACATTTTTCACTTCTTCTGCCAGTTCTATTCCTCCCGGGAGTACATATTTTATAGTGGGAACATCACCTACCAGTGCGGCAAGATCCGGGGAGAAAGGCTTGAGTGTTATCTCTTGCATTCCAACTGCAGTAGCAATAGGAGCGTGAGTGTGAATTACAGCAGTTATATCTTTCCTTTCAAGATAACAACCTAAATGCATAGCGATTTCGCATGTCGGCTTTTTGTTTCCACATACAATATCTCCCGTTTTCAAATCAACTCCTATATAATCTGATGTTTTTGCTTCTTCAAAGCAAATGCCGCTGGCTTTCATATAAACAATATTGTCAACTCGCGCGCTTATATTACCGCCCGGACCAACAACCAGTTCCTTATCGGCAATCTTTTTACCTATTTCTACCAACTGTTTTCTAATTTCAATATTTTCCATTTCCTATTTTCCTTTCTCCATTTGTCTCAATGTATGATTTTGTAAAAAATATGCTCCATCCATAAATGTTTTTCTGATAGGGGTTAATTCTTCAGAGTCAAAGTCATCAACAAGTTTTTGTCCAAACTTGTTCATTTCCGTTCCTGCTATTATCGGAAGATTAAATTTTTTTGCAATTTCTACTGCTTTGTAGAGATTTTTTACTTTAATTCTTTTTTCCTCTTTGTCCTTTATATTGTAGTTTCTGTCAGGGATTATGTTCATCATTGAAATCCCCTTACCGATCAATAGATTAAGTAATTCCTCCAGATTTTTCTCTCCATCAGAAAGTCCGTTAAGCCATGTTGCACACGGAATTCCGCCTAATTCTATTATCATCTTATTTACCGTTTGAATCTCAGGAAAGGTCGATGAATCCGGCTTTATATATGCGATACCCTCGTTTTTCATAAACTTTGAACGAATTATTTCGCACAGAACATAAGGATTATCCCAACTGCTATTGATATCCTCTTCCTGCACTGAAAGTTTTGATCTCCAATATTTGATGAAGCTTGCAGAGTTTTTAAAAACATCTTTTGATTTATTATAAAAAGCTCTTAGGATGTGTCTTTCCGTGACGTTGTCGTTAGGAGTGAGGGGAATAACGTCTGTATCATATTCAATTCCGATATCGCTCAAATGATCATTTAATATATCCACCATTTTTCTGGTTCGCAGATGTGCTCGGTGAGACATCTCTTTTAATATTTTATTAGCAAGGGATTCAGTAGAGGGAAGTTTCGTAAATCCCGTCCCCATCAAGTAGTAGACTCCAGGTTCTCCGGGTGAATTTATCTCTTTATCTTTAAGTTCAGGAATGAAAACTCTGGTTTCTATGCCAACAGAAGCTTTTAGATTTAACAAGTCAGCTGCATAAAACAGCTCTTCAATTCCGTCCAAAACGTCAAAATCTACTACTTGGCATAACTTAATGCCATTTTTTTTGCACAACCATGCTATCTTTATTGGCGAATAGCCATATCCGTTAAATGAAAAAAAACTGTGACAATGCATGTTTGAAATTTCTTTTTCCTTTAACCACTTGACTTTACCCTTTTTTTTGAGCTTAATAAGTTCCAAGAGAGCGTTTTTTCTTATGTCTTTATCAAAGTTATCAAGATTGGTTTCCAACAGCTCTATCATCATCTCATTTCCTGTCCGCCGGTTACATTTATTGCCTGACCAGTCATGTAAGAGGCTTCATCACTTGCCAAAAAAGCTACTACATTGATAACATCGTCATAGGTGCAGCCTCTTGCTAACGGAACTTGTTCTATATATTTTTCCCTTACCTCTTCCTTTGAAATACCCCATTTTTTTGAATATTGCTCAAAGAGACTGTTTTTCCATAAAGGAGAATCAAGAAAATTTCCGGGACAAACTGAATTAACTCTTATGCCATATGGAGCAAGATCCAGAGCAATACTTTGAGTTAGTCCTATGCCTCCAAATTTAGATGCAGCGTATGCAGAATTTTTAAAACTGCCTTTTTTACCTGATTTAGAGTTAATTTGTATAATCGTACCCTTCTTTTGTCTTTTCATCATCTTTGCTGCTTCACGTGCACATAAGAAATACCCAATGAGGTTTACATCAATCACTTTTTTCCATTCATTGAGCGGAAATTCTGTTATTTCCTTTGCGATAAGAATTCCAGCATTACTGACTAATATATCTAGATTCTTAAATTCTTTCTCAATCTTTTCAAACATACTGATTACCTGAGCTTCTTGTGTTACATCTACCTCTATAGCAACTGCTTTAATTTTGTATTTTTCCTCTATCTCTTTAGCTACTTTTCTTGCATTTCTTTCTGATATATCTGCAACTGCTACCTGACATCTCTCTTTTGCAAAATATTCTGCTATTGCCTCTCCGAATCCTTGTCCTGCACCAGTTACTAAAACCGTTTTGCCCTTCAAACCAGGTTGTAACATTTTATGGAATCTCCTCTTATTTGTATTTTTATGGTTTTATAACCACTTTTAAAGCGTTTCCTTTTTTATCTAGCATTTTTTCCATCGCTTCAACTATGTTTTCTAAAGAAAATATATGTGTAACTATTTTATCCATAACTAGTTTTTTGCTAACAATTAGTTTTAAAGCTTCTTCAAATTGTGATTTATGTGAAGCAAAAGCTCCGTAAATAGAAACTTCTTTGTAATGAATTATGTTCCCGTCCAATTTTAAAATAGAATTCTGTTTCGGGAATCCGGCAAAAAAGCTCAATCTTCCTTTCATAGCCATTGCACCTAAAAAATCCTCTGCTACTTTGCTAACAGAGCATGCAACTATTCCAACGTCAACCCCTTCGCCCTTAGTGATTTCTGATATACTCTGTACTAAATCAGCATCTTTAGTGGCAATATAATGGTCAAATCCAAATTCTTTTGCTTTTGTAAGCCTCTCTTCAGAATATTCAGCCAGTATAACCTTTGCTCCCTTAGCTTTTGCCAGTAGACAATGCATCAAGCCAATAGGTCCTGCTCCTACTACGGCAACGTACTCACCTCTTTTAATGTTTAGATAATTCTGCCCGTTTATTGCGCACGAAAGCGGTTCAATCATTGCCAGATATTCATCGGAAATAGGCGCATCGCTTAGGACAGGGATTATAACACCCTGTTTTACAGCACGGTCCTGAACTAATATGTATTCGGCAAAGCCTCCGGGATAATAATATCCAATAGGTTTGTTATTAGCGCACATATTATAATTACCTTCTCTGCAAGGTCTACACTCTTTCTTTTGGCAGCCTACTGAAGTTACCATGATTACTTTGCTTCCAATCTCGTATTCCCGATTTTTGACTTCAGAACCAATTTCTTCTACGATTCCTACGATTTCATGTCCTATGATAAATTTGCCCTCGCCATATCCTCGAATTTGGGGAACGGATCCTTTAGTAGCGTCCTTTGTGCCTTCATACATTCTCCCGTCTGTTCCACAAACAGCGCAAGCGGTAACTTTTATAAGCACGTCGTTCTCTTTACAATTCGGCTTTGGAACGTTTTCAGTTCCCATATGTTTAGGTCTGTCCGTGTATAAAAAAGCGGCTTTCATTTCTTGCATTTAGTTTCTCCTGATTTAGTTTTTTAATTTATGGTTTTTGTATCTTTTATAAGCTTCTTCCCAGATATCTGTTTGTTCAGGTTCATATCTGATGAGTTCAAACGAGTTTCGAACAATTTCTCTTGCCTGTTTAACGGATGAGAGCTCACCTGTTGCAATGGCCTGTATCAGGATATTACCAATCGCTGTTGCTTCAATAGGGCCGGCAATAATATGTTTTTTGGTTGCGTTCGCAGTAAGCTGGCATAAAAGCTTATTTTGTATTCCTCCTCCGACAATGTGGAGTACATCTATTCTTCGCTGTCGCATTTCTTCGAGTTTTTTAAGAACCTGACGATATTTAAATGCCAGACTTTCAAGAATACAGCGCAGGATACTTCCCCTATCAGATGGAACTTTTTGATTTGTTTTGCGACAGTAATTCTGAATTTTTTCCGGCATGTTGCCAGGCTTTAAAAAAGCTGTGTCTTCAGGATCTATAAAACAGAAAAACGCTTCTGCCTTTTCTGCTTGTTTTGTTAAATCAGGGTAGGAAAGTTTTATATTTTGCGATTCCCAGCTTCTTTTGCATTCCTGAACCAGCCAGAGTCCCATGATATTTTTTAGGAAACGAAATGTATTGTTTACGCCTCCTTCATTAGTGAAATTATTTTTTAATACTTCCTGATTTATCAATGGACTGCTTATTTCGCATCCCATTAAAGACCACGTGCCGGAACTTAAAAATGCCCAGTTATTTCCTTCAGCTGGAACAGCCGCAACTGCTGCTGCTGTATCATGCGATGCTGTAGCAATGACAGGTATTTGAGGTATTCCCAGTTCTTTAGCTATGAACGGTAGGAGCTTTCCTGTGACAGTTCCTGGATTTACAACCTGCGGCATTATTTCACAAGGAATGTTTAAATTTTTTAGAATTTCATTACTCCATCCATTCTTGCGCGGATCATAACACTGAGTGGTAGTAGCCAAGGTAAACTCTGCTGCTTTTTCTCCAGAGAAGAAGTAACTAAACAGGGCCGCTATCGGCAGGAGACAATCCGCCGATTTAAGAAGGTAGGGCTGATTTATTTTCATCCATAGTAGTTGGAAAAGTGTATTTATTTGCATGAATTGAACGCCTGTTTTTTCAAATACTTCTTCCCGCGGAACTTTTTTGAAACATTCTTCCATCATTCCATCAGTCCGACTGTCCCTGTAATGCAGAGGATTTTCTAATAGATGGTTATTTTTATCAATGAGCCCGAAATCTACGCCCCAGCTATCGAATGCAATTGCGGCGATTTCAGACTTGTTGCACTTTTGCAATCCTTTTTTTATCTCATTAAAAAAGTTTATGGAGTCCCAGTAGAGAATGTTATTAAATCTTGTACCTCCTGTAGTAAATCTATGTTTCTCTTCAAGGACTATTTTCTTCCCATCAAATTTGCCAAGTATTAATCGTCCACTTTCTGCGCCTAGATCAACAGCTATGTAATTTTTGCTTTTTCCCACAGTAAATTCCTTATCATTCAGACTCTGGCAACATTATGCCATAATTCTTTATTTATTTAAAACAAAATTTATGATATTCTTGCGTTATTGAAAGTGAGGGACATGGGTTATGTTGAATGTTGTTATTATGGCAGGTGGAAAAGGGGAAAGATTTTGGCCAAAGAGTAGAGAAAAAAGCCCTAAACAGCTATTGTCAATAGGTTCAAAAAATACCATGCTTCAGGAAACAGTAAAAAGAGCGCAAGCTCTAACTTCTTCAGAAAATATTTTTATAGTTACACGGGCTGAGTTGGAGGGTGAGATAATTAAGCAGATTTCTCCTATTCCAAAAGAAAATATTATAAATGAACCGTTTGGTAGAAATACTGCAGCTGCAATAGGTCTTGCAAATATAGTTATTCAGAAGAGAGATAGTATTTCAAGAGATAAAAGTTCCATTATGGTTGTGTTGCCGGCTGACCATATCATAAAAGACGTCAGACAATTTAAAAAGACAATAGCTGTTGCCTCTATAGCGGCTGAAGAAGGACATCTTGTTACAATAGGTATAAAACCAAACTATCCTGAAACTGGTTACGGATATATTCATAGGGGGAACAAGGTATCTAGTGATATACAGGGTGTTTTTAAAGTGAAAGAATTTAGAGAAAAGCCTGATTTGAAAACTGCAGAAGAGTTTTTAAAAAAAGGGGAGTATTATTGGAACAGCGGTATGTTTGTATGGACAGGGAAAGAAATAGAAAAAGCATTTAAAAAGTATATGCCTAAACTTTCTCACGCTCTAAAGGTTATAGACAATTCTCTTTCATCTTCGTACCTGGATAAAGTTATAAAAGAGGAGTATGAGAAACTGGAGAAGGTCTCAATTGATTATGGAGTTATGGAGAAGGCAGAGAATGTAAGCGTTATAGAGGGGCTTTTTGACTGGAATGATGTGGGCTCATGGCTAGCTCTGGAGAAAGTTTATAAAAAAGATGATAATAATAATATCGTTGTGGGAGATTATGTAGGCATTGATACAACTGATTGCATATTAATAGGGGATAAGAGTCCAATAACTACTATGGGTGTTTCGGATTTGATTATTGTAAACACAGGAGATGTTGTACTTGTCTGCAAGAAAACAGAGGCTCAGAAAGTGAAAGAATTATTGAAACATATTAAGAAGAATAAAAAACTTTCCAAACTAGTTAAATAAATGATAAAAATTTGGATTCAATTCTCGATAGGCGCAATTATAATTATTCTTGCCGGTTTTAGGTTGTCAAAGTATGGGGATATAATTGCTAAAAAGACAGGTATTGGCAGAGCGTGGATAGGAATGATATTCCTTGCCGGTGCAACAGCGCTTCCGGAATTTTTTACTACGTGTAGTTCCATAGTTATTGAGGATGCTCCTAATTTAGCTGCAGGCAACGTCCTTGGAAGTATCATGTTTAATCTTTTTATAATTGCGATACTCGATATTGTTCAAGGGCATGGACCAATTTTAAGGAAAGTGAATCTTGGACTGATTTTGCTTGGTGCGATTTCTGTGATCCTCTCGGTGGTGGCAATTTTGGGTATGTTGTTAAAGAATACAGTGTCAGTTTTTTCCATAGGTCCCGCAAGTTTCTTGATAGTAGGAATATATTTGATAGGTATGCGTCTTTCCTTTAGATATCAATATCGCAATTCTGATAAATCTCAGGATGTAGAAGTAAATGAAGAAAAAAAATATGAGAAAATTTCAACTTCAAAGACAATTTTCGGCTATCTGCTTTGCGCTGCGGCTATTTTTGGAGGAAGTGTATGGGTTGCTCATACTGCTAAACAAATAGCCGTAGTAACAGGATTAGGGGAAACTTTTATTGGCAGTCTTTTCCTTGCAATAGTAACATCTCTTCCTGAGCTTATGGTAACAATAGGAGCAGTTAGAATGGGGTTATTTGATATGGCGATCGGAAATATATTTGGAAGTAATATGTTAAATATAGTGCTAATACCAATCAGCGATGTCTTATTCAGAACTGGTTCTATATATGCCTATCTATCTTCTACTCATATCCTGACAGCGATTGTAGGAATTCTTTTAACAATGATTGTAATAATCGGGATTATTTATCGCTCCAAAAAATCCTTTCTTAAGCTTGGTTGGGATGCAATAGCTATAATTATAGTATATATTGCCAGTACATATATGGTTTTTAGGTTGAGGTAGAATTTACGAAATAACAAGGAGGTAAAATGGACTTAAAAGAGCTGATTCGGGATGTGCCTGATTTCCCAAAGAAGGGTATAATTTTCAAGGACATAACTACATTACTTAAGGATAAAGATGCGTTTAAAGAGGCGGTTGATAAACTAGCAGAAGAGTGTAAGGGGAAAAAGATTGATACAGTAGTTGCTGTAGAAGCAAGGGGCTTTATATTTGGCGGAGTGTTAGCGTACAAGCTCGGAGCAGGATTTGTCCCGCTCAGAAAACCAGGAAAGCTTCCATACAAGACAATAAAAGAGACATACGAGCTGGAATACGGCACTGATACATTGGAAATACATGAAGACGCAATAAAATTAGGGGATAATGTATTGGTTATAGATGATCTTCTTGCAACAGGCGGAACGAGTTTGGCAACAGTTAAACTTGTTAAGAAACTTGGCGGCAATGTATCAAAGATTGTTTTTCTCATAGATCTTACGTTTTTGAAAGGCGCTGAAAAACTTGAAGGATACGACGTAAGTTCATTGATAAAATATTGATGATAATCTGCGCCTGTAGCTCAGTAATGGATAGAGCAAGGGATTCCTAATCCCTGTGTCGGAGGTTCGAATCCTCTCAGGCGTACTATGATGCATATTAAATTGAAAAGTGTGTATGTTTTATGTTATAAGTCTCTGTGAGTTTTTGGGCGATTAACTCAGCGGGAGAGTGCTACTTTCACAGAGTAGAAGTCACTGGTTCAAACCCAGTATCGCCCACTGTGAAATGACCGTAGCTTTTTTAGGGGGTTAGATATGAAATGCGATACGTGTGGAAAAGATGTTGCTAAGGTAAAAAGGATTGTTCTTGAGAAAGGCTATGATAGAATACAGGCAAAAGCAATTTATAATTGCGAGGAGTGTTATAGGAAGAAAGAGACTGATATAGAGAAACGCGTTCAATCTGAGTGTAAAGAGAAAGGAAAGTAAATGACAGGGCTGAAGAACGATATTAAGTTATTGATTCAAGTCCAGGATTTAGATGTGCAAATACAAAATTTAGATACAAAGATAAAAAGAATACCCAAAGAAATGGATGCTCATTATGGGAATTTTAAGGCAAAGAAAGACGAGTTAGCAGTTCTAGAGTCAGAACTTGTTGAAATTCAGAAGAATAGAAAATTGAAAGAGGTTGAGCTTGATAGTGCTACAGAAGCAATAAAAAAATATAAAACACAACAGTCTTCTGTTAAAACGAATAAAGAATATACTTCTCTTCAGCATGAGATTGAACAAATACAAGAGAAGAATTCTATACTGGAAGACGAGATACTCTTATTTATGGAACAATCAGATGTGGCGCATAAAAATATAGAAAAAAAGGCAGAGGAGATTAAGCTGGAGAATGGAAAACTTGAACAGGAAGAGCAGGAGAATAAGAAAAAAATAGCCCGGTTTGAACAGGAACTTCAAAAAAGGCAAGAGGAGCGTACGAATTTAGTTAGTACTGTAAATAATGCTATTGTAGCCAAATATGAAAGAATTAGGGATTTTAAGAACGGAGTGGGTATTGTAAATATTAGTGACGGAACATGTGGGGGCTGTCATATGGAATTACCTCCGCAGATTATAAATGATGCGAAAACTGGTAACAGAATTACTGTGTGCGAAAGATGTTCGCGTATACTGTACGTAAAGGAAGATGATTAGATGGAGGAGTTAACTATATACGTTGACGGGGCATCGGCTGGTAATCCTGGGAAAGCAGGCGTCGGTGTTGTCTTTTTTCGTGAAGGGGAAAAAGTAAAGGAATGTTCTCAATACATAGGAATTACAACAAATAATGTAGCTGAATATATGGCTGTAATTTTTGCCATGCAGGAAGCTCTGATTATGGGTGTGAGAAATATTGCTGTTTTTACAGATAGCGAGCTTGTTGCAAATCAGGTAAATGGTGTCTATAAAGTCAAAGATAACAATTTATTTCGCTTGCATAAACAGGTTCAACATCTAAAAAATGGTTTTAAAAAGTTTAATATTACCCATATAGAACGTGCGGGTAATAAGGAAGCTGATAAGTTAGCAAGCAGGTCGGTTGATCGCCTCGATGTATGTCGGGGAGGAAAGTCCGGGCTCCAGAGAGCAAGATGTCCCATAACCAGGGATGGAAGCGATTCCGAGGAAAGTGCAACAGAAAATAAACTTCCCCGCACCTAATTTTAGGTGCGGGGTAAAGTTGAAATGGTGTGGTAAGAGCACACCGATCTGATAGTGATATCAGGTGCATGGTAAACCCCATCTGGAGAAAGGCTAAGTAAGAGGGAAGGGACTGCTCGTCTCAATTTAACCCTTGGGTAAGCCGCTAGAGGTCGATAGCAATATCGGCGCAAGATAGATGGTCAACTATTACAGAACCCGGCTTATAGACCTGCTTATTTTATCTATAAAGTCTGTGTTTTTGTATGTAGTCTTTAACTTTCTCAGGCAGTAGGTATTTTATCGGATTGCCAGATGTTATTCTCTTTCGAATGTCAGAAGAAGAGATTTTAAGAGAGGTAATCTCCATTATCTCCGTATGGTTTTTGAAAACTTGTTTTGCTCTTTCTATATCATATCCTGGACGAGTTGTTACTATAAACTTACACATTCTTAAAAGCTCATCAGGAGATGCCCATCTATTTATTTCCAAAAAAGCATCTGCGCCTATTATAAAGTATATATTAGTATCTTTTCCGTATTTTTTCATGAGCGTTTTAATCGTATCTATAGTATGTGATGCGCCTCCTCTTTTTATTTCAATATCTGAGACCTCAAAATAAGAATTATCAGATATTGCTAATTTTATCATCTTAAGACGATGCCGAGCATCAGCAAGATTGGAAGAGGTCTTGAGAGGGTTAAGGGCTGAAGGAATAAATATTACCTTGTCAAGTTTAAATTTATTGCAAACTTCAGAAGCGCTCACAAGATGTCCATAATGAATGGGATTAAAAGTGCCGCCCATAATACCAATACGCATTATATTCGCACCTGCCCATTGCCGAATATAAGATATTTGTAGGTTGTGAGTTCTTCCAGTCCCATAGGTCCTCTGGCATGCAGCTTGCCTGTACTTATACCAATTTCAGCGCCCAGTCCAAATTCGCCGCCATCAGTAAATCGGGTAGATGAGTTGACGTATACAGTAGCAGAGTCTACTTCTTTCAGAAACCTGTCTGCAGATGAACTGTTTTTTGTAATTATAGCGTCAGAATGACATGACCCATATGTGTTAATGTGATTGATTGCCTCCTGTTCTGAGGAGACTATTCTGATGGAAAGTATTAAGTCAAGGTATTCAGTTGACCAGTCTTTCTTCTTTGCCAGTTTTATTCCAGAAACAAGTTTTTTTGTTTCTCTACAGCCCCTTATCTCTACACCTGCATTCCTGAATATCTCTATCATTTGAGAAAGAAAGACTTTGGCGATATCTTTATGAACAAGAAGTGTTTCCATTGCATTGCAGACTCCCGGACGCTGAACTTTTGCGTTAAAGCATACAGTTTTTGCAATATCAATATCTGCATATTTATCAACATAAGTGTGGCATATTCCATCACTATGTTTAATTACAGGTATGGTGGAGTTCTTAACAACAAATTTTATAAGACCTTTTCCACCGCGTGGAATTATAAGATCAATATATTCATCCAGTTTTAACATACGATTTACCATTTTACGGTCAGTGCTTTTTACCATTTGTATGCTATCAGAAGGAACTTTTGTTTTTCGCAGGCTGTTTATCATTATTTGATATAAAGCAATATTTGAATTTATGGATTCTTTTCCTCCGCGAAGAATAACAGCATTTCCAGCTTTCAGGCAGAGGCTTGCTGCGTCCACAGTGACATTAGGTCGGGATTCATAGATTATACCTATAACACCAATAGGCACACTTACTTTTTCTATCCTTAATTTATTTGGACGGGTTGTCTTACTGAGTATTTTACCAACAGGGTCTGGGAGTTTAGTTAATTGCTTTAGGGATTTACAAATATTTTCTATTCGCTCCGAAGTTAAAGTTAGACGATCTATTAAAGCAGGGGACAGGTTGTTTCCTTTTGCACGTTTAATATCAATGATATTTGCAGATAGGATTCTAGATTTATTTTTTTCAATACCATTGGCAATGACCAGAAGAGCTTTGTTTTTTTCTTCTGTTGAAAGAGTTGCCAATACTCTTGATGCATCCTTTGCATGCTGAGCGATTTTTTTCATAATATTACCAGATTATCCCTGTGTATTACTTCATCATAGGACTTATAACCGAGTATATCTTCAATTCGGGAAGTCTTATTCCCTTTAATTTTTTCCACATCTTTGTCTGAATAGTTGACTAGCCCTCTTGCAAATTCGCTACCTCCGGTATCAGCAATCCCTACTACATCTCCTATGCTGTACTTTCCTTTTGAAGCAATAATGCCTGTTGATAAAAGGCTCTTACCTTTGTTTATTAAAACTTGTTTTGCCCCTTCATCAACAATGATTGTTCCTCTTATATAATGAGCAAATGCTATCCATTTCTTTCGACCAGTTTTTCTTTTATCAATTTTTGGGAGGAAAATCGTACCGACTTTTTCTCCATTCATTATTCTAGAAAGAGTATTCTTCTTTAGTCCATTAGCTATTATTACAGTTACACCTGACTGGGTTCCCATTTTGGCTGCAGTTATCTTTGTCAACATTCCTCCAGCCCCTGTTTTTGAGTCAGAAGCATACGATTCTATTTCAGATCGTATTTTGTCAACTTCAGATATAAGAGAAGCTTGTTTGCTTTTTTTAGGATCAACAGTAAACAGTCCATCAATGTTAGAAAGCATAATTAAAAGGTCTGCATTCAAGAGGTTAGCAACAAGTGCGGAAATAGTATCATTATCTCCAAACTTAATTTCGTCAGTTGCAATAGTGTCATTTTCATTAACAATAGGAATAACGTTCTCTTTAAATAGTTCCATTATTGTATTGCGTATATTTAGGTATCTAAGTCTGGATTTAAAATCATCTCTTGTGAGCAGAATCTGCGCAGTATGATATCCTCTTTTTTTAAAGATCTCTTCATAAGTATGCATTAGCTTATTCTGCCCTACGGCAGCAATAGCTTGTTTTTTTGATATTGTCAATGAATGCTTCTTAATACCTAAAGCTTTCATACCTGCGCCTATAGCTCCGGAGGACACAATAATTACTCGAATATTTTGTTTTCTAAGTTCAGCTATTTCCGTGGCAATATTGGATATTCTAGCTCTGTTTAACCCAGTGTTTGAGGTCAGCACATACGTACCTATCTTAATAACTACACATTTAGCGTTTTTTATTAACTCTTTTCTTTTCACAGCGCTTTGCCTTCTCATCGCCTTTACAGCGTTTGAGTAATTAAAATTATTCATATTATAACCAACTCTTGTATTTATTACTATGTTTTTGAGGAGCAGTACGCTTTTAATGCTATCTGCATAGGCTCATACTGTGAAGGTTTAGATATCTCCTGACTTTGTCTCCGATAGCTCCCTCTCTTATAATCGTGAGCGGGGAACTTGCAGCATTGACTATTGTTGATTCAATTCCCTCAGGTTTTGTTTCGTTGTCATCAACGAGAATGTCAACCTTGTTTTCAAACATATCGCTGAGTTTATTCAGAGATAATGATTGTTCATTATATCCTGAGATATTAGCACTTGTTGTAGCAATAGGTACTCCTAATTCTTCTACAAGAAATCGCGGTATTGGATGATTTGGTATCCTGAAACTTACTGTATTGAATTTATCTGTTTTAAAGATGCACGCCTTGGATATTGGAATATTTTCTTTTGCTCTTAAGATAATTGTGAGTGGACCAGGCCAGAACTTGTTCATAAGCTTTCTTGCTATTGGCTGGATGTCATAAGCAATATCTCCTACTTGCTTTAAGTCTGAAATAAATAAAATTAAAGGTTTTCTACGGTCTCGGGTTTTTAGATCATAAATTTTATCTATGGCATGTTCTATATTACATATGCATCCAATGCCATAAACAGTATCAGTTGGAAAGATTAGAATTTTACCTTTTCTTAAGACTTTAATCGCCGAGGATCTGTTTACTTTCATCTAGGAAGATTCCTTGCAGATTCATTTTTAACTCTTCAGGATTTGTTGCATTGGCCATAGCCTGTTCTCTGCTTACAAAGCCCTTTTTACATAATTCAACCAGAGACATATTGAATGTTTGCATACCATCTTCCATTCCACCTTGAATAGCAGATATTATCTTATTCAGCCTGTTTTCCCTTATCAGTCTGGAAACCATAGGGGTATTTATCAATATTTCCACTGCAGGTGTTACTCCACCCTGGTCCATTCGTGGTATAAGCCGTTGGCAAATAACAGCTTTAAGATTAAGAGAAAGTTGCATTCTGATCTGATGATGTTGAGACGGAGGGAAAAAATCAAGTATTCTGCTAAACACTCCTGATGTGTCAGTTGAATGAAGTGTTGTAAAGACAGTATGCCCTGTTTCTGAAGCACCTAGAGCAATATGAAAACTTTCAATATCTCTCATTTCGCCTATTAGGATAACATCCGGATCCTGGCGCATGGCATGGCGCAGGGCAATAGAGTATGAAGATGTATCTATATGTACTTCTCTCTGATTTACAATGCTTTTTTTGTCTTTATGGAGAAACTCAATAGGATCTTCAACGGTTATAATATGGCGATTTAATTTCTCGTTTATATAATTTATCATAGACGCGACAGTTGTCGATTTTCCACAGCTTGTTGTGCCGGAAACAATAACTAACCCTCTGTTTGACAGTGATATTTTTTCTAATGCAGAAGGCAAATTTAACTCTTCAAATGATCCTATATCTGTTCTTACCCTTCTCAAAACTAGTCCAATCGTTCCCCTCTGATAGAAAATATTAACCCTGAAACGTCCTAGATTCTCAAGTCCGTATGAAATATCCATTTCAAACTCTTTATCAAATTTTTGCTTTTGTTGCTCATTCATTAACTCAAGGGCGATTTCTCTGGTATCTTTTGAAGAAAGTATTTCACCATATGAACATAACTCTCCATTTATTCTAATTTTAGCAGAGCTCCCTGCTTTTAGATGTAAATCCGTGCCATTTCTTTGAACTAGTTCTTTAAGATATTCTTTTGTATTCATTTTTCCTCTTCTTCTATTATTTTTTACTTCTCAAAAATGTTGGAATGTCCAGATTGCTGTCACCACCCAGCTCTCTGTTTACTTTTTCCAGCATAACCCGATCCTTTATCATAGTTTCTTTCCCGTGAACTCCCAATGCCTTTGAAACGAATTTTACTTCCTTTTTCTCCAAAGATGGAATATCAGTAGCAATAATTGTAAGTTTCAGCATATTGTTTAGTCTTTTATCTATAATAGCTCCGAATACTATATTAGCGCTATGTATTACTGCTTTACGAACATTATCAATAATCTTTTCAACTTCTCCAAACCTGAGATCTTCACCTCCTGTTATATTGACAAGCATTGTTTTTGCACCTTTGATATCAATCCCTTCTATGAGTGGACATAGAAGAGCATTTTTAACAACAGAGGATATTCTGTCTTCACCATATGCAGTTCCCACTGCTAAGGTAGCTTCTTTGCCATGGGTTATTACCTGCTGAATGTCCGATATATCAAGATTTATTATTCCTGGAGCAGCTACAAGGTCAGAGATTGCGCTAATAGCGTCGAATAAAGTGTCATTTGTAAATTCAAATGCTTTTGAGAAAGAAGAGTCTTTGTCAATGGTTCCAAAAAGTTTCTGGTTTGGTATGGAGATTATTGCGTTGGATTTTTCTTTTATTGCTCTTAGTCCATCTTTGGCCTGCATACATCTTTTTTTTCCTTCAAATAGAAAAGGGCTTGTAACTATTGCTATTGTTAACGCCCCTAGTTCCCTTGCAATTTCACAGATTAGTGGGGTTGCTCCTGTGCCTGTTCCGCCACCAAGTCCGCAGGTCACAAACACGATGTCTGAGTTTTTTAATGCTTCGGCAATTTCTGCTCTGCTTTCATTCAGGCTTCGACGTCCTAAGTCTATATCAGAACCCGTTCCAATTCCTCTCGTTGTCTGCAGACCAATCTGAATTTTATGGGGAACAATAGATGTCCTAAGAGCCTGAATATCTGTGTTAATGTTAATACATTCTACTCCGGAGAGGCCTTTTTTGTATATTGCATCTACAGAATTATTACCACCTCCACCAACTCCAACTACCTTGATACTTGCGCCTACTTTGGTCTCTTCAACTATCTCAAACATTAGTTATATTCCGCTCCTTTTAGATTGCTTTCCCTAATCGCTCTGCCAGCCATACCTTGATAACAGATTGACGAGGCACCCCTAGACGCTTTGCTTCCTTATCCAATGAGTGAATCATCCAAATAGGGAAGTCCACATTAACCCTTTTCTGGTCTTGCTCAAGCCTTCTCGCCTTTGTAAGATCTAGATACTTAGAAACGTTATTCCCTTCATCAAACTTTTTATCAAACTCTCTAGCTTTCATATATTTCAACCTCCTCTTTTCGGGATTGTCTTACTGAAATAATTCTTATCTTTTCGCCGCGATAGGTAACAACTCCTGACCAATGCTTTCCAGAAATCATACCAATTACCAAATATCTTGGTTCATCACTGGTTCTTGCCGGAATTTCAATTAAGTCAGTATCCTCCCATAATAACTGCGCTTCAATAAAGTCAATACCATGTTTATTCTTATTGATTTCGCTTTTCTTAAGGTCAAACTCAAACTCCATAATATAATTTATATACCAAAAAGATACCAATTGTCAACAAAAAAATCTCTTTTTCGTCATTGTAGAAACGTAGCGACGCTGCAATCTGTCATTCTTTTCGACGCAACCGCTTGCTTTAGCTGGCGGTTATCTGGGCAGTCCCATTTGCTTTGTTGTGTTATTCTTTGATTTGATTGGGGAAGCCAGACGTTTGTTTCTTCAAGACAATGGTGTATTCGATATGATCTTTAAATGGAATGACAAACAGCATCAGCCCTTTTTCCTCAAAGGTGGAGGATATGGTCAGGTTCCCTTCAGAATCTTTAGACATTACGCTAGTCCGGGATTTCTTTGCGATGCCAGGGAAAATGGCTAGACCAACAGTGGAGGGACTATCTGCCACATAATACAAGCAGCCCTGATTCCAGTTGAACGTCTTGGGTTGAAACACGAGCTCCTTGGTTTGAATTACTCCATTTGACCAATAGTAAACTATGGTCATCATTCGGTCTGACTCTTGCTGGATTACTACTTCTGAATTATTTGAGATACTAGTAGCGCTAACAAAGGGATTGCCCGTCCTGAAGTATCCACTACAGTTAGATTTGAGAAAAATGTATGTCCCCGAGAAATCAGCGTGTTTGTTGTCGTACGTCTGACCTCTACCACTAGGCACAAACAATACGACACACCAGACAAGGCACCATAAAACAAATATCCCAAGACCCCATAGACATCTATGTTTTTTTTGCATCATAACATTACTCCCTGCTTAATTTTCCCTCAGAAAAAATCTCCAAATATCTTCTTTACGCTTCCTGTCATTCTACCCATAAGGTTTTTATTTTCAAATCTTGACGTTCCTCCAAATTTTCTGAAGTAAGAACCATGTTGTAATAGGCCGACACATGTTGAATAACTTGGCTTGCCAGAGATATCTTCAAGCTGGTATGCAAGATTTGGGATGCCCATTCTTGTTGGCAGATTAAATGTATCTCTTACGGTTGAAGTCATTCCTTTAAGCAAAGAGCCGCCACCTGTGAGAACTACTCCAGAGGCAATTAGATTTACAAAGTCCGCTCTTTCTATCTCTTCCTTTACAATTCGGATGGTTTCTGTAATCCTGGGTTGAACAATCTCCGAAAGCTGATATGGGGAGAAATGATTAGAATTCTCCTGATTATTAGTATTGGTTTCCATATCTAACCCAGCGCCGTATTTTTTCTTTATTTTCTCTGCTTCAGGTGTGGAGATATGAAGGCCTATAGTTATGTCATTTGTTATATGATTACCGCCTACTGGTAGTACCTGAGAATATTTCAACTCATCTTTTTCAAAAATAACAAAATTTGTTGTACCTGCTCCCATTTCAATCAATACAACGCCAAGCTCTTTTTCACTCTGTGATAGTACCGATTCAGAAGAGGCCAATAGATTAAATACAATATCTTCTATCTGAAATCCAGCCTGATTAACACTTTTTATGAAATTCTGTGTATGTGTTACCATGCCAGTAACAATATGTGTCATTATTTCAAGTTTCACACCATTCATGCCGATTGGATCCTTAATCTCTGTCTGGCCATCTACAATGAAGTCTTGAGGCAGAACTTGGATAATTTCCCTTCCTTCCGGCAAGGCAATTGCTTTGGCTGTTTCTATCACGTTTCGAGTATCTTCAACTGTGATCTCTCTGTCTTCTCTTCTAACTGGAACACTTCCTTTGCTGTTAACTGTATTAATATGTCCGCCTCCTATTCCCATGAATACAGATTTGATTTCTAGTTCAGATGTCTTTTCTGCCTCTCTAAGAGCTTCTTTAATATCATTGGTTACAACATCTATATTAACAATAAGTCCTTTTTTTAGGCCTCTGGTAGGAACTATTCCCATTCCTATAATTTCTATACTATCCTCTTTGTCCAATTTGCCAACCATAGCGCATATTTTAGAGGTTCCTATATCCAGTGCTGTTACAATGTCTTTCCGAGTTCGCATAAGGTTACTTTCTGTATTTTACAGGAATAGCATTTAAATCTTCTCCAAAACGTAGATCTATATAGAGAAGTTTTTTCTTTTGAGTTTGTCCAAGTCTGCTTAGAAGATTCTCTAATATTACGAGCTTTTCTTCAAAGCCAGTTTTGCCCATTCTTATTTTTATTTCATTGTCTTGGCATATAAAATCGAGAATCAGGGCTTTAGATCTTTTAACATTTATGTTTTTTAACCTGCCAAATTCAGCAAGTCTTCCCACATTATAGGTTTTTATAATTGTAATAATCTTTTTTATTAATTCAGACACTTCGGGGTTTTTTATTTTCAATCCTATTATTTCAGGTAAACCTCTTGATCCATTAAGCTTAATAATTACCCCATCCTCATCTATCCCATATATATTGTGGTCGCATGAGATCTGTCCAATAGGAATTCTCTCTTTTATATTTACTAAAATTATATTCGGAAATGAGCGCTCAATAACGACAGACTTTACATCTGGTAGGGCTTCGTAGCGTGATCTCAACCTGTTGATATCAAGAGCAAAAATATTCTCACCTTTTATATCATTAATTTCTTTTAAAATAACCACATTATCAAGAAATTTATTATTATTTACAATAACATTATTAATACAGAAGTAATTTGAATGAATAATGAATTCTTTAAATCTTAATACTATGAAAAAAGCGGCGTATATGATTAACAGTAGACCTATTATTTTGCTTATTCGTAAGGCTCTTTTTTTAATCAGCATTTTATGTGGATGCGGCGCGGCAGAGACTCTAGGTGCTATTTTAACATTCCTGCGAAGTTTTGTTTTTCTACTTTTCATTTTTCCTGATTGCCAGATCCAGTAATCTCAAGCAGAGTTCCATGAAACTTATTCCAGCAGCCTGTGCAGCTTTTGGCAGCAAACTGGTTTCTGTAAGTCCTGGAATTGTATTAATCTCCAGAACATAGGGATTGAGTTTGCTGTCAAGTTTCATATCCGCTCTTGACATTCCAGAGCATCCAAGCACTTTATGGGCATTGAGAGCTATCTGTTTTATCTGGGCGTTTTTCTCCTCTTGAAGCTTTGCAGGCACAACAAAATCCGTGGATTCTTTCTTGTATTTTGCATTAAAATCATAAAATCCGGACTTTGGAATAATTTCAATTACCGGCAAAGCTTTCTCCTCTAAGATGCCGACAGTTATTTCTTTCCCGTCTATATATTTTTCACATATTATATTATCATCATAACAAAAGGCAGTCTCAAGAGCTTTCTTAAATTCATCTTCTTTTCTTACAATAGATATCCCGATTGTTGAACCCTCAGTAGACGGCTTAACAACTATAGGAAAGTTCTCCAAAGGATTAATATGACATTTGCCTTTGCTCACTACTCTAAACTCTGGAGTCGGAATTCCAGCAATCTGAAACAAACGCTTGGAAGCGATTTTATCCATAGAGAGAGCGCTTGCAAGAACTCCGGAACCTGTATATGGGATGTTTAATATATCAAGCATTCCCTGTATTGTTCCATCCTCTCCGGGCTTTCCATGAAGAGCAATAAATACCAGATCTATTTTCTCTTTTATCAGCCTGTCAGGTAACTCTCTATTAACATCAAAAGCAGTAACATTCAGCTGAGCTTCTTTAAGAGCCTTTAGCACACAATTCCCACTTTTAAGAGATATTTCTCTCTCTGAAGAAGGTCCTCCCATTAAAATAGCAATACGCCTATTTTTCATATCCCTATTATTTTAATTTCTTCCTCTAATTTTACACCAGTTTTTTCAAAAACTATTAATTTAATTTTTTTAATAAGTTTGAGCACATCCTGAGCGTTTGCATTGCCACTATTAATAATAAAATTGGCATGTTTCTCTGAGACCTGCGCATCTCCAACAGCAAGCCCTTTTAACCCAGCTTCGTCAATTAATCTGCCGGCAGAATGTCCATTCTGATTTTTAAATATACACCCTGCGCTTGGTATGTCAAGAACCTGTGTGGACTTTTTGTGCTCCAAAAGCTGGGATATTCGTCCATTGATTTCTTTTTCTTTTCTGCACTCTAATTTTAGCTTTACCTCAAGTATTATGTATTCGGATAGGTTAGACTTGCGATATTCAAAATGCAGGCCATCTTTTTTAAGTTCAGATACATTGCCCTTCATATCAATTACTTTTACTGATTCAACAAAATCCCCAATTGACACATGCTCTATGTTTCGGATTTCGGATTTCGGATTTCGGATTTTTTTCGTCCCTGCATTCATGCTCACTGCGCCGCCAACAGTTCCTGGGATACCTGCTGCAAACTCAAGTCCTGCAAGAGCTTCTCTTGCCGCTTGTTTTAAGACTCTTGAGAGCAAAGCACCAGTTCCGCATATAATAGATTCTCCTTTTATTTTGATACCACATAACCCATGTTCCAAATTTAACACAACACCTCTTATCCCTTTATCACTGATCAATACGTTCGTTCCCTTGCCAATGGTTGTAACGGGAATGTTGTAACTATTACAGAACATGAGAGTGTTTTTGATATCTGAAATATCTTTCGGATATATCCAAACATCTGCAGAGCCTCCAATTCTAAAGGAGGTATGCTTGGCTAAGAGTTCATTAAACCTGATCTCTCCTCTTATCAAATTACGGAACTCTTTAGCTAATTCTTTATTCATATTAATTTATCGGCAAGTTTCCCTGCTACTTCGGAAATATCACCTGCTCCCATAAAAAGCATTATATCTCCTTTCTCCATAGTATTGCTCAGATAACTGAGAATTCTACTTTTGTCAGGAATATATACGGCATTTTTATAGCCATGATTCTTCATAGTACTAAAGATTATATCTGTATTCGCTCCCTTTATAGGAGCTTCTCCTGCGCTGTATACATCGGTTAATATAACCTTATCAGCTTTTGATAGAGACACAGCGAACTGTTTGTAAAGTTTTTCAGTTCTTGTGTATCTATGCGGTTGAAATACAGCCACAATACGCTTTTTCTCTAAGTTTTTGGCTGTTTCTAAAACGGATTTAATTTCAGCCGGATGATGAGCATAATCATCTATAACCATTATGTTGCCGATATGCGCCTTAATCTGAAATCTTCTGTCAACACCCCTGAAACTTTGCAGGCTTTCCTTAACTGCATCAAAGGATAATCCTATTTCCATACCAAGCGCAATTGCTGAAAGCGCATTAAGCACATTATGTTTTCCAGGAACACTGAGCGGAAAAGAGCCCAGTAATTCAGTATTTTTGTATACATCAAAACGTGTTGAAAGTCCTTCGCATATCAGGTTGTCAGCCCGTATATCAGCATTTTTGCTCATTCCATAGGTTGTTATTGGAGTTTTAATTTTTTTTTTATGTAGTTTTGAAACCAGTTCTTTTACATTATTATTGTCAATGCAACAAAATATCCTGCCGGATTTATCTATATGTTCTGCAAAATTGAGAAACGCATTTATAATATCTCCAAGATTCTCATAATGCTCCAGATGGTCTTCATCAATATTTGTAATAATGCCGAAATACGGATTTAGTTTCAGAAAGGATTTATCGCTTTCGTCAGCCTCTGCTACAAACCATGGGCTTGCTCCAAAGCGGGCATTTCCCCCTAAAGAACTAATTTCACCGCCTACAATTACTGTCGGGTCATACTCTGTTTCTATAAGCATATGCGCAATCATTGATGTTACTGTGGTTTTTCCATGACAACCTGTTACAAATATGCTCTTTTTGTTATTTGCCATTTTTGCGAGCAGTTCTGCTCTGTGAATTATTGGGATTTTTCTTTTTCTGGCCTCAACAAGTTCAGGGTTAGACTTTGAAATAGCTGTGGAATAAACGATAAGATCCTGGCTGTTTATGTGCATGGAATTATGACCAGTGAAGATATGCGCGCCGTTTAGTCTTAGTTTATTGGTTATTGATGAAGGTTTCTGGTCCGAGCCACTTACCTGATATCCTGATTTAAGTAGGATATAGGCAATCCCGCTCATTCCTATCCCACCAATACCAACAAAATGAATAGATTTAGTTTCTTTTTGTATCATCAATCAATATAAAATCAATTAGTCTCTTATCGCTATTCACTTTAACTATTTTTGCCTTTACTGAATCTCCAAGCTGGAATCTTCTCTTTGTGCGTCTTCCTACAAGCGCAAACTGTTTCTCAGAGAAAGTGTAGTAGTCATTCTTTAATGCGCTGACATGAACAAGCCCTTCAGCAAGAGTATCACTAAGCTCAATAAATAAGCCATATGGCTGAACACCGGATATTACCCCTTCAAATATGTCTCCCACTTTATTTTTCATAAACTCAACCTGTTTTAACTTAATTGTTTCTCTTTCTATTTTAAGAGCTATTTGCTCTCTTTCAGAAGCAATGCCTGCAATCTCAGGAAGGTTATCCATTCGGTTTTTAAACTTGTTTTTAAGAATTCTGTGAACAATTAAGTCAGGATAGCGCCTGATAGGGGAGGTAAAATGAGTATAGCAGTTTAATGCAAGCCCGAAGTGCCCAACATTCTTGGTGGAATATATTGCTTTTTGCATGCATGTTAAAAGGATCTGGCTAATAAGAACGTGGTCCTTTTCCCCATTTGTTTTATGCAGGAATCTCTGTATGTATTTTGGATTTTTGGATTTATTTTGATCAAATTTGTAATTCAGCGTTTTTGCAAGCATTGCAAAGTCTTTTATTTTTAGGTCGTCTGGAGTTTCATGAATACGATAGATCATAGGAACCTTATTCTTAGTAATGTATTCTGCTACGCACTGATTTGCAAGAAGCATGAATTCCTCGATCAAAACATGACTGGATAATCTCTTCTTCTTTTGAATATCAAGAACTTTCCCATTCCCGTCAAGCGAGATTTTAACCTCGGGGACATCAAAATCAATGTATCCTCTATCCAATCTTTTTTTATCTAATATCTTGCTTAGTTTGTACATAATTTTTAGAGCTGATGATATTCCTGTGTGTTTACTTGCCTCGTTAGAATATATCAATTCTTCTGCAGATTCATATGATAACCTTGCCTTGCTTTTGATTATGCTCTCAAAGATTTCGTATTCTGTAATATTGCCCTGCGCATCTATTTTTATCATGACTGTTAAAGTTAATCTGTTTTCGTCAGGCTTTAAACTGCACAGATTCTCAGAAAGCTTGGAAGGCAGCATTGGAATCACTTTATCAGGCAGGTATATGCTTGTTCCTCTGGAAAGAGCTTGGTTGTCTATATGCTTATTTTTATTTACATAATGATCAACATCCGCTATGTGAACGCCCAGTGAGAAACCTCCTTTCTCAGTTTTCTCGATAGATACTGCATCGTCAAAATCCTTTGCATCTTCAGGGTCTATTGTAAAACATGTAAGTTCTGTTAGGTTGCGGCGCTTTTTAATTTCTTCTTTAGAAATAAACGGATCAATTCTTTCACATTCTTCTATTACTGATTTAGGAAAAGTTGGTGATATTTTAAATTCTTCTAAAATACTCTTAATAGGATCAACTATCTTTGAAGCGGTATATCTGCCACCTCTGTCTTTCACAATTAGTCCTTGTTTGAAAATTTCCTTTACAGTGCGGCGAAATTTTGGATATGCAGTTCTGTGAATGCCCATTGTTCTTGCTAGTTCTTTTATTTTTAATGGACGCTTTGATTTTTTAAGACAAGATATAATTTTATCTGTAAGGGGACTTCGATATTCGGATTCGGAAATTTTCACTTTAAAATGTCCCCTCTGTCATTGCTGAGAGTGAAATTCTCGGCCACGCCGCTACGCTTCTCGCAATGTCATTTTTGCTATTAAATGAGGTCAAGAAATCTCTATGCCGAATTTTCTAATCTCAATAATAAGCGGAGAATCATGATTTCTGTATTCTTGCAGAGAAACAGGAATTGGTTCAATACGAGTATCTATCCTGCGGGTTTTTTTTAAAAGAAATTGAAGTTCGTCTGTGGTGTCCTTCCCGAATTTAGAAGAAATAATGCAAAGGTCAATGTCGCTTTCTTTTTTTGCTTTCCCTCTGGCATAGGAACCAAAAAGAATTAATTTCTCAACAGGCGTACCTTCTTCCTCTAAGAGATTTCTAAACCTTAAAGCGATATTTTGTATGTTTTTTCTTATAGTTTTCTTTTTAGCCATAGATATATGTCCTTCGCTCTCTTAAAATATCCTTCCGTATATTCTTTAGTTGCTTTTTTGAAAAATTTGCGTTTATAGTCATTATACCTTGCCTCAATGTTAAAACTGGTTATTTCAGCCAAAAGATCTAATTGTTCTTCAGAAAATTCGATACCACTTAATTCTGACAATCTTACTAAATTATGTACATAAGGAGCTTGCTGTTTTGTTTTCTTGACCACCAATGATTTAATAATCTTCTCAAGAAATAAATGACAAAAGAAAAGACAATGATGATATCTCTTTGAGATGAAAAGACTTTTAGCGGTTTTAAGGTCATCTTCAGCCCCTTCAAACCAGTAATTAATCATCTCGCTAATTTTCATGTTTCTATTTTATCACCTCTCTCATAAAAATCCACTAATATTTATATTTGATCAAGTCGGAGAGTCACAGAGAGATTGCTTCGTCGCTTACACTTCTCGCAATGACATTTTAGTCTAGAGATGTGGATTTAGATCGTATTTTATCAAGATTATTTACAATCTTTGCTTCCTGCTTTAGGTTTTTGAACCATTTCTCATATACTAACTGCTTCTTTTTTTGCATAAGAGTCTGTTTTATCTGTTCCTTCTGTGCATCAAATTCTTCTTTATCAGCGGCTTTTTTCTCAACAAGTTCAATCACAAATATACGTTGGGGTTCTGACACTTTTTTTATATCATCTTTTTTTAGGAGGAACACTTCTGCTATGAGTTTAGGGGCATATCCTAGGTCTTTTGCATACACTCCTCTTTCAAAAAACTCTGTTTGCTTAATCTCATAACCGGACTTTTTTGCCAACTTTTCAATGTTTTTTGCCCCGAACCGAGATTCTCTGGTTCGGGGAAATTTTTTAATGAACTCATCTGCTTTTTTCTCAGCTAGTTCCTTTGCTTTAAGAACAGTTAATCTTTTGCGTACTTCATCCTTCACTTCTTCTATCTGATCAGGTATGTAGGATGGTTTTAGATCCACAAGTCTTAATATACAAAATCCTTTAGCTGTTTTAACAGGGTTGCTTATATCATCTTTGCTAAGAGAAAATGCGCTTTGAGAAAACTCACGGGAATGGCCTATTTCTAAAATTTCCTCTGTTTCTGCGAAATACCCGGTCTGCTTTGATGAGAGGTTCTCTTTCTTCAATACCTCTTTCCATTTATTTTCTTCTCCCAGGTCAATAGAAAGATCATATGCTCTCTCTTCATCTTTAATAAGAACGTATTCTATATTAACCCTATCAGGCTGCTTGAACGACTTTTTATTCTTAGAAAAATATTCAGTAATATCTTCATCATTCACAGATACCTTAGTTTCGAATTCATCTACACTGAAGCGTATATATTTGATTTTTACTTTTTCGTTTTTTACCATAAATTCGTCTAAAATTACATTGTCGCTTATTATAACTGGCTCAGTGATTCTTTTCCAAAGATGCTCAAGTGCAAGAGATTGCCTAATCCCGTTCTCAATTCTTTGCCACTGAGAAGCAGGGATGCCGTTTACATACTGTTCAAACTTTGCCTTATCAAACCCGCCTTTCTTGTTTTTAAATACAGGATCTTGTTTTATCCTATCTATAATCTCTTTATCTGATATTCTTATACGCTGTTTCTTTATCTCCTGCATAAGAAGCTTTTGGTCTATCAACTGATTTAGAACCTGTTTCTCCAAGTCCAGATTTTTTTTGATTCTGTCAAATTGATCTCCATACATTTTTCTATAATTTCTCTCCGTACTTATTAGAGCATAGCTGAACTCTTCATGCTTGATAACATCTCCATTCACTTTTGCTACAGCAATATTCGTTTTTGCTTTGAATGTCATATGCATTCCCCATGAAAAGAATATTGTAGCTAGGAAGCTTAATGCCGTTATCCACATTATTGGCTTCATGTTCTTTCTTATAGACTTAAGCACTGTTTTTTCTCCTGATTCAAAAAGTACGCCAGGAGGGATTCGAACCCCCGGCCCTCTGCTTAGAAGGCAGATGCTCTATCCAACTGAGCTACTGGCGCAGGCATAATTGCAGGTATGTTAGCAAAAAGCGCAACCCAGTTCAAGGTACAAATTCCAATAGACAAAACAGCATGTAATGTTATAATCGGTCTGTTATGAAAAGAGGGTTTTTATTAACATTGGAGGGACCTGAGGGTAGTGGGAAATCCACGCATTCCAAGTTACTCGCTAGTTATCTTACTCAGAAAGGAATTAAGATTTATTGCACAAGAGAGCCGGGTAGCACAGCATTAGGAGAAAAAATGAGGCAATTACTGCTCTCTCCTATGCACAAGAATATGTCAATAAGGACCGAATTACTGCTGTATGAAGCAGCGCGGGCGCAACATGTTGATGAGATTATTATCCCTGCATTGGGGAAAAACATTGCTGTAATCTGTGATCGTTTCTATGATGCTACATTTGCATATCAAGGGTATGGAAGAAAAATAGATCTGAATATTGTAAAGTACATAAATGACTTTGCTGTGAACAAGGTAAAACCAGATCTGACAATTCTTTTGGATATTGATGTGAATGTTGGGTTAAAAAAATCCTCGCATTTATCAAAGGATTCTTTTTTGGGAGGAGAGAGTGACAGGATTGAGCAGGAAGATATTGAATTTCATAAAAGAGTGCGGGAAGGATATCTCAATCTTGCAAAAAGAGAGCCGGAACGTATAAAGGTGGTAATGGTAAAAGATGAGATTAGCAAGACACAGTTAGAAATTCAGAGATATGTAGACGATTTATTGAAAAGAAATAATTATGTCATTTAATGATATTGTTGGACAAGAAATACCTATAAGACTTTTGCAGAATTCGTTAAAACATAGAAGAGTCTCTCATGCTTATCTATTTATTGGTCCGCGTGGAGTGGGTAAAAAGTTAACAGCAATTAATCTTGCCAAGGCATTGAATTGTGAAGAGTCCGCTAAGGTTCCTTGTGATAGATGTGTAAGTTGCAAAAAAATAGATGCTTCCATACATCCGGATGTAAAATGTATTTATCCAACAGGGCCTTCTTTATCCATAACAATCGATAATATTAGAGAATTAAGAACACAAATATCGTTTAAAACATATGAGGGGAAGAAAAAAGTATATATTATTGCAGAAGCAGAAAATATGGGACTTCAAGCTGCAAATTGTCTTTTAAAAACACTGGAAGAACCCCCCGATAATTCTATACTAATCTTAACTTCTACAGACTCACATCTGCTTTTACAAACTATAGTTTCACGTTGTCAAACAGTTCCTTTTAGCAGAATAGAGCTTCGAAGAATTGAAAACTTTTTAATAGAGCATCATAGAGTAAACAAATCTCTTGCTCGTTTCATAGCCAATTTATCCCAGGGTAGTTTAGGTGAGGCGCTTAAGTTGAAAGATGATACTCAAATACCTCTCATAAAGACAAAATTAATGGATGTTCTTAATAGATTGAGGAATGAAGATGTACTTGGTCTTGTAGGGGAGTTCAATAAGGAAATCTTTGCTAATGGTCATGATGAGAAGAGGATGGATGTTGCAGAATATAGAAATAAGTTACATATAGGCTTGGACATGCTTACAACATGTCTCAGAGATATTGCGATATTGAAACAAGCTAGAGAACAAGTTCCTCTTATTAATTTGGATATTAGAGAAGATCTAAAACAACTGGAGAATCAGTTCTCTCTGTCTCAGATTGATGGCTTTTTGAACACAATTACTGATATGAAGATGTATGTAAAGAACAATGTTAATCCTCAACTTATTTTAGAAAGACTACTTTTGGACATGCAAGGGAAGGTAGATGCATAAGATAACGCAGGTTAGAATTTGCAGAGACAGAACACTATGGCTTGATGTTGGGAATACTATTCCTAAATACAATGATTACTGCTTAATAGAGACAGATGGAGATAAATATTACGCTAAAGTTGCATCAGGCATACGAGAGGTAGCTGATTGTATATGTTCTAAAGACAATGGACAAATCATTAGAGTTGCAACAGAGAATGATATAAGTCAGATACAGGATATATTGGAACGAGAGAAAAAGTCATTGGCGATATGTTTAGAAAAAGCAGATAAACACGGTCTTCCAATTAGAGTTATAGATGCAAAATTCGCACACGACAGAAGTAAAATAATCTTTCATTTTGTAGCAGACAACAGAGTGGATTTTAGAGACCTGTTAAAAGATATTGAACACACATTAAAAACGAGAGTAGAATTAAGGCAAATAGGCGTGCGGGATAGAGCGAAAATTGTTACGGGATGTGGGCATTGTGGGAGAGTTCTTTGTTGTGCAAGCTTTATTAAGGAGTTTCAGGCAGTTACTATTCAAAATGCTAAATCTCAGAATTTCCACTTAGACCCTTCAAAAATATCTGGTTTATGTGGACGCTTGATGTGCTGTCTGAGATATGAATCGGAGTTGTATCAAGAGATGAGAAAATCCTTTCCCAAAATAGATACAACGGTGAATACAGAACACGGACAGGGGAAGGTCGTTGATTTAAATATACTCAGAAGCAGTGTTACTGTAGAATTGGAGAGTGGTAAAAGGTACGAACATAAGATAAAATAGGGAAAGAGGATGATATTATGAGAATTTTTGCTATTGGAATGCATCCTGATGATGTAGAGTTTATTATGGCAGGGACTCTTGCTCTGCTAAAGAAGAAAAGGCATAAGATAACCATTGCAACTGTAGGGTCAGGAGATATGGGATCTGTTGAATATGTTCCAGCAGACCTGAGTAGAAAACGCTATATGGAGGCTAAGGCATCAGCAGAACTGCTTGAAGCAGAATACATTAGTTGTGGCATATCCTGTTTGCATGTTGTGTTTGATAATCCAACAAGGTTTATGGTTACGGAAATGATACGAAAAATAGACCCTGACATTGTTATTACTATGTCTCCTCAGGATTATATGAAGGATCATGAGATAACTGCTGATTTGGTCTGGGATGCGTGTTTCAACGCGTCAATTCCCAATTATCATACTTGTTTGGTAAATCCAGCAAAAGCAACATCTAAGATTCCATATTTATACTATGGAGATCCATTGGATTTAACGGATAGATTCGGTAATTCTATAGAGCCTGAGTTTTATATAGACATTAAAGATGTGATGGAAACCAAATCAAGTATGTTAAAGAAACATGAAAGTCAACGGTCATGGTTAAAAAGGCAGCACGGCATGGACAAATATACAGAGACTATGAAAGAACTTTCACGCAGAAGAGGAAACGAGATTGGCATAGAACATGCCGAAGGATTCAGACAACATAAAGGACATCCATTTCCTCAGGATAATATTTTAGAGAAATTGTTGAAAAACAAGGTTAAATATAAAAAGCAAGATAACGGAGGATAACTATGGATTTAATGAGCACAATTAAAGGATCTTTGTTAGAAAATTTCTTCCCGCAAGGATGGGATATGGAGAAGCTGGACAAATGTTGTGATAATCCCCCTGAGTCTATTACTGAGCGTCAGAATTGGTGGAATAAGCAGTTTGAACCTGTTCCATGCGAAACCTTGAGTGATTTCGATACCATGATGGGGCATGAAATAGCCATAGAGATTAAAAGGGCGGGAGATGAGGGCAGGAAGATAGCATTTATATTGCCTGTTGGTCCTATGGGAATGTATAAATGGGCTGTTTATTTTCTAAAAGAATGGAATGTGGATTGCAAACATGTTTATGGATTTAATATGGATGAATGGAGCGATAAAGATGGAAATACATTGCCTTCTGATAATACAGGGGCTTTTCAAAATGCAATGCAGCAAGCTTTTTACGGACCGCTCGGAGATCTAACTGTTCCCAAAGGACAGCGGCATTTTGCTACAAAGGAAATGCTCTCCACATATCCTGAGAAGATAAGAGAACTCAAGGCAGAAGGAGCGGAGCTTGTAGTTGTCTTTGGTATTGGAAGAGTATTTCACATTGCATTCTGGGAGCCGCATTTTGCCAGCGAGTTTTCAGGAGAGGAAGAATGGAAGAAGCAGGAATACAGACTGGGAGCAAAGTTGCATCCTCTGACTATAGAGCAGAACGCAGTAACCAGTTTTAAGAGCAGGACAACACTTGTTCCGTGTTTTGCAAATACAATTGGTCCTGGTCTATTCCTTAAGGCGAATAAAATAATCGGCGGATGTGACGGGACATTAGGCAGGGGAATGATGTGGCAGGGATTATCTCTCTGGGTTACTTTAAGACACGGACCAAGCATCTGGATTCCTTCCAGCTTTATGCCTACTTTGGCAGGAAAACTCTTCTTTATGAAAGAGCTTGCAGGTCCATTAGTAGCAGACTGTAATTGATTTATGTAAAAACATAAAGTCTTTGCCGGAGTGGTGGAACTGGCAGACGCGCCGGACTCAAAATCCGGTGGAGCTTAAACTCCGTGAGGGTTCGACTCCCTCCTCCGGCACTAAACAAACATTTAGGGGAATGTTATGAAAAAGGAATTAATTATAAGCGTAGACGCTTATGAAGTAAGGACAGCGTTGTTGGAAGAAGGTGTCTTGGCTGAGTTTGCTATTGAAAGAAAAGGGGAAAGACGCATTGCAGGCAATATTTACAAAGGCAAGGTAAAAGCCATACTGCCAGGTATACAATCCGCATTTGTAGATATAGGGCTGGAGAAAAACGGATTTCTGCACGTTAAGGATATAGCAACTCCTTCAGCAGTACTGGAAGATGTAGAAGAGTGCGAAGGAAGTGGTGGAATAGTTTCAAAGAGATCTCAAAAAGAGTCTATATCAGATATTCTGACTAATGATCAGGAAATACTTGTTCAAGTTATAAAGGAACAATTGGGAACAAAAGGAGTGAAGCTGTCGTCTTTTATTTCTATACCTGGTAGATTCTTGGTTTTGATGCCAACAGTTAATCATATAGGTGTATCCAGAAAAATAGATAATCAAAATGAAAGATATCGCTTAAAAGAGATTGCTAAAAAAATCAGACCTGAGAATATGGGGCTTATTATTAGAACAGGAGGTGCAGGAAAGACAGAAAAAGAGTTCGCTGATGAAATTAATTATTTGGTAAGACTCTGGAGAAGGATTCAAAAAAGGGCAAAAATATCTGAGGCACTGACCGTGGTTTACCAAGAGTATAATTTGATCCACAGGCTTGTGCGGGACTTACTGCGTCCTGACATTCAAACAGTGTTGATAGATTCAAGTGATGAATATAACAAGTTGAGACAGTTTGTGGGTGGAGTATTGCCTGAAATGAAATCTCGTATAAAATTATACAATGAGAAACAGAAGTTATTTGATAAGTATAATCTAGAAAAAGAGATAGATAAAGCGTTGCAAAATAAAGTAAGACTAAAAAGTGGTGGATGGATATTAATTGAACAGACAGAGGCTCTTGTTTCTATAGACGTAAACACAGGGAAATATGTGGGGAAAACCTCCTTAGATGATACAGTTTTAAAAACTAATCTTGAGGCTGCTGTAGCGATAGCTCGTCAACTTCGTCTCAAGGATATGGGAGGAATTATAATAATCGATTTTATTGATATGAAGTATGAAAAGCATAAACATAAGTTATTGCAAGTTTTTAAAGATGCTTTAAAAAGGGACAGAGCTAAGACTACAGTAGCGCAATTAAGCAAACTTGGTCTTGCCGAAATGACCAGACAAAGAGTTAAGCAAAGTGTCATTGATTACTTATTCCAAGTTTGTCCTTATTGTAAGGGAAAAGGCAATATAAAGTCGTTAGCAACTACATGTATTGAGTTACAGCGAAGAATAGAGCAATTATGTGCGACCAGATCAATGCGGACTGTTTGGGTAAAGATTCACCCATCTATATCTTCTTATCTTACAAAGCATTATAGAAAAACATTGATTGGGTTGGAATTAACACATAATAAAAAAATCATTCTGGAATCGGATCTAAGCATGCATATAGAGGCTTCGGAAGTAAAATGTTTGTAATACTATGACATGGTGGGCATTCAAGTTTGACAATTGCTTACGTGTATGCTACTCTCCGTCAACAATTAAAAAGGGGATATAAAGTGCAAGCAGTTATTGTTACGGGTGGCAAGCAGTTCAAAGTTTCAGAAGGTGATGTTATAAAAACAGAAAAGATCGAAAAAAAGGTTGGTGACAAGATTAGTTTTGAACCTATCTTTATTTCTGATAAAGAAACTGTATCCGTAGATAAAGATTATCTAAAGGATGCGAAGGTTCATGGGGAAGTTGTCTCACAGATTAAAGGGAAGAAAATTATAGTATTTAAAAAGAAAAGACGCAAGGGTTACAGTCGTAAGATTGGACATAGGCAGCTTTTGACAGAGGTTAAGATTGGGAAAATATCTCTTGCAAAGGAAGAGAAAAAAAGTGCGTGATAAAAAACTAGAATCTGACATCATAGACCTAAAGGAATTTATTCGACTTTGGGTTACATTTGGAGAGTTTCTAAAACAAGGCGAAGAGAATTTAAATGCACAAAAAGAGCAGGAGTTTATGGAGGCGAAAAGTCTTCTAGCGCGTAAGTATGAGTCAGTAAGCGGGGTACTTGAAGGTCAATACAGTCCTGATAATAAAATATCAAGTATACTAAGTCAATCAGTTTCATTGAATAATATAGCTTCCTCAGATATGCAATCCAGAAAACTGGAGAATGACTGGCATGTTTCTTATATATTCCTGAATAAACGATTGGGAGGGCTTGAAGGGCAGAAAGAGAAGTTAGCTAAAATCAGCACACTAGGAACTATAATTATACCAAAAATCAGAAGAGGACTAATTAAGCTTTTCGTTTTTGTAGTACTAATAGCTATTTTGACAGCAGGAGCTTATATTGGATATAGAGTGCTTTTTGTGAAGGCTGTTGTAGAACCTGAGGTAAAAACAAATGTTCCTGTACAAGTAGCAGAGAATGTTGTTGAGAACAAGACCATTATTACTAATATTAGAAATATATTGAACGAAATAGCGGATAAGATAAAGAAGGATGGACGAAGTGAAATCAAGTAGAGGAATTCAATAATGACAAAGAGAGACATTGTAATAAAGATTTCTGAAGAGTTGGGAGTGACTCAAGTTATTGTAGCAAAAGTGGTTGATAGACTGTTACACCATGTATGTGATAGTGTTCTCAAAGGAGAAAAGGTGGAATTGCGTAACTTCGGTGTTTTTGAACAAAAGTCGAGAAAAGCCAGACTGGGCCGTAATCCAAAGACTGGGCAGGAAGTACCTATCCCTGCAAGAAAAGTTGCCTACTTCAAACCAGGAAAAATAATGAAAGAAAGGATGCTTGGCTAAAAGAGATATGTCCTTGAGGTATAAGGCTCGGCTTTTTAGTGTCCGAGTCTTATTTTTTTTGTGATAAAAGATGAAAAAGTTAACGTATAAAAAAGCTGGTGTGGATATAAAAAAAGGGGACAAATTTGTAGACGTAATAAAGCCTCTTGCGAAATCCACTTTTGATAAAGGCGTACTTAGCGGTTTAGGCGGTTTTGCTGGTTTCTATGAGCCCGATATTACTGAGTATAGCAAACCAGTTCTTCTTGGCGCAACAGATGGTGTTGGCACAAAGCTTGAAATAGCATGCAAGTGTAAAACATACAACACTGTTGGCATAGATTTAGTGGCAATGTGTGTGAATGATCTTGTTGTGCAGGGCGCAAAGCCTTTATTCTTTCTTGATTATTTAGCTACAGGGCGTCTTAATGTTAAAAGTGCGGCAAGTGTTGTAGAAGGGATTGTCAAAGGATGCAAGGATGCTGAGTGCGCTTTGCTTGGTGGAGAAACAGCAGAAATGCCCGGATTTTATAAGCCGGGCGAATATGAGCTTGCAGGCTTTACAGTAGGGATTGTGGACAAGAGCAAAATAATAACCGGAGCAAAAATCACTTCAGGCGATGTCATAATAGGACTTCAATCCTCAGGGCTGCACAGCAATGGATTCTCTTTAGTAAGAAAGGTGTTTAATATTGATAAGATTGGTTCGCAATTAAAGAAGGAGCTTTTGACACCTACCAGAATTTATGTAAAGGTCATTATGAAACTTTTGGGAAAATGCAAGATAAAAGGAATGGCTCATATAACGGGTGGAGGTATTGAAGGAAATCTTGCAAGGGTTCTGCCAAAAGACTGCCAGGCTCATATAAATAGAAAAAGCTGGAAAACACCTCATATATTTGAACAAATTCAGAAAGAGGGGAATATTGAAGTAAAGGAAATGTTTAAAGTGTTTAATATGGGCATTGGGATGATACTAGTGGTCTCCAAAAAAGAGGCTGACAAAGTAATGTCTTTTCTCTCTAAAATAGGAGAAAAAGCTTATTTGCTCGGAGAGATTTCTAAAGGCAAGCGTAAGGTAAAATTGATTTGATTATGGGAAAAGCAAAATTAGGGGTTTTGGTCTCAGGTAGAGGATCCAATCTTCAGTCTATTATTGATAATATTGAAAAAGGGAAATTGAATGCGGAAATAGCTGTTGTTATAAGTGATGTGGAGGATGCGTATGCTCTGGAAAGGGCAAGAAAGCACAATATAAGAACTTGTTTTGTTAATTCAAAGGACTTTAAAGCCCGAGGTAGATTTTTTGATGAAATAGGAAAGACTCTGGAAAAGAACAGTGTTGAATATGTGATTCTTGCAGGATTTATGAGAATAATTCCTTTATCATTGATAAATGCATACAAAAATAAAATATTAAATATTCACCCTGCGCTCCTTCCTTCTTTTCCGGGATTGGGTGTGCAGAAAAAAACACTGGAATATGGGGTAAAATACTCTGGCTGTACAGTGCATTTTGTTGATGAAGGGTGTGATACAGGTCCTATAGTTCTACAAGCAGTTGTTCCTGTGCTTGAGGACGATACTGAGGAAACTCTGTCTCAGCGCATTCTTAAAGAAGAACATAAAATTTATCCAGAGGCTATTGATATGGTCATAAATGGCAAGGTAAAGATTGTGGGGAGAAGGGTGATAAGAAAGTGAAAAAGAGATTATTTAATAAAGTTTGTATATTTGGGGTCGGGCTTCTTGGCGGTTCCATAGGTATGGCAATTAAAAAGAATGGGCTTGCCAATAAGGTTATTGGTATTGGCAGAGATATTGCAAAACTTAAAAAAGCTGTTTCTGCGGGAGCAGTTGATAGAGTTACAACCGATTATATAGCAGAAGTTAAGGATGCGGATCTGATAATTCTGTCAATGCATATAAATTCTTCTATTGAAGCTGCAAAAAAAATAGCGCCTTTTTTAAAAAAAGGAACGATAGTTACTGACGTAGAAAGTACAAAGGAACTGTTTTGCCGGAAGATGCAGGAGATATTGCCTGATGGAATACATTTTGTCGGCGCGCATCCGATAGCCGGATTAGAAAGGCACGGTGTTGATGTTGCAACCAATAGATTATTTGATGGAACAGTGTGTGTAATTGCAAAGACCTCAAAAACAAATAAAAATGCGCTCCTAAAAGTTACAAAGCTATGGAATAAAGCAGGAGCCAATGTTGCCTTTTTCTCACCAGGTCAGCATGATAAGCTCGTTGCTCTTACAAGTCATCTGCCTCATATAACAGCTGTATCGCTTATTAATGCTTTGGGCAAAAAAGGTACAGTAGATAAAGATTTAAAACTTGTTATTGGAAACGGGTTTAAAGACACAACCAGAATTGCTTCAAGCTCTCCTCAAATGTGGCAGGAAATATGTAAGACAAATAAAAAGAATATCTTGGATGTTTTATCGGGATTCCAAAGAGAACTGGATAAGATATACAAATTAATAGACAAATCTGACAGCGAAAAACTAATCAAAGAATTTGAAAAAGCTAGGTCAATAAAAAACATTCTAGAATAAAGTATGTATAAACCTCCATTAATAATAACTCCTATAAAGAAATTATCCTGCACTATTTGTGTTCCCGGAGACAAATCAATTTCTCATCGCGCTGTTATTCTTGGCTCTCTTGCAAAAGGCACAACAAAAATAACAGGTTTTCTTAAGAGCGAAGACTGCATGAGAACTGTTGAAATCTTCAGGCAGCTGGGTGTTGATATATCGATGGTCGGAAATGAGATAGTGATAACTTCGAATGGTCTCCATGGACTAAAAGAGCCAAAAGAAGATTTATATGCAGGTAATTCAGGAACGACAATGAGACTTATGCTCGGGGTTCTGGCAGGTCAGAAGTTTACTGCAAGGATTACAGGCGATGATTCTCTTTGCAAAAGACCTATGCAAAGGGTCACAGAGCCATTAAGAAGAATGGGGGCTAAGATTACAGGTACCGTTAAAAGTGACAACGAATATGCTCCTGTTACAATTAGTGGGGAACAGCTCTCACAAAAAAGAATAACACCGTCATTAATTCCCAGTGCACAGGTAAAATCCGCAATTCTTTTAGCAGGTTTATATGCAAAGGGTAAAACTTCAGTTTTAGAATTTTCTAAATCACGAGATCATACTGAAAGAATGCTCAAATATTTTGGAGTAAATTTGGAGATAGAAGGAGAAATAGGAGAAGGATACAAAGTGTCAATAGACGGTCACTCTCAATTGAAGTCTAAGGACATAGTTATCCCCGGAGATATTTCTTCTGCCGCGTTTTTTATTGTCGCTGCTTCATGTTTGAAAGATTCGAAAATTTTAATTAAAAATGTAGGAGTAAATCCTACGCGGACAGGTATAATTGATGTAATGGAAGGGATGGAGGCTAATATAGAATTAAAAAACGAAAAGACAATTTCAGGAGAACCACGGGCGGATATTCTTGTTAAAAGCAGCAGGCTTAAGGGAACTACTATTGAACCTAATGAAATTCCAAGAATAATTGATGAAATTCCTATAATTGCGGTTGCTGCTGCATTTGCTAAAGGAAAGACTGTAATCAAAGGAGTCTCTGAATTGAAAGTTAAAGAAAGCAATAGGCTCATGGCAATTGATAACCTATTTCACTACTTTGGAATGGAGCTTAATGATTGTAGTTCTGAAAGTCTGGTTATCCCGGGAGATCAGGGTCAAAACATGAAACCTAACCCCAAAACCGTATGTAACAGCCTTGGAGACCACCGAATAGCTATGACAGGAATTATTATGGGTCTTATGGCAAAAGGAGAAACAAAGATAGGGGATACAGATTGTATTAATACGTCTTTTCCTGACTTTATAAAAACATTGAAAAAAATGACTTCTGAAGGAACGATTAAAGTTGAGAAATAAAATAACGATAGCTATTGACGGGCCTGCCGGTTCAGGTAAAAGCAGTGTTTCAAAGATTGTTGCAAGAAGGTTGGGGCTTTTGTATATAGACACAGGCGCTATGTACAGAGCGTTGACACTTAAGGCTATGAGAAATGGTATTGACATGAAAAAAGAGACAGATCTGGTAGAACTTGCGCATAATACGGAAATTGAGCTAATTCATCAGGAAGAGGAAACTGTTGTTTTACTTGATGGACGAGATGTAACAGAGGAAATAAGAGGAACTGATGTAACAAATAATGTCTTTTATCTTGCCAGAACAGAAGGGGTAAGAGAGTGCATGAAGAAATTGCAGAGGAAAATTGCAGAAAAAGGTAATGTTGTAATGGAGGGACGGGATATTACAACGGTTATATTGCCTGATGCTGACTACAAGTTTTATCTGGATGCTTCTTTTGAGGAGCGGGTAAAAAGACGCAGGAAAGAATTAGAACAAGATGGTCAGCAAGTTGTAAAATCAGAACTTTCAGAGGATATAAAAGTGCGGGACAAAAAAGATTTAACAAGAAAAATAGCGCCTTTAAAAAAAGCAGAGGATGCTATTATTGTTGACTCAACAGGAATGAGTTTGGAAGAAGAAGCAGAAACAGTCATATCCTATATAAAATGATATATACAGTAGCTAAATTAATTTCATATATTTTCTGTAAGATTTATTTCAGATTAGAAGTGAATGGTGCTGATAATATCCCTGAAAAGGGGGGAGTGTTAGTGGCTTCAAATCATGGCAGTTTCCTTGATCCTGTTATTGTAGGTGTTGGAATATCGAGACAAACTTATTACCTGACAAAACAAAGCTTGTTTGAGATTCCTATATTTAGATTGTTAATCAAAGCTTTGCATACTATTCCTGTAAGGCGTGAGTTGGTGAGTGTTTCTACCTTTAAAGAATTAATTAAATCCCTGAATGCTAAAAAAGTTATTATTTTATTTCCCGAAGGGACAAGAAGTCTGGATGGAAAACTAGGTCAAGGAAAAGTTGGTGTGGGTATGATTGCTTTAAAAGCAGATGTTCCCATTATACCTGCATATATAGATGGAGCAATAAAGGCTTTTCCTAAAAATGGAAAATGGATATATCCAAAGAAGATTAGAGTTATATTTGGCAAGCCAATTATGCCAAATTGTAAAGATCTAAATAAAAAAAACTATCGAGAGATAAGCACTCAAGTAATGCAGTCTATAAGTAGTCTAAAAGAAAATATCGCTTGCTAATAGGAAAACAGTCTGCTATTTTGTAGGAATAAATTTTGGGACATTTCGAAAAAATGAGGAGGATTTTAGTTTAATGCAAAAGACTAAGGAAGATTTAGAAGCATTATATGAACAGAGTTTTAAAAATATTAAAAAAGGGGATGTGGTAAAGGGTGAAATTATTGAAATAGGACGAAATGAGGTAGTAGTGGATATAGGGTATAAGTCTGAAGGAGTAATCCCCATTGATGAATTTAAGGATGCATCTAAGCTAAAGGTTGGAGATGAGACCGAAGTTTTACTTGAGAAAATTGAAGATGAATCAGGCGTAGTTGTCTTATCAAAAGAAAAGGCTGGCCAAATGAAGTTTTGGAACGAAATCGTGGCGGCATTTTCAGAGGAAAAAAGCGTCACAGGCAGACTAATAAGAAAGATAAAAGGTGGATTTTCTGCAGATATCGGAGTTGAGGGGTTCTTACCTACTTCACAGTCAGATATTAAGATAATTGCTGATTTTGAAAATATGGTTAATAAGGATTTAGAGTTTAAGATCATAAAATTGAATAAAATGCGTAGAAATGTTGTGCTTTCTCGCAATGCGTTGTTTAAGAAGACACAAACAGAGGATAGAGAAAAACTTTTTGGAGAGCTAAAGGAAGGACAGATTAGAAAAGGATTCATTAAAAATATAACAGATTTTGGAGCCTTTGTTGACCTTGGAGGAATTGATGGATTGCTTCATATAACAGATATATCATGGGGGCGCATATCGCATCCTTCAGACGTGCTTTCTCTTGGACAGGAGATAGAAGTTATGATTTTATCAATTGATAAAGAAAAGAATAGAGTATCTCTCGGTCTAAAGCAGAAAGCTACCAATCCGTGGTTAGATATAGATAAAAAATATCCTATTGGTTCAAAGGTTAAAGGAAAAGTAGTGAATATTACTGCCTATGGGGCTTTTGTTGAATTAGAAGAAGGAATAGAGGGCTTAATGCATATATCTCAGATGTCATGGACTAAAAAGATTATGCATCCGTCTGAAGTTGTAAATGTGGGAGATGTAGTAGAAGCTATAGTTTTAAGTCTTGAAAAGGGAGAGGAAAAAATTTCTTTAGGTATGAAACAGTTAGAAGTAAATCCGTGGGAAAAGGTAGAAAAAAAATATCCTGTTGGAACAAGGATTAAAGGCCTAATTAGGAACATAACTGATTATGGTGTATTTGTTGAAGTAGAAGAAGGAGTAGATGGTCTGGTACATATCTCGGATTTATCATGGTCCACGAGGGTAAATGATCCGTCAAAAATATTTAAAAAGGGTGATGAAATAGAAGTTGTTGTTTTATCTATAGACTCAGATAATAAAAAAATATCGCTAGGTGTAAAACAGCTTACACCTGACCCTTGGGAAAAGTTATCTGATAAATACGAAGTTGGAATGAATATGGAATGTAAAGTAATAAAGATAACTAAATTTGGTATTTTTGTTGAGCTGGAACAAGGAGTAGAAGGGTTGGTTCATGTTTCAGAGCTGGCTGAAGAAGAGAATCTGGAGAAAAAATATAAAATTGGCATGAAGATCACTGCTAGAATAGTTAGAATTGATTTACGGGAAAGGAAGATAGGTCTAAGTATAAAGGAATCTGACAATAAGCAGGAAAAAGAAGAAATAAAAATTGAAGACAAGCAAACTAAAAAAGAAGAATAGCAAAATTGGGAAAAGATTATAAGCGAAGGTGCATGTAAAAGTGCACCTTTTTTAATGAGATGATAGCTTTTTTTGTCCTAATATTTAGTTTATGTGTAGGTAGTTTTTTAAATGTATGTATTTATCGAATCCCTAGGCAAAAGTCTATAGTGTTGCCATCGTCCCTATGTCCAAAATGCTCTAAGAGCATAAAATGGTTTGATAATATTCCACTGATAAGCTATATCCTACTTAGAGGCAGATGCAGGTTCTGTAAAGAGAAAATATCTGTGCAGTATTTTATTGTTGAGTTTCTCACAGGAGTTCTATTCCTGTTACTGTATTTTAAATTTGGCATTAAACCCAAATTTTTTATATACTCGCTTCTTTTTGCTGTATTCATAGTTGTTTCTTTTATCGATATTGAGTGGATGCTTATTCCTGATTTTTTTTCTCTTTTCGGAATTGCATTCGGGCTTTTAGTAAGTTTTCTTTATCCTCCATTAATGAATTCACTATCAAACCTTGAAGCTTTTCTAAAATCCTTAGGAGGGGCTTTATGTGGGGGATTAAGTCTTACATGTGTGGCTTTTTTTGGCTGGTTTGTCTTTAGAAAAGAGGCAATGGGGGGCGGCGATATCAAGTTAATAGCAATGATAGGAGCATTTATTGGATGGCAGTCTACTTTAATGACTCTTTTTATCTCGTTTCTCACAGGCGCATTTTTTGGAGTAAGCTTCCTAATTGTAATAGCGATAGAAAGAACAGGCACAACACTTAGGAGAATAAAAATGAAGAGTAGGGGACTCACAAAAACTCAACTTTATTTCATAGTGTCTTCTAAGAGCCTGATTCACCAATTGAGTCGTAGAAGAGGGACTGCGATCCCATTTGGTCCATATATTGTGCTTGGAGCAATTTTATCCATATTATATGGAGATAAGCTTCTTAAAATTTATCCTATTGTTCTCCAGAAGATATGGGGCATGTAAGGGAGACTGACAGTGGAAGAAAAATCAGTATTTGGACTTGGGAGAGATGGAAGAAGAGGCTATACTTTACCTTTATGTGATGTATTAGAGAGGGATATTTTAGAACTAGTTCCTGCAAGATTCATCAGGAAGAATGCTCCCAACTTGCCACAGCTTACAGAGTTAGAAGTTATAAGACATTTCACAAGACTTTCAAAGGTCAATTTCAGTGTTGATTCCGAACTGTATCCTTTGGGTTCTTGTACAATGAAATACAATCCAAAAATCAATGAAGAATTAGCAGAGTCCATAGATTTTAGATGTATTCATCCTTTTGCCTCAGAAGAGTTATCTCAAGGAGCATTACACATTCTTTATCATATGGACAGGCTCCTTTCAGAGATTGGGGGTATGGCAAAAACATGTATGCAACCAGCTGCTGGTGCACATGGTGAGCTTACAGCAATGATGATGATAAAAGCGTATTTTAAAGATAAAAAAGAGAAGAGGGGAAAGGTGATAGTTCCTGATTCGGCACATGGGACGAATCCTGCTAGTGCTGCATTATGCGGTTATGAAGTAGTTGAGGTTAAATCTGATAATAGAGGAAACATTGATGTAGAATCTTTAAAGAACGTTGTTGACGAAAAAGTCGCATGCCTTATGTTGACTAATCCAAACACATTAGGACTGTTTGATGAACATATTATGGAAATATCCGAGATCATACATTCAAAAGGTGCTCTTTTATATTATGATGGTGCAAATATGAACGCAATACTTGGTATTGTACGGCCGGGTGATATGGGGTTTGATATAATGCATTATAATCTTCATAAAACCTTTTCAACACCTCATGGCGGAGGCGGCCCTGGCTCAGGTCCAATAGCATGTAAAGAACACCTAAATCCATATTTGCCTTTACCACTGATAGAAAAAGATGAGGAGGATAATTACTATTTTAAGTATAATTGTCCAAAATCAATAGGCAGAATGCACTCATTCTATGGCAATTTTCTAGTAATATTTAAAGCGTATGTATATATCAGAATGCTTGGACCAGATGGGCTTAGAGATGTTAGTGAGAATGCTGTGCTTAATGCAAATTATTTATTGGCTAAATTAAAAGATAATTTTGATATATCATATGACAGGAATTGCATGCATGAATTTGTTTTATCTGCGCAACGATTTAAGGGAAAAGGAGTAAGAGCACTGGATATTGCAAAAAGATTGTTGGATTATGGCATACATCCTCCAACAGTGTATTTTCCTTTAATTGTGCACGAAGCACTGATGATAGAGCCAACAGAAACAGAGACAAAAGAAACACTAGATGAATTTGTAGATGTAATGGCCAAAATAGCGCAAGAGATAGAAAACGCCCCTGAAAAGGTTGTAAATGCACCGCATAAGACTTCTTTATCAAGGCTGGATGAGGTTGAAGCTGCAAGACACCCTGATTTACGATGGTCAGCGGATTAAGTTTCTTATTTTCTGAAACTCTTCCCACATTGCCCAAAAGTTTTTCGCAGGGACATCTGCCTGAATATTGTGAATAGCGGAAAATACATATCCTCCATCTTTGGCAAGTATGTCAACGGATTTTTTTACATCATCTCTAACCTGTTGAGGTGTTCCATGAGGCAGAGTCTCCTGGGTATTAATTCCTCCTCCCCAGAAACAAATGTCTTTTGAAAATTCTTTTTTTAATTTTTCTGCGTTCATACCTGTAGCGTTGGTTTGCACAGGATTTAATATATCTACCCCTATATCAATAAAGTCCGGGATTATCTCTGATATGGCGCCGCAGCTATGAAAGAAAATTTTCGCTTGAGGAGCTTTTGATTTGATAAAAGACAACAGCTTCTTTTGTCTCGGCTTGAGAATTTCTCTATACATATCAGGTGAGACCAATAAACTTTGCTGTGTCCCAAGGTCGTCGCATTCAGCAATAATATCTGCTCGCTTTCCTGCAAATGAAAGAACTCTATCCCAGTATCGCATTTTTATTTCCAGTATTTTGTCAATCAAGTACTCAGCCATTTTTTTAGAACAAGCCAAATCCATGTAAAAATTTTCGTAGCCTCTTATCCTAAAAGCCATCTCAAATAATCCTGCGCAATTGCGGTCAACTACAAGCGCTTTATCATCGGGGATAGCACCAAGCTCTTTTCTTAATATATCAAAGTTAACTGTCTTCTCAGGATCTGGAAAATCATACGATTTCAAATCCTCAATGGTTTTTGCATTCTGAAGAGGATATGCAGTATTTTCGTTAAAATAAAAATCCAACTCTGTGTTCATACTCCATGTTATACCCCATTCATCCAGATAACTTATTGTTTTACCCTTTTTGATTGCTTTCTTCTCAAGATTGTAAATACGTGGCGGACCAAGTCTCACAGTATCTACTTCTAAATAATCAAGAACTTGTTTTGACGGAATGACAATTTGTTGTATGTCATCATGCATTATAAAATCGCAAGAAAGATTCCGCAATTTCATAGCATTTATAAAAGCAATTTTTGTAATTGCAGTTACTGTTGTTCCTGAGAGATCACAAGGAATTTTATCAGGTACAGAATGTTCAATTGCTCTTAAAACTCGCTCCCTTGAATTCATGCGAAAAATTTTAACATAATAACAAACACATGTCTTTAGAATAAATCACTTTTTTGTTTAAATTTTCACTGTAGCTGTACTGTTTCAGAAAATGAAATCGGGAACAAGGTCTTTAGTCATATTGCTTATTATTTTCTTTTGCAGGATGTTTTTTAATGATAATATGACTATATGGAGAATATCAATGTTAAAGACAATTTAATGCAAAGGGCATCAAAAATCATTTGTAATTATAGAATGATTTCAAAAAGAGACAGTTTACTTGTCGGTGTTTCAGGAGGACCTGATTCTGTCGTTCTTTTATATCTTCTCATGGAACTCAAAGATAAGTATAATCTTCAGCTTTATATAGTTCATCTAAATCATATGCTTAGAGGAAATGAATCTGAAGAGGACGCAAGGTATGTGAAAAGACTAGCAAAAAAGTTAAAGCTTCCTGCTTTTATTGGGAATAAGGATGTGAATAAATTCGCAAAAGTAAACAAACTGTCCTTAGAAGAAGCCGCCAGAATTCAAAGATATGATTTTTATGAACAAATAGCAGACAAATTGAATATAAGAAAGATCGCCTTAGGCCACACTGCAGATGACAATGCAGAAACTGTTATCATGAGATTATTAAGAGGTGCAGGAGAGACAGGATTAACAGGCATCTATCCTGTTAGACATATTGGAAACTTAAAAGTGATTCGTCCGTTACTGAATATTTACAGAGTAGAGATTGAAGCGTTTCTAAAAGAGAAAAAAATCAGTGTGCGTACTGATTCCTCTAATGTGGACAGCAAATTTCTCAGGAATAAAGTCAGATTAAATTTAATACCACTTTTAGAGAAAAGCTATAATCAAAATGTAAAGCAGGTATTAATTAATACGGCTGATATTTTAAGAGAAGAGAATGAATATCTTGAAGAGATTGCAGAGAAGTTTTATTCCGAAAGCATTCGGAAGACTGTCTTAGGTAAAAGTAATGAGAATATACAGCTGGATATCAGTAAAATTAGAAGTTATCCTCTGGCAATTCAAAGAAGAGTTATTAGATATGGGATTAAAGAACTGACTGGAAGTCTAAGGCAAATTACATATCTGCATTGTAATGAAGTATTAAAACTGTTAAAGGGCAATCTAGCTTATGGGCAGATAGACTTACCTAATGGATTAGTAGTGGAACGGATGCGTAGAGAGTTGGTTATTCGCAGAGGCAAGGCACAGAATATACGTAGCATAATCTATCCTGTTAAGATTCCGGGAGAAACTATTATTTCTGAGCTTGGAGTAAAACTAGTCTGCACAATTTACATCAAAAAGAGCAACATCAAACTCTCTAGACATGGGCAGCAATATCAGGAGTACCTTGATTACGGCAAAATCAAGGAACCTGTTTTTATAAGAAGTCGAAAAAACGGAGATACATTTCAGCCGTTGGGAATGATTGGGAAAAAGAAGATAAAGGATTTTCTCATAGACCAAAAAATTCCTCAGCCTGAAAAGAACAGGGTTCTGCTTCTAACTGATAAAATAGGTATTATCTGGATTGTAGGTTTTAGGATTAGTGATAAATTTAAGGTTACAGAAAAGACAAAACAAGTTTTAAAAGTGAGATTCTTAAAAATAAAGAAATGACGGAAAGGGGATTTAATTCAGCAATTTTTCAACGTGATTTATCAAATCTTTTACACCTTCTCCGGTCAGCGCAGAAATAGCAGATATATTCTTTGAATGCAGCTTTCTTTTAAAATCTTTAAGATTGACTTGCGCAGTAGTCATATCCATCTTATTAGCAACTATTATTTGGGCTCGATCACCTAAATTGTGTAAAGATAATTCCTTATTAATAGCATTAAATTTTGAATGTGAGTTTTTATCAGACATATCAATAAGATGTAGAATGATTTTTGTTCTGCTGATATGAGCCAAAAACTTGTTCCCCATTCCTTTTCCCTTGTGCGCACCTTCTATTAACCCTGGAATATCGGCAGCTACGAAGGATGAGTCATGTATTTTTACAACTCCCAAAAGCGGCTCTATGGTGGTAAATGGATAATCAGCTATTTTAGGCCTGGCATGTGATATGCGAGAAAGCAAAGTGGATTTTCCTGAGTTTGGATATCCAACCAGCCCAACATCAGCGATTAGGCGTAGCTCTAATCTAATATCCTTTTCTACTCCTTCTTTGCCTTGTTCTGCGATTCGCGGAACGCGTCTGGTAGATGTGGCAAATTTGGCATTTCCTTTTCCTCCTCTTCCGCCACGCGCAACTATGACACTATCAGCAGGATGACTAAGATCTGCAATAATTCTATTATTTTCTCTTATAATTGTTCCAACAGGTACATTTAATATAAGGGCAGGACTGTTTTTGCCAAACATTTTTTTGCCTTTGCCATGTTGGCCATGTTTGGATTTGATATGTCTTTTATGAAGAAAATTGATAAGAGTTCTTTGATGTGGGTCAGCTTCAACAATGATGTCTCCTCCCTTTCCACCATCTCCTCCGTCAGGACCGCCTTTGGGAACGTGTTTTTCCCTGCGGAAGCTTACACATCCGTTACCACCGTCGCCTGCTTTTACGTGTATGACAACATCATCAACAAACAAATTATGCCTTTATTACCCATGTTTTTACTTCTGCTGTTACTTTTGGGTGAAGCTTGATTTGGATATTAAAAACACCTAACTTTTTTATTGGTTCTTTTAATATGATTTTCTTCTTATCAATCTCTATTCCTTCCTGCTTTAGCATGTTTGCAATATCAATAGAAGTAACAGAGCCATACATTTTTTCATCTTCTCCAACTTGAACAGGGATGGTTAAAGATAAACCAGAAAGCTTTTTTGCTATCTCTTCAACTCCTGCTTTTTCCTCCTGTATTTTTCTTCCTTTAGCTTTTTTAATTTGTTCTGCAACTTTCTCAGCACCTGGAGTTGCTTTAAGAGCTAATCCGTGTGGTAATAGATAGTTTCTGCCATAGCCGTCTGCAACCTTTACTATATCTCCTATGCTTCCTAATTTGTCAATATCCTGTTTTAAAACAACCTTCATTTTATTCTCCTCTCACATTATACTATTTAGAATGGTTTTTGTCTTATTGAGACTTTTTTTGTCTTCTACATTGAGTATCTGAATACTCTTATCAATTCTTGAGATAAGTCCTGATAATACTCTCTTTGGTCCTACTTCGATAAATGTTCTAATTCCTGCTGATATCATGTTTTTAATTGAATCTTCCCATAGTACAGAGCCTGTTATTTGTTTAGTCAATGTCTCTTTTATATCAGAGGGCTTTGTTATCGGTTTTGCAGAAACATTTGCATATACGGGAATATTTGCAGTTTTAATGTTAAAATTTTGCAGTTCATCGTATAATTTTTCCTTTGCAGATTGCATTAGACAGGAATGAAACGGACCGCTCACTGCTAGTTTGATTACTTTTCGCACTCCTGCGGCAGTAGCTTCTTCTATTGCCTTATCAATAGCTTTATACTGGCCGGATACGACAATTTGCCCGGGACAATTATAATTAGCGATTTGTATAACTCCATATTTAGATGAGATTTTGCAAATATTTTTAACTTGTTTAGTATCTAATCCAATAATTGCTGCCATTATGCCAGGGTGTTGCTTGGATGCTTCCTGTATAAATAGACTTCTTTTCTTAACAAGTAATAATGCGGATTCCATATCCAATGCATTTGAAGCTACCAAAGCGGAGTATTCCCCTAAACTGTGACCTGCAACAAAAGAAACAGAGTCTTTTTTAAGAAACTTATTAAGTACTGCTAAACAGGCAATACTCGCTGTAAGTATCGCTGGCTGGCAATTCTCTGTAGCACTCAAATTTTCTATAGGACCTTCAAAACACAATTTTGCAATATCATATCCGAGAACTTTATTTGCACATTGAAAGATATCTTTAGCACATGAATAATTATGGTAAAAGTCTTTTGCCATTCCAACATATTGGGAACCTTGACCGGGAAACACATACGCGATTTTCTTCACTCTACCACCTTATAATAGCTGATGCCCATGTAAGACCAGCGCCAAAAGCGTCCAGAAGTATTATCTGTCCATCTTTTAATTTTCCCGAAGCTGCTGCTTCAGCTGTTGCTATTGGTACTGAAGCACCTGAAACATTTCCATATCTGGTAACATTTATCCATACTTTTTCCAAAGGAGCGTTAAGTCTTTGCGCTAAAGCATTTATAATTCTCAAGTTTGCCTGATGAGGAATAACAAGATCTATATCTTCGTTTTTTAGATTACATTCAGAAAGCACCTTATCTGCGGCACTTGTCATTGCCCTAACAGCAAGTTTAAAAACAGAATTCCCGTTCATTTTTAGAAAATGCAATTTGTCATCTACTGTTTTATGTGTTGCAGGAAATTGTGAACCTCCGCCAGGCATATTCAGCAGATCCCAAGCTGACCCATCAGCACCAAGATATGAACCCAAGATAACCCTCCTGTTATTCGCGGCGCGTCCAATAACAGCGGCACCTGCTCCATCTCCAAATAGTACACAGGTTGTACGATCTGTCCAATCTGCAATTCTGGAGAGCGTATCTGCGGCAACAATTAAAACTCTTTTAAATGTATTACTTTCAACAAAACTTTTTGCCATTGTTAAAGCGTAAATAAAACCACAGCAGGCTGCGTTGACGTCAAATGCGCACACAGTTTTAGCTCCTATTTTATCCTGAAGAATGCACGCGGTGGAAGGGAATGGCATATCAGGGGTTATAGTAGCAACAATAATACAATCTATTTGTTTTACATCGACTCCAGCATTTTTAAGAGCTTTCTGAGAAGCAAACATAGCAAGGTCAGAGGTGGTATGTTTATCATCAATTATACGTCTCTCTTTTATACCTGTTCTTGTTGTAATCCACTCATCAGACGTATCCACCATTTTTTCAAGGTCTGCATTCGTAAGAATTTTTTCCGGCACATAAAAACCAGTTCCCAAAATACCTACTTTAATATTATCCATTTTTTTAGTTTCTTAACCTCTCTTTTATATGTTCATTAACATGGTTGTTTACGAATTTCTCAGCTACCAAAATGCTGTTTTTGATAGCCAGAGAAGAAGAATTGCCATGAGCTTTTATACATACACCGTTAATTCCAAGAAAAGGCGCACCGCCATATTCTGCATAGTTCAGACTTTTTTTGAAGTTCTTATAAGCGCCTCTACTCAACATAGCTCCAATTTTAGAGAGAAAACTACTTTTCAGTTCATTGCGTAGTTTAAGATATATATTTTCTCCCAGTCCTTCAGTAGCCTTAAGGATTATATTGCCAATAAAACCATCACAAACAATAACATCAACTTTACCATTAAAAATATCTCTTCCCTCTACATTGCCAACAAAGTTAATTGGCGCTTTTTTTAATTCTTCATATGCTTTTTTTGTTAAGTCATTTCCTTTATGTTCCTCTTCTCCAATGTTCAAGAGACCTACTTTTGGAGTTCCTTTTTTCAAGATATACTTGCTGTATTCATTTCCCATTATTGCAAATTGGTAAAGGTTCAAAGGGCTACAGTCCACATTTGCGCCTACATCAAGCAGTAGGGAAGCTTCACTTAGAGTAGGCATCAAGATAGCGATTGCTGGGCGCTCTATACCCTCTATTGTTCTTATATAGATTGCAGCAGATGCCATGTATGCTCCTGTATTGCCAGCTGATACTACAGCGTCTGCTTCTTTATTTTTAACCAGCTCTATTGCTTTGATCATAGATGAATCTTTTTTTCGCCTGATAGCTTGAGAAGGAGACTCATGCATTGCTATGACTTCAGATGCATGTTTAATCTGAATATTGGAACCAGTATATTTACGTTTTGTTAACTCCTTTTTTATTATTTTTTCATCACCAACCAGTATCAGATCAAATGGCTTGTTTTTGGCAGCATCTAAAGCCCCTTCTATAACCACAGAAGGACCTTTATCAGCGCCCATAACATCTATGGCTATTTTCATATTATGAAGCCTTCTTAATTTCAATTACTTTTTTACCATTATAGTACCCACAATGAGGACAAACTATATGTGGGGATTTGACCTGATTGCAATGTGAACATGTACACATTGCAGGTAATGACAATTTTTTATGTGTGCGTTTTTTATCCCGTCTTGATTTTGAGAACTTTCTTTTTGGAAGTGCCACTGTTATTCTCCTTTTTTTCTAAGTTGTTTCGGGTCGGATTTATCCGACCCCTACATTTATTCTTAATACTAGGCAGAGTGAGCTTGTATTGCTGCAATAGCAGATATATTAACAATATCATCTACATTGCATCCCCTGGACAGGTCATGCGCAGGTTTTCGAAGTCCCTGCAGTAGGGGGCCTAGAGCTTGTGCTTTTGCTAAACGTTGAGTAAGTTTATACGATATATTACCTGATTCTAAATTCGGGAATATTAATACATTAGCTTTCCCTGCAACATTACTCTGGGGTGCCTTTATTTTTGCAACTTCCGGAACAATAGCAGCATCTGCTTGTAGCTCTCCGTCAATTTGTAGATCGGGACACATTTTTCTTGCAAGTTCAGTAGCTTTTATTACTTTATCAATAAGACCATGAGATGCGCTTCCATTTGTTGAGAATGAGAGCATAGCAACCCTTGGCTCAGATTTTATGAACATACAGGCTGTTTTTGCGGACGCTATGGCGATACTAGCAAGCTCTTCGGATGTTGGATCTGGTACAATGCCTGCATCAGCGTATATAAAAATACCATGCTCTCCATAAACGCAGTCTGGAACAATCATAACAAAGCAGCTTGAGACTACTTTTATACCATTTGCAGGACCTATTAGCCAGATTGCAGCACGCAAGACATTTGCAGTAGAATTTACTGCTCCTGATACTGAACCGTCAGCCATGCCTTTTCTTACCATCAAAGCGGCGTATAAGAGAGGCTGCTTAATATGTGTACAGGCGTCTTCTTTACTTGTGCCTTTATGTTTCCTGAGATTATAAAATAATTCAATGTCTTCATCTGTTACTTTTTGTTTTGGATCAATTACTTTCACGTTTTCTATATTTATACCAGCATGTTTTGCTACCTTAATTAGATTCTCTCTTTTTCCTAATAGGATAGGGTCAGCAATCTTCTCTTTTTTCAGTATGGATGCAGCTTGTATTACTCTTAGATCCTGTGACTCAGGTAGGACTATTCTTTTCCTGTCAGACTTTGCTTTATTTCTGATTTCTTCTATTAAATTCATATCAGATTTTCCTATTTAAAAGGTCTCACACTATACCAACTCACTCTAGTTTTGTCAAAACAAAATCCTGTTATAGCTAAAAATTTCGCTTGACATCTTCTGATAGGCTGTATACAATTGTAATGCAATATAAAAAGGTTCTAGATGAAAGATACATTAATAAAACAATTATATAAAAAAATTAGACTAAGCATTCTGAATGGTGCGATAAAGCCTCATGAGAGAATTGTTGAACAGGTTCTCGCCAAAAAATATAAGGTTAGCAGGACTCCTATTAGAGAAACTCTGCGTTTGTTAGAAAACGAAGGATTGATCACAGTTATCCCTAATGTGGGAACATTTGTAAAACAACATTCTCTGGATGAGATAAAACAGATTTATGAAGTACGAGCATTATTAGAAGGTTGCGCTGCAAGATTAGTTTCTCTGCGTATCAAAGATGAGGAAATAAAAAAGCTGGAGAATATTGCTAAAAAGAATGAAGAAGCTATACAGAACATGGATTGTGATACTTTGGTGAAAACAGACAGGGAGTTTCATGAGTTCATTATGAAAAAGTGTGAAAATAAAGAACTTGCCAGGATTATGGAATTATACGATTTTCAAACAACAAGTTTATATACCAAAAGTATTAGACATGGGGAATATTCAGGAAAAAATCTAAGCTATTCACATCTGCCAATTATAGAAGCTATTAAAAAAAGAAACCCAGATTTGGCAGAAAAACTGGCAAGAAGACATATAGAGGAAGCAAAAGAGAGGTTGCTGAGGTAATGTCTTCCAGCTGCTAATGGTTCACAGTTGATTTAAAAGATTAATCCAAATAATGATGAAACAAACATACAATCTTGGGATAATTGGTAAAGTAGATGCAGTGATACTTGCACGTGATGATGGAGAAAATCATCTCTCTATGGCAAAGCCTTTTATTGAAAAGGATATCCCTATATTAATTGATAAACCCCTTACTGATAATGCAGAAGATCTGAAGGAATTTATACAATATTATGAAAAAGGGAAATTAATTATGTCATGCTCAAGTATCTTGCGGTTTACTGGGGACTGCGCAATATTCGTGTAAATGCAGTAGTTCCAGGAGCATTTCCGCATTCAAAAGCACGATGGTGTGCAGATAATCCAGAGTTCCCAGCTTTTTTAGAGCGTTTGGCAGATAAGGTACCGCTTGGACGTATAGGACGTCAGGATGAAATGGCTGGCGCAGTTATTTTTCTTGCTTCTGACGAAGCGTCGTATGTAACGGGACACACTTTAGTTGTAGATGGTGGATGGACAGCGTGGTAATCAATATAATCAGAGGAGAGAAAAGATGAAAATGCGAGCAAGCAGGGTACTGCAGAAACTTCGTGCAGGTGAAATAGTGAGTTGTTTTAAATTAAACTTGTCCTGTGGTCGTGCCGCAGATATTGCAGCCATGAGTGAGTTTGATTGTCTCTGGCTGGATATGGAACATGTGCCTAGTGACTGGTCTGTAATAGAAAAACAAATCTGGGCGGCTAAAGCTCATGACGTTGATGTCATGGTGCGTGTATCCCGTGGTGGATACAGCGACTATATTAAACCTTTAGAATTGGATGCTTCAGGCATCATGGTTCCTCATATTATGAGCCTGGCAGATGCAGAGAACGTTGTCAGGATGACTAGATTTCATCCTGTTGGTCGCCGTCCCGTTGACGGTGGCAATACAGATGGTGCATACGGCAAGATTGATTTTGTCAAATATCTTAAACAGGCAAATGAACAAAGATTTGTCGCCGTACAGATAGAGGACCCTGAACCGTTGGATGACTTGGAAGCCATTGCTTCTCTTGAAGGTATAGACATGATCTTTTTCGGACCAGCGGATTTTAGCCATGGGATTGGCGCACCTGGTGAATGGAATTGTACCAAGTTGGTGGAGACACGCAAGCGCATAGCTGAAGTCTGTACAGAGCATGGAAAATTTGCAGGTACTATTGGGAGCATTGATAATTTAAATGAGCTTATCAGTATGGGTTATCACTTTATTAGTGTAGGCGCCGATGTAGTGGGTCTCGGTCAATATTGTGACAGGGTAATGATGGAATTCAGAAATGCATTATTAGGTAAATAAATTTACTTAAAATGTCATCGCTTTCGCTTATTTGTGCTTTACGCCTTATATTGCAGATTGTTTTATTACCTCTGGATCTTTGAAAATTTTTTCTAACATGGTAGCCTCCCTTTCTGGCTTTTATAGCCAATAGGAGAGTACCATATTATGTTAAGCTATTAAAGAAACGAATAATCGTAACTGTCGTGTACACCCAGATTTATTCACAGAGCGAAACTTACCATAACCCAGTGCTTATCATAAAACACATGATCAGATCAAGAAAGCCGGGATGATTGAAGAGGCAAAGTTTGTTTTGTCTTGCGATGAATACAAGTATGAGATCAGCGAAGCTATGCGTGATGCTGCTAAGAAAACAAAGACTGGCATTGGAGCGAATCTCGCGCTATTAGACGCAGCAAGGCGATATGAAACCAGAGTATGGTGCGATATCTATAACCTTGGCGGAAGTCATGGTCGAATTGGTAATGCTTATCGCCATTTAGCGGATCACGTAAATTTTGGTAACAGTTTAGCTGTGGAAAGTAATGGAAAAATTTGGATGAGAAAATCGGCAACTAAATTTGAAAGAAGTAAAGATAATAGTCAGGGCGATCTTGTTTGTAGCAGATTAAATTGTCTTGAAAGTTAAGGAGTTAATCCTTTGGTAAGAAGAGTTATGAGAACTTGTTTTGGGTCCAAGCCTTTGAGTTTGGCAGTTTGGATAATAGTTGAAATAAGAGATACGTTCTTGGTTCTCTGGTCAGAGCGATTGCCGAAGATAATTTCGTTCAGCAAGCACTTTGGAAGGGGATTCTCCGTTAAGATGAGGACAAGATTTGGAGAAAGGGCAATGCTGAACTCTTGCTGCAACAGGATGAGAATAACTCATTCTTTGAATTCGCCTTTTTTAATTAATTGGACGTTTATGTCTGTAAGTTCTTCAATGAGGTCTCTATGATGATAGTAATTGTTGAGAAGTTTTTGAACTTGCTTGCGAAGTTTAGGAGGAATAGTCGTTCTCTTCTTTTTTCCTTTAACAGAAAAGGTAAAAATGCACATAGGATGTTTTTCACCCCTTTGGCATGTGCTGCATTCTGGTTTTCCACAAGAGCGGCTTGTCAAACTAAGACAACCTTTCATAAGGTCAGGGAGTTGAGCAAGAAACCGTTTTTTACGGGTAGATGGAGTCAAATTTATCTCCTGTGCTATTCAAGATACACAGAGAATATCGCAACAGATATGTGTTTGTCAAGAGGATGTGTGGGAATTTTAAATTTCTATTCAGGCTGTCAAGGGAAATGTTGGTTTTTAAAGAGGGATGCTCTAGGCTCTCCCGTTACCGTTTTAGGGGGGGGGTAGAGCTTGGTGATGGGAAATAAAGTGGAATTTGAAAAAATTGTGCTATGATATTATATAACAAGGTTAATCAAGCTGGAAAGGAGGTAGCAGCGAGCTTGAAGTGTCGCGGAGTTTCTACATATAAAGTAAAAACGCAAAAAAAAGTTAAAAAAATCAACTTTTGATAACTAAACTATAACTTCTTGACGAACAGGAGCAAATTATGACTGAACCCTTTATCAAAAAATTGGGGACAACAGATAAGGAAATAATGATTACGCATTTAAATAAATTAGTGGATAAACAGTATATTGATGGAAAAAAATCTAATCTATGGAAAGCTATTCCTTATAAGACCAATAAGTTTGCCGGGGTTATGTTAGGTAATGGAGGCGGTCCCAATCCTGTGCCTCTTGAAATTCGGTTGATGAGAAAGGGGCTATACCGTGTTTATTTAGGGCTATATAGTGGATGGGATCTTCCACGGAACCGGATAAGATTGAGCAATGATTTATGCTGTCAAAGAGTAGCTGTCTCGGGAAACAAGAAAGAAAGTGTATTTGATATTTCGTGTACCATGTATGAGGTCTTTTGGAAAGAGGCGGATTTAACCGGACAAAGTTTGATTTTAGAAAGTAGTTTGGTTCAGAGCACCCTCCCTTCTTATGATGCCTTAGCTTATATCCGTTTAGAGCCGATTAGTAAAATTAGCACACCGGAAAGCGAGATAGTGTCTCATCCTCTCTTTATAACTGAAGACGGTCATGGCTGCTTTAAATCATTCTCCCATTCACGGCCTGAAGATCTGTTAGAGATGTTTGAAAATAATGTTCCCAAGGATCAGAATTATGTTCAAGGTCTTCTGTGGGGTAATGGTGATGCGGATATATGCAATTATCCTACGAAAGCAGGTAATAACTGGCCTGTTAGTGATTCATTCAGTTATTCCTATCATAATTTTTATCATAACGTCCGTCTTTGGCAAAAAAAGGGATGGGATTCACTCAAAGTTATAAGAAATTATGCGAAAAAAAGAGGGTGGGAATTTCAAGTATACATAAGAATGCAGGCATTTGCGTCACCTTTCCCATTTGATAGAGTAATTCATTCAGACTTTTTTCACGCACATCCCGAGTGCCATTGTTTGGACCGCAAGGGTCAACGGATAGGTAGACTAAGTTATGCATATCCTGCAGTGCAGGAGCATATGCTTAAATTAATAGATGAAATTATACAATACAAACCAGATGGTATTTGTTTGTGCCTGATCCGCGGTGTTCCGTTAGTGCTTTATGAGCCGATTATGGTTGAGGGTTTTAAAAAGGAATATGGCATTGACCCGCGAAAATTGTCAGAAACAGATAAACGCTGGAAAGATTATCAGGCAAAAGTTATTACTCTATTTATGAGAAAGGTGAAAAAACTATTAAAATCGCATCAGCGTTTGTCAGTAATGATACCGGGCCTGCAACGTGACTGTGAGAGATGGGGGTTGGATGTTGCGACATGGGTTAAAGAAAGTATTGTTAATGATGTTTTTCCTTTTGGACAATACTTTGATAAAAGAGAGGTGCATCGCTGGGATATCAAAAGTTTGGACTTTAAATATTTTAACAATTTAGAGAATCGAGATAAAATAAGACTTATCCCTATGGCTAATCTAGAAAGTCCATCCTCATTGTCCGGAATGCGCTTATATCTTAACCAAGGCGCAGATGGTTATGCTGCCTGGGATGGTGTCAGTGGTGATCGACATGTCACTGATAAAGTTATTCCCTGCGATTCGAGAAGGGTAAAAAAAGCAAAATCTGTTCCAATAAAAAAGTGGAAGGTTTTGAGTCTTAGTGGATTTCGTCATGACAAATATCATTATTTTGAGGCAGTTTAGGGGATAGAAGAAATATGACAGAGCTTAATAATGAATTGGTTTTTTCAATAGATGAGTATAGAACAAGAGTAAAAAATGTTCAGACGGCCATGGCGGAGAAAGAGTTGGACGCATTGTTGTGTCATACTTTGGCCAACATAAATTACCTAACAGGATTTGAAAGTATTGCTATAAATAAGTACTGGATGGTATTAATCCCATCCAACGGCAACCCTATACTTTTAAGCCAGGATTTTGAGAGTCATAATGCCAAAATTGGATCATGGCTGGATGATATTGTTACTTATCCTATTGGATCTGACTATATTAAAAGGACTAAAGACCTGTTAACCAGCAAGGGATTGCACAAAAAGAGACTGGGAGTTGAATTAAATAATATTTCTTCTTTAAGCGCAGCTGATTATCTCCGTTTAAGAGCATCATTGAACCAAGCTACTCTTATTGACGCAACGAGCTTGGTCCCCAAGATTATGTCCATTAAAACACAAGCAGAAATTGAGTATCTACGTCAGGCAGGTAGAATTAGCAGTGCCGGCATGCAGGCAGCAATTGACGCTGCCGCAGAAGGAAAAACCGACAATGAACTAGCTGCAGCTGCTTATCTAACTATGATTAAAAGTGGTAGTGAATATATGTGTATTCAACCAATTGTCACCGTAGGTTCACGATCCGGGATTCCGCATTCCACTCATAAGCGGATTAAACTCAAGAAAGGAGATGTTATTCTTCTGGAAATGGGAGCTTGTATTTTCCGCTACAGCAGTCCAATAATGCGTACAGTGGTCATAGGAACTCCGTCCGATTCTGTTAAGCAGGTTGCTGAAGCCTGCATTGCGAGTGTTAACATTTTGGCTGATAACATGAAACCCGGTGTTGTAGCTTCAGAGCTTGCGCATATGGCAAAAGATGTATTAAGACACCTCCCTAAACATTTGTTATGGCACGGATGTTATTGTTATTCAATTGGCCCGGGGTTTCCTCCTACTTGGGAGGATTATGCAGAGATTGCTGTTAAGGAACATAATGATAAGACAATACTTAAGCTCGGGATGGTTTTTCATACCAGTACTTCTATACGCGACATAGGCAATTTTGGAACCACGTGTAGTGAAACGATTGTTGTGACAGAAAATGGATGTGAAGTACTGACTAATGTTCCACGTAAATTATTCATAAGATAAAAGAGTCTTACAAAATCTAAGATTAGGAAAGGGAAAATTATGACAAAAAAACTGTTAGGAGTAAAGGTGGCTTTCAGGGTGAAGCGACTGCAAAGAATAAAAATTTTATTCAATTCCTCGGCACAGGTGGGGATGATTTTAGAATTATGAATTCAAAAGAGCGCTTTAAAGCAATTTTTAAGTATAACGGAGAGTTTGATAGGCATCCTACCACATATTATGGAACACTAGAGATAAATCAAAAACTAATGGATTATTTCTCCATCAATTCCCGGGAAGAATTAAGATATATTCTAGGTGATGACTTTAGAACAGTAAATCCTAAATATATAGGCCCTAAGCTAAAAAAATATGAAGATGGAAGCAAAGAAGGATTATGGGGTGAAAGATATAAAGATGTTTTCTACAAAGGAGGTGAATATCCAGAAGCTGTTTATCTACCATTTAAAGATATAAGTAACCAAAAAAAAACTAGACGATACAGAATATCAACAAATGAAAGGATTCAGATTTCCATCTGCTGATTGGTATGACTATTCTAACATCCTATCTGACTGCGAAAGGGTTAAAGACTACATAGTAACTTGCGGTGGTGCTGGAACTATGGACTTTATGAATGGAATAGCAAGGTGTAGAGGTGTTGAGCAAGTGTTAGTTGATGTAGGGCTTGAAGACCCTGTATTCTTAGAGCTCATGCAAAGAAGACATGAGTTTTTCATGACTAAAACAGAGAGGACCTTGAAAGCAGCTAATGGCAAGATAGATGTATTACATATTGGAGAAGATTATGGAAGTCAAAGAGGCCTATTAATAAGCCCAAAGAGTTTTGATCGATTATTTGCTCCAAAACTGAAAGAATATATTGATTTGGGACACAAATATAACGCTAAAGTTATGATGCACTGTTGTGGTAGTTGCAGGGATTTGATACCCAGGTTTATAGAATTAGGCCTAGATATATTGGAAGAAATCCAATCTGATGCTGTAGGCATGGATACTAAAGAATTACATCATGAATTCTATGGCAAGATTGCTTTCTGCGGCAGTATAAGCACCCAACATCTATTACCATTTGGTACTGTTGATGAAGTTATAGAGGCAGTAAACTTGAGAAAAGAATTATTTGCTAAAGGCGGATTGATAATTGCTCCAGACCATAATATTCAGGTTGGAACCTCGATAGAAAACATAATTGCAATGTATAAAACAATAGGAAGTTTAAGCATAAGGTTATGATGGGATGTCTATTAATTTTTAAAAATGTTATGAAAGGGGATTTACTATGAAGCGTTTAATTGCAGATGATTTACATGGGATATGGGCGGCTGTTCTTATCTCATGGGATGAGCGTGATAATTTTGATGAAAAAAATTATCGAATTAATACTGAGCATACAATAAAAGCCAATGTTCATGGTGTATATACTACAGGAAGCAGTAGCGAGTTCTATGCACTGGATTATGAAGAATTTTGTCTTATGGTTGATATACAGGATGAAATATGCGGGAAAAACAATATGCCGCTACAAATCGGATGCTGTGCGGATAGCACGCGCAAAATTATCAAGCTCATGGAATATGCAAATTTAAAGCCAAATGTAGGCGGTGTACAGGTTGCTATTCCCTATTGGATGGAGCTGAATAACAAGGAATTGGTGCAGTTTTTTAAAGATTTAAACACTGCCTGTCCTGAAATGCCGCTCATACATTATAATATCCCTCGCTCTAAGCGGTTTTTGAATGGGAAAGATTATAAACGCATACTGGATGTCGCGCCCAATCTCATAGGTGTAAAATATACCTTTGCCGGCTCTAATTTCGGCCAGTTACAGAATGATATTATGGAAACACCAAATCTTTCTTATTTTGTAGGAGAGTCTCTGCTGGCATCAGGAATGATGTTAGGGGCTAGAGGTTCCTGTAGCTCTATTGTAAACACTAATCCGAATGTCATGCTTTCCCTCTACGACCATGCTGTAAATGGCTCTTGGGAAAAAGCCATAAAGATGCAAAAGGAAGTTGCCCGATTTATAGGTGATCTTGTAAAGTTTATGGAAGATAGAGAAGAAGGCGTGATAGATCCTGTAATTGATACAGGCATGGCTGTTGCTTCCGGATATTATACCGGATCACAACGGACACGTCCTCCCTATATTGGATGGTCAGATGAGACTATTATTTGTCTGCGTAAATGGATGGAAGACAAATATCCACAGTTTCTTTACCCGAAAAAGTAACGGAGAAATAAAATGGCCAGGATAACTGCAATTTCATCTCTGGGATGGGCACATTATACTCTTTATGAAGCTTTGTCCAGAATAGCTGCCCGTGGATTTAAACGTGTGGAAATCGCAAGTTTTGGTTCTTATTGTTTTCATTTTAATTTTGGTAGTCCGACTCCAACAGAACTTAAGAAAATGTTAGATGATTTTGGTTTAGAACCGGTATGTTTAAATTATTTTACTGATTTTCATAAGGCCTGGATACCGGAGGAAATTGATGAGTTTGTCCAGGAGTGGACAAAAAAGATTGCGCAACTTAGGGAGGTTGGTATACCTTTAATGACTATGGGTTTTGGTGTGCGTAATGATCGGCAAGATCAGGAGTATCAGTTATCAAATGCCATCAAGGCCTACAATCGTGTAGGCGAAATTGCTTCAAAGTATGGCATACGTATGCTTCTGGAAGTACCGCATTTATACGGGATTATGCCCCGACCGGAAAAGGTTCTGGAGGTATTTCAGCGGTTGGAGAGTCCGAATATTGGCGCCTTAGTTGATTGCTCTCATTGGGCTGTTATCGGTTACGATATTGATGCTTTCTTTTCCGCACTAGGTGATCGTCTCTGGCATATTCATCTGCGTGACGCTAAAGGTTCTGATACTGTTGATAGGAAGCAGAAATTAGAATTAACCCCGGGTGAGGGAACAGTAGATTTTAGAAAGTTTGGCAAGGCTTTGGATAGGGTCGGCTACAAAGGTGATGTCTCTCTTGAATTTGAATATCGTGATATGACATTAGAGGCTATTGAGCAGGAATACGACAAGGGATTACAATATCTTGAAGATGTTGGCTGGGAATTGCCAGTGGGTGTAAAAACACAGTTGTTGAAGAAACCGGAGATAAAATAACTTAGGAGATAAAATGGAAGAGAAAATTACTCAAGCTATTGATGTTCACGGACATTTCGGAAAGTATACGGATGATAATAAAATTAAACTTATTGAAGAATTTATGTCTGCAGATGCGGAGGAAGTTGCTAGACGGGCACGCATAGCTAATACTAAATTAACTATAGTATCTTCCCTGCAGGCACTTATGCCAAAATCTGAAGAAGACGTTCTGAGAGCAAACATCGATGCAGAACATATTATATCTAAAACTGACGGATTGCTGCTTTATGCTGTTGTTAATCCGACTAATCCTGGGTCTTATGATCAAGCAGTAGAACTGCTAAAACGGCCAAAATGTGTTGGCATAAAAATTCATCCCGAACAACATAATTATCCCATTACTAAGTATGGCCGGGCTATTTTTGAATTTGCCGCAAAGCACAACATTATTATTAGTACGCATAGCGGAGATAAGCGCAGTATACCGAAGGATTTTGTGTGTTTTGCCAACGATTTCCCCTCAGTCAAACTGATCCTTGCACATCTGGGGTGGGGTGGAGAAAGCGGTAACCTGGACTATCAAGTTCAGGCGATTCAATCCAGTAGACACGGCAATATGTTTGTAGATACATCTAGTTCACGAAGCCTTATCCCCAATTTAATTGAGTGGGCTGTTCATGAAATCGGAGCTGAGCATATTCTATACGGGACAGACACACCGGTTTATTTTGCTCCAATGCAACGCGCAAGAATAGATTATGCCGATATAAGTGATCAAGATAAAAAACTTATACTGCATGACAACGCAGCCAAACTGTTTGGTCTAAGAAAAGAACTATAGCAATGAATGCAAAAGTAAAAATAACAGTTGTTCAACGGTTGCTGCACAAAGAGCTTATGAAGAAATACTGTGAGTTCATCTGGGAACCCTGTGAAAGGCTAAGAGAAGGGCAGGAGTTTGTGTCAGAAGGTGTGAATATGCCAGAAGGATTTTGCAGTTGGGCATGGGCAGATATACAGAAATATGTGATGACTCTTGCCCGGGGAGGTAATTTCAGAGGGGTAAAAGCCGGGATGTTTGTTACATGTTGTACAGACGGGTTTAGACCGGTAATTTTCAAATTAGAAAGAATATAATGGACACCACAAGCCCTGTTAACAGTGTAAAGGAGATAAAAGAAATGAAAGGGCAAAGAAAGAATGCAAAAAAGAAGCGGCGGATTATTATGAATAATGATGGAGGGGAGGCGACTCAATCTTGTAGTACAGCATCAGTAGAGGAATTTTTAAGATGCCGGACCAGTCCTCTTTTAGGGTCCCAAGTTGATACCATCTTTTATTGTACGAGTTCGGGTTTTGGACTTTTCTCGCACTATAATGAGGTAGCTGAAATTTTCACTACAAAAAAGGGTATTTTCTCCAAAAATATTACTAATGACCTTATTGAACAGGGGACAGATCCTCTCAAGATCATGGTGGGTTTTTGCAGGGAGCACGCTATTGAAATATTTTGGTCCATGCGGATGAACGATACGCACGATTCATACACTGATGAAATGTTTTCTGAAAATCACTGGAAACAGGAACATCCCGAGTTCTTAATGGGGAAAAAGGAAGACAATTTTCCTTTTGGTGCTAATCAGTGGGCCGCAGTAAACTATGCTTTGCCGGATGTGCGGGAAAGGGCGTTCCGTATTATTCAGGATGTATGTATGCGCTACGATGTGGACGGTATTGAAATGGATTTTTTCCGCCACCCGCATTACTTCAAGAACCAGATGCTTGGAGAGGAAGTAACGCAGGAAAATTGCGATATGTTGACCGATTTAATTAAGCGCGTGAGAAAAATGACGGAAGAGGTGGCAATAGACAAGGGACATCCGATATTAATCGCAACAAGAGTTCCGGATTCGGTGGGATATGCTAAAGCGATCGGTATTGACCTGGTCCGCTGGCTGGAAGAAGGACTGGTTGACATAGTAATAGGCAGCGGATATTTCCAGCTTGAGCCATGGGAAAATTTTGTTGCACTGGGTAAACCCTATGAAGTGCAAATGTATGCCGGATTAAGCGGCTCACGACTGGTTAGTGCCAAAGACCCTTGCGATGAGGGTGATATTCAGATCTGGCGCGGAGAAGCTTATAAGGCATGGAAAGCTGGTGTTGATGGTATCTATACATTTAATCGATTTGATCCGCGCGATCCCATTTTTCGTGAACTTGGAAGCATAGAGGTTCTTGAGGGGTTGGAAAAAAAATTATCATCTGCTCCTGTCGTTCCTAAAAATAAGATAAATAACTGGCTGAAAGATGGGAAAGAATTTATGAAACTGTAAATATTCATGTGGAACCTTTACAAAGAAGGAATGTTTATCATTCCTTTTGCCGCATTTATGTCAAATAAATCGTCTATTAATTCGTCCTTTTTTACTTTTTTTATGGTTTTATTAATTAAAATTTCTGCTTCTCTTAAAGCCAAATAATCGGTTTCTACAGGGATAATAACCTCATCTGAAGCCGTTAAGGCATTTATTGTTAAAATTCCTAAACTTGGAGGACAATCAATTAAAATATAACTATATTTGTTTTAACTATAATTTCTTTTATATTTAATTCTTTTTCGTCATTTTCTTTAGCTATCGCATCGTATAAGGATTTATTTAAATTTATATTATTTTCTTTCTTTTCTCCGTACATGTCTGGGAAACATAAAAATGGGGTTTTTGACAATTATTCTGCTATAATCAGCGATAAAGTAGGATTTGGATATGGCTACACATCTCAAAATTTTTAGCCAACACGATAAAATAATTTTTGAATTCCCTCTAAAATTTAATGGGGAAGATAGAAAACGATTCTTTGCCTTACCAAAATGGACCGTTGAACTGGTGGATAGCTTTAAAACTCCCACAAATAAAGTGGGACTGGTTTTACAATTTGGATACTTCAAGGTAGCTAACAAATTTTTTGTCACTAAAAAATTTGTTAGGAAAGATGTAGAATTTGTTGCCAGGAGGTTACAATGTTCAGTTGAGGAAATCTGCTTGGAGAAGTACAGCGATGCTGAAACTGAAGGGCAAAAACAAAATATTATCCAAACTATCAAAAACGGCTCAGTAGTTGCCTGGCAACATATCAATTTGCAGGGAGAATATGATTTTTCTGAGGAAATCCTGAGAGATTCCATTGAATTTAAACTTCCAGAATTATTGGCAGAGGTGTGCGGGGTTGTCAAGAAAGGAGGAAGTCGACAAAAACACAGAAATAATTTTGGGCGATCACGGTCATTTGCGGACGCCAAGGCGGCATCCCTCCCGAAGTCGCATTAGATCCTTATTTTATGGGGGACAGATCAGTTTGACTGCCGGTAAATACGTGTTTCCTTCCTGGCATTTCCGTTTGGTTCCAAGCCTGTCTCTGCTTGATAGCGCTTAAAGTCACCTATGCTGTACGTGCGCCCGCCCCAGCGAGCTACCAATCCATCTGGACGCCCCCCATAGGTGTTCCGGTCAAGGACAAACCAATGCTCGTCTGCCGGTTCGATAACCGAGTAAATCGCCGCGCCGCAGGGAGTTTCACTGAACAGATTGTCCCGGATATAGACATGTCCAGGCTGGGTTCCGGGTTCGATGCGCCAAATGAAGACGTGGTGACCGATGGGCTGTGGATAGATTTCCGACTGGCGCGGCGGTGCTTCTCCCTGCAGGCCAAAACCGCCGCCAGTGACAACGCAGGTGTTACTCTCGAAATAGACCTCTTGCGAGGGTTCGCGGCACTCGTAGGCCGACATGCCGCAGTCGGTAAAGCGATTGTTTCGGAAATAGAGCCGCTGTGGAATGTTGCGGGTCTCCCCCCCCTGATGGGTGACACCCGAGTCATAAATGGTGTCGAAACAGCAGCGTTCAACCGTCACATCACTGGCCCCGTCCCATAGCTCGATGGCGTTGCCGAAGCGGATGCGGCGCTGCCGGTGCCAGACGGCGCCGCCGATGTGGCGGAAGTCACAATCCCGGATCGTCACATTACGCACATGGCAAGCATGGTAGCCATGCACACCACTGTTGCGAAAGCTCAGGTTTTCGAGAACAACATGACACTGTCCGCCAGCCAGCTTTCGCTGCCCCCAGAGCACACACTCAATACTTCCATAGGCCTGCCCCGGGTTAGTCGGCGAGCAGAGATACAGAACAGCATTCTGGGAGTCTGGTCCCTCCCAGCAGTCTCCCGCCGATGTCGCGCCGACAGTCGTGTAATACCATTCTCCAGAGTGGCGCAAGTCCTCGAAGCTCCAGCGCAGGGTACCGCAGAACTCGCCATCGTTGAAAACCAGGTTGCAGACTTCGCTGGATAACGTACCAGTATAACGCCACACATTCGGCCGCTCCTCTGTCCAGGCTCCGGGATCGCCCACTGCAACCGATCCCAGGAATGTCGGTTTGTCACCTTCGCCGTAAGCGCCATAAGTGAGCGGCGCGCCCTCCTCACCGTTGCAGGTGTGCATCATGTCCCGGATTACACTGCCGCGCTTGAACAGCACCGTATCGCCGGGCAACACTTCGCGTTCGGCATGGCTCTTGAGCGGCCGCTCCGGCGAGATTCCATCGCTGGCGTTGTCACCGTTTACCGGATCGATGTAATAGGTATGTGGGGCCATGGGTTCACTTCTAACGTTTTGACGGCGTATGTTGGTTTCAATAACGCGAACAAGAATGCTTTTTCGTTTTCTCTTCTGCACGTCGGGATAATTGAAGTCCGAGTAGACGATCAGGGCACAAGCCTCATTCAACGCCACCATCTCCGTATGACCGCAGGTATCCCAGGCGCCGGCTTCGCCGCGGGAAACCTTCGTATAGACCGGCGCATCCCATTCCAGTCCCGCCGGGTCGGTGGTGGCCCGCACCGCGAAGTAGCCGGGACCGCCCGACTGTCCGTAGGCGGCCAGGGTCACGCCGTTGTCCAGCGTCAGCAATTGCGGCATCTTGCCGCCATCGAAGGACCGGTCAAAGAGCACCGGTTTGGACCAGGTGCGCGCGCCATCTTCCGACCGGGTCAGGTAGAGAGGACCAAGACCGTTGCCGTCGCTGGTTCGCATTACGCAGATGACCGATCCGTCGGGTCTGAAGTTGTAGTCGGGTTCCGTAAAGCCAGTCCGTTTCTCGGCCAGGGGATCGGATTTGGCATCGCCCGCATAGGGGATCTCCCCCAGGCAATTCCACGAGTGGCCCTGATCGAGCGACCGCAGGAACAGTGGGATGTAGAGCGGCTTGCCGGCCTGCAAGCGCAGAACGAAAGTCACCGTCCACAACGAATCATCCGCGGCTACTCGCATTTTCCCCCACAGAAAGGGGGTGGGCATTGGCCCTTGCCTGACTTGAGCGATCCCACCGATTCCCGGCGTGGCGCCGCGGGCGCTTTCGTGAATGGCAGAGCGCAATTGGTTGGGAATACGCATCTCGGCGACTTCTTCGACCCACTCGCTCTCGCCGGCAGGCAGGCGACGGAACCGCCATTCATTCAATTCCGCTGGCAGCTCCTCCGCACGATACAACGAGCGCGGAAGTTTAAAGTCGCACACGTAATCGCATACGGAATCGGGCAGATCGAATTCTTCCGCACGCCGAGCCGGTCGTTCTACTGCCTGCAGACGATCGCCATTAGGCAACACTATTCCGTCCTCCGCCTCATGGCCAATCTGCGGCGAACCGACGCGCCAAGTCCGTCCTTCGTCTCCAGAGTAGGCGTGGGCCATCGGTTTGCCGTAGGACGATGCGGCATCGGGTTCGACCGAAAAACTGATGTGCAGCCGACCGTCGCTCAGGCGTCGCAGGTAGGGGAACTGCCAGCGTCCCCACGCGCCGGCCGCCCGGTTGAGTTCCGGCGGCGCTTGAGCCACCAGTACCGGGTCACCCAGCGTAAGTTTGACCAAATCAGTTTTCTCTCTCACTTGCTTGATTAGCTCATAACCAGTCATAGTCTTCCTCCTTTGCCCAAACGGTCCATGGCTTCATTTTAAACTCATTTTCGTTAAACGCTCGACATCACGTTTTACCGTGCCAGCGTCAATAACGTGGAATCCTTTGTTGTTAACAAATGCTTTCATGCGCGTTAGCGCGCATGAAAGCATTAAACTGTTGGAACTGATTTTCTTCATTAATGCAATCATAGATACTTCAGATCAATAGTTCAATATTTATTCGCACCGGTTTTTCCAAACCGCCTACTCCATCAATATCCCGTACCCGGGAATCTTGTGTGTTACAGATTTATTTCACCACGTAGCACAGGCATTAAGCGATAAGTGAACGGTTTTCGATCACCGCCCCGTTCGAACATATATCATTGAACCGTTACTCCTCTTTTGATAAGGATAGCAGACAATTGTGTAAAATATCAAGAAATATATTCAAAAAACGAGCTTGACTTTTCCTGTTTGCATAGCTATGCCCATTATTAAGTTGGTAGCTGTATAATAGGGGTAGGTGGGGGATTCGTGCATTTTAGTTTATGATCTTCAGTAAATACTCCTTAAACAGTGGGTGATAAAGAGAATATTCTCCCCGCTTAGTCTTTACAACCAGCCCTTTCTTTTCCGTTAACAGCTTTAAGCATTTCCTAACATTTTTAATAGACAACTGGCTGGCAGAGTCAACTTTACATCCGTGAAGCTCGACGGATGATAAGTGATTATATTATGACTCAACACAACTGCCAAGGTCACATTGTGGCGGAAGATTCGGTTGGACTGGCTGCATTCAATATGGACTCACATCATGTACAACGATATGTTAACAAAGAAGGTTATGTTCAGAATGAAGGGGATGTCGAAATCTGAGGATTTCTTGCAGAATTCATGAATACGGCCGAAAGACGTAGATAACTATAAAAAATATTTTTCTGTCTAAGACTGCTTAATCAGCTTAGAGTGCTGCTTAAAATTATCTTTCAAAGAAGAATATAATCTTTTGTACAGTTTATAGTATTCATCATAGATTTTTGTGTTTTGTGTAATAGGTTCAATTTTATCTATTGTTTTTATAGTCTGCCTGCAGGCTTCAGGGACAGAGGAATAGATTCCTGCACCGACCATAGCAAGTAATGCAGCGCCAAATGCCGGACCTTCATCAACATTTATTGTATAAATTGGTTCTTTATTAACATCTGCCTGGATCTGTTTCCAGAGTTTGCTTTTTGCACCTCCACCAGATGCCCGAATTTCAGATACAGGAATGTCCAGATTCTTGATAATTTCTAAAGAGTCTCTTAATCCAAAGCTCACACCTTCCATTACTGAGCGGATAATATGAGCTCTTGTATGTCGTGGAGAGATTCCAAAGAATACTGCCTTTGCGTCCGGGTCAGCATGGGGTGTTCTCTCTCCCATAAGATAAGGGAGAAAAATTAATCCTTCACTTCCATTTGGGGCTTTTGATGCTTGTTCAGTCATTAGCTGATATGAACCAGCTCCAAGCATCTCCTTAAGCCATTTAAAAGATCCTCCTGCAGCAAGCATTACTCCCATAACATGCCATTTGCCAGGAATTGCATGGCAGAATGTATGAACTCTACCTAATGGATCAGTTTTTACTTGATCCGTATATGCAAAAATAACACCAGAGGTGCCTGTTGTTGAGGATATAATGCCTGGTTCTACAATTCCGTTTCCAACTGCGCCTGCGGCTTGATCCCCTGCACCGGCAACCACTGCTGTTTCTGTTGACAAGCCAAGAAGTTTGGAAGCATCTTTAGTTAGAGTCCCTGTGATTTCTGTAGACTCATAAACGTCAGGCAACAGATTTCTGTCAATGTTTAGCTTTTCTAAGACCTCATTTGACCACTTTCTATTCTTCACATCAAACAATAAAGTTCCCGAAGCGTCTGAAACATCGCTGGCAAACTCTCCGGTTAACCTGAATCTTATATAATCCTTAGGCAGAAGAATCTTACGAGTTTTTTCGTAGATTTTAGGTTCGTTTTTCCTGACCCATAGAATCTTTGGGGCAGTAAATCCTGTGAGAGCAGGATTAGAGACAAAATTTATTAGATTTTCTTTTCCAATAATTCTGTTTATGTCATCGCATTCAGAACTTGTTCTCTGGTCACACCAGAGTATAGCTGGCCGAAGTATGCTATTGTTGCCATCCAGAAAAATAGCGCCGTGCATCTGCCCTGTTAATCCTACTGCTTTGACATCCTTTTTATTAATGTTTGTCTCATTCATGACGGATTTTATAGATTCCACTGTGGCCTTCCACCAGTCAGCTGGATCCTGTTCTGCCCAGCTTGGCTTTGGATGGGACAGGGGATATTCAACAAGTACACTTGATATTATTTCTCCCTTGTTGTTACATAGAAGAGTCTTTACCCCTGTGGTGCCTATATCAATTCCAATAACATATTCCATTATTATTTCCTCTTACTCGGTTTTTCGAATTGAGTAATTTTACCAAATAATTAGGAATCATAGCAACCACTATATAAATTACAGGCTGTTAACTTGACAACATATACCTCCTCCTGTAAAATCAAAATAATGAATATGGAGGCATGAATGGCCTGGTTTGGCAAGCGAAAATACACTGTACTTCCTGCTACAAAAAAGAGAGATATTCCTGACGGATTATGGACAAAATGTCCTGGATGTGGGGAAATTATCTATAATAAAAATCTGAATAAAAATCTCAATGTATGTCCAAAATGCAAATTTCATAATAGAATAACAGTTCGAGAGAGAATTACCCAGTTAATAGATAGGAATACTTTTATTGAACACGATAAGAACATGCAGTCAGTTGATCCATTAAATTTCAAAGCTTACAAAAGTTATAAAGATAAGATAGCGCAGGAGCAGAAGAAAACAGGTTTAAAAGAAGCAGCTGTATACGGAGAAGGAGATGTTGGGGATTTTCATGTATCCATTGCGCTTACAGATTATAGATTTATTATGGGAAGTATGGGCTCTGTTGTTGGGGAAAAAGTTACAAGAGCTGTGGAACTTGCAATAGATAAAAAAATCCCATTTATAAGTGTATCAGGCTCAGGGGGTGGTGCAAGGATGTATGAGGGGATATATTCTCTTATGCAGATGGCAAAGACAAGTGCAGCTGTATCTCGCTTAAGCGATAGAAAAATTCCATTCATTTCAGTAATAACTGATCCTACAGGAGGAGGAGTTTCGGCAAGCTTCGCATTTCAGGCAGATATAATAATTGCTGAGCCGCGTGCTTTGATAACGTTTGCCGGTCCCAGGGTAATAGAACAAACAATTCGTCAGAAGCTTCCGGAGGGTTTCCAAAGAGCGGAGTTTCTTCTTGAACATGGTATGATTGATATGATTGTTGATCGTGTGGAGTTAAAGCAGAAACTTGTAGATCTTATCAAGCATCTTAATGTTCATAAGAAGTAAATGACCTACCTTGAGGCATTAGACTACCTGGATGGTCTTCAGTACTTTGGTATAAAGTTTGGGTTAAGTAATATAAAGACTTTGCTTGACCTGCTTGGAAATCCGCATAATAAATTCAAAGCAGTACATATTGCCGGAACTAATGGCAAGGGATCAGTGGCTGCATTCGCAAGTTCAATAACGGCTTTGTCAGGATATAAGGTTGGGGTTTATACATCGCCTCACCTTGTTGATTTTAGAGAAAGAATAGCTATAAAATCACAGTCAATTAGGCAGGAATCTGAAATCGTAGAAAAGTTTATTCCTAGGACAAAGGTAATATCAATCATTTCTGATATAAAGAGAGCTGTCAAGCATATGAAGAATACCCTTGGCATGAATCATCCAACTTATTTTGAGATTATTACTGCTTTAGCCTTTAAGTATTTTGCTGATGAAAATATAGATGTTTTGATATGTGAGACTGGCATGGGCGGGAGGTTAGATGCAACAAATGTGTGTAATTCGATTATATCAGTAATAACTAATGTTGAGCTTGAACACACAGATGTGCTTGGTAAGAGAATTATAGATATAGCTTATGAAAAAGCGTGCATAATAAAAAAAAACAATGTGGTAATAAGCGGTAGCAGAAAACAGAAGGTGCTGGATATAATTAGCAACATGGCAAGAGAGAAAGGAGCAAGACTAGTTGAGGTAAACTCTGCATATAAATGGGGAAGAACAAGTTCTAATATTAATAAGCAGACATTCTGGATTAAAGGGGAAAATTATTCATATAATAATTTAGAAATCAGTTTGCTTGGAAAGCATCAAGTAACTAATGCTGTTACAGCTATTGCAGTAGCAGAGAAGCTTCGATTATTTGGTTTTAAAGTTCCTAAAAATGCTATTAAAACAGGGCTTAGTAGCACAATCTGGCGGGGCAGACTTCAGGTATTAAGAAAAAATCCTTTACTGATTTGTGATGGAGCGCATAATCCAAGCAGTGCAAGAGTTCTAAAGAGGACTATTTCTGAAATAGAGTATGATAAATTAATATTCGTAATTGGAATATTGAAAGAGAAGAATTACAGAAGCATTTTAAGAATACTTCTCTCAGAGGACGCAACTGCGATTTTTACTAATATTAAAAGTACGAACCGCACATTGAGATCTGAAATCCTAGCTCAAGAGGCGCAAAAGTTCACCAGTAATGTTATTGTAAAAAAAGACATATCTTCATCCTTAAAGTGTGCGTTTCAGAAAGCAGGCAAGAATGACTTGATTTGCGTTACTGGGTCATTATATCTTGTTGGAGAATTATTGGAGGTGATTAAGAAAAATGAAATCATATAGAAAAGAACTGGTTTTTCAAACACCACACAGACGGGATTATATAAACATTACACCTGAAGTGGAAAAGGCTCTCAAGGAAAGTGGAATAAAAGAGGGCTTGTGTCTTGTTAACGCTATGCATATAACAGCCAGTGTATATATTAATGATAATGAACAGGGGCTGATTCATGATTATGATAAATGGCTTGAGAAACTTGCACCTCATGAACCGGTTTCTCAGTACGAGCATAATGGCTTTGAGGATAATGCAGACGCTCACATGAAACGTCAGGTAATGGGACGTGAGGTTGTGGTTGCAATAACAGGGGGGAAGTTTGATTTTGGCCCATGGGAGCAGATATTCTATGGAGAGTTTGACGGCAGGCGAAGGAAACGAGTGCTCATAAAGATTATAGGGGAATGAGGTGAAACAATCTCGTTATCCTTCAAGCCATAAAGAAAACAAGGCGCAAAATATTGTGTCCCTACAATAGAATCTTGGCGTATGATTTTTTGGGGAACTTCTTGCATTACCCATAATACATATTTAATTTGACAAATTAAATATGTATTGTATACTTCTAGTATGAAATATTATCCGAGAGAGATTGAACCTGTAATTATTAGAGCAGCCAAGCAGTTTAGGGTTGTAGTATTGACAGGCGCCCGCCAAACAGGTAAATCAACTTTATTGCAGCATCTTTTTGGGAAAACGCACCAGTATGTTTCACTTGATAATCCGCGTGATTTAAAACTCGCTCAGGATGATCCAGAGCTTTTTTTTCATGAATATAAAAGTCCTCTGATTTTAGATGAAATTCAGTATGCTCCTCAACTTTTGTCCTTTATTAAAATGCGTGTTGATCAAAGCCAGAAAAGAGGGCAGTTTTTAATTACAGGTTCACAGCAATTTACATTAATGAAAGGACTACAGGAAACGTTAGCTGGCAGAGCGGTCTTATTTCAACTTATGCCTATGTCAATTACAGAAGGCGCAAAATTAACTCGTAATTATCATTTCAGAGGACTTGTCGGTTCATATCCTGAATTGGTGGCAATACAGGATATGAACCCAGACCATTGGTTTAGTTCGTATCTCTCTACATATATTGAGAAAGATGTTCAGCTGCATTATCACTTGGAAAAAATAACATTTTTTCGCGATTTTATTTTTCTCTTAGCGGCGCGTTGTTCACAAGTTTTAAATTATCAATCGCTAGGAAATGATTTGGGCGTTTCTGTAATGGCTATAAAATCGTGGATCAAAATTTTGGAAGCCTCTCAAATAATTTATCTTTTAAAGCCATTCTATGTGAATCTTGGCAGCCGCATTACAAAGTCGCCAAAAGTCTATTTTACTGATATAGGACTGGTAAGTTATGTGACAGGGAACAGAAACAGCCATACTTTAATGCGCGGGCAGCAGGCAGGAGCTTTGTTTGAAAATTTTGTCATTCAGGAACTTTTGAAATATTATTCTAATATAGGGCAAAAACCACCATTATATTATTATCGTACAAATAACGGTTTAGAGATAGACATTATCATTGAAAAAAAGACAGGGGAAATCACACCTTGTGAAATCAAATTAACGAAGAGTCCTCATAACGGAATGATTCAAGCAATGGAGCGGTTTAGGAAGCTTAACGAAGGGAAAAACATTCAAATAACAGACGGAGCGCTTATTTCTCTCTCTCCAAAGTCTTTTCCTCTCTCAAGAAATACAAGAGCTTACAACGTGATAGAATTTTTAAATCAATACAAACATTTTTGCACAGGACGATGGAAATGATATCATCATAAAAATGGGCTTTTCAATCAATTAGAAATATGATAATGTAGCGAACTGGTAGTAAACTTAAAACCATTAGGAGTAAGCATATGAAGATAGTTGAAGATTTAAAGCAGAAGATAGAGATGTTAAAGAAAAAGCTCGCTGAGAAAATAGAGAAAGCAGAAAAAGTAAGAGGAAATAAAGAGATAAGACTTTTGAAGAAAAGAATAAAAAGAAAACAAAGATTAGTACGCGAAATTCTTGGAAAAGAACAGAAAGAAGAAGAAGCAAAAAAGAAAAAAGCAGAACCAGAAAAGAAAGCTCCCAAAGAGACTCCTGCAAAAGTTGAGGAAACAGTAGAAAACAAATCTGAGGAAGAAGCTCCTAAAGAAGCTGCGAAAACAGAAGAAAAGAAGCCTGAAGAACCTGTCAAAGAGACTCAAGAATTAGAGAAAGCTGAGCCATCAGAAGAAAAACCACAGGAAGAAATTCCTGCAGAAACTCAAGAACCAGAGGAGAAAACTCAGGAAGAGACACCTGAAGAGAATCAGAAGTCAGAAGATGTTAAACAGGAAGAAAAACCTCAGACAGCCGATAGCAAAGAATAAAGCAATGAAGTATGTCTCAGTCTCTTACTAGTCCGTATGAGCTCTATAAATTTCTTCTTTCCCATTTTGGTCCGCAGCACTGGTGGCCAGCAGAGACTCCTTTCGAAGTAGTTGTCGGTGCAATTCTTACCCAGCAAGTAGCTTGGAAGAATGCAGAAAAAGCTATCGAGAATTTAAAGAATGCCAATGTTCTGGATCTGTGTAAAATATCAAATCTTTCTCTGGAAAAGCTGGAAGTTTATCTAAAGCCGACAGGTTTCTACAGGCAGAAAGCCAAAAGACTAAAGGATATATGCTCCTACATTTCTAAAGAATATAATAGCAACTTAAAGAGACTATTCAATAAAGAAACTTGTTCTTTAAGAGCTGAATTGCTCTCACTTAATGGCATTGGTCCGGAAACTGCTGATTCAATAATTCTTTATGCTGCAGAAAAACCTTCTTTTGTAATAGACGCTTATACAAAACGTATTTGTAAAAGGTTGCAATTAACGGACGACTTAGACTATGAGCCATTAAAGAAATTCTTCGAGAACAGTCTCCCAAAGAATGTAGAAATCTATAAAGAGTTTCATGCTCTTATAGTTGAGTTAGGTAAGAATTACTGCAAGACAAAACCAGTGTGCAAAAATTGTCCATTGAGCAAAAAATGCATATAAAAACTATTCTGTTTGTATCACATTGTCTATTAAATCCTGAAGTTAGAGCAGATGGGCTTTCTAAACCTGATGTGAGTATAGTAGAGGCTGTTGGTGAATTAATGTCTGGACATGATGTTTTATTAGAACAATTGCCATGTCCTGAGTTCTCTTTTCTTGGGAAGCGAGCTAAAATGACAAAGGATGAGTATGAGAAAATAGCAGGATTTAGAGAGCATTGCAGCAGATTAGCTCAAGGAGTGGTAAAAACATTAGAGGACTTCAAAGATATAGACCATAAAATAATAATTGGGATAGCGCGTTCTCCTTCATGTTCTATAAGCAAGGTCTACCGCGGAGAAAAACTTGTTAATGAAAACGGGATTTTTATTGAAGAGATAAAAAAAAGAATAGGTAAGAACATAAAGTTTCTTGAAATTGATTATACAAATTTTGTAGATTCACTAAAAAAATTGGGAGTGCAATTAAATAGAGGCTTGACAGAAATTTGACGTTTTTTGAGTAAAGTGATAGCATTTGCAAAGAAGATAGGTATATGAAAGAAGAAATTTTCTTATTAAGGAACCTGTATGAATAATCACAGAAGGTTACTTCGCTTTTTAATGATGGGGTAGATATATGACTAGCAAAAAAATTAAAGAAGCCAAGGGTGAGCAGAAATTTGCAGCAGCAAGTGAAGCTGCAGCAAAAGGAGCAGAAGCCGGAGGGAAAGAATGGAGTAAAACATTTGACGCTATAACAGATTTTGTGTTCATACAAGATAAGGATTTTAAATTTGTTAAGGTCAATAAGACCTTCTGTGATGCGCTTAAGAAAAAACCTGAGGACTTGATTGGGAAAAAGTGTTATGAGATTTTACATAAGTCTGATAAGCCCTGGCCTAATTGTCCGTTTGCAAAAACCCTTAAAGATAAAAGACCGCATACAGAAGAAGTGAATGATCCTAATATTGGCGTACCCCTTTTGATTAGCACATCTCCATTATTTGATAAAAAGGGAGAAGTAACCGGCGTAGTGCATATTGCAAAAGACATCACCGAGCGCAAGAAGGCAGGGGAGGCATTGCAGAAAAGCGAGCAGTGGTTTTCCACAACACTTAAAAGCATTGGTGACGCGGTAATTGCCACTGACACTAAAGGTAATGTGATATTCCTCAATTCAATTGCGGAATTCTTAACGGGGTGGAAACAGGAAGAAGCTGCGGGTAAACCCCTGAATAAGATTTTAAATATTATCAATGAGAAAACAGGTAAACCAGTTGAGAATCCTATAAAGAGAGTGCTCCGAGAAGGAGTCATTGTAGGGCTAGCGAATCATACAGTATTGATAGCTAAAGATGGGAAAAGATATCCTATTGCGGACAGCGGCGCGCCAATCAAAGACAATAAAGGAAAAATCATTGGCGCTGTTATGGTATTACGCGACATCACCGAGCACAAAAAGGCGGATGAGGAAAAAGAAAGACTTTTGTATAATGTGAGTGAGCGCATAAAAGAACTTAACTGTCTTTATAGCCTTAGCAAACTTGTTGAAAAACCTGACATCTCGGTAGAAGGGATATTGCAAGGAATAGTTAAACTACTTCCTACTGCATGGCAATATCCTGATATTACCTGTGCAAAAATAGCTTTTGAAGATAAGGAGTTTAAAACAGAGGGCTTTAAAACGAGTAAATGGAAGCAGTCAGCCGATATTAAGGTGCATGGAGAAAGAGTGGGAATTATAGAAGTCTGCTATTTGGAAGAAAAACCTAAGACGTATGAAGGCCCTTTCTTGAAACAGGAAAGAAAGTTAATAGACGCAATTGCTGAGAGATTAGGGAAAATCACCCAGCGCAAGAGAACAGAGGAGGCATTGCAGAAAAGCGAGCAGTGGTTTTCTACAACACTTAAAAGCATTGGTGACGCGGTAATTGCCACTGACACTAAAGGTAATGTGATATTCCTCAATTCAATTGCGGAATTCTTAACGGGGTGGAAACAGGAAGAAGCTGCGGGTAAACCCCTGAATAAGATTTTAAATATTATCAATGAGAAAACTTATTTACGTTCCGATTATACACATGAGCGCTGACTTAGGCAGTATTGCCAAGCAGGTAAATAAAAGAGGTATTGCGGATTTTGGAGAGGAATTCTGGAAGAAACACAGAGAGACTGTGTCCGGCTTCTGGGATTCAATTGTTAAATATTTCGCTAATTTAGAGGTTAAGGGTTTTAAGATATATCAGGATGGCTTAGTAGCTGATGGAGAAGTTGGCCAAAAAATAGTAGAAGAAGGCGTTAAATCCGGTAGCAAAAATTATGAAGTTATTGATGATTTATTAAAGAAAGGCGCAGTTTTAGTTCAAACTGAAGATTTCTCTTTAGTCAAAAAAGAAAGAGACCGTATTGTTAAAATTACCCAGGCTAAGACGATGGCAATGAAGTTAATGGCATATTTAGGATATAGATTGACTAAGGATTGCTTGCTAAGAAAAAGAGATGATTATATAACTAAAAGGATAGATGAAACCTTAGAACATGGTGGGGAAGAAGGCATCCTCTTTTTAGGCGCATACCACAACATAATACCTAAACTCTCCAAAAAAATTCAGATAACGGAGGTAAAGGAAGCAAAAAAAGTAAGAGATTATCAAAGATTACTTCTTTCATTTAGAAAGAATAAAGAAGAATTTGAAGAGTTAGCGAAATATTTAATCTCACCAGTACCCCCAGTTCCCATTTCGGGTAATTTCTAATTCCAATAATTCCTGAAGAATATTTTTAATAATTTCCCCTGCAGAGGCAAGAGCAAGCCACTTTTTTGACTGATTAATGGTTTAATTTTCTTGCCATTAATATAAAAATTTGTATAATTGCAGTGTGTTAAGCTTAATTTGCCGGGGTAGCTCAGTCGGTAGAGCAGCGGACTGAAAATCCGCGTGTCCGCAGTTCAATTCTGCGCCCCGGCACTTTTTTTATGCCCACGTAGCTCAGTTGGTAGAGCACGTCACTCGTAATGATGAGGTCACCAGTTCGACTCTGGTCGTGGGCTCCATGAATACTGAATATAAGTTTATAACTGATGAGCAGGATGCTGGGGAACGATTAGACAAATTTCTGGCAAATAAACTCGATATGGTTTCAAGGTCTTTTATTCGGAATCTGATTATTGCTAATCATGCTTCGGTAAATGAGAAAAAAACAAAGCCAGGATATTTTCTTAAGATAGGGGATAATATATTAATAAATATTCCAAAGCTTCAGGACGATGCTGAGCTAAAATTAAAACCAGAAAACATGGCACTTGATATACTATATGAAGATGATAATATAATAGTTATTAATAAGCCTGCAGGGATTATTGTACATCCTGCGCAGGGAGTTGTCTCTGGCACAGTTGTGAATTTTCTATTGTATCATTGCAAAACATTGTCGGATTTAAATGGGTCTATGCGTCCGGGTATAGTTCATAGACTGGATAAGGATACATCCGGGATTCTCATTGCAGCAAAAAACAATAGCGCTCATGCAAATTTAGCAGAGCAATTTAAGAACAGGAAAGTTAAGAAGACTTATATGGCTGTTGTAAGAGGAGTGATTTCACAGGATGAAGGCGAGATCGATAGACCGATTGGCCGATGTGTATCGCATAGAACGAAAATGGCAATTTCTTATATTGGCGGAAAGAGAGCAGTAACTAAGTTTAATGTGATTGAACGCTACCATAAGGATACACTCATTAACGCTCATCCAAGAACAGGAAGGACACATCAGATTCGGGTTCATATGGCTTGTCTTGGTTATCCAATTGTAGGCGACAAAACATACGGAGAAAGTAAAGAGTTAGGATCTAAGCCGGATAGTCTCATTGATCGTCAGGCATTGCATGCTTACAGAATTAGTTTTTCTCATCCTGTTTCTAATAAAATCGTAGAGTTCATAGCGCCTTTAGCGGATGATATAAAAAAATTAATAGATATGGAAAGGGAGTTAGGTTATGAAAGAATTAAAATTTGAGCAGGCTCTAGACAAGCTGGAAAACATAGTAAGGGAGATGGAAGAAGGCAGTGTTTCTTTAGACAAATCTCTGGGACTCTTTGAAGAAGGCGTAAAGCTGGTAAAGTTCTGCTCGGTTAAATTGAGAGAAGTAGAAAAAAAGGTGGAGATACTTAAAAAAGATGTTAATGGCGTTGCACATAAAGAACCATTTGAACTGAACGAGAAGCAAAAATGAACTTAAACTTAAAAGATTATCTATCTGCAAAAAAGAAGATCATAGACAGCGAAATTGATAAGTATATGCCTGAAAAAACTGAATATCCTCAGAGTATACATAAAGCTATAAGATATAGTGTATTTCCGGGAGGGAAGCGCCTGAGGCCAATCTTGATGCTTGCTGCCGGAAAGATATTTTCTCAGGAAGAGAGAAAACTTTTGCCAGCTGCGTGCGCAGTGGAGCTTATACATAATTACTCATTAGTTCACGATGATCTGCCGGCTATGGATGATGATGAATATCGCAGAGGGAAACTGTCCTCTCATAAGAAGTTTGGAGAGGACATAGCTATTCTTGCAGGGGACGCATTATTAACTGTTGCGTTTGAAACGCTGTCTGAAGAGGTAAAGGATAGCAAGCTTGCATTAAGGGTAATAAATCTGATATCTAAAGCGATTGGCACATTTGGCATGATAGGTGGGCAGGTAGTTGATATATCATGGGATAAGGACAAGGCTGAATTGCCCGAATTAGAATTTGTTTGTACTCATAAGACAGGAGCTCTTATTGCTGCTTCTCTCAGGATTGGAGCCATTTTGTCAGGAGCAACTAAAAGGGAAGAGGAAGCATTGTATGAATATGGTAAGTCGATAGGGATTGCATTTCAGATTACAGACGACATATTGGATGAGAAGCAGGATAGCAAGAAAGGATTTAATTACCCTGCTTTTTTGGGTATAGAAGAATCTAAGAAAAGAGCGAAAGACCTGATAAATAAAGCATTGATGAAGCTTGATATTTTTGGCAAAAGAGCTGATATTCTCAGACAGATTGCGAAGTTTATAATAGAAAGGAAAGAATAATGAAAATGAACTGGTTGAAAAAAACAATTGTATTTAACTTTATATTTTGCTTATTTTCTATTTATGCATTCAGCGAAATGATTGATTATATTGTAGCAACGGTTAATGGAGAGGTAATTACTTATAACCAGTTTAGGCAGCGTGTTTTTGAAGTTCGTGAAGCATACAGAGAGGTTTATTCTGGAGAAGAGTTAGAGAAACAGTTTGGAGATAGGAAGAAATTGATACTGAATGACTTGATTGAAGAGCGTCTGTTATTGGAAGAAGCAAAAAGAGAGAATATTGAGGTTGACAAAATAGAGATAGAAAAGATGCTAAATATTGCAAAAAGCAAGTTTAAAAGTTTAGATGACTTTCACAGGGTGTTAAGAAATGAGGGATTAACTCTGGAGACTTTGGAAAAGAAATATAAACAGCGTTTAATGATAAAAAAGATAATTCAATTTAAGGTTAATTCAAGAGTAAGAATAGAGGACTATGAAATTAGTCAGTATTATCAGGCTCATAAAAAGATTTTTTTTGAGCCCGAGCAAGTGAAGATAAGACAAATACTTGTCAAGATGGGAGATAGCGAGAAAGCAGCTAAACAAACAGCGCAGAGCATTCTGAAAAGAATTAAAGGTGGAGAGAACGTGGAATGGGAAGATCTTGATTTTATTAATACAAGCGAATTACTGCCGGAACTAGGTGTAGCAATATCAAAATTAGAAATTAACGAAATTTCAGGTTTAGTTAGAACGCAAACAGGATATCATATTATGAGATTAGAGGGAAGAAAGTTACCGAGGGCAAGAAAATTATCAGAAGTTAGAGACGAGATATCTAGGATTCTATTTAGTAAAAAAGCAGACAGGATATATTTAAATTTTGTAAATACACTAAAAAAAGAAGCAGATATTGATATTAGGAAATAGGGAAGGGATAGATGGATCTGTTCGATTTTGATAAAAAGGCAAAATTTAATGGGGATGCTCCTCTAGCTGCCCGAATGAGACCTGGAACCCTTAAGGAGTTTGTTGGGCAGGAACATATTCTAGGTAAAGAAGGAATTCTTAGAAAAGCTATTGATAATGACAAAATAACTTCTTTGATGCTATACGGTCCTCCTGGGACAGGGAAAACCACGCTCGCTTATATTATTGCAAATGTAACAAAATCTCATTTTGATAGAATTAATGCAGTTACATCCGGTATTTCAGAAATACGCGAGGTTATTAAATCCGCAAGAGCGAGGAAGGATACAAACAATATAAAAACAATACTTTTTATTGATGAAATTCATCGGTTTAATAAAGCGCAGCAGGATGCGCTAATGCCTGCAGTTGAAGATAATATCGTAACACTGATTGGAGCGAGCACTCATAATCCTTTCTTCGCAATAAACAGTCCATTGCTTTCAAGGTCAAGAATATTTCAATTAAATCCTCTTTCTGATGAGGATATAAAGCTTATTATAGGGAATACGTTAAAGGATAAGCAAAGAGGCCTTGGCAAATTGAAAATTAGAATAGATGATAATGCATTGAGGCATATTATCAAATGTTCAGATGGAGATGGCAGAAGGGCACTTAATGCTCTGGAATTGGGGGTTCTTTTAGGAAAGTCTGATAAGGATGGTGTTATTCATTTCACAGTGGAAATGGCTGAAGAAGCTGTTGGGAAAAGACAGGTAATGTATGACAAGGATGAGAGCGCACATTATGATACAATTTCCGCATTTATAAAGAGCATGAGAGGCTCAGACCCTGACGCAAGTCTTTACTGGCTTGCAAAGATGATTTATGCAGGTGAGGATCCAAAGTTTATAGCAAGACGAATTGTTATATGCGCTTCTGAGGATGTTGGCAATGCTGACCCTCAGGCTCTAATTTTAGCTAACACAGCTTTGCAGGCATCTGAATTTGTGGGTTTGCCGGAAGCAAGGATAATTCTTGCACAGGCAGTAACTTATATTGCAACTGCTCCAAAGAGCAATGCTTCTTATCTTGGAATAGATAGGGCTTTAGAGGATGTAAAGAGCAAAAAAATAAAAGAAGTACCTGACCATCTTAAAGTGGGCTCATATCCGGGAGCTAAGGTTCTGGGTCACGGGCAGAATTATAAGTATGCGCACAACTATAATGACCATTATACAGAGCAGGAATATGCGCCTGATATTCCTGAGTATTATAATCCTACAGAACAGGGGTATGAAAAAAAAATAAAAGAGCGTCTTAATGCTTTGAAGGCAGGGAATATGAATAGCACATCAAAGTCTATGTTGCGTAAGAAAATGATAGAAAGAAGGCAAAAGACATCTTCCTACGAAATAGCAACTGAGAGTGAACAGATTAAAGCACGGCTTTTTGATATGGAGGTTTTTAAGAAATCTAAAACAGTTATGTTCTATGTTGGAAAAGGAGATGAGGTTCAAACAAAGGATATAATATTAGAATCAATGAAAATGGGTAAAATAGTGAGTGTGCCTTATATAGAAAATGGAAATCGTGAAATGCATGCATCTCTTTTGAGGAATTTTGACAGGGATCTTACAAAAGGAGAATACGGAATTTTATCTCCTAAAAAGGAAAGTTATAAACCTATAAACACAAGCAGTCTTGACTTAATTATTGTTCCTGGTGTTTGTTTTGATATAAATGGAAATCGCATAGGACGTGGAGGAGGATATTACGACCGCTTTTTAAAATCAGTTTCTAAAAAAACTATATTGATTGGTCTTGTATTTGATTTTCAGGTTGTTAGTAATATCCCATATGATAAGAAAGATATCCCTGTGCATATAATTGTAACGGGAAAAAGAATCCTGAATTAAAAATTATTAGGAGAGAGATTATGGCTGATGTAGTGTGTCTTGGCATTCTTGTTGCGGATGTTGTTGCGAAACCTGTTGATAATATTCCAGGCAGAGGTGAGCTTGGCATAGTCGAGAAAATTGAACTGCATACAGGAGGATGCGCAGGTAATACAGGATCGGCTTTGAAGAAGCTTGGAGTTGATACAGCATTGATCGGAAAGGTTGGGAATGATGGTTTTGGAGATTACATTGTAAAGGAAATGGCTAAGTGCGGATTGAATGTTAAAGGAATAAAAAGAGATAGAGAAACAAATACCTCTTCTTCGATGGCATTAGTAGAGAAAGATGGAGAAAGAAGATTTATACATTGCTACGGCGCAGATGGAACATTTACAGAGAATGATGTTGATTGGGATATAATTAAAGGATGCAAAATTCTTCATATTGCAGGAAGTTTGCTTATGCCAACCTTTGATGGAATTCAAACAGCACGTGTTTTAAACAAAGCAAGAAGCATGGGTATTACGACATCATTAGATACTGCGTGGGATGCCAAGGGCAAGTGGCTTGAAACCATTGAGCCCTCTCTGAAGTATATAGATATATTCTTACCAAGCATTGAGGAAGCAAGAATGATAACAGGTTTGGATTCAGCAGAAGATATATCGGATTTCTTTCTTAAATATGGAATGAAAATTGTCGGATTAAAAATGGGAAGCAAAGGTTGTTTTGTTAAATCTTCTAAAGGTGAAATTGTAAAATTCCCGGTTTTTAATATTAATGCTGTAGATGCTACTGGCGCAGGCGATGCATTTGTAGCAGGATTTTTAATGGGTGTTCTGAATGGTTGGGATATGAAAAAGACTGCAGAGTTTGCCTGTGCTGTTGGAGCGTGCTGTGTGCAGAAAATAGGAGCCAGAACAGGTATCAGAAGCTTTGATGAGACAATCAAGTTTATAGAAGAGCAGAAACAAGGCTCTCTCTAATGGCATTTAGATTTATTGATTCAGGAAGTAACACTGCCTCAAGAAATATGGCAATAGACGAGGCCGTTTTTTCTCACCAGGGGAAAACAGGTTTTGAATATACATTGCGTCTATATACATGGACTCCTCCTGCTGTCTCAATTGGATATTTTCAGGATTTAAGTAAGGAAATTGATCTGGAAAATTGTAAGAGCTTGGGCATGAACTATGTGCGCAGACCTACTGGAGGAGGAGCAATACTACATGATATAGAATTGACTTATTCATTTACTGCCAGTACCGGGGGAATTATTTCCACAGATATTTCTGAGTCATATAAAGTCATATGTGAAGCTATTATTATTGGGTTGAAATCACTAGGAATTGACGCAAAAAACAGAAACAGAAAAGCGGGAATAAGTTTGAAGCAGAGGAAATCTCCAGTATGTTTTGTTGAAGCATCAAATTACGATATTATAGTTAAAGGGAAGAAAATAGTAGGCAGTGCGCAAAGAAGGATTAAAAACAGGCTTATTCAGCACGGATCTATTCTGATTGATTTTGATACTAAGAAGATGCACAGTGTTTTTAAAACCAGTTCCCAGTTTAGAGAATTTCATAGAGGTTTTGTAAATGACGTAACTTGCCTGAATAAGGAGTTGGGATATTCCATTGATCCAAGCAAATTAAAACAGGCAGTATGTCTTGGCTTTGAGAAACGTTTTGAACGTCGGATAAGAAGGGAAGATTTGACAATTAAGGAGAGTATGCTTGTTGAAAAGCTGGATAAATTACAGTATGATAACCTAGACTGGAATGTGAATAGAAAAAGGAATTTAATTGAATGAGCATGATAGAGATGTTTGTTTCAGGGGTAGCAATTGATCCAACGAATAATACGCCGATTATAATCTTAAAGAATAATGACAAAAAGAAAACGCTTCCCATATGGATAGGAATATCTGAAGCAAGTGCTATTGCAATGAAATTGGTTGGAGTGAGTTCTCAACGACCGTTAACTCACGATCTTATGAAATCTGTAATTGAAGTATGCAAAGCAAGGGTATTGGAAGTAGCTCTAGATAGCTTTAATGGGAATACATTTTTTGCAAAGATAAAGATTAAATTAGGAAGAAGAACCTTTCTTATTGATTCACGTCCAAGTGATGCGATAGCTTTGGCATTGCGTGCTGAGGTTCCTATTCTTGTTGATGAGGAGGTAATTAAGCAAGCCACAACTGTTGATGTTACAGAAGTCGGAGACAAGACAAAAGATTTTGAAGGTCTTTTAAAGGATTTAAAAGTAGAGGACTTTAGCAAGTACAGGATGTGACAAAGAAAAGGAGATACAATGAACATCGGGAATATACCTGTTATATCTGTTAAAGGCAGAACTTTGGCAGAGGCATGGGAGAAGGCAGTGCTTGAGACATGGAATAAGGGTTTCCAGATAAAAACAGAATATGATAAAAAAGATGATCCTCCTAGCAGAGATTGTACAATGATAATGGTTGTAGATGATCCCTTTGCTGAGCCGCGAATTCACCGCGCTTTTCCAGCGGGGCTTGAGGAGTTAGAGATCTACCGCCAGGAAGTAATAGAAGGTGTTCATGATCACTGGATTAGTCCCGAAGAAGGGAAATGGACATACACATATCACAAACGACTTTTTGCGTATGAAACAGAGGGCACAGAGATTAATCAGATAGATTATATTGTAAATAAGTTAGCGCAGACTCCCTATAGCCGTAGAGCTCAGGCAATAACATGGAATCCTAAAACCGACCCGCCTACATATGATCCGCCATGTCTTCAAAGATGCTGGTTTAGACTTTCAAGAAATGAGCATAAGAGATTAGTATTGAATATGAATACACATTGGCGTTCAAGAGATGGCTTTAAGGCTGCATTTATGAACATATTTGCCTTAACTGATCTACAGAAACTGATAGCTGTGCGTATAAGTAAGAAGGTTCATGAACAAGTTGTTGTTGGTAGGTATGCTGACATAACAGACAGTTTTCATATCTATGGTTCGTATTTTAAACAATTTCAGGATTTTTTAAATACTGTAAAGAATCGCAGTTTTCAGGAGAGAACATGGACAAGCGAGTTCTGCGAGCCGTTCTTTGAAGAAGGAAGAAAAAGGCTTAAAGACGAATTGGATAAAGAGCAGAGTGCCGGAGGCCGGACTTGAACCGGCATGAACTAAAAGTTCGAGGGATTTTAAGTCCCTTGCGTCTGCCAATTTCGCCACTCCGGCAGAAGTGTTTGGAGGCGACAAGCGGACTCGAACCGCTGAATAGAGGTTTTGCAGACCTCTGCCTTACCACTTGGCTATGTCGCCGTACTATAGTTCCTAAATTGACGAAGTTATGATAGCTATTTTAGCAGTTTCAGTCAATAAGTAATTGAAGCAGTATAAAGTGTATGCTATCATTGTCTTGAATTGAAACAAAATAAGGAAAAAGCATTATGAAAAAAGGTATTCATCCCGAATATTATGAAACTACCGTTACATGCGCCTGTGGAGAGGTTATTCACACGCGTTCTACAAGGAAAAATATCAGAGTAGAGATTTGTTCAAAGTGTCATCCTTTTTATACAGGCAAACAAAGGTTTGTTGATAGTGCTGGAAGAGTTGAAAAGTTTAAGAAAAAATATAATCTCTGAGTGAGAAAGTTCAAATTCGAAGCACGAAGCACTAAATACGAAACAATATCAAATGCACAAAGAAGAAGATGTTAAATTATGACAGGTAAATGGCATAAAGATTGGCCTGTGTTAAAAGATTATGACTCTCAGCATCTTCGACGAGTTGCTCTGCCTCTGGGAGGTATCGGAACAGGTACAGTATCGCTCGGTGGACGTGGTGACTTGAGGGATTGGGAAATTGTCAATCAACCAAGTAAAGGATTCAAGCCAGCATGTGCTTTTTTTGCTCTGTACGCTAAGACGACAAAGGGTAACGTTGTAACCCGGGCGCTTGAAGGTGCGATTGATCCAGAGGATTATGAAGGTGCTTCTGGTTGTACGATTCCAAACCATAGTTTACCGCGTTTCCAGAATTGTTCTTTTGCCGCAACATATCCCTTTGGACAGGTATTTCTGTCAGATCCTGAGCTACCGCTTGAGGTGCGGATCGAAGCATTCAATCCTCTAATCCCGGGGGATTCTGAAAATAGTGGTATTCCGGTTGCAGTTCTGCGTTATGTGTTGATTAATAAAACAAACAAACCGGTTGATGCCACAGTCTGCGGCAGTATGGAAAATTTTATCGGAAAGGACGGTATAAGTGGCAATTCTAAAAATAATGCGAATGCTTTCCGAAGCGAATCAAACCCGAAATTACAAGGTATTTTTATGAATTCCGAGGGGGTTAATCCTCATTCTGAGCAGTTTGGTACTATGGCACTGACCACCATCGAAGCTACAGGTATAAGCTATCGCACTGCCTGGCCTTCCTATAGCTGGGGTAATACAATACTTGATTTCTGGGATGACCTGAGTGATGACGGAAGACTGGATGAAAGGGAATTACCGCAAGGCGTTGACAACCCTATATCTTCACTTGCTGTAGGCCTTAATATTTTACCAAAAAGCACAAAGTCTGTGACATTTCTCCTGACATGGCATTTCCCAAATCGTATGACGTGGACTCCTCAATCTAAGGATCAGAATCAGTCGAGTTGCTGCGAGGGAAGCAAGTGTTGTGAAGATAATAATCCAGACCGCATTGGGAACTACTACACGACAAAATATCAAGACGCCTGGGATGTAGCGGTGAAAACCTATCCGGTACTGCCGGAGCTCGAAGCTGATACGGTCAAGTTTGTCCGGGCTTTTTGCGAGGCTGATCTTCCAGTGGTCGTAAAAGAAGCGGCTCTGTTCAATCTCAGCACACTGCGCAGCCAGACCTGCTTCCGAACGGAAGATGGACGTTTCTACGGCTGGGAAGGCTGTAGCGATAAAGGCGGTTCCTGCTACGGATCATGTACTCATGTATGGAATTACGAACAGGCAACGGCATTCCTGTTCGGTGAATTAGCAAAAAAGATGAGGGAGGTTGAATTTTTACATGCAACCGATGATCAAGGCTTGATGAGTTTCAGAGTTAATTTGCCAATAAATCGTGCATCAGAGTTGAAGCTTGCCGCAGCCGATGGGCAGTCGGGATGTTTTATGAAGCTATATCGGGACTGGCAACTCTCTGGCGATGATGAGATGTTGAGATCACTCTGGGATAAAGTTAAGAAGGCATTAGAGTTCTATTGGATTCCAGGTGGCTGGGATGCTGACATGGATGGCGTCATGGAGGGCTGCCAGCATAACACGATGGATGTAGAGTACTACGGTCCCAATCCACAGATGGGTACATGGTATCTTGGCGCTCTACGAGCTGTAGAGGAGATGGCGCGATACTTGGGCGACACGGAATTTTCTGCCACTTGCCGCAACCTTTTTAAAAATGGAAGCAGATGGATGGATCAGAACCTGTTCAATGAAGAATACTACGAGCATGAGATACATCCGCCAGTTGATGAATTCGCGATCGCGCCAGGTCTGCGCTCCAGTATGGGAGGCAAAAACCTTGCTAATCCAGAACTGCAATTGGGCTCTGGATGTCTTGTAGATCAACTCGTCGGTCAATATATGTCTCATATCTGCGGATTGGGTTATCTGCTGGATAAGAACCATGTTCGCACTACTCTGCGGAGTGTTTTAAAATATAACTTCAAACAGAGCCTTTATAACCATTTTAACCATCTTCGCAGTTTCGCGCTTAATGAAGAATCGGCAATACTCATGGCAACCTATCCTAAGGGACGTAAACCGAGACAACCATTTCCGTATTGCAACGAAGTAATGACCGGTTTCGAATACACTGCTGCAGTAGGGATGCTCTACGAAGGACAAATTAAAGAAGGCCTGAAAGTGATACAAGCGACTCGCAATCGTTACGATGGGCGGAAGCGAAGTCCTTTTGATGAGGCGGAATGTGGACATCATTATGCGCGAGCTATGGCTTCGTGGGCTTCAGTATTAGCCTTAACCGGTTTTCAATATTCAGGAGTTGAAAAGAGCATGACATTCACCGCTAGCGACGGTGTTTATTTCTGGTCAAATGGGTACGCTTGGGGGACATGCAAGCAAGAAACAGTTAATAAAGAAGTAAAGGTAAAGCTGACAGTGCTTCATGGTTCACTTAATCTCAAGCGATTTAAATTGACTGGCATGGGTTGCGTAGATTTTTCTAAGCAAAAGAACGTTGGCACAGGAAAAAGCCTTTCACTGGAATTGAAAGGCTCTGGAAAATAGTATCTGAACACAGAATATTTATCTAAACAAGGTCTATTATGCTGTTAGACAAATTAGATAGTATCAAAAAAAGGGGCAATGAACTCACTGAATTGATGAGTGACCCTCAAGTTATAGCTAATAGGGACATGTATCAGAAGTATGCTAAGGAATATACTGATATAAAAGATATAATAAAGGAGTATGAGATATATAAGGAAATTTTGAACGACATATCAAAGAACAAGGAAATTCTCTCAAACCCCGCTGAAGAAAAAGATTTTCTGGAACTAGTTGAATCAGAGATAGCGGATTTAGGGGGCAAGAAAGACAAGGTAGAGGACAATCTTAGAACATTGCTGGATCCAGAGGCGCGCGATTGGAACAAAGATATTATTATGGAAATACGTGGTGGTGCTGGCGGAGATGAAGCTAGTCTTTTTGCTGAAGACCTATTTCGTATGTATAGCAAGTATGCTGAGAAAAAAGGGTGGAAGATTGAAATTCTCTCATCACATCTAAGGGAATTAGGCGGTTTTAGAGAGGTGATTTTCGCAGTAAAAGGAAAGAATGTTTATAGAAGATTGAGATTTGAGAGTGGAACGCATCGTGTTCAAAGGGTTCCTGTTACTGAGACCAGTGGTCGTATTCATACATCCACTGCTACTGTGGCAGTACTTCCTGAACCTGAAGATATTGAAGTTAAAATAAATCCGCAGGAATTAAAAATTGATACATTTAGAGCCTCAGGAGCTGGAGGTCAACATGTTAATAAAACAGACTCAGCAGTTAGAATAACCCATATACCAACGAATCTGGTTGTTGAGTGTCAGGACGAAAGGTCACAGCATAAAAACAGAGTTAAGGCAATGAGAGTATTAAGAGCCCGTTTACTGCATAAGGTGAAAAAAGATCAGCAGAAACAGATTTCTCAGGATAGAAAAAATCAGGTTGGCACAGGAGATAGAAGTGAAAAGATTCGCACGTATAATTTCTCCCAAGCACGAATTACAAATCATCGTATAAATTTTACTTCTCATAATCTTCAGGCTTTTCTTCAAGGTGATATGGATGGATTAATAGAAGCTGAATTATCAGTGGGTTTTAAGCGAGATTGAAGATTAAAGAATTAATTCTTCGCACAACAGATTATCTCACAAGGCATAATATTTCCTCTCCCCGTTTGGATGCAGAAATCTTACTGGCGTATGTCTTAAAAAAAGAAAGAATATTTCTATATCTTAATTGGGATAGCATTCTTAAAGAAGACACCCTGGACATTTTCAGGAAACTTGTTCTAAAAAGGTCGAAGCACACACCTGTTGCATATTTAACAAGGCATAAAGAGTTTATGTCTGTTGATTTTGAAGTAAATGAAAAGGTATTGATTCCCAGGCCTGAGACTGAAGTATTAGTTGAAGCAGTATTATCCCGAATGCTTTCGGGACAACCAAATAGAGAATGGGTAGCAATTGATATAGGAACAGGTTGTGGGAATATAGCAGTTACTCTTGCCAAAAATCAGAATATCAGGATCTATGCTTCGGACATCTCAGAAGATGCATTGAACATCTCCATGAGAAATGCCAAAAACAGGAGAGTAGAGAAGTCAATAAGATTTCTTTGCGGAGACTTGTTCAAGGCATTTAATGGTCTCAACCTTGATAAAAAGATTGATTTTATTGTATCCAATCCTCCTTATGTTTCTTCAGCGGATTTTGAAAAATTACCTATTGATATAAAGCAATTTGAACCTAGGATTGCTCTTGACGGTGGAGTTAGAGGTATGGATTTTTATCCTGAACTAATTAAAGGCGCAGCGGAATTTTTAAAACCACATGGATTTCTTCTTATGGAAATAGGATATGGACAGGTTGAAGAGGTTAAAAAACTTGTTTCCTTAAGTAAAGCATTCTTAGAGCCCAAAATTGTTATGGATTATGGGGGAATTGAGAGAGTAGTTATCTGCACGCGTTCTTGACATTGTGTGTTTCTTTCGGTACAATTCGCACAACTGATTTTGGAGAAAGACAAAGTGGTAGAAGATAATAAAAAGTTTCTGGGAGAAATACTTCAAGACATAGGTTTGATCTCAGAAAAGCAGTTGGAAACTGCCTTAGCAGAGCAGCGACAAACAGGTGAAAGACTTGGGAATATACTGATAAAGCTTGGATATATAGATAATGAAGGACTTTGTAAGGCATTAGCTTCTCAGTTTGGGTTGAAGACGATAAATATATCTGAATATAATATTGCACAGGAAGTGATAGATAAAGTTCCTCAATCAGTTGCAAAAAAACATAAAATTATACCTTTGGAATTTGAAAATAATATTTTAACGATTGCTATGGCTAGTCCACTGAATCTTCTTGCGTTGGATAATCTAAGAATAGTGCTGAATTGCGAAGTTGAAGGATTGTTAGCTACAGAAGAACAGATCGAAAGTTCCCTGGAAAGATATTATGGTGTCAGGGAAGAAACAATTGATAGCATGCTTCAAGAGTTGAGTGAACAGGATATAGATTTTGTTGGTGGTGAAGTTGCAGAGGAAGAAGAAGAGATCTCGGATGAAGCACCAGTTATAAAATTAGTTGGTTTATTAATACTAGAAGCACTTCGTGCCAGAGCAAGTGACATACATATTGAGCCCTTAGAGGGAAGGCTTAGGGTACGCTATCGTGTAGATGGAGTATTACATGAAGTGCCTGCGCCGCCTAAAAGGCTGGAGAAATCAGTAATCTCCCGTATCAAGATTATGTCTGGTATGAACATTGCAGAAAAGAGACTTCCTCAGGATGGTAAAATAAGATTGTCCTTGTTAGGAAAAGATATTGACTTGCGTGTATCAGCTTTGCCTGCAATACATGGGGAAAGTGTTGTATTAAGAATCCTTGATAAGAGTAGTTTATTATTAGGCATGGCTGAACTGGGCTTCTTAGAAAAGGATATGAAAAAGTTTGAGTCGCTGATTGCATCACCTAATGGTATTATTCTTGTAACAGGTCCAACAGGTAGTGGTAAAACAACAACTCTTTATGCAGCTCTTAATAAGATAAATCAGCCGGACAGAAAATTGATAACAGTTGAGGAACCTGTTGAATACCAGTTAACAGGTATCAATCAGGTTAATGTAAAAAGCGAGATTGGATTGACATTTGCTAGTGTTTTAAGATCTATGTTGAGACAGGCTCCTGATATTATAATGGTTGGAGAGATTCGAGACGATGAAACAGCAGAGATTGCTATAAGATCTGCTTTAACAGGTCACCTTGTATTCTCCACGCTTCACACTAATGATGCTCCCAGCGCAGTAACACGTCTTATTGATATGGGAATAAAGCCTTTCTTGGTGGCTTCGTCAATTCAGGCAGTTCTTGCACAGAGGTTGGTCAGAACAATCTGTCCAGAATGCAAAGAAGCATATACTCCAAGAAAAGATGAAATTTTACAAATAGAAAGAGCATTTAATAAAAAGGGTATGGGTAAAGTACAGTTCTATATAGGTAAAGGGTGTCCAAAGTGCTCTCAGACAGGTTATAAAGGGAGGATAGGTATTTTTGAATTACTCGTACTCAATAGCGAGATTCGCTCATTAATTCTTAAGAGAACATCAAGCGCAGAAATTAGAAAAAAGGCGTGTGAGCTTGGAATGAAGACCCTAAGGCAGGATGGTTTAGAAAAAGTTGTGATGGGAATGACTACACTTTCTGAGGTGGAACGAGTAACTCAAAAAGATGTAGAATTGTAAGGAGCAATATAAAATGGAGATGAATGAACTGCTAAAGATTGTTGTAGATAGAAATGCTTCCGACATACACTTAGTAGTAGGAAAGCCTCCTGTTTTACGCATAGATGGAAGACTGGATGTTCTTGACTTTGAGGAGCTGAAAAACGAGGACACAGAGAAGTTAATGAAAAGTATTACCTCAGAACATCAGCAGCAAAAACTACAAGAGATGGGGGGAACAGATTTTGGTTTTTCTTTTGGGGATATAGCAAGATTCCGTGTAGCCATTTATAAAGAAAGAGGAAATACTTCAATTGCAATGAGACTCATTCCGATGAAACTTTTGACATTTGATGAGTTGGGATTATCTGAGCAAGTTAAACAGCTTATGTATAGACCACGCGGACTGGTCCTTGTAACAGGACCAACCGGCTGTGGTAAGACAACAACACTTGCCACAATGATTGATTATATAGCGAGAAATAGAGATACTCATATAATAACAATTGAAGATCCTATAGAGTATTACCATACTCATCATAATGGTGTTATGTCTCAGAGAGAGTTGGGTGTAGATGTTCCTTCGTTCTCTGAAGCTCTCACCAGAGCCCTAAGGCAGGATCCTGATGTTATAATGGTGGGAGAGATGAGGGATCTAGGTACAATGGAGGCTGCTATTTCAGCTGCGGAAACCGGGCATTTGGTATTAGCAACCTTGCATACAACAGGCGCTGCAGCCACAATTGACAGAATAGTTGACGCTTTTCCTACTGCGCAGCAGGAACAAATAAGAACGCAATTATCTGAATCTCTTGTAGCAGTAATTTCTCAGCAATTAATTCCCAGAACCACAGGAGGAAGAATAGCATCTTATGAGATAATGGTAGCTACTTCAGCTATAAAGAATCTAATAAGGGAGAAGAAGTCTTATCGAATAATCTCCTCTATTCAAACAGGGAAAAAGCTCGGCATGAAAACAATGGATGATGCTCTAACAGAGCTTTACAATAGCAAAACAATAAGCTACGAAGAGTATATTACACGTTGTTATAGTGTAGCAGATGCTGAAGTAAAGGCAGGAGAAAAGAAAAATGACTAGCAAAAAGAAGCCTATTGGGCAGTTGTTGCTTGAGAAAGGACTAATAACACATGAGCAGTTAGAGCATGCTCTGAATGAGCAGCAAAAATCTAATGGCTTGCTTGGCAGAATTTTAGTAGATCTTGGTTTTGTGACAGAAGCAGACATCTTGTCTACATTAGGAGCACAAACTGGAATGCCTGCTGCAGATTTATCTAAAATAAATATTCCCCCGGAAGTTTTGGAAAGGGTTTCAGCTCCAATTGCAAAAGTATATAAAATTATTCCTGTAAAAATAGAAGAGAATATTCTGTATATAGCTATGGCGGATCCTTTGAATATTAACGTCTTAGATGATTTGCGGTTCATGTTGGAATGTGAAGTAAGAGGCATGGTAAGCAATGAGAAAGATATTGAGGAGGCTATTGCTAAATATTATGGAGAAAAAACAGAGACTGTTCAGGATGTCTTAAAGGATATGGAATCAGGAGCAATAGAAATCAAAGGAGGTATTGATGAGACTGAGGAAGATATTCATGATGTAGCAACTCTTCAGGAGTTGGCGCATCAGGTTCCTGTAGTCAAATTGCTTAATTTAGTGCTTATTCAGGCAATAAAGGATAAGGCTAGTGATCTGCATTTTGAGCCATTTGAAGACCAATTTAAGATCAGATATCGTGTGGACGGGATGCTTTATGAGATGATCCCACCACCTAGGCATTTGGCTTTAGCGGTAACTTCCAGAATTAAGGTTATGGCAGGAATGGATATTGCCGAAAGAAGATTGTCACAGGATGGAAGGATTGAGCTCAATATGGGTGGAAGAGAAGTAGACCTTCGTATATCAACTTTACCAACGCTTTACGGAGAAAGCGTTGTAATACGAATATTAGACAGAGGCTCTGTTATGCTCTCTCTGGACCAGGTAGGTTTTTTGGAAGAAGATCTAAAGCTATTAAGAGATTTAATAAAAAAACCTAATGGTATTATTCTTGTAACAGGCCCAACCGGATGCGGCAAAACTACAACCCTTTATTCTGCTTTAAAGGAAATTAATTCTCCTGAGGACAAAATAATCACTACGGAAGACCCTGTTGAGTATAATTTAGCAGGTATTATACAAGTGCAAATAAGACCTCATATAGGTTTAACTTTTTCCAAGTGTCTCAGAAGTATATTAAGACAGGATCCTGATAAAATATTAGTAGGAGAGATCCGCGATCTGGAGACTGCGGAAATGTCTATTCAGGCTTCACTTACAGGACATTTAGTGCTGAGCACGTTACATACTAATGATGCAGCTGGTACAATTGCCAGGCTTATTGATATGGATATTGAGCCTTTTCTTATAACCTCGACGCTAGAGGCTATTATTGCGCAAAGACTTGTTAGGAAAATATGTTCTAGTTGTAAAGAGGAGTATTCTCCAGATGAAGAAGAATTATCCTTGATTGGGCTCAAGCCGGAGGACGTGAAGGGCAAGAAATTTTATAGGGGCAAAGGATGTGAGGTATGCAACGGCATTGGATATAAGGGGCGAACAGGTATTTTGGAAATACTTGTTATTAACGACGAAATAAGAACTCTTATTGTTAATAAGGCAACTGCTGGTGATATTAGAAGCAAATCTCGCGAAAAAGGGATGTCAATGTTAAGAGAAGACGGACTGAAAAAAATATGGATGGGAATTACTACTATTGAGGAAGTAGCAAGAGAGACACAGGGAGTGGAGATATAGGATATGGCTGTTTACGCTTATGTGGCGATGAATAATCGCGGTAAAGAAGTAAATGGAACTGTTGAAGCAGAGACTTCTACTTTAGCAATATCCCAGATAAGGGATATGGGCTATTTCCCTACAAAGGTTTATGAAAAGTCTCCTGCTTCTTCTGCTTCAACATCTGCTAAATCAGCAAAGTCAGGCGGTTCTAGTATGAATATTCAGATTAAACTGCCAGGAATTGGTGATAGAATAAAGCCAAGTCAATTATCCGTTTTTGTCAGACAATTAGCAACCTTGCTTGGCGCGGGTCTTCCTTTGTTGAGGAGTCTTAATGTCCTGAGTGACCAAGCTAAACCTGGTATTATGAAAGAAACTCTCTCTCAGGTGGCTACAGATATTGAGGGAGGCGCTACATTTTCAGAGACACTTGCCAAACATCCTAAAAGCTTTTCAAAACTTTTTATTAATATGATAAAGGCTGGTGAAGTTGGCGGGATTTTAGAGGCGGTTTTGGAAAGGCTGGCTGAGTTTTCAGAGAAAGAAGAAGCATTAAAGAGAAAGATTAAGTCTGCTATGGTTTATCCTATACTTGTTACCGTTGCAGCTGGTGGAATACTTACTTTTTTGATTATAGTAGTTATCCCAACCTTCAAAAAAATGTTTGAAGATTTCAACACAGAGTTGCCGGGCGCTACTGTAATGCTGTTAAAAATGTCAGATGTTTTCAAGGATTGGAAAAATGTTCTTGTTGTTCTCGGATCATTAGTGGGGCTATTTATACTATACAAGATTATCCGAAAGACACGAAAAGGAGCGTATTATTCAGATAAGCTTAAGTTGTATATTCCAGTTGTTGGGCCATTGATTAGAAAAACAGCTGTTGGGAGATTTTCAAGGACATTTGCCACGCTGATCGGAAGCGGAGTTCCGATACTTCAAGCACTTACAATCGTAAAAGAAACATCAGGTAATGAAGTAATATCTCAATCAATGGTGGCTGTTCATGATAGTATCAGAGAAGGAGAATCAATAGCAGGACCACTTCAAGCAAGTGGAATATTCCCCCCACTGGTTATTAATATGGTGGATGTTGGTGAAGAAACAGGAGCATTAGATAAGATGCTGCTTAAAGTCGCAGAAGCATATGATCAAGAAGTAGATGCTGCAGTAGTAGCTTTGACAAGTATAATAGAACCAATTATGATTGTAGGCATGGGGGTTGTCGTCGGGTTCATAGTTATTGCGTTATTCTTACCGTTAATTAAGCTGGCTACAGCGATTGTATAATGTAATAGGGTTCAAAATATTGAACCCCTACAAAACAGGCATCAAAATCTATCTGTAGGGGCACAATATCTTGTGCCCTTTAGAAAATATTATGAATCCAAAAATTTTAGTTGTAGATGATGAACTAAATATGCGAAAGACCCTTTCTGGTATTCTTCTTCAGCAGGGCTATGATGTTAAAGTATGCGGGGATGGGAAAAAAGCTATAGAAATTTTAGATACCGAGCAATTCAATTTAATAATCACTGACATAAAGATGCCTCATATGGATGGAATGGCAATATTGTCTCTCCTCAGAAAGAAGAACATAGAAATACCTGTTATAATTATTACAGGGCATGCCACAGTGGATTCAGCAATTGATGCAGTAAAGCTTGGAGCTTATGATTATATAAGAAAACCATACATGCCGGAGGAAATTCTTTTCTCTGTGCATAGAGCGGTAGAGCGTGAAAAACTGATAAGTGAAAATTTATATCTACATAATCAGCTGAAAGGAAAATTTCGCTTTAAAGGATTAATAGGGAATAATAAGAAAATGCAGGATGTCTATCGACTGGCGCAAAAGGTCTCTAAAAGCAATGCTGCTATACTTATAAGGGGAGAGAGCGGGACAGGCAAAGAGTTGATAGCTAACGCAATTCACTATAACAGTCAGCGTAAAAATAATAAGTTTCTTGCTATAAATTGCGGAGCTTTACCCGAGAACCTGTTGGAGAGCGAACTATTTGGCCATAAGAAAGGCGCGTTTACAGGCGCTATAAGTAGTAGAAAAGGAATATTTGAGGTAGCTGATAAAGGAACTATCTTTCTTGATGAAATAGGGGATCTTTCTTTAACTACGCAGATGAAATTATTGCGCGTTCTTCAGGATGGAGAATTTAGGGAAGTGGGAGGAACTCGGCAAATTAAGGTTGATGTGAGAATCATAAGCGCAACTAACAAGAATTTAGAAGATCGTATAAAGCAAGGTTTGTTCAGAGAGGATTTATATTATAGGATAAATGTAATTGCTATTGATCTGCCTCCACTCAGGGAGAGGAAAGACGATATAGCTCTTTTGGTAAAGCATTTTTTAGAAAAGTATAATCCATTAAAATCTAAGGGGGGCACAGCTAAACGAATTTCCTCTGAAGCCATGAGTTTGCTAATAAACTTTGACTGGCCGGGCAATGTTAGAGAACTGGAAAATATAATTGAACGCGCAGTAGCATTGCAGGAAGGCCCATGTATTCTTCCTGAGGATTTGCCTGTAGGGGTAGGTTTTCAACCTGCCCACATCCCAGCAGTTACAGGAGAGAATTTTCATGAAGCGCGAACTGTCTTCGAAAAGAATTTTTTAATCAATATATTAAAAAAAACTAATAGAAATATATCCCTTGCCTCAAAGAAAGCTGGCATAAGCAGACGCCATTTCTATGAGAAGATGAAATTATATGGAATCAAAAGATAAAGCATTTTCTCTGTTTTCACGGCTTGCCTATCTATTTGTTTTAACTGGATTAGCCATTTTTCTTATATATGTCGCTGTGATTGTATGGAAGACTTCTCTTCTTCAGCACAGAGATCTTTTTATTGCAATTATCTTCTTTTCTCTGGGCTTGATTACCTTTGCCTACATATGGAAGATTATTCTTCAGCCGATATATAAGGGATTACGGACTACAGCTTTGAACAGTGGGTTTAAACCCACTGTTCAGGACAATAGCCTGCAACCACTTATTAGCTCAAGGGAACAACTTAAAAAATGGTCTCAGGAATTGGAAAAAAGAGTAGAGGAGAGAACAGCAGAGCTAAAGAAACTCAATAAGGAATTACTTGATACAGAGTTTGAGCTTATGGAAAGAGACAAGCTCTCTTCGATGGGAGAGATATCGGCAAAACTGGCGCATGAAATCAAGAATCCTCTGGCAATTATTAATAATGCGGCGTTTTTTCTCAAAAATGTCTTTAAGAAACCTGATCCTGAAGTATCAGAGCAAGTTGGAATTCTTTTTCAGGAAACAGATCGTATTAATAGGCTTATTGCTGATTTACTTCAGTTTTCCAGAATTTCGGTATCCAAGGATAAGGATGTGGACATGATTGATGTTAATGTGGTGCTTGATAATGCTATCATGTCTTTTGAATCTGTAGTGGCTGTCCTTACAATAGAGAAAAAATACGCTATAAGATTACCAAAAGTAAGAGCCAATTCGGATCAGTTGAAACAGGTATTTTTGAATATAATTTCCAATGCTTATCAAGCTATGGAAAGCAGAGGACAGAGCACAGATGGCAGACTTACGGTACATACAGATGTTATAGAAGAGGCAGAAATAAAAATTATTTTCACTGATACAGGTTGCGGGATTGCGCCTGAGAATTTGCAGGAAATATTTACACCGTTTTTTTCGACAAAAGAGCCGGGAAAGGGGACAGGACTTGGTCTTTACATCTGTAAGTCCTTAATAAAAAGTCTTAATGGAGATATCTCTGTTCAATCTGAAGTTGGAAAGGGAACTAGTTTTACCGTTAGTTTGCCAGTGAGAAAAACCGCACACACTTGGAAGGGAAAAGCACAAACTTAGGATTAAGTAGTAAGGATTAGGGGGTTGGCATAAATGTTGCTTTATAGTAATATAGAAGAAAGGGAGGTGGAAATGAAATTTAAAAAAGGATTTACACTTATTGAGCTTTTGGTTGTAATAGCGATTATTACATTGCTTGCTTCAATAGCAGTGCCCAATTATCTTAAACAGCTTGAGAAGACCAAGGTTGGAAAGGCAACAGCAGACATAATGCTCTTGAGAAAAAGCGTTGACTTGTTCAGAGCTAATCATGAAGGAACCCTTCCTGAGAGTCTTGGTGTTCTTGTGTCGGAGAAATATCTAAGCAAAGCAGTTCCTACTGATCCATGGGGAGGAAGCTATTCATATGTATCAACAGCCAGCAGTTACACAATAACTGATGGAAGCAGTAAGGGCATATCAGAGACGATTAATTTTTAAAGGAGGAGAAGATGAGGAAAAGGACAGGATTTACACTTATTGAGCTTCTGGTCGTAATAGGCATCATTGTGCTTCTTGCAGGTATTGTAATGCCTAACTTCATGAAGCAGATTGACAAGGCGAAGAAAACACGCGCAAGAGCGGACATTCACAGTGTTGAGAACGCTTTGGCAATGTATCAGACTGATTGGGGAACATATCCAGGTGATGGCATAGTAAATAGTGGAAGTGCAGATTTATCTGGTGATCCAGATGATAATATTACTGGAGCTGGTGAATTAAAAGATATGTTACAAACAGCTGGGACAAATGGACGCGGACCATATCTTTCAAAGGATATTCCAAATGATCCTTATGGGACAGTATATAAATATAGAGCTTCGGGAGGCACTTCAACTGATTATACTAATCCGCTTAAAGAACGCAGTTATGACCTCTGGTCGTATGGTAAGGATAAGGCTGATGGCGGGGACGATGACATAGCGTGTTGGGATACTGGGACAAACTAAGAATGAAGACGACAGACGACAGACCACAGACGACAGACCACGGTAAAAAACTATGGTCTAAAGTAGGTTTCACCGCTGTTGAGCTTATGATAGTGCTTGCAATCATGGGTATTATGCTTGTTGCAGCAGTACCATCATTTGTCCAATTCACAAGAAATTCCAGGATTAAGAGCGGAGCGCAGATGGTTGTTTCCGCTCTTAGAACTGCGCGCAGTTATGCAATAACAAAAAGAAAAAACTGCATGGTCATTGTAGATACCACAATGAATGCAGTAAAGATCTATGAGAACGATACAGGAACACTGAGTAACTGGAAAGTAATGCCAAAGACGATTGTAATTAGTCATGAAATTTCATCCGGATATCATCTTAATGTACCGTATCCTGACGATTCAGCGGCGGCAAGTGGAAGTTATACGTCAAAACCTACAGTCAAATTCAAACCAACAGGAGGAGCGACTATTGGTGGCACAATTCAGGTTAGTGATGACGATAAGACAAATCCTGATACATCCTATATTACATGGACAAACATTACAGGTCGTGTGAGGACATCGCGTACGCCATGATAAGGGGACATAAAGAATGTTTAGGATTTTGAGAATTAGAATTTTGAATTTGTTTCGGATTTGCTCTACTCGCGCTTTCAGCCTTCTTGAACTTGTTATTTCAATGGCTATTCTGTCTATCGCGCTTCTCGGACTTATTCAAATGTTCCCTGTAGGTCTCAGGGCAAGCAAGCATGCAGGAGACTACACAATGATGACATTTCTTGGTCAGCAAAAAATGAGTGATATTGAGCAGAATAAATATGAAGATAATGAGTATATGAATGCCAATGATGTTAGTGATATTGATACGTCTTCGTCCTTGACTACTTCAGATCATTTTTTTGCTTCTCCAAATGAGAGTTTTTCATGGAGTTGCGTGGTTTCGACTCATAATGATATAGATAATTTGTATCACGCTACTTTAGCTATATACTGTAATGATAGAGGCGATACCAGAATTGAGGAATTTGTAACGAGTTATGTTAAGTGAAATAAAAACAGACGACAGACGACAGACCACAGTAAAAAACCATGGTCCATGGTCTATTGTCCATGGTCTAAAAGGTAGTTCTGCTTTCACATTGATCGAAATGATGATCACAACAGCAGTTTTGGCTTTATTGATAACAGGCATTTATTCTGTTTTTAAAGGTGGTACCGATTCATGGACAAAGGGTAATGTAAGAATGGAGCGGTATCAGAACGCAAGAGCAATTCTGGGGATGATGTCAAGAGAGATCTCCTGCGCAATGGTTAATGAGGCGAGAAAGATATATATGCTGGGAATAAATGACGATGGCACTCGGATAAAAACAGGCAGTAGCAGGGATGAACTGTTTTTTATTGCTCCTGTACACGAAACCAGTAGTTTGGGAACTGACGAGTCTGATATGTGTGAAATAGGCTACTGGACAAGAGGAGATACCGAGATTATGCGCCATTATACAGCTTCATCTGTGGATTTTGTTTATAAAAGTGGAGATAATAGCGATTCGCTTGGCGTAAAAGCAACAGATCTTCAATTTTATTATTACTATGACAATAATGATGCGGATTCTCAGGTAAACTGGGGTTCTAATGATTCGGATGCAGATACCTATTTATATACTTTGCCAAAAAAGATAACAATAGTTCTCAAAACAAGAGATGAAGAAGCGAGAGAAGATACTCAGACCTTTGAGACCACTGTATTTATGCCGGGAGCGGAATGAAAATCAAAAATCAATCTGGTATTGCTCTAATAATAGTTGTCTCCATTATGGCTGTTCTTGCCTCTATTGCTGCTTCTTTTTCATATAGCATGATAATGGACCAACGCGCAGCAGCCAATTATATGAACGGGATAAAAGCGGACTATGTTGCAAAAGCAGGCATTCAGCACGCAATTGGCGTTCTAAAGAAGGATGGTGACCCGTCCAATAACGAATCAGGTGATTACTGTATGTATGAAGGATATGACTGGTATGGTGATGACTGGGGATATGATAGCACTTTGTTTGGAGGAGATACTGGTGGCGATGATTCAAATATAGATAACGATAGCTCTACTCTGACTCAGACTTCTGGATGTGGCAGTGGTTATGATTCTCGATGGGTATATCTGACAGATTCACAGGGGAAACTGATTGGAAGATACGCTGTTCTGGTTATTGATGAATCTGGCAAGGTAAATATAAATAGCGCAGGCGCAGGGCTCACATATGGGAACGAAGGCTGGACAACTGCTGAGATAAATCTTGGGCAGGTTTGCAGCGATATACTCTCCGATCAATCAAAGGCAGCAGATATCTTAAATATAATATACGGAACAGACGGTTGTTCCGGAATTGCTGATCATGATGACAATGCTGACAGTGTCATCCTTAATAATGACGGAATAGATAATGATGGAGATGGAACAGCTGACGAAGGAGATGAGGGAGTAGATGATTCCGCAGAGTTTTATATTGCCAGGCCATACACTGCTTCCAGCGGTCTAAACGCTGATACGCCTTTTGTAACGATTGGGGAAGTCGTGTCTCTTGCCGGATTGAACAATTCAGATTATCAGTCATTATCTCCATATATCACAGCTTTTTCCTCTGACAAAAACCTCACGGATTCAGGGTTGGCACGGCTGAATATCAACGCTGTAAGCTCTGCAATGGAGTTGTATTCAGCTCTAAGGGATGCCTGCGAATATTGGGAAGGGACAGCAGCCTACTCAACAGCAGAGCTTGCTCAGATGGCAGTGAACATAATTGACTACAGAGACCGCGATAACGGCTCAACGCGAATTGATGTTGAAGATGATGCCGGCACTGTATTTACCCGATACGGCGTTGAAGGCATAAGAATAAATGAGGTAATGGTAAGGCCTGTGTTTAGGGAGGAAGCACCGGATCCACCCGACAGTAATGAGGGTACTGGCCTTGGATGGGAAGCACCTAATTGGACAAGTTCAGCTGTTGATGATAGTGGTATATGGTCTTGGTCTAGTATTCCTGACGGCACATATAAAGTAAAAATTTATGGTTCAGGAAATGTGGATTACTGGATATATCCCAAGGTTAACGATTCGTGGTCAGGTGTGCATACAAAGGATTTACCTGATATCTCAACAGCAGATACAGTAATAATATCTGGTGGCGCAGGTGTATTTATGCTCAATGTTCGGGCTAATAATGATGATGATTACTGGTACCGTATTGAACTCTCCCAATCCCCTGACTGCGAGTATGTTGAGCTTGTAAATATTTCCGAAAATGCAATTACAATGGACGGATGGCATCTGGAATTTCCAAATGGCCAGGTCGGCACTATTCCAAGCGGGACAAGTATCGCAAGAGGAGATACAGTGGTTCTTGCTATAGATAAAGACGATACATACGACAATGATGGCATCTGGCAGAATAATGCGGCAAATGGCATCTCTCTTCAAAAGTCAGTTAGCGATGGTCTTTTGGATTCTACAACAGGCAAGTTTGATATAAACCAAGTCTATCAGCTCTCTTTTACGAATACGATTGAGGATGATATCCTCTGTGATACGGTTTTAGTAGATAGTCCTCTGCGTCTTTATGACGGACCCATCGCGCCAACCTCAGGCAATCCCGCGGGCCATATTGTTGATCAGGTTCTATGGGATAGTTCAATAATACAGGATAATGATTTTCTCTCTATGGAAAGGAATGACCCGACTTATATGGGAGTAGATGAATTAAATGATTCAGGCATCTTTGACAGCTGGCTTATATGTGCAGATTCGGACAGAGGAACTCCAACATACGAAAACAACAATAATTCTCCAACTGTAAATATTAAGGTAAAAAACTCTCCATTTGCAAACATAGGGGAGATAGCGGATGTATCATTCAGCGGAGAGGAATGGGTGAACATAGGAAATAGTTCACATGGTGAAAATATAATAAGGAATATTGCAGACAGGATCACTGTCTCAGGAAGACGGCTTGATGCGGAGTTTGGGGTCCATACAGGTTCAAACTGGGACTCTTCTCCAGAGGTAATACCAACATCAGAGGTAGCGCGTTCTACAAATCCCGGAGATCTTTACTGGTTCAAGGCAACCGCTTCAGCAAGTTCAACAGAGGACACATGGACATGGTACACAACAATAGACAGATTTGAGGCAGATACATACATCATGTACGTTTACGGAAGAGAAGGCGGGACAATGAGAGTGAGAGTAGGCAATGATACTGCAATTATTACTCCAAGCTCAGATTATGGTGCTAGGTTTGGGCAGGTTGTTATATCAGATACTACTTTGAATGTCGCTCTTCTGTCTCCAGATGTTAGTTCAGACTCAACATACTTTGATTATATTCTCCTTACACCAGCGTCAAAGACTTATGGAAGATTGAATATAAATACAGCTGGCTATACTGTTCTTCAGTCACTTAAGGGAATAGGGACTGATACAGCAGAGAAGATTACGGCTGATACTCCATTTCGTAGTATTGGGGAGCTTGTTACTGCTCCAACAGCATCTATAGGAACTACGAATTTCCAACCAATTTCAAATCTCATTACAACAAAATCCAATGTATTCAAGATAATCTGCACAGGCCAGTCAATTCTGGATAAGAATGGTGACGGGACTTTTGATACAGACGACGAGGTGCTCGGGGAGAGGAAGATCACAGTTATTTATGAGAGATAATGGGAAAACAATTTCTAATTTCCAATTTTAAATTATTAATCAAGTCTTTAATGCTTTAATTTTTAATTATGAATTATGATCTAGAAGAAAGAACAGCGAAATTTGGGGAAAAGATTATTATGCTTTCGAAAAAAATTCCTCAAAGTACAATAACTTCGCCTATTACTTCTCAATTGATAAGATCAGGCACAAGTCCTGGAGCAAACTACTGCGAAGCAACAGGTGCAAGTTCAAAGAAAGACTTTAAAAACAAGATACATATTTGTAAAAAAGAAATTCAAGAGACAAAGTACTGGTTAAGAATGCTGACGATAGCTTATCCTGAGGTTAAAGGTGAAGCAAGAAAATTATGGAAAGAAGCGCAGGAGTTAACATTGATATTTGCAAAGATTATCTCAACTCTGGATAAGAGAAAATAAATAGAAATTATAAAATTAGTAATTGATTGAAAATTAGAAATTTAAAATTAATAATTCATGTGTAGGGTTACGGGTTTTGGAGTTTAGTATGGATCAGTTAAAACACAGATTAAATGTATTGAGAAAGAACCTGGATCACGCAAAGGTGTATCTTTGACTACTCCAAGAAGATTGAAGAAATAAAGCAGTTAGAAGAAGAGACTTCAAAGCCGGACTTCTGGACAGATAACAAAAAAGCCACAGGTATCATAAAACAGATCAAAATCCTAAAAGATATTATCACGCCTCTTAATAACCTTGTCAAAGAAACAAATAATGCGTTAGAACTGGTTGAGCTCGCTTTGTCAGAGAAGGATAACTCAATCTCTTCTGAAATTGCCGCAGAGCTTGAGAAGCTGGAAGAAGAGTATAAAAGTTTTGAATTAAAATTAACTTTAAGCGGAGAGTATGACGGAAATAATGCTATTATGACCATTCATTCAGGCGCAGGAGGAACAGAAGCGTGCGATTGGGTAGAGATGCTGCTGAAAATGTATGTCAAGTGGGCGGAGAAAAGAGGTTTTAAAACGGAAATCGCAGATATTCTGGCTGGTGAAGAAGCTGGTATAAAAACCGTGACAATTATGATTAAGGGTGATTATGCGTACGGCTATCTGCGTTCTGAAATAGGTGTACACAGACTTGTAAGAATATCTCCGTTTGATGCGAATAAAAGAAGACATACCTCATTCTGTTCAGTTGATGTGATTGCAGAAGTGGAGGACGAGGCTGATGTTGAGATCAAGGAAGATGACCTGAGAATTGATACTTACCGCGCAAGCGGTCATGGAGGACAGCATATCAATACCACTGACTCTGCTGTGCGTATAACACATCTGCCTACAGGCATAGTTACTCAATGTCAGAATGAACGCTCTCAGCTCAAAAACAAGTCAACGGCAATGAAGGTTCTGAAAGCCAGGCTGGTTGAACACCGCATGCGAAAGAAGGAAGAAGAGATGCAGAAATACAATAAAGATAAGAAGAAGATAGAATGGGGCTCCCAGATTCGTTCTTATGTATTTCAGCCGTATACACTTGTTAAGGATCATAGGACAGGCGCTGAAGTAGGAAATATTCAGGCGGTCATGGATGGGGATATAGACAAGTTTATAGAAGCATTCTTAAAGATAAAGTAGTATCCCTTTTCTATTGCGTGTCTATATGCTGTATGTTAGAATTTATTCAGAGGCGATATGAAACATAATTTATTGGTTTTTATTTCAAGTGTCATTTTTATTGTATTGGGGTTTTGTCAGCATGTTTTTGCTGTTGGCAAGATTGAGACGTTTGTAAGAGATCATCCTGTAGGAGTCTTTTTTTCAATTATGGGACCTGTAGTAGGTGCTTTATTTATTTATTGGATGGTTCATCACATATTCCGCCTTGGCAAAGCAGAAATGGATGTTGTTAAAGAAAAAATAGAACGATCGAAGAAAGATGAAGAAAAACACGAATTATTCACTAAAATTCCTGAAGGCAATATTGAACGAGGTCTCTCCCTGCCTTCTGTCAGATTAATTGCCAGAAGTCAGCATGGGTTTTTAAAAGAGTACAAATTAGGCGCTAATAAAGAGTTTTTTATTGGAAGGAGCGATACCTGCAATATTGGGATTAAAGAGATCAGAGTATCCAGGGTTCATGCAAAAATCAGGCCTGAAAAAGAGGGATACATTCTCTATGACTTGGTTAGTAAGGGAGGAACCATTGTTAACGGCATAAAGATAAAGAGATATCGTCTCAGACATAATGATAGAATTGGAATAGGATATACAGAAATAACATTCAAGATAGAGGTATAATTATAGTGGAGGTAAGAACATGTTTGAAGGGTCAATAGTTGCAATAGTTACACCATTTGAAGATGGCAAGATTGATGAACGCAGGTTATCAGAACTTATTGAGTTTCATATTTCAGAGGGCACAAGCGCAATTCTTCCATGTGGATGTACAGGAGAGGCAGCTACACTTACCCATAAAGAACAGGAATACATGATAAAATTAGTTATTGGTATTGTTAATAAGAGAGTTCCTGTGATTGCCGGAACAGGTTCAAATAGTACTGAAGAAGCTCTGGCACTTACAAAATCGGCTAAAGAGGCTGGAGCAGATGGAGCCTTGCTGATTACTCCATACTATAATAAACCAACTCCAAGAGGGCAGTATTTGCATTATGAGAAGATAGCTAAGGCGGTGGATATTCCTGTTATACTGTATAATGTGCCTTCCAGAACAGGTATAAGCATTCTGCCCAGGACCATTGCGGAGCTTTCAAAGATTGATAATATTGTGGGGATAAAGGAAGCAAGCGGGAGCTTGGACCAGGTCAGTGCTATAATAAATCTGTGTGATATAACTGTTCTTTCAGGAGATGATGCGTTAACCCTGCCTATGATGGTGCTTGGAGCAAAGGGAGTAATCTCAGTTGCAGCGAATATAGTTCCAAAGCGTATGGCTATGATGGTGAAGAATTTTATGGCTGGCAACTTAGAAGAATCCAGAAAAATTCATTTTAACTTGTTTCCGTTATTTAAGGCATTGTTCTATGAAACAAATCCAATCCCTGTAAAAACAGCTCTTGGAATGATGGGCAGGATAACTCCCGAATTAAGACTGCCTCTTTGTGAGATAGAAAATGAGAACAGGGAAAGATTAAGAAAGGTACTGACTGATACGGGGGTTTTGTCATGATTAATGTAATTGTTAATGGTGCGTGCGGAAAAATGGGAAAGAGAATAATTGCTCTCTTATCCATGCAGAAAGATTTGCGTCTTTTTGGAGCGGTTGAGATTTTATCTCATCCTGATATAGGGAAAGATGTTGGCGTAAAGGTAACCTCCTCTGTTAAGGACATTATAAAGGATGCAGATGTTGTAGTTGATTTCTCATCTGTAGAGGGAGCTCTTGCATCTGCCGGAGTCTGTGCAAAGCATAAGAAAGCGTTAATTATTGGTACTACTGGATTGAGCGTTGAAGCATTATCTGAGATAAAAAGCATCTCTCGTATAGTTCCCTGTCTTGTTTCTTCAAATATGAGTGTTGGTATTAATCTTTTGAGTAGGCTTGTTGAGCAGACGTCAAGCATATTAGGAGATGAATACGACGTGGAGATTATAGAGGCGCATCATAGGTTTAAGAAGGATGCTCCAAGTGGTACGGCAAAAACTCTTGCTGAAATTATTTCGAAGGTAAAAGGTAAGCAGCTTAAGGATGTGGCTACCTACGGCAGAGAAGGACTGGTTGGAGAAAGAAAGCTAAATGAGATTGGAATACATGCTGTTAGAGCAGGCGATATAGTTGGAGAACATACGGTTATATTTGCAGGAGCTGGCGAAAGAATAGAACTCAAGCATATTGCAAGCACAAGGGATACATTTGCGCAGGGAGTTATTAAAGCAATAAAATTCATTAGTACCCAAAGAGCAGGACTCTATGATATGAAGGATGTGCTGGGGGTTTAAAGTGTGTATATATTTAAGTCTTGGTTCAAATATAGGAAAGCGCAAGGCAAGTATTCAGAAAGCTGTTCGGCTCTTGTCTCAAAATCCGCGGATTGATGTCAAGAAGTGTTCTTCATTTTATGAAACAAGTCCTGTCGGCGTGGAGAAGCAACCGTGGTTTGTGAATTGCGCAGTTGAAGTTGAGACAGATATTGAGCCTAAAGACTTATTGAAAATTATTAAAGATATTGAGCTTTCCATGGGAAGAAAAAGTTCATTTGTTGGAGCCCCTCGGGAAATAGACATAGATATAGTTTTTTTTAAGAATATTGTTTTGAATGAACAGGTTTTGAAAATTCCTCATTCTAAAGCGCACAAAAGAGCATTTGTGCTGGCTCCTTTAGCTGAGATTATTGAGGATTTCATACATCCTGTTCTTGGAAAGTCCGTGAAACGGCTGCTGGATGAGATAACAGAAGAACAAATTGTTAGGAAAATTGGATAGATGTTAGAGGGTAAATATATAGTTATTGAAGGCACTATTGGTGTAGGAAAGACATCTCTTGCCAGAGAGCTCTCAAGAGAGATTAACGGGAAACTGGTTCTTGAGAAAAGTGAAGAAAACCCATTTCTGGAGAAGTTTTATGCGAATGCAGAAGAATATGCCTTTCAAGCGCAGATTTTCTTTCTGCTCTCAAGATATAGCCAGCAGCAAAAAATATTGCAGAGAGAGCTTTTTAAAAGGGCTGTTGTGTGTGACTACTTATTCACAAAGGATAGAATATTTGCATATCTTAATCTTAATGAAGATGAATTGGGATTATATAATCATCTTGAACCTCTGCTTGCCAAGAGGATTCCTGCACCCGATTTAGTAATATATCTTCAGGCATCTACCTCAGTTTTAATTCAACGCATAAAAAATAGAGGAAAGCAATATGAGATGGAAATTTCCGAGAAATACATAGAAGAGCTTAATAAAGCGTATAACCATTTCTTTTTTCTATATAAAGACAGCCCGCTGCTTTTTGTGGATACTGACCAGATAGATTTTGTTCATAGCAGGATAGACCTTAATGATTTGCTCAAAACAATAAAAGACATGCGAGGAGGCACTCAATATTATAAGCCTGTTTCCTCAGATATATTTATAGAAAGGACATTATCATGAAAAAAACAGCTGTAGTAATTCGGGACATGAAAGGGACAAAAAAGATTGTTGCTCTTACTTCTTACAGTTATTGGATGACAACTATTATTAATCAGGCAGATATTGATTTAATTCTTGTTGGTGATTCACTTGCATCTGTGATGCTCGGGTACAAGGATACTATACCGGTAACAATGGATGAAATGATACATCATACCAAAGCTGTATCAAGAGCCAAGCCTGATTCACTGATTGTCGCAGATATGCCGTTTATGTCGTATCAGGTAAGTTCGGAGCAAGCGGTTGAAAATGCGGGCAGGTTTATAAAAGAAGCAGGAGCTGAGGCAGTTAAGCTGGAAGGGGGAAAGCAGATAGAAGATGCTGTATATAGGATTGTTCAGGCAGGAATTCCGGTATTAGGTCATATAGGACTGACTCCTCAATCAATTCATCAGATCGGGGGATATAGAGTTCAGGGAAGGGATTCTGCGAAAGCTAAGAATCTCGTTGAAGATGCTTTGCTGCTTGAAGAAACAGGGGCTTTTGCTGTTGTTCTTGAATGTGTTCCATACTCGCTCGCAAAGGACATAACAAAAAAACTTCATATCCCGACTATTGGGATTGGGGCAGGTCCGTACTGTGATGGACAAATATTAGTGATACACGATATGCTTGGCCTAAAAACAGGACACGTTCCAAAATTTGTTAAGCAGTATTCCAATCTAACAGAACCTATCGCAAAAGCGCTTGAGGCCTATAAAAAAGATGTACATGCAGGAAAATTCCCTGATAAAGAGCATAGTTACGAATGAAGATTGTTAAAACTGTAGGCCACATGCAGCAATTATCCAAGGGAATAAGACATCATAATAAGAGCATTGGTTTTGTTCCAACAATGGGGTATCTTCACGACGGACATTTGAGTCTTATACATAGAGTAAGAAAGGACTGTGATGTTGTAGTTGTGAGTATATTTGTGAATCCAACGCAGTTTGCCCCGGGAGAGGATTTAAAGAAATACCCGAGAGATTTTGATATGGACAGGAAACTGGCAAAAAGAGCAGGAGCGGATATCATTTTTTATCCGGATGCGAAACATATTTATACTAAGGGTTTTTCTGCATTTATTGATGTTGAAAATCTGGATAAAGTCTGGGAAGGGAAAACAAGACCTGCACATTTTAGAGGAGTATGCACTGTTGTCGGGAAACTTTTCAACATTGTGAATCCGGATATTGCTTATTTTGGACAGAAAGATGCTCAACAAGCCGCAATCATTAAAAGGATGGTGAAAGACCTGAATTTTAACGTGAGTATTGTTGTTGCGCCAACTGTCAGAGAAAAGGATGGTTTGGCAATGAGTTCAAGAAATAAATATTTATCTTCTGAGGAAAGAAAGGCAGCTTTGGTATTATACAGATCTTTACAGGAAGCAGATGGAATGATAAAAAACGGAGAAAAAAAATCTGATAATGTGTTAGAACGCATGAGAGATGTAATAAAGAAAGAAAAGCTGGCGCATTTGGATTATGTTGGGATAGTCAATCAGGAGGATTTTTCGCCTGTTTCTGAGATTTTAAAAACCAGTTTAATTATAATCGCCTGTCGCATAGGCAAAACACGGCTTATAGACAATTTTTTGCTGATGTGATAGCATAACGGGAAATTTTTGGATAAAAATAAGGGGTTTTATGATGCAAGTTTATATTGATGGAAAATTCTTTCCGCAGTCAAAGGCAAATGTTTCCGTATATGACCACGGATTTTTATATGGGGACGGAGTTTTTGAGGGGATCAGGATCTATAATGACAATATATTTATGCTGGATGAACATATAAACAGGCTTTATGATTCTGCAAAGGCAATCAAATTAATAATTCCATTATCAAAGGTAGAATTAAGAAATGCTGTTACACAAACTCATAAAGTTAACGGATTGAAGGATGGATATATAAGATTGATAGTAACAAGAGGCGTAGGGGATCTGGGTATTGATCCAGGAAAGTGCCCTAAACCATCAATTATCATCATTGTTAACAAAATAACTCTTTATCCGGGAGAACTTTATAAGAAAGGAATGGAGATCATAACTGCATCTACGCAAAGAACGCCTGTCAGCGCTCTGAATCCTCAGATAAAATCCATGAATTATCTGAATAACATCCTTGCCAAGATTGAGGCGGTAAATGCCGGTGCTAACGAAGCGCTAATGCTGAATTCCTCCGGCAATGTTGTTGAATGCAGCGGGGATAATATATTTATATACAGAAATGGTACTCTTATCACTCCGCCTACATCCATTGGTGCATTGGATGGGATTACAAGGGGAATAGTTATAAAGATTGCTAAGCAGGAAGGCTTGAAGGTTGAAGAACTTATTTTTTCGAGATATGAAGTATATACTTCTGATGAATGCTTCCTGAGCGGCACAGCAGCAGAAATTATCCCTGTAATAAAAGTTGATGGAAGAGAAATAGGAAACGGAAAACCCGGAAAAATCACAGCGCTTCTAATAAACAAGTTCAAGAAATTTACCGGAGAGAAATAGCATGCTCTGTCAGATTTGTGAGGAACAGGAGGCAACGGTTCATTACACGGAAATTCTCAATAACAAAGCAGTAGAGCTGCATCTATGTGAAGATTGTGCCAAAAAAAAAGAGATAATAGATCAATCCGGGAATTTTTCTATGGCGGATTTGGTTAAAGGGCTTACAGGTTTTGTAGAGACAGAAGACGGGGAGGCAAATCTGAAGTGTGATAATTGTGGTCTTTTGTTTTCGGATTTTAGAAAGACGGGACGTTTTGGCTGCAGCAGGTGTTATAAAACGTTCCAAGCTGAACTGGAACCGCTGATAAAGAGGATTCACGGCAGCACAAAACATGTTGGCAGTGTCGTGCCGGCTAAGTATGCTAAAGAAACTCAGACTTTATCAAAGATTGAAAAGCTGAAGGTAGAAATGGAAAAGGCTGTTCAGCAGGAAGCGTTTGAGAAGGCGGCAAAGATTCGTGACCAGATAAAAAAGCTTGAAAAAGGAATTTAATAATGTCTATTGATAAGTTGGTTGGACAGATTGCCGGCTGGCTGCAGAAGGAAGGGCCTCTGTCAGACATAGTTGTGAGCAGCAGAGTAAGGCTTGCAAGAAATTATGATCTGATACCTTTTCCTCATCGCGCTAATAAGGAGCAGCTCAGAGAAGTAATATCAAAGACAGAGAAAGCTATAAAGAATAGTAAGTATTTAAAAAACACCTCAATTATAGACATGTCGGATTTAACAGATATAGATATCCAGTTTTTGGTGGAAAAACACCTTATAAGCCAGGAGTTTGGAAAGCCAAAATCAGAACGGATATTAGTAGTCAGTGATAGAGAGATTATTAGTATAATGGTTAATGAAGAGGATCATTTGCGGCTTCAATGCATACAGTCCGGTTTACAGCTATTAGATAGCTGGAGATTGATCAATCAGGCAACATTAGAGCTTGAATCGCAAGTGGAATTTGCCTTTTCTAAGACATGGGGATACTTGACATCGTGTCCTACTAATGTTGGAACAGGTATGAGAGCATCGGTTTTGATCCATCTTCCTGCATTAGTAATTACCAAGCAGATAGGAAAAGTCCTGCAAGCAGTTGCCAAGCTGGGTATTGCAATTAGAGGGCTTTATGGAGAGGGGACTGAAGCGTATGGAAATTTCTTTCAAATATCTAATCAGGTTACTCTGGGATATAGCGAGGAGGACATAATAAATAATATTGAATCTGTAGTAAAACAAGTCGTTGGTTATGAGGAGAATGCCAGGACACTAATGATAAAAGAAGATAAAAAAGTGATAGAAGATAAGATTTGGCGCGCGTATGGAGTACTTTCGAATGTTAGAATCATTGATTTTCAGGAGACTTTAAACTTGTTGTCTCTTCTGCGATTAGGAATTGGATTGAAGATGATAGGCAAAATAGATAGAATATTAGTCAATAGAATGTTTATTATTACACAACCAGCGTATCTTCAAAAATTAGAAGGGAAAAAACTAGAGCCTTATGAGCGTGATATAGCAAGAGCAAACCTTATTAGGAAAAATTTAGAAAAAGGGGAAAATAAAGATGTTTAGCAGATTTACAGAAAGAGCAAAACGTGTAGTTATAATGGCAAAGGAAGAAGCTACTCGCATGAATCATCCGCAGGTTGGAACAGAACATATTTTACTTGGTCTTCTCAGAGTGGGTAGTGGAGTAGCTCTGGCAGTAATTGAAAAATTGGGTATAGATTCAAAAAAGATAAGAGTAGAGATAGAGAAAAAAGTACAAACAGGTTCTCCTACACTAATACTTGGAGAGATGCCTTTAACTCCACAAGCCAAGAGAGTTTTAGAGATTGCTCTTGAGGAAGCGGCTGCACTTGGACATAATTATGTTGGGACAGAACATATATTTCTTGGCTTAATTCGTGAAAAAGAAGGAATCGCGGCTCAGGTTCTTGAACAAATGGGACTTAATTTGGAAAAGGTAAGAGCTGAAATAATGGGCCTTCTCGGTGGCGAGCCTTTAAGCGCAACAGCAGGTCATGCAGGATCGGGAGTGACTGGAGCGAAGACTAATAAGACACCTGCGCTTGATGCATTTGGCACTAATCTTACAAAGCTTGCAGTTGACGGAAAACTTGATCCTGTTATAGGGAGAAAGGATGAAATAGAGAGAGTAATCCATATATTAAGCAGGAGGAAAAAGAATAATCCTGTTCTTTTAGGAGATGCGGGAGTTGGTAAAACAGCTATTGTAGAGGGATTGGCTCAGCAAATAATTGCTGGGAATGTTCCTGATTCCATTAAGGGAGAAAGGCTCATAACCCTTGATTTAGCTTCTATGGTTGCAGGGACAAAATATCGCGGTCAGTTTGAGGAAAGAATTAAGGCTCTTATGACAGAGATAAAAAAATCGGATGATGTAATATTGTTTATTGATGAAATACATAATTTAGTAGGTGCAGGTGCTGCAGAAGGAGCAATAGATGCTTCCAGTATACTAAAACCTGCTTTAGCCAGAGGAGATATTCAGTGTATTGGAGCAACAACTGTAGATGAGTACAGAAAATACATTGAAAAAGACGCTGCTCTGGAAAGGCGTTTTCAAACAATTATGGTTGAAGCTCCGTCTGTAAAGGAAACAATAGGGATATTGAAGGGATTAAGAGATAAGTATGAAGCATATCATAGAGTAAGGATAGCAGATGAAGCATTGGAGTCTGCGGCTAAACTATCTGATCGTTACATAACTGATAGATTTTTACCGGATAAGGCGATAGATGTCATAGATGAAGCCGGTGCAAAGGTTCGGCTATCAGTCACGACTGCGCCTTTGGATGTAAAAAAACTTGAAAAACAAGTAAATGAGGTTAAAAAGGAAAAGGAAGCAGCTATTAAAGCACAGGATTTTGAAAAAGCGGCAGAATTAAGAGATCAGGAGAAAAAGCTGAAGGCTGAACTCTCTAGTCAGCAGAAGAATTGGAAGCAGTCGGATAAAAAAACATCAGCTGTAGTAACCACTGATGTAATTGCAGAGATTGTGTCCAAGTGGACAGGGATACCAATTCAGAGACTTCAGGAAGCGGAGGCTAAAAAGCTTCTCAAGATGGAAGAGGCTCTGCATAAGCGTGTTATTGGACAGGATGAACCAATAGAATCAATCAGCAGGGCAATAAGACGTTCACGATCGGGGTTGAAAGATCCAAAAAGACCTGTTGGTTCATTTATTTTTCTGGGACCTACAGGAGTAGGAAAAACTGAACTTGCAAAGACATTAGCGGAGTTTTTATTTGGAGATAGAGATGCTCTTATACGTCTTGATATGTCAGAGTACATGGAGAAATTTGCTATATCAAGGCTTATCGGGGCTCCTCCTGGGTATGTAGGTTATGAGGAAGGGGGGCTGCTTACTGAAAAAGTAAGAAGACGGCCATACTCTGTGGTTCTTCTTGATGAGATAGAAAAAGCGCATCCTGATGTCTTCAATATACTCTTACAGGTATTTGACGATGGCAGATTGACAGACAGTTTAAATCATACTGTGGATTTTAGAAATACAGTATTAATTATGACATCAAACATTGGCACACGCGATATAAAGCGCGGATCTTTGGGATTTCGCTCTTCGGATAAGAAACGTACGTATGAGGAAACTAAATCCAAACTTGTGAGTGAGGTTAAACAGGTGTTTAGACCGGAATTTATTAATAGATTGGACGAAGTAATAGTATTTCATGAGCTCACTAAAGATGAACTAAAAAAGATAGTGGATTTGATGTTAGGTGGTATATATTCCCATCTCGAATCAGATAGAATCAAATTACACATTGCTTCTCAGGCAAAGGATTTCCTTATCGAAAAAGGCTATGACCCTGTTTATGGAGCAAGACCTCTCCGAAGAGCTATACAGCGTTATATTGAAGACCCTCTCTCTGAGGAAATATTAAGGAGAAAAATTCCCAAGGGCTCCACAATAGAGGTTGTTCAAAAAGGAGATAAGCTGGATTTTAGTATAAAAAAACGGAAGGCTGCTGGAAACACAAAGGGGAAAGGATAATGTCAAAAAAACTCTGCGCAAGTATTTTTCTTTTTTCGCTTTGTATTCTATCTTCAACCTGTCATGCAGCAGACGAGCTAAAGATAGGTTATGTAAATTTCTCTGTGCTGTTTGAAGGTTATTACAAGACAGAAAAAGCAGAGGCTGACTTGAAAAAAGAAGCGGACAAGAAACAAGAAAGGATAAAAGAAATTCGGGAAGAGATTAATAATATTCGAAAGAAGCTTGGATCAGGTGTGTTAAAGCAAGAAGAAAAAGATAAACAGAAAGGAGTTCTCGAACAAAAGGTTCTTCAATTGAATAGAGTTATTAGAGAAAGCAAAAGAGAACTGGAAGTTAAAAGAGAAAAAGCCGTTAGGGAAATTATAAAGGACATAGAGACTGTGATTAAAGAATATTCAGAAAAAAAGGGATATACTCTGGTAATTGGGAATCGTGATCTATTATATGTGGATAAAAAATTGGACATTACAAAGCACATAGAAGATTTATTGAAGAAAAAAGAAATGAAGAAAAACAGAAAATAATAAAAGGGAAGATTATGCAATTACAGACAACAATAAGTAATGAAGCGATTTGCGAAGGTATTGGCTTGCATACAGGAAATAAAACAACCATTTGTTTTAAACCTGCGGATGAAAATACAGGCATAAAATTCATAAGAGCGGATTTACCAGAAAGGCCGGTAGTTAAAGCAGACATTAGTGGAGTTGTTGATACAGCCAGAGGGACTTCACTAGGTAAAAGCGATATAAAAGTGCATACTGTAGAACACGTACTGGCAGCAGCAACAGGTTTAGGAATTGATAATATGTTGGTTGAACTCAGCAGCAATGAGCCTCCTGTACTTGATGGAAGCGCTTTGCCGTTTATAGAGGCTCTGGAAGGGGCAAAGCTCGTGCAGCAAAAAGCGCCTAGGAAGTTTTTTGAGGTAAAGGAGCCTGTTTGGGTTTCCGAAAATGGTTCTTCTTTGGTTGCTTTGCCATCAAAAGATTTTCGAATCTCATTTACTATTGACTATAATCATCCTGTGCTTAATTCCCAATTCGCATCAGTTATAATTACCCCTGAATCTTTCAAGGAAGAAATAGCCTCTGCAAGAACATTCTGTTTTCTGGAAGAGGTGGAGATGTTGCAAAAAGAAGGGCTCATAAAAGGTGGCAGTTTAGAGAATGCTGTTGTTATAGGGGACGAAGCTCTTCTTAACGATAAATTGAGGTTTGAAAACGAGTTTGTTATGCATAAGATACTTGATTTAATGGGCGATCTGTATTTGCTGGGACAGCCAATAAAAGCGCATGTTATTTCAATAAAAAGTGGGCACTCTTTAAATATAGAGCTTGTTAAAAAACTTAAAAAAATGGAAGAGCTGGTGGATGACGACGATACGGAGACAAAAACCAGTTTAGACATAGATGAGATAAAAAAGATTCTTCCGCACAGATATCCATTTTTACTTGTTGACAGGATAATAAAGATTGAAGAAGATAAAAAAATAGTAGGGATTAAGAATGTTACTGCCAATGAAATTTTTTTTCAGGGACACTTTCCAGGCTATCCAATAATGCCCGGTGTGCTAATTGTTGAGGCAATGGCGCAGGTAGGCGGGATTCTGTTATTAAGAAAAAAAGAGAATAGAGGAAAGACGCCATTTTTTGCTAAGATGGATAATGTCAAATTAAGACGACCTGTCAGACCGGGAGATCAGCTTGTTATGGAGGTTGAGGTAATTAAGGCAAAGAGCAGAGTTGGTAGGGTAATGGCAAAGGCTTCTGTTGACGGTGAGATAGTATGCGAAGCAGAATTAACATCAATCGTACAATAAAGGATAATAGAAAATGACAATTCATAATACAGCCGTTATTTCTCCAAGCGCTAAGATTTCTAAAGGTGTAAAAATTGGACCGTGGAGTGTTATAGGAGAAAATGTCGAAATAGGGGAGGGGACAGAAATTGGTTCTAATGTCGTAATAGACGGCTGGACAACTATAGGTAAGAACAATAAGATATCTCCTGGCGCAGTTATTGGGACGGCTCCACAGGATGTAAAATATACAGATGCGCGTACATACGTTAAAATAGGCAACGGGAATATTATAAGAGAATATGTTACAATTAATAGAGCAACGGAGCCAGACACAGAAACGGTGGTGGGGAATAATAATTTTTTTATGGCATATACACACATCGCACATAATTGTAAGGTAGGTAATAATGTTATAATGGTTAATTATACAGCATTATCCGGACATACTGTGTTAGAAAATGGATGTGTATTGTCCGGTCTGGTAGGCATTCATCAGGGGGCAAGGGTTGGTAAATTCGCTATAGTAGGAGGATTATCTAAGGTGGTTAAGGATATTCCTCCATTTGCAAGGGCAGATGGACATCCTACAAGGATATATGGACTGAATACTATAGGGTTAACAAGAAAAAACATCCCTGCTCCAGTTATAGAAAAACTTAAAAAGGCTTATAAAATCTTGTTTAGATCTGGCATGAATACTAGTCAGGCTTTAGCAAAGATTGAAGAAGATATCCCTTTGATAGATGAAATACAATATCTTATAAATTTTATTAAAACATCGGATAGAGGTATATGTAAATGAAGGATGTAATAACCAGTTCTAGGATTGGCTTGATCTCTGGAAAAGGAAAGTTTCCCATCATTTTAGCGCAAGAAGCTAAGAGAAGGGGCATGAAGGTAGTTGCTATTGCGTTAAAAGAGGCAACAAACGCCGAGTTGGAAAACTATGTAGATAAAATATATTGGATCAGTATTGGAGAGATGGAAAAAGGTTTAGATGTTTTAGTCAAAGAAGATTTAAAGGAAGTTTTCATGGTAGGGAAGGTAGAAAAGAGCCTGCTGTTTAAAAATATTTCAAGGGACGGTATGATATCTAATCTTATTAAATCTGCAGCTGATAAATTAGATAATACACTGCTAAAGGCAATATCAAATAAACTGGCTGAATTAGATATAGAATTGTTGGATTCTACTATACTTATTAGGCCTCTTATACCTCAAAGAGGCATACTTACAGAAAGAAAGCCTACACAAGCAGAGATGGATGATGTTAATTTTGGTCAGAAAATAGCCAAATCGATTGCTGCTCTATATATAGGACAAACAGTTATTGTAAAAGATAAGGCTATCCTGGCAGTAGAGGCGATAGAGGGTACTGATCAGACAATTAAGCGGGCCGGCATGTATTGTAAAAAGGGTATAGTTATGGTTAAAGTCAGCTGGCCTGATCAGGATATGCGTCTTGATGTTCCCACGATTGGTACTGATACAATCAAACTTTTAAAAGAAGTCAATGCATCTGTAATAGCTATAGAAGCGCAGAAAACCATCATTCTAGATATAGAAGAATCCGTTAATACAGCAAACCGCGCTGGAATCTGCATGGTTGCGTTCTAATGTGTTAAAGCATAAGCAATAATATTTGTGGCAAGTTTTATACTGTCCGGATATTTTATCCCAAGCCTGATAGGATAAGATACAACATTCTGCCATCCCCAGGCCAAATCATATTTACTATAAACCAGTACAATATTCCCTCCTATACTGATCCCTTCAAGATACGGCAAATCTGATGCATTAATCAGACGAGCATGGTCAGTATATTTGACCGATTTAATATCATGTATAGTTCCATAGATAGGATGAGTTGCGGAAATCCGGGTTAATTTTTTATCAGGGAATATATTCTTAATATAATGTCTAAAGGATGTGTCAAATGCTTTCATCCCAGTTCTATTATCAACAAGCAGAAATCCTCCTCTGGTTAAATATTTTCTAAGATTGTTACACTCCTGATCTGAAAGGACAAACTCTCCATGGCCAGTCATATATAAAAATGGATATGTAAACAGGTTGGAATTTGTTAATGTTATTTCTTTTGGGTGCAAACTTACTTCGCATGATGTGCTATTGGCAAGTTCTCTCAACAGATTAGAGAGACGGGATAAAGAAGGATCCCAGTATCCACTGTGTTTGATTTGAGCAATAAAGAATTCAGACAATTCTTTTTCCTTAGGAGATTTATAGAGACGCTGAACACTTAGATATTCTCCAACAGGATAAAAGCTTAAGATGTAAGCAATGATATTATCCCCCATTTTTAGAGAGTCTGAAATAGAATATCTTTTTCCATAATTGTGAGTATGTCCTGACCATCCGCAGCTAAGATCGTATACGGATAGAAATAATGCTGTGCGTGAGCCAATATCAATTCCGTAGAGAACTGGTTCTGACTGAAAATATTTTTTGTCAATCTTCATACGCACTCTCTCTATAGTATGAAGCGTCCTATAAACAGGATGATCAAGCGGTAGTTTATATAGAGGTCTATCAGGAAACATTTCTCCAATTAATTTGGTGAAGGATTGTCTAATTTCATTCCTTCCGCAGCAGCAGTCGCAAATTAATGTGCCTCCGCTCTCCAGATACCTCCGAAGAGATACGATTTCTTTTTTATCAAACGAAAATGAGAGATGTCCTGTAATATAGAGAATCGGACAATCCTTTGGACTGATTACAGGAGTTTTTTGAACATAGGAGGAGAGAGAGAGCCGTGAAGTTTTATACTGAACTTTAAGTGTCTTTTTAATATGTCTTAATAGACCGTAGTCATCACTCCAGTCGCTAAGCCATTGTTTATTTACGCCATATTTGATCTTTACAAGAAGTACAGGTGGAGAAGGTGGTCGTTTTTTTTCAGTTCTGCGCAAAGGAGCAACAGGCAGTGGCAATGGAGGAAAAGATTCTCCTCCTGCACGTCTGTGAGCCTTTGCTTTAGGAGGTGGACCGCACACATCCAGAACTTTTTCTTCCTGCGCTAGCGAATAAGAAGAGAAAAATACTAAGAGAATACTTAAGATTATGAATTGAGATTTCTTTATCATGTTAAACCTCTTTTATGCATGCATTATACACAAAATCTTAACAAATAAAACTTTCTATTGTCTTATGTTTTTGATACAATCGCTGTTGTCGATATTATAAAGGGATATATGATTTTATTGCAGGTCTTTGTTCTGCTTCTTGCGGTGGTAATACACGAGGTTGCCCATGGTTGGGTAGCTTACAAATGCGGAGACTCTACTGCCAGAGATATGGGAAGGCTTACGCTTAATCCTATTCCTCATATTGATCTTAATATGACCATAATAATGCCTATTTTTATATATATAATGTCAGGGGGAAGAGCTATATTTGGAGGCGCAAAACCAGTTCCTATTAATCCTAATAATTTCAGGAACCCTAAAAGAGATATGATCCTCGTTTCCCTTGCCGGATGTGTGGCGAATTTTTTAACTGCAATTTTATTTGCTCTTCTTATAAGATTGGGAATTGCAAAAATAATACCTGCTTTCACTATGTTGTGTATGTATGGTGTGCTGATAAACATTCTTTTAGGTGTATTTAATCTTATTCCAATACCTCCGTTAGATGGCTCAAAAGTATTAATGTCAGTTTTGCCACGCAGGCAGATGATGAGTTATCTAAAATTTGAGAGATTTGGGATTATTCTGGTAATGCTCTTTTTTTACTTCGGTTTTCGTTTTCTTTATAGTAACGTTATCGGGCCTTTAGCCTCTCTAATGATTGGTGGAGTATTATGAAGAAGAGAATTTTAACAGGGGATAGACCGACAGGACAGTTGCACATTGGACACCTTTTGGGAGCTTTGCAAGATCGTGTAGCGCTTCAGGATGAATATGATACCTTTGTAATAATTGCTGATGTGCAAGCATTAACTGATAATTTTAAGGATCCACAAAAAGTGCGAAGCAACGTTTTCGAGGTTGCAGTTGATAATCTTGCCGTTGGTATTGACCCAGACAAATCAACTATTTTTATTCAGTCTCTAATTCCTGAAATAGCAGAACTGACTATTTTTTATTCTAATTTGGTTACGATTGCCAGATTAGAGAGAAATCCAACCGTTAAAGAAGAGATTAAACAAAAAAAGGATTTATTTGGCGATAGCGTGACATTTGGGTTTTTGGGATATCCAGTTAGTCAGGCAGCAGACATTACTGCGTTTCAGGCTGATTTGGTACCAGTAGGTGATGATCAATTGCCTCAAATTGAGTTAGCGAGAGAAATTGTTAGAAAATTTAACCAGATTTACGGGCAAACACTAAAGGAGCCGGAACCCAGAATAGGCAGGTTTCCCAGAGTTAAGGGACTGGATGGAAATAAAATGAGCAAGAGTTTGAATAATGCTATATATCTGGCTGACTCTCCTGAAATAATTGAAAAGAAAATTCTTTCAGCAATAACTGATACAGAAAAGATTCGTCTTAAGGATAAAGGTCATCCGGATATTTGCACAGTATATCATTATCACGAAATGTTTAGTGCTGAAGAATTAGAGATAATTAAAACTGAATGTAAAAAGGGAGATAGAGGCTGTGTCCAATGTAAAAAGCAATTAGCTCAAAAAATAATTAAAATATTGTCTCCAATCCGAGAAAAGAGGTTATACTATCAAGAGAAAAGAAAACTAGTTGAGGAAATTTTATATGAAGGAACTAAGAAAGCGAGGCAGGTTGCGAAAGCTACTATGTCAGAGGTTAGAGAAGCAATGAAACTATACAGTGGAGTATCTTAAATGAATATTGATAAATTGAGAAAAACAATAGATGAAGTAGATGAGGAGATTTTGAGCCTGTTAAATCAAAGAGCAAAAACAGCAGTGGCTATTGGCAAAGAAAAGCAAAAAAAGCGATTAAAAACACACGACAGGATTCGTGAGGAGAAGATTCTAAAAGAACTTGTTTTAGGGAATAAGGGGCCTTTATCAAAAAAAATGATTATTGCTGTATATCGGGAAATACTATCTGTATGCCGCGGTTTGCAGTCCTCCATTAAAGTAGCATATTTGGGTCCAAAAGCTTCTAATGCCTATCTTGCTGTAAGGAAGAGATTTGGAGCAGCTGTTGGTTTTATTCCTGTTAATACTATTTTTGATGTTTTTAGAGAAGTTGAAAAGGACAAAGCTCAGTTTGGACTTGTTCCTGTTGAAAACTCCACAGAGGGAATAATTTCCTATACGTTAGATATGTTTTTTAACTCTGAACTTAAGATATCTGGAGAAGTGAGTCTGCCTATTACTCATAATTTGTTAGCAAAAGGTTCTAAAAAGGAAATTAAACGTGTATATTCTCATCCGCAGGCTCTGGCACAGTGTAGAACATGGATAAGTAATAATCTGGACTCTGTCCAATTTATAGAAACAGCCAGTACTGCGGAGGCGGCAAAGCTGGCATCTCAGTCAAAACAGAACGGAGCAATAGCCAATGAACTTGCTGCTGAAATATACAATTTAAACGTATTAGAACAGCGTATTGAAGATTCAGAAACTAATCTGACACGTTTTCTTGTGATTAGTAAGAATATTAGTGAAAAATGCGAGCAGATGAAGACTTCTATTATGTTCTTTGTAAAGGATGAACCTGGATCGCTTTATAATATGCTTGAGATTTTTAAAAGACATAATATTAATTTAACAAAGATTGAATCACGGCCGTCCAAGCAGAAAGCATGGGAGTATATCTTCTTTATTGACTTCAAAGGGTACTGGAAGGATAAAAAGATGGAAGTTGCACTAAAAGAATTAGAGAAAAAGTGTATTTCTTTGAAAGTGCTGGGTTCATATCCTGTTGACACTGCTGTCTAAATTTGCTAAAAGGCGAGTACTTCTGTAAGGAAGAACACACATGTATGCGGAAAGAACATACCAGCAATTAGTAAAAGAGGATGATTTAGTGGTAACTAGAGTAATTGTTAAGGAAACAGAACTCTTCATTAAAGCATGCGTAGACTTAGAAGAAGAAGCTTTAGATTCTCTACTGAAACATCGTAAATACATAGAGGATTATATAAATCAGGACCCTTTATTTGAGACAGCATTGTCTTCATATGCTCCAAGTGATGATGCTCCTGGGATAGTAAAAGAAATGGCTGTGCAGGCAGGTAAGGTTAATGTTGGTCCTATGGCATCAGTTGCCGGCGCAATTGCGGAATATGTTGGAAAGGATCTTACTGAATTTAGTGACGAGCTTATCATAGAAAATGGCGGCGATGTGTATATAGATAGTAAGAGAACAAGAAATGTTTGTATTTTTGCAGGAGAGTCCATTTTTAGTAAAGACATAAAAATTAAAATAGAATCTCAACACATGCCAATAGGTGTCTGTACATCAAGCGGTTCAGTAGGACATTCTATGAGTTTTGGAGCGGCAGATGCAGTGACTGTTTTATCTAAGTCAGCGGTCTTTGCAGATGCGACAGCTACAGCCGTAGCGAATATGGTAGAAACAGAGGAAGATGTGGAAAGGATTTTGAATTTTTCAAGAAAAATCCACAATCTTAACGGAGTAATTATCATAAAAAATAATACTCTAGGCGCATGGGGAGATTTTTATATTGAAAGGGGGGGAGAAATAGAGTGCCAAAAGTCAGGGTACGAAAAGATGAACCAATTGATAAAGCACTGAGACGGCTAAAAAGGAAGATGGATAAAGAGGGTATAATAAAACAGATAAGACAACTTGAACATTTCGAGAAACCGTCTCAAAAGAAGCGCAGGAAAATGCTTAAAGCCAAGAAAGACGCTTACAATAAAAGTAGAAAGAAGGATCAGTAGTAATGAGTCTATTTTTTCTTATCATTACTATAGCCTTAATCTTCTTGATTTGGGAGATTGCATCGGTTGCTCTTTCAATTACAGGGTTGGCGCATGACAAGGCTCGCTTTCAGGCTCTTTCTGCCTTAACAGGAACAGGTTTTACAACAAGAGATTCAGAGCTTATAGTTAGTCATCGTCAAAGACGAGCAATCGTAATGGGCTTAATGATTATTGGGAATATTGGTATTATACTGATTCTTTCAAATATTATTGTTTCTAAGACTACGGTGTATTTATTTGTAAAACTGGGCATTCTTTTTACATTGCTGTTTTTTTTATATAAGATTACCTCTTATAAAGGATTGATGCGTAAGTTAAAGAGCAAGATAGAGGATAAATTGCTTGCAAGTTCTGTGTTTGAAAAAAGAGCAATAGAAGAAATTCTTAATTTAGCTCAGGGATATGGTGTTGTAGAATTAAATCTAAAAGAAAATTTTCCTTATATCGGACATACACTTGCAGAGTCGCCTTTAAGAGATAAAGATATATTAGTTTTAGCAATAAAAAGAGATCAGACAACTATTCCTGCACCAAAAGGTCAGAGAAAAATGCAGATAGATGATACATTGATTTGTTATGGTAAATTGGCCAGCATGAAAGAACTAATTAGTAAGCAAAAATCAAAAAGAGGGATAAAAGTTGGATAGGCTGGACTTAATAAAGGATCTATCAATTACCAATGATACAAAGATGGTTCTGTTGGTTCTTGACGGGCTTGGAGGGCTGGGTTTAGAACCGGGAGGAAAGACAGAGCTGGAAACAGCAAATACCCCTAATCTTGATTTGCTTGCAGAATCAGCTGCATTGGGAATAACTGATCCTATAATGCAGGGAATAACTCCTGGAAGCGGGCCCGCGCATCTTGGGCTTTTTGGATATGATCCGATCAAATACAGAATAGGCAGAGGAGCTCTCGCAGCTGCAGGGATAGGATTTAACATGCAGGAAAACGACTTAGCAGCTAGAATTAATTTTGCTACAGCTGATGATAGTGGACTGATAACAGATCGCAGAGCTGGTCGTATTGCGACGGATGAAAGCTCTCAGTTATGTACCTTGTTAGCTAAAATAGAAATCAGAAACGTTAAAATATTTGTAAAACCAGTAAAAGAACATCGCGCAGTAGTAATATTTAGAGGAGATAGCTTATCAGATAAACTATCGGATTCTGATCCTCAGAAAACAGGTGTGCAAGCTAAAGAGGTAGTTGCTTTAGCTGATGGGGCTAAAACTACAGCTGTTTTTGTGAATGAGTTTATTCACAAAGCTCAAAGTATATTAGCTGATAAACATCCGGCAAATACGGTATTATTAAGAGGTTTTGCAAAAACGCCGAGCTTGCCGCAGATGAAGAATGTATACAAGCTGAATGCTGCTGCTATTGCAAGTTATCCAATGTATAAAGGACTTGCTCGATTTGTTGGCATGGAGATACTTCAGACAGGTCCAACAATAAGAGAAGAATTCGAGACGTTAAAAACCAGTTTTAACGAATATGATTTCTTCTTTATACATATAAAGGCAACCGACAGTTCCGGAGAGGACGGTAATTTTGCCAAGAAGGTGAAGGTTATAGAAGAAGTTGATAAGAATTTAGCGCTTATTACTTCTCTTAATCCTGATGTTCTGGTCGTAACAGGCGATCATTCCACACCTGCTGCCCTGAAATCACACAGCTGGCATCCTGTTCCCTTTTTACTGTATTCAAAATACTGCAGATTTGATAATGCAAAACATTTTGGAGAAACATATTGTTCTAAAGGAACTCTGGGAAGATTCCCAGCTGTTGATATAATGTCTTTAATGCTAGCTAATTCATTAAGATTAACTAAATACGGAGCATAGAATTATGAAAGTTTTAATTACGGGAATCACCGGTTTTGTAGGCAGTCACCTTGCTGATTATACATTAGCAAAAGAGAATGTTGAAGTATATGGAACTATAAGGTGGCGTAGTAAAACAGAGAACATTGAGCATATAAAGGATAAACTTCATTTGATTCAGTGTAATCTTAATGATGCTTCGTCTGTAAATGATTTAATTGTAGACATAAAACCAGATAAGATATTTCACTTGGCTGCGCAAAGTTTTGTGCCCACTTCATGGAACAGTCCGGCAGAAACCCTGACCTCAAATATTATTGGAGAATTAAACATATTTGAAGCCATTAGAAGGGCAAAGATTAATCCATGGATGCAGATTGCAGGTTCCTCAGAAGAATATGGTATGGTTTATCCTGATGAGACTCCCATAAAAGAGACAAACCCATTGAGACCGCTGAGCCCCTATGGAGTAAGTAAGGTTGGGCAGGATTTGCTGGCTTATCAGTACTATATGAGTTATAAGCTTAATGTTGTAAGAACCAGGGCTTTCAACCACACAGGACCAAGAAGAGGAGATGTTTTTGTTTGTTCGGAGTTTGCAAAGCGGATAGCAGAAATAGAAAAAGGACACAAGGAACCTATGATTCTTGTGGGAAATCTTGATGCTCAACGTGATTTTACAGACGTACGCGATATAGTAAAAGCCTACTGGCTGGGATTGGAAAAATGCGAGCCGGGGGAAGTTTATAACATATGTACAGGCAAAGCATATAAGATTAGCGAAGTTCTGGATATACTGATTAGTTTGTCAAATGCAAAAATAAAGGTAGGGAAAGATCCTGCAAAGATGAGACCTTCAGATGTTCCATATCTTGGCGGGGACAGCACTAAGTTCAGAGAAGCAACCGGATGGAACCCAGAGATTCCTTTTGAGAGAACATTAACAGACCTGTTGAATTACTGGCGAGAGAAGGTTTGATAATTGGTATACTAAGTGAGTATCCAAACCACAGAAGCAATTGTTCTTAGAAGCATAAATTTCGCAGAATCCAGTAAAATCGTTACATTCTATTCCCCTCAATTCGGCAAGATAAAAGGCATTGCAAAAGGTGTCAGAAGCGCAAAAAACAAGTTTGGCAGCAGCCTGGAGATATTCAGCCTCGTTACTTTGGTCTTTTATCAGAAGAAAACAGATATTCAGCTTATCAACCAATGCGATCTGGAAAATCCGTTTTTAAATATACGCAATGACCTGATAAGAACAGCTTATGCTTCATATTTTATAGAACTTATCAATAAAACTACTGAAGGGGATCAAGATAGCGAACAGATTTTTAACTTAGTTCTTAATGCATTAATTACATTAGAAACTACTAATGTGGAGCCGGAAGTTCTTGCGCATTTTTTTGAGGTCAGGCTTTTAGAAATGCTTGGATGCATGCCTGTTTTTGATAGGTGTGTGAATTGTGGGGGAAAGATAGTCAACGGGAAATTCAGCTGCAGGCTTGGAGGTATCCTTAATAATGAATGCTGGGGGGCAGATGAAAGCGCTCTTAGGGTATCTCTAGGCACTATACTGACTATACAGCATTTACAGGCATCTGATTTCCCTGCACTTTCCCGTTTGAAACTCAATAAATTATCTAGCAAAGAGCTTAAACTAGTGCTAGAATCCTATATAAAATATACGTTGGTTAAAAGCATAAACTCACTAAGTTTTTTAGAGAAAATAACGTAGATGCTTAAAGTATAGAGGATTGAAGAAAAAGACGAGGGAGTAATAAAATGCCAGATGTTTTTATAATCATGGGAAAGACAAAGACAAAAAAGTCAGCAACTATTAGAGCGTTAACTGGGGTATTCCATGGAAAAGATTGGAAAGTAGCAACTCAGAACGAAACTATTGATATTTTTGTGCAGGTACGCGCCTTACAAGAGGCAAAAATTAGTCCTAAGAATTTCATAAGACAGCGAAATGGCTCTCTAAATATTTTAGTGTGCTTATGGATTTCTAAAGGAAATGGACAACCTGATGGAGACACTTATATCAAAGCTTTTCTTAAGGCAAGATGGAATATTAAAGAGATTGTGGTTCTTGGAACTGAAAAATTACCATATGATTTACCGCAAGACACGCCTAAGCCGAAATTCATCCACGATTCGCAAAATCGGCCAGCTAATTGGATAGCTTCTCAAGTTAGAGGATGGTGGAGATGGTTATGAGAAAAAACATAATTTTATTATCTTTTATTCTAGTGTCGGTGGTTGTGTATGGCATAAGTGCCGATGAAATAATTACTGTTAGTATTTTTTTTGGTATATGTACCGTTTGTGCAATTGTAGCTATTCTATTCGGTATTAGACGTAAGCAAAAGACAAAAGAGGAGAAGGGTGAATTTATAGAAAATAAAGAAATAGCAAAAGAGCGACCATCAGAACGCATAGCTAACGCTTATGTTAAGAAGAACGGGATAGAGGTTAAAATAACATCATCTTTGGGTCTTTCAACTTTCATCTTCATCATCATTGTACTTATCCTTGTGCTTTCAATAAGGTTATACTTAGTGGATCCATTGGAGAGTGTGGACACAGACAAGCTTCTGAACCTTGTCTGTTTGATATTAATTATACTATGCCCATTAGCTTGGTTACTTGAGAAATTGATTGGTCCTTGTACAATAGCTAGAGTGACTGGAGCTTGTCCATATTGTGGTACCATGCTTACTATTACTTGTGGTAGGAGTAGAATTAAATTTCCCTATTCCTTCACTTGTGAGGTCTGTAGGGAATTGATTATTCTCAAAGAAGAGAAATTCTTTAAGAAAGATGATATAGTAATCTAAAGAAGTATTAACAAAAAGCAGGTGGGGAATATGGGAGAAGGAAAACAATTTGATTGGATTCTGGAAAGGGGAAAGTGTAAAGTTGCAACTAACGCATGTGTCCAAAATAAGAAACGAGTCTGTACTCTTTATATTGTTGATGAAATAAATGAAAGGACGCTTGATGAACACTTCATGATCCAGAATTTATCACTCTCAAAATTTACTAAATACATAAAAGGAACTTTCTCAAAAGCAGAAACCCATGAGATAAATAAACTCTTTTATAAAATCGTTGCGTCACTAGATGAAATGGGAAAAGATGACTAAATGCAAGAATGTTAAGAATGCATCAAATCTTTATCAGACAAATTAGAAAGAATAATACGAAAATGATATTGCATACCAAACATCTGGATTCCCCGATTAAATCGGAGAATGACAAGCAAGATTGCCACGGGACTTTGTCTCTCGCAATGACCGGTGATGAATAAAAAAGAGAAATAAATGACAAGAGAAATACAGAAAATAGAAGTTCAAGGAGCAAAAATTCGTCTCATATCTAAAAATGGGAAGGATTATATTTCTCTAACTGATATGATCAAGTCATTCGGAGATGAAACTATAATTTACAACTGGATGCGTAACGGAAATACTATCGAATTTCTTGGCATTTGGGAACAAATTAATAATCCAGATTTTAAACCTGTCGAATTCGATAGGTTTAAAAGTGAATCCGGGCTCAATCGATTTGCTATGTCTCCCAAAAAATGGACAGAAGCGACAAAGGCTATAGGAATTTTTTCAAAATCTGGTCGTTATGGCGGCGGGACTTATGCTCATAAAGACATTGCTTTTGAATTCGGTTCTTGGCTAAGTCCAGAATTTAAACTTTATCTGATTACAGAATTCCAACGATTAAAAGAAGAAGAAAATAAAACAAAAAAATTAGAATGGAATCTTCAACGTACATTGGCTAAAATTAATTATAGAATTCATACCGATGCAATAAAAGAGAAATTGATTCCAGCTAAATTGTCAAAAGATCAAATTAATTTTATTTACGCTAACGAGGCAGATGTTTTAAATATGGCTCTATTTGGTAAAACAGCCAAAGAGTGGAGAGGAAAAAATCCTAATAAAACTGGTAATATTCGAGACTATGCAACCATAGAACAACTTGTTATATTAACGAATTTAGAGAGCATTAATGCGATGCTTATTCAACAAAATTTTGACCAAAAAGGGAGATTGCAAAAATTAAATGAGTTAGCAATATCACAAATGAAGTCTTTATTAAGCAACCAAAATATTAGAAAATTAAAATAAAAATTTTAGAATAAAAAATCATGACTTTTCAAGAGATCATATCAGCACTTAGTAAATATTGGGCTAAACATGGTTGTGTAATTGCCCAGCCCTATGATCTTGAGGTTGGGGCAGGGACTTTCAGTCCTTATACTTTTTTGAGAGTGCTTGATGAAAAGCAGTGGAAGACTGCCTATGTTCAGCCGTCCAGAAGGCCTACAGACGGAAGGTATGGAGAAAACCCAAACAGACTTGGCCGCTATTATCAGTATCAGGTAATATTGAAACCTTCTCCTGATAATGTGCAGGACATATATCTGGACAGTCTTAAAGAACTGGGTATAGATCTCTCTAAACACGATATAAGGTTTGTTGAGGATGACTGGGAATCTCCAACACTTGGTGCAACAGGACTGGGCTGGGAGGTTTGGCTTGACGGTATGGAAATAACGCAGTTTACGTATTTTCAACAGGTTGGAGGAGTTGAGCTAAATCCTGTATCAGTTGAGCTGACTTACGGGCTGGAGCGGATTGCAATGTATCTTCAGGAAAAAGACAATGTCTTTGATATTGATTGGACAAGTGAGTTTAAATATGGAGATGTTTACAGGGATAATGAAAAAGAGTTTTCTGTATATAACTTTGAGAAGGCTGATACAAAAATGCAGTTTAAACTTTTTAATATGTATGAAAAAGAAGCAAAAAAGTTGATAGAAGAAAAACTAGTTCTTCCTGCCTACGATTATACATTGAAATGTTCTCACTCCTTTAATGTTCTAGACGCGAGAGGAATTATAGGTGTGGCAGAAAGAGCCAAATTCATACAGAGAGTGAGAAAACTGGCTTGTATGTGCGCAAGAGCTTATCTGGAGAAAGAATGAAGAATTTATTGCTTGAGATAGGTGTAGAGGAATTACCCGCTTCATATGTTAGTTCAGCGAGAGATGATATTACTAAAATTGCCTCTGAGAAGTTAAAGGAGGTAGGACTAAAATCTTTAGAACCACACTGCTTAGGAACTCCCAGAAGGCTTGTTCTTTTCATTGAAGACCTAAGTGAAAAGCAGGATAGCAAGGAACTAAAAGTTCAGGGACCGCCTCATGATAAAGCGTTTGATAAGGATAATAAACCAATGCCGGCCGCAATTGGTTTTGCTAAGAAATTTGGGCTGAGTGTCAATGCCTTAAAAATAGAAGAGACGAAATCAGGGAAATATGTTTTTGCCGAGAAGATTGAGAAGGGGAAGCCAACCAATGAACTGCTCAGGGAGCTACTTCCAAATCTAATAAAAAGCATACCTTTTCCAAAAACTATGAGATGGGATGATTCGGATGTCAGATTTGCGCGGCCAATAAGGTGGTTGATGTGTTTGTATGGAAAAGATATAATCTCTGTTAAATTTGGAAAACTTGAAGCAGGTAATATAACTTATGGACATCGTTTTCTTGCGCCTGAGGCAATAAAGATCAAAAGCGCAGATATTGACGAATATAAAAAAAATTTGAAGGATGCTTTTGTTATTGTTGATCAGCATGAAAGAAAAAAAGAGATAAAGCGAAAATTAGTCTCTATTTTAAATAAGTATAATGGAAGCTCTGATCCTGATTTTGATATAACACTTTTGGATACAGTAACTGATTTAGTTGAATATCCAAATGTGCTGCAAGGAACTTTCCCTGAAGCATTCCTAAAGGTTCCGGATGTTGCGCTTGAGGCGGCAATGAAGTCGCATCAGAAATATTTTCCTGTAAAAGATAAACAAGGTTTACTTACTAACAAGTTCGTTTTTATCTCCAACATGAAGGGTAGCGAAGATAATATCATAAGAGGCAACGAGCGTGTTCTTAATGCGCGGCTTGCTGATGCCAAATTCTTCTGGGATGAGGACAGAAAAACAAGTTTAAAAGAACGCGCAAAACAGATAATGGAGGCAAAGAATGTTCATCAGTTTGGAACATTGCCTAAAAGAATTAGAGCAATAGAAAGATTAGCGAAAGTGGTAAATAAGAATGTGCATGCAGACAAAACGATACTTAAGAAAGTATGCATGTTATGTAAAGCTGATTTAGGGACTCATATGGTTGAAGAGTTCCCTGAACTTCAGGGAGAAATAGGTGGAGAATATGCAAGGGAGGGGAATGTCCCTGAAGAAGTTAGTTCAGGCATATCCTGTCATTATTATCCACGGTTTGCAGATGATAAACTTCCGAACACAAAGGAGGGAAGTGTGGTTTCTATCTCTGATAAAATGAATGCAATTGTGTCTCATGTTATTGGAAATGGGAATGCAATAACCGGCTCAGGCGATAAATTCGCCTTAAGAAGGCAGGCAATAGGAATTCTTAGAATAATTCTTGAAAGAGAATATGACATTAATCTTGAGAATATAATTAATGAGTGCATAAAACTTTATAAAATCAGTGAAGATGAGCATGAGAAGGTTTTTCGACTGGTCGTTGATTTCTTTAAACAAAGATTGAAAAATTATCTTCTAAGCATTGGACAGTATAGATATGATTTTATTGACGCAGTTATTAATACTTCTTCTTTTGAACCTACAAAAAAATATGAGATTTTGGAGGCGCTTTCTGATGTTAGCAGGGGTGATAACTTTGAATCAATAACAACCTCTTTCAAGCGCATTTCCAATATCCTGAAACAGGCAAGAGAAAAGGGAATAAGATTTATTTATTTTAACAAGAGAAAACTTGTTGAACCTGAAGAAAAGGAGCTTGCTAAAAAGTTTTTAGATATCAGTAAAAGCGTAAATAAATTAATAAAAAACAAAGACTACTCTAATGCATTTAGCCAGATCATAAGTATGAGAAAACCTTTAGATGATTTTTTTGATAAGGTTATGGTAATGGATGAAAATCATGATTTAAGAAACAACCGCCTCGCATTTCTGCAGGAGATAGAGAACATGTTTCTGCAGCTTGCTAATTTCTCGTATGTTGTAACGGAGAAAAACAGGTAAAAAAAGATATAGAGGAATGGGTCTAGATTGATATGACAAAAAACTTATTAATAACAAATTGCAGACTTTTTAATTCACCACAAAACGAGAAGTCTGTAGAAATTCTTGTCAAAGACGGTACGATTACGCAGATTGGTAAAATCAAGAAAAATCCTGCCTGCGAGAATATTCTTGATGCTCAGGACAGGGTAATAGCTCCCGGTTTTATTGATGTGCATATTCAAGGTGCTGGTGGTGCTTCTGTGCTGGATGGGACAATAGAATCGCTGCAAACCATATCACAGATCTGTGCGCGTTTTGGAACCACAAGTTTTCTCGCAACCACTGTATTTAAACCTAATATGCGCAATAGATGGCTGGAAGTTGCCGCAGAAGCTGTTGGCTCTGATCTTGGAGGCGCTCATTTACTCGGGATGCATCTTGAGGGTCCTTTTATTTCTTTGGAGAAAAAAGGCATGATTTTACCTAATTGTATATGTGCTCCGTCTTTGCGTATTTTCAATGAAATACAGAGTATTGCAGGAACTAATCTTAAGATGATGACAATCGCACCGGAATTTAACGGAAGCCTAGACATTATTCGTAAGCTTGTTGATTCTAAAATAATCGCCTCGTTTGGTCATTCTAATGCTTCATATAATGAGACACTCAAAGGAATTGATGCTGGTATTTCACATGTTACTCACTTGTTTAATGCAATGGGCTCTTTCCACCATCGTGCTCCAGGACCGCTTTTGGCTATTTTTGAAACAGAAAAAATCAGTGTTCAAATTATTCCGGATGGTGTTCATTTTCACCCCGGTGTGTTGAAATACCTGTTTAAAATAATAGGCGGAGATCGCTGTATAGCGATTACAGACGGGATGCAGTCGACAGGTCTTCCGGACGGAATCTATCTTTATGACGGACTTGAATATGAATCAAAGGGTGGAATAACAAGATATCATGACGGCACATTAATAGGTACTTCTCTGAATTTATCTCAATTGGTGCTAAAGCTTAAGGAGTTTACCAATGCTTCTCTTGATGTTGCAATAAAGACAGTGACTGAAAACCCGGCAAAACTTCTTGGTATTGAAAACAAGAAGGGAAGTATTGCTGTTGGTAAGGATGCTGATCTGATTATACTGGACAATGATTGTTCTGTTTGGGCAACGGTTGTGGAAGGCAAAATTGTGTTTCAAAAATCATAACATTTTTAAATCGGGGCAGTAGCTCAGTTGGGAGAGCATCACGTTCGCAACGTGGGGGTCGAGGGTTCAAATCCCTTCTGCTCCACTCATAAACGCAGAAGATCAAAATCATGGAATGGGTAAATTCTAATTACAGGCTTCCAATCAAATCATGGTGCGGGGATATTGAAAAGGAAGCAATGGCTCAGGCCATTGGGAGTAATAAAGGGTTAACGTTATAAAAAAACAGGAGGAATAAAACTATGATCGGAGAAGGAATAACAGCGATAAATGAAAAAGTTAAGAAAGAAAGCGTATTTGTTCAAAGCTTAACTGCGGAGATAGGGAAAGTAATTATAGGTCAGCAGTATCTTGTTGATAGACTCATGGTAGGGCTTCTGGCAAACGGACATATATTGGTGGAAGGAGTTCCAGGCCTTGCCAAGACAACAGCAATAAAGACATTATCACAGGCAATAAAAACAAAGTTTCAAAGGATACAGTTCACGCCTGATCTTCTACCCGCAGATTTAATCGGGACACTGGTCTATAATCCGAAGGACGGAAATTTCACAACAAAAAAAGGACCCGTATTTTCTAATATCATTCTGGCAGACGAGATAAACAGAGCTCCTGCAAAGGTTCAAAGCGCTCTTCTGGAAGCGATGCAGGAAAGACAGGTTACAATCGGCGAGAATACATTTAAGCTGGACGATCCTTTTCTTGTTATGGCCACACAGAATCCAATAGAGCAGGAGGGGACTTATCCTCTGCCTGAAGCACAGATAGACAGATTCATGCTTAAGATAAATATAACGTATCCGAATATGGAAGAAGAACATAAAATACTAAAAATGATGAGCTATACGGATAAGAAGATAGAAGTATCTCAAGTTATCGATCCGGCGGATATTATTAAAGCACGTTCCGTAGTTGATGAGATATATATGGATGAAAAGATAGAGAAGTACATTCTTGACATTGTCTTTGCCACAAGGGATCCAAAGAAATATAAATTGGATGAGCTCAGCGGTCTTATTCAATACGGCGCTTCTCCACGCGCAAGTATATATTTGACTATTGCTTCAAAAGCCTATGCTTTTATTCAGGGCAGAGGTTATGTTACTCCGCAGGATGTTAAATCTATCGGACAGGATGTTCTGAGACATCGTGTAATTATAAGTTATGAAGCAGAAGCAGAGGAAAAGACGTCAGAGCATATCATTAAAAAAATATTTGATGAGATAGAAGTCCCGTAAAGATGATACCCAAAGAAATTTTAAAACAAGTTCGCCGTATTCAGATAACTACTTCCCGTATGGTTACTGACGTGTTTGCAGGTCAGTACCAAAGTGTTTTTAAGGGAAGCGGGATGGAGTTTGACGAAGTCAGAGAGTATCAGCCGGGAGACGAGATACGCAGTATTGACTGGAATGTTACTGCCAGAACTGGGCATCCTTATATCAAGAAATTCGTAGAGGAAAGAGAATTAACCGTTATGCTGCTTTTGGATATGTCTCTTTCATGCTCTTTCGGGACAGTAAAACAGCTGAAAAGCAGGCTTGCTGTGGAACTTTGTTCACTTCTTGCGTTTTCAGCAATACAGAACAATGACAGAGTAGGTCTGATTATTTTTACGGACAGAATTGAAAAGTTTGTTCCTCCAAGAAAAGGATTGAGCCATGTTCTGCGCGTTATCAGAGAAGCGCTTTATTTTAAACCAAAAGGGAGCGGGACAAACATAAAAGCGGCTCTGGAATATCTTGGTAAAGTTACAACCCGCAAAACAGTTACTTTTATTATTTCGGATTTTTATGATCCTGCCTTTAAAAAAGATCTTTCTATTACAAATAAACGTCACGATACCATAGCTGTAACAATAACCGACCCATTGGAGATAGAACTTCCAAACATTGGCATTATAAAACTGGATGATCCGGAAACAGGAGAAAGCCGCTTAATAGATACTTCCAGAGCCGCTTTAAGAAAAGATTATCATAAAAACTCGCTTCAAAGATTTCATGAAAGGAAAAAACTGTTTCAATCCATAAATGTAGATAGTATTGATATCCGAACAGATATACCTTATTCAAAAACATTAATTGCTTTTTTCAAGATGAGAGAAAGACGGATACATTAAATGAGAAATTATTTTAAAAGCAGTATTTGTTTTTCAATTGTTCTACTATCTTTATTAGTCACTTCTGCTGCTGTTTGTAAGCCTGCGGAAAATCAAAAACATCCAATAACGGTTCAGTCAAAAGCTGCATCAGATATTCGAGACATAGAAGGCCCTGTTAATTTACGCCGAAAATGGCCGATATACACAATAATCATATCAGTCGTAGTAGTTTTGCTTATTATCGGATTATTAGTGTATTTTTTGAGAAAGAAGAAGAAAAAGAAGTCCGATATTTCTCCACGGAGACCGGCTCACGAATTGGCCTATGAGATGCTGGAAAATTTAAAAAAGAAGAATTTAATTAAACAGCATAAGATCAAACAGTACTATATCGAATTATCGCTTATTGCAAGACACTATCTTGAAAACAGGTTTGATATAAAAGCGCCTGAAATGACTACGGAAGAATTTTTGCTTAAGATTAAGGAGTCTAAAGAATTGTTCAGCAGACATAGAGAATCATTAAAGGCGTTTTTATCGCATTGCGATATGGTTAAGTTTGCTAAATATGGACCGAATGAAAAGGAGATTGATTTGAGCTTTCAGTCTGCAAAAAAGCTTGTAGATCAAACTAAGATAGAAGTAAAGCAGGGGAAATAATGACTTTTAGAAATCCATGGGTTTTAACATTCTTGCTACTGCTTATCCCTTTTGTTATTTACACAAAAAGAAAAGTTAAGTCTCCCGGTTTCAGATTTTCATCAGGGAATTTCCTGCATGGTCTTGGAAGCTCCGCTAAATTAAAGCTGGCGCAGAATCTTATTCTTCTGAGAGCAGCAGCGATTTTCTTTGTGATAATTGCATTGGCAAGACCCCAGTCGCCTATAGAAGAATCCAAAATTCAAACCGAGGGAATTGATATTGTTTTAGCCGTTGACTGCTCAACCAGTATGCTTGCAGAAGATTTCAAACTAAATGGGAAAAGACAGAATAGGCTTGAAGCGGTAAAGGATGTAGTAAAAAACTTTATTGAAGGACGGCAGAATGACAGGATTGCCCTTATTGCGTTTGCTGGGAAAGCGTATGCTGTTTGTCCCTTGACGCTTGATTACAGCTGGCTGCTTCAGAATCTAAAAAGAGTAGAAACAGGCATGATTAAGGACGGCACAGCTATTGGTTCCGGTTTGGCCTCATCCTTAAACAGGCTCAAAGACACAGAGGCCAAAAGCAAAATAGTAATCTTGCTTACTGATGGCAGGAATAATGCAGGCAAAATATCTCCATTAACCGCTTCAGAAGCGGCTAAGGCTTTAAAGATAAAGGTATATACAATTGGCGCTGGCACAAAGGGGCTTGCTCCGTATCCCATGAAGGATTTTTATGGGAATACGGTCTATCGTAACGTAAAAATTGATATTGATGAGGATACTCTTCGCAAAATTGCTGAAGAGACAAAAGCTAAATACTTTAGGGCTACAGATACAAAGAGTTTGAGAAGCATATACAAGGAAATAGATAAACTAGAGAAAACCCCAATGGAGGAAAAGGGATATCTGGAATACAATGAGCTGTTTTTAAAATTTTTAATTCTGGGAATGATTTTTCTTTTTCTAGAGATTATATTAGGAAATACCATCTTAAGGAAAATGCCGTGATAAGGTTTGCTCAGTTAAATTTAGTTTATCTTTTGTGGTTGGTTCCCATATTAGCACTATTCTATATCTGGAGTTTCAGGAAGCATAGAAAAATTCTTCGGCGTTTTGCGGAGGAGTCGCTTCTGAATGAGTTAACTCTGTCTCTGGATATGAGAAAGAGGAGATTTAAAACAGTGCTCATCATTACAGCGGTATTACTCGGTCTTTTTTCTCTAATGAGACCGCAGTGGGGTTTCCACTGGGAAAAGGTAAAAAGGAAAGGGATTGATATATTAATAGCCATAGATACCTCAAAAAGTATGCTGGCTGATGATGTAAAGCCCAACAGACTTGAGCGCTCAAAATTAGCAGTAAAGGATATGATTAAAAAGCTTAACGGCGATAGAATCGGCTTAGTAGCTTTTGCAGGAGACGCATTTCTTCAATGTCCTTTAACGGTTGACTACAGTGGTTTTATGCTTTCTCTCGACAGCCTTGCCACAGATACGATACAAAAAGGCGGAACATCTATATCATCTGCGATAATGGAAGCTATAAAGGTTTATAAAAAAGAACAGAAAAAATATAAGATTCTGGTGCTTATAACAGATGGCGAAGATCATACAGGAGATCCTGTAAAGATGGCAAAGGATGCAAAAAAAGAAGGCGTAAAGATATTCTGTATCGGAATAGGTACTAAAGAAGGAGAGCTTATTCCCGTTACAAATAAAGACGGAGGAAAGAATTTTCTCAAAGACAAGGCAGGCAATGCAGTCAAAACACGTTTAGATGAGCCCACTCTTCAAAAAATCGCTTTGGATACAGGAGGATGTTATGTGCGAAGCAGTGGGGCGGATTTCGGGCTGGATTTGATCTATGAGCAGAAACTGTCAAAAATAAAGAAAAAAGAATTCAAAGAAAAAATGATCCGCCGTTTTGAAGAAAGATTTCAAATCCCTCTTGCAATATGTTTACTGCTGTTATTATTAGAGCCTTTTATAAGTGAGAGAAAAAAGAGAAGAATATAAAAATGAAAAACACAAAACAGGTTAGTAAATTTGTTATTTACAATTTATTACTTGTTGCTGTTTTCTTACCACTGTTCACTTGCTCTGCCTTTGCGGAGAGCAGTGCAGGTGTAGTGAAAAAGGCTAATAAGCTGTATAAAAACAAAAAATACGACGAGGCGTTAAAGGAATACGACAGGGCATTAACAAAATCTCCGGATTCTGCAGTTGTGAATTTCGATATAGGCGCAGCTCAGTATAAAAAAGGTGATTTTGAGAAGGCGCTTGGCTCCTTTACAAAAGCATTAATATCAGAAGACGGGAAACTTGAATCTAAGACAAATTACAATATTGGAAACAGTAAATATAAACAGGGGGTACTTAAGGAAAATACCGATCTGACTTCTGCTATAAGTTTATTAAAAGACTCGCTTGCCTATTATAAGAGAGTGATAGAACTGGATGAAAAGAATAAGGATGCTAAATTCAATCATAGATTTGTGGAAAAGAAACTAAAAGAATTGTTGGATAAACAGAAAAAACAGCAAAAACAAGACGATAAAGAAGATAAAGAGAAAAACCAGAAGGATAAGCAAGAACAGCAAAAGCAGAATAAGCAGCAATCCGAAAATAAAAAGCAAAAGAGCAAAGAAGAAAAAGAGTCTGGTTCTAATAATGAGAAAAGAAAGCAAGAACAAACAGGAAAGGAACAGAAACAGGGCAGTGAATCTCAAAAACAAAAAGCTGAAAAGTCTAAAGAAATGTCTGAGAAGGAAGCAAAGATGCTTTTAGAGGGGTACAGGCATGAAGAGGAATTAAAAGATAAACTCAAAAAAATAAAACAACAGGGTCATTATCCTGAAGTGTTAAAGGACTGGTGATGGAACAGAGAACAGAGAACAGATCACAGATCACAAGTCTTAAATTAAGGGCTAATTTGCTTTTTGTTTTTTTGTCTGTCGTCTATTGTCTATCGTCTGTTATCTGCTTTGCAAAGGATATAAGATTTGAAGCTTCTGTTGACAGAAACAAGGTTTCTTTGGGCAGCGCTATCACTCTCAATCTTACTTTTTACGGCACTCGGGGTATGTCTGCGCCAAAACTTCCTAAAATAGATGGATTTCAATCCCGATATAAAGGACCTTCAACAAGAATGTCGATGGTCAACGGAAAGGTTTCCAGTTCGATAACACATATATATACGCTTATTCCTATGCGTGTCGGAAAATTCAGAATTGGTCCTTTATCGTTCAAATATAAGAAAAAGTCTTATACTTCGAAAGAGATAACTATTGAGGTTGTAGAGAGCGATGTTAATGAGCCTGAGGGGACGCAGTCCCTTTCCAGAAAAGCATCTTTGGGCGATAATGTTTTTTTAAAGATGTATGTTCCGAAGCAGGATGTATATTTAAACCAGATTGTTCCCTTAACCATAAAACTGTATGTCACGAGACTTACACTAAGAGATATAGAATATCCGGTATTTTCGCATAACGGCTTCTCAGTAGACAAGTTTGCCAAGCCGGCGCAATACAGGGAAATTTTAAACGGCAAGGAATATGAGGTAATAGAATTCAAAACAAATATTTTCGGGATAAGGACAGCTAAACTGGCGTTAGGACCTGCGCAGCTTAAATGCAATCTACTTGTTAATCGGAGAAGACAGAGAAACTATTCTATGTTTGATAGCTTTTTTGGAGAGAGAGAGATTTATCCTCTGAGTTTAAAGTCTAAGGAGATCCAAATAACGGTCAATGATCTTCCTGAAGAGGGGAAGCCTGAAGGTTTCAGCGGAGCTGTTGGAGACTTTACGTTTGATTTAAAAGCTGAGCCAAAAGAAGTTAATGTCGGGGATCCGATCACACTGAAGATGGTTATAAAAGGCAGAGGCAATTTCGCGACAGTAACCTGCCCAAAACTTGACTCTAACCAGCACTTCAAGATTTATGATCCTGAAGTAAAACAAGAAGATGGAGTAAAAACATTTGAGCAGATATTAATGCCTGATACAGCTACTGTAAAAGAAATCCCCGAAATTACATTCAGCTGTTTTGACACAGAAAGAAAGGTCTACCGCACAATATCAAAAGGGCCTGTTCCAATAAAAGTAACAAAATCTAAGAAGGAAGATGGGTTAAGAATAGTAGAGTCTTCTCAAACTGCTCTGAGGTATGTTAAAAGGGAAACATTAGGCAGAGATATTGTATATATTAAGGATGAACCTGGTAAACTGATAAGAAAACAGACGTATCTTTACAAAAACAGGACGTTTTTGGCCGTTCAGATACTGCCGTTTATTATATTTATATTGCTGTCTGTTATTCACAAACGAACTGAAAAATTGAGAACAGATCTGCGATATGCTCGGAATTTGCGCGCATACAAAAAGGCGAAACGCGGAATTAAGAAAGCAAAGCATCTTCTTAGCAGTGAAAAGACACAGGAATTTTATGATTGCATATTAAAAACATTAAAGGAATATCTGGGGAATAAACTGCATATTACCCATGGTGGAATAACCTCGGATATTGTTGACGGAGTTTTAAGACATAAAGCAATAAATAAAGAGGTATTAAAAACTTTGGATGATATTTTTAAGGAGTGCGATATTACAAGATACGCTCTTTTGGAACGCAGCAGTAAAGAAACGAATAGCCTCTTTTGGAAAGTCAAAAAAGTTATTAAGCTTCTGGAGAAAGAAAGACTATGATACTCCTAAAGTGTAACAAACTATTGTATGTCCCGCTTTTTATTATCGGAATTTTTTATACGTCTTGCTCAATTCTGTCAGCAGAACAGAAAAACTCTCATAGCGAAAAATACATATTCTATAACGCAAATAATTTTTATAAACAAGTTGAATACGCTAAAGCTATTGAACAATATGAACAAATACTTGGAAGAGGAGCTGAAAGCGGTAATTTGTATTATAATCTGGCAAATTCTTATCTAAAAGAAGGCGCTTTAGGTAAGGCTATTTTGAATTATGAAAGAGCGAGAAAACTAATCCCCAGAGATAAGGATTTGGAGTCTAATTACCAGTATGCCAGCTCATTAATGACTAACAGTATCGCAGAACCCAAAATACCATGGTTTATAAAACTGGCTGATAAATTTTACGGACAATTTACTCTTAATGAAATAACTGTTCTTCTGAGTATAATCTGCGCGCTTATTTTTTTGATTCTGGCTATGAGAATTTTTTTCAGGGCTGACGGACTTAGAAAGTATTCACTGTTCTCGGTGTTTATTCTCATATTGTTTTTCATTGCAGGTTCTTTTTCGTTTCACGAAAGAGTATATTCTCTTGGCAAGGAAGCAATTGTTGTGGTAAAAAAGACAGAGACTAAATTTAGCCCATTTGACAGAGCAACTACACACTTTACTCTTTATGAAGGAGCAAAGGTTTATGTTCTTCTGACAGAGGATGACTGGAACAAAATAAAACGTGCCGATAAAAAGATTGGATGGGTTAAGAAAACAAGTTTGGAGGTAATATAAATAGATGCAAAAAGCACGGTTGCATGTATGTTTTTCAGGGATGGTTCAGGGAGTAGGATTCAGGTTTACTGTAAGAAGAATTGCCGGGCAGTATGAAGTTACAGGTTTTGTTAAAAATCTTTTAAACGGAGATGTAGAGGTGGCGGCAGAAGGCGATAGGGAAGTCGTTGAAAGCTTTATTGATGCTATATGTAATAGTTCTCTTTGCGATTATATGAGAAATATAGAAAGAGAATGGGAGCCTGCTACAGAAGAATATAATGGGTTTGAAATTAGATTTTAAAGAGGATTTAGGTGACTGATAATATATATTCACATAGAGCTGTGTTTTTAGATAGAGATGGAACAGTTAATACAGAGGTTGATTATCTAAACAGCATAAAAGATTTGAGGCTCATCAGGAACACTGCAAAGGCTATTCGATTTTTAAATCAGAATAAGATTAAAGTTATTATTGTTACCAATCAGTCAGGTATTAGCCGGGGTCTGTTCTCCATAGACGATTTAGATAATATGCATAATGAATTAAAGAGGAGACTGCGCAGGAAGGGCGCTTATATAGACGCAATATATTATTGCCCGCATCATCCTGATGATGAATGCTCTTGTAGAAAACCTAAGAAAGGAATGTTTAAACTGGCTGCAAAGGATTTTGATTTAAAACTCAATAAATGTTACATTATAGGAGATAAATTAACAGATATTAAAGCTGCCCATAATATATTTGCAAAGGGCATACTGGTAAAAACAGGTTATGGAGGAACAGAAGTGAACAGGATAGAAAAAGAGGGTATTACCCCTGAACATATTGCAGATGATCTGTATGATGCAGTAAAATGGATAATAAAGAATATAAGCAGAGGGAAAAATGAGTGATTTAGCTGGTATTGCTAAAGATTTAAGCGGTAAAAAAGTACTTAGCATTGGAGATATGATATGTGATGAGTATATATACGGGGAAGTTTCACGCATATCAAGGGAAGCTCCTGTGTTGATTTTAAAATTTGATTCAAACATATTCAGGGTCGGAGGAGCAGCAAATGCGATATCCAACCTAAAAGCATTAGGTGCAAGAGTCTATCCCGTTGGTGTGGTAGGCAAAGATAATGCTGGGGACGAGGTTATTTCCTTTCTCGGGAAAATGAGGGTGGATGTAGACGGGATTATTGTTGATAAAGACTGTTCAACAATTACAAAAACACGTATTATGGCAGGTAGTTACCATACAGCAAAGCAGCAGGTTATACGGGTAGATAAAGAAAAGAACTTTCGCATAAATTCAATTAGTGAAACAAAGATGCTTACTTATCTTGATGAAGTGCTGGATACCATGGACGCTGTGCTTATTTCAGATTACGGATACGGGACTGTTTCAAAAGCTGTGTATTCTGCAATATCTAAATATGCAAGAGAGAAGAAACTTGTTCTGGTTGTTGATTCTAGGTATGGGTTGCTTAACTATAAGAATGCAACAGCAGTGACCCCGAATGAGACAGAAGTTGAAGATATTTTTCATTGCAGTATTAATGGAGAAAAATCCCTGTGCAGCATAGCAGAGAGGCTTAAGTCTGAGATAAAGTGCGAGAATGCTATCATAACGCGAGGTAGTAAAGGTATGATGTTATTGGATAAACGTAATAAAAGCACATTTATACCAATACATGGAACTACAGACGTGGTTGATGTTACCGGGGCAGGGGATACGGTTTCTGCTGTAGTAACTCTGGCTCTTTCAGCAGGAGCAAGCGCAGTTGAGGCTGCAAGACTGGCAAATTATGCCGGCAGTATTGTCGTTATGAAAACAGGCGCAGCTACAGCCACACAAAAAGAGTTGGTGGATGTTGTAATAAAAAAGTCATGAAAGTTTGCGAACTAGCTAAACTCCCCAATCTGATAGAAAAACTTAAAAAAGATAAAAAAAAAATAGTTTTTGCAAACGGCTGCTTTGACGTTCTTCACGTAGGTCATATCAGATATCTTGAAGGAGCAAAATCTTTAGGAGATATACTAATTGTGGGTATAAATAGTGATAAATCTGAATTGCAATTAAAAGGGACCGGAAGACCTGTTATGCCTGGGGAAGACAGAATAGAGATTGTAGCAGCTTTAGAGTGCGTGAATTATGTAGTGCTTTTTTCAGATCCTACTGTAGAAAATTTGTTGAGAATTATAAAACCGGCAATACATGCAAAAGGAACAGATTATACAGCTGAGACTGTTCCGGAACGGGATATTGTTCTTTCCTATGGGGGTCAGGTTGCAATAACCGGAGATAGAAAAGATCATTCAACAACCGATATAATATCAAAAATTCAACAACAGTTTTGACTATGGAATGAACTCCTCCGTTATAGTCCTTGTAGGTCCTACAGGTATAGGCAAAAGCAAAGTTGCTGTAAGCCTTTCTGCATTCTTGCCTTCAGAAATTGTATCAGCCGATTCGATGCAGATATATAAATACATGAATATCGGAACGGCAAAACCGTCAAGAGAAGAGAGACGAGCAGTTACACATCACATGATAGATATTGTTTATCCTGATCAATATTTCAGTGCAGGGGAATATGCGAAAATTGCGAGAGATAAAATAAATAGAATTATTGAATCAGGCAAAACTCCAATACTTGTCGGAGGATCGGGTTTATATATAAGAGCTGTAATTGACGGTCTTTTCTCTGAACCTGTGGTCAAAGAAACTATTAAAAAAAAAGTAAGAACTCAGCTGGCTAATAATGGTTCTCATTATCTGCATGTAGAACTTAAAAAAGTTGATCCTGTGTCTGCATCGAGGATTCATCCGAATGACTGGAGAAGAATAATCAGAGCTCTGGAAGTTTTTCTCTCAACAGGAGAGACTATTTCAAGTCTTCAGAGTAAAGCTAAGACAGACTCTATAGATTGCCAATATTGTACAATAGGTCTTAAGACGGAACGTAAGAATCTTTATAGGAGGATTGAGAGCAGAGTGGATTCAATGTTTGAAAGAGGGCTTATGAGAGAGGTTAGGAATCTTATAAAAAGAGGATATAGCCAAGATCTTTTGCCTATGCAGAGTTTGGGATATAGAGAAGTTTTGGGATATATAAATAGACATTATAGTCTTGATGAAGCAAAAGCACTCATCAAGCGGAATACTCGCCATTTTGCGAAAAGACAGATGACCTGGTTCAACAGGGATCCCAGAACTGAGTGGATAGAAACAAGTAATGTAGATAAAGAAGTTGATTTAATTTGTCATAAAATTCTCAAACTAGCAGGATTATGAGAAATTTGACACAGCACATAAAATTTAATATCATACCACTGATTTAGTAGTTTAATTATGGAGTCTGTATAAAGGAGACTGCAATATGTCCAGATTAGGAAAGAGTATACGTTTAGAGAGGATAATTAACAGGAATACTGGAAGAACTGTTATTGTGCCAATGGATCATGGTGTAACCGTAGGACCGATCAAGGGAATTGAAAACATGAGAGATATGGTAAATGACATTTCTGAAGGCGGTGCAAATGCAGTTTTAGGACATGTTGGTCTTCCCAAACATGGTCATAGACAACAGGGTAAAGATATAGGATTAATTCTACATCTTTCCGGTAGTACTGTGTGGAGTCCTGATCCAAATGCAAAGGTGCTGGTGAACACAGTTGAAAATGCTTTAAAAATGGGTGCGGATGGAGTGTCTGTACATATAAATATTGGTGCTGAGAATGAGGCAGAGATGCTAAGGGATCTTGGTAGTGTCAGTGTTGCATGTATGAACTGGGGTGTGCCTCTTCTTGCAATGATGTATACGCGCGGTAAAAAGATCAAGAGTGAGTCGGATGTTGAAGGAGTTAAACATGCGGCAAGAATCGCTGCAGAATTAGGAGCAGATATTGTTAAGGTTACATATACTGGTTCAAAGAAAACTTTTTCCGAGGTTGTTGGAGGATGTCCGATACCGGTAGTTATTGCAGGCGGAGAAAAGGCGTCTAATGACAGTGAAGTACTTGAAAATGTTAAAAACTCATTGGAAGCGGGTGGAGCAGGGGTTTCTATTGGAAGAAATGCGTTTCAGCATAGACATCCCAAAAAAATGGTTGAAGCAATATGTAAAATTGTGCATGAAGATGTCTCTGTTAAAGAAGCGTTAGTAATTCTCAATTCTTAATTAAAGGAATAAATAATGAAACAAGTTTGGGTAGATGCAAGACCATGGAATAAAGAGATTGTTATTGTAGCTTTGGAATGCGGAGCAGACCTTGTTGTTGTTGATAAAGGATTTTCCGGAAAAGTAAAGGAACTGGGTAAAATACAAACTGTTTCCGAGGATGGAGACCTGCGAATAGGCAAGGATGTTGTGCAAATAGAAATTAAGAGAAAAGAGGATGAAATCAAAGCAGCAACGATACATAATAAATGGATAGTCATTAAGACGCATGATTGGAAGATTATTCCTCTGGAAAATCTTATTGCCCAAACAAAAGGGTTGATAGCAGAAGTTAAGAATTTACAAGAAGCAGAAGCAGCCTTAAATACCCTTGAGAAAGGAGTAGATGGTGTTTTATTGGATATAAGGAAACCTGCTGAATTGAGAAAAGTGATTAAGCAGCTAAAAATAGAAAGCGTCCTTCTGTCTCTTAAGGCAATAAAGATCAAGTCTGTAAAGTCATTAGGCGTTGGAGATAGGGTTTGTGTAGATACATGTACCAATATGACTATTGGGGAAGGAATGCTGGTTGGCAATACAAGCTCAGGCATGTTTCTCGTGCATTCAGAGTCAATAGAAAATCCGTATGTTGATCAAAGGCCTTTCCGTGTAAATGCAGGAGGAGTGCATGCATATGTAATGGTTACAGACGGAAAAACAAGATATCTTTCGGATCTTAAAGCAGGGGATAAGGCGTTAACTGTAAACTGGGAAGGGAAGACACAAGAGGTGATTGTTGGCAGAATAAAGATTGAGAAAAGACCCATGCTTCTCGTAGAAGGAACCTGTGGCAAACAGAAGGTATCACTTGTCCTTCAAAACGCAGAAACGGTAAGATTAATGACTTCAAAAGGCAAACCAGTTTCTGTTGTCAGCTTGAAATCCGGAGATGAAGTGCTTGGTCATACAGAAAAATCCGGCAGGCATTTTGGGATGAAGATTGAAGAAACTATTATTGAAAAATAGTTATAACATCAGTGAGGAATTATTAAAATTTGTCCCGGATTTAAGAGCTTAATTTGCGGAACTCTTTCCTTGTTTGCATCATAAATTAGTTTCCATTTTGATCTGTCTCCGTATATATCTGGATTTCCGGCTATGCTGTGTAATGTGTCTCCTTTTTTGACCATGTAATATCTGGCAGGTTGTTTCTTTGAGTAGCTTTGTTTAATTTTTTTTGTCTTGATATGTTCTTTTGGATAAAGAGCAACTTGTTTTTTGCTAAGACGTTGCAATTTTTTTGCTGTTTCAATCTTGATAAAATGAGGGACAATATTCTCTTTATAAATCCATCCAAACTTATCTTCAGCGATTTTTATAAAATACCAGTCATCCAGTCTGCTGATCATATTAAATTTCATTTTTCTGGATACGCTTGCGATAATTTCAGCATTCTCTGATGGTTCAGAGTAAATTGAAGCAGTTTTATTATTTATGATAACTGTAGGAATCACAGGACTACTTATGTCTGGCAGGGTTATGGATATATCTCTAAAAAGCTGATCGGAAACCCGATGTATCCATGTTTTTTTCATATGCAAAGCTGAATCAATAGCACCCATCACTAAGTCCTGTGGAGATAGATATAGTCTGCCTTCATGACTTGTAGATATACCGCTTGCCTGCCATAATAAATTGCCTGTGTGTGAATCAACCATTTTCACAGAAACCCCAACACCTATTTGAGAATAAATTACTCCATAGAATTTTCTATAATGAGTAACCTTCCCATAGATCAGGGCATCAGCAGGCAAGGTTTTATCAGGATCTATCAATCCTTGTTCTTTAAGTAAAGCATCACTCTTTTTGAGTTTCATATATGTATAAGATTTTGTGCTTATATGCCTGAAGAATGTATCTCTGAGGAGGTCAGCTATATCTTTTGGAAGATTGTTATTTTTTGTTTGAATGTTTCCATCTTTCTTTATTTCTCTTGTAATATTTTCGAACGGAAGTATTGCCACAGTCTTAGGAGGGGATTTATAAAGGAAAGAGGATACTATATAATCCGGTTTATACTTTATTCCAAACTCTTCAAGAATATTATTATTTTTACTTTCTTTTCTGGTAAGTCTTAAGGAAGTGATGCAACCTGTAAGGAATATACACAATAAAACGAATACGAAGATCTTTTTTAACATATATTAGCTTTTTTTTTGATTTTTGGTAACACATCTAATACCGATTTATAACCCTCTGCTATAGCTTCTGCTCCTTTGTGGAATTCCAATGTAGATATGTCGTTTACTTCAGGATTAATTATTATGTCAGCCTTCTTTAAGTTTGAAGCAGCTATTTTATACTCCATAATATAGAATGAATGTATTAAAACATCAATTATATTCGGAGTGTTCGGATCTATTTGTTGTCCTTTATATATTTTATTTTTTAATATACCAGTAAATTCGCAGATGGCTTCTATCTTGTCTTTGTTTGCCTGAATAAGCTTATCTATTTTATTATTTAATTTTGACATGGATTTGTTTCTCGTGTAATTTCGGCTATCAATTGTCTCAGAGGTAATACGTCCTCTTTTTTGAGGCTCAGGGATTACATTACAGGCAATAATAAATTCTGCTCCCATATTTTTTGCTACATCTACAGGAACAGGGTTAACTATGCCTCCATCTACTAAAAACTTGTTTTTAAACTTTACAGGCGTAAATATCACTGGGATTGAAATGCTTGCTCTTACAGCCTCTGCTACAGAGCCGCTCTTAATTACTACTTCTTTACCTGTAGTGACATCAGTGGCTATGACTCTAAGTGGAATTCTTAAATCCTTGAATCCCATGTCTCCGATAATGGAACACAGAAGCTCTTTAATCTTTTCTCCGTGAATGAATCCTTTTTTCAATAGAGCCAAATTCGGATCAAGTAAAAGGGCTAATTGTCTCCAATCTATGTTTAATACAATTTCTTCAAGAGTATTTATTTCACCATCTTTAGCGAAACAGGCGCCTACTAATGCTCCAATACTTGTTCCGGCTATCACATCAATAGGAACATTATTTTCCACTAAAGCCTTCAGCACTCCGATATGAGCCAGTCCTCTTGCAGCCCCGCCTCCAAGAGCAAGTCCTATTTTTTTATTCATTGTATTTTACAGGTTTACTTTTTGGTTTTTTGTAGGTTGTCGGACCGTTGGGCCATTCCGACTTATCATACCAATTTTCAGGATAGCCGACTTCCTGGGACATTTTTCCGGGCTCGTTGACATAGCCATCGTCATAACGGGCCACAAGAAGCCAGGCAAATTCCCACCAGTCTTTTACAATCTGGTTGGCCTGTGTTTCGCAGTATGTGGTGATCAACTGCCGCGCCTTTTCCGGATCTTGTTTATAAAGGGCAAGCGCCTGCTCATCCATCTTCTTGATGCCCTCAATTTCAGCGTGTTCGATTTCGTCCTGTTTTTGCCGGATGTCTTTGATCATATAGCTGTACTTCAGACCCGCCCAATTGGCCACGAAGTTAAAGGCCCACCAGGCACTTTTCTGGTTAAAAGTTGTCGTGTCGCACGTGTAATACGGCTCAGCGATGCTTTTTACCCCAACGTAAAAAGGAACATAACAGGTGCTCATCGGCTCATCCGGACCAAACCATACCAGACCCCCGATGGGATCCGGCAGCCAGTCGCGTGCCTGGCAGACATAGCTGAATCCACAACGATAGATGGAAATCGGACGTTCCCACGTGCCTTTCAGTTTGGCATTCGGATCACCGGTATCGCCTCCCGCATCCATGGGGCCAGGGTAGCGATAAGGGCATCCAAAAGGTCCCGCAGTTACCCCTTTTGACTGATCAAACTCGGTGTCCTGATAATAATCACGATACAGGCTCATAACATCACGAACTTTTAATTTCTTGTCCGGTTTAATAGAGAATGGGTACTCTTTCGTGTAGCCATCTTTGACCCATGACGATTTTTCCTGCGAAGGCGCAATTCGCGTCTGCAGACGCCAGACCCGGCGCAGAGAGTAGTAGGGATGGCTGTATTCTCCCATACTTACGGTTCGTAGCCAATCCAGCTTGCCGTCTTTCGGTTTCCACCATCCGTGTTTTTTGGCAATGGCATGAAGATCCTTCGAATAGAGCATATTGGGGTCATCCTGATCGACTTCGCGAATACGCAGTTCATTTGCAGCTACGAACACCTCGCCGTCGGGCACTTTTTTTGCCACCCAAAGTCCACCTGTGCCTTCAGGGCTTGGTGCCATTTCTATAATCCAGCCTTCTTTTGTATCACCGATGGGCAGTGTTTCGCCCGTGCCGTAGTAGCCGTAGGTCTCAATGAGACGGCCGATCAATTCAACGGCTTCTCGTGCTGTTTTACAGCGTTCCGCCGCAACGCGGCTCAGTTCAGCGCTGTAGAAAATAAGTTTGCCGGGTACCGGATCTGGTTGGATTTTGGTTCCGTCGGTGCACTCGCCGAACATAAGCTGATGTTCGTTCATGATAGCGTAGCTGCCATCAAAGTACGCATAGGTATGTTTGACTTGCGGAATATAACCAAGCGGTATGCTTTGTGGACGACTGGGATCGACATAAGTCGGACCCCGGTGAGTACCGGTATAACGGCGCAGCAAATACCCGTGATATTCAGGTCTGTCGCCCAGCGATGCAGCATCGTAATATACAGGCCGGAATGATCCTGGTTTATGATCTGCGGCCGGCACATAGACCAGACGCTGATCGAACAATTCACTGTCGTCCGAATGCGCGACAATGACCGATCCGTCCTGGGATGCCCCCTTGGTAACGAGCATGGTCGTGCAGGCCGATGCCGGTATAAAATTCATCAGGTTTAAAATGAGTGCTATAATAATCACTTTAATCACAATACAATACCTCCTGTTTGTTGTTTGTGTTTCTCTTCTCGTGTCCAACATTAATTATTGGACAGTCACTTAGGTCTTTCTTGCTTTAACAATCTTTTGAGAACTTTCAAATCTTCTATATCTTTAACTCTTCCAGCAGCTTTCTTCATTTTTATAATATCTTCTAGAGAAGCAAAATAAACTTTCTGTTTGCCAAAGAAGTTCTCAACTTTATTCTTCCAAGCCTCTTCAAATGAAATGCCTTTAACAAATGGATGAATGTCTGTCTCCACAATATATTGTCGAATAAGAGTTTTTTTCTTCAGAAGCGATTCAGGAGTTAATGATGACACATCATAACCAAATTTTTCCAAGCTTATCAGTGTGTTTCTTGCGTTTTTGATTGTTGGTCTTATAAAGATATCAGTATCTAATGTGGACCTTGAGTAACCATAGACAGGGAAGGTAACTGCACCAATCAGGACAAATTCTACTTTATTATCTTTGAGTAATGAAAGTAATTTTTCTATCTTCATTTCTTCTAAGAATTTTTGCTATCTCTTTAGATTTTTGAAGCATCATTTGTATACGTTCACCAACAGAGAGCTTTTTCAGGTAGTCCAATTCAAACTCTATCTCTTTTTTTTCACTATTATTATCTACCTGTAGTATAGACACAATATCTCCTTCTCATACTCCAAAAACATGTTACCATAAACCCTGATGGTTCACAAGAAATTATAATAGCAGGAATGAGTGGAAAAGAGTCTAAACATCAATATGTATTTGTGGTCTGTTAAGATTTGACCCCGTTTACTCTGTTTATTCTTTTTTCAACCTTTCATCCAACATTTTAGATGAGTGTTTGAAAACCTCATTTGCGATGGCTTTGAGCTCCGGGGAACATTGGGCTGGCTCATATATTCTTCCCTCGGCGATTTTCTGCCAGATCGGAGGAAGATTCTTGAAAAGATGAACCATGCCACCGGAAGGATCTGGAGCCAAATAATATACCTTTTTAACTCCAGCGGTAATAATTCGGGCCAGACACATAGGGCAGGGCTCAAGCGAAGTGTATAAAACCAATCCTTCTACTTTTGGAGTTTGTGCTTTAACTCTCTGTTCATAGCCAGTAAGTGTATCCATTTCCGCGTGTAGATCGCTTCGGAAATACGGGCTGAATATGCGGTTGCGCCCTCGCTGAATAACTTCTCCTGTTTTTTCATTGACGAGGCAAGCGCCAATTCCGTAGTTCCCTTCTTTAGCGGCGGCAACAGCTTCCTGCAAAGTGACCAATGCGGCTTTATCGTCTCTATACTTCGGATCAGGCTTAAATGATGCAATTCTTTTTTCTAATTTGTCAAGGGAAGTTGATGGGTTTGCTGCATCTGCATGCGATGTCATTGTGCCAAAGATCAATAACGACGCAAAAAAACCAAAGACAAGAAATGCTAAAAAAGATTTACGCATTTTCATCTTTCTCCTTTCAATGTTGTCAACATTAATTATTGAACAGTTTTAGCATAGCTCAAATTGCTTAAAAGCTCAATGGAAATTTGACCGTTTTTCGCTACTGCTTGATAGGGGAGTCCGATGTTTAAAGATTTGAGTGCGTTTCACTCTTCACTCGATTGTTAGGACTTCTTTTCCTTCTTCGTTCGCCAATATTCAGGAATATAGGCTATAGGCGAGTGGTATGTACTGAGCTCCTTTGCATCAGCAATCGCTTCTTCAAGAAGTATGATCATGATGGCTGCGGCAGCGAAGAGATCTGATTTATTACCTCCAATAGATGGAAAAACGACCTCTCGGATTTTATCATACTCTTGGAAATTCTCAAAAGGTGCAACGATTTCTCGAATTCTATCTGCATGGCTACCTGATTCCAGCGAGGCCCCTGAGACTTCGTGGGCAAAGCTGTTGCGAATTCTACGAAAGAGGTGGAGTGCTCGCACAAACGCAGCGTCGATCAGACCCATTCGGTAGACTATGTTAATTCGCGCGCTAAAAGACCCGAGCGAACGGTCTATGTCAAGCAGATTGTCTGCAGTCGTCGTATTGGGAATGAGGACCTTTGTAAGCAACTGAAATAAGAGATAATCGATCTTTGCACCGATCAGGACGACTGCAGCCCTGTCGCTTTCCTTTGCGTACTCTGCTACGAACTGAGCGGTGCGTTGGGCGTGGCTTCTTCTCTGGTGTGACTGCGGGAAGATTCTGTGATTCTTTCTGTTCTGTCATTTTTTCCTCTCTAACACTAATCCATTAAACAACCACTTCTACTTTAATATCACCATAGACCAAATTGCTTAAAATCTCAATAAAAACAATTATAACATCCCCCTGAATCCCCCTTCAAAGGGGGAATTATTCTCTACGATTCCTCATCCTTTTTCACTGTTGTATGACCTGCAATCTTAAGTGTTATGTCATCAACAATGGCATAGATGCACGGAAGGACAATCAGGGTTAGCAGAGTGGCGCAAACAAGGCCCCATACAATAGTGAGAGCCATGGGCCTTAGAAATGGATCGTTTCCCCAGATGCCATAGGCTGTTGGCGCGAGACCCAATGCTGTTGTGATTGTAGTGAGCAGGACAGGTCTTAATCTTAACTGTCCGCTCTGGATGATAGATGCTCGTCTGTCCACTCCTTTTCTGCGAAGATTATTAATGAAGTCAACGAGCACAATAGAGTTGTTTACTACAATTCCGTTAAGGCCTACAACACCCATCATCATAAAGAAACTTATAGGAAGCTGATGGAAGAAAAATGCCCAGATAACACCTATCAGGCCAAAAGGGATTGCCATCATTACTACAATGGGCTGAATCAATGAGTTAAAGTTAGCGGCTAATATCAGAAATATCAAGAAGAATGCCAGACCAAATGCTTTAATGAAGCTGTTGGTCATCTTAACGTTCTCCTCTTGCTCTCCTCCGTATTTTATAGTGTATCCATGATACTTCTCTGGTATGTACTTAAAGTTTTCAGCCAAAAGCTGATTAGTCTTTGAAGAAGTTATCTTTTTAGTGTCAACATCAGAGTGTATTGTAATTACCCTCTTCCCGTCTAAATGGCGTATGCGAGTTACTGATGTTCTCTCTTCCAGACGCGCAACTTTTTTTAGCGGGATAAGATTGCCAAACTTGTTTGGTATAAGTATTTTTCCAAAGGTTTCTTTTTTACTGCGGGAAGCCTCAGGGAAACGAACAATTACATCAATCTCCTCCTCAGCTTTTGTCGGTTTAATAGATGTAGCCTTTCCTCCTTTAAACGTAGAACGGATAGCAGAGGCAATCTCTTTTACGGAAAGATAGGAACGCGCTGCCTGTTCTTCGTTAATTACAACCCGAATCTCGTCTCTTCCCACTTCATAATCAGAATCAATATCAGTTACTCCTTCTATATTCTTTAGAAAGGGGAGTATCTCGTTGGAGATTTTTTCCAGTACAGAGAATTCTTCTCCGCGAATTCTAATCGCTACAGCTTTTCCAACAGGCGGCCCTTCTTTGGGTATTTCAAGATAAATTTTCTTAAATCCTTTGACATCTTTAGTTGTCTCTCTCAAGTCCTCTATAATTTGCCCAACGGTTCTTTTGCGATCAGTATTTGGAGTAAGGTAAACCACAACCTGCGCTATATGAGGGCCTGTTTTCCCGTAAGGGTCAAACATCCATGTGTCTCCTGAAGAACCAACCTGAGTCGTATATGCATCCAGTTCGTTTTCAGGAAGCTGAGCTACTTTCTCCTCAATCTGTTTTACTAATTTATTCGTAGTATAAAGGTTTGTGCCCGATGGAGCTTCTACGCGTATAAAGAACTCTTCTATCCCCTCAGATCCGAAAAGTATAAAAGGCATTGTCCTGCTTAGCGCAAAAGTTAGAAGAAGCATCACGATAACACCCGCGAGCACCCAATAGCGCCGGTTAAGAGCTTTGTTAATTATTTGTGTATAAAATTTGAGTAATGTCTTAAACCATGGCAGGTCCTTCTTTGATTTATATTTCTTGTTTTTACCCATTCCAACAAAATCCGCAAAATGAGACGGGAGGATTACTAAAGCTTCAAACAGTGATGCGATTAAAGCGATAATCACGACTATCGGTATGCCCAATATAAATTTACCAATTATCCCTTCTATGAGCATAAGCGGACTGAAAGCTACAACAGTTGTAATTATTGTGGCTGTAACAGGTTTAATCACTTCCTGTGTCCCGATAATAGCTGCCTGATGAGAATCTAAACCTGTCTCAAGATGGCGCGCGCAATTCTCTGCCACAATAATCCCATCGTCCACCAGCATTCCCAGAACTATAATCAGTCCAAGCATAGTTATAAGATTTATGCTTAAACCCATAAATCCCATGACTACCAATGTAGCGCAAAAAGCAATCGGAATTCCCAATGCGGTTAGTAGGGCTACCCGATGGTTAAGAAATAACATAAGAACGCATAAAACGAGAACCAATCCGATAATTCCGTTATTTCTTAATACACCCAGCCTTCTTTTAATATAAAAAGATATGTCATTGATGTAGGAGACCTTTAATTTCGGGTCTGCTCTATGAATAAAGTCAGCTGTTTTATCTTTAACAATCCTAACGATTTTGACTGTATCTCCTGCCGATTTTTTGATTACAGTTAGATTGATTGAACGAGTTCCAAAGCTTTTATTGATAACATCCTCTTCCTTTAGAGAAAAACGAACCGATGCAACATCCTTTACACGTAGCCAATTGCCGAGGTCATTAGCGCGTATTATTACGTTTTCAATCTCCTGCTTTGTATGAAATTCTCCTGTGGTACGGATACTGAATTCTTTTTCCCCGCGTAGTTTTCCGCCCGGGATACTGATGTTTTTCTCATGCAAAGCATTCATTACTTCTTTCATGCTGACGTGAAGGTCTTTCATTTTATCAGGATCTACCTCCACCCACACTTCTTCATCTCTCCAGCCCCGTTTGGAGATGGACGAGACACCGGGTATATCCTCAAGTATATCTTCAAGGGTTTCTGCGTATTTTCGCAGTTCAATCTCCGGCAAATCCCCGCTCAATGCGATTTCAACTGTTGGAACCTCACCCGTAGTGATTTCTGTCACAATTGGATCTTCTGTATCGTCAGGAAGATCCTGAACCTGGTCCACAGCCTGTTGAATATCATTCACAACCCTGTCTTTGTCTTTTGCATCGTGGTTGATATTGATCATGATAGTAGAAACATTTTCATCAGATATGGACTGTATCTCTTTAATTCCGTCCACGCCCTTGAGCTCTTTTTCAATCGGCACTGTTATTAACTTTTCAGTCTCTTCAGGAGGAGCGCCAGGATAAACGGTGCTGATAACTACTGCATCCATTGAGACTTCAGGGAAAGCCTCTTTTCTTATCTTATAGATGTATAAGGTATAGAAACCCGCAATCAGGATAAAAGCTGAAATAAGATTAATTAAAAGAGAATGTTTAACTGAAAATTCAGATATTTTCATAACGCGTCTTTCCAATATTTATCAAGCAGTGTATTTTTTGCCAGATCCAGGTCAATAAGGCTGACTCTGTATTTAAATGATGATGATGCCAGATTCAGGCTGGCTTGCAACAAATCTTCTTCATAGCGGATAATGGTATCCGAATTTGAACGTCCGTAACCAAGGTGCTTCATTTCTTCTTTTAGTTTGTTTTTCTGCAATTCGCTAATGGAAGTAAGCAGTTCAACTTGATTCTTCAGGCTGTTTACTTCTTTGACTTTGTTGTTGATCTCCTTTAGTATGAGTCGTTCAGTTCGTTTAAGGAAAAGAAGAAGCTGTTCCTTGTTCAATTTTGCTTTCTCAAGATCTGCCTTTGCAGAGCGATTTCCAAGAGGTATTCTGAAGGTAATCCCTGTAAAGAACTCATAGTTGTTTCTATCTACTGTTTCGTTCCATGAGTCCTGATAGTTTGAAGCCAGTCCGTTCTTCAGAAAACTTGCCTCCAGATCAATTTCAGGCCATAGAGCATTCTTTTTTGTTTTTATATCTATGTTTTGCGATTCTATCTTGTTCTTTATGATCTTATAGTCCCTGCGATGCAGAACTGCTTCTCTCAGTGTTTCATATACATCGACACAGTACAGAGTTGTAATCAACGAATCAAGAGGTTCTAGCTGAATATGTGTGTCTTCTTCGTTCAGCAGGAATAACAGGTTATTTTTCGCAATTTCCTTCTCAAGGCGAGCTATAAGAACTTCGTTCTTTCGCGCGCGCATATTGGCTTCAACCGCAAACAAGTCTCCCTTTTCAGCCGTTCCTCTTTCATAGTTTTCTTTGTACACGGAATATAGCTTTTCAGCTTCTTTGAGCATATCAGATTTTATATTGAGTTCCTCTTCTTTGAGAACAATGTTCCAGTAAGCCGCTTGGGATTTATAGAGGGCATTTTCGATTTCACCTAAAGAAGAATATTCTGCGTTGTCTATATTGATTTTTGTTATTTTAATCCCTGCTCGGTCAGTTAAACCAAAAAAGTTTTTCCCTAGTGATTGATTGAGGGAAAATTTAAAACTTGATTCATTGTAGTTGTTTATCGCAGAAGAAGACGAATTGGCATCAATTAATGAATGTTCAGTATCTATTTTAAGACTTGATCCTGTTGGAAGCTTTTTCTCAACGCCAAGAGAATATTCATTTGTAGCGGTTTTTGTTCTGGAGAGGGTTGTTGCAGACTTTTTCTTATCATCCTTATAGCTTGCTCCTGAATTCACAAATGTATCAAAGATTGATTTTGCCTTTCCAAGAGATGTTCTTTCTTTATATACATCAATCCTTGCGATCTGAATATCCAAAGAATTTTCAAGCGCTAGTCTGGTAACATCGGCAATTGAAATCTGTTTTACTGAAGATATATCATCAGCAAACAGACTCTGCAGGAGAAGAGAGAATATAAAGACAAAAATAATTTTATTTCTCATTATTCAGGATACCTTTTAGTTTTTTCAAAATGCTTAGGTAGCTGTTTCGTTCGCTTTCTGTCAATTTAACAAAGACTTCCTGTATGGCTTTCTGTCGTTGAGAACTTACCTGTTTGATAGTTTCCTTTCCTCCGGCAGTTAATTCAATATATATTACACGCCTGTCATTCTTATCATAAATCCGTTTAATCATTTTCATAAGATGTAATCTATTGACCAATCCTGTTGCTGCAGGAAGGGTAATGTTTAATTCTCCGGCAATATCTTTCATCTTCAGCAGTTCATGTGTGTTTAACAGGTCAAGTAAAAGATACTGGGGGACAGTTATTTTACCGCATCCTAATGCATCGGACTGGTTTTTAATCATCCCTCTAATTACATGTGGTAGTAATCGTGCCATTTCGCTTGAGAATGATTCAAGAGAATGCTTTGCCATTGTTAATACCCCCAATAGTTAATGTAATAAATACTTAACTGCATTAAGTATATTATAAAAGCATAACATCTGTCAATAAAAAAATTCAATTTTATTATAGGGATTTTTCCAATTGACAAAGGTTGCAGAATTGAATAAGATTCAGGTGCGTTTTCGATAAATTGTAGGTCAAAAAACTAACATAGGGGTAAAAAATGAGAAAGAATTATCTTCTAACGCCAGGCCCGACTTCTGTGCCTTCTGATGTTCTCCTGGATCTCGCTAAGCCTATTGTGCATCACAGAACCCCTCAGTTTGCTGAGATATTTCATTCTGTTAGTGAAGGGCTGAAATATGTTTTTCAGACAAAAAACGATGTTCTTACATTTGCCTCATCAGGTACAGGAGCTATGGAAGCCAGTGTTGTTAATCTTCTGTCTCCAGGAGATAAAGCACTGACAATTAAAGGGGGTAAGTTTGGGGAAAGATGGGACGAGATATGTAAAGCATATGACATAGAAACTTTTCCAATAGATGTTGAATGGGGTAAGCCTGTTAATCCTGCGGATGTAAGGACTATTTTAGAACAGGAGAAAGATATAAAAGCTGTTTTTGCCACACTGATAGAAACGTCAACAGCCGTTGTGCATGATGTCAAAGCATTAGGCAGTGTTGTTAAAGAATTTCCTGCTGTTTTAGTGGTAGATGCTGTTAGCGGGCTTGGAGCGGTTGATATACAGACTGATAATTGGAATGTAGATGTGGTGGTTGCCGGTTCTCAAAAGGCGTTAATGTTACCTCCCGGATTGGCATTTGCAAGCGTAAGTAATAAAGCATGGGATTTGGTAGAAAGCTCCAAATGTCCTAAATATTACTGGAGTTTTGCAAAGGCAAGAAAATCCTTAGAAACTGATCAGACTCCATATACTCCTGCTGTCTCGCTGGTAGTTGGTTTAAGTAAGTCTTTGGATATGATAAAAGAAGAAGGGCTTGAGAATGTGCTTGCAAGACACAGCAAACTGGCTAAAGCCACGCGAGCTGCAGTAAAGGCTATGGGGCTTGAGCTTTTAGCTCCGGAGTCTCCATCAGACGCAGTAACAGCTGTTAAGGTTCCACAGGGAGTAGATGGTGTAGATTTAGTAAAGAGCTTAAAGGAGAGATATGATGTTATGATTACCGGCGGTCAAGCACAGCTTAAAGGAAAGATAATAAGAATTGCTCATATGGGTTATTCCGATACATTTGATATTATTACAGTAATTTCAGCATTAGAAATGGCTCTTGTAAGTTCCGGTTATAATCTTGATCTTGGTAAAGGTATAAAAGCTGCAGAGGAGATTCTAAAATGAAAGTGTTAATAAGCGATTCTCTAGCAAAAGAAGGAATAGAGATTCTTAAAAAGAGTAGTATAGATGTTGATGTAAAAACAGGGATGTCTCCTGAAGAGCTCAAAAGCTGTATAGGAGATTATGAAGGATTGGTTATAAGAAGTAAGACAAAGGTTACGAGCGATATAATTAAATCTGCGAAAAAGTTAAAGGTAGTCGGCAGAGCAGGAGTTGGCGTGGATAACGTAGATATCACTGCAGCTACAGAACGCGGTATAGTTGTTATGAATACGCCCGGAGGCAATACTATTTCGGCAGCAGAGCACACAGTAAGCATGCTTCTGGCACTTTCTCGTAATATTCCTCAGGCAAACCAGTCTTTAAAGAAAGGCCTCTGGGATAAAAAGAAGTTTACGGGAACAGAGGTATATTGCAAGGTATTAGGCATAATTGGATTGGGGAAAATTGGTACGGAGGTTGCTAGTCGCGCTCAGTCATTTGGAATGTGTATTATAGCATATGATCCATTTATCTCCGCTGAAAAGGCAGATAAACTTGGCATAAGGCTTGAAACTTTTGAGGGTGTTTTAAAAAAGTCAGATTATATAACAGTCCACCTTCCTCTGACGCCTAATACAAAGCATATAATAAATGATAAAGAGTTTGGTTTGATGAAGCAGGGTGCAAGGATTATCAATTGCGCGCGTGGAGGCATAATAGATGAGGATGCTTTGTGCAGAGCTATAAAGTCAGGCAAACTTGCAGGAGCAGCCGTGGATGTCTTTGAGAAAGAACCTTTGCCGGCAGACAGCCCTCTTTTATTATATGAGAATATCATAGTTACCCCGCATTTAGCTGCTTCTACTGAAGAAGCTCAGATTAATGTTGCTCAAGATATTGCGCATCAGATAATAGATGCATTGCAAAATGAAAATTATTCTAATGCTGTCAATATTCCGAGTATAGATCCTAAGGTGTTTAAAGAGATAAAGCCATATTTTAATCTGGCGGAACGATTAGGAAAACTACAGCGACAGCTCGTTGACGGGCATATAAAGGTTCTAAGAATAGAGTATAGTGGTGATGTTACAAACTATAATGTGACTCCCATAACAGTAGCCATAATAAAAGGTTTGCTGGAGCCTGTGCTTAACAAGGCAGTTAATTATGTGAATGCATCTTTTATTGCGAGAGAGAGAGGAATAAAAGTTGTAGAGAGCAAGACCAGTAAGGCAGAGGATTTTGCAAATTTAATCACCATATATACACAAACTGATTCTGGGGAATCTTCAATAGCAGGAACTCTGTTTAGTGAAGATGATCCAAGGATTGTACGTATAAACGATTATCATGTTGATGCAGTTCCTGAAGGGTTTATGCTTGTGTGTATAAATAGTGATATGCCTGGAATAATGGGAAATATGGGAACAATACTTGGTAAGCATAATGTCAATATTGCAAGCATGACACTTGGCAGGAAAAAACAAGGGGAACAGGCAGTGACTGTCTTTAACCTGGATAATGAACCTCCTAAAAAAACGCTAAGTGAAATCGAGTGCCTAAAAGAGATAATATCAGTTAAGTTAGTAAAGTTTTAAAGATGAAGTCAATAACAGTAAAGGTTCCGGCAACAACAGCAAATCTCGGGTCGGGTTTTGATACGCTTGCCCTGGCTCTGGATCTGTATAATTATGTTACAATTGAATTGGCTGCAAAAACGCGCATAGAGGTTGAAAATGAGGGAAAAGACAGTTTACCTCTTGATGAAGAGAACATAGTATACATTGCTGCAAAGTCGGTTTTTGATATGGCTGAGGTAAAGATGGATGGATTGAAAATAAAACTGGTTAATAATATTCCATTGGCAAGAGGATTGGGAAGCAGCGCAGCAGCGCGGGTAGGAGGAGCAATAGGAGCAAATTATTTGCTTGAAAATAGGTTTAGTAAGAATGAAATTATGTCTCTAACTGCAGAGCTTGAAGAGCATCCTGATAATGTAACTCCAGCTCTTTTTGGAGGCTTTACGATTTCTTATGTTGATAAAGGAGAGTTAAAGTATTTCAAGATTAGTCCAAATGTTAAGTTTAAAATAGTAGTTGTTATTCCGCAGTTTGAGGTATCAACATCCAAGGCACGTGAAATACTGCCTTCAGAGATTTCCAGAGATGGAGCTGTATTTAATATAGGTCGAGCATGTTTGTTAGTCAGCTCTATTCTAACCGGACAGCTTGAGTATATTGGTGCTGGCATGCAGGATATGCTGCATCAGCCTTACAGAAAAAAACTAGTTCCTGGTATGGAGAATGTTTTTAAAGCTGCTATGGAAAATGGTGCCAGAGGCGTGGCTTTAAGCGGAGCAGGTTCTTCAATAGTTGCTTTTGCAACAGAAAGCTTTGAAGCAATAGGAAAGTCTATGCAGGGAGCTTTTCTGGAGCACAACATAGAGAGCAGATTTATGGTGACAGAAGTTAATAATAATGGAACGGAAATTATATAGTGCAAAGGAAAGAGATATGGAACATAAGAAAAATAATAAAATTTATATAGTTGATGTTACGAATCGAGACGGTGTGCAGACAGCGAAACTTGGTCTGGCAAAACTGGAAAAAACAATGCTGAATATTATGCTCAATGACATGGGCGTCTATCAGAGTGAGTTTGGATTTCCTCTTACAAAGCATGAGACTAATTATATTAATGCTAATCTTGAACTTGTAGATGTGGGGCTCATTTCTCCTATGATTCTTGAGGGCTGGAGCAGAGCGCTTTCAAAGGATATTGAGGAGTCTTACAAGAATACGAATATTAAGCATTGGAACCTGTCTATTTCAACATCCATGCAAATGATAGAGGGGAAATTCAGGGGTGGCATAACAAGAGATTTTGAGAGTAAGAATAAACCAAGTGTTTTAGGTCTTATGGCGGATGCTGTAAAAACGGCAAAGAAGCATGGAGCTTTGACAATTGGTGTTAATGCAGAGGATGCATCAAGGACAGATATGGAGTTTCTCATTAAGTTTTCAAAATATGCTAAGGAACATGGAGCAGATAGAATTCGCTATTGTGATACATTAGGCTATGATGATCCTTTCTCAATTTATGAGAGAGTAAAAACACTTGCAGAGGAAGTAGGAATCCCAATAGAACTTCACTGCCATAATGATCTAGGACTTGCAGCAGCATGTTCTATAGCTGGAGCTAAGGGGGCAATAGACGGAGGAGTAGATGCATACATAAACACCACACTTAATGGTATGGGGGAAAGAGCAGGGAACGCGGATATGGTCTCAGTTATTCTTGCCATTAAAAAGTCCTCGGGATTTGGGGGAAACTATAAATTGGACGATAGGATTAAATTAAAGAAGGCATGGAAAATAGCGAAGTACGCGTCTTATGCGTTTGGAGTTCCAATACCTGTAAATCAGGTTGCTGTTGGAGAGAATGCCTTTGCGCATGAATCAGGAATACACGCAGACGGTGCTCTCAAGGATAGAAGAAATTACGAATTGTATGATTTTGAGGAACTTGGTAGAGGAGAATCTGAGATAATAGATACAGGCAGAAAGATAACAGCAGGGGAGTATAGCGGGGTAAAGGGCTTTAGAAATGTATATGGAAAACTGGAAATAGAGTTCAAGAGTGATAAGGAAGCTGCTAAGGTTCTGGATCTTGTTAGATATGCCAATGTGCATACACAAAAACCTCTTACTAATGATGAATTGAAGTTTATTGCGCATTATCCAAAGCAGGCAAAACAAATAATGACAGTAACACCATAAGGAGAATTGATGAGTAATGTAGCTGTTGTTGGTACACAATGGGGAGATGAGGGTAAGGGAAAAATTATTGATCTGCTTACTGAGAATGCTGATATTGTGGCTCGCTATCAGGGCGGAAACAATGCTGGACACACTGTAATAATTAATGACAGGGAGTTTACTCTTCATCTTATTCCTTCTGGAATATTGCATAAAGACAAAAAGTGCATAATAGGTAATGGGGTTGTTATTAATCCAAAAGCATTGTTAGAAGAGATTTCTGAATTAGAAGATAAAGGAATTAATGTAAATGAGAATAATCTGTATATAAGCAAATCAGCTCATGTGACAATGCCTTATCATATAGTCTCAGAAACATTGAAGGAGGAAAGAGAGAGGGGTAGGATCGGAACAACTCTTAGGGGCATTGGTCCAACATATGTGGATAAAGTAGCAAGAATGGGAATAAGAATGTGTGACCTTGTTGATCCTGACACTTTTAGAAGAAAGTTAGAAGAGAATTTGGATCAAATAAATGTACTGTTCGAGAAAATATATGGAGTAAAGGGGTTTCAGGTAAATAAAATATTTGATGAATATTCTAAATATGTGGAAAAATTAGTTCCATTTATTAAGGATACTGTTTTTATGTTAAATAAGGCGATAGATGAAGGTGTCAGCGTATTGTTTGAGGGAGCGCAAGGTAGTCTTCTAGATGTTGATCATGGCACATATCCCTATGTAACCTCTTCAAATTCTACTGCTGGAGGAATCTGTACAGGTCTTGGCGTCGGACCAACAAAGGTGGATAGTGTTATAGGCGTGGTGAAAGCTTATACAACAAGAGTTGGAGAGGGACCATTTCCAACGGAAAACAAAGGAGATTTAGGAAACAAGTTGAGAAATGCCGGACCAATAGGTGAATATGGTAGAAGCACAGGCAGACCGCGCAGATGCGGCTGGTTTGATGGAGTTATTACCAGATATTCAGCAATGTTAAACGGGCTGAGTTATGCAGCAATTACGCGCCTTGACATACTTGATGATCTTGATGAGATAAATATTTGTGTTGCGTATGAATACAATAATCAGAGATTAGAAGAGTTTCCATATCGCGCTGATATACTTCAACAATGCAAGCCGATTTATGAAAAACTCCCGGGCTGGATGGAAAGCACGGTTGATATAAGAGAATATAGCAAGCTACCTAAAAATGCGCAGAAATACTTAACCAAGTTGTCAGAATTAATGAATGTGCCAATAGCTATAGTTTCTGTTGGTCCACAAAGAAGACAGACGATTTTTGTTGAGAAAAATTTATAAATTAGTATAATCGACGTTTTCGGGTCGCTAGCTCATCTGGTTAGAGCACCGGCCTTTTAAGCCGGGTGTGGAGAGTTCGAGTCTCTCGCGACCTACCAATCCGAAAAAATCGATTCAACTTGAAAATTCCTGCCTGATTTGATATCCTGCCAGTTGTTAAATGAAGGGGTGTAAATGGTTGATAATAGGGTAAAAAAAATAAAAATGCTTATCCTTGATGTAGATGGGGTTTTAACAGACGGCAGGATTATATGGACTAGTTCTGCTGAAGAGATAAAGTTTTTTAATGTACAGGATGGTGTTGGAATAGTTTTAGCTCACAGAGCAGGATTAAAAGTAGCAATAATATCTGCGCGGAAATCTAAGGTAACTGAGATTCGTGCAAAAGAATTAAAAATAACAGAGGTTTATCAGAGTATGGAAAGCAAACTTGTTGCATACAAGAAACTGATAGATAAATATAAATTGGCTGATGAAGAAGTTGCTTATATAGGTGATGATCTGCATGATATCCCTGTTCTCAGAAGGGTGGGCTTTGCAGTAGCCACAGCAAATGCTCAGGAAGAAGCAAAACAAGTTTCACATTATATAACTAAGAAAAATGGCGGCGAAGGAGCTGTACGCGAAGTTGTCAATATGATCCTTAAAGCAAAGGGATTATGGGATAAAGCAGTTGAAAAATATTACATATAAGGAGAATAACGGGGTGAAATTAAAACTTGGATTACCAAAAGGAAGTCTTCAGAAAGCAACTACCAGAATATTTAAAAAAGCGGGATTTAATATATCAGCTTCTGAACGTTCCTACTTTCCAATAGTTGATGATAATGAGATTGAGGCCATCCTTATCAGAGCGCAGGAAATGGCAAGGTATGTATATGATGGTGTTCTGGATTGTGGTCTGACAGGCAAGGATTGGATAATGGAAAATGGCGTTCAGGTTGTTGAAGTAGCAGATCTTATATATGCAAAAAGCGGGATGAAACCAGTTAGGTGGGTTTTAGGAGTTAATAATAATTCAGAAATAAAGACAGTTAAGGATTTGGAGGGGAAGAGGATTGCAACAGAACTTGTAAATGTTACGAAGAAATATCTTAAATCCCAGGGGGTACAAGCAGAAGTAGAATTTTCGTGGGGCGCAACTGAGGCAAAAGTTCCTGATTTGGTAGATGCGATTGTTGAACTTACTGAAACAGGTTCGTCTTTACGGGCAAATAATATTCGGATAATCGATGAGATTATGACTTCAACAACCAAACTTATTGCAAATAAGAGTGCGTGGGAAAACACGTGGAAGAAGAAGAAAATCCAGAATCTTGCAATGCTTTTAACAGGTGCTTTAAATGCTGAAGAAAAGGTTGGACTTAAAATGAATGTTGCTCAGAAAGACCTAAAGAGCATCATAAAAATACTGCCAGCAGTAAAGACTCCTACAATATCGCAATTGACTGGAGGAAAATGGGTGGCGCTGGAAGTAATAATAGATGAAGATATAGTTAGAAATATTATACCCAAGTTAAAGGAAGCCGGCGCGCAGGGCATTGTGGAGTATCCACTTAACAAAGTAATCTATTAAATAAAAAAGGCAAAAAAACAAAGTGACAAAGGCACATAATAAAAGAATTCGTGACCTCTGTGCCTTTGTGCCTCTGTGCCTTTTCTTAGTGTCTTTATCAGGCTGCACAATACTTACGCGTAATAGAGATATATCCCTTCATGATTCTAGTGCCTATGCGCATTATTGTATGGGTGCTATATACGAGAATAAAAGGGAGATTGATAGCGCTATACGTGAATATGAAAGCACAATACAGCTAGACAGGACAGCAATAAGGACGAGATACAGCTTGGCTAAACTCTACGTTAGAAAAGGATTCATTGAACAGGCTGTGGAACAATATAGAGTATTGTCTGAGTTGGATCCGAAGAATACAAGACTCAGTACAGTTCTTGCTGCTTTGTATTTACATCAGGGGCTTACGTACAGTAAAACAGGAGATTATGAACATGCGGTTAGATCCTATAAAAAGCTATTAAGGATATGCAGATCTGATTTAGGCTATTATTATCTTGGAGTTGCCTATGAGCGGCTGGGAAAGATCTATTATGCAGCTAGACAATTTAACTGTGCTATAAAATTAAACCCGGATTGTGCAGAAGCTTATAATTACTTGGGATATATGTATATAGATAGGGGGAAGAAGCTTGCTAAATCTATAAAGTTAATTAAAAAGGCTCTTGAAATTGATCCGGAGAATGGTTACTTTGTTGACAGCCTAGGCTTGGGATATTATAAAAAGGAAATGTTTGAGGAAGCAATGTTCCAGCTTGAAAGAGCTGTGGAACTTACTAAAGAAGAGAAAGATGATCCAATAATAAGAGATCATCTTGGTGACGTATATTTTCAAAGAGAGATGTATAATAAAGCTATAGAGCAGTGGAAAAAAGCAGTAGAATTGGGCGCAGAAGATAGGAAAATAATTGAAGAGAAAATAAAAAAGGCAAGGGGGAACTAATATGGACATTAAATTTAATTATGAATCAAAGCCTGGTTATACAAAAATATTGTTTCCTGATGGAGAATTGTTGAATTATATTGAATTCGGAATTATAAACCTCTCTCAAGGAGAACAATATTCGGAAAATACAGAAGATAATGAGGTCGTCTTGGTTATTCTTAGAGGCAAGTGTGTAATCAGTACAAACATTATAAAATGGGGGCCGATAGGCGGGAGAAATGATGTGTTTAGTGGTAAGGCTTATGCTACGTATATACCAAGACAGAACAGATATGATATTACTGCAACAACTGATTTAGAAGTGGCTGTATGCAAAGGAAGAACTGATTTTACTGGAGAACCTGTTGTTATAACTCCTGATAAGGTAAGAGTGCGATCTGTTGGAAATGGGGTCTGGACAAGAAATGTATACGATATTATTGATGAGAGAACTCCTGCAGGGTGTCTTCTTGTTGGCGAGACAATAAATCCCCCAGGCAACTGGTCATCATTCCCTCCTCATAAACATGATGTTGAAAATCCGCCGGAGGAAACGAAACTAGAAGAGGTATACTTTTTTAAAATTCAGCCTGAAGAGGGGTTTGGTATGCAGAGAGTATATACTGATCCTGCATCAAAAGAAGAAGCTTTTGACGAAGCACTAGTTTTAAAAAACAATACTGTGACTGTTATGCCTAGAGGGTATCATCCAGTGTGCGCTGCACCAGGGTATTCAGTTTATTATCTCTGGATACTTGCAGGACAAAACAGAAAACTTATTCCCAAAGAAGACCCACAGCACTCGTGGATTGGGAAGCAAAATAATTCAGGAGGAGAACTTTAAGATATGGCTAAACTTAAAAATGTTGTTATTGCACAGTCTGGTGGACCATCTCCAGTAATTAATAACTCTCTCAGGGGAGTTGTTGAGACATGTAAGATGTTTCCCGAGAAGTTCGGCAGAATATATGCCGGATATCATGGAATAGAGGGTGTTCTCAAAGAGGAATTGTTGGATTTGAGCGCTCAGAAAGAAGAAGAAATATCTCTTTTAAGAACAACTCCAGCTGCTGGAGCGATAGGCACATGCCGCTATAAATTAAGGCAGGAACAAGTTGCGGATTTTAACCGGGTTATAGATGTTTTTAAAGCACATGATATTGGCTATTTCTTTTATATTGGCGGTAATGATTCAATGGATACAGCTCATAAAATTAGTATACTTGCAAAGGACAAGGGGTTGGATTTAATTGCAGTAGGTGTGCCGAAAACAATAGACAATGATGTTGGGGATGAAGAATTCAAGCTTATAGATCACACACCTGGATATGGCAGTGTAGCGAGATATTGGGCATATTGCATCCAGAATGCAAATGAAGAGAATGATGGTTCTTCTCCTGCAGATCCTGTTACTGTGATTCAGGCTATGGGAAGAAAGATAGGTTTTATTCCTGCGGCGGCTCGTCTTGCAGACCCTCAAAGAGAGATGCCGTTACAGATATATCTTGCTGAGACCGAGCTTTCCATAGAAGATCTTGCAGATAATGTGAATGAAGAGTTAAAAAGATCAGGCAGAGTTATTGTAGTGATAAGTGAGGGATTTCAGGTTGGAGATATTGGAGAAGCAAAGGATGCCTTTGGACACACTGAGTTTGGTGCAAGCCAGGGTACCGTCAAGCAGACAGTTGCGAATTACTTAAATAAAGTTGGGCTTAAAGCAAGGGGTAACGCAAGAGGCTTTATTCCTGGAACCGACCAGAGGGACACAGCCATTTATGCTTCTACGGTGGATTTGGACGAAGCTTATAAAGTTGGTCAAAAAGCGGTTCTGATAGCTTATGAAGGAACTAATGGGTTTATGTCTACAATTCTCAGAAAACCAGGATCAATTTATAGCGTTGAATATGGCAAAGTTTCGCTTGAACAGGTTGCAAATTCCGAAAGAAAATTCCCTTCAAACTGGATAGCAAAAAATAAGATTGATGTAACTGACGAATTCATAAAATATGCAAGACCGCTTATTGGCGAGGATTGGGTGAGCGTGCCGATAGTTAACGGCATACAACGTTTTGCGAAAATAAAACCTATATTTGCTGAAAAGAAATGCGCTGAATACATCCCTCAGGCATACAAATAAAATTTCGAATTTTTAGTTTTTAATTTTGAATTAATTAATAATTGTAACTATGGATTGCGAAAAGAGGAGGAGAATATGTTATGCAGGATGCAGCAAAAGAATTAAAGGAATTCAAACAGGGAAAGGAGTTTTTTGTAGGCATTGATTCTGATGGTTGTGCATTTGACACTATGGAAGTAAAGCACAAGGAGTGTTTTATCCCTAATATTATCAATGAATGGGAGCTTCAGGCAGTATCAAAGTATGCAAGAGAAGCTGCGGAATTTGTAAATCTTTATTCAAAGTGGCGTGGAATAAACAGGTTTCCTGCTCTTACAATGGCTTTTGATCTTCTTATGGAAAGAGAAGATGTGAAAAAGCGAGGTGCTAATATACCTGAGGCAAAATCTCTGCGTGAATGGATTGAGAAAGAGACGAAGCTGGGGAATCCGGCTTTAGAACAAGTTGTTCAGGAAACAGGGGATCCCATATTATCGCAGGCTTTAAGATGGTCTAAGGCAGTTAATGAGACTGTATCAAAGATAGTCCGTGGTGTGCCTCCGTTTCCTTTTGTCAGGGAAAGTCTTGAAAAGATTTTCAATACAGCAGATGCAATTGTTGTGTCTGCAACTCCATGTGAAGCTCTCAAAAGAGAGTGGGATGAACATGATATTGCTAAATATGTCAGAGTGATTGCAGGTCAGGAGATGGGAACGAAAAAAGAGCATCTGGCATTTGCTGCTGTAGACAACTATAAACCGGATCATATCCTAATGATAGGTGACGCTCCAGGAGATATGAAAGCAGCGCGCGCTAACAATGCTCTGTTTTATCCTATTAATCCGGGAGATGAGGATATATCATGGGAAAGATTTCACAATGAAGCCTTTGATAAGTTTATTAATGGAGAATATGCTGGGGATTATGAAAAATCCCTGATAGATGAGTTTGACAAGTATCTGCCAAGTATCCCTCCGTGGAAATAGTGTGAAAATAGTTGTTGATGAGAATATTCCATTCGCTAAAGAGGCATTTTCTACTTTGGGAGAAGTTGAGACTTCTAATGGAAGAGAGATAACTCCTCAGAAGGTAGAGGATGCTGATGCTTTGATTGTCCGTTCTATCACAAAGGTTAATTCCAAACTTTTAGAAAAAAGCTCGGTTAAGTTTGTCGGGACAGCTACGATAGGGATGGATCATATTGATGTTGGATATTTGAAGGATAGAGGTATCGAATTTGTAAGCGCGCCCGGCTCCAATTCCAATTCTGTTTCAGAGTACATAGTTTGCGCATTATTAACTGCGGCAAACAAGTTGTGTCTTAATCTTCACGATTTGACAATTGGGATTATAGGTGTTGGTAATGTTGGTAGTAAAGTAGCAAAGAAAGTTGAGGCTCTTGGAATGAGAGTGCTTCTTAATGATCCGCCTCTTCTTGAAAAAACAGGCAACATAAAATATCGTCCAATACAAGAATTAATGGAGAGTTGTGATGTATTAACGTTTCATGTTCCTCTTGAAAGACAGGGCAAGTATCCTACATATCATATGATAGATGAAAAGTTCCTGAGATGTTTAAAGAAATGTCCTGTAATTGTAAATACCTCTCGTGGTGGGGTTATGGACACAGAGGCCATTAAGAGCGCTCTGATGCGTTCTGATATATCGCAGGTTATTTTGGATGTGTGGGAGAACGAGCCGGATATTGATATCGAAATGCTTAAAATGACATTGATTGGGACTCCTCATATTGCAGGTTATTCCTTTGACGGCAAGGTCAATGGGGCATTTATGATATATAAGAGTCTGTGCCAGTATTTAAATAAAAAAGCGAAATGGAATCCACAAGACTTTTTGCCAAAGAGCAATTGTCCTGTTATTAAAATTCATGAAGTAAACGGTCCATTAGAAAAAAAATTACACAAAGTTATTTCTCGAGTATATGATATCGAAAAGGATGATTCGAAACTTAGAGAATCTCGTTCTATGCCTTCTGAGAAAAGAAGTGCGTATTTTGACTCTTTAAGAAAAAATTATCATGTAAGACGAGAATTTTTTAATACAGAAATCTTGTTTGAAAAAGAAGATTCACAATTAGCGAATATATTATCAGGAATGGGTTTTAAAGTAGATAAAATATAAGAGGAGAACCTTAAAGATGCCGTGGTTTTATGAAGAATCCAAAGAGATAGATTTGAATAAGAAGCAGGAAGTCATGGAGCGAGTAGTGCAAGAAGCAAGTGAGCGGATAACAAAGAGTTTCAAAAAAGTGCTTTTATTACCGCCTGATATTACCCGTTATCATTCAGGCGCAGGACAATTAACAGAGATGATTTACAAGCTTCTCCCCAAGACTTGTAAGGTAGACGTTATACCTACATTGGGACAGCATGTTCCTCATACTGAGGAGGAAAATAAATGGATGTTCGGCTCTATACCTCAGGAGTGTTTTCTTGAACATGATTGGAGGAACGGATGTAAAAAAATCGGTGAAGTTTCCGCTGATTATGTAAAAGAGGTCAGTAAAGGTAAAGCTGATTGGCCTATACCTGTTGAGATTAACAGAAAAGTTGTAGAAGAAGATTATGATCTTATAGTAAATATAGGACATGTTGTTCCTCATGAAGTACTGGGTTTTGCCAATCATAACAAGAATTACTTTATTGGTCTTGGCGGAAAAGAAATGATATGCGCTTCTCATATGATGGCAGCAGTGTGTGGTATTGAGAATAATCTGGGACAGCTTATAACGCCGTTAAGAGCGTGTTATAACAAAGCAGAGAAAGAGTATCTAAATAACATTCCTCACGTATATGTTCAAATCGTTATGGCAAGAAATCAGGAAGGCAAGCTCATTACTACAGGATTGTATGTCGGAGATGATCTTGAAACATATTTAATGGCGGCTAAAAAAAGCAAAGAGCAGAATATTACTGTTTTTGATAAACCTGTTAAAAAGATTGTTGCAGTAATGCAGGCAGATGAATTTAGGAGCACATGGGTAGCTAATAAAGCAATATATCGCACACGTATGGCTATAGCAGATAGAGGAGAGTTATTGATTATTGCCCCGGGACTTGAGCGTTTTGGAGAACAGCCGGAAGTTGATGAGATTATTCGTAAATATGGATACATTGGAACTCCTGCTGTTATGGAGCAATATAGAAAGAATGCAGATATGCAGGACCTGAGGCATGCTACTGCGCACCTTATTCATGGATCGTCTGAGGGGCGTTTCAGCATAACATACGCTCCCGGAAAATTGACAAAAGAGGATATAGAAGGAGTTAATTTTAAATATGCGGATATCAAAGAGACTTTAGCGAGATACAATCCTGAAAAGATGTCAGAAGGATGGAATACCATGCCTGACGGGGAAAAAGTCTATTTTATCAGCTCTCCATCAGCAGGGTTGTGGGCATATAAAGAGAAATTAGAAGCACGAAATTCGCAATAGGATACAATCTAAACTTAACAAACTATAAAGGAGGAAAAGGAAGATGCAAAAGGCGGACATTGGATTGATCGGACTTGCTGTGATGGGAGAAAATCTTGTTCTTAACATGGAAAGCAAGGGATTTACTGTAGCGGTTTTTAACAGGACTGTTGAAAAGGTTGATAGGTTTATAAACAGCGGAGCAAAAGGCAAGAATATTATTGGAACTCATTCAGTGAAAGAGTTTATTGATAGTCTTAAATCTCCACGCAAGGTTATGCTTATGGTTAAAGCCGGTCAGGCTGTAGACGATTTTATAGAAAAAATAATACCTTATCTGGAAAAGGGAGATATTATTATTGATGGAGGCAATTCTCATTTTCCGGACACAATACGCAGGACAAAGTATTTGGAATCTAAAGAACTTCTTTTTATAGGAACAGGTGTTTCAGGTGGTGAAGAAGGCGCTCTAAAAGGTCCCAGTATTATGCCTGGAGGTTCTCCTGAGGCGTGGAAACATGTTAAGCCTATATTACAGAAAATCTGTGCAATGACAAATGATGAACCATGTTGCCAGTGGATAGGTTCGGACGGCGCAGGACATTTTGTTAAGATGGTGCATAACGGCATTGAATATGGAGATATGCAGCTTATATGCGAGGCGTATTTTCTAATGAAGAATGCTCTGGGAATGGAAGCCCCTGAACAGCATAAGATATTTGCAGAATGGAACAAAGGAGAACTTGACAGTTATCTAATAGAAATAACACGGGATATTCTTTCAAAAACTGATTCTGATACAGGGAAGCCGCTTGTTGAGGTAATACTTGATACAGCAGGGCAAAAAGGAACAGGCAAATGGACTTCTCAGGCTGCCTTGGATCTTGGCACCCCAGCTCAGACAATTGCTGAAGCCGTATTTGCAAGATGTATTTCCGCTATAAAGGAGGAGAGGGTAAATGCATCCAGCGTGCTTAATGGTCCATCAGAGAAGTATAAAGGAAACAAAGAGGAATTTGTAAATGCTATAAAGGGTGCTCTTTACGCGTCAAAGGTATGTTCTTATGCTCAGGGTTATGCTTTGATGAAGGCTGCTGCAAAGGAATATGGATGGAATCTGAACTTTGGCGAGATTGCATTAATGTGGCGAGGCGGATGTATAATCAGAGCACGGTTTCTTGGAGAGATAAAGAAAGTCTTTGATAAAACCCCTGACCTGCCAAATCTATTGCTTGACTCCTATTTCAAGAAAATTGTTGAGAAGAATCAAGATAACTGGCGCAAGGTTGTTGCAACAGCAGTAGAGCTTGGCATACCGGTTCCTGCATTCAGTTCAGCGCTTGCATACTTTGACAGCTACAGAAGAGAAAACCTTCCCGCAAATCTCTTACAGGCGCAGAGGGATTATTTTGGCGCTCATACTTATAAGAGAATTGACAAAGAAGGCACATTTCATACTGATTGGTTGAATGTATAGTACAAAATGAAAATTTCATTAATGACCTATAAACATACGAAGGAACTGTTTACTGATTTGGATACTCTTTGTAATTTTTTAGACACTATAAAAGCATATGGCATTACAGGTGTAGAGCCCATGTTTCTGGAAGTGGATGATTTCTATCTCAATCATGACCTGTTGCGTGGCGTTTTAGAGGAAATAGTAAAGAGAGACATGTCCATTCCTAATATTGACCTTATTGTCAACCATCTAAAACCCGGAGGCTTTGAAGAGGCATGTGAAAAAACAAGAACAATGATTAACTCTGCTTCTATTTTGAAACCCGATCTTGCTATGACTAACGGAAGTAGATTGTCCAAAAATATGTCTCCAAAAGAAGGCAGGAGGCTTGTTGCCGCTTCTATTGACAATGCAATCGAAGCTGGGGAAAAGCACGGTTTAGACATTGCTACGGAGGCGTTTGGCATCTCTTATGATGTTATGTCAACATCGAATATGCTTAAAGACCTATTCTCTATGGTAAAAAAATCTCCGCTATACTTTGTAGGAGATTCCGCAAATTCATGTTATGGAGGAGAATCTTCTGTGGCTGCGCTCAAGAAATTCTGGGATATATTAAGACACGTTCATATCAAAGACGTAAAGGAAACACAAGAAGGCACAGGTTATCCTGCAAAAGGAGATAAGTGGTTAGGACAAGCTGAACTAGGAACAGGAATCGCAGGAATAAAAGAATTCACAGCGTTTCTAAAAAATCGCTCTTATAATGGCTGGTATTCTCTTGAAACCTACTGGACTGACAGTCTGGATGTTATTGGAGAGTATGCGAATACATTAAAACAACTTTGCAGAGACTGAGATTAAGAGTCAAAGTGCTTTGCAAAAAGGAGCTCAATATTATGCAGACAAGAAAATTAGGATACAGTGATTTAAATATAACCAATATAGGTCTTGGGACATGGGCAATTGGCGGAGGCGGGTGGAAATTCGCATGGGGACCTCAGGATGATAAAGAATCAATTACTGCTATACGCAAAGCAATTGATGTCGGTATAAACTGGATAGATACAGCTGCTCTTTATGGACTTGGGCACTCTGAAGAGATTGTAGGTAAGGCTGTCAAAGACATGAAAGAGAAACCTATCATTGCAACAAAATGTTGCAGATGCTGGGATGAAAAACGAAAAATATTCAACAGTCTAAAAAAAGATAGTATTCGTTCTGAGGTTGAAGCAAGTTTAAAGAGACTTAGAGTAGATGTTATTGACCTGTATCAGATTCACCATCCTAGTCCTGATGAAGAGATTGAAGAAGGATGGGATACAATAGCAATGCTAATAAAAGAAGGTAAAATTCGTTACGGCGGTGTTTCAAACTTTAGTATAGAACAGCTTAAACGTATTCAACCTATTCATCCGGTAGCATCACTCCAGCCGCCTTACAGTATGTTGGAAAGAGAGGTTGAAGATGAGCTGCTGAGTTACTGCGAAAAAAATAATATAGGCGTAATATGTTATAGCCCAATGCAGAGAGGTCTTCTCTCCGGAAAGTTTTCTAAAGAACGCGTCCAAAATCTGCCGAAGGATGATCATAGACGTAAGAATATACAATTTCAGGAACCTCAGTTAAGTAAAAATCTTAAACTAGTAGAATCGCTGAAACCTATAGCGGCGAAGAACAATATAACTCTTGCACAGCTTGTATTAGCATGGGTTCTGCGCAGAAAAGAAGTAACTGCAGCCATTGTGGGTGCCAGAAGCCAATCGCAGATTCAGGAAACTGCAGCTGCAGGTGATGTTAAACTTACTAGAGATGATATTGGAGTAATTGAAGAATTATTCAGCCACTGAATAATTTCCACATTTTTTCATTTTATAGTATACTGACCTTATGGATACTCACTGTTTGACTACAGATGAATTGCCGGATTTAACAATTGAGAAGTTAGGTTATTCAAGCATAGTTTCTCCTTTGGTAAGAACTCGGTATCATTTTACTAATGACAGTGAAAAAATTCTGTTATATTCACATTCAAAAGATTTAAAAGCATGCCAAAGCGCTGATAAAAAATTTCCAATGTTTGAAAGAGCTGGCCCAAGGCAAAAAATCTTCTTTGACGCAAAAAAAATAAACTGTGGAATAGTCACTTGTGGAGGATTATGTCCTGGACTCAATGATGTAATACGGACAATTGTTCTTAGCCTTACCTGGCAGTATGGTGTAAAGAAAATTCTCGGCTTTCGCTATGGATACGCAGGACTGTCATCAATAGCTCCCAGGGAACCATTGATGTTAACCCCGGAATCTGTTGATGAAATTCATCTTAAAGGGGGAGATATCCTATCATTGTCCCGAGGTCAGCAAGACTCGGATGATATAGTTAGAAATCTAGAAAAAAGAGAAATTAGTTTATTGTTTGTTATTGGAGGTGACGGCACACTAAGAGGGGCTTCAGATATAGTCAAAGTGATAAAGAAAAGAAATTTAAAAATCGGGGTAATTGGAGTTCCAAAAACAATTGATAATGATATCTGCGCAATAGAGCAGTCCTTTGGTTTTTCAACAGCTGTTGAAGCCTCGCGCTCAGCAATTTGCGGAGCGCACGAAGAAGCCAAAGCAGCCTGGAACGGCGTTGGACTAGTCAAACTAATGGGCAGGGATTCTGGTTTTATTGCTACTTATGCTACTCTGGCAAACAGTGATGTGAACTTCTGTTTTATCCCGGAAGTGCCGCTTGTTTTAAAAGGGGAAAATGGATTCTTACGCTTGCTGGAAAAACGACTGGACAGAAAACGCCATGCCCTTATTGTGGTAGCTGAAGGAGCAGGACAGGACTTGATACAAGAAGACCGTTATCAAAAAAGAGATGCTTCCGGTAATATTGCGCATAAGGATATCGGAGGATTCTTAAAGAAAGAAATTATCGAATATTTTAAAAAGAAGAAAAAGTCGTTGGTTTTGAAGTACATAGATCCCAGCTATATGATACGAAGTATACCTGCCAATTCTCAAGATTCGGCATTCTGCCTGAGGCTTGGACAAAATGCTGTGCATGCAGGGATGTCAGGTCGGACAAATATGGTAATAAGCTACTGGAACCAGTATTTTGTGCATATCCCCATATCACTGGCTATCCTGAAGAAGAAAAAAGTTGACCCAAACGGCCATTTATGGCAGACTGTTTTGGAAACGACTGGTCAAGCATGATTCAGCCATTACATACTCGCCTTCACAACAGTGGTTATAAACAAAAACGTTAGGAAAACTTATGAAAGAATGCAGTGAAAAATTTATAGAGACCTATCAGAAAAGAGGAAGATGGTGGTAAAAACAGTTCGCGGAACAAGTGATATACTTCCTCAAGATATAGATACCTGGCAAGCATTAGAACTTGTTTCCAGAAATCTGCTGGAAGCTTATGATTATAGAGAGATTCGCACACCCATTTTTGAACAAGCCGGACTCTTTCAAAAAAGTGTTGGAGAATACACAGATATCGTAAGCAAAGAAATGTATCTATTCTCTGATAAAAAGGGTAGGGAACTCGCTCTTAGGCCTGAAGGAACTGCCTCAATTGTGCGCTCGTTTATTGAGCATAATATGCATACACAGACTTTACCAGTAAAATTATACTATATGGGTCCGTTTTTCAGATATGAAAGACCACAATCAGGCAGAACAAGACAATTCCATCAGATCGGAGCAGAGGCAATCGGAATTGAAGATATGAGGCTGGATGCTGAGATAATTGATATAGCTACCCAAATTCCAACAAAAATGGGCATTAAAAACTTAAAAGTGATGTTAAATAGTATTGGTTGCGGGGAATGCAGACCAAGGTATGTAAAACAGCTTCTAAGGCATCTTAAAAGCAGAATCAAAAACCTGTGCGTGGACTGTAAACGCAGATATTCTACTAATCCTTTAAGAATTCTGGACTGCAAAAAACCTGAATGCATTCAAAATGTAAAAGACGGACCTACTATCACAGAAAATTTATGCGTCAAATGCAGGGATAAACTTGAGACAGTGGAGAAACACATAAACTGTTTAGGCATCGATTATCAAATACAGCCTTATCTTGTTCGTGGTCTTGATTATTATACAGGCGTGATCTTTGAGATCATTCATTCTCAGTTAGGCGCGCAGAATGTAGTTGCTGCCGGAGGAAGATATGATAATCTGATTGAGCAGATGGGCGGAAAACCGACTCCTGCCGTTGGATTTGCAGCAGGAATTGAGAGAATGATAATGCTGTTAGCACATAGAAACTTCCAGAGCAACAATTCAGTATACTTAGTGTATCTTGATTTTCCTATGCATAAAAAGGTATTTGCATTTCTTACTACATTAAGACAAAATGGAATACATACAAAAACAACTTATCAGAAAAAAACTCTTAAAAACCAGTTAAAAACAGCTGCAAAATCAAACTGCAAATTCAGTCTGATTTTAGGCGACAATGAACTGTCAAAAGGAACGGTTATTCTTCGCAATATGAAAACAAGCACACAGGAAGAAATTAAGCTGGATAATGCAGTGTCAATCATAAAGAAAAAGTTGAGGAATAATGACGCAAACTAATCAGTGGAAAAGGACTCGCCTCTGCGGACATGTAAGTAAAAAGGATGTTGGGGACAAGGTTGTTGTAATGGGATGGGCGAGAAAATTACGCGACCATGGAGGAGTTCTTTTTATTGACCTTGCGGATAGAGAGGGCATTGTGCAGATCGTATGCAACTCTGAGGTTAGTGCAAAAACACACAAGACAGCGAGTAGTATAAAGAACGAATGGGTTATTGCAGTAAGCGGAGAAGTAAAGAATAGGACTCCTGATACTATCAATCTTGGTATTCCAACCGGAGAAATAGAAATATTCGCGGAAAAGATAAAGATATTCTCTCAGTCAAAGGCATTGCCGTTTGAAATTGCGGATGATATAGACACAGCAGAGGATATAAGACTGAAATACAGATATCTTGACCTGCGTCGACCTTCTATGTTGAGAAATATAGTCATAAGACATAACGTATGCAAGACTACAAGAGATTATCTGTCAAAAGAGGGATTTATAGAGATAGAAACACCTATACTTACGAAAAGCACTCCTGAAGGCGCAAGGGATTATCTCGTTCCAAGCCGTGTTAATCCCGGTAATTTCTTCGCTTTGCCTCAATCCCCGCAGGTATTTAAACAGATTTTGATGATTGCAGGTGTAGATAAATATTTCCAAATCGCTAAATGCTTTAGAGATGAAGATCTTCGGGCTGACAGACAGCCTGAATTCACTCAAATAGACATAGAAATGTCATTCGTGGATGAGAAGGATATCTATAAACTAACAGAAGGCCTAATATCTCGTATTTTTAGTGAAGTTTTGAATATGAAAATAAAAGCTCCCTTTAAAAGATTTACATACAAGGATGCAATGGACACATATGGAACTGACAAGCCTGATACTCGGTTCGGGCTTGAATTTGTAGATCTGGGGGACGTTTTTAAAAATACCTCGTTCAACGTGTTTAAAAAGGTTATTGAAAATGACGGACAAATAAAGGGAATAAATATTAAAAACGGGGCTCAGATTTCATTGAAAGAAATAGAAAATCTTACTTCAATCGCATGCGCAGGTGGAGCAAAGGGAATGGCATGGATAAGGGTTACAGAGGACGGAATGAAATCTCCCATAATTAAGTTTTTTAAGGAAGAAGAGATTAACCTGCTTTCGAAAAAGATGCATGTAGAAGCTGGAGATCTGCTTGTCTTTGTTGGCGATACTCCGGACACTGTTGCTAATTCATTAAAAGATGTGAGAAACTATGTTGGAAAAAAAATGAGTCTTATAGATGAAAACAAGTTTGAATTTGTCTGGGTCACAGATTATCCATTACTAAAATGGAATAAAGAAGATGAAAGATTCCAGTCAGAACATCATCCTTTTACAGCACCCAGAGAGGAAGATATTCCATTATTTGATACTGCACCTGAGAAAATAATCTCCAGATCATATGATTTAGTATTAAACGGTATTGAAATATGTAGCGGGAGCATAAGAATTCACTCCAGAGAGATACAGGAGAAAGTTTTTAAGCTTTTGGGAATTGATAGGGGAGAGGCAAAAAAAAGATTTGGCCATTTGCTTGAGGCATTTGATTATGGAGTTCCTCCACACGGAGGTATTGCTCCTGGATTGGATAGGCTTATAATGCTTATGACAGGAAGTAAATCAATTAGAGATGTGATTGCATTCCCTAAAACCCAAAGGACTACTTCTCTAATGGATGGTTCTCCGTCAAAAGTAGCCGAAGATCAGTTAAAGGAATTGCACATTAAACTATTAAAAGACGATGAATAAACCCAATATTACTAAGATTACTAAGAGAAGAAAGATACTGTATCGCTGGCTACTTGGAATAGTAGTATACTTTTCACTTGTAGGCTCATTAATTCCCTCTATTAAAGCACATAGAATAAATATTAAAGAATCAGACATTGCAAAATATGACATTTTTTCTCCATGTAACTTTCCTGTTGTAGACAAGGAAAAGACCTCCATTGCACAGCAGGAAGCTGTGCACAAGGTGAAACCTGTTTATGATATAGACACTAAAATAGACCAAGATAAAAGAAAAACATTATATCTATTCTTTAATAAAATAGAGAGCCTTTATCAGTTAAAGGCCAAGACGTCGGAATATGAGATTAAAATACCTGAACAAATTGCAGGAATTAAATTATCTGCTAAGTCAATAAAACCATTTGTTGAATATTATGACAAAAAACTGGAAAAGAAAACCAGAGATATTCTTACAAACCTGTTTTCAGCGGGTATTGTTAAACACAGTAAGGAGCTTCGCGGAGATTTCAAGGAGGTTTCCTTAAAAGACCAACATTCTGATACTAGTTGGGAAGTGGCAGCAAACAAGATAATCTCTATGGAGAATATAGATGCAGTTATCCAGTCAAGTATTAAGAAAAATATTGAAAATAAAAAATTGCTAAAACCAATAAGCAAGCTCCTTAAAGCCCTCATTATCCCAAACACATCTTATAATCGCATAGAAACAGAAAATGAAAAAGAAAGAGCTGTTAAGAATACTCCTATGCAATATAAAATGATATCTAAAGGAGAAAGCATAATAAGAAAAGGAGAAAAAGTTACAAAGAAAAAATCTGAGCATATAAGTGCTTTAAACCAGTTTTTGGGGAAATCCCGCCTTAACTGGTTTAAACAGATTGCAGGTGTATGTCTTTCCTTTCTTGTAATCATTTTAATCCTAGATATATACATCAATAAGTTCTTACAGCACATATTTTCAAATATCACCTCACTGGCTATTGTCAGCTTAATTACTGTGGGCTTTGTAGTTATTAATAAGATCATTCTTTCTTTCTCTCTGTCTCCATATTTAATTCCAACAGCCGCAATAGCAATAATGCTAGCTACTCTGCTTAATGTTGAGGCAGCCTTTATAATAAACCTGGCGCTATGTATTTTTGTTGGGATAGCTACGGATTATAAGTTCGATTATTTCTTTGTTGCAATGGTTGGTGGAATAACTGCCATATTCTGCAGTACTCAGACCAAGCGGCGAATTGATATAATAAAAATTGGTTTTATAGTCAGCTTAGTAAATATAGTAACAATAGTAAGCATAGACCTACACAAGGGAATAATTCTGAGCATGATGTTTGATCATATCAAATGGGGCTTTGCTAATGGCATTGCCTCATCATTTATTGCTGCAGGACTTTTGCCAATACTTGAACACTCGTTTAATATTCCAACCGATGCAAAATTGATGGAATTACTTGATCTTAATCAACCTGTCCTTAAACAGCTTTCAAAAGAAGCGCCTGGAACATATCAAAGCTGTCTTGCTGTTGGAACTCTTGCAGAAGCTGCTAGTGACAGCATAAAGGCGAACTCTTTACTTGCTAAAGTGGCATCTTATTACCATGATATAGGGAAGATTAAAAAAGCTTCATATTTTATTGAAAACCAAATTCAGAACAAAAATATACATAATAAAATAACTCCGATTATGAGCAATCTCGTATTAATCTCTCATGTGAAAGACGGTGTTAAGGTTGCAAGAGAAGCGAAATTGCCCAAACCTATAGTTAACATTATTGAACAGCATCATGGTACAACTCTAACCTCTTTTTTCTTTCAGCGTGCACTGGAAAGCGACAATCATAACTCTGTAAAGGAGGAAGATTTTCGCTATCCTGGTCCAAAACCACAGACAAAGGAAGCTGCCATTGTGATGCTTGCAGATTCTGTAGAGGCTGCCTCTAGAACATTGAAAGAGCCAACGTCAGCCCGAATTAAGACTATGGTTGAAAAGATTATAAACAACAAATTTAGTGACCATCAGCTTGATGAGAGTACTCTGACCATGAAAGATCTGAGCAAGATTGCTAAAAGCTTTACACATATCTTGATAAGTATGTTTCATACAAGAATTGAATACCCGGATACAGCCGAAAGTAATGGAAATAGAGATAACCAATCTTCAAAAAAAGACAAAAATAAATAACAATTTAATTAGGAAAGCCATTTTACACACTTTGAAAAGTGAAAGGTGTCCTCAAGACACTCATGTCAGCGTTGCCATTGTGGCGGATTCTAAGATAAAAAAGCTGAACTCAAGATACAGAGGAAAGTGCTCTGTTACTGATGTTCTAGCATTCCCAATGCAAGATAAAAAGTTTCCACAAATAGTCAAACACATACTTGGCGACATTGTAATATCTGCAGAATCGGCTAAAAGACAGGCAAAAAGCATGAGTATCGTCTTTGATGAAGAAATAATACGTCTATCAATACACGGAACATTACACTTACTTTCATATACAGATACATCTATACATGACGCAAGAAAGATGACAACTCGCCAGGAACAGCTGGTAAAGGAGCTAATATGAAGCAGAGAAGAAGCCTGTTAGACAGCTTTAACAACGCTATTGAGGGGTTTATATATACTATAAAAACTCAGAGAAATATGAGAATCCACTTTTTAATAGCTGCTATCGTATTGATAATTAGTTTCTTTCTTAAGCTTACGAGAATTGAATTTATCATTCTGTGCTGTACGGTAACATTGGTTTTAATTGCAGAGATGCTTAATACCGCTATTGAATTACTCATAGATATATTTACAAAAGAATACCATCATTTAGCAAAAATTATAAAGGATATCGCGGCAGGTATAGTTTTTGTATGTTCTTTGAATGCTATTCTTGTAGGCTATCTCATCTTGGTTTACGCATTTCAATCGCCTTTGAAATCAATCATAGATAAAACAAAAAACTCCCCATATCATATTACATTTATTGTTTTAATTGCGGTTTTAATAGCTGTTTTGACTATAAAAATATTTTTAAAGAGAGGGACACTCTTACATGGGGGGATGCCCAGCGGACACAGCGCCTTAGCATTTGCAATAGCTACAGTTGTAACTCTTCTAAGTGCACAGAACAAAGTAGTTATTGCCTTACTTCTCTTTCTACTGGCTTCTATGATAGCGCGCAGTAGAGTAAAAAGACACATTCATACATGGTTTGAAGTAACTTCAGGAGCAATACTCGGCACAATAGTAACTTTATTGATATTTCAGGTATTATCAGTTAAAATATAAAAAGGAGACGATATAATTGGACATACAATCTATATATCAGGGCATATGCCTTGTTTTTCTGCTTTTTCTATCAGCATTTTTTTCCGGTACAGAAATAGCATTTATGGAATTAAACAAGTTTCGTATAAAGAATCTTGTAGATAAAAATCCAAGAACAAAGAAGCTGTTATTCTGGCTGGAAAATCCTCACAAGGTTTTAACTGTTATCGCTATTTGCAACAATTTTGTCAATATAGCTGCCTCCGCAATAGCAACTTCTATAGCAATTGCTATTGCAGCAAAACATGGCATAGCTAATAGTGTAGGAGTCGGTATATCAGTAGGTATAATGACACTTCTGATATTAGTTTTTGGAGAAATTACACCAAAAAATTTTGCCAAAAGTAATTATGAAGCCCTTGCATTATTTGCTATAACTCCTATGAGAATTCTCACAAAGATCCTTGCTCCTATTGTAAAAACCTTACTGTTTATAACAAAAATTATTATAAGAATGTTTGGAGGACGAATTGAGCAAGAACCTAGTATTCTAACAGGAGAAGAGCTTAAAAGTCTTATAAGTGTTGGGGGGGAAGAGGGTGCAATTGAAGAAGAAGAAAAGGAGATGATAAATAGCATCTTTGAATTCGGAGATACAGTAGTAAGAGAAGTAATGGTTCCAAGGACTGATATACAATCAATAGATGCCAATGAGAATATTTCTGAAGTAATAAAGACTATTGTGGAAACGCATCATTCCAGAATACCAATCTATGAGGAAAACATTGATAATATAACGGGGATTTTGTACGTTAAGGACCTAATCAGCTATTGGGAAACCTATAAACAGGGCGAAAACATTGTATTAAAAGATTTAATTCGCACTCCATATTTTGTGCCTGAAACCAAAAAGGTAAAGGCTCTATTTGCGCAATTTAAGAAGAAAAGGAATCATATGGCAATCGTTGTAGATGAATACGGCGGCACAGCGGGACTTGTTACTATTGAGGATGTAATAGAAGAAATCTTGGGTGAAATAGAGGATGAATATGATCGCGAAGAGGATCAATTTCAGCCTCTTGGCAATGGTATAACTTTAATAGATGGTAGAACAAATATAGACACAGTTAATGAAGAGCTTGATATACAGATTCCTCAAGGAGATGACTATGATTCTATAGCTGGATTCATTATAAATATACTAGGTAGAGTTCCAAAAACTGGTGAAATAGTAAACTACCAAAATCTCAAAATAGTAATTGCTGAGGCAGATCCAAGGCATATAAGTAAAATAAAAATCGCCAAATTAGAACCAAAGAAAGAGAATAAGAATGAATAAACTGTTTTCTAAACTAAGAGCGAATTTTATGGCAGGTATTTTAGTTATACTGCCTCTGGTTATAACCTATGAAATTATTAAATTCATAGTCGTGAAAGCAAAGGTGCTGCATTTTGCAAATATTATTACAGGTAAATTTGTAGAACCTGCATATTCCAGATATATCATAGTAGGAATAGCAGTGTTGTTAATACTGGCAACAATCTTCATAATACTGATCGTTATCGGGATGCTTGCAAGGAATGTTATTGGGAAACGTCTAATCCTTTTTGGAGAGAGCATCTTAGCAAGAATTCCAATGGTAAATAAGATATACAGAGCAGTTCAACAAATTAGTCATGCTTTTGTAGGCAAAGTAATTTTTACTCGCGTTGTTTTATTGCAATACCCACGTAAAGGCATTTATTCTATAGGATTTGTGACTTCTGATACAAAAGGTGAAATAGGTTCTGAGATTTCCAAAGATTCAATTAATGTATTTTTACCTACAACTCCAAATCCAACATCAGGATATTTATTGTTTGTACCTGAGAAGGACACAATTTCACTCTCTATGAGTGTTGAGGATGCCATGAAATTAGTGATTTCAGGGGGTGCAGTTACACCAAATTATAGCAAACTTTGCTAGAATTAAGTAAAATATGCAGACTAAATTTAAATTATGCACGTTTTTAATTTTAATTATATTAGCATTAATGGTAATGTTTAGTGTAGTGGCAGGTTTGGAACTTGCCATTTCAGAAGAAAAAATACAGAAGTTCTCACTCACTAAAACTGATGAAGTTAAGAAGAAGTGGAACTTAGAAGCAGAAAGTGCTGACCTATCTGAGGATCCAATAATAAAGCTATATAACGTTGAACTGTCTATTTTTGAAAAACAAAAAGTAACAACTCGCTTGACAGGAGAACAAGGGGATATTAATAAAAAAACTGAAGACATCCATCTTGAAAAAAATGTCATTGGAAAAAGAGTGGATGGTACGCAAATAAAAACAACATATATTGACTGGATAGCAAAAACAGAAACTTTTAACACAGAAGCTAAAGTTTTTATAACACGTAAAAATATAGAGCTTATTGGGTATGGTCTAAGCGCTGATCCAGGATTTAAAACTATGTGTATTAAAAAATTTCCTGTAATGGAAATAAAAAGGGAAGAGACAAAGTGACAAAGGCATTAAATCGAATTTTGCTTGTTATTTCTTTCATTTGCATTATATCCGGAGCTTCATTTTCTATTCAAGCTGCTGAAAACAATGAAATACAGAAAATAACAAGAATAACCAGTGATAGAATGGAAATGGATTGGAGTAAAAATATAGCTATTTTTATAGGGAATGCATTACTTGTTGATGAGGATGGCAGAGTAGAAGCAGATAGAATGGAGGTTTTTTTATTTGCTTCAGAAGAAGACGAGAATAAAGAGGACATTGAAAAAGTTATTGCTATAGGAAGTGTCAAAATTACAACTCCTGAGAGAAGGACAAAGTCTGGTAAAGCAGTGTTCCATAAAAAAGAAGATATACTCATACTCTATGATAATCCTGAAGTGTGGCGAGAAGGAACCTGTTTTACAGGCGGAAGAATCACCTTTGATCTTAAAAAAGATACTATGATTATAGATAAAGACGTTCAGGGCTCCCTTGAATCTTCTAAGGAGAAAGATGCAGATATTACAGACACAAAATCTCATTAAGGAATATTCTCACAAGAGAGTGGTAAACAATTTAAGCATTCAGATTTGCAGTGGGGAAATCGTTGGGTTACTTGGACCAAATGGTGCAGGAAAAACAACTACTTTTTACATGGTCGCTGGTCTTGTAAAACCAGACGGAGGCAAAATTCTTTTTAATGATGAAGATATAACATCCTGCCCTATGTCAAAACGCGCAAGAAAGGGATTAGGATATCTATCCCAGGAGCCTTCAATCTTCAGAAAACTTACTGTTAGAGATAACATTTTTGCAATACTGGAGACACTTCCTTTAACAAAAGAGGAACGTGAAAAAAGATTGGTTGAACTGCTTAATGAACTTAATATTACTCATCTCAAAAATCGCAAGGCTTATACACTCTCAGGGGGAGAAAAAAGAAGAGTAGAAATATCAAGAGCCTTAGTAACTCGTCCATCCATTCTCTTGCTTGACGAACCTTTTACTGGAATAGATCCAATAGCTGTAGTTGATATACAAGGCATTCTCCATAATCTAAAGAAAAAGGGATATGGTGTGCTTATTACAGATCACAGTGTTAGAGAAACATTAAAGATTACAGATCATGCTTATATTGTTCACGACGGTCAAATCCTTACCGCAGGAACTCCTAAAAAGATATTATCACATAAAGGAGCCCGCAAATCATACTTTGGAGAAGAGTTTTCACTCTGACTAATGTATTAAAGAGTAACGATAGGTTGCCGGAGACACTTCGAACATTTTGCGAAACGTTTTTGAAAATTGAGCGGGTTCCCCAAGATTAAGCTCAGAGGCAATTTGTTTCAATGGATCATTTGTACGACGTAAACGCTCTGCTGCGGTTTCCATTCTGGAACGAAGAATATATTGATGCGGAGGAACTCCTGCATATTCTATGAAGAGTTTTCTGAAATGACTGTAAGATAAATCAATTGATTGCGCCATGTTTTTAAGGTCGAAATTTTCTTGTGGGTCAAACCTTATCCTGCAACAGAGTCGGTCAAAGTCCTTAATATATTTACTGAAAGATTTTTGCCCCGAAATCTCTTCCGCCGCACAAATAAGTATTTCTTCAAGATGAAACGCAGCACGGTTTTTCTCCAATCCGCCGTGCATTAGTATGTTGCAGATTGTTGTGAACCGATTGCGAAACAAATCGACCCTTTTGATTGGAATAAAGCAACTATCAGAAAGCCGGCAAAAACCATCTTCATAGAGCTTCCTGCCACGTTCACCTTTAAATGTTACAAAGTAATGTTCCCAACCAAGATCATCAACCGGGCCATAATTGTAGACGTTACCTGGAGCTTGCCAGCGCAATATCGGAGAATCAAATATATGAATTTTCCCAGGCACCTTCTGGAAGTACATTTTCCCGGATGCGATAAGTTGGATGGAATAATTCCGCAGCGAACTATTTTTTATGTGTCCCTTATAGTTTTCGTATATTCCGGAAGCACCCAGTTTTATGTCGTTAAAATATCTCATTTTAAGTATTTTTGACAATAAATAATTAGTTTTAACAATAAATAGCCAGTTTCATATGTAGACATTATCCTAAATATAATATATTATTTATAATAATGCAATAAATTAAATATAAACATTTTTAACAATAAGGTTTAAGATGAAGGAGGACTTTGACAGGATTGAGAAGTCTCAAATTATGTCGATTGCTCTAAACAAATCGACTCCATCTGTACCTTGTACGAAACGTTAATTTAAAAGGGAAAGGAATTAGACTCATGGAGACAATCAAAATTACGAATAAAACAGAAATTGCTCATTTTCCGAATAACTGGCAAAAATGCGTCGGTACGGGACACATGGGACTGGCCCTGCGGCAGGAATACCAGGAGGCGCTGGCCATCGTTCAAGATGAGATCGGGTTTGAGTACATCCGTGGCCACGGTCTGCTGAGTGATACGGTAGGGATTTACAGGAAGGAATTCTACAAGACGCCTGATGACTACACCGGACGAGGACCGGAACTGAACTTTACGTACGTTGATCGGATATACGACAGTTTCCTAGAAAAAGGCATTCGCCCTTTTGTGGAATTGGGATTCATGCCGCGCGATCTAGCCTCCGGTAACCAAACGTGCTTTTACTGGAAGGCTAACGTTACTCCCCCAAAAGACTACGGCGAATGGCGTCGCCTGATCAAAGGACTGGTACGCCACTTCATTCACCGCTATGGTGAGAATGAAGTCCGAAAATGGCCATTCGAAGTCTGGAACGAACCGGACTGCTGCCCGAATGGTTTCTGGAGCGCCGATCAGCAGGAATACTTCCGGCTGTATAGGGAAACAGCCCTGGCCGTCAAGGAAGTGGATGCGCAGATACAGGTAGGCGGACCTGCCACATGTCCGGGCGGCATCCATTGGATTACACCATTCCTGGAGATGTGCGACAAGGACAAAATACCCGTCGATTTCGTCTCAACCCATTCGTACTATGGAAGTGACTCTCACTTCGCCGGCGAGTACACTTACCAGAACTTGCATCCGATTACACATGGACTGGATCAGTTCAAGGAAGCGCGGCGGCGTGTTCGGGAATCGTCATTTTCTGATTTGCCCCTGCATATTACCGAATACAATACGGCGTATAGCCCGCACAGCCCCATTTATGATACTGCCTTTAACGCCTCGTTCCTGGCGAGGCTGTTGAGCGAAGGAGGCGATATCGCTGATTCGTTTTCATACTGGACGTTTTCCGACGTCTTTGAGGAAAACGATATCCCCAAGGCACAATTTCATGGCGGATTCGGGCTTCTTGCGCTCAACTGTATTCGCAAACCGACATTCCATCTATTTAGTTTCTTCGCCCAATTGGGCAACCAACTCCTGTACCGCAACGAGAATGTGCTGGTAACTCGCAGGGAAGACGGTTCGCTGGCAATAGTTGCGTGGAATCCTGTATTGGAGCGGGAGAACAGCGGTAATATGCGAATATCTCTGAACATCCCGATGGAAGAACATCAGGTTACGATCAGGCGACAGACCGTGGACGAGAATAACGGCAACGCCTGGACATGCTGGAAGATGCTCGGGAGACCACGTTACCCGGATAAGAACGAACTCGCTGTGCTCGATCACGCATCAATCCCGAAGCTGGATATTTCCAGAGCGCCGATAACGAATGGTGAAATCAAGATTGATTTTTCTCTTTCCGAAAACGAAGTTACCCTTATCGAAATTTATGCTTTGAAAGATGAGACTTCAGATTATGCGGGCCTCGACGACAGTATGATTCCAGGAAGCCCACATTCATAAAACAGGAGAAATTTCCATGCCTAATTGCAAATATAAGAAAAACGAAGTGTTTTTGCGCAACATCTATGCGCGAGGTCAATTTCAAGGTCATGGCTTTATTTGTCAACCTAAATTGATAAGAAGTATTGACCACCCCGACTATGACTTCACAATCTCTGACAAGCCGGTTGAAAACTGGGTGCCAATGATAGCGGAGAACTATGATAGACAAATTCGTATGGCGGCAAAACTCGATGACGATGCTGTACCTGTTGCCAAGATTGGAACATCTACTCATATTTATGCTGCCGCCTTTGGATGTGAAGTCCACCGTTTTCCGGACAGTCCCGCTTGCGCTCTTCCGCTGGTTGGTTCAGCGGAAGAAGCAGACAAAATAAAGGTCTAAAAAATACTTGGAGGTATTGATGAAAAAGAGTAATTTAACACCAAGGGAAATAGTCAAACGCTGCATTGAATTTCGAGATCCGCCGCGGATTGGAATGCATTTCTCTGTAAATCCAATCGAAGGAAAGACCTGGCCTTTCACTGACTTTGCTGGTGTTTCGTTTCAACCGGATCCAGATTTCGTCCCCATTGCGCAAGACTTCGGGGAGTGGGGATACAAGATGGAAACTCTAGATCCAACCAGCATGGGAGAGGTCAAAGATCCGCCTCTTGGTGAAAGTTGGAAGCAACTGGAATCGTACAAGTTCCCGGACTTCCGGTCTCCAGTGCGTTATGCGCATTTGCGGGAGGAAGTTGAGAATTTTCACGCTCAGGGGCGCTACGTATACGGCAATATCCCATCCTTGATGTTGCTTCCTATAAATCTTCGAGGCATGGAAAACTGGTTTATGGATCATGTTCTAGAGAAAGAGAATCTGTGTCTGTTGCTGGACCGCATCGTCGAGACGCGTCTGGCAATCATTGCACATTATGCCGATGCGGGAGTAGACGGTGCAATAACCTATGACGATATGGGAACAAATGACAGAACGCTGGTCAGTCCGAATATGTTTCGCGAAATATACTTGCCTCGCTATCGCCGTACGAACGATGCTCTGCACGAGCGGAACATGCATCTGCTTCACCATTGCTGCGGACAAGTTCAGGAATATATGAATATGCTAATCGAGGGCGGATGTGACGTGATTCAGCTTGATCAGCCGTTGCTCATGGGAATTGATTGGTTGGGTGAGAATTACGGCGGAAAAATATGTTTTTGGAATTGTGTTGATATCCAGAAGACCATACCTCGCAATGATCTGGAGGCCATCGATGACGAGGCCCACCGGCAAGTTTGGCGACTGGGGAATTACGGTGGAGGCTTTATGGTGAAGGCTTATCAGCAACCAGAAGCCATTAGAATGACAATTGAGCAATCAGAAGCCCAGTATCGCGCATTTAGAAAATATGGCAATTACCCAATCACATGGGAACAATAGTTGAAAGCCAAAATGAATTAGAAAGTTTTTTACAAATGTCCTGATGTTGGATTGATTTTAGATACAGCACACCTTGCAGCGGTTGATGGCGATCCGGTTGAGATTGTCGAAAAATATCACATGGGTAAAGGTAATATTGGTTTAGATAATATTGTTATTATGAAAGCGCTTATTCTGAGAGGATTTTTCACTCTGACAAGCCAAATTATATAGCTATTTAGGGCAAAAACACCCAATAAGACATACCCAAGTACCTCTTTAAGGCAAATCTAGCTTAAAAACACCCTTGCAAAGATTAAATTCGAAGCACGAAGCACGAAATATCAAACAATATCAAATTAGAAAAATACAAATACTCAAAACAATGTTTTGAATTTCGAAAATTTAAATTTAGAATTTGTTTCGAGTTTCGGATTTAGAATTTTGGATTTTTCCAACGGTGAAATATACAAATAGGCATTAGTCCTTATTTTTTACGTTCTATTCATAATTCCGTTTCAAATTAGTATATTCTTGCTAGAAAAACATAGTGGGAGAGATTTTAATTATAAGACAACAAGATAGTTCTCAGCATCTAACATATTGAAATTAGGCATGTTATGTATTTTAAGTTAGAATATTACTTTATGTTATTATCTTGCAATGCAAACAAAAAGCTTTCTCTTTGAATATTTCTCCATTAGTTTACATAAGATATCTTATGCGACGCTAAATATTGATGTCAAAACAAGTCCTAACATCTTGCGTACAAAGAAGTTAGCTAATATTTACAAACTTGCGAAGGAAATATTGCAAAGCTTTTTTTGCGCATAACTTCTTTAACGTCAAGAAGTTATGGAAATTTAACGGCATTATCTAGCTGATATAACAGATGTTTTCTTGTAGCTTAAGTACTTTTCTAAAGTTTGAACTAAAAGTGGAATTTTCGTGGCAATTCGAGGTTTTTCGCAATATTGGAATGGTAAGAGTAAGTATTATAAACTCAGCCTAACTGCCTCTTGCCCAATAAGTTGTCGCAATTTAATAAGCAAGCCCTTTTGAGGAGATATATGGATCTTTGGATCAGCCAACATAGTTACCTCTCCGGATTGAGGTATCACCACATGTAAATAAATAGTAGCCTTTCCTGGGTATTGAGTTAATAAATCCTTTAATTTTTGAAGTATTTGTTTGTCGAGACCTGTACTTATAAGCGTAATATGTATAGCCTTTGTCAGCTTTTCCTCTGCTTCTGAAAGAGGGATGATATCCGATACAATTAGTTTTGGCTGGTCATCTCTGAGATCAAGCCTTCCTTTTATAAGTAATAATTTATCTATTTCAATAAAATTATCAAATTTCTTAAACACAGCAGGATAAACCAGAACACTTGTCGTTCCCTGCATATCTTCCAAGGTAAACGCACACATACGCTTCTTATCCTTTTTGGTAAGAATTCTTTTTATTGTATTTATTATGCCTCCTATATAAATCTCATCACCATCCTGATGCTCAGACCCAAGCGTATTTGATGCTGTTGTAAAGGATTTAAGAGTATCTTCATATCTTGCTAACGGATGGCCGGTAATATAGAAACCCAAAACTTCTTTTTCAGCGGCAAGGAGCTTACTTTCCGACCATTCTTCTATCTCTGCAAATTTATGAGCATCCTCACGAAATTCTTTTTGTGATTCAAACACATCAAAAAAGACAGTTTGTCCTCTTTGGGTATCTTTTTGTATCTGTTGCCCGAGCTCAATTGCATGGTCTAAAGTATGCATAAGTTGAGCTCTGGGTCTGCCAAAATTAAGTGTACCAGCCTTTATTAAACTTTCTATTACCCTTCTATTTACTGTGCGCAAATCAATATGCTCACAAAAGTCATATAGAGATTTAAAATGGCCGTGCGTCTGTCTTGCTTTAATAATAGAATTGATAGCTATCTCACCAACATTTTTTATTGCTGCTAAACCAAAACGAATATTCTTTTTTTCTATTGTGAATTTAGCGTAACTTTTATTAATATCAGGCTGTAATACATCAATGTTCATATTTTTGCATTCATTTATATACAATACAATCTTATCTGTATTTTGTAATTCGCTGTTCAGAAGAGCTGTCATAAATGCAGTTGGATAATTCGCTTTAAAATATGCTGTTTGAAAAGAAATCATTGCATATGCGGCACTATGAGACTTGTTAAATCCATACCCTGCAAAATATGCTATTAGATCGAAAATTTTGGACGCAATTGGTTCTTTTACCCCTTTTTTAATAGATCCTGAGATAAACGCATTTCTTTGTTTATCATCCATTATCCCCTTTTTGCCCATAATCCTGCGCAGTGTATCCGCTTCACTCATAGAAAAACCTGCAAATTCATTTGCTATTTTTATTACCTGTTCCTGATAAAGTATAACTCCATACGTCTCCTTTAATATGGGTTCCAAAATGGGATGATCGTATTTTATGGGACTTTTACTATGTCTTCTTTTTACAAAAGTGTCTAACGCGCCCCCTTGCATAGGTCCGGGTCTAAATAAAGAAACAAGAGGAATCAGGTCATTAAAAGATTCAGGTCTTAGCTTTCTTGAAAGGTCACGCATTCCAGGACTTTCCAACTGGAACACACCTATAGTTTTCCCTTTAGAAATCAGCGACGAAAAAGTTTTCTTATCATCTAAGGGCAATTTGTCAATTTCAATTTTTTTGTCATAATATTGTTCTATAAGAGCAACTGTGTTTTGAATAACAGTCAATGTCTTAAGTCCAAGAAAATCTATTTTCAGCAGCCCTATTTTTTCTAGCGAGTTCATGCCGTATTGAGTACTTATATCTGCTTTATTACTCTTGAACAATGGTGTAAAATTAGTAAGAGAGCCTTCTGAAATAACAACTCCTGCAGCATGAGTTGAGACGTGTCTTGCCAGCCCTTCCAGAGACTTAGCAATATCCATTAATGTTTTCACCTGTTCATTTTTCTCTATTAAATCTGAAAGATCTTTTTGTGTTTCTATAGCGTTCTTTAACGAAATATTAGGTCCTAGAGGGATCATTTTCGCTATTTTATCCACCTCTGCATAAGGCATATTTAAAACTCTGCCAACATCTCTTATAACTGCTTTAGCTGCCATTGTTCCAAACGTTGCAATCTGTGCTACATTCTCTCTTCCATATTTTCCCACAACATAATCTATTACTTCTCCGCGTTTTTCATAACAAAAATCTATGTCTATATCAGGAAGACTTACACGATCCGGGTTTAGAAATCGCTCAAATATCAGATCATATTTAAGAGGGTCAATATTTGTAATGTCCAGACAATATGCAACCAGACTTCCTGCCGATGAACCCCTGCCCGGACCAACTGCTATACCCTTACCTTTAGCATAGCGTATAAAATCCCATACAATAAGAAAATAACTTGCATAATTCATTTTTTTTATAACACTCAGCTCATATTCAAGTCTGTCAGTTATTTCTTTAGTAACGTCTCCAAATCGTTTTTTACAACCTTCTTTCGTCAATCTCTCAAGGTAGCTGTTAGGATTGCTTTCTTCCTTTGGGACATTAAAATGAGGAAGATATTTCTTTGAAAAATCTAGTTCTAAATTACATTTTTCTGCAATTTCAATTGTATTAAGAATCGCTTCAGGTATCTCACTAAACAGTTTTTTCATTTCTTCGGCAGATTTAAAATAGAATTCCTCTACTGAGAAACGCATACGTTTGGGATCATCCATCGTTGTACCTGTTTGAATGCACAATAATGCCTCATGTGAAAGAGCATCATGTTTTCTCATATAATGGCAATCATTTGCCGCCACTGTTGGAATATTTAGTGCTTTACCGAATGATATAAGTTCTTTATTAATCTTTGACTGTCCTTCAATACCGTGGTTATGTAATTCTAGATAAAAATTGCCTTTCCCAAATATATCCTGATATTCAGAAATAAGTTTTTCTGCGTCATCCAATTGGTCACTGAGTATGAAATGAGGAATTTCTCCCTTCATGCAACCGCTGAGAGCAATTATGCCTTTTGAATGCTCTGATAAAACTTGTTTATCAATACGCGGCCTGTAATAAAATCCTTCAAGATAGGCAATCGTTGCGAGTTTTATAAGGTTCTTATATCCGTCTTCATTAGCAGCAAGAAGCGTAAGATGGAAGGCAGCTTCTTTTATTCCATGCAATGCCCTTTCTTTCCTGTTTCCAGGGGCAACATATGCCTCATACCCAATAATCGGTTTAATCCCCTGTTTCATTGCCTTGCTATAAAACTCTATGGCTCCAAACATATTTCCATGATCAGTAATAGCTAAAGCCGGCATTTTGAACTCATGAGCAAGGGATATAATGTCATCCAGTCGGCATGCTCCATCAAGCAAGCTGTATTGAGTATGGTTATGAAGATGGACAAAATTTGAATGTTTCATACTTAATCCTATTTCGTTTAATAATGTACAGTGATGAGACACAATCCATACGCAGGAACTGTTTCTCCTGCAAGGTTTCTATCTCTACCCACAAGTATCTTCTTAAGATTTTGTGGTTCAATACGACCTCTTCCTACATCAAGCAATGTTCCCACAATAATTCTAACCATGTTATATAAAAATGCATTCGCTGCAATCTCAAAAATAACTGCTTTTTTTCTCAATTTTAGAAAGTTTGACACACTGAAATCATTTCTGCTAATGGAAATTTTCTCTATTGTACGCACAGGATTTTCGTTATCTGTTTTTTTGCACTGGAATGAACTAAAATCGTGTTTTCCAATTAGATACTCTGCTCCTTCACACATCTTAGGCAAATTCAACTTATACCGGTAACTATAGAAACCTGTTTTCCCGAAAACATGTTTATTACGGTCATTGCATACAACATAGCGGTAAACCCTCTCCCTAGCATCAAACCTCGGATGAAAGTCCAAAGAAACAGGTTCTACGTCCATTACAGCGATATCCTGAGGCAGGACACTATTCAAAGCAGCCTTAATTTGAGAAACCTGCATGTTTTTTAACGCTGCAGCAGGTAGTTTAAAACTTGCTACTTGACCAATAGCATGAACGCCAGTATCTGTTCTCCCCTGCCCTATTACTTTTACTTTCCTTTTAAATAGCTTCTCAAGGCTATTTTCCATAACTGATTGGATCGTAATCCCATTCGGTTGAATCTGCCAGCCGTGATAATTAGTTCCGTCATAGGCAAACGTAATTTTTATATTTTTCATCACCTATTAGTCTACAATAGTTCTTGACATTTAAAAAGGGTATATTTAGTATATGGACATAATGATTAAACGAACTCTTTCAGAGATTAAAGACAGGATTCAGAAAGCTAGTTCCATCAAAGAGGAAAAGAAATCAGAGTTGCTTGACCTGCTTTCAACTCTAAAATTCGAAGTTGAGGAGCTTTCTAAGACTCAGGCTGATCACGCAAAAAGCATTACAGGTTTTACTGACATCTCAACTCATGAAGCAACACGGGAAAACAAAAACCCGGAACTTTTAAAAGTCTCCATAGAGGGCTTGTCTTCATCAGTTAAGGGATTTGAAACGTCACATCCAAAACTGGCAGAGATTGTAAATTCCATATGCCTTACGCTATCAAATCTCGGCATATAGGATTTACCTGATCAATTCCTTTGCAATCTGAACTGCATTAAGAGCTGCGCCTTTACGGATGTTGTCTGAAACTACCCACATATTGATTCCATTTTTCTTAAAAGGATCCTTTCGGATTCTGCCTACATATGTATCATCTCTGCCTTCTGCAAAGATAGGCATTGGGTACTGCGGTGGGTCGGCGTTTATATCATCAATAACAGATATCCCCTGAGCATCACGCAGAACATCGTTAATTTCTTTAATAGAAACTTCTCTTTCTGTCTCAATATATATAGATTCTGAATGAGCATAAAAAACCGGTACTCGCACTGTAGTCGCAGTAATCTCTATTGTATCATCGTGTAAAATCTTATGTGTTTCTTTAACCATCTTCCATTCTTCCGTTGTATATCCCAATTCTCCAAAAGAACCTATATGCGGAATTGCATTAAACGCTATTTGATAAGGATAAGCTTCAAAACCTGTTGTTTCCTTGCCATCAGCATAATCCTGAACTTGTTTCTTCAACTCCTCTATTGCAGCTCTTCCTGTTCCGGAAACTGATTGATATGTAGAGACAATAATTCTTCTTATCTTTGCCAATTTATGAATTGGGGCAAGCGCGACCACCATTTGAATAGTAGAACAGTTTGGATTGGCAATGATATTCTTATGGTTTTTTATATCTTCGGGGTTGACCTCCGGAATAACAAGCGGCACATCAGGATCCATCCTAAAATCATTTCCATTGTCAATTACAACAACTCCTTTACTGGCTGCGACTTTCCCAAACGTTACAGCAGCGCCTTTTTCCCCCTCTGTGCCGGCAAATAAAGCTATATCCATTCCATTAAACAATTCTTCGGATATTGCTTTCACACTATATGTGTTACCGTCTACAGTAATATCTCTTTCGCTTCTGGCAAGCACAACAAGTTTATCAATAGGAAACTTACGCTGATGCAACACTCTGAGCATTTCTATACCAACTGTGCCAACTCCTACAACAACTACATTGTATTTTTCTTTTTTTATCATAACTATACAACTTCCTTTGCTACCATATCTCCTATTTCTGAGGTTGTATGTCCCATCTTACCTGCAGAAAGGCTTTTCATATCATTCTGAACAATCTTTATCACAGCTTTTTCAATATCATCTGCCGCTTTACTTTCTCCGAGATGTTCAAGCATCATGCCTCCTGCGCATATAGCAGCCATTGGATTTATCACGTTTTTGCCTGTATATTTTGGAGCTGAACCTCCTATGGGTTCAAACATGGACGTTCCGTCTTTATCAGGATTAATGTTTCCGCCTGCTGCGATACCCATGCCTCCCTGTATCATTGCTCCGAGATCAGTTATTATATCTCCAAACATGTTATCTGTTACAATAACATCAAACCACTCAGGATTTTTTACCATCCACATACAGGTAGCATCAACATGAGCATAATTAGTTTTAATATCAGGATACTCTTTTCCAACTTCATAGAATGCTCTTTCCCAAAGATCAAACGCAAAGGTTAAAACGTTTGTTTTGCCGCACAGAGTAAGTTCTTTCTTCTTGCCTTTTTTACGGCAATATTCAAAAGCATATCTGATACATCTTTCCACTCCTTTACGGGTATTTATCGATTCCTGTATGGCGACTTCGTCAGCAGTCCCTTTCTTTAAAGTCCCGCCTGCACCAACATAAAGTCCTTCCGTATTCTCCCTCACTACGGTAAAGTCAATGTCCTTAGGTCCCTTATCCTTTAAAGGAGTATCGACTCCCGGATAGAGCTTAACCGGTCTCAGGTTTATATACTGATCAAGAGCAAACCTGAGCTTTAGAAGCAGTCCTTTTTCCAGAATTCCGGGTTTTACATCAGGATGACCTACCGCGCCAAGATATATGGCATCTAGTTTTCTGAATTCTTCTATAGCAGAATCAGGCAGGACTTCGCCTGTCTTCATATATCTTTCGCCTCCAAAATCATAGTATGTAAACTCAAACTTTATATTGTGCTTACCCGAAATCGCATCAAGCACTTTCATGCCTTCTTTTATAACTTCAGGACCTGTTCCGTCTCCACCCATCACACCTATTTTATACATCGCAACTCCTATGTTATTTTAAATGTTAAAATTCAATCCTTCTTCTATCATAATTAAATAATTTTCCGATGAAACATAATTTGCCACCGAATTACCAGAACCAAGTGCATAACCTCCTTTTGGAACACACTCTTGTAAAACATTTCGAATATATGCTCTTAATTTATCTTTAGGAAAACGACACAAAACATCTACATCAATCCCTCCTAATACTGCGATCCTACTTCCGTATTTTTTGTGAAATTTTGTTACCGGTATAATTGTATCTTCAAAGGAATGCTTGGCATCTATCTTTACATCTTCAATTAGATCTTCCATAATGTCTTCTACATTACCACAAGCATGTAAGAGATACAGAAGATTGTTCTCATGTGCAAGTGAAGCAATTTTCTTGTGCCATGGAAGTACATACTTTCTTAAAAAGTCTGGTGACATAAGAGTTGAAGTCTTAAAACCCATATCATCTCCTTGAAAAAATCCATAAAGGTTTGGTAATCCAATTATTTTTTTATAAAATCCATAAATCAATTCCCCCGTCTTTTGAAAAACAGCTTCAATGAGATCTGGCTGATCATATATCCCATAAGCTAGAGTTTCATATCCAAGCAGCGTATTCAAGGGAACTTCCAGTATCCCACTACTTGGGCAGACAAACAATCCCATTCCCTCTGGCAGATTTTGACTAGCAAATTCATATCTCCATAAGTCTACATTATCCAAAGACGGCCAGGGATATTTCTCGAATTCGTCCCAACTCGTAATAACTCCTTTACCTTCCTCTGACCAACTCCGTTGCCCTTTAGAAAGAGAACTAGTATCACTTGCTATACGCTTTTTCCCTAGAAAATCCAATCCTCCTGACAAACGAACATAATCATATCCAAAACGATACCAGAACCCAATTATCGATTTAATATTTCCTCTTTCTGAATTCATATCACCAGAAACAGCATCGATCCATTTCACTCCTGCTTTTTGTTTCATAAGATATTTCATTATAGCTTCATCAATAATGAGTTCAACTAACGGCGGACGGCTAGGAATTATCTCTCTCTTTATAGTCTTGCAAAAAGTCTCAATGTTTGGCTTTGGTACTTCTAATGGCACCTTTTTTCTGTTCTTCATAGTTCAACCCTATCCTCAATTTTATATTAAAAATCAATCCGAGACTTTGCAGTGCAAGGTCCAAATCGGTTCATATAAGACTTGGGGATTATAACAACAATAGTTTTTAAAGAAAAGTATAACTTTATTTTTTTATATCAAAAATCAGCCTGAGACCTTGTAGCGTAAGATTCAAATCTGTTTTCTGTATGCTTTTTGAATATTGACTTATCAGCGATGACCAGCCGCCTGTACCAATAACCTTTGGTGGTGTGGAAAATTCTTTTTTTAATCTTTTTACTATCCCGTCTATCATTGAGCTAAATCCGTATACAATCCCTATTTGTATGCTCTGAGTTGTGGTTTTCCCGATAATTGAGGTAGGTTTAGAGAGTTCTGCCTTTGGCAATAAGGCAGTATCTCTGTGGAGCGCATTCAAAGACATTCCTATGCCAGGACATATAACTCCTCCCAGATATTCACGTTTTTTAGATATCAGGTCAAATGTGGTAGCTGTTCCGCAATCAACAACTATCGCAGGCGCTCCATACAGATTATATGCTGCTACAGCATTGACTATTCTGTCACTTCCAACCTGAGAAGGCGCAGCGTATGTTATTTTTAGCCCGGTTTTTGTCTTATAGTCAACTACCAGCGGAACAATGTTAAAGAGTTCTTTAGATAGCCTTGTGAATAATTTTGTTACGTCCGGCACAACGGAAGATATTATAAAACCTGTTATTTCATCTTTCTTAAGATTTGATTCAATTATAAAACTATTTAACTTTTTGAAATAATATTCAACATCCTGCTTTACTTTTGTTTTTATGCTGGTTTTAGATATCAACATATCATTGGCAAATATACCCGCGCTAATACTTGTATTCCCTACATCAATTGCAATAAGCATAATCAATCGTTCCCTCTGTAATACGTTTTGATATACCTGAATCCAGTCTAAGAATCAATGCCCCGTCAGGATCGATTCCAAGCGCCTGCCCTTCTACAACCTCATTTTGCAAAATCGCTCTGACTTGTTTGCCAAGAATAGAAGACATTTCTTTCCATTCCTCAAACATCAGACTTCCTTCTCCCTTTTCCAGATATAAATAAACTTTCTCTATCTCAAATAACACCTTCTGTACAAGCTCCACCCGTGACACTTTCTTAGAGCATTCCATCTTTAAGGAGGTAGCTTTGCCACATAAATCAGGTGGTAAATCCTCTTTATTTAAATTCACATTTATTCCAAAGCCTATGACTATAAAACCAGTTTTCATTTTTCTTTTTTCTGCAAGAATTCCACAAACTTTTTTGCCTTTTATTATTACATCATTCGGCCACTTAATATAAGCAAGTAGAGATGTTACCTCCCTTATTGCCTTAGAAATAGCAACAGATACTCCGATAGTGAGCAGATTCAGCCTTTCTGAAAGTATATTTGATTTCAATATAATTGAGCACAGAATGCATTTTTGCGGCAGAAAAAACCATGTTCGGCCTAATCTCCCTCTTCCCTTTGTCTGTCCTTCTGTCAGAATGACAATACCTTCTGAATTATATTTTTCAGCCAACGATAACGCTACATCATTTGTGGAAGACGTTTCATTATAAACATATATTTTTCGCCCTATTATTTGAGTCTCTAGACCAGCTTTGATTGTATCTTTAGAAAACTCTTCCATGTTCCATTAATTAAAAATTTTTAAAGATATATCCATCGATTTTGCGGAATGAGTTAACTTGCCAACAGAAATTCTATCAACTCCACTTTCTGCTATCTTTTCAACACTATTAAGGGTTACATCTCCTGAAACCTCTATCTCCGGCAAATTTTCAATTTTCAATTTCCAATTTCTAATTAAGGAAACCGCCTTTTTAATAGTCCGTATATCCATATTGTCCAGCATAATTATGTCTACTTGAGATTGAAGAGCTTCCATAACCTGGGATAAATTCTCTACTTCTATCTCAATCTTTACGTTTTTAGAAACTTTTTTTCTAATGGCTTGCACAAGTTCCGCTATATTCCTATTCGCTATCTTTAGATGATTATCTTTTATCATGACCATATCATAAAGCCCCATTCTATGATTCTGTCCCCCACCAACACGCACTGCATATTTCTCTATATCACGTAGCCCAGGAGTGGTTTTTCTTGTATCAAATATTCTTGCTTTATAGGTCTTGACTTTTTCTACATACTCTCCTGTTAATGTTGCAATTCCTGAAAGCCTCTGCAAAAAGTTGAGGGCTGTTCTTTCTCCAGCTAAAATGGTGGTTACATGCCCTGATAATTCAGCTAACACATCTCCATTTTTAACCTCTGTTCCATCTTTAACCAAAGATTTGAATTTTACTTTATTATCCAGCATTTTGAATACGGTTTCCGCTATTTTCAATCCTGCAATTACTCCGCATTGCTTTACTATAATTCTAGCTTTAGCATTTCTTTTTTGAAGGATGCAAGCCTCTGTAGTAATATCACCGTCTCCAATATCTTCTTTTAAGGCTGCAGTAACAAGTTCCTTGACTCTATTCGGTGATATGTTCATATTTGCACTCTAGCCCCTTTCTCTTCTGTTGCATTATTCTAACGAAATCATAAGCTAAATTCAAACTCTTTTCCCAGCCATACAATTTCCGACCAAAAAAAGATATTTTGAAATAGAGAAAAGAATGAAGTAATTTGCGAGAAAGGTCTATATCCAGAATACCTGATTTCCAGTATGTCCTGTTATCAGATCAATGACAAACCAGAGTCCTGCGGTAACCAGCTGCCCCAGGATTAGTCCAAGAAAGAACGGTCTTGAAGCCTTGTATACCTTATTTCCTCCGTATCTTGTGAGTACTGACTTTATTATCCACGCAAGAAATATGCTGAACCATAGGTTTTCCATTAGCCACACAGCGCTTATAGGATATGCAACAGGATGTATAGGCCACCACAGAAGTCTGTATCTCATAAACATCAGAAACGCCATAAATCCTCCGCCTATTGCTGTATGCAGCCAACCCATCCAATTCACTCCTGTTGGATGCAGCATCTTATCTGTCACATAGTTGTATGGCGCCTGTGGAGCTCCTCTAAAAAACCATGAATTCAAATTTATTCCTCCATGCGTGTAGGCTAATTTCAATGCTATCCAGAACGTAGAGCCAAGACCTATTACCAGAGCCGCTAATATAAACCAGAAAAGCTTTCTTCTGTTTGTCTTTATTACCTCTATTATCTTCAGGCTATGCGCTGTTGCTGCCATTACAAATGTCCTAATGTCTGAAGCCCACACATATGTGAATGCCAGACTTACCATGCCGCCAGCTCCAAATATAGATGTCCCTAAACCTGATACTGCAAGAGACGGTGCTATTGACGGTGCTACTGCACATGCTATACCTCCCTCTGCAACTATTCTTGTTAAGCCTATAAACAACACCAGAGCAAAAAACATGAATACAGGAACTGTTATCAGGGGCATACCACTAAAGTACAGCCATATCCCCATTACAATTAAACCTATCAAGAGAGAGTATACCGACGCTTTGTAGGACAGTATCTCATTTGTGTCGTCTATATCTTTTCTTTTCCCGAATGCTTTGCCAAATACATCCTTGAGATGCTCCCTTGCCATCCATAAGCCCGCCATTACCAATACTATCATTCCACCAGTCTGCTGATGGTACAGCATTGGAGAACCATGTATTCCATAAATGCCTGTATTTTCATTGAATCCAAATCCTGTAATATTACAGATTCCTTTTATCACTATTGATAATAGGCATAAAAACCATAAACTGAACGCTAACTGCATGTTGATAAAGTACGCATACCCTATCATTGGAAAGCTTACTCTGAAGGACATGTTTAGAGTGTTGCGAAATATTGGAATACTATTAACGAGGTTTATCTTAGGTATGAAGTGAAAATAGTCATGAAAACCATTTATTGAACTGATTATGAATGGAATTGCAAATCCAAGCCACATTATGTTGCTTTTGAAGAAAGGCCTTATTATGGAACCGTTTTCATCCTTTACCATATCCATAGGCAATTGCGCTAACGGATATATCAATCTCTCTTTTTCTACCCATTGTTTTCTTAATATCACCATTATTGTTATCATTACCATATACAGAGACATAAGGAATATCATCCAGAAACATATTGGCTTGAGCCATGCTGCCCATGGGATACTCGCGCCCTTTGGCATGCCTTCATAGAACTGCCTTATTACCTCTTTGCCCTGTGGCACCATCCAGCTTTTTATATGTGGTTGTATTAACTCTGCCCATCTGTTTGTCGGGGTTGCAAAGTAAAATGGTGCTGTGATTATCTGAAACAATTGTGCGCCAAGTCCCATTGTTGCTACTGAAGAGGCTATAAGCATCATGATGTATATTACTAAGAGCTCTGATGAATTAAGAGCTAGTCTCTTACTTATCAGTTTGAGTATAACTGCTATGCCGCCTACAAGAATAAAAAACAGGAATATTGCTCCTGCAGGCATGAAGTCTATTGCCATATAAGAGCCATGAACAATATCTATGGAGTAGTGCGCCATTACAGGGATGAGAAAACACAGTAACGCACCTATTACGAAACTCTTTAGACCTACTTGTTTATCTCTATTTTCCATCGGCAAAATTAAATTCTCTCCTATCAAATTTTAAGCATAATATAAATCCTGCTCATTTGCAAACAGCAAAACACTCATAAACTCATATAAACTATTTCTGTCCCTTCAACCATTCTGAACACGTTAAACACTGTTTTTACTCGCTCCAGTCCCCTCTCCCCCATTTTTTTTGCCTCCTCTTTATTGGATAACAACTGTATAATAGAATCTGCCAGCCCTTTTGAATCCTTGGGCGAAACAAGAATACCTGTTTCTTTATCCACAACAACTTCAGGTATTCCACCGGCAGTTGTCGCAACTATCGGTAGTTTCATCAGCATTGCATCCATAAGAGAAGTGCATAATCCCTCAAGATGTGAAGGAAGAACAAAAAGATCCATTGTTGACAATAATTCACCGATATCCTTTCGGAACCCGGTAAAAATTACATTTTTTGTTATATCTAATTCCTTAACCTGTTTTTTTAAGGCTTCTTCCAGTTCTCCTTCGCCAATAATGAGAAAAACCACATTTGGAAATATTTTTAATACCTCAGGGACAGCATTAAGCAGATATTTATGCCCTTTGTGATCTGTCAGATGTGCGATTGTACCAATAATTGGGGAATATTTTGATAAATTAAACTCTTCGTATAAATACTGAGTATTACTTATACTGTCGAATTTTTCTGTATCAATTCCACTGTAAACAACATCTATTTTGTCCTGAGGAACACCTGCCTCTATCAATATACTTTTAATAGCATTGGATATTGCAATTATCTTATTTGTGAGATAATTATATTTTATGTTTGAAAAAATGTTGCAGGCAACCTTAAAATCAACCCTGCGAGTGACAACAAAAGGAATCTTTTTTATCTTTGCTGCAATCGCCCCAATCGTATGTGCATGAGATGTATGAGCATGAATAATATCTATGCGTTCATCTGTTATTGTCCTGCAGATAGCTCCTATAGCCCCCAAATCCAATTCTCCACGCATTACTACAGGGCATACCCTGAGATTATTGTTAATACACTTTCTTACCAGCACACTATTTGGTTGAGCAGATACAACGTTATTGTGATTCTTTCTTCTTAAACCATCCATAAGACACATCATCTGAACTTCCCCGCCCCTCCAGCCGCACTCTGTATTTATGTGAAGAATATTCAAAGTTCATCCCTTTATTTTTAGTTCTATGCCTGAAATCATAAGATACACTTCATCTGCCATGCGTGCAATGAGCTGATTGCATCTTCCAGCAATATCTCTAAATTCGCGCGCTAATCTATTCTCAGGGACTATGCCCATTCCTAGCTCATTACTCACAACAATAAGTGTAAATCTTGAGGTTCCTGCTGTTTTTAATAGCATCTGGATATCCCCAAGAATGCGGTCTTTCACCCCTTCAATACCGAATTTATGTATCATATTAGACAGCCACAATGTGATACAATCCAGAATAACAGCACCTTCAAAATTTCTAAATTTGTTTAAAATATTAATATTTATCGGCTCTTCAACTGTCTTCCATGTACTGCTTCTCTTTGCTTTATGCTTCTTGATTCTGTCTGCCATTTCTTTATCCAGGGCTTCTGCAGTAGCCAAAAAGACCACGTCCTTTCCAAGTGCTGATGCTAATTTCTCTGCAAAAGAGCTCTTACCGCTCCTCGCCCCGCCTGTAATGAAGATTATTTTAGCCATGAAATATTTCCAATCATCAACCTAATCATCAACCTAATCATCAACCTAATCATCAACCATTCTTTACTATAACAGCACATAATACAAGGCTCTTCCTTTTCCTTTTGATTCTATCACTTTCATCCTTAAGAGTTTCTTCAATTCTTTATGCGCCGCCTGGGCGGAAATATTAAACAATTTCTGCAAGTCCCTGTTTGTTATCCTACCGTCTATATTTATTCTCTCGATAATCTTCATCTGTTTCTGAGTTAAAGATATCTGGCTTTTTGTTTCCTTTTTCGCTTTTAAGCCAAGTTTTAAAACCGCTTCCTTTACCTCATTTATTGAGAACGCCACACCGTCGGAAAAATATTCAAGCCATTTTGTCAAATCCCGTATTTTGGTATCTACTGTCTTTAACGCGGCATAATAAGATTTTCTGTCTCTGTCGTAATAATCATCCAGACTAAATATTCTTCTATGGTCAAAACCGCTCAAATATAAAACCAATGTAGCCAGAAGTCTGGCTGTACGTCCGTTACCGTCTATAAAAGGATGAATTCTCGCTATTTCATAATGAACCATTCCGGCGAGTAATACAGGATTAATCTGCCACGTTTCATCTTTATTCAGCCAAACAATAAATTCTTCCGTAAATTTCGGGACTTCTTTTGTTAGTGGAGGCATATATTCTATTTCTTCTTTAAAACCGGTGCCGTCAGAAATCCTTCTGCCGACGTAGACCTGTCTGTCCCTGAATACTCCGCAGTCAGAAGTCTTTTCCAGAGTTCCTGCGGTTATTTTTTCATGCATACTAAGAAGCGTTTTAACTGTGATTTTTCCTTTTTTCGCAGTATTGGGAATATGCTCCATCGCTTTGAGATAATTCAAAACTTCTTGCTTATCCTTATCTGCCGCAACCACTTCTTTTTTATCAGACAAATCCTTTACCTGTTCAAGCGTAAGTCTGTTGCCCTCTATTGCCGTTGATGAATGAGTATTCTGCAGTAAAGCCTGCTTTCTTAATTTAGCTTCCCATTTCGGAATAAGACGTGACTGCTCAATAATTTCTCGCGCTGATGCAATCAGCGTAAGATTATTCAATATCTCGTTTGTTATCGTATATTTCGGCTTAAAAGACATATTTCAATTTCCCTTTGTCGTGATTTTCCGTCCATCATGCTTTATCCTTTAGCTTCTCTTATCATCACTATATTGACTTACTAACCCACTTCATCAATCCGCCGGCAGATATCAAATTCTGAATAAATTCGGGGAATGGGGTTGATTTATATGACTTGTTCTTTGTAAGATTGGATATAGTACCTTCTGATAAGTCAACCTCCAAGATATCTCCTTTATCTGCATCCTTGACTGCTTCCTTACATTCAAGAATTGGCAGGCCGATATTTATTGCATTACGATAGAATATCCTTGCAAACGAATTTGCTATAACACATGAAACTCCTGAAGCTTTTATTGATATTGGGGCATGTTCTCTTGATGAACCGCAGCCAAAATTCTCCTGAGCAACAATAATATCGTCATCCTTCACACCCTTAGCAAAAGAAGCGTCTATATCCTCCATGCAGTGTTCTGCCAGTTCTTTTGCGTCAGAAGTGTTGAGGTATCTTGCTGGAATTATCTCATCTGTATTTACATTATTTCCGTATTTCCAAACTTCGCCTTTAAATTTCATTTTATTTTTATCTCCTTCGGGTCTGCTATTCTTCCCTTAATTGCCGATGCAGCTGCAACAGCAGGGCTTGCCAGATAAACTTCACTCTTAACATGCCCCATTCTTCCCACAAAATTACGGTTCGTCGTACTTACACATCTTTCTCCTTCTGCAAGCACACCCATATGCCCGCCAAGACACGGTCCACAGGTAGGAGTACTTATCACTCCTCCGCTTTCCAGAAATATATCAAACAACCCCATTTTCATAGCATCAGCATATATCTTTTGAGTTGCAGGAAGAATTATAAGCCTTACATACGGATGTATCTTATGTCCCTTCAGTATACCTGCCGCAATTTCTAAGTCCTGTAGCCTTCCATTTGTACATGAACCTATAACCACCTGATCTATCTTTATATCATCAGCATCTATTGCAGGTTTTGTGTTTGAGGGCAGATGAGGGAACGATACCTGAGGTTTGATCTTCGACATATCATATTCTCTGATATCAGCATACTTTGCGTCAGGATCGCTTTTATATGCCTTGTAATCCCTTTTTGCTATATTTTTAACATAATTTAATGTCTTCTCATCCGGTTCGATAATGCCGTTCTTTCCTCCGGCTTCTATAGCCATATTACACATTGTGAATCTATCAGACATAGCTAATTCCGATATAACATCCCCACAGAACTCCATTGATTTATAAAGCGCTCCATCTACTCCTATATCTCCTATTGTATAGAGGATAAGATCCTTGCCGCACACCCACTTATTAAGTGTTCCTTTATAGACAAACTTTATGGCTTCCGGAATTTTAAACCATGCTTTACCTCTTATCATTGCCGCTGCAAGATCAGTACTTCCAACGCCTGTTGAAAATGCACCCAAAGCCCCGTAAGTACATGTATGTGAATCTGCGCCAATTATACAATCTCCAGGGAGAACAAGTCCCTGCTCAGGTAACAACGCATGTTCTATTCCCATTTTCCCTATTTCAAAGTAATATTTAATGTTCTTTTTTCTTGAAAAATCCCTGAGTATTTTACATTGCTCTGCTGATTTTACATCCTTGTTTGGCGCAAAGTGATCCGGTACTAAAGCAATTCTATCTTTATCAAAAATGTCCAGTTCCCTGCCCTTTTCTTTTTCTATAGCTTCAAATTCAGAGATTGCAATCGGGGCAGTAACATCATTGCCCAGAATGAAATCAAGGTCTGCCTCAATAAGTTCCCCGGGTGAAACTTGAGGTATTGCCTCCTGTTTCTTTCCTGCATGAGCAGCCAATATCTTCTCTGTTATAGTCATTCCCATTTTAAATATCCCCTTTAAATTAAACTAAATATTTCATTAATCCCAATGCCAAACTGAAGTATATGAGCATTCCTGTAATGTCATTAGCAGTTGTTACAAAAGGACCTGTAGCAATAGCAGGGTCAATGTTAAACTTATTAAATACAAGTGGCATAAATGCTCCTATTGTTGCAGCTACAATAATAGCCATAAACATTGATGTAGAAAGAACAAGACCGAAAGCCATCTGTCCCTGCCATAACATTCCAACTGCTCCTACAATGACTCCACATGCAAGACCCATAATAGCGCCTATTCTTATTTCCCTGAGAAGCATCTTCCATACCTTTTTGGTATCTATTATGCCTGTTGCCAATCCTCTCACTACAATTGTAGATGATTGAATCCCAATGTTTCCTCCCATAGCAGCAACTATGGGCATAAAAAAAGCTAGAGCTATAATCTGTTCCAGAACAAATTTAAATCTGCTTACAACAAACACACATATTAACCCCCCCAGAAGAGTTGTAATGAGCCATGGAAGACGTATCTTAGCAACACTGAAAGCAGATTTTGTCAGGAGTTCGTCCTCTGTTGTCCCAACAGACCTATATACATCTTCAGCAGCCTCCTCTCTTATCACGTCAATAATGTCATCAACTGTTATTATTCCCAGAAGCCTGTTTGAAGCATCAGTAACAGGCATAGCTAAAAGATCATACTTTGCAACTAGATTTGCAACATATTCCTGATCACTATCAGGCCTTACACTAATAATGTCTGAAGTCATCACAGCTTTTAATCTTTTATCAGGCTCTGCCATGATTAACTCTTTTAACGTAACTACGCCACGAAGATGGTCTTCTCTGTCTGTTGTGTATATATAGTAACTGGCTTCCGCATCTATATTTTTTCGCAGATGCTCTAATGTACTAGCAACTGTAGCATCCTCCTGAAAAGATACAAATTCAGTCGTCATTATTCCACCTGCAGTATCCTTATCATATTGAATTAATTCTTCTACTTCTTCTGCTTCTTCTGCTGTCATTTGGGCCAGAACTTTCAGATGATCTTCTTCCGGAAGATACTGAAGAATATCGGCAGCATTGTCAGGAGGCATTGTATCAAGCATTTTTGAAAGTCTCATGGGACTCATAGCCTGAACAAGTTCTTTTGCCAATACAGGATCTATTTCATTTAGAACTTCAGCGGTAACCTCTGGCTTAAGTATATTCAGTATTTTCTGTCCCTCTTCATCTTCTAAGTGACTGATAATATCAGCTACATCAGCTGTATGAAGTTTATTTAAGAACCTCTGAAGCTTGAGTGGAACATTGCTACTAAGATAATCCTGAACAATGTTTATAAATCTCTCTATTTTCTTTTCCATAAAACTAGTTCCCACATGCTTATTTATCTAGCATTGAGGCATTATAGCAACGGAAAAGCAATAAAGTCAAAAGCAAAAAACAGAATTCATACAAAAGGATTTAGAACTTGACACGCTAAACTAGGCTATGATAGACTGCCGGTGAAAATATTGGAGGGGAATATGGGCAAATTGATGAAGGTCGGTGTTATCCTGCTTTTAGTAGTATCTCTCTTATTTGCAGTTGCTACTATGGTTATAATAGGACGAAACCAGGATCAAAAGACTCAAATCGCAAATCTCACTGATGATCTAAACAAAACAAAAGAAGCTAAGGCAAAGGTAGAGGAAAACCTGAAAAACATGACTGCAACAAAAAATTCTCTGGAAAAGCAGTTAGCACAAACACGGAGTGCACGCGATAGATACAAAACAGCTCTAACATCAGAGAGGCAAAAAACAGCTCGCTTAACACGTGATATTAAAAAAGAAGTTCAAATGAAGAATAACTATAAGAATCAGTTAACTGAAGCTAATTCGCAAATTAGTTCTCTCAAATCCCATGAAGAAAATCTTAAGAAAGAGTTAGAAAAAGAATCAGCAAAAAGGATAGCTGTTGAAGTGCGTATTGCTAAGCTTCTTGGCGAGGAAATTCCTGAAGAAAAAGTGCAAGGAGATAAACAGGAAGGAAAGAAGGTTCCTGTGTTTAATGAGAATATGGTAGGAAAAATCCTGAAAATTGATAGAAAAACAGGAATAATTGCCATAGACTTTGAGCGTGACATAAGCAGACATACAGACAAGAAACTTGTTGTCCTTCGCAATAATAATCTTATAGACAAGATTACAATCAAGGGAATATATAATACAATAATGGTTTCTAAAATAGATGCCTTTGATAATATAAGAAAGATCAAAGATGGCGACACAGTTCAACTTTTGAACCGAGATCCAACAGAAGAGTAGCTAAAAGGAGAACAAAATAATGGAAGATGAAAAAGCAAAACCAATCCAGGAAGATAAAGACATACAAAAGGGATCTAAATTAACTCAGAACTCCGGCATAAACATTAAACCTCCCAGACAGGAAAGTGAACCAGTCCCTGCTGCTGCTCCGCCAGTTCAAGTTCAACCAAGCAATAAAGTAAATCAGGCATTAATTAGGGATAATGGATCTACTAATGTAATTGAACCCCCGGAAACTACACAAGCTGTTAATATAAAAAGGAGCGAAAAAGAAGAAAAGCCTGAATTTTTAAAACATCCTCCCAAAAAGTTGGATAAAAAAGAGAAATCAAAGTTTATAGGAACCGTTATAATACTTTCTCTTATCATATCGACGGGTTCTATTATATTGCTTTTATTCTGCATAAAGGACACTGCAATACCATCATTTATTCAACCAGTAATTGATTATTTATACAAAATTACACAAAATCACCTGTAAAATTAATCAACAGTGTTTAAAGAGAATCTCTTTAAAGCCATAAGTAAACTTGGGCTAAAACCTGTACAGATAGTTGTTTTAAGCTTTGTTGCAATCATTACATTAGGTACGTTTTTGTTGCTACTGCCTCAGTCCAGGAAACCAGACATAGACCTTAGTATTACAAACGCTTTGTTTACAGCTGCTTCAGCAACGTGTGTTACAGGACTTACTGTAGTTAATATATCAAACACGTTTACACTTCTTGGCCAGCTCGTAATTCTCGCTCTTATCCAAATTGGAGGACTTGGTCTTATGACTATGGTTGGTTTCTTCTCTATTATTTTAAAAAATATGAGTCTAAATGAAAGCCTGGTTATACGTGATGCTCTCAATTATGAAACTCTTGACAAAATAGCTCATATGCTTGTATCAATTCTCCTTATCACATTCACAATAGAGATCATAGGCGCAATATCTCTGTATCTGTTTTGGATAGAAGATTTCATAAGCATAAAAAAAACTCTCTACTTTTCTGTATTCCATGCAGTTTCTGCATTCTGCAATGCTGGATTCTCACTGTTCCAGAATAGCTTCACGACCTACAGTAAGTCTGGTGTATTTAACATTATAATTACATCTTTAATTATACTGGGCGGGCTTGGGTTTATAGTAATCACTGATATTATTAGATTTATTAGCCTCAAATTGAGAAAAAAACCATCAAGATTAAAAGTCCATACAAAACTAGTTCTAATTACTAGTATTATTTTAATAGTTGCTGGTATGCTTGTTCTATTCTTCGTTGAAAATGGAAATTCATTATCTTCGTACTCAATAAAAGAAAGATTGATAATATCTTATTTCCAGTCTATAACAGCAAGAACTGCAGGATTTAATACCATAAATGTCGGTGGACTAGCAAATGCATCTTGTCTTATCCTCATAATTCTTATGTTTATAGGGGCATCTCCAGGCTCTACAGGAGGGGGAATTAAAACAAGCACATTCGGAATTGCAATAGTAAGTTTGCGAGCATTTATTCAAGGGCAACAAAGGGTAGAGATATTCAAGAGAAGTCTACCCAGACATTCTTTAAACAAAGTATTCGGAATTATCTTTGTTTCTGCTATATTTATTACGACGTGTACCGTAATATTACTACTTACAGAAAAAGCGAGCTTTATGGACATCTTATTTGAGGAAATATCTGCTTTCGGCACAGTAGGTCTTTCAAGAGGAATAACGTCTAACTTAACTACATCGGGCAAATTAGTAATTATAACCACAATGCTCACCGGCAGGATTGGTCCTCTGGCTATGGCTCTGGCGCTTACAGGAAGGAGAAGAAAGGCTATATATACATATCCAGAGGAAGAAGTAATTATTGGATAATTAGAGGAGAAAAACAATGACAAAATTCGCAGTAATAGGACTTGGGATGTTTGGATATAGAGTTGCAGTCACTCTTGCTGAGAAAAATGCAGAGGTGATTGCTGTTGATAAAGATTCTAGGAAGATAGAAACTATAAAGGATAAAGTGACACTAGCTGTAAGAATGGATTCCTCAATTGAAGAAAACTTAATTGCACAAGGAATAAATAGGGTTGATAGCGCATTAGTCTGTATTGGCGAAAATTTTGAGGCAAATCTACTTACAACTGTTCTGCTAAAAAAGCTAGGTGTAAAGCAGGTAATAGCCAGGGCTGCGAACGATATACAATCACAAATATTAAAACTGGTTGGTGCTGATAGGATTGTCTCACCTGAAGATGATATGGGAAGAAGAATTGCACAAAACCTGCTTATGTCGAGCATCCTGGATTACATTCCTCTCACAAACGGTCACAGCTTGGTTCAAATCAAAACCCCATCAAGTTTTTTACATAAAAAGTTGCGTGATCTACATCTAAGAGATCAATACAAAGTGAATGTTGTAGCAATTAAAGAGCAGAGTATAGATCAAGATGGTAAGACTACAGAAAAAATCCATAGTGTGCCGGACCCAAATCATATTTTCGTAGAAAATGATGTGCTTGTTGTTGTAGGAAGTAACAGTGACATTGAAAAAATAGCAAAATGAGGAGACTTTAATTGTGAGAGCAAATCATAAAAAGATTATTGAAGCAGTAAAAACGATACTAGAAGCTGTTGGAGAAAATCCAAAAAGAAAGGGACTTATTAGAACACCGCAACGTATTGCAGAAATGTATGAAGAAATATTTGCAGGACTTCATAAGGATCCTAAAAAAGAATTAAAAGTCTCTATTCAAGAAGACCATGATGAAATTGTTCTTGTGAAAGATATCTACTTTGCTTCAATGTGTGAACATCATTTTCTTCCTTTTACAGGGAAAGCTCATGTCGGCTATATTCCAAAAGGTAACAGAGTTATAGGACTTAATACATTAGTTCATGCTGTTGACTTATTTGCCAAGAAACCACAGCTACAGGAAAGATTAACCACAAACATTGCTGATGCGCTCATGGAAGCATTAAAGCCCCAGGGTGTTATTGTTCTAATAGAAGCAGAACATTTATGTATGACTATGAGAGGTGTTAAAAAGCATGGCGCAATCGCAGTCACTTCTGCTGTGAGAGGAATATTTAGAAAAAACAGCAAAACACGCGCAGAAGCTCTAAGTCTTATTAGAAGTAACTAACTATGATAAAGATAAAAAACGGAAATGTAGTTCTCAGAGACAGGATAGAAAAGACTGATTTATACATACTAGACAAAATATACTTTAAATCTCCAAACCAGTCTCCTGATAAGATAATCAATGCTGATGGGAAATACATATTTCCAGGTTTCTTTGATATCCATTTTCATGGCTGTAATCTGTTTGATTTTACACTGGGTAAATACAGTCCGGAAACTAGATCATTCAATGACTCCGAAGAAGCTTTTTCTAAAGGTATCGCTATGCTTGCAATGGAAAAAGCAAGACAGGGAGTAACCTCTGCATTTCCTTCTACTTTTGCAGCTCCGATAAAAAACCTTCAGGCATGTCTTGAATATCTAAAAAAGTTTATGGAAAGCAAAACCAATGGATTGCATGGCTCTTTCATTCATGGGGGATTTCTTGAAGGCACCTTTATAAGTCCCGATTTTCTAGGAGCTCAATCCCCTAGTTATGTTTTTAGACCTGATATAGAAATATTTAACCAAATAAACGAATCAGATGCGATTAAATTACTAGATGTTGCCCCTGAGTACAACGAAAACTCAATTAAGCTTATTAAACACTTAACAAAAAACAACATAGCAGTTGGGGCAGGTCATACAAAAGCTAACTGCTCTCAAATTGAGAAAGCTATGAGAGCAGGATTAAAATATTTTGTGCATTTTATGAATGGGCCTACCAATGCTTCTTATAAGCCGTTTAACGGCGGAGGAGCTGCTGAAGCTGTTCTGAAAAATGATGAAATTTATGCAGAACTAATTTTAGATGGTTATCATATCAATCCTGCTTATGTGAGAGATGCAATAAACAGAAAAACAGATTCAAAAATTATAGCTATAACCGATTCCATGTTTCCAACAGGCAGTAATAAAGTTAGAGAGTTTGAAATCGGCGGAGTTAAAGGCACGGTAAGCGCTAATAGAGATTACTTGGCTGTTAAAGGAAAAGAAAATACTCTCTTTGGAAGCTTGCTTACAACAGATAAGGCATTCTCTAATCTATTATCATGGCTGACACGGAAAATGGAAGGTATATGGATAAGAAAACATCATGCGTTAGACCTCGAAAAAGCCCTCATATCCATGGCTAAAATCTTTTCCACCAATAGCTGCAATATGCTCGGCTTAAAGTCCACAGGAGTTATTGAGCAGGATAAACAGGCTGATTTGACTATTGGGTCTATTTCAGGAGAACCGGGTGACTATGTTTTTAAAGTAGAACACACATTAGTAAACGGCAATATAGTTTATTCGGCTTATTAAGTTTTCTTATAGATTTTCTCAGGATCAAAGAGCTTCTTTTCTACAACTGCAAGACCATCTTTATCATATTTTCTATAAAAACATGTTCTGTAACCCATATGACACGCTCCGCCTATCTGCTCAACTTTTATAAGAAGCGTGTCGTTATCGCAATCTATAAGGATATCTTTTGTTTTCTGAATATGTCCTGAAGTCTCCCCTTTCATCCACAACTTCCCTCTTGACCTGCTCCAGAAACATGTTTTTCCTGTTTTTAGTGTTGTTTCCAGAGACTCCTTATTCATATACCCCACCATTAGAACCTGTAATGTCTTAAAATCCTGTATTACCACAGGAACTAAGCCTTTCTTATCAAATTTTACTTGTTCTATAAGCTTCATTACATATCTCCACTTGCCAGTTTAATTGCTTCTTTAAAATCAAATCTCTTTTCATATAGCGCCTTCCCGACTATTACACCAGTCAAATCTTTTATGGAAGCTAGTTTTTCAATGTCATCCAAACAGGAAATTCCTCCGGACGCTATAACCTTTACTGTTTTTCTATTAACCAGGTTCCTGAGTTTTTCTGAATTAGGTCCTGTTAACATACCATCTCTGCTTATATCAGTATAAACAACCGTTCTAACTCCTATATTCTCAACTTTTCCAATTATATCTTCAACTGTAAATTCTGACTCCTTCTGCCACCCTTGAACTGCAACATTATCATCCTTTGCATCTATGCTAACAATTATCCTTTCACCAAATTCAGAGTAAACTTGTTTTAAAAAATCAGAAGAAGCACATGCTTGAGTACCAATAATTACCCATTTTACTCCACTCTTCAGCAGGGTATCTATAGTAGAAACATCCCTTATCCCACCTCCTACTTCAACAGGAATTTTTAATGCTTTACATATAGAAGTAATTATATCCAGATTCTTGATGCTGCCTGTTTTTGCTCCTTCTAAATCAACAATATGGATTCTTTTTGCGCCTTGCTTTTCCCATTTGAGAGCATATTCCAGAGGACTATTTCCATATATCTTTATGTTATTGAAATTCCCCTGCTTAAGACGAACAACTTTGCCCTGAAATATATCAACTGCAGGAATTACAATCACTAGAGAATACCTTTTGTAGAAGGAACAGCCATATGTCTTGCATCTATTCCTGTTGCCTCATCCAGAGCTTTTCCTAATGCCTTAAAAATAGATTCATATATATGATGAGTGTTCTTTCCATATATAAGATTTGCGTGTAGTGTAATTGACGCAGTGTTTACAAATGCACGCATAAACTCCTCTATAAGCTGAACCTCAAACTTTTTTATTCTTTTTGCCGGAGCATTTACATTGAAAACCAAGAAAGCTCTACCGCTAATATCAATACTAACTTCTCCCAGCGCTTCGTCCATTGGAAGTCTTGCGTATCCGAAGCGTTTTATTCCCCTCTTATCTCCAAGAGCCTTTCCAAGCGCCTCACCAAGACATATTCCCACATCTTCAACTGTGTGATGATCATCCACTTCAATATCACCACATGCCTTTATCTTTAAATCAAACAAACCGTGTTTTGTCATTAATGTAAGCATATGGTCAAAAAAAGGAACCTTTGTTTTTATATTTGAGTCTCCCCTACCGTCCAAAACAAGTTTTAAATCAATATTGGTCTCTTTTGTATCACGTTTTACAATTCCTGTTCTTTTCATTTTTTTTCTCCAAATGCTGTGTCATGACTAAAAACTTCCCCATCTTTGTATTCCTTGCGAGCTTGTTTTATGTTTTTAAGATAATTACTACTCACTGCCTTATCCAATTCAAACGCTTTATGAAGGACTTTTGCGGCTTTTTTACCTTCTTTCTTATCTACTAAACATGAAATTTTTATTTCGGATGTGCTTATTGTTCTGATATTTATTTTATTTTTACCAAGCGCTTGAAACATCTTTGAGGCAACGCCTGCACTGGTTCTCATACCAATACCTACTATTGAGATCTTGGCTATATTCTTATCACACTCTATTTTTTTAGGCTCAACAACACTTTTTAATCTACTAGTAACGTGTAGTGTCCTCTCTAAATCATCTTTTGCAACAGTAAAAGATATGTCAGCCACTCCTTTTGCGCTTATATTCTGAATGATCACATCTACGTTTATGTTTTTATCCGCTATCTTACTGAAAATTGTCCCCGCAATTCCAGGTTTATCAGGAATACCGATAATTGATATCTTTACCTCATCCTCGTTTAATATAACACTTCTAACTAATGCTTCTTCCATTTTTCCCCTCTCTTTTGATATAACCCTTGTGCCAGTTTTGTTAATAAAGCTGGATCGTATATGAAGCGGTACTTCAAACCGCTGAGCTATCTGCATTGAACGCGGCGCCATTACCTTTGCTCCAAGACTTGCCATTTCCAGCATCTCTTCATAAGTAATACTTTTAATCTTTTTTGCCTCAGAAATTATCCTTGGATCTGAAGTAAAGACCCCTTCAACATCAGTATATACTTCGCACTCATCTGCGCCTAAAGCTGCAGCAATTGCAATAGCGCTTGTATCTGAGGCTCCGCGTCCCAATGTTGTTACATCTCTATTGGTGCTCACACCCTGGAATCCTGCAATAACTACAATCTTTCCTTTTTTAAGCTCTTCTCTTACTCTCTTTGCTCCAATCTTCAGAATCCTGGCTTTTGTATGAGATGCGTCAGTAATTATTTCTACCTGGGACCCTGTAAAAGATATTGCATCGTGTCCTAAAGAGTGTATGGCCATTGCAATTAATGCTATTGAAATTCGCTCTCCTGTAGAAAGAAGCATATCCATCTCACGTCTTGATGGAGAGTCAGTTATTTCTGCTGCCATTTTTATCAAATTATCCGTGGTCTTTCCCATGGCAGAAACCACTGCTACTACATTGTCATATTTACCTTTAGCCTTAACAATCAGTTTCGCTACATGCTTAATTCTCTCTGCGTTTGCTACTGATGATCCACCATACTTCTGAACAATAAGACTCATAACTCATATTCCTATAATCTTTAGTATTTTATCCACTTTGGCTTCTGCCACAATAGGCTTTTCGACACTCTCTATTGCACGATCAGGATCTTTTAAACCATGACCTGTAAGAATACAAACCGTTATCCGTTCTGAATGATTACTCAGATTCCTATGTTTTTTGAAATAACCATTCTTTGCTAATTTGATTATACCTGCCACACTAGCTGCTGATGCTGGTTCAACAAAAACCCCATTCTCTCTTGCTAACAGTTTATAAGCCTCTAGAATCTCATCATCTGTAACTGCATGTATTAATCCTGAGGACTCATCCCTTGCTTTCTCAGCCTTTTTCCAGCTTGCCGGATTACCAATTCTTATTGCAGTTGCAATGGTCTCGGGATTATGCACAATCTCCCCTTTTACAATAGGTGCTGCTCCTGCTGCCTGAAAACCCAGCATTCTAGGAAGATTCTCAACTTTACCCGCTTTTTTATATTCCTTATATCCCATCCAGTACGCAGTAATGTTTCCCGCATTTCCGACTGGGATTGCATGAAAGTCAGGTGATCTTCCGTTCAGCTGATCACAGATCTCAAAAGCTCCTGTCTTCTGACCTTCTATTCTATACGGATTTATTGAATTTACCAAAGTGATAGGATAATTATCTGTTATCTCCCTGACTAATTTGAGCGCATCGTCAAAGTTACCCTTAACAGCAATAACCTTTGCACCATGTATAAGAGCTTGAGAAAGCTTGCCCATTGCAATTGCGCCTTCTGGAATTAGCACAACGCACTTCAGCCCTGCTCTTGCAGAATACGCTGCGGCAGATGCTGAAGTATTCCCTGTTGATGCACACATTACCGCATTTGCACTCTCCTCCAACGCCTTTGAGATTGCCATTGTCATTCCACGATCCTTAAAAGAACCTGTTGGATTCGCTCCTTCAAATTTTAGCAATACTCTTGTTCCTGTTATATTTGAAAGCTTCTCAGAAGGAATCAAAGGAGTATTCCCTTCATTAAGCGTCACTACCGGAGTAGCCTGAGACACAGGAAGATATTTTCTGTACTGATTTATAAGCCCATTCCACATAAGTTAGCTTGCCTCTTTGATATTAAATTTTTGATTTATTGTTAAAACCAGTTTTGCTGATAGATAACCAATCACGCTACCTGCAATTATATCAAATGGATAATGCACTCCTATATAGACTCTGGAGAAGGCAACTAGAAAAGCCAATAAATAAAATAATAGCCATTTTTTATAATAGCCAGATAACACTGCAGCTATTGAAAAAGCAATCTGGGAATGACCTGATGGAAACGAGTTTTCACCACATAACTTACGTCCACATACGTTTATATTTATAGCCTCAAACAATGACTCAGCCAATGGTCTGGGTCTTTGAACAAGTTCCTTTAGAATATGAACGATTATCCCTCCAAAAAGAATAGCAATTATTGATACGACGATTACTCTTAAGGCATTTTTTCTGTCAAAGATTAATAGACCTGCTATGACAAGCGGCAACAAAAAATAGCCGTTACCCAATTGCGTCAATACAAACATTGCAAACCCCATGCATGAATTCCAAAGATGCTGATTAATAAATAAAAAAATTGATTGGTCTATTGATATGATATAGTCAAGCATTAATCTTCAACTCGTATGATCACGCTTTTTCTCTTAATAATGTCCAATCTATCAATCTCTCTTATTGCTAGGCAAATATCCTTTTCCTCTGCTTCATGGGTCATCATGATAATTGGAACAGCTCCTCTTTGTTTTCTAGCCTTTTGTATTACTGAAGCTATACTGATATTACACTTGCCCAATATGCCGGAAATTTTTGCAAGAACTCCAGGTTTATCTACTGCTGAAAATCTAATGTAACATCTCAACTTGTTCTCTGTTATTTCTTTCATGCTTAAACGTTTATTAAAAGAATAATTATCCGTTACTTTGCTCTCGATTTTTGTCTTTGCAGCAATATCAATAACATCTGAATAAACAGCATTAGCTGTTGGCATTTGTCCTGCCCCTAATCCGTAGAACATCATTTCCCCAATACTGTCCCCACGCAGATATATTGCATTATACACATCAGACACAGAAGAAAGTAAATGTCCTTTGGGAATCAATGCCGGATGAACACGAACATCTAACCTGTTTCTATCCATATTTGCTATGGCCAGAGGTTTAATTACGTATCCTAATTCCTCAGCGTATTGTATATCCTCTAAAGTTATACACTTGATTCCTTCTACATAAATATGCTCCATATCAACCCTTGTTCTATAAATGATAGAGCTGAGAATCGCTATTTTATGAGCGGAATCAATTCCATCTATATCAAGAGAAGCATTAGCTTCTGCATACCCGAAGCCTTGAGCCTCTTTTAAGGCAGAGGAAAAAGTCTGTTTCTCCAGAGACATTCTGCTAAGTATGAAATTAGATGTTCCATTAACTATTCCTAATACAGATGTTATATCTGATGAACGAAAGCTATCTCTGAGGGCTTTTATAATAGGAATGCCTCCGCCAACACTTGCTTCGAAATTTATATACACATTATTGTCTTTTGCGGTTTGAAATATCTCATCGCCGTGAGTCGCAAGAAGAGCTTTATTGGCGGTTACAACATGTTTTTTGTTTTTTAGTGCCGTAAGTATAAATTTCTTTGCAGGCTGTACACCTCCTATTAACTCTACAATTATATCAACTGAGGGATCATTCAACACTCTGTTTACATCAGTAGTAAGTAAAGCTTTATCTATCTTCACAGATCTAGGCGTTGTGATATCCAAATCCGCTATATATTTTAACTCTACCTGTTTCTCTTGTTGAATTATTTTTATGAGACCTGTGCCTATTGTCCCAAACCCTATAATCCCAACTCCAACCTTTTTCATTCCAGTCCCCATCAATTCCACTTTTATCTTTTCTTCTTTAGGCATAGAGAGAATTTTTGTTCGGGGTAAGCAATTTTGAGAGTAAAATTACTCAAAAAACTCTTTACGCCTAGTAACGGAGTGTCTAAATTTGGCATGAAATCTATTATAACATTTTGTGTTATATAATCTCCTGCTTTTATTTTTACAGTATGGGAATAAGCAACTGTTTGCCCGTTCCCTGTGCCAATCGTCCTAGAGTACCCACTTTGCAGGTTATGACCCAACCTTGATGCAAATTCTGCCGGTAAAGCGCACTCGTCTGCTCCAGTGTCAATCAATCCGTATATTTTTACCTCTTGATTCGTATCAGGATTAACTATAACAACAGGCAACCACGGTCTTGGGAAACCGTCTAAGCCTAAGCTTATGAAAGGAATATTTAATAAATCCATTTAATAAATCTGTATTACGTCTTTTTTAGGTACATGCGCTATAACAGGATTTTTATATCCTTTTTTAGCAGCCTTTTCATAAACTTCATTAACATGATCCCCGCTGCTAATAACTGTATCGTCTTCAAAGCTTTTAAGTGCTACATACTGCCCGCTATATTTTTTTTCTTTTACTAACTGAACGGTCATTATTATTCTCCTTTCCTTTTCGCATATTAGTCATTCCAATTTCCACCAATTCCATTTTAGTGTTACGATATCACAATTGATACGGCAAATCAAATAAACAAACCGGCTATTTAATCAAAAGGGGACAGACAGTTCAAGTTCTATCGCATTAGCGGTTTCAAGTAATTTTCTTTCAACTTCTTCAATCCTATAATGAGCCCTGAATCCAGGAATCGAAACGCCTACAGCAGCAACAACACGACCATCCTTCCTACGAATAGGACTCGCAGTACTGATTACATGTTTCATACTGGCAGAACGTGTTAAAATCTTCATTTTTTTGATCTGCTCAAGCTCTTTTAAGAGCATAGAAAGATCAGACTCGACTTCCGGCCAGTCTTTTTTTGTCGGATTGCCGAGTTCCTTAATTATTTTTTCTATTACAGGTGTAGACTCATGTGCTAAAAGAATTCTTCCTGTTGCCCAGCGATAAATCGAACCTTGCTTATGGGCTCCAAGCCGAACTACTACTTCTTTATCTCCTTCCGCTTCACACAGTATGTTAACCTTAAAGTCATGAAGCACTGAAAGAATAGCCGTTTCTCCAGTCTGCTTTGCCAGGCGTTCAACATGAATGGACGCCAGATCATTTAATAACTTGTCATTGACAGGAACAGATGTCAGGCAATGCAACCCTTCTCCTAGCTGATAATATCCTAAACGTGGAGATTTTACTATCTCCAAGTCAGCCAAAGACTTAAGTATATTATGACAGGTGGTCTTTTTTAAGGATACCCGCTTTGTTATTTCCCTTAATGGAAGTGATTCGCATTCAGAAAGAATGGATAAAATTTCAAAAACTCTCTTGACAACTTGTATCATATTTATTATTATTATATTTGTTAACGGTTTTATCCTGTAATAATGGATATTATAGTTTGATTTATATATTAAGTCAAGTAAAACAAGGAGATTTTCTATGTTGAAAGCAAGTGATGTAAAAAGAAAGGCAAAAGAGTGCGGAGCTGATTTATGTGGAATTGCATCGATGGATCGTTTTGAAGGCGCACCAAAGCAACAGGATCCAAGATATATTTTTCCTGATGCTAAATCAGCAATAGTGTTGATGTTTCGTATCCCCCGAGGTTATATGCGCGGAATCGAAGAAGGAACTTATTTTGCTAGCTATACCGGCATGGGATATGGTCATATGAATAATGTTTATATGCCGGGGGCAATGCGGGAACTTTGCTGTTATTTGGAAGACGAGGGCTATGAAGGCGTGCCTGTACCTAACATGTATCTTGGGGCTAGCGTCAGTATACCAGATCAAAGAGATTCTCCTGAACGCAGTCGTCCAGTTAGAGATGGTTTGCCAAATCCTGACATAATGCCAGATTTTAGAGTTATGGCTTTCGCTGCTGGCATGGGTGAATTTGGTTACAGCAAAATGTTTCTTACTCCAGAATTTGGTCCATCTCAGCGCATTGTTGCAATATTGACTGATGCTGAACTTGAGCCGGATCCATTGTTTGACGGACAAATTTGTGACCGTTGTATGCGTTGCGTAAGCGAGTGTTCTGGTCAGGCTATATCTAAAACTGAAACTGAATCCATTACTATTGCCGGTCGCAAAGTTGAATGGGGAAAGCTTGATGTAATAAAATGTTCTATCGCTTACCGTGGCGGAAATCCAGATTATAATCCTTTTTTTCAACCTACTCATAAACCTGCAGGATACACTGGCGGCCCCGAGATGAATAAAGCCATACCTTATGGTAGCATTGAAGGGCATAATCCGGCTCTTGAAGGAGCTAGGGGGTGTCTGCGCGCCTGCGTAGATCATCTTGAGTCAAAAGGAATATTAACTAGAAAGTTCAAGAATCCTTTCCGTAAACGTAAACCATGGAAATTAGGTCCACTTGGCTCTGATGGGTGGGAAGGCATGCTAGCTAAGAATTCCGCCAAAACTTTAACTGACAAGGAATAAAGTTAATGCATTTTTCAATTGGTTATCAGTTAGCGGATGAAGATGATTCTATTCCTGAAATAGTTGCGGACTATCCAGGACTTGTTTCGGAAGTGTATTTTGCTTTGCCAAATGAAGCTAGCGGAAGATCTCCGCTAGTCAATAATACTGGTTGCAGTTTAGAGGAAATTAAAAATGCACTTGCCTATGACTTGAACGAATTAAATAAAATGAATGTTGGAGCGGTATTACTTTTCAATTCCGCGTGTTATGGCGGGCACGCAATGTCATATAAACTTGAAAAACGCATCTCCCGTGGAATTAAATTTGTTGAAAATATCATTCCGCTAACTGCGGTAACGACAACGTCCTTATTTATTGCACAGTATATTAAACAATATTTTCCGCATATCGCAATTCGAGCGTCGATTAATATGAGAATAGCTTCAATTGCGGCTATGGAGCAACTTGCTGACTGTTTTGATGGATATTATATGCAAAGAGAACTCAATAGAGATCATCAAGCCATAACTCTGCTAAAAGTCTGGTGCGACGCGAACGACAAATCTTTACATCTGCTGGCTAATAGCGGATGTATGTATGACTGCGCGTTTCAATCTTTTCATGATAATATGGTCGCACACGAATCAGAGGCAGCACTTAATCCCGGTCGTGAGGTAAAATATCCAGCGCCATGCTGGGAATTTTTAGATAATCCGAACAAATGGCATCACTTGCTTCAAAACACTTGGATCAGACCAGAAGATTTGCATCATTATGAAAAATACTTTGATACAGTAAAGCTGGCGACTCGAATGCATTCCAAACCCAGGACTGTTTTAGGTGCTTATATCCGCGAAAAATATCGAGGCAATATTTTAGATCTACTAGAGCCGGGATATGCTTCATTGCCGGGAGTACCAATACTTGATAACAGCATGTTTCCTGCTGATTGGCACCAAAAGACAAGCTCATGCGGACATAATTGTCATGAATGTTCATATTGCAAATCGGTGTTTTCAAAAATCTCTAAAAGACCCAATAATTAAAGCTTTTCTTTAGCGGCTTTGACAGGCTAAATCCATGGGTATGGCTATATTCCAGCATTCGCCAGTTTATGAGTTTATGCCATCATCCTATCTCAAATTCTTCAGCGCAGACTCCATCCTATCCATACCTTCTTTTATGTTCTCCATTGATGTAGCGTATGACATCCTGATGTGGTGTGGAGAGCCAAAGGCAGAGCCAGGAATAACGCCGACTTTGACAACATCCAGCAGGAAATTACAAAAATCAATATTTGTACTTATTCTGTTGCCATTATATTCTTTCCCGTAATATGCAGATATATTCGGGAATACATAAAAAGCCCCTTTCGGCTTCTGACATGAGACATTGTCTATATCATTTAACCTTTCTACAATATAATCGCGCCTTTTTCCGAACTCGTTCACCATTTTAACAACATCGTTTGTTTTCTCCTGTATAGCAGTTAAAGCCGCTTTCTGAGAAATGGATGTCGGGTTTGATGTGCTCTGACTTTGAAGCTTACCAACTGCTTTTATTATATCTGCGTCTCCAGCCGCATAGCCAATTCTCCACCCCGTCATGGAATAGGTTTTTGAAACCCCATTTACTACTATAGTGCGCTCTTTAATATTACTATTCAAAGACGCTATACTAATGTGCTGCAGACCATCATAGATTATTTCCTCATATATCTCATCTGAAATCACATAAATATCATGTTTGCATGCAATATCTGCAATTTCTATCAACTCATTCCTTGAGTACACGGTTCCACATGGATTTGAAGGGCTATTAATAATCAGAATTTTTGTTTTCTCTGTTATAGCATTCTCCAATTCATCAGGCACGATTTTAAAAGCATTGTTTTCAACTCCTTGTATGAAAACAGGTTTTGCACCGGCAAGCTTCGCCATGTCAGGATAGCTGACCCAATAAGGTATTGGAATAATAACCTCATCATCCGGATTACACATAACATGAATAAGATTATAAAGAGAATGTTTTGCTCCGCATGAAACAATAACTTGTTCCGGCGTATAATCCAGCCCATTATCATTTCTAAACTTATCGCAAATCGCCTTTTTAAGTTCCAAAGTTCCTGATGCAGGTGTATATTTTGTGAAGCCATTCTTTATTGAAGAAATAGCTGCATTCTTAATATACTCAGGTGTATCAAAATCCGGCTCTCCAGCGCCAAAACCAATTACATCTATCCCTTGCGCACGCAATGCTTTTATTTTTGCAGTTATAGCTAATGTAGCTGAAGGCTTTATACTTGTTATTCTATTGGATAATTTTTCCATTCTCCTACTCTATCTCCGCTATCTTCTGTCCAACCTTGACTAGATCTCCCTCTTTGACAAAAATATCCTTCAAAACACCGGATACTGGCGCAGGAACATTAAACGTAGCCTTATCCGTCAGCATCTCAATTATATCATCCCCTTTGTTTATATTATCCCCTTTTTTGCACATCCAGAATGAAACCGTTGCTTCCTCAATCCCCTCTCCAAGTTCCGGCAAAATAAAATCCACGCTATTATTCCTCCTTTAAATTATTCAAAATCTCTTGCCACAGATTATATAACATAACCACTTCTGCAATCAATAACAATGTGCTTTCTTCTATTATCACATTAATACCGGTAGATATTCCAGGTAATACTTGCTGGAAATTTCCTGAAAGCTGTGATAAAATTCCTCGTCAACGCCAAAAAGCGAGGAGAAAGAAAATGTTAAAAGCAGGGTTTTCAAAGATAGACATCACTCCAGATATCGGATGCTATCTTCAAGGGCATTTCGATGTAAGAATAGCTAAGAAAATTCACGACCGGTTATTTGCTAAAGCTGCAGTATTCGATGACGGTAAAAACAAAATCTGTGTAGTTTCATGTGATTTAATTGGAGTGGAAAAGAAAGAGGTTAAACTTGCGAGAGAACTCATAGAAAAAGAAACTGGAATCCCTGACAAAAACATCATTATCTGCGCAACTCACACCCACACAGGGCCTTCATTAATACACAAAAACGACTCTGGACTTACACACGGACTGGATAAAAAATGGCTTGCAGCATTACCTTCCAAAATAGCGTCTGCAGCAGTTGATGCTTTTCACTCAACCAAAGAAACAAAAGTAGCGTGCTTGAGCGGAGAAGAGCATGGTGTTTCCTTTAACCGCAGGTTTATAATGAAAAATGGAAAAGTTATAACAAATCCAGGAATAGGAAATCCTGATATTGTTAAGCCCGCCGGACCAATTGACCCTGAAGTGGGAGTTTTGGCTTTTGGAGAGGACTATAATAAAATTGATGGACTTATAGTTAATTTTGCATTGCATACAGACACTGTTGATGGATATGAGGTATCAGCGGATTTCCCGGGAGTTATGAATGATGTTATACGCAGACAAATAGGAGATATAGGGTTTATTTATACTTCAGGAGCTATGGGCAATATCAATCATCATAACGTAAAAGGAGATCCGAATAAAAAATACGCATATTTTGAGCATGCATTGCGGGCAGGAACAATTCTCGGCTCTGAAGTAATTAAAACTAGTGCAAGAATGGAAAAATTCAGAGATGATATTAATGTTTCGGGAGAAAGAATTCAGGTAAAACTCCCTTTAAAAGATTATGATGAGAATTCTATCAGGAAGGCAAAAGAAATAATATCAAGCAGAACAAGTTCTGCAGACACAGATTGGCCGGGACATATGGAGGAATTTCTTGCAAGCCGCGGGCTGCTCAGAGCTCAAGAGCTGGGCAAAGGTGAATACGCTACAGAAATTACTGCTATCAGAATAGGAGATGTAGCATTTGTAAGTGTGCCGTGTGAATACTTTGTGGAGTTCGGACTTGAAATAAAGAAGCAATCTCCTTTCTCAAAAACCTTTATTATAGAACTCGCTGGAGATTTCCTTGGGTATATCGCTAGAAAAGAATCTTTTGAACAAGGCGGTTACGAATCAAGCGGCGCGGCTTTTAAACAGGAAACAGGTTATATTTTAAGAAATAAAGCAATAGAACTGCTTAATACATTACATAAAAAGAAAGGAGAGAAATAACATGTCAAGCAAAGAACAACTAGCAATAAATGGAGGAGAACCAGTTTGTAAAGAATCATTTCCAAAATGGCCGCATTTTGCAGAAGAAACAATTCAGGCAGCAATGGGACCCCTAAAAAACGGAAAAACTAATTATTGGTCAGGTCATCTTGGAATGGAATTTGAAAACAAGTTTGCCCAGTGGAACGGAGCAAAATTCGGTATATCCGTAATAAACGGAACTGCTGCGCTGCATACAGCAGTTTCATGTCTTGGAATAGGACCTGGAGACGAGGTAATATGCCCTTCATATTCCTTTATAGCATCTTCCTTTTGCATTTTGCAGGCAGGAGCTATACCAATCTTTGCTGATGTTAAAAAGGAAGATCATACAATTGACCCTGCAGACATAGAGCAAAAAATAAACAAAAAAACCAAAGCCATTCTTGTTGTGCATCTCTATGGCATTGTCTGCGATATGGATCCAATTATGGAGATTGCAAAAAAGCATAACCTATTTGTAATCGAAGACTGTGCGCAATGCTTCGGAGGAGTTTATAAAGGCAAAAAAGTTGGTACAATAGGTAATGCCGGAGCATTTAGTTTCTGCCAGACAAAACACTTTACAACTGGCGGTGAAGGTGGATGCACCATTACAAATAATGAAGACCTGTCATGGAAATGCAAGTCGTTCAGAGACCATGGGTATAACATCCCAGCAAGACTCAAAGCTCAAGCAGAGGGTAAAAGGCTTCCATATATTCACGAGATGGTCGGCTTTAACTATAGAATGACAGAAATGCAGTCAGCTATAGGACTAAAAGAGCTAGCAAAGCTTGACAGCTATCATTTAAAGAATAGAAGACGAAACGGAGAGATGATAATAAAAGCATTATCTAATCATAATGCGGTTAAGTATTTACCGCCGCATGAATCTGACAGATTAAATGCATTCTGGCTCTTTCCAATTACATTGAATATGGATAATTTGACATGCGATATTCAGACTTTTGTAGGTTCAGTTGCGAAGGAAGGCGTTCCTGTTATGCCTGTTCAGTGGTGGCAATCCTACAGGGAAAAGGCATTTACTGAGCATGTGGGCTTTGGCACGGCTAAATTTCCGTTTGAGTCAAAAGAGTATACACGAGCAGAGGCAGTAGATTATTCAGGTTTTATATGCAAAAATGCTTCGTGGCTTGAGCAGAGAACCTGCACATTTCCTGTCCATCCTGTATATACCGAAAAACACATTCAATATATGATAAAGGCGTTCAACAAAGTCGCAGATGTATATATGCGTTAATTTTTAATTTCTAACCAATTATTAAATTTATAGTTTATGCTTTTTTGCAAGCTTAAGATAATACCCTCCTTCTTTTTCTCTTCCGTGCTTAACACATCCGTTTCCATATATTCGGCATTTTCTTTTAAGCTCTTCCATGGCAAGTCTTCTCTGGTCATCACTGAGAATATTGCCTGTTTCAAGAATCTTAACAATTGCCTGTATTCTGAATTTATCCATACCTGCTCTGTAAATAAAAGAGAGTTGATCAGATCTGCCGCCATCTTTTAACGTCAGAGGTTTATCTATAAGAAGGAATGGATGCCTTACACTTATTCTTAGCCAGAAGTCATAGTCTTCACAACACGGAAAATTTTCATTGAACTCCCCTACTTTCTCAAACAGCTCCTTTTTTATCATAACCGTTGACATACCAACTGCGCATAGTGGCAGACATTTATCAAAAATATATCCATGATATTTCTTATATTTTCTTTTTTGCTTAAGCAGAACACCATTTCTATACCATGTTTCCTGTGTATGTGAAACTAGATATAAAGGATTTTTCTGCATCTCATCTATCTGTATTGCAAGTTTTTCCTTATCCCACGAGTCATCAGAATCAAGAAATGCCAAGAACTTGTTTTTTGCTCTTCTTATCCCTGTATTACGAGCTGCTGCTACACCTCTATTTTTTTGCTTTATATAAACGATATTATTCTTAAATTTCGATACAATCTCATATGTATTATCTGTTGAGCCATCGTCAACAACAATAATCTCAAATCCCTGATATGTCTGCGACAGAACTGATTCTATGGCTTTTCTCAAAAAGTTGGCCCGGTTAAAAGTAGGAATAATAACACTGATATCATTTTCCATAATAACTATTCACTCAAAGGGCAATGTAAGATTTAAAGAACGCCATATGGACTTTTCTTCCATGCATAAATATATCGGGGCTTTTTTATGATACTTTCGCATCATATCTATAATTGATTTATAGATGTTGTATCTCATAGAATATGGATATCTTAATTTATTGTCATATCCAGGGATTAGTTCAGCGTCAAGTATTGTATTTTGCGGAAAACGAGTTTCAATTATCTTTTTTAATCCAGGGTTAAATCTCAATGTGCCTATACTTATCCAGGCTATATGCTTCAGTTTTATTTTAGTGAACAGACAATCTATAACTTGTTTATAGTCTTTTTCCCATCCTTTGTAATAAAAGATAGGGTCAAAATGAAATGCCACCTTATATCCTGCTTCAACGCATTGTAGAGCTGCATCAAGACGTTCTGCTAGAGAAGCAGTATAAAATTCATTTGTATCTACTGTGTTTTGCGGATTTAGAGACCATGATACAACAATGTTTCCGGAATGTTGTGTTTTTAGCAGGTTCTCTATATTTGCACTTTTTGTTTTAAATTCAAACATTACATCCTTTTGCTTTTTGAAAAAATTTATTATAGGGATTGAGTATTCAGTAATATTATCCAGCATAAGAGAATCCGAAAACTCTCCTGTTCCAATACGCATGCCAGCGCTTTTATAAGAATTAAAGGCATTAAAATAATCATCAACATTAGCGGGAAAGATTAGCCCTGGACTATTGACATATTGTTGAAGATAACAGTAAGTGCATTCAAATATACATCCGAATCCAAGATTGAACACGTGATACCCACACGATTCAGCACTCTTTGTACATGGACACTTTTTAAAAAAATCATATTTTTCATTGATGATAAAGGCCGAATTGCACCTGTTGTTATAATCGCTTATTGTAGAACCCTGGGTTTTTTTAATGTAGGCTTTCAGGGATTCTATCTCTAAAAATACAGCATCGTGAAAGACTTCTCTGAATTTATTTGCGACATAAGAAGTTCGCACAGATTTCTCTACGAAAATTTCTTTGGGATAAAAAGGCCTTTTCTTTATTGCAAGAGAATGTTTAGGATCTATTTTGATATCAGGTAGATAGGGAGTTGATAATTCGTTATGGGAATAGGCATACGGAAACCGTCTTTTCAGAAGAAATTCTTTTGCGTCATAAAATTTGTTTTGATTTATGCATTTGATAATTTCTTCAGGGAAGATATTTTCTCTTTTGGATATTTCGTATAGAAGACGTATAATTTCACGTTTTTTATTTACGCCAAAACGTGGAAATCCAGATTCTACTAAAGAGGTAATTTTTTGATAAAGCTGCATAGAATTCTTACTGCATTCTTTATTGAAGAATTAATTATTAATTCTTCTTTTTTATTTAACTTCATATAGAACGGTTTTTCTATTAGTATATCTGTAGCATAGAAAATGGCCATAGCCCTGCAGTTTATGTGTTTTGATGCAGAAAACACGGCAGAACACTCCATATCAATTATCTGTATTCCTTTTGTCTTGAACAAGCCGATATTTTCTTCTTCCATGTTTAGAGAGCCAACACTTGCGCAAGCAGCTTTTCTTACATACTGGTTGTTTGTTTTTAAAAAGCTTCCCAACATGTTTTCGTCCGGATATGAAACACTCCAATTCTTGCCACATCCTGATAGCATTTCTGAAAAACTCTCTATTGATAGGCAATTCAAAGGAGTGATAAGGCTTCCTAATTTGATATCCTTTGTGCTCTCTATAAGGCCACAGGAACCGAAAAGTATTATGTTTTTGCATGAGGTATTATTTAGATACAATACCGCATCTCCTGTAAGCGCAGCCCCCATTCCTGTTTGTATCAATGTAAATAATTCGCTATTACCTGTGCTGTATAGCTTCCCTTTCGATAACTCTTTTATGCCAAAGTCTTTCAGAATATCCTTTTTTAAAAAAGGCATAATAATACATGTGCTTTTTATCTTTGATTTTTCTACGCCAAATAATGTTTCAAATTTGTTCATGATTTTACCCATATCTTCTATCATAAAGAGTGGCGGATGGCAAATTTATTGCAAAGTTCTGCCAGTATGCTAATATACGAGCTGCATTCGTAAATTTGGAATACAATTAATGACAAATGACAAGAAAATACTTTTTAAACAGATGAAACAGATACTTTCGGAAACGAAAGTCAAAAGGTGGAAGGATATCTCAGCTGTCCTTGAATCTGTAAAGAGGGATTCTCCTGAGATTGAGGCATTCACTGACAAGGAATTCCTGAATTCACTTCATAATGGTATTGCGTTTATGACGTACGATTTTGGAATTGACGGAGTTTCAATAGAGATAAGCAAGTATGCTCATTGCATGGAAAAAATTTTTACAGACGCTCATACCACTCCCCCTGTTCTTCATTTTATCAGCGGCGATTTTCATGACAAAGCAGATAGTGTTCTTAAGCCGTACTGGAATCGCTTCCATATTCGTGAAATGAACGGATGGGCTAAATGGCACGATGGAAAATGGTTTTCCAAACTTTTCTATGAGGACATTCCCGAAGGCAGTAAAGTTTCCAGTGATCTTGCAGTAGAGATGTGGAGTCAGATAGTCTCTTTTGCAGAAGAACTCGGCTCCTATGTAGTGGATAAAAACATTGCATTGCTCTTTCCTGTTAATATTTTTTCAAATCCAGGGAACTTTGCTATTGCTATTGCAACTATTTTAGTTTCTGAATCTCTTGGTATGTATGTTTTGAATTCCAATCATGATTTCTATTGGGAAGGAGGGAAACCTATTTCAGAACGCAACCCCGGAGAAAAAGCAGGAGTGAGAGATCACTTCTTTAGAAATATTAAGAATCGGGCATTTTTTTCGTTATTTAAAACGCTATATCCATGGAATGGAAAGCAATGGATTCAGGTAAATATAAATCATAAGCAGTCGCGTTACCTAATTACACATTACGGATTTCCTGAGAACAGGGTGTTTGACTTATCTACTTTTATAAGCGATGAATTTTTGAGAGAATATATAAAACAAGATGTCGTATCTTCACGTCGGAGAATGACATATATACTTTCAGATGGTAAGTCTAAAATTAGTCCTATTCCGGTTTCAAAACATGTTGAAAATCTTACAAACTGGATGAAAGAACAGAAGCCCACGGTTTGTGGATTTAGAGAAGGACTTGAGCTTGATTTAACAAGCAAAAAGATTATTTACTGTCTTCAGCCCACACGCGTGATTGCCAGAAAACGCATTGAGAAAGATCTGCATCTTTTTTCCGCGCTTATGAACTACCCTGATTTTCGCGTGAAATTTGAAAGCAATAAAGACTTACAACTTGTTCTCCATATAACAGGGCCTGTTCCTATAGAACATCAGGCAGATCTTGAAACTGTTTTAGGAGCTTATACTGATTTATGCTCAGCATTGCCAAAAGATATTTCTGACCGTATCTTTATCGCATTTTCAGTAGGAACAGAAAAACATCCAAGCTTTAAGGTAAATGGACTAAAGCGCATGCATATTGAGGACATTTACAGACTTGCCACAGTAGTTTTATTTCCAAGTGAAACCGAAGGCAGAGGGCTGCCTATTATTGAGTCAAGTGCATGCGGAATTCCTATTATATGCAGCCGCTATTATCCTGAAGAGGTTTTTGCCAATGTTATAGGTAAAAATCTTTCTGAAGATAAGCAGATAAAGTACATACCTTTTCCTGAAAATGATTTTTCTCATGATTTTCTTGGTAAAGTTACAAAGCTAATGTTCGGAGAAAATGAAGAAGAACTTAAAAAGCATAACAGAGAGGCTGTAAGAATGCGTTACGGTACGGAGGTTCTTGCTGAGACCTTTTATGAATTGCTTAAAACCTTGAAAAAGTCCAAGAACTGATTATAGGAAGATTAAAAATATGCATATCGGATTTATCGAAGACACACATCTTCACGGAGGGACTCAAATCTGGGTTTCCGAAGCTACCAAAGTTTTCATTAACAAAGGAGAGACCGTTACTGTTATTGCGCCTCTTGATAGCTGGGTAGCAAATGAATGTGCTAAAGCCGGAGCGCGTATTATTGCGTATGACTGGGATAGGGTTGTATCCAAAGACGATGAATTTAAAAAGATATGGATTGAAGGTCTGAGTAATTGTGACGTGGCTGTTTGTACTGTGCATCCTCCGAGAAATAGCTTCCATTGTTCTGTTTTTGGCGCTGAATGCATAAAACAAGCTGGTCTTGACACAATTCTTATACCAAAAACAGGGACTATTGTACCTGAATATCTGAGGGAATTTTATCTTCCTGATGACTCTATTAATGTAAGAGTCATCAGTATCACAGACTTTACACGCAAGTATCTTGTTGATAATTACAAAATATCTTCTGAAAAGGTTGAACTCATCTATCAGGGAACAGAAGTTGCCCGTTTTACTTCATCAGATGAAAACAAAGTTGAAGCCTTTAGGCGTTATCCTCTTTGCAGTACTGCCACTCCGGTTCTAGGGTCAGTTGGCTCTTTTGAAGAAAGAAAAGGACAGTCCCTTCTTCTTGAAGCAGTTGCGAAGCTCGCGACCGGTTCCATCCCCGACATCCACTTGATGCTTGTTGGAGACGGGCCGGATGAAGAAATGTTGAAATCAAAAGTCAAAACAATGAATCTTGAAAAAAACGTGACATTTTTTCCATTTACCAGTGAACCAAATTATATTTTTGAAAGAATTAATATATTAGTTCTTCCCAGTCTCTATAAGGAGGGTTTGCCAAATGTCCTGCTTGAAGCAATGTCTATGGGACTGCCTGTTATAGCGTCGGAATTAGCAGGAGTACCTGAAGTTGTTTTTAATGGAGAAACAGGCTGGATGGTTAAACCGGGAGACCAGAGCGAGCTTATAGATGCGATTGTCAAACTCTCCTCAGATAAAAACAATTACCTGCAGATGGGCAAGAACGCCCGTAAGCTTATGGAAGAAAAATTTGATAAAAGAGTTCAGTTTAATGAATTCCTGAAGTTCTTTCACAAGATCACAGGTAAGTGAGTAGAAATAAAGATTTGCAAATAGGAGGATGTCGGAATGGATGACAGTAAGATTGTAGAAGCGGATTTAGGGGCAATTGAAGAATTTAAGAATGCCAGAGAGAAAATTCTAAGCGAAATCCGCAAGGTAATTATTGGGCAGCAGCAGATAATGGATGAAATTTTAATTGCCATGTTTTCCAGAGGTCATTGCCTTGTTGTCGGCGTGCCCGGACTGGCAAAAACATTAATGGTAAATACAATCGCGCAGGTCATGGATCTAAAGTTTAAAAGAATTCAGTTTACCCCTGACCTTATGCCCTCAGATATTACAGGCACGGATATCATGGAGGAGGATTCTCAAACGCACAAGAGGGATTTTAAATTTATAAAGGGCCCAATCTTTGCAAATATCGTGTTGGCTGATGAGATAAACAGAACCCCTCCAAAAACACAGGCTGCTTTGCTTGAAGCAATGCAGGAATACGAGGTAACTGCAGGAGGTACAACCTATCCTCTGGAGCTTCCGTTTTTTATTTTAGCGACACAGAATCCTATAGAGCAGGAGGGCACATATCCTTTGCCTGAGGCGCAACTGGACAGATTTATGTTTAATATTAATATAGACTATCCTTCTAAAACTGAAGAGCAGGAAATAGTCAAATCTACTACATACGAGCTCAATACTGAACTTACTCCTGTATTGGATGGGAAAAAGATACTTGAGCTTCAAAGAATCACAAGGCGCATTCCTGTTTCTGACCATGTAGTCATATATGCGACAAACATTGTAAGAGCATCCAGGCCAAAGGATGCTTCTGCTCCTGAATTTATAAAAGACTGGGTCAGCTGGGGAGCAGGCCCAAGAGCTGCTCAGTATCTAATACTCGGGGCAAAAGCAAGAGCAATAACACGGGGTGACTATAACGTATCCTGTGAGGATGTGAGGAGTGTTGCTGCTCCTGTGCTCAGGCACAGGATTATTAATAATTTTAACGCAGAAGCTGAAGGAATAGACTCAGAGAAGGTTGTAGAGAAGCTGCTCAATACAATTACAGAACCAACAGAAAAGGATTATGCAAAGCTATCGTAGATTTCTTGATCCAAAGGTAATTGCAAAGATATCCAATCTGAACCTTGTTGCAAAACTTGTTGTTGAAGGATTTATATCCGGTCTGCATAAAAGTCCATATCAGGGATTCAGCGTTGAATTCTCTGAACATAAAGAATATTCCCCAGGAGATGATCTGAAACATGTAGACTGGAAAGCATATGGAAAAACAGATAAATTTTATATAAAGAGATATGAAGAGGAAACAAATCTTAAAGCCTATATTCTTCTGGATGCAAGTAATTCCATGTTCTTCAAGTCAGGACATGTTTCAAAGTATGAATATGGCTGTTTTCTTGCTGCATCCCTTGCTTATCTGATGATTAAGCAAAGAGACTCTGTAGGTCTTGTGGTATTTGATGAGAAAATTAGGAACTATATACCTCCTAAGTGCAGTAGAGGTCACTTAAAAAACATCCTGCAAACACTTGATAGAACTTCATCAGGACAAAAAACTAATATTAGCAAAACCTGCCATGATCTGGCTGAAACAATAAAAAGACGAGGATTGATAATCTTGATATCAGACCTGTTTGACGATGCGGAATCAGTAATAAAGGGGTTAAAGCATTTCAGGCATAAAAAACACGAGGTCATTGTTTTTCACGTTCTTGACAAGTATGAGACAACATTTCCATATGATAAGCCTGCTGCTTTTCAGGATATGGAAACAAGAAAAACTCTTTCAGTAAATCCTAAACTTATCCGCGAGGAATATTGGGCGGAGATGGATAACTTCACCAATAAATATAAACGCGATTGTTCTGAAGGCATGATAGACTATGTAAAGGTGGATACATCTGCGCCTCTGGACGTAGTGCTGTGTTCATATCTTTCCAAAAGAGCAAGATTAGGATAAATGTCAATATTCTTCCTTAATCCGATTTTCCTCTTTGGTATGCTGTCAGGGCTTATTCCTGTCGTAATACACCTGGTATCAAACCACAAAACCGAAACTGTCCAATTCAGTACTTTAAGATTCTTAAAACTCTCGCATCTTAGAACAATGACTAGACTAAAGCTCAGACAGATTGTATTATTATTGCTCAGAATCCTTATCCTTATACTCATATCACTTGCAATATCAGGACCTGTTGTAAAATTCTCCGGATTTTCATTTTTCGGGAAAGGGAAAGCAGTAAGCGCTGTTATTATCCTTGATAATTCATACAGCATGGCTTATAGAAGCGCAGATACTCCTTTTATAAAGGCAAAGGCTGCTGCTGTGCAAATATCAGGATCCATGAAAAGATCAGATGAAGTTGCACTTATCATAACAAACAGCACAGGGTATCAAGATAGTCTTGGCGTCTTCTTAGACAGATCAAAGATTCAGGATATTATGCCGGATATTTCATTGTCAAATGATTACGCTGACATTGGAAAGGCTTTAGGCAAAGCAATAGAAATTCTTGCTAAGTCTGCAGGCCCCAACAAAGAGATATATTTAATCACAGATTTGCAAAAGGCTTCATGGAATAATATAGAATCACCTATTAATCTCACCTCTGACATGCATCTATCTCTTGTGAATGCAGGAAAGGAAGATTTTTCTAATACTGCAATAACAGATGTAAAGATTAAGTTACAGAGAATGTCTCTGCAGGCAAATGCTGAGATAAATAATTTTTCAGGCTATGCGACAAAAACCAATGTATGTATCTACATTGACAATATGAAAAAACAGGAACAGGCAGCATATATAGATGCCAACTCAAAGATTATCCTGAATTTCTCAGTAGACATGGATAAGCCGGGATTGCATCACGGCTATATCAGTATTGAACATGACGGACTGAACATAGACAACAGATATTTTTTTACTGTTAATGCAGCTCCTGTATTTCCGGTACTCCTTGTTAATGGCCATAAGTCCGTTTTTCCATATTTGGATGAGTGCTTTTATTTAAGATCTGCCTTAAGTCCGTCTAAGGGCTCATTATCAAGTATAAAAATAGATGAAACAACAGCAGGAAGTTTCTTATCTAAAAACCTAGATAAACATTCTCTTATTATACTTGCCAATGTAAAAGTTAACAGCCAGAGTATTCCAGACACACTAAAACCATACGTATCTAAAGGTGGAAATCTGCTGATATTCGTGGGAGATAATATTAATATTTCAGATTACAACCGTTTCTTTTATGAGAGTGGATTACTGCCCTCAAAACTTCTTATGCCGATGGGAGACGAAGATGACCATATCCATTTTTTTGCATTTGCAAAAGTGCATTATAAAAATAAGATATTTGACATATTTGAGGGAACAAATGTCAATTTGAGTCGTATACATTTTTATAAGATTTATGCTGTACAATATGACCCTGCCATGGAAAAATCAACAAAGGCGCTGGCCTGGTACACGAACGGTTATCCTATGTTCTTAGAAAAACAGTTGGGTAAAGGAAGAATCTTTCTGTTTACGAGTTCTCCTAATATTTCGTGGAATGACTTCCCTATTCATCCTGCATACCTGCCGTTTCTACATCAGATTATATATTCACTGGAACAAGATACAACTCAGCCGCAAAGTTATTTAGTTAATTCAGCACCCAGGCTTAAGATTCCTCCTGACGTGGAAAAAGTTTCAGTAATAAGCCCGGATGGTACTCTCTGGCAGACTACATCCATTGAGAACGATACATTTAGCTATACCAACACAAAAACGTCAGGTATTTATCAGGTTAATCCAGGCAAGACTCTATTTGCTGTTAACCTTGATACTAAAGAGTCAGATCTGTCAAAAATAGACAGAAACGAGATTGACAGGTATATAAAAGGGAATTTGAGCTTTATATCCGCATTTGATGAGATTATTCCGAGTATGAGGAGAACAAGAGAAGGCGTAAGACTCTCAAATCCTTTACTCTTTCTATTAATATTGCTGCTGCTTATTGAGGGAATTATAGCTAATAGATTTATTCCCTCCTATGCTGAGCGCAAAAAAATATTTATAGGTGCAAGAACCGTTAAATAGGTAAATCATGGACTTGTGGCGACTGCAAAATATAGGAATAGAATTTGAGAATCAGGTAAATCCTTTTTTGCTGGTCGTAATACTCGCCATAGCTGTCACTGCTGTAATCTTAACATATCTCAGGCTTTACTCTGTTCTTTCCAGGAAGCAGACAACGTGGATAATTTTCCTAAGGATTCTTTTGATAATCATAGTTTTAGGCGCAGTATTCAGACCGAGACTCAGTTTCTTGAAATCAAAGCTTCAGAAATCCTGCTGTTTGATCTTGTTTGATACTTCAAAAAGCATGGGGGAACGTAGCCCCTTTTCGCCAAAGAGTAAATTAGAGATAGTTAAAGATACAATTCAGAGAGATAAAAATAATTTTATCAGAAGACTATCTAAACAGTTTATAGTCAGAATATTTGAATTTTCAAAGGGTTCTGCTGAGATATCTGAAAAAGAGATACCTGCAAAGCTCAGCGCACATGGCAATTCTACAGATATTGCTGCTTCAATAGAAAATGCAGTAAAAACAATTGAAGAAAGCCCTGTATCCGGGGTGATATTATTTACTGATGGAAATGATAATGCAGGCAAAAACATAGTCAAAAGAATTAAAAGACTTGCAATTCCGATATACAGTGTTGGATTGGGCAATATAGAGGCAAATAAATCATTTAAGGATGTATCAATCAGCAATATCAACTCTCCGTCAATCGGGTATTTGGGAGAAAAGATAAATATAGATATTGGGATTAAAAGTCAAGGATATGAGGGGAAACTGGTTTCTGTTAATGTAGAGCTGGATGGAGATGTGATATCCAGCAGCAGTGTATTGCTAAAGGAATCCGAGAATGTACAAAATCTGGAAATCGGTCTTATCCCAAAACAAGTAGGCGTATGTAGATATATTGTGGAGATTCCTCCTTTGGAAGGAGAACTTATAACGCAGAACAATAAAAGGACTTTTACTGTTCTCATAACCAGTCAGAAAATAAAAGTGCTCTATATTGAAGGAGGTCTGAGATGGGAATATAAATTCCTTAAAAGGACACTTGAGTCTGACCCGCATATAGATCTTACTGCTTTTATATTAACTTCATCAGGACAGTTTTATCAGCAAGGGGTTTCTACTTCTCGAGAAATCAATGATATTCTGCATCATAAGGAAAATCTTAAAGAGTATGACATTATCATTCTTGGAAATATTAAAAACATGTTTGATGAAAAATCTGTTTCTAATATTATGAATTTCACCAGAAATGGCGGCAGTTTTCTCATTTTAGGTGGTAAAAATTCTTTTGAAAGCGGAGGATATCAAAGAAGCGAACTATCAAAAATATTCCCTGTTGCTCTAAAGGGCAACGGTGAGTGGGAAAAGAGAACTTTTATACCAGTGCTCACACCTGAAGCATCCAGACATCCAATCCTAAAGAATATAAGAACATTACCTGCTTTATCCGGGTTTAATCTTCTCTCAAGACCTAAGCCTGGGGCTGTAGTGTTGCTTTACGCTTCAGACTTTAAAGTCTCGGGGAGAAAATGGCCAGTATTGATAGTTCAAAATTATGGAGAAGGAAAATCAGCAACTATAGCAACTGATTCTACATGGAAATGGGCATTTGCCGAAGATATTAGTACGTATCAGACATTCTGGGGACAGATGGTGAGATGGCTGTGCTCTGGAGATAAAAAGCCGAAAGAAGGCACAGATCATCTCATCATATATACAAACAAGGATTATTATGAGCCTGGTGAGATAATTCATATTATGGCATCTGCGTACGATAAAGAATATCGCAGATATGATAAAGCAAATATAAATTGTCAAATAATTACACCATTGAATAAAAAGACCTTTCTGAACTTGACTAATGTGGAAGGTAAAACAGGAGAATATGGAGCAGATTACGAGGCAGATGACATCGGATATTACCAATTAAAGGCTGCTGCCAAAAGCGAAGACATTTCAGAAGAGAAACTAATTGAGTTTGCTGTTGGCAATCCCTACATGGAAGAGGAAGACATTGGTTTGAACGACATCCTGCTCAAGGACATAGCGTTATCTACAGGAGGAGCATATCATACACCAAAGAATATAGATGATATTTTAAATGAAATAAAAGTCAGGCATAGACAAGCAGTTACATCTTACAGCATAAAATTACACAACTCTCTCCTACTTCTCTTTCTTTTTATCATACTTCTCAGTGCAGAATGGCTTATAAGAAAAAAGCTGCAGCTTATATAGAACTTTCTTTATAACATTTCTCTAGTTTTTCATACCATTGGTTGCCAAACATTCTGATAAGGGCTTTCTTACACGTCTGAAAGACAGGGATTGAGCCTCCTAAAGCTGATTTACATTCAGGATATCGGCAGTATCTTAATGATATTATTTTCCCCAGCCGTATAACCCTTATTGGAAATAAAGAGCAGGAGATGGGTTTTATTTGAACGGGGTCTATTTTAGTGTTTACACAATAAGTATGAATAGCGCATTTGGTTATTCCTTCATGCTTGTATGAAAAAACGCACGGTCCGTTATCGTAAAGAGACTCAACACAACGGCTTCCGCTTCGATATGTTTCTGTATATCCATTCTTTTTTATGAGTTTTATATTTTTACCCGGAAGATATTGTTCAATCCCTTTTAAATGTTCATCTATTATTTTTACATCTTCCTCAGATATTGGTGCTCCAAAGTCTCCTGTTGCACAACACTCCCCGTGACAGACCTCAAGGCAACAGGAAAAATTGGTTTTTAAAATATCCTCGTCAACAACAACTTCATCTACTATTATCATTTTAAAACCTTCTTTAAAAATCTTCCCGTATATGAGAGCGTATTCTTAGCAACCTGTTCCGGAGTTCCTTCTGCTACAACCTCTCCCCCATTGTCTCCTCCCTCCGGTCCAAGATCTACAATATAATCAGCTGTTTTTAGAACATCTAAATTATGTTCAATTACCACCACTGTATTCCCTTTATCCACTAATCTTCCTAAAACGTCTAATAGCTTTTGAACATCTGCAAAATGCAGGCCTGTGGTTGGTTCATCAAGTATATAGAGCGTCCTGCCTGTTGAAACCTTGCTTAATTCACTAGCCAGCTTAACCCTTTGCGCTTCTCCTCCTGAGAGAGTGGTAGCAGACTGTCCCAATTTCACATACCCCAGCCCTACATCATTCAGAGTCTGCAGTCTCCTTTTTACAGGTGGAATATTTTCAAAAAGTTTCATTGTTTCTTCAATTGTCATATCCAGAACATCTGCTATGTTTTCATCCTTGTATTTTATCTCCAGAGTTTCTCTATTGAATCGTGTTCCTCTGCATGTTTCGCATGTTACATAAACATCCGGAAGAAAGTGCATTTCAATCTTTATTAAACCGTCCCCCTTACATGCCTCACATCTTCCGCCCTTAACATTAAAAGAGAATCTTCCTGGCTTATATCCCCTTGCTCTTGAGCCAGGAACCTGAGAAAACAAACGTCTTATATAATCAAAAGCGCCTGTATATGTGGCAGGGTTAGAACGTGGGGTTCTGCCTATTGGCGACTGAGTGATATTTGCAACCTTATCTATTTGAGAAAATCCTTTAATATCAACATGTTTACCCGGTTTTTCTTTTGAACCGTATAGGATTTGAGCCAGAGCCCTATACAGTGTTTCGTCAACCAGTGTGCTTTTGCCGGAACCAGATACGCCTGAAACACAGACCAATAACCCTAGAGGAATATTTACGTTTATCTTTTTTAAATTATGTTCAAAAGCTCCCAGTATTCTAAGCTGCTTTTCAGTTGGTTTTCTTCTTTGTTTAGGTGTATCAATCTTGATTTTTCCTGACAGATATTTACCTGTAATAGAATTCTTGTTTTTTATTATTTCTTCCGGCTTGCCACACGCTACAATATTTCCGCCATGGATACCAGCTCCCGGACCAAGATCTATTACATAATCTGCATTTCTTATTGTTTGTTCATCATGTTCTACAACAATAACTGTATTCCCCAGGTCGCGTAGACTGGTCAATGTCTTCAGCAATTTTCTGTTATCTCTCTGGTGAAGCCCAATACTTGGCTCATCCAGAATATACAGCACTCCCACAAGACTTGAACCAATTTGTGTAGCGAGCCTGATTCTCTCTCCTTCTCCTCCTGAAAGGGTCTGCGCTGTTCTATCCAAAGTAATATAGTCAAGTCCTACATTGGAGAGAAATGTTAATCGTTCCCTGACTTCCTTCAGAATATCACGCGCAATAAGTTCTTCTGTTTTCCCCAAACGCAGATTATTAAAGAATCTGATAGTAGATTTGATTGATAAAGAACATATTTCTGCTATTGATTTCTTATTGATTTTCACAGCAAGACTCTGAGGGGAAAGTCTTGCACCTTTACACTCAGGACATAATCTGACTCTCATGTATTTATTGTAAATCTCCGACTTTACATATTCAGAATCGGTTTGGCTCCACCTTCTCTCAAGGTTGTTAATTACCCCCTCAAATTTCATTGTATGTCTGTGGATTCTGCGTCTGAGCCGCAGCGTAAAATCAAGTTTTTCTTCTGTCCCGTACAGAATCATGTTTTGATGTTCTTTGCTTAAATTCCTGAATGGAACATCAAGGTCTATATTATAGTGCTCAGCAACTGTCTCCAGCATCTGAAATAGGTATCTTCTTGTTGCCGCTTTCCAGCGATGGCGTCTTGTTGTTATTGGATCGCTCCATGAAACAATTGCGCCATCATTAATTGACAGATTGCCATCAGGCACAATCAGGTCCGGATCGACTTCCATCTTCCTGCCCAGTCCATTACACGTTTTACATGCTCCATAAGGACTATTAAACGAAAACATGCGAGGTGTAAGTTCAGAATAATTTATTCCACAATTAATACATGCAAAATGTTCGCTGAATAGGATATCTTTCTTATTGTTAACGCACACTAAAATTAAACCTTCACCCAGTTTCAGAGCGGTTTCTACGGAATCGGTAAGTCGCGATTTGATATCAGGTTTTATAACGAGTCTGTCTACAACAACTTCAATATTGTGTTTTTTATTCTTATCGAGTTTAATGTTTTCTTCCACATTACAGATATTTCCATCAACTCTGAGTCTTACAAAGCCTTTTTTTCTGATGTCTTCAAAAAACGCGCTATACTCCCCTTTTCTACCTCTTACTACTGGTGACATAAGCATAATTTTAGAGGATTGAGGGAGTTTCATAATATTGTCAATAATTTGCTGTGGAGTTTGCCGCTCGATCCTTCTTCCGCATTTATGACAGTGGACTTTTCCTATACGTGCAAATAACACTCTCAGATAATCGTAGACTTCTGTTACTGTTCCAACTGTTGAGCGCGGATTTCTTGCAGAGGTTCTTTGTTCAATGGAGATAGCAGGAGAAAGTCCTCCAATATAGTCAACATCCGGCTTATCCATTTGTTCAAGGAACTGACGCGCATAGGAAGACAGGCTTTCTACATACCTTCTCTGTCCTTCCGCATATATAGTATCAAAAGCCAGAGAGGATTTGCCTGAACCACTCAGGCCTGTAATAACAACAAGTTTATTTCGTGGAATTTCCAGATCTATGTTTTTAAGATTATGCTGACGAGCGCCTTTTATGACTATACTGTTGCTATTCATATACTAACAGACTCATACTACACTTACCTCATAGCCGAGATATTTCTCAAATGCTTCTTTTACTGGCTCAAGCACATGAGAGGAAGTAACACTAACATGATGACGATGTCCCATATATCCTATTTTTTGAAGCACATTCTGTAATCCATCAATCTCTGCCACTCCCGCACAACCAAAGAAATCTTCAGGGATAGTATCATCTGTAAAACGTCCCTTTCCGAGATAGAACTTCAGTTTACCTGCTTCAGTCAGCATACTGCCAAATGTTATTGGGTTAGGCGCAATACGACCTACGTTGCATCCATAAGAACATCCTTTACCTACAGCATTGGCCAGGATTGCATGGTCGGTAATTTTACCCTTGCCTGTCATCATGCTTTGCGGTGCTGAACCACAGTGAAAAAGGATACATTTATCTTCTTCATCTCCATAGTTATTGTTCCAATCTAGAACTGTTGCAACATTACCTGATGCCTGAGATAAGGCGTACATGGCCACTGCATTGCCCACATCTACCTCACAGGCAGCAATCATACCACGATCATTCATCTCGCTTAAAAGAACACATGGTGAGATGCCAAGCTGCTGCTGCATTTCGATCCAGCAGCGGATTGCTACTGCGTCCATCCCATATTCCTCAATAACGTTATCAATTGCAACTCCAAGTCTCACAATGGTATGAAACGCTTTTTGAGGAACTCCTTTCCATGAGCAATATTGTTCCAACCTCTTTGTCTTTGCCTGTATCTTTTTATCAGTATCCTTGAATGAGGACATTCTTGCGAAAATATTAGACAGGTCCAATGTTTCCATAGTAATTCCGTACTTTTGCAACGCCAGCTCATCAATGCGAACCGTTTTAAAGGCTGTTGTTCTCGCGCCTATGGCTCCAACAACCAGTTTTTTCATTCCATTCACAACTCTGCATGTTCGGTCGAAAGAATCAATATTTACAGCAAATTTTTTATCTTTCGGATGCACAGTATGCGGTTTAAGCGCAGTAAAGGGTATATCGTTCTGACAAAACATATCCATGATGGAGAACTTTCCGCAAAATGCGTCTCTTCGCAACTCTGGTCTCATTTTATCCAGTTCATCTGGATATGCCTGGATTAATATAGGAACACCCGCATCTTTAAGAGCTGCAACTGCGCCTGTTTCATCTCCAAAATTGGGAAGGCACAGAATTACACCATCAAACAGTCCCTTATTTTTTTGAAGAAAATCAGCGAATATCTTTCCTTCTTTTACAGTTTCAACTGCTCCGTTGCGCGTAGCATTAGCGTCCAGCATTAGAGTCTCATGTCCCAGTTTGTTCAGAGCTGCACTCATTTCATTACGTGCACCTTTAAGCAGTGTTGCAGGGAAAAAGCCACGACTTCCAAAGTAAAGCGCAAATACAGATTTTTTTGTCTTCATAGTTCTCCTTCTCTTTGTATTTTAAAGCAGTTATTTATATTTAGTCATGAATTGCCCGATTTTTTTGTATGCCTCTCTTAAAATATCTTCTTCCGGCAGGAAAACAATCCTGAAGTGTTTTGTGTCTGGCTTTTGGCCAAATCCTGCGCCTGGAACAACAACAACCCCGGTTTCATAGATTAAATCAGAAACAAATTTTCTGTCCGATACTGCTACATCTATTCTAGGAAATGCATAAAACGCTCCCTTTGGTTTTACACACCTGACGTTTGGAATAGCATTGAGCATTTGGTGTGTAATATCTGCCCTTTGTTTAAGCTTTGCATTTGCCTCTTTTATGTGTGATTGATCTCCTTCCAGAGCTGGCTTTACTGCATACTGCTCAGGATGATTTGCGCAGAGTCTTGCACGTGTTAGTTTCTGCATAGTCCTGTAATAGTCTCCCGTATTTTCCTCTTTACCGCTTACAACACACCATCCGATACGCAGTCCTGGGGAAAGGTATGACTTTGAAAGTCCGCCAAAAGTAAGAACAGATGCCTCTTTTGAGATACAAGCGGTAGCGATATGCTCATTAGTATCAAAAACAAGTTTGTCATATATTTCATCGGAAAATATTACGAGATTATGCTCAAGAGCAAGATCAACAATTTGTGTAAGAGTTTCCCTTGTGTAAACTGCGCCTGTTGGATTATTAGGATTTATAAGAATAATCGCTCTTGTATTTTTGTCTATTTTTCTCTTTATATCGTTAATATCAGGCTGCCAGTCATTTTCCTCATCTAAGTAATATGGATTAATTCCTGCGCTGAGCTTTGTCAGCACCGCTGTGTACAAAGGATAACCAGGTGAAGGCACCAATACATTTTCATCAGGATTCACAAGACTTGTCAATGCTATTTCAATAGCTTCGCTTCCTCCATTTGTGATAAAGGTATCCTGAATATTGCGTATTCCCTTTCTATGTGCTTCATTCTTAACAGATTCAATTGCTTCATCAATTCCGGATGACGGGGAATATCCAGTAAATCCCTTCTTCATTGCATTATATGTAGCCTCAATAATATGACGCGGCGTTTTGAAATCAAATTTTATTGGGTCGCCTATGTTGAGATAAAGCATCTTCCTGCCCTGAGAGGCTGCCTTCTCAGCTATTAGCACAATATCCCTAACAGCATATTTAATGTCTTTTGTTCTTTCCGCCGATTTGATATATGAATTCACTAATTCTCTCCCTTCAACTTAGATAAATAAGATAATGCCAAGTCCGTATAATGTCAATAGAATATGTACTCTTTTTTTTTGACAAGACCAAGAGCCCTTTGTTATAGTAGCGGCATGAAAATAGGGATCATAGGACTTCCTCAGGTTGGCAAGAAGACTTTATTTGAAATACTCCTGCAGGAGAAGCTCAATATATCTGATAATCTAAAAACAGATGTAATCCCAGGTGTTGTAAAGGTAAAAGACCCTAGATTCGATAAACTTGTATCTATGTATGCTCCTCAAAAAGAGGCTCCTGCAACAATAGACATAGCGCTTCTTCCTAAAATAGAAAAGGAAACCGTATCAAGCGGAGAGGTTTTTGTAAAGATCGCAGATGTGGATGCGCTTTGCCATATAGTTCGCTCATTTGAAGATGAATCGATTTATCATGTGGAAGGTTCAATTAATCCCATTCGAGATATAGACGCAATTAATTCCGAACTAATTCTGAATGATATGATATTTATAGAAAAAAGGCTTGAAAGAATAGATAAAGAGCTTTCAAGAAAAAAAGATATAGAAAGAGAAAAAGACAAAGAAATGCTTTTAAAATTAAAGTCTCATCTTGAGAAAGAACTGCCTCTCAGAACCATGTCTCTAAATGAAGAAGAAAGAAAGCTTACATCAGCCTATCAATTTATTTCTATGAAGCCGATGATAATAGTTCTGAATGTTGAAGAAGACAAAATAAAGGATATGAGTCTTCTTAATTCTGTAAATCGGAAGTATAAAGACCTAAAAATAACACTAATGCAGGTTTCTGCTAAAATAGAAGCTGAGATAGCCTCTCTTCCAAAAGAAGAACAAAAGGACTTTCTTTCTGCTCTTGGGATAGAGGAACCAGCAGTCAACGCTCTAACGAGATCATTTTATAAAACATTGGGTTTAATATCGTTCTTTACCGTGGGCAAAGACGAAGTTCGGGAATGGATGGTCAGGAAGAACTCAACAGCTCCTGAAGCCGCAGGAGTGATTCACACAGACCTGCAGCGCGGGTTCATAAGGGCGCAGGTTATTAAATACGAGGATTTAATATCCCTTGGCACAGAAGCAAAAGTAAAGGAAGCTGGAAAATGTTATGTCAAAGGGAAGGATTATATTGTAGAGGATGGAGATATAATAGATATAAGGTTTAATGTATGAGATCAGTATTGATAACAGGATGTTCGTCCGGACTTGGATTGTATATGGCTGAATCATTGCAAAAGGATGGATGGAATGTGTTTGCCACAGCGAGAAAGGAAGCGGATATTGAGAATTTGAAGAGCAAAGGAATCGATGCATATTACTTGGACATCACAGATTCTGGTTCTATTGAAGAACTAGTTAAATATGTTTCTGAGAAAACAAATGGAAAGCTATATGCGCTGATCAATAATGCAGGATGCGGATATTCAGGAGCACTTGAGGATATAACAAGAGACGCTATGCGCAAACAGTTTGAGGTCAATGTATTCGGAGTGCATGAACTTACTAATCAAATAATTCCAATATTTCGCAAAAACAAAACAGGGCGGATCATTAATATAAGTTCTGCTGCAGGAAGATTCAGCACTCCGTTTATGGGAGCTTATTCAGCATCAAAATTTGCTCTTGAAGCGCTTTCTGACGCACTGCGGCTTGAGCTCAGAAACACAGGCATAAATGTCTCTATTATAGAACCCGGTCCTATTAAAAGTGATTTCAGTAAAAACGCCTTAGCTATCTTTCAAGACCAGGTCAATCCTCCTGAGAACAGTCATTACAAAGACATATACGAAAAAATGGGTAAATACAGGCGTTCAAAGGAAACGAAAAAGAACACTCCAGGACCTGAAGCACTCTATAAAAAAGTCAAGCATGCCTTGGAGAGTAAAAGACCCAAGATCAGATATCCAGTCACTATAACTGCTTACCTTGCTTCATATCTCAAACGTGTTTTTCCTGACAGATTCCTGGACATCCTATTAAAGATTTATCTAAATAGGAAATATGGCAAGTTGTGATTTATAAGTCTTCGTCTTCCGATTTAAACGCGCGTGATTTTTTCTTTTCCACACTCCTAACAGCATAAATATATCATATAGCATATTGCGAAATAAGTTTGAATATGAATAATATCTGGTATAATAAAAAAAATGAAGATAGCCAATAAAATAAGCATGTTATTTCTGGGAGTTACTATTATGCTTGCAGGAATAACCATGCCTATCCTTTATCATTTTTCCAAAGTTACTTTGAGAAAATGCATATACGACAATTTAATTTCTACTGCTGCTTCAAGATCCAACCAAATTAAAATGTTCTTAAAATCAGGTAAAAAAGCAATTGAGCAATTATCACACGGCGTTATTTTTAAAGAGTTTTTATTGTCAAAGAAAGAGGATAAAGATTATAGCCAGAATTTTAATAGGATCATAAAAAGATTTAAAAATACAGTCGGAGTCGGAGACCAAAATTATTTTTATGATATTTTTATCTTGAATAAGGAAGGTATAATTATCGCTTCAAGTGATGAAAACGATATTGGGGAAAACAAAAGTGAGAATGCATATTTCCTAGGCGCAAAAAAAGAGCCTTTTATTAAGGACGCCTACATATCCACTAAAAAGCAGTTTGAAACCATTGCTTTTTCCGTGCCGATTCTCATCGGTAAGAATAATGTTTTCTTTGGAGTTCTTGTAGCAAGGTGCTCTATGAAAGGAATAAATACAATAACAGCAGATATGAGCGGATTAGGTAAGACAGGTGAAATTTACCTAATAAATAAAGACGGTTATATGATAACTACTTCAAGATTTAAAGAAGATACATTCCTTAAATTAAAAGTTGATACGAAAAATGCAAGACATTGTCTGAGGCATAAGGGCAAAAAACATGTTACAGAAGCGAAACAAATAGCTATTTCCCTTGATTACAGAGGCATAAATGTCCTTGGAACACATGAATATATCGATGAAATGCAGTGGGGACTTATAGCAGAAATTGATAGAAAAGAAGTATTAGAGCCTTTGGCTAAAATGAGAAGCTTGTTTTTAAAAATATTATTATTTGTCCCAATTATTGCATGGTTGATCGGTATTTATGTTTCAAGACTCATCGCCAGGCCAATTGATGAACTGCATAGGGGAACAGAGATAATAGGTGATGGTAATTTGGACTATAAGGTAGGGACAGATGCAAAAGACGAAATCGGTCAGCTCTCAAGGGCATTTGACCAGATGACTGAGCGTTTGAAAGGAACAACAACATCGATAGATAATCTTAATAAAGAGATTACTGAGCGAAAGCAGACAGAAGAAGCTTTGAAAGAAAGCGAAAAAAAATTCAAAACAATCACAGAAAATTCTGCCGATGCCATTTTTATTGCTGATAGCACTGGCGAGTATATTTATACAAACAAAGCTGTTACAGAGTTGCTTGGTTTTACTAAGGAGGAGATGAAGGGTAAAACAATAATTGATATGGCTCCACAAAATAAGATTAATGATCATCTTGAGATTTTTAAAAGTATAAAGACTGAAGGTAAAATCTTAACGGAAATTGAACTTCTTAAAAATGATGGCACCTATATTTCAACTGAATTAAATACGATTATCTTGCCCGACGGTAATGTGTATGGCAGTTGCAGGGACATCACCGAGCGCAAGCAGGCGGAGGAGGAACTAAAAACATCTTCTTTAGCAACTGAAACATCCATGAATGCGATCTTTGCGGCAGACTTAAAAGGGATAATTACTTACGCAAACACTTCTGCGTCAAAAATGTGGGGTTATAAAAACACCGAGGAAATGATTGGTACTAATGCCATAGAATACTGGACTGAATCAACACAGGGTAAAGCCGGAGAGATGATAGTGAGATTATTGAAAGAGGGTAATGTCGCAACTTCGGGAGTATTAACAGGAAAGAGACTGGACGGAACTGAATTCATTGTCGAATCAAATTCGATAATAATAAAGGATAAAAATGGAAAGCCAGTGGGATTAATAGGTTCCTTCTCCGATATCACCGAACGCAAGAAGTCGGAGCAAAAACTCAAAGAGGCAATGGAAATAAAATCGCAATTTATTTCTATGGCATCTCATGAATTAAGAACTCCTCTTACAGCAATTAAAGAAGGTATTGCCATTGTAATGGATGGCTCTACTGGAAAGATTAATGACGAGCAGGAAGATTTTTTAGGTATGGCAAAGCGAAATGTAGATAGACTTGCGAGATTAATAAATGATGTTTTGGATTTTCAGAAACTTGAGGCTGGCGGGATTAAATTTGACATACAGGAAAAAGATATAAACGAAGTTGTTGAGGAAGTTTATGAAACGATGGTTCCATTAACAAAAGAGAAAGGGCTAAATTTTGTTGTTAAACTTGACGAAAATCTGCCTAAGGCAAGATTTGACAATGATAAGATCATCCAGGTATTGACTAATATCGTCAACAATGCCATCAAGTTTACAGAAAAGGGTGCAATCACAGTTACAACAAGTAAACAGGATAATGTAGTTTGTGTTGCGGTGCAGGATACAGGTCCCGGTGTCGAAAAAGAGGATATACAAAAACTATTTCATAAGTTTGAACAATTAGCGAAACAAGACGACAGAAAAACAGGCGGGACAGGTCTTGGACTTGCGATTTCCAAAGAGATAGTCGAAAAACATAACGGGGAAATATGGGCAGAGTCAAAGCATGGTAAAGGCACCAAATTTATATTCACATTGCCTGTACAAGAGGAAAAGGAGGAATAAAACATGTCTGACAAGAAACGTATACTCATAGTAGAAGATGAAGTTGATATTGCAAAGGTTGTTAAAAAGAGACTTTCAGAGCACGGTTTTCAAGGCATAATTGCGGTTGACGGCTATCAGGGAGTTGAACTCGCCCACAAAGAGAGACCTGATTTAATCATTCTGGATTTAATGCTGCCTGCAGGCGGAGGCTTATCGGTTTTAAAGAAAATAAGGATAGCTACGAATACCATGGATATTCCTGTTATTGTTCTTACAGGAATTCAAGACGAGAAATATAAGCAACAGGTTCTGGATGAAGGGGTTGATGCGTATATGGAAAAGCCATATGAAGCCAGCGAGTTAATAGAGACCATAAAGAAAATTTTAGGAACCTAAGGGGTTTGAAATTGTCAAATTTATTAGATGCTCTTATTAAAGAAAATTTAATAACAATAGAACAGCTTCAGGATGCTAAAGATAAGCAAATTGGCGCGAAAAAGCCAATTCAGGAATTGCTAATAGAGATGGGGTTTATTAAGGAAGAAGATTTTATGAAAACTGCATCAATGGTCCTTAATATGCCGGTTATAAATCCAAATAATGAAAATATAGATTCATCCACTGTAGATTTGATATCTTGTGAGACAGCAAAACGTTATGGGGTTTTTCCTGTGCGTAAAAAAGGCAATACGCTTATATTGGCAATGAGTAATCCCCAGGATATTATGGCTCTGGACGATATAAAGCTTATGACCAAAATGGAGGTAAAGCTGGTTTTAAGCAAAAAGAGCGATATCAGTGACTGTATTAAGAAGTATTATCAATTGGATGATAGTCTTTATGATCTTTTAAAAAATGTTGCGGATGATGGTAAAATTGAATCGCTTAAGGGGGGCGAATCAAAGGGTGAGGCGATCAGCGCCGGGATACTTGAGGAGCATTCACCAATTATAAAGTTGGTCAATCTTATACTAAGTGATGCAGTAAAAGTTAGAGCAAGCGATATTCACATTGAGCCTCAGGAGAATTACGTTGATGTAAGGTATAGGATAGACGGTTATCTGAAAGACATCATGAGAATTCCCAATAATATTCATCCCAGGCTCTCTGCTCGTATAAAAATCCTATCAAATCTGGATATTGCAGAGACCAGAAAGTCTCAAGATGGCAGATTTACAATGTCAGCTAATGGAAGAAAAATTGATTTAAGAATTTCTATAATACCCACATATTACGGCGAAAAAATAGTATTGAGACTGCTGGATGCAAAAGAGGCTAAGATTGAGCTGGATAAGATAGGTTTTCAGCAGAAGGAACTGAGTATTTTTACGGAAACACTTAACAGACCTGGTGGAATGGTTTTAGTTACCGGGCCCACCGGCTCCGGCAAAACCTCTACTCTTTATGCGGCATTGAATTATATAAAAAGTGAAACAAAAAACATTATTACAATTGAAGACCCAATAGAATATCTAATAGACGGAATTAATCAAATACAGATTAATCCTGTAAAAAATATCACCTTTACGACTGGTTTAAAAAGCATCCTGAGACAGGATCCAAATGTGATTTTGGTCGGGGAAATAAGAGATAAGGAGACAGCAGAGATTGCTTTTAGAGCTTCTCTGACAGGACACATTGTTTTTTCCACACTGCATACAAATAGCGCAGTTTCTTCAATTACGAGATTACTGGATATCGGGTTAGAGCCGTATTTAATAGCATCTTCTATTATCTTAATCGCTGCCCAGAGATTAGTCAGGATCATATGCCCCCATTGTAAAGAGGAATACACACCGAATGAGGAGACAATTGATAAATTCGGAACTTATATAGAAAAATTCAATATAAGGAAATTTTATAAAGGCAAAGGCTGTGAGCAATGTATCTTTACCGGTTTTCTTGGCAGAACCGCTATCTTTGAGATATTAAAGATAGATGAAAAAATAAAGGATCTCATTTCTGAGAAATCCACGGAAGACATCATACTCAGGGAGGCAAGAAAGCGCGGGATGAAACAATTAAATGAGTCAGGATTTGAAAAAGTAGCAAAAGGTATAACGACATTAGAAGAAATTGGGAAAGTCGTGGGTATTGTTAAGGAGGATAAAATCTATGTGGAACAAAAAGGACTCAGAGAAAAGCCAAAGATACTTATTGCAGATGATGAAGAGGATATTTTAAAAGTTGTGGAAAAACGTCTAAAAATTGCAGGGTATGACGTTGTCAAAGCAAGAGATGGCAAGGAAGCGATTGAATATGCTGTAAAAGAGAAGCCTGATTTAATAGTTACGGATGTTACGATGCCCAGAATGAATGGATTTGAAGCAACAAAAATATTGCGGTCAAAACTTGAGACTGCAGTTATTCCTATAATAATGCTAACAGGAAGGCAGGATGAGAAAAGCGAGCTAAAAGGGCTTGATGCAGGAGCTGATGATTATATAACCAAGCCTTTTAGCAGTGAGAAGCTATTGGCAAGGATTAAGATGCTTTTAAAAAGGAAAGAACGGTGACTAAAACAATGAAAGACAGAGAAAAAACTAAAGAGCAACTCGTTAAGAAAATAAAGGCTTTGCAAAATCGGATAAAAGGATTTGAGAAGTCGAAATCTAGACGTAAGAAGGCGGATGAAGAACTGATAGAGGCGGCGGAGACAAAATCACAATTTACTTCCATGGTAAAGGAATAACTTTTTACTTTACACTGCCTGTTATGGAAATGGGGAAATAATTTATGACAAAAAAAATTCTAGTTGTTGATGATGAGCCTGATATTCTTAAGATTATAACGTTTAGAGTAAAAAAAATGGGGTATGAGGTTGTAACATCAGCTAATGGTCAGGAGGCACTTGATTTAATACAAAAAGAAGAGCCGGATTTAATACTGCTGGATATTGAATTACCCGTAATGAATGGATATGAAGTTTGTCAACGAGTTAAGACAAATGAAAAACTAAAACACATTCCAATTGTTTTTTTAACTGCCAGCAGTACTAGTAAGATTGCTGAGAAAGCAAAGGAATTTAATGCAGATGATTATCTAATAAAACCATTTGATTCTGAAGAATTATTAAAAAAGATTAAAAATTTTATATGATTGGTTGGAGAAGATGGAAAAAGTAAATGTTCTACTAGTTGATGACGAAAGAGATTTCAGGAATATTATGAAACGGAAAATAGAATTATGGGGTTATAATGTGATACCTATCTCTAATGGCAAGAAAGCCATTGATGCTGTAAGAAGTGGAAAGGGCAACATTGTAGTATTGGATTATATAATGCCGAAGATGGATGGATTATCTATCTTGAAAGAAATACGAAAGATAAATCTTCAAATTCCTGTGATTATGCTTACTGCACATCCAGATGAGAAGTCTATCAATTGGGCGAAAAGATTAGGAGTCTTAGCATTTATTCCCAAGTTCAAGGTTGGTTCAGACGCTGAATCCAGATTAAAACCTGCCTTAAAAATGGCAAAGGAGAAGTTTTTAGCGTATAAGGTTAACTCTGCTTTTAAGAAGAACCGTTGAAAAAATACAAAAATTTATAGGATAGGGGAAGTGAACGTTCATCGTCCCTACAGATATTCTTCTTTTTCCAATTTAAAGGCACGGGATTTTTTCTTTTCTGACTGAATTTTTTTTGCCTTTAGAATTTTTTCTTTTGCTCTCTTTGATCTCTTACGTTTCTGCCGCTTTATTTTGGCAACGCGCTTTGCTTCTTCACTTTTCTTACCTAGCTGAACCTGCTCTATTTTATCAGCGAGTATTCTGCGGGCAAGGAATCTGTTAAGCACTTGTGAGCGTTCTTTCTGGCATTTAACCTCAATACCTGATGGAATATGCTTAAGATAAACACATGTTGAGGTCTTATTTACTTTCTGTCCGCCTGCGCCGCTGGAACGGACAAAGCGCTCAATGATATCCGATTCATTAATGTCAAGTCGTTCCATCCTATCGTATAGTGTCTTTTCTTTTCGTTGGCTCAACATACGACTTGTATCCATTCACTTATTATTGGTCATTTATCATATTTATGGTAACATACTGCGAAATGAATAGAAAATATAACATCGTAATAATCTTTGTTTGTATAACATTATTTTTAAGCGGATGCGCGCTTTTAAAACTCCCTGGACAGGCAATAATCGTTGCAGGAAAAATAGTTGTAGTAACACTGCAAACAACGGGTAAGCTGATTACAACCACCGGGAAGATTGTTACAACAGTAGTTAAGATACCGGGCGGAAGAAAGGTCATAAAACTTACCAAAGTAGGTAATGCCCTATTTGCCAATGTTGTTCTAAACAAGAAAGTAAAAGCTCAACTAATTCTGGATACAGGATGCACTCATACACAAATATCCGCAAAAACAGCGAGGAAATTAAAGATAAAAAAGAACAAAGGAGAAAAAGTTCTGTGTGAATTAGCAAACGGGCAGAAAGTAAAAGGCAGAGCAGTTAATATCAAAGAAATCAAAGTTGGCAAAGTAAAAGCTTATAATATGAGAGTTATTATCCTTGACAGCGAGATATCGGGTGAATCTGATGGACTGCTAGGTATGTCTTTTTTGAATAATTTTGTTTTTAAGATTGATGCTAAAAAAGGGGAATTAACACTGGAAAAAAGAAAGTCCAAGTAATATGTACAAATACATAAAACTTCTTGTAATATTTTCTTTGTTGTTATTCTTTTTCTCAAATGAGACAAAAGCGGATGAAATATTAACATGGGGAGACTGTGTGAGAGAAGCAACTAAAAACCATCCTGCCCTTGTTTCAGCATCGGAAAACCTAAAACAATCAAGGGCAGACAAAGCAATTACCATGAGTACTATACTGCCGCAGATAAGCGCTGCTGGAAGCGATAAAAAATTGGAAACTGATGCGAAAAAAGAATACGAGGCTTCTTCATACAGTATAACGGGAAAACAATTATTGTTTGACGGATTTAAAACGTCTAATGATGTAAAGGCTGCTTCGGAAACTATAAATGCTTCTCAATACAATTATGCAGTAACGTCTTCCAATATAAGATTGAGATTAAGAACTGCCTTTACTGAACTTCTAAGAACCCAGAAACTAGTTATTATGACAGAAGAGATAGCGTTGCGCAGAAAACAAAATTCGGAACTTGTAAAATTGCGTTACGAAGCAGGCAGGGAACACAGAGGTTCCTTGTTGACCTCTCAAGCTGACTTAGCTCAGGCTGAATTTGAAGTCGTTCAGGCAAAAAGGAGCGTTTCTCTGGCTCAAAGGCAATTAACAAAAGAATTAGGACGGAGAAAAATTATACCTATCAAGGCAAATGGAGATTTCCAGATTACAGATATCAATAGGAAAAAACCTGACTTTGAACATTTAGCTGATAACACGATTTTCTTAGAAGAACTTATTGCAAAGAAAGAAGCGGCTAGATTCGGTTTGAAATCTGCTAAGGCTGACTTTTTTCCTAAAATTTATGCCAATGCCACTACAGGAACAACTAACTCGGATTGGCGTCCGGACGAGGACACATATGCATGGTCAGTTGGTATAAGCGCATCTTTGCCGATATTTGAAGGCGGAAGCCGAATAGCTAAAGTTTCCAAAGCCAAAGCAGGACTTAATAAGGCGCAGGCGGATGAACGAAGCGGACGGGATAGTATCATTTTTACATTAGAAGAAACATGGACAGAGTTTCAGAATGCAACAGACAAGGTCTCTGTACAGCGCAAATATCTTGAAGCCGCTAAAGAACGGGCAAAAATAGCTAACGCGCAGTATTCAACGGGACTTACCTCTTTTAATGATTGGATAATTATTGAAGATAATCTCGTAAATGCAAAAAAATCTTTTTTAAATGCTCAAGCAAACGTTCTTGTTAATGAAGCTAACTGGACACAGGCAAAAGGAGGCACATTGAATTATGGGGAATAAAAAATGGAAAGTTTATTCTGTTTTATTAATCGTACTATTTATCATCGGCGTAGTGGCAATAAGAGCAAATAGGGATAAGGTTTCTCAGGAAATTGTCAAAGTAATAACGCCAGCCTATGGCAATATTCAAAATTTTATATCGACGACCGGCACAGTACAACCTCAAAACCGCCTGGAGCTAAAGCCAACAATTAGCGGACGAATTGAAAAAATTTTGGTTAAAGAGGGTGAAAAAGTAAAGATCGGTCAAACCCTTGCCTGGATGAGCTCAACGGAAAGGGCCGCTCTTTTAGATGCTGCCAGAGCACAAGGCGAAGAAAGTTCAAAGTACTGGCAGGATGCGTATAAGCCTACTCCTCTGGTAGCCCCTATTGACGGAGAGGTAATTGTTAGAGCAGTTGAACCGGGTCAGACTGTTACTTCTTCTGATGCTGTGATTGTATTATCGGATCGCTTAATTGTTAATGCTCAGGTTGATGAGACCGATATCGGGAAAGTAAAACCAGGACAAATAGCAATTATCAGTTTGGACGCATATCCGCAGGTAAAAGTAAACGCAAAAGTCGATCATATATCCTACGAATCTAAAGTTGTTAATAATGTTACTATTTATGAAGTTGAGATTGTTCCCCGGCGAGTACCTGATGTTTTTCGCTCAGGCATGAGTGCAAACGTAAATATAATAGAGATAAACAAAGATAATATCTTGATTATACCTCTTGAAGCACTCAATCGGGATGAAAAAGGGAATTTCATTCTTTTGAGTCAAGGCAAAGATAGAAAACCAATCAAACGCTATGTTGAGCTTGGGATTTTGGGTGAAGATAATGTAGAAGTTGTCTCAGGATTAAAGGAAAAAGACACAGTAATAATTAAGACCCAGAAGTATATGCCCTCAAAAATCGGGGGTGGCAGTAATCCTTTTAGTCCTTTTGGCGGGAAAAAGAAGAGCAAATAAAGGTGATAGAATTAAAGAATATAAACAAGACCTACAAAATCGGCAAGATAGGAGTGCAGGCGTTACGCAATGTATCTCTAAAGCTTATTCCCGGAGAATTTGTTGCCATCATGGGGCCTTCAGGTTCCGGCAAGTCAACCCTTCTTCATCTATTAGGTTTTCTGGATAAGCCTGATTCAGGCTCGTACTATTTAGGGGAAAAAGAAGTAAGCAATCTCACTGATGATGAATCAGCCATTTTAAGAAATCGTCTGGCCGGTTTTGTTTTTCAGCAATTTCATCTGCTTCCCCGAATGACTGCTTTAGAGAATGCAGAGCTTCCTTTAATCTATGCGGGGAAGCGTCACCTAAAAGAGAAAGCTCTCCAACAGATTGAGGCGGTTGGTCTCACACAGAGAGCATCTCATCAACCGAATGAACTTTCCGGCGGAGAACGGCAACGAGTTGCTATTGCACGTTCTTTAGTAAATGAACCGTTGATTATTTTTGCCGATGAACCAACGGGTAATCTTGACACAAAGAGCGGACAAGAGATTATGTCAATTTTACAAAAATTAAATGAGCAGGGTAAAACTATTGTTATGGTTACTCATGAGAAAGAAATTGCACAGTATGCAAAAAGAATCATTTGTATGCGCGACGGTAAAATTATTTCTGATGATCCTGTTCAAAATAAGTCACTAGAGACAACTGCCACACTAATGACGCAAACTTCCAATGAGACAGCAGAAGACATTCTATCGGGGTCACATTCAACCGTCAGAAAAGCCGAATTTTTAGATCATATCCGACAGGCTGTTCATGCCATAGTTTCACATAAGATGCGTTCAGTTCTTTCTATTCTTGGTATTCTTATAGGAGTTGCAGCGGTAATTGCTATGCTTGCCTTGGGGCAAGGGGCAAAAGAGTCCATCTCACAAAGACTAGCTTCTTTGGGGTCAAATCTTTTAGTTATAAGACCCGGCTCCCGACGAACGCACGGAGGAGTAGCTTTAGAAGTCGGAGCAATCACTCGATTTACGCTTAAAGATGCAGAGGCAATCACGAAATTGCCAATGCTGGAAAAAGTGTCTCCCACGATAAGAGGGCGCGCTCAACTCGTTTATGGCAATAAAAATTGGAATACACAGGTTTCCGGCACAGGAGTGGATTACGCATCCATGCGGGCATCTATTCCTACTATCGGCAGATTTTTTACAGAAGAAGAGTTGCGAATGCGTAAGAAAGTAGTTTTGCTTGGTACTACTATAGTAAAAGAAGTTTTTGATAATATTAATCCTGTTGGCGCAACAATCAAAATAAACCGCATAAATTTTAGGGTAATAGGCATTCTTCCAGAGAAAGGCGCAAATATGTGGCGTGACAGAGATGATCTGGTGATAATTCCTATTACTACTGCTATGTATCGGCTTCTGGGAAAGGAATATGTGGGTTCCATTGATGTGCAGGTAAAAGATATTAGTATGATGGATGAAGCACAATCTTCAATACGCCAGCTTATTATTAAACGACACCGTCTCGATAAAGATGATGAAAGTTCATTTTCAATTCGTAATATGGCTGAAATTCAGGAAGTTCTACAGAGCACAACCAAGACAATGACTTTGCTTTTGGGATCTATCGCGGCTATAGCTCTTTTAGTCGGAGGCATAGGTATTATGAACATTATGCTTGTTTCGGTAACCGAACGTACCAGAGAAATAGGACTTCGTAAAGCAATAGGAGCACGCAGAAAAGATATACTGACACAGTTTCTTATTGAATCCGTTGTCATGACATTTAGCGGTGGAATAATTGGTATTATATTTGGGGTAGGCATAGCTGCCCTTTTATCTTTTTTTGCAGGTTGGGCAACTAAAGTTTCTATATCATCGGTAATTTTGGCTACGACTTTTTCTGTTGCCGTTGGAATAGGATTTGGCTTCTGGCCTGCCCGCCAGGCTGCAAAACTCAATCCTATAGAAGCGTTAAGGTACGAATAAAAGAGCCCTTTTTCTCTTTATGAATTAATTTGATACCTAACAAATACCCTAATAATTATGTTTGTTGGATAAATTATTTTGTTGACGTTACCCAACAAGTTGTATTATAGTATCATTTGTTAGGTAATAGGAGGGTTTATGAGAGGAGTTATTAAGGGAGTATTAGCGGAAGAGCTGGAGAATTCCCTCAGGATGAAAAAAGAATATGAAGAATCTTTAATAAGATTGCCTAAAGGTTGTCTTGCAAAAAAGGAGATACACGGTCACGAGTATTATTATTTAGTGAAAAGAATAGATAAAAAAGTAAAATATATCTACAAAGGCAAAATTTCAGAAGAAGAAAAAAAGAAATACGACGAAGCAAAAATGCTGAGAGCTAAATACAGAAATTCTTTATCTAGAATAAAAAAGCAAATTAGATTCTTAAGGAGTTCATTACGTGGAAAAGAAGCAATCTGAACTATGTCTTGAGATTTTAAGACGATTTCACAGAAATGATATTCTAAATGATTTCATTCTTATTGGTAGTTGGTGTGTATATTTTTACAAAGATTATTTTTCCAACATTCCATATATAGATCAAACAACTCTAAAAACAAGAGATATCGACTTTATGATAGATAATCCCAATAGAATAAAGAGCGCCGTTGACATACCTGAACTCCTCAAAGATTTAGGATTTGTTACAACTTTCAAAGGCAGAGAAGGTTATATTAAACTCGATCACCCAGATTTAATACTCGAATTTTTGGTTCCAGAAAAAGGCAAAGGGACAGATAAACCTCACCCATTGCCAAAATTAGGAATTAACGCGGTTGCCTTAAGATTCTTGAGTTTCCTTTCAAGCGGTACCATTAAGGTTAAAGTGGAAGATTTTTATTTAACCTTACCTCATCCTGTCAACTTTGCCTTACATAAACTAATAATTTCTCAACGTAGAGTTAGAAAAGAAAAGGCTATAAAAGATAGAGACACTGCGATTAAAATATTGAGGTTTTTAATTAATAAGGGCGAAGCAAACGCAATTAGAAAAGTTTTTGACTCTGCGCCTAAGAAATGGCAGAAGAAGATTGTGAAAGGATTGGAAGAGCAAACGGAAGAAAATATTTTAGAAATACTGAAATCTCTTTGACATTCTGTCATTCGTGTTCTTTGCTGTCAGTTGTTCTCTCCATCGCAACCACCTGCTTTAGCTGGCGGTTATCAACGAGGTTAACAAATGTTGTTGAGGCGTTTTGTGGAGAAAAGGATGAATGAAACATTAACTATTTTGGGAAAAGTTAATTCTTTTTACTCTGGAGCTTGGTCACAACTTATCATCTATACTTCAGCGCTTTTTGCATTAATCGGAATTATTATCCCTATACTAGTGCAATTTTACCAGAAACGCGTCTTAAAATTAGAAAAAGAATCCTTGGAGCAAATTATTAAAGAAGAGACTAATGATATAAAGAAAAATATTAATACCCTTGTATCTGATGAAGTAAATAAATAAAGTTCCAAAATGAAAGAAGAAATAGATGCTGCAAAAGGAGGAATTTTCCATACGCAAGGAAACTATTTAATGGATATTAAATTATATAGTGTAGCGTTAAGAAGTTTTGCAATAGCTGGGACTTACTATATTGATGCCAATGATGAAGTCAACTTAGGAAGAGTTATCAATTTAATAACAGATGATTGTCTGCCTAATATATATAATGAAGATTTTGTAGATTCTTTTGTAGATTGTGAAAAAGAAACAAAAAAATTGCTATCTGCTTTGCAAAAGTATAATGTAAATGGTAGATATTTAGATAGAATAAGGAATATTACAAGCGCATTAAAATTAGCCCAAAAAAGAAAAAAGCATAAATAGTCTAACACCTATAAGTCATCCGGCAGCTGATTAAGTCGTTATATGGGAAAAGAGGAAAAAAAAGGGGACAGACACGTTTCGTTGACATCAAATGTAAATAGTAAAGAACAGGCAGACCAGTCCCCTACATAGATTCCTCCAATCAAATCAGAGAATAACAAACGAGATTGCTTCATCCCGAAGACTTTCGGGATTCGCAATGATAGAAAGCAATTAAATAGCATGGAAATTCCCATTTTTACCTGTCATTTTCTTTTCCCTCTTTGTCAAGAGAGGGTCAGGGTGAGTTCAAGCAGGCGGTTGCGGTGGTGGAACACTCTCTATCAGATCAATCAATTCCTGATATGAGGCTACTTTGCTTATACGGCTGCGGATTCCTTTGCTGTTACAATGGCCTTTAAAATACCACATTGCTACCTTACCCATGAAGCCTATCTTATTAGCAGGGCCTATATCTTTATATTTCTCTATGTAAGCAAGATGGGTTTTGATGGCGTTTCTCTTTGCAGGCGAACTTGGATTTTTAGGAGTCTCTCCGTTTTCTAAATAGTTTTCAATATTTTTAAATATCCATGGATTGCCAAGCGCACCGCGCGCAACCAGGATTCCGTCGCATCCTGTTTCGTCAAGCATCTTTTTAGCCATGAAAGGATTAAATATGTTTCCGCTTCCGAATACAGGAATCTTTAAGGATTCTTTAACAGCCCTTATTGATTCATAGTCAACATCACCTGAGTATCTCTGCGACACCGTCCTGCCGTGTATAAAGACGATAGAAGCGCCGTTTGCCTGACATTCTTCAGCAGTTCTAACACATTCCCCGATATCTCTTTTATCAAAACCAGTTCTCAACTTAACTGTTACGGGAATTCGTAGTTTGGAAACTAATTTTTTAATGATTTTGCCAAGTAACGCTCTATTTTTTAACAGGGCTGAGCCAGCACCCTTTTTTGTTACTTTTTTTACGGGACAGGCGCTGTTTATATCTAAAAAAGATATATCAACAAGCTCTATAAGTTTTTCGGCGGCATCAAGTGTTTCGAAAGGATCTGAGCCCAGCAGTTGCGCGGAAATTGGAGAATCTTTCTTAAGTGTTTTTATTGAGCCCCTGTTTTTCAGACGGTCATAGATTATAGCTTTTGAATCAAGCATTTCAAAGAAGCAGTGTTCTGCTCCTAGTCTGCGGCTTATAAGACGAAAGGCAAGGTCTGTTACTCCTGACATAGGAGCCAGATATATCTTTGGATTCATAGTGATTATGATATCATAATCTAATACTCCATGATATAATAAATAAGTTTCAAATGAGATAAAATGAGTTTAATAGTAGCAGAAAATTTGTCAAAACAATATATAAGCGGCGAAATAACGATTGATGCGCTCAAAGATTTAAGTTTTGAAATAGAACCGGCTTCCTTCATATCATTCGTTGGCCCTTCTGGCAGTGGAAAAACAACGCTTCTAAACCTTATTGGATGTCTTGACGTGCCGACAGCAGGGACATTGATGGTATCCGGCATGGATGTTTCGCAACTTGGAATAAAAAGCGCAGCTGATTTTAGAGGGAAAAACATAGGGTTTATATTCCAGGATTTTAATCTACTCCCAGTGCTTACTGTGTATGAAAATATAGAGTATCCGCTTCTCGTGGTTCAGAATACTCCTCTAAAGGAAAGGAGAAAGCGTATTTTATCATTGCTCAATTCAGTTGGAATGCTTGAGCAGAAAGATAAATATCCGGATCAGATTTCAGGGGGACAGAAACAGAGAGTGGCTATTGCAAGAGCACTGGTTACGAATCCGAAACTTGTGTTAGCGGATGAACCAACGGCGAATCTTGATCACAAGACCGCATATATGGTGATAAATATAATGAAGAAGATGAAAGATGAGTCAGGAACAAGCTTCATTTTCTCAACCCATGATCAGAAGGTTGTTGGAGAGGCCGAAATCATCTATACATTGGAAGATGGTGAACTCACCGAAAGAAGCGATAAAAGAGGCGATCGTCATGTTTAACCTAATGAGAATCGCCATCAGAAATCTCATGAGATACAAAAGAAGGACATTGCTAACCGCTTCACTAATTACCATGGGCGTTGTCTTTGTACTTGTATTTATCGCCCTTTCAGGATCGTTTAAGCACATGATGGTTAGTCAGATCACGGATTCTTTTCTCGGGCATATACAGATCCACCAAAAGGGTTATGTGGCATCAATTGATACGCTCCCCCTAACAATGAACATGGGAACGCAAGCTATAAAAAAAGTGGAAAAAGCGATAAGTGATGTTCCCAAGATAGAAGCGTATTCGATGAGAATAAAATTCGGTGGCATGTTCAGTAATTTTGTTGAGACCACAAATGTAAGACTCAACGGTGTCTATCCCGAGGACGAGATTAGTACCGTTCCACTTTTTTTGGAAAGAATAATCGAGGGGAAAAAGGGTATATCAAAGGGTGAAATCCTTGTTCCCGAACTGCTTGCGAAAGGAATGAAAGTCAAAATAGGTGATATGATTGTTGTTATAGCCACCAACAAGGACGGCTCGGTCAATGGAAAACAATTCAAGGTCGGAGGCATCCTTGAAAGTGCCACAGGTCCTGGAGGCAGAGACGGATATATTCACATTGATGATGCGCTTGAGGTACTCAGAATGAACGAAATTCAAATAAGTGAAATAGCACTGAGGATCAATGATTTTGCTAATCTAGATGTTGCCTATAACAAGCTTAGGAACATTCTCTCAAAGGAACTGAACGAAAGAAGCAAACCAATATTTGAGGTGCATACATGGGAAAAACTATCTCCTTTCTACAACATTGCCAGGATGATTGATGCAATGACATTTTCAATTAGGCTAATGCTTATCGCTATAGTGTTGATAAGTATTATGAATGTTATGATAATGGCAGTATACGAGAGAATAAGGGAAATCGGCACAATCGCCGCAATAGGAACTCTGCCGGGAAAGATTCTTACTATGTTTGTGCTGGAGGGATTTTCTTTAGGAATTCTGGGTGCGCTGATTGGTAATGTCATCGGAGTTTCTGTTGTTTATATTCTTAATATTTCCAATATCACCTTTGACTTCGGAAGACAAACAGGACTTGTACTTTCACCAACCGTAAACTTCACAGATATTCTGGTCATTTCAACAACAGTGATAATAGTGTCCATATTAGCAAGCCTTCAGCCTGCTTTCAAGGCTTCACGTATGGAACCGATTAAAGCATTAAGACATGTATAGGAGGATATATTTATATGATTAAAATTTTATTTGTAGCTATGTCACTGATATTAACGGTTACTGCTTATGCAATAGATGGCAATAAGCTTCTGGAGGAAGTTGACAGAAATCTCAACCCTGAGTCTTACGAGGCATATAAAAAGCTTATTAATATAGAACCTAATGGCAGTAGCAAGGAGTTTGTTCTTTTTACCGTAAAGAAAGGCAAAGATAAGGTAGCGGCAATGTTTGTTTCCCCTGCCAGTGAAAAGGGAAGAAGCACGTTGAGACTTGATGAGAATATGTGGCTTTATATCCCTAATGTTGGGAAACCGATCCGCATAACGAGTCTTCAGTCTGTCGTTGGCGGAGTATTCAATAATTCGGACATATTGCGTCTTGATTACACATCAGAATATGATGTAGAACAAGTTGAAGAAAATGGCGATGAATATCTTCTGTATCTCAAGGCAAAAACAAATGCTGTTGCCTATGACAAACTCAAGATGTGGGTGGATAGAGATAGTATGCTGCCTTTAAAGATTGAAAGCCTTACGGCGGAGTTAATGTTGATAAAGACGCTTCATTTCAAAGAAGTAAAGGACTTTGGGAATGGCATTGTCAGACCATCTGTTATAGAAACGGATAGCCCTCTTTATAAAAATTATAAGTCGGTTATAATCTTTGCGAAAATTCAAGAAAGAACATGGAGTGATGAAGTATTTACATTAACATTTATGCCAAATATGAATTCATTAAGATAAATGAGATTGTCGTTCCTGTTAGTTTTCGTGATCGCATTTCTGTCACAGTTGGTTTTTGCCGAATCTGAATATACTTTTAATTTGGATGAAACAGAAAAGAAACCGTATAGTCTCGGAGGTTATGTCGAAGCTCGTCCAGTTTTTCTCTATTTTGATAAAGATGCGTCTCTCTATAAGCTAAAATTATATGATAAAGACGAAGGGAAAACAGCAGAGGAATATAATGCTAAACTTCAACTTGACGGAAGTTATGAAAAGGGTATCTCGAAGTTATACACAAAAATAAACGCGGATTTTCAGCAATCCTACCTTGGATGGTCAGATACTACGAGTGTCTTTGAAGGATACCTTTCGCTTAAACCTTCTTCGTCTTTTACCATTAATGCCGGGAAGAAGACGCTGAAATGGGGTAAGGGATACGCGTGGACACCAGCCGCATTTGTGGACAGGACGAAGAATCCTGATGATCCTGATCTAGCCCTTGAAGGTTTCATCAGTTTATCGGCTGACTATATTAAAAGTTATTCCGGAGCGTTGAAGACTATCTCTTTTACTCCTGTTTTGATTCCGGTTTATGACGATGTAAATGATGATTTTGGAGAGACGGGTCATGTGAATTTTGCCGGAAAACTATATCTTTTGCTTTATGATACTGATATCGATTTTATGGTTCTTGCCGGTGGTAGCAAAACTACAAGATTTGGTTTTGATTTCTCAAGAAATATCACCCCAAACTTTGAGATACATGGAGAATTCGCATTTGTCAATAATTTCGAGAAAAAATTTATTAACAGCACAGGCGGTATTTTTGTCGATGAGTATGATGCGAGAAGTTATCTTTTTGGAATCAGATATCTAACTAAAGTGGATACAACATTTATCGTTGAATATTACCATAACAGCGCAGGATTTACTGATGAGGAGATGAAGAATTATTTTTCTTTTATCAATACAGCATATAAAACATATACTTCTTCAGGAAATGACAATAATCTTCAAAAGGCGTTAGATCTTACAGAAGGAAACTATGGAAGAATGAATCCGATGAGAGATTACCTTTATGTGCGTATTAGTCAGAAGGAGCCCTTTAACATTCTCTATTTCACTCCTTCTATCACAGGAATAGTCAATATAAACGATAAAAGTTTTTCCGTTTCTCCCGAACTGCTTTATACTGGTGTCACAAATCTGGAACTACTATTGAAAACCACTTTTCTTTCAGGACAAAACTATACTGAGTATGGAGAAAAATACAATGATTGTAGGATTGAATTAATGGCAAGATATTATTTTTAACCTTTGATATAATAGACAAATGCTGAAATACAACATAATATTAGCATCAAAGTCAAAGAGACGTTCAAAGATACTCAAAGAATGCGGAATACCTCACGAAGTTGTTGTAAGCAGCGTTCATGAGAAGATGGACCATAAAAAGGGCGCAAAGTTTAATGTTCTGCATAATGCCCGGGTCAAAGCCGAAAAAGTAGCAGTTGAATATAAGGAAGGTTATATTATCGGAGCTGATACTCTTGTTTTATTTAAAAAGCGCCTTATAGGAAAACCAAACACAAGAAAAGAGGCAATAGCTCTTCTCAAGTCATTCTCAGGAAAGACAGTCTTTGTCTATACAGGTCTTTGTGTAATAGACGCCAAAAGAGACAAAACAGAAAGCGCAGTTGATGTATCAAAGGTTCATGTCAAAAGACTCTCGCTTAGAAAAATAGATGAATTTGTAGCTGTGTCCGGACCCAACGACAAGGCAGGCGGTTTTTCAATAGAAGGTCCGGGGGCATTTATATTCGATAATATAGAGGGCTCGTTTTATAATGTACTGGGTCTGCCCATGATGAAGCTTGATGAACTTTTTGAAAAATTAGGCGTAGATCTTTTAGGAGAAGGAATTGGCAAAAAATAAGAATTCCACAATGTTATACGGAAGAAACTCAGTTTTTGAGCGATTAAAGACAAATCCTCAAACCATAAAAAAAATCTTTCTGCAGGATAATTTCAATGTGCCTCATATAGAAAAATTAATAAAAGAAAAATCTATTCCTCTGGAACGCCTGCCTCATCAGGGACTGGAGAGAATCAAACATGCTAAAGATCTTCAGGGCATAGTTGCCAGTGTAGATAAATTCCAATATGTGCCTTTTGATGATTTATTGAATTCTTCTAAAGACAAGCAATTAACACTTCTGTTTCTTGACAGGATAAATGATCCTCACAATTTAGGAGTCATTATTCGTACCGCCGCCTGTTTTGGCAGGCTTGCTGTTATTATTCCGAAGTTTGAGGCTTGCGAAGTGAATGAAACAGTCCAGCATGTAGCTTCAGGAGGAGAGAATTATGTGCCAATATCAATGGTAACGAACCTTACCGATGCCATAATTGATGCAAAGGCTCACGGATACTGGATAATGGGAACTGTTATTGCTGATGATTCTAAGGATATAAATAAAGTTGACTTCCCTTTTCCTCTGGGCATTGTGTTAGGATCCGAAGGGAAAGGAATTCGCCATGGACTGCAAAAATATCTTGATATAAGGGTTCGGATTCCCATGAAGGGCGCCAAACTTTCATTCAATGTCAATATAGCCTGCGCTATTCTTTGCCATGAGATATCAAAGCAAAGAGACGAGGTGATACATTAACTATTTGGCGTATCTAAAAGATGTTGTTTTATTTATGATTTGGAATAATAATATAAAATGAAAAAGGATTAGGAATAAGCATGGGCATTCAAGATTATTATAATATTTTAGGCGTGAATGAGAATGCATCTCCTGAAGAGGTTAAAACAGCATACCGCAAACTGGCTGTTAAGTATCATCCCGATAGATGTCCGGAGGAAAAGAAAAAAGAATGCGAGGAGAAATTTAAAGAGGTTGCAGCTGCATATTACGTTTTAGGCGACGTAAAAAGACGTAAGGAATATGATGATTATAAAAAAGGTGCTTATTCATTTAGAAGTGGGCAAGGCTCCGGAGACTTTGCTTCACAAACAGGGTTTGATTTTGAAGATTTAATGAAGCATTTTCATAATGCTGGAGCTCAACGACCTTCTCAACAGGGGGGATTTAGCAGATATTTCTCTTTTGATGACTTATCTGACGTTTTTGCAGGAATGAGTTCAATGCAGGGCGATCGGACTGGCGGCGCCTATACAGTGTATAACTTTACGGATACAGAAGGTCAGCAAAAATATGATACAGATACATATGCAGATATAAAGATTCCTCAAAGTATTGCTCAGAACGGAGGTGAAGTTAAAGTTAAATTGAGTGATGCAAGAACAATTACTTTGAAAATACATCCAGGCACAAAGAATGGTCAAAAATTAAGGTTGGTAATTTTTTTGAAGACACTATTCCCGAGCACTTTGAATTTGAAGAAAAGCAAATCTTCCCGAATATATTAAAGAAAGCAACAATAAACGAGATAAAGTTAATAGAAGACTTACGGCAAGAGCACATCGATGTGCTTAAAAAGCTCGACCAACTTAAAAAAATAAGTTCTGAGTGCAGTCCTGAATCGGATAGGAAACAGATAGATACAGCAATAAATTTTAGCAGGGAAATATTACAGATAATAAATGACCATGCTTACAAAGAAGATATGAAATTATTTCCGCTTCTTAAAAAATATGGTTTAGATTTAGAGTAATAGGGTTTTTTGCACTTAGGGATAGCGTTATGAATATAAAAATAATCCTATTTATAATCGTGCTGATATTAACATCTGTGGCGACAACCCTGATTTATCAGAATACTCAGCAGGCGGATATAAATTATTTTAAAGGACATAAATATTTTAAAAAGGGTTATTACAGTGAAGCCATTAAATTCTATAAAAAGGTACTCCTTATAGATCCGGCTCGTTTGGATGCGCTTACTGATTTAGCTCGTTGTTATCAATGGACCAAAAGATATGAACAAGCGATTGACGCTTTCCGGAAATCCCTTCTAATTACGCCAGAGGATAATGAAATAAAGGAATCATTAGCTGAAACATACTCATGGGTTAAAGAATATAAGAAAGCAATAAACCTTTACAGCGAGATTCTCGAAACTACGGATAACATAGATATCAAAAGAGAATTAGCGAAAGTCTATATATGGAGTAATCACTTTGAAGAAGCAAAGGAGATTCTACTTGAAATTTTAAAAATAATCCCTGAAGACAAAAAGGCGAGGTTATTACTTGCCAGGGCAATGCAGTATTCAGGACAGTCAAAACAGGCTATTGAAATCTACAAGAAACTTTTAAAGGAGGCGAATGATAATGAATAAAAGAAGGTTCATTGGTTGTAGGAAAGCAATTTTTTTGCTCTTTGGTTTTTGTGTTTTAATCAGTCCTTCTGTTTCGTTGGCAGCGGACACCAGTAAAGAAGAGATTAAAAAGTTCTTAGCTGAAAGCTATGCTGTCAGCGGTGATTACGAAAATGCCATAAAGCAGTACAGAGAAATTTTAGAAAAAGAACCGGCGAATGTTGATATTCAAAGAGAATTAGCTAAAGTTTATATTTGGAATAAGCAATATGACAAAGCGAAAGGAATCTTAAGAGTTATTCTAAAAAATAACCCCAAAGATTCCGAAGCAAAGCTATTGTTTGCAAAGGCATTGCAATATACAGGAGAGGTAAAAAAGGCCATTAAGATTTATAAAGAGCTGCTGCAGGAAAAATAGATTATATCAGGAGAGATTGTGAGAATTTTTTTTATAGTTCTAACGCTTTGTTTTTTGGTCTGTTCTTTCGTTTCATCTGCAGACGCAGTAGAAAATGAAGGAGAAATAAGGGCATTATTAGCTGATGTCTATATAGCAGACGGTGATTATGAAAGCGCTGCGTCAGAGTATAGAGAAGTTTTAAAAAATGACCCAAAGAATATAAAAGCAAGGACTGCGCTTGCTGATATATTAAGCTGGAATAAGAAATACGACGAGGCATTAGAATTATACGATGAAATCCTTAAGGATAAAGAGTCTCCTGAGATAAGGCTGCAGAAGGCGCGTATTTTGGGTTGGGCCAGGGAGTATGATAAATCACTAAAAGAATACAAGAGGATATTGGATTATAATTATAATGAGGTGATTGAAGTAGAGATGCTGGCCAAAAAAGCATATTGGAAGAACCGCATCCAACACGCGATAAAATATTATCAAGAGCTTATAGAAAAAGATCCGGATAACGTAGAAGCAATGTTTGATTTAAGCCAAATTTATTCTTGGCAGTCCATGTGGGAGAAAGCAATTGAAGAATACAAGAAGATACTTGATGTATCACCCAATCATTTTAGGGCAAAGGAGGGGCTCAGAAAAGTTGAGCTTATATCAACGCATCTTTTTTCACAATCTGGTTATGAATTTTTCGAGGCAGATAGCCAAGACAGAGTAAATGACATCAAGAGGAATACCTTTTTCAATAAGTTGAGATATCCCGTAGACTATAATTTTCAAATAGATGCGGAGTATAAGCTTACCAATAGAAGTTTTTCAGATTTTAGTGATGTGGTGGAGAATGAAGGGAGACTTGGAGTTAGTTATTTGAAAGCTCCTGACTGGCGGGTAAGCGCATTCTATGATTTTATTGATTATAATAAAGATATAGATACTGCGCACACATTTGGAGGCAATTTTAGTTTAAGGATTTTTGATATAGGTGTATCGCATTTCTCTTTTGAGAGGGAGCGTCTTGAGAATTCAAGCGCAGTTATAAGGGGTGATTATTACAGTGATAATTATAAAGAGCGCTTGGATATAGATATAAGTAGAAGGCTTAAACTAGGCTTGGATTATCTATTTTCAAGTTATTCAGATGGAAATTATATATATGAACCAGGGGTAGATCTTCTTTATTATATTTCTCTTGAACCCAGAAGGTTTAGCGTAAAATATAGATATTTCTACAGGACGTTTGATGAAAAAATGCCTGAATATTTCTCACCGCATAGTTTCTGGACGAATAGAGTTAGTCTTAATTGGAGGCATTTCTTAAATAAAGAGGAGATATTCTTTGGAGCGGATGATTTATATTATGATTTGGGTTATGATGTTTCTGTGGATTCAGGAGATATCGTCAGCCATAAATTTAGCGCCGGACTTAATTGGGATGTAAATAAAAGATTAAATTTCAACGTACAAGGGTCAATAACGAACACAAGCTGTGATGTTTATGAAGACAAAAGCGTGATGGCAACTACAAAGTATTATTTTTAAAATTATGAAGTTAACCAAAAGAAACATATTTACTGCATTAACATTGTTGGCAGTAATTGTCATTTTAGTTTATATTGTCGTTAGGACTACTCTATTTTTATTTTACACATACACGCCAATTGAAAAATTATTTGCCATTATGCTTATATTTGGCGAATTTTTTGTGCTTTTGCATACCTTGGGTTATATATTTGATATTTTCAAGGTATTTAGGAAAGAAAACAGAGTCTATGAAGAAAACTTGAGAAAAAAAGGCAAAAACGAGCCATTTGTAGCTATACTGGTTGCTGCCAGGCATGAGCCTAAGGAAGTCTTAAAAAATACATTCATAACTATTAATGCAATAAATTACAAAAACAAACAGGTTTATTTTTTAGATGACAGTTCGCTTGTAGAGTATCAAGAAGAGGCAGATGAATTAGCGCAGGAATTTGATTTAAAACTTTTTCGGCGAGAGGTCAGACGTGGAGCAAAGGCAGGTATTGTTAACGACTGCCTCAAAACATTGGACCAGAAATATGTCGCAATATTCGATGCCGACCAAAATCCCATGCCTGATTTTCTGAATCCTCTGATACCTATATTGGAACACAATGACAAGCTCGCATTTGTCCAAACCCCGCAATTTTATTCTAACACAGAAGAAAACAGTGTTTCCAGAGGCGCTGCTTTCCAGCAGGCAGTATTTTATGAGTATATCTGCGAAGGAAAGAACACAGATAATGCCATGTTTTGCTGCGGTACAAACGTTGTTTTTAGGCGGTCTGCTCTTATGGATGTAGGTGGTCTTGATGAGTCCACAGTTACAGAAGATTTTGCCACATCAGTTAAGTTGCATAGTGATGGTTGGAAGTCTCTTTACTATCCCCATGTTTCTGTATTCGGAATGGGGCCTGTTGACCTAAACGGATATTTCAAACAGCAGTTTCGCTGGGCAACGGGAACAATATCCGTTTTTAAAGCACTTATCTGGCGATTTTTCACAAAGCCATTTTCGTTAAAGCCGATGCAATGGTGGGAGTATCTTTTATCCAGCTCTTATTATTTAGTTGGCCTTGCATTTTTTTGCTTAATGATTTGCCCTGTAATATATCTTTTATTCAAAATACCTTCGTTTTTTGCTAAGCCCGAGATATATTTTTTGGCATTTATTCCGTATATAACACTTTCTATGGCTATATTTTATATGGTATTGGGAACGAGAAATTATAAAATTAAAGACCTTTTTTTGGGTCAGCTTTTAGGTGCTTTAACCTTTACCGTGTATGTCCGCGGAGCGGTTTCAGCAATATTAGGATTCAAGACAACCTTTGGCATAACAGAGAAGATTAAGGGACGGGCGTTACCTTATTTAAAACTTTGGCCGCAATTGGGCATGCTTTATTTGAGTTTTATAGCTTTGGTTTGGGGTATCAACAGGTTTGTTTACGAGAGAGATATAGCTATTTTGGTGAATGGATTTTGGGTATTATATCACTTTTTAATTCTATCCAGTGTGTTTTATTTTAATGGGGCGAAAGGTGAAAAACTTTAACTATTTTCTGCTTATTATTGCCGTAGTAACTGCTGTCTTTTCCATATCTGCTTCAAGGAGAACAAAAAATTATTGCTCAATCGGCGCCTTCATAGCCGATAGACCTACTAAAAAAGCTATACAACAATTTCAGGCAGATTTTGGCAAAAAACCATATATGGTAATGGTTTTTGTGGATTGGAAAAATTTTGTTGGCAATGAGATTATAAATGATGTTTATGCGATGGAGAGTGTTTTATTGGTAACATGGGAACCATGGTACTCCATAAATAAAGAGGGAATAAATTACGATGCTGTTCTCTCAGGTAGTATGGATTCTTATATTAAAGATTTTGCAAAAGAATTAAAGCAGATAAATAAACCTGTTTTTTTAAGATTTGCTCATGAGATGAATGGAAGCTGGTACCCATGGTCAGCTTCAAAGATAGGCGCGCCAAAGTATATCGCAGTATACAGGTATATTAGAAAGGTTTTTGATGAACTTAACGCAGACAATGTTAAATGGATTTTTTCCATAAATTGGGAAGATGTTCCTAAAGAGAATAGCTATATGAAGTGTTATCCTGGCAATGATTATGTGGATTTTATCGGCGTAGACGGATATAATTGGGGCAATAGTAAGTCATGGAGCAGATGGATGAGTTTTAAAGAGATTTTTCAAAAGAGATACCAAGAGATAGTGGTACATTTTAATAAGCCAATAATTATTAGCGAATTTAGCACAACAGGCAGTGGAGGAAATAAGAGTGCATGGATAAGAGGAGCCATGAGCAGTATTAAGAAGATGGAAAAAATAAAAGCATTTATTTTATTTAATATGGATAAAGAAACCGATTGGAGTTTTTCAGCAGATAAAGAATCTGGTAAGGAGCTGAGACTGCAATTAAAAGACAATTATTTTAAAGGCAAAGGTAGCTTACATGATTAATAAAGATAAATTATTGCGCATTTTAAAAGATGCTTATTATTCGGAAGAAGAGGGAGTTTTGATTTATACAAAACATCTTAACAGCGCTATTTTTTGGACAGGTTTAGATAAGGTCAAAGTGGAAAAGGCTAAAGAGATATTGAATGATTTAGCGAAAGATACGATGGGGCATGGATCAATTGTTAAGAGTATGATTAACTATATCAAGGAGAGTAGCAAAAATGCTTTCTAAAAAAGATTACCAGAATTACCTCAATCAAATTGTTGAGCTGGAAAGAAGAATGTCTTCTGTATATAAGAAATGCTTCAATGATGTAGAGGATAAAAATGTAAAAAAACCATGCCATGGTCTTTCAATCGCAGAAGAAAGACATGCTGTCATGGTTCAAGAATTAGTTGATCTATTAGATTTTTAAAGAAAAAGGAGGTTCTTATGAGTAATATATTTGCAGGAAGCGAAATAGTAGAAATCGGGATTCAAATTGAGAAGAACGGCAGAGATTTTTATAACACGTTAGTCGAGCAATCCAAAAATCAAAAGGCTAAGGACATATTCAAATATCTCGCTGATGAAGAAGAAAAGCATATAACAGCCTTCAGAAAGATTTTAGACTCGGTACATAAATATGAGCCGGCAGAATCGTACCCTGAAGAGTATTTTGCTTATATGAATGCTCTAGCCAGAGAACATGTATTTACTCAGAAGAATAAAGGTAATGAAATGGCCAAGAATATAAAAAGTGATAAAGAGGCTATTGAATCGGGCATAGAATTCGAAAAAAATTCTATTGTTTTTTATGAGGGAATGAAAAAGGTAGTGCCTAAACATGACATTAAACTCATTGAAGAGCTAATCGCTCAGGAGCAGGATCATTTAAAAAAACTATCTAATTTTAAAAATAGTCTATAAAAAAAGAGGAATGGTACTTATGAGCAATAAAAAAAGTTTTAGTTTTGATGAAGCAAAAAAGATTGGTGAGCAATTAGAGATAAAGTGGGATAAATTTGATGTAGAGCAATTTAGAATGGGAATGGATGTGGAGTTGGAGCATGGTTTAATCAGTCCTGAAACAAATGTTACAGATGATGACCCCTTAACCACAGGAAAGATTGCCCTTGCCCACTTAGAAGAATTTTCCGATTATTACGACAGATTGGAAAAGATGGAAAATGAAGCTGATAAATTTTGGGGAAAAGAATAAAACAATTCGACTCCCCTATCACCACCACTCCTCCATCTTCAAACCACTTCGTTTTTTTAATATTTTTTTAAATCCGTTGTCTCTGGCTTATTATGAATGAATTTTACAGGATAAGGATTTCCTGCTACAATGCCCACTATGAAAGTCTATATTAAAATATTATTTTTATTATGGATTGTTATTTTATCATGTGTATACACGGAGGCTGCCAATATGTCTGAACAAACAGTAGTATTAGAAACCAATCAAGGAATAATCGAAATTAAGCTAATGCCGGATATAGCCCCAAAGACCTGTGAGAATTTTGTTGGGCTTGTAGAACGCGGCTATTATGATGGTCTTATCTTCCACCGTGTAATCAAGGACTTTATGATTCAGGGCGGAGATCCTACCGGAACAGGCAGTGGTGGCGAGTCCATTTGGGGTAAGCCATTTAAGGATGAGGTGTGTAAGGAAGTTGGGTTTGATAAACCCGGACTTTTGGCTATGGCTAATGCCGGTCCAGGAACAAACGGCAGTCAGTTTTTCATTACCGTAATCAAGACACCATGGTTGAATATGCGCCACACTATTTTCGGTGAGGTAACATCAGGTTATGATGTTGTCGAAAAAATAGAAAACACCCCCGCTGGCCAGGACAGCAGACCTACTGCTGAACAGAAAATTATCAAGGCCTACTTAAAGAAATAACTCAAACTCTAAATTGTGGTGACTTGTAGCTCAGAATGATTCGACTCCCCTACCTCGAACCGAAAAAACTGTTGACATATTCGTATAAAGTGCATATACTTATTCACAAGTAGTAACAATTTATACGGAGAACCTATGGAACAAAAAACAGAGAGAATGCTCGACTATTTTAAAAAGCATGGTGGCATTGCGCGATTTTCTTCAATTATAAAATCAGGATTTCATCCGGACACGCTTAATGTGCTTGAGAAAGAAGGTAAAATAGAGAAGATTGCCAGGGGGCTTTACCGAATGGCACATTATACGTTTGGGTCTTACCCTGATCTTGTTATTACTTCTCTTCAGGCACCAAGAGGAATCGTTTGCCTTGTGTCAGCCCTTGCTTTTCATGAAGCAACAAACGAGATACCTAGGTATGTAGATATTGCAGTACCTACCGGGACTCGTGCCAATAAAATTAAATATCCTCCAGTACGATTTTATCGTTTTTCAATTAAAACTTGGAATGTTGGTATTGAAATACATCAAGCTGAAGGGCACAAAATCAAAGTTTATAACCTTGCCAAAACGATTGCTGATTGTTTTAAGTTTCGCAACAGAATAGGTGTGAATGTTGCAAGGGATGCGCTTAAGATAGCGATCGCCGAGAAAGGCATAACCCCTCAAGATATAATGAAATACGCTAAAATTTGTCGTGTTGATAGTATTATAAAGCCAATACTTGAAGCAATGATATGAAAAAAGATATTAAAAACATAGAAGCTTCCGTTAAGGCTCAACTTCAGAATAAAGCGAAAGAAATGAATCGCCCGTTTTCAGAAATTCTGCAATATTACGGTATGGAGAGATTTCTTTACAGGTTTAGCCAATCCAAATATGCGGATAAATTCATTTTAAAAGGCGCACTTATGTTTACTGTGTGGCATGTACCTGAACGAAGGGCAACCCTTGATATAGATTTTGCCGCAAATTATGACAACCAAGTAGAAGCTATTGAGAGGGTTATAAAAGACATTTGCAAGGTATCAGTGACTCCAGATGGACTTATCTTTGATGCAGCGACAGTTAAGGGTCAGAAGATAAAAGAGGACGCGGATTATGAAGGCGTACGTATGAAATTTAGAGGCTTTTTAGAACGAGCACGTATCGCGATGCAGATTGATGCAGGTTTCGGCGATATCATCTATCCCAAGCCCAAAGTTATTGATTATCCAGTAATCCTCGATTTTCCAAAACCTCACCTTAAAGGTTATCCGATAGAAAGTGTAGTCAGTGAAAAATTTGAGGCTATGATTAAATTAGGTCTTTTAAATAGTCGCATGAAGGATTTCTATGATATTTGGCTCATGATGTACCAGTTTAATTTTGATGGTCTAAAACTTGTTGAGGCTTTAAAAAGAACCTTTAAGCATCGCGAAACTTCATTTCCTGTGGATAGTCCGTTATTTGACGAAGAAATTTACGATGAAAAATCCGATCGCCAGACACTCTGGAAAGCCTTTTTGAAAAAGGGAGATATTAAACATGCACCGGAGAAATTGAGTGCTACAGCTAAAGCTATTGAAGAATTTCTTGTTAAACCACTTGAATCGATTGACAAGGCCAAAAATTTTAATCATAAATGGTGTGTGTCAGGGCAGTGGAGATAACTTGATAATACCTCGCTATGAAAATATATATTAAAACATTTGGCTGTCAGATGAATAAGCACGATTCTGAGGCGGTTCTTGGATTGTTGATGAATCATGGATATGAGCTGACGAAGAATAGGAATGAAGCAGATGTCTTTCTGGTAAATACCTGTTCTGTGAGAAAGCATGCGGAAGATAAGGTGTACAGCATGCTTGGAGAACTTAGAAAACTTAAGAAGAAGAATAAGCATGACTCGGTTGTCGGGGTTATTGGCTGTATGGCGCAGAAGGATAAAAATGAAATTTTCAAACGCTCTTCAAATGTGGATTTTGTATGCGGAACACATAACTTTCATAAGATACCTGAAATAATAGAATCTGTGATTAAAGAAAAAACGAAAATAAATCAGACAGATATGGGTAAACAGGTTTTCGTCTCCCCTACTCTATCTTCCAGAGAGAACAAAAGTTCAGCATGGGTTTCTATAATGAGAGGCTGTGATAATTTTTGTTCGTATTGTATTGTGCCCTATGTAAGAGGAAGAGAAGTTTCCAGACCTCCAGAGAATATTATTCAGGAAGTCGAAGAACTTGCTCATGCAGGATATAAGGAAATAACTCTCCTTGGACAAAATGTTAATTCATATGGCAAGGGGCTGAATGAAAATGTTAATTTCTCCGACTTGCTTGAACAGGTTCACAGAATAGAGGGTATTGAACGAATTCAGTTTGTAACATCTCATCCCAAAGACATTTCTTTGAAACTGATTGATGCTGTAGTAAATCTGGAGAAAGTAAGCAGATACCTTCACTTCCCTCTGCAGTCAGGTTCGGATAAGATTCTTCGTTTAATGAATCGAGGATATACTCGATCTCAGTATATTGACACAGTTGAGAATTTAAGAAAAAGAATACCTAATATCAGGCTCGGAACGGATATTATTGTGGGATTTCCGGGAGAAGATGAAGAAGATTTTGACCAAACATATCAGGCAATGAAAGACATAGAATTTAACCATGCCTATATGTTTAAATATTCTCCTCGTGAAGGTACGTCTGCATTCAAGCTCAAGGATGATGTCCCTGAACAGGTTAAAAAGGATAGATTAAGCAAGATAATAAATCTACAAAACTCAATGGGTAAGAAAAAAGAAAACTAGCTTCTATTTTCCCATCCCTATTTTTTGAGCAACCTGAAAGACTTTTCCTTCTGTCTTTATGGAAGGGGCAATAATGATCTCTGTTAACTGCATTTCTTTTATGTTTCTTGCGCCGAGATTACCCATTGAAGTCTTTAAAGCGCCTGCAAGATTTTGTGAGCCGTCATCCAGTTCTGCGGGACCAATAAGTATTTGTTTCAGAGAACCCGTTGTGCCCACTTTTATTCTTGTACCTCTGGGTAGATTAGCATGAGAAGTTGCCATGCCCCAGTGGAATCCTCCTCCGGGAGCTTCTTTTGCGCGTGCCATGGCAGAACCGATCATTACCGCGTCTGCGCCGCATGCAAATGCCTTGGCAATATCTCCACCTAAAGACATGCCTCCATCAGTAATAATAGAAATATATTTCCCTGTCTGCTTATAATAAAAATCCCTTGCAGCTGCACAGTCGCATGTAGCAGTAACCTGTGGAACACCTATTCCCAGCACTCCTCGTGTAGTACATGCTGCGCCTGGACCAATCCCGACAAGTATTCCAGCTACTCCTGTAGCCATAAGCTCAAGAGTCATGGAGTAAGTAACGCAATTACCTATTATTACAGGGATTTTCATATTACGGCAGAGTTTAGAAAAATTCGCTGTTTTATATTCACTGGATATATGCTTTATTGATGTAACTGTTGATTGTACAACAAACATATCTGCGCCTGCTTCTTCTGCCAGCTTTCCGAAACGTTCGGCTTTCTGTGGAATAGACGATACTGCGCATAATGCTTTTGCCTTTTTTATTTCTTTTATCCTTTTAACGATTAAATCTTCTTTTATAGGTTTGTCATAAATGCCCTGAACAAGTTTTGTGGCTTTTTCAGGTGTTGCTTTCGCGATATCCTTCAGGATTGATTCAGGATTATCATATCTTGTTTGAATCCCTTCCAGATTCATGACAGCAAGTCCGCCGAGTCTTGACATCTCAATTGCAAGCTTTGGATCAACCACACCATCCATTGCAGCAGCCATGATAGGAACACTCAGTTTTATATCCCCTATTTCACAATTAATATCCACATCGTTTGGATTAACAGTTAAATTTCCCGGCACAAGCGCTATTTCATCAAATCCATAAGATCTTCGCGCTTTTCTTCCTCTTCCAATCCACATACCCATTTTTAATATCTCCTTTTATATCTCTTCATAGTTGTGTATTCTATTTTAACCTTACTTAAAAGTCAATCGCACATTATTTTATTTCTTTTTCCTTGAGCTTTTAACCTGGAGATTTCATCTCTGATTTCTACTGCTTTTTCAAACTCAAGATTTTCAGCTGCCTTAACCATGTCTTTTTCCAGTGTTCTTAAATCCATTATTTCTCTTTTTTGTTTGTAGCGGACATTCTTGTCTTTGGAGGTTAGGAGTGTTTGTCCTATTTCTTTTTGAATGCTCTTGGGAGTAATTCCATGCTTTTTATTGAATTCTATTTGAATCCCTCTCCTGCGTTCGGTCTCCCCTATTGCTTTCTTCATAGATAGAGTCATCTCATCTGCATACATAATAACTGTGCCTGCCACATTACGCGCAGTTCTTCCGATTGTTTGAACAAGAGATATTTCTGAACGTAAGAATCCTTCCTTATCTGCATCCAATATTACTACCAGTGAAACCTCAGGAAGGTCAAGTCCCTCTCTAAGTAAGTTTATTCCTACCAGAACATCGAATTTTGCGAGTCTGAGATCACGTAATATATCAACTCTCTTTATTGTATCAATCTCAGAATGCAGATACCTGACACGTATTTCATGCTGATTTAGATATTCAGCCAGGTCTTCTGCCATACGTTTAGTCAAAGTTGTAACAAGCACCCTCTCTTTTCTGGCAACTCTTTTCTGAATTTCTTTCATAAGATCTTCTATTTGATTCTCAGTAGGTCTGACTTCCACCTTTGGGTCAATGAGACCTGTAGGCCGTATAATAAGCTCAACTGCCTGTTTGGACAATTCGAGTTCATATTCAGCGGGCGTTGCAGAGACAAATATTATCTGATTTATCATTTTTCCAAATTCTACGAAGTTTAAAGGCCTGTTATCCAGGGCAGACGGCAATCTGAAACCAAAATCAACAAGGGTTTGCTTCCTTGATCTATCTCCATTATACATGCCGCGTATTTGAGGGATAGAAACATGAGACTCGTCAGCAATCATTAAAAAATCCTTATTAAAGTAATCAATGAGAGTGTAAGGCTTTTCTCCAGAATTTCTTCCGCTTAGGTGTCTTGAATAATTCTCAATCCCTGAGCAATACCCTATTTCATTAAGCATCTCCACATCATATTTTGTTTTTGTCTCCAAACGCTGTGCTTCAACAAGTTTCCCTTGATTTTTCAACTCTGCTGACCTTTGGACTAATTCCTCTTTTATAAATTCTTCTGCAGTTTTAATACGGTTGGATGTCGTAACAAAATGCTTTGCAGGATATATCGCAATTCTGTCAAGATCTGTTAACACCTTACCTGTTATATAATCAATTTGGGAGATTCTGTCTATTTTATCTCCAAAGAGTTCTATTCTCACTGGGATTTCTTCGTATGAAGGGAAGATTTCTATAGTATCACCTTTTACTCTGAACGTGCCGCGGTGAAAGTCAATATCATTACGTTCATATTGAATATCAACAAGCTTTCTCAGGATATGTTTCCGCTTAAGCTCATCATTCTTCTGAAACATCAACAGCAAGCCTTTCCATTCATCAGGAGAGCCAAGTCCGTATATGCAGGATACACTTGCAACTATAATCACATCTCTGCGTGAAAGCAGTGAGCTTGTAGCTGCAAGCCTGAGCCTGTCCAGATCATCGTTTATTGAAGCGTCTTTTTCTATGTAGGTATCTGTCTGTGGAATATATGCTTCTGGCTGATAGTAATCATAATAGCTGACAAAGTACTCAACAGCATTATTAGGAAAAAACATTTTGAATTCCATGTATAGCTGAGCTGCCAAAGTTTTATTGTGAGAAATAACAAGCGTAGGTTTATTTATAGTTCGGATAACATTTGCCAGCACAAAGGTTTTACCTGAACCGGTAACACCAAGAAGGGTCTGATATTTTTTTTTAGCTTCAATCCCGTTTACAAGCTGTCTGATTGCTTTTGGTTGATCTCCCTTTGGAGAGAAATCAGAAACTAGTTCAAAATGGTCCATGTTTCATCATCTAAATCCAGTTCAGGATAGTCTCTGCAATGCCAGAACCATCTAGTTTGTATTTTTCCAATAGTAGATGTCGCGGGCCCTGCTCAATAAATTTATCCGGCAATCCAATATGTAAAGACGCAAAATTTTGTGTCTCTACATTTTTTGCAACACTCACACCAAATCCGCCGGAAATAGTATTCTCTTCAACCGTAACTATTTTCTTTCCCTGAGATGCCATTTTCTCAATTAGTTCCGTATCCAACGGCTTAACAAATCTCATATTCACTACTGAAGCACTTATGTTCTTTTTTTCTAATATCTCTGCTGCCTCTAAAGCCGGATAGACCATTGTTCCTATTGCTAATATCGCAATATCAACACCGTCTCTGACTATTTCTCCTTTCCCAATTTCAATGGAACCAGTTTCCTTGGAGCTGGATTCCACAACATAATCTTTCGGATATCTTATAGAAACAGGCTGATCATATTCTACTGCTTTGGAAAGCATACTTTTTAATTCACATTCATCCTTTGGAGCCATAATCGTCATGTTCGGGATTGTTGAAAGATATGAAAGATCAAAAACCCCGTTATGTGTCGGTCCGTCTCCGCCCACTATACCTGCCCTGTCAATTGCAAAAATTACAGGCAGCTTTTGCAAACACACATCATGCAGAATCTGATCATATGCACGCTGGAGGAATGTTGAGTAGATAGCAACAACAGGTTTTAACCCCTTTGAAGCTAATCCCGCTGCAAATGTAACAGCATGCTGCTCTGCCATGCCAACATCAAAGAATCTGTCAGGGAATTTTTGAGCAAACTCTTTAAGTCCTGTTCCATCCGGCATAGCTGCAGTTACTGCTACTATTTTTTTGTCTTTTTGCGCCAATTTTAGTAGTGTATTTCCAAATACTTCTGTATATGTTTTGCGGTTCTTATCTGCGTTTTTACTTTTCCATATACCTGTTTCAATATCAAACGGTTTTGCGCTATGAAATCTTGTAGGATTCTCCTCTGCAAACTTATATCCTTTCCCCTTCTTTGTTAATATGTGCATTAATACAGGGCCTTTAAAGGTTTTAATATTATTAAGTGTTTCTATAAGTAATGGGATATTGTGCCCATCAATCGGACCAATATAACGAAAACCTAATTCATCAAATAATATTCCTGGAACAAGAAGCGACTTAAGACTTTTTTCTAATTTCTTTGCACTATCAACTAACCGACTACCAACCCTTGGAACTCTTTTTAACACTAGTTCCAGATCACCTCTGACTCTATTGTATATTGGATTAGTTGTAATTCTATTCAGATACTGAGACCATGCTCCAACATTCTGAGATATACTCATCTCATTACTGTTCAAGATTACAATCAGATTCTCTTTTATATGCCCTGCATGGTTTAAAGCCTCAAATGCCATGCCTCCGGTAAGCGCACCGTCTCCGATCACAGCTACTATCTTGTTTCCATTGCTTGTTAATTTTTGAGCGCATGCCATACCAAGAGCGGCCGAGATAGACGTGCTTCCATGCCCTGCGCCAAAAGCGTCATATTCACTCTCTTCTATTTTTGTAAAACCGCTCATCCCTCCAAATTGTCGAAGTGTATGAAACTGGTTCCTTCTTCCTGTAAGAACTTTGTGTGTATATGCCTGATGTCCAACATCCCAGACTATTTTATCATCAGGGCAATTAAAGACATAGTGCAGAGCTATTGTGAGTTCAACAACTCCAAGGTTTGAAGCAAGATGTCCGCCGGTTTGAGAAACGGTTTTTCTTATCAATTCTCTTATTTCGGATGCAAGTAAAGGGAGTTTCTTTATCTCCAGTTTTTTAAGATCTTTAGGACTTTCTATTGTCTCTAGATACATATTTACCTTTCAGTTAATCTTATCCAAAACCAACTGCTAAGTCAACTACGACTGGGATGTTTTATCCCTTTACTCTTGGAAACAATATACCCGCCAGTCAGGAGTGCAGCGCCTGAGATCAGCTGTCCCGCTGTAAGAATCTCGCCAAAAATAAAGTAGGAAAAAATTGCTGTCAAAAAAGGGGATATCAGAAGTATGCTTGATGCTAAAGCAATGCCGGTTGCGCGAATTGCAAAATAATATATTGAATGTGCAAGTCCAATACAAAACAGACCGGAGATAAATAAGATGAATAAAATTCTTAGTGGAAGATGAATAACTGCTGAAGGATTTCCTTTTATAAGTGCCATTAAAAAAAAGCTGCATGCGGCAATTGCAAACACATAGGGAGTAAAAACCACTGCATTATAATTTCGTAAAGTCTTTTGAACATATACAGCATAAAATGTCCAAAACAGGTTTGCTAATAAGATAAAAACAATCCCCCATTTCATTTGTAAAGAGGTTACCCCTTCTTTAAAGAAAATTACTCCTATAACTCCCACAAGACACAGAAGTGTCCCCAAAATGTATTTTGTGCTTTTAATGCTTTCTCTTTCCTCAGGGAAAAACACAAAAGACACAATTACAGTGAGCACAATGCTGATTTTTCCAATTAAAGAGGCAATTGCAGGCAAAACCCTGTATAATGCCATGACCCAGAAGGTTTGCATAATAATAAGAAAAAAAGCCGTAATAAACAGTTTTTTCCATGCTTTTAAACACTGCTTAAATTCGCTGCGGAAAAATATAGAGACAATTATAAAGAGAGACAAACTCCCTGATAGATACCTGAAGGCATTTTGTGTATGAACATCCAGATATTTAGAGAAATAACGGACAAAAATCGGTCCGAATCCCCAGATACAAGCTGTGATTAGAATTAAAACAATCCCCTGCCCTTTACTTAATTTCATCTAAGCGCCTCTTTTATTCTTTTCTTTAGCTAAATTACTATTTCAATTGCTTGATACGGGCAGGCAGGAATACAAAGTTCACATGCTATACACTTTTGCTTATCAAATAATACTTTCATTGTATCTCTGTTTAATGATATAGCATCTGTTGGGCAATGTGGTATACAAGCAGTACAATGAATACACTTATTTTCGTGCCATTTAATATCGCGTGCAAGGGACTGAATATCTATATTTAACTCAGCCAGATAATTCATGCCGGCTTCCAGTTCTTTCTTCCTGCCGCTTATTTCTACTACTAATCTTCCCTGCTCCTGTGGAGTAACTCTGGCTCTGAGTATGTTTATCATTAAATTGTAATCCTTGACAAGATGATACACTATCGGCTGGCTAACTACTTCATGTGGAAAAGTTAAAACAACTCTTTTCTTAATCATCTTTATTCTCCCGAGGAAAGAGATTTAACTGGCTTTGCCAGCTCAAATCTTCCCTTTTTAATCCTTTGTTTAAGGATTTCTGCTATTTCCCTTGCCTTCTTATAGCTTGACAATGCGCCTGTAGGAACTTGTTTCCCCTCTAACTCTATATATCCATCTCTTAACTGCTTATAATTAACCTCGCCATAGCTTTTGTTGACACCATTTGGATAATCTTTGCTGTAGTCAATGATTTGAGTGTAAATATCCTCATCTTTTACAGCTGTATATTTAACTATATCTTCATTTAAAATTGGGATTGGAATGCCTATGCCAACGGTTAGAGTTGCGCCGTATCCTGTAATACTTGTGCCTTTCAGCCACTCCGAAGACATTTGTTTTAAATCTCCAGTCACAGCAAGAGTTCCTGCTGGACCTCTTACTACACCATTAGAACCCCTTTTAACATGCGGATTATGCTGCGTCCCTTCCCAATAGACAAATCCTTCCCCTCCACCAAGGAATATTTTTGTTCCTATGCCAATGGTCTTGTAAAAAGGATCATTCAGCAAAGGACTTAATTGTCCGGCGCTGCAGTAATTTGCATTCCCAATCTTCGGTCTTAGGATTCCCATATAGGTATATATGTTTCTGTCAGAATATTTATTTATTGCAACATTGTAATTTTGATATGCATTTCTTGGATTTGTTAGAATAGCTTGATTCACACTTTTTATATCTATTACCGTCTCAAGTTCCTTCTTCGGATAACAATCTGTTCCATAAGATATTGCCTTAAGCTTTATATGCTTGCCGGCAACTAAATCCTCTATTACATGCCCGCCTCCATATTTAAAAGTACCCGGAAATACCTTATTTAATAAATCCTCATCAGGAAGTTCCGTTGCTCCAAGATAAACGTCGGTGGCAGCAAGTCCGGTATACGCGCTAACACCATTCAACCATACTTTTTGAGCCCTTATCTTTGGCTTTGAATTTTTAAAATTAATAAAAGCACCCGAGGAGCACATTGGAGCAAATGTGCCTGTTGTTACAACATCCACTTCTTTTGCAGCTTTTTTTATGCCTTTCTCCTCAACTATATCAATAATCTCCTCAGCAGTTACAACTACTGCTTCGCCTTTTCTTATTTTTTGATTTATTTCTTCATATGTTTTCACTTTAATCCCCCTAATCAATTACACAGCAGAGGCAATTCTATCAAATGCAATAAAAAAAAACCAGATAAAATGCTTGATATATATTACTCATGATTTAATATAAACAAATGAAACCTAATCTAAAAGACATATTCTCTGGTCAAATTTACGGAATCACATGTTTTGAAACCAGTTGTGGAAGAAGGAACAAATATGTGGCTCGGGAAATGCTTAAAGCCGGAATTAGAATTATTCAATACAGAGAAAAATTCCGCACAAAGAGAATTAAATATGAAGAATGCTGTTGGTTGCGAAAGATTACTAGAGAATACAATGCTATATTTATCATCAATGATGACGTTGATCTTGCTATTCTTTGTGAAGCAGATGGTATCCACATTGGGCAGGATGATATTCCTCTCAAAGAGGTCCGTAAGTTAATTAAACCAGACCAATTTATTGGCCTTTCTACACATAACCCAAAGCAAGCCAAAGAAGCTTTAAGAATGGGGGCAGATTATATAGGAGTTGGACCAATCTATCCAACTCAAACTAAAAGGAACGCTACTCAGGCAGTAGGTCTTGAATATATAAGATACGTCTCTAAAAACATTGATCTTCCTTTTGTGGCAATAGGAGGGATCAAAGAATCTAACATAGCTGAAGTAGTAAAAGCCGGAGCTTCCTGCGCAAGTTTAGTTACTGAGATCACAGAAGCTCCTGACATTCGGCAAAAAATAAAAAATATTCAGAAATATCTGAAATAATATTGATCTTCAAATCTAGTTATGATCGAATCATCGTTAACATCATTTTGAAATTTTCTATAGCTTTTAGAGCATGGGGCTTATTAGCCGGCATAACAATCATCTGACCTGACTCTAAAGTATTTAGATTACCTGAAATTGTGATTTCTGCTTTGCCCTCAAGAATATAAACCATAGCATCAAATGAAGCTGTATGTTCACTTAATGCCTGTCCTTTACTAAATGCAAACAATGTTATCGTTCCAGTTTCTTTTTTTATTAAAGTTCTACTTACGACCGATTCATCTTGATAATTCACTAAATCATTTACAACTTCAGGTTTCGCTTCTTGATTCATAGTTTCCACTCCGATTTTTATTAACGTCTGAGTTCAGCCACTAAATTAATTTTAACGCTCTTCCAGAGACTTCAAATTGGCATGTGCAATCCATTGCCATCCGTCCTTAACTTTCAAGAAAACACTAAGTCGGGGCGCTGGTTTTTTTGACAGACGTTTCCCTTTAATGGTTTCATTTACAGAAACGAAATAGGTGGCAACAATGAGTGGGTCTTTTTGAGTTATTTTGATGTCTGATAAAGTATAATCACCAAGACGCAGTTTGCTGATAAGTTCTATTTCCTGCTGACGGTTGTTGGTACCGTACTGGTGTACTGCCTGAAAACCTTCAGAGATTGTTTCATTAATCGCTTTCATATCTGTCTCTTTCATGTCGGTCCACAACTGCCTTACAAGTGTTTCACCTAATGTCATTTCAGCTAGATATACGCCTGTACCTATAAAGTACTCTGTATTCGGAATTGGTTCAACATAGCCAATTTTTTTATGTTCTCCTTTTAGACCTGGCTTTACCCAGTAATATTCAACAAATCCACCGCCTTTTTTAGCTGCTTCTGCAAGTTCACGAATTACAAATTTCCCTTTGCAGTCCCTGTAATTGCGAAGATCCTTTTCTACTAGTTGCTTTTGTGTGGCATGCGCCATATTCACACAATTGTAGTCATAAACATAAAAGTATCCGGATTTGTCAGAATAAAAACGGATCGGATCAATAAACGAACGGATTAAATGGATGCGTTTCTTCTCGCCCTTGATATTTTTTAAATCCTCTCCAAGTCTGGTTGCTGTACTGTGAAGATTTATTTGTGCAATATCCTTATTGCGTTCTAGATTATCAATGGCTGCTGACAATGAAACGGTGTTCATTAAAAATATGCAAAAGGTTAAAATTATAAACGGTAGTTTATTTATCACAATCTCCCTTCTATTCACGATTTGCATTTCTTCAAATATCGCATATTTATCTCATGTTATTTTATTAGTTTTCGTTAGCAAAGATTTAAATCTATTAAATTTCTCTAATGACTGCTCTCCTTCTGACCATTCTTCTATTTCTTTAAGATTAACCTCTTGTTTTCTCGCAATCATTAAAGCTTGGTCCAAAGACTGCTGATCATTCCAATTGTAGTAGGCTACCAACCTGTCTTTTACACTATCTGTTGGCGTTAATATTTTTAGAGATTTAATTCTATGGAATCTATTTATTGGGAATTCATATCCTATTGCAATAGGTGGCGGTGCAAATTCAATAAAAAAGCGACATTCTTGATGTTCAAAATGTCTGCTGCTTTTTTGAAAAAAACCAAGATTACTCATCACTGGTTTTAGTTCCTTTATTGTAGCATACGTAACATAATTAAGATCCATCGAAAGATATTCATTGTAAGAATAAATTGATACACAAGCACCACCTACTAATCCCAAATTCCTATTTAGACCAGCAAATACAGGGCTCTAAAGAAAATTCGGGATTAATTTCCACCCAATCTACTTACTTCTGCCAAGAATTATCTTTTAAGTCCCTATAATTCACTC